>Ga0307514_10000063_pt1 | contig 282863 bp, 255 predicted proteins | sample 16_EM_MG_FD_203088 | JGI IMG/M metagenome (GOLD analysis project Ga0307514, IMG submission 203088) | Populus trichocarpa ectomycorrhiza microbial communities from riparian zone in the Pacific Northwest, United States - 16_EM | ecosystem: Host-associated > Plants > Roots > Unclassified... | reverse complement strand
CGGTCGATATTCCGTCCGTCTTGAGTAAGGACGGGACGGACGGCCTTGACGCCGTCCCGTCCGTCCGGCTATGATGTCGGACGGCACTACCGTCCCCGGCCGTCGGACGGGACGGTTGAGAACACTGTCGGGGCTGGCGATTTCGGTGTCAGCGTCCGTGTCGCGAACGCCACAGTCGGCCTTTGTCGGGGATCACATACCTCGAGCCCTCAGCCAGTACATCTACGATTCTGCCCATGGGCTTCTCGTTGTGCATCTGGGCGACGTCTCCCCTCAACTCATCCTGCTCGCATTCCCGAATGGTTTCCGTTGCATTTTCGTTGTCGTAGTCATTCCCAACAGCTTCGATCTCAGTGCGTGGCCCGAGCACCCCGTAGCTCGAATTCGACCTTGTACTTGTGAAAAATACCCCCTGAACTCATCCCGTTGATTCGTCGTTCGGCTACCGTGTTCTCTTCTCATCTCGCTCTTGGTCCTCTCGATCTGCTTAATTGTTCCCGACCTGTCACGACAATAGCACCGGAATCGAGTCGACGATTGGTATGGGGTAATTGACACGGTAAGGTAGATGATACTGGAAGAGGGTATAGACGATAGTGTGCAGTAAAGGGCGAAGTAGTTGAGATACGGAGTAGGCGGGGGCGTAGACGAAGGCACGGAGGAGACACGGGAGTGGAGATGACACGAGGGCGGACGGGGTAGACGACGACGCAGAGTAGACGACGGCAGAAGGGAGATGACGGGCTAAATAAGATGCTCGTAAATGAGGGCGGTGTATACTAAGGCGGAGGATTAGACGAAGATTCGGAGGAGACACTTGGTTTCGGTAGAGAGACGGTCGTCAGAACGCTTGAAATGATGAAGAGACTTGATGCAAAACTCCCTCCTACTCTTCTTATACTCTGTGAGAAGCAAAACACACTCGCTAATTATGTCTTGTCGGGCTGGTGCTAGTAGCTTTCGTGTCTGCCCAGACCTGACGCACTATCAGGGGAAACATTAGAAGTCTCGGTATGGAATGATATAGGCGACGGGTAGGTATGGACAGAGTGCGAAGGTAGGAACAGCAGCAGAGGCATGGACAGTGGGTGCGGATGTGAGAGAATGTCGTGAATAGGCGTTGAGGAGCGCGGACGCGAGGACGATGGAGAGCGATAGAAGACAGCGATATAGGCTTTGACATTGATATTGTGTTAAAATGAAGTTTGCGGAGTTGATGGTGAGGGGATGGGTTGGAGATAAGGACGAGTCACAAAATGCTTAATGGTACAATGCAATTCTGACACGTATTCTGTGGGAGTACCATATTCTCGGATATGCTGGTTCCGCAGCACCTGACCACCAACAGAGGTGCGACCAGCCCCACCAACCAATTTCGGGCTCAGTATTAGTGAACGGAATGTCAACAATCGCTGGAAACGGCAAGCGAAGAGCAACTAGTTTCCCAGAGTGGCCAAACCATGATCGTTGCAACACATCGGGGAATTCCGTCGTTGTAGCACAAGGTCCCTTCTTGGCGCTGCACAGACAAGGCAGCACGTAGTCACTATACCCGCCAAGACTAGGCAGCACATTAACCCGCCTTTTATCGCTGGCGTAAGCTCGTGTACCAGCCCCCGCCCGATCCAGGAGAGGGCTGGACGATTTATGTTACCGAATAGGTGATCAGTTTTGCGGTGCAACTCCGAGGATTGAACACCCGAACTGAACACCGAAAATCTAAAAAGAAGTTTTCGGTCACAGCCTATGTAGATAATAACTGCTCTGGTAGTCTGCCTGCACTTGACCGAAATTGTTTGTGTGTGGTGGAGGTAAAGCACATCCCCCGATGTCATGCAGGATAGACCTGAGTTCGGCCTACCTCAGAGTGAAGCATCAGCCAGCCCTGAGGACACTTCCACCACCCACAAACAATTTCGCTCAAGTGCAGGCAGAGCAGTAATTATCTACATAGACTGTGACTGAAAACTTCTTTTTCGATTTTCGGTGTTGAGTTCGGGAGCTCGTTGCCTCTCCGAAACAAGTCGTCCAGCCCTACATGGGGCGGTATTCATTCCCGCACCAGGAAGGGGCTGGCATGCGAGCTTATCGCTGGGGGCAAGTGTCTGCGACCAAGAGCCGTCTACAGACTAGCAGCACCTAGAGATTATTTATATACTTGGGGTGTGGGCGGTTAAAAATACAACAACGACCTGAGCGATCGTTCATTCATTTGATCAGTCTGAAAATTAACAGCGTACCTGAGCTATGCCTAAGACATTCAGCAAAAGATCTTCAACCTCGCGTCAAACCCCTTACCCTTTGACTCTAGGCGAGGGAGGCAGCGAAGTTACGGCATCTGCAGCAGGGATACGTTCACCAGCCAGTGGGTCGTCACCAAAAGCGATGCGCTCGCTTCGAGTCTCCTCCATACCTAGTGCTGTTCGAGTTAATGACTTCCGCCGCTATCTGGAAAATTTAACATACCATTGCGATGGAACAGGAACTAGTGACACGAATGTTCTCGCCATGTCTCTCGCACCGGATGGTAGATGGAAAGTTGCCACGGTGTGCTTCCACAACGAGCCAGAACCTTTTTCAGAATGTGATCCTAGTACGAATGTTACAGTCTACTTTGATCATGTCGGAACTAGACACGAATTAACTGTTGACTGCGACTTCTTTGGAATGACGCCGCTTTATTGCAGCCCTGAGCAACCTGTGGTAGAGTGAGTGCAATTTCATAGTAGCATGGGCTAGTACTGACCCTTACAGTATCATAGCTGTGACTGGACTTTCCGGGCATGCTCTGGGCTCATGGAAATCGCCTGGGCGGTACACTACATGGCTGAGAGATTTCTTGCCTGAAGACATTCCCAATTGCCGGGTCCTGACATATGGATACGACTCCACAGTGCAAAACAGCATTTGCAATAGCACGATCCAAGACTATGCCCGGCAGTTTCTAGAAACAGTGCATATTACTTGTTCACGTGCAGTAGCTGGTCCTACTCAATTTTCCAATTAGAAACTATCTAACAGACATAAAGGGAAGATCCAACCCCTTAATTTTCATCGGACATTCGCTTGGTGGTCTTATCATCACTCAGGCCAGTACTACTTTTCTCGCAATCTCCATTGTTTCGATCTCTATAGGATACCCATCCTTGTAGTGACATCTTCAGCAATTACTGACTGCAATCTCTAGGCATTGTCAGATGCTGTTCAAATCGGTTCAAACCACGATAAGCTCATCATGGATTCAACAGCTGGGATTTTCCTGTTCGGTGTCCCTTGCGATGGACTGAACCATGAAAACTTGCTCTCTATCGCCAAACACAAACAGAACTTCCAGCTGATATCCGATTTGATGCATGATTCATCTATCTTACGTTACATGGTGCAAAATTTCAACGCGAATTGGAATTTGCAGGACCGGTTGATTGTGTCATTCTACGAAACCCACGCTACTCCAAGCTCCATAGTAAGTCAATAAATCGATTTAGTGTCCTCGATTTTCCTAATCATTGGTAATCTAGTTACTCCCGGAAGGCAAAATTACTCGGGATGGTCCCTTTGTGCACATGGTGACGAGGACATCAGCTACTTTACTCAGCAGGGAAGCTCATAAAATTCCCATACCCGGCAATCATTCAACTATAGTGAAATTTAGTCATCCTACAGATCAAAGCTATAAGACAGTTGTTCAAAGATTGAAAGAAGGTGTGAACAAAGCCATCAGTATGGTTGAAGGTAATTTTGAGACTCCTATTGATATCTCATAATAGTGAAGATATTCGCCACAATTTGGGTACATATTTAGCTAACAACCGGAGTAGACAGTCACGGAGACATACGCCAGCCGCTCGATGGTGAGATATCCCTACAGTAGTCACTCTCACATTAACTAACTGTGTGAAGAGCACCGCCTCCCAGGTAGGAACGATTCTGAAGTGGACGGGTACCTTTCCAAGCTCCCTTGTGCAGATGGAGCTGCTTTTAATTCCCGACTTTGGGAGCACGAGTCTCAATGCCTACCCGAAACTCGAGTCGATCTCCTCCAGCATATCATAACATGGAGCCAAGATCCTAGCGGTGCATGCATCTTTTGGTTAAATGGCATCGCTGGCACTGGCAAGTCTACCATTGCCCGTACTGTTGCCCATACTTGGGCAGCTCAGAAACAACTTGGAGCAAGTTTCTTCTTCTCCAAAGGTAGGGGTGATCTAGGCCACGCTGCCAAATTCTTCACTAGCCTTGCAGACCAGCTAGCAAAATCCCTTCCCGATATTAAGCCATATATCAGTAGGGCCATTGAAAAGTATCCTGATATTTGTAAGAGAGGTCTAGGTGACCAGTGGAAATATCTCGTTTTTAAACCACTCTCCAAATTGAATGAGTTATTGCCTCAACCACGAGCAGTTATTCTTGTGATTGATGCCTTGGATGAGTGTGAGGGCGATGATGATACTCGATTGATTCTTCGACTCCTTGCTGAGGCGAAAGAGGCTGTTAGGTTGCGAGTTTTTGTAACTAGCAGACCGGAAACACCGATTCGCTTGGGCTTTAATATCATACCCGAAGCTGCCCACCAAGATTTTGTTCTCCATAATATCTCTGACACTATCGTCCGACACGATATATCTATTTTCCTCTATCACGAGCTGGACATTATCCGGCGGGAGAATCGTCTCTATGAGGGATGGCCAGGTCAGGAGAAGATTGAGCTTCTCTGTCACAGAGCCCGAGGGCTATTTATATATGCTTCGACGGCATGTCGTTTCATTCGGGATCCATCATGGGATCCAGATGAAAGTCTCGCCTTGCTTCTCACGGATGACTATATTGGACAGACCGCGACGCGAGAGCTTGATGAGATTTACACCAGGATTTTGATGCACTCAATTAGCCACGGAGACCGCCACGCGGAAAACCAAGAGAAGATAAGCCGCGAATTTCGACGGATTGTTGGATCCATTGTCATCTTATTCGATACCCTTCCTGTTTCTATGCTAGCCAGGCTACTTGATATGCCGAAATGGACTGTCGACACGAGATTGCGTTGTCTACATTCTATTCTAGATGTGCCAGAGAACCAGCTGTTTCCAGTGCGATTGCTCCACCCTTCTTTCCGCGATTTTCTCCTTGACGAGAGAAGATGTTCGAATCTTCCTATCTCAGTCAACGAAAAGACGGCCCACAATGAACTATTTATGAGCAGCCTCAACCTTCTGTCAAAACACCTAAAGAGGGATATGTGCAATCTTCAGTTACCAGGGACCCTTGCAACCAACGTGGATCATTATGTAGTACGGAACTGTCTTCCCCTCGAGGTTCAGTATGCATGCCGTTATTGGGTCTACCATCTTCAGCGGGGTAGTGCTACTCCTAACGTCGAACTCCGCGACAATGGCCCAGTACATGAATTTCTACTCAATCACCTTCTCCATTGGCTTGAGGCGCTCAGCCTGATAGGGCAGATATCTGAAGGGGTCCTTGTGGTGCGGACATTAGAGTCCATGTTGTCGGTGAGTAATTCCATTATGTCTGGTCGTATGTGCTAATGCACTGAAGTCCAATTCCGATGATAACCATAAGTTGGTTGCGATGGTTTATGATGTAAAACGTTTCATTCTCAATTTCAGATTAATAATTGAAATCGCACCGCTTCAGATATATAGCTCAGCTCTTGTGTTCAGCCCAAGAAGGAGCGCCACTAGGAGGCAATTTTGGGACCAGACCCCTTGCTGGATCAGAAGAACGCATGAGGTTGAAGAAGACTGGAATGCTTCATTGTTGTCGCTTGAGGGCCATTCTGATAACGTCTGCGGAGTCGCATTTTCTCCGAACGGACAATTTCTAGCCTCCGCATCTGATGATAACACAGTCAGACTCTGGGACCCAAATACTGGAGCCTCACTGCGTACTCTTGAGGGTCATTCTGATTGTGTCAGTGCAGTTGCCATTTCTCCGGACGGCAAGCTCCTTGCCTCTGCATCTAGTGATAACACAGTTAGACTTTGGGACCCATCGACCGGAGGGCTACAGCGCACCCTTAAGGGTCATTCTGGTAGTGTCTGCGATGTCGCGTTTTCTCCGGTTGGGCAGCTGCTTGCCTCTGCATCTGAGGATCGCACAGTCAGACTATGGGACGCAACCACTGGAGCCCCACAGGGTATCATCGCAGGTCATTCTGATTGCGTCTGGGCAGTTGCATTTTCTCCGAATGGCCAGCTCCTTGCCTCTGGATCATCAGACAACACAGTCAGACTTTGGGACCCCACATCCAGAGCCTTACAGGGCATCCTTCAGGATCATTCTTATGAAGTTACAAGAGTCGCATTTTCACCGGATGGCCAGCTTCTAGCCTCCGCAGCATGGGACAGTACAGTCAGACTTTGGAACCCAACCACTGGAGCCTTACAGTGTACTATTGAGCTAGATATTGACTATATCCCGGCAGTCGCATTTTCTCCGGTTGGCCAACTCCTAGCCTCTGCATCGTTAAACACAGTCAAATTGTGGGACCCGATCACCAAAGCCTCGTGCGGCGCCCTTCAGGGTCATTCTGATCAAATTGAGGATTTCGCGTTTTCGCCGGATGGCCAGCTCCTAGCCTCGGCATCAACCGACCGGACAGTTAGGCTCTGGAATTCATCGAGCGGAGCTGTGCACAACACCCTTGAAATTGATTCTGAACAGACTAGGGCGGTGTTATTTTCCTCGGATAGCCAGCGAATTGCCACTTCCTCGGATTGTATGACATCTCAATTCTGCGACCCATCGACGGGTGCCTCACATGGATCTCCTGAGCGTCATGCGGGTGGGATCACCTATATCATATTTTCACCGGATGGCCAGCTCCTTGTCTCTGCATCTGACGATAACACAGTCAAACTTTGGGACCCCTTCACTGGAGGCTTACAGGGTACCCTCAAAGGTCATTCTGATGCCGTCTTGAGAGTCGCATTTTCTCCAGATGGCCGCCTCCTGGCCTCTGCATCTCATGATAACACAATCAAACTTTGGGACCCATCCACCGGAGGCTTACAGGGCACCCTTGAGGGTCATTCTGGTAGCGTCTGGGAAGTCGCGTTTTCTCCGGATGGCCAGCTCCTTGCCTCTGCATCATCAGACCGAACAGTCAAACTTTGGAACCCAACTACTGTAGCCTCACTGGGTACCCTTAGGAGGCATTCTAGTTGCGTCTGGACAGTTGAATTTTCTCCGGATGGCCAGCTCCTTGCCTCTGGATCACGGGACAATATAGTCAGACTATGGAACCCAACCACCAGAGGCTTACAGGGAACCCTTAAGGGTCATTCTGATGCCGTCTCGAGAGTCGCATTTTCTCCGGATAGCCAATTCCTTGCTTCTGCATCTTCCGACAAGACAATCAGGGTATGGAATATCCGTACCAAAGAAACAATCCAGCAATTTCACGATAACATAATAATTACGAAACTATCTTTCTCTTGCGACGGTTCGTATCTCGAGACAAATCTAGGGATACTGAACTTGATATGTCCTGCTGGCAGCGAGAGTCGATCCCAGTCCAATTTCCCACGCTCGTTGTATCTCAACGAGCATTGGGTGATGTGGAAGAGTGGAAATATTATGTGGATTCCTCCTGGTTATCGAAGTTTGGAATGGTGGAGTTGTCTGGCCATTCATAATAACATTCTTGCAATGGGACTGGTGTCGGGAAGAGTTACGATTATTGAGTTTGACCTTGATACTATACTGCTTGGTGAGTCGTTTTAGGATGGATTGTAATGTTGAGAGTAGAATATCTGACTCCTATGCAGCGCCAGTATAGTGAGAACAATTCTTGCGCAACTTTAGAAAGTTGCTTTCTTGTCTTCGAGCTCCCAGGAATAACACAAAGGCAAAGTCAAAGTGTAAAATCGAATGATACAAGTGATGTGGGTGGACTGTGGAGTACGAGGTACTGAGACGGTGTTCGTATTGTAAGAATCAGTTTGGAGGCATAATACATAAGTTGTATTGAACCCTACCTCTATATCTTCTTTTATTCTATGTGTTTGCGATTGGATAATCATTATGGTTGGCCGTACGTATCGAGGAATTTTAAGCCGACTCGTTGTTCTTTATTTGCCGCCGATGTGACACCTAATATAAACATAATTGCGTCAACTGCAATTTCCTCCTCTTCATACGTATAAGAATGGTGGGTAATTATGTGGGTACCGGAACATGCGTTTAGTTCTTGATCGGTACATTTCGTATGTAGATATCGGTCACCTAGGAATAGAATTTACGCTCTTTGCACATTTACACTATGCCGATGATAAAACATTCTACTCTTGAGTAGATGTTTCGTGGATGTAGGGTTTGTATCGGCTCATCCGGCTCGGTCCGAATACTTTCTACATCCGGAGTTACACCAACACTGATCTTATCCGTTATCTGCCAACCAACCGGGACGCAACCCGTCAACCTTCCGGAACCAAGAATCCGCATATAAAAGGTAACACCATCTCCCCCGCAATGCAACCATTGTTCCCCTCCACATCACCCCGCTCTATCATCAAATCATCCCGGGTGAGTTCTAGGCAGGTTATTTGCTACATCAACCAGCAAGAGAGGGTTCGGGACGAGACGCTAAGCGAATATAGACCAACAGCAAACGATCCGCCGTCGATCCATGGCATCGGCTTCAAGACAGCGCCGTTGCAACGCCTGCAATATTTGGGTCGCAAGTGCAGATCACTGGCGGTCGCAATCACATCTTGATATGTCCAAACGCAAGTACAGCGACTCAAACGACAGGGGCTACAGTAAGCCATTCCACACGCCTGGGCCACCGGCAAATCCGGATACACACCCAGTTCCTAAACCTCAGACCGGTCCCGATAGCTCAAGTTCAGCGCCATCGAGATCTCCACGGACCTATTCAACAACTACCCGGACGCAGCGACCCATTCCGCCTTCTACGCCCCAGAACTTCAACGATGTAGGTTACAGATCACGCAGGTCTTACCACCAACGCGCCTCGTCGAGCAAGCTCACTCTCCCCCCGGCACCTTCGACCACGAGCAATAGCGCAAATACTCAACATCTCTTCAGTCCAGCTATTGCACGACCACCGGCGATGGAACCGACCTCCTCAACCCCACGAACCTCCACCTCCACCCCCATGCAGCAGCAAACCATCCCGCCCTCTGCACCGCAGGGGTGTTTCTGCGCCGCCTGCAACACCTACATTTCATTCTCGGCGATTACATCACACCTAGCCCCACCCACCCACACCGCAAAGTGTAAATCCCTTGGTCTCTTCTGCGTCCAATGCCAGAAGCCGTTCCTGAACCATCACGGCTTGAGAGTCCACAAAGATACCACTCATAAAGTCGACCCGCGTCTGGCAGAAGCACGCAGAGAAATCGGTCTTTACTGCAGGGACTGCGATATGACCTTTCATACCCGGCTGCTGCTACGTATCCACATCCATACGGAATGCCATCGGGCTGGAATTCCGATCCCGCCCCGTAGCAACGGTGGCAGGAGTCATGCCGGCATCCCACCCGGGTGCGATAGTCCAAGGATACCGGCGAGCGCTGCATCCCTGAACAGGCGAAGTTATGTCCCCACAGCTCAACCGTCAGTAGAAAACCTCATACCCACTGCACACACCCCCTCCGCGCCTTCCAATGCCCACTCGCTATACTGCCCAGACTGCAGCGGTATATTCTCTAGCCCCTTTGGGCTATGGTACCACGACTGCCTTCCATCTTCCGGTCCGTACGCCTGCCCCACCTGCCCTCGTACCTTCGCAACAACAGTGCAGCGGGATATGCACAGTTCACACTGTACCCCCATCTCTAAGGCCCCTGAGTACAGCTTTTGTAGGGCATGCATGGAGAAGATAACGGAGGGGCACAGAGATACAGAGGGGCATGTGGAGAGGTGTAAAGAGAAGGGGTTGTATTGTTGGGTTTGTGAAATTGCGTTTTTGGGGGAGCAGGGATTTCATGCGCATAGGGTTGTGGATTCGGGGCATAGGGTGAAGGTGAGGATGACGGGGAGGGTGTTTTGTACTATGGGAGAGGTGAGGGATGAAGGGGGGAAGGGGAGTAGGTGGGCGGGGAAGAGGTGATGAGAGGTTATACGGGTATTACCTAGTTATGTATGACAGACGGATAGTGCGGTTTCACTTGGAGAAATGACTTGCGGGTTTTGTGGCAGTTATAGAGCACCTAATACAAAGAACTGTAAATGTATGATGGAATGGACTGTCGTTAGCAGCGGGAATATTTAGATCTCTGCGTATCACCTATAGGCATATCTCTAGTGCTTTGGGTAGTAGGAGATATAAACGGTGATCGTCGAGATGGAATATGGAAAGATGTAGGAACCTACAGGTATTGGAGCTGTGTTCCCTGTAGAGTGCGATAAGGCCGTGATAGACGTTCTTGCTACTACGGAAGTTGAAAACTTTCCCACGCTGAGTAGCAGAGGTTAGCTTCTGTCTCTCCCATTCCCTTCGTTTGTTTACAGGCGTTCATTGTGGCTACCATTTATTTATAAGCAGGAATGGCAGAGGAAGGAGGTCTTCTCCACCTAGCCAGTCAACTGGAGAGGGAGGATTATTGTTGGATCGGGTTGCGTAGAGTGCGATATTAGGTGGCCTTGGGTTAGGGTTAGTAGGCTACATCACTTAAACTTGACAGAATCAATGGCCTCAACAGGTTCGGAACAACAGGTTATGAGGCTCCACCACGGCTCATACCCCAATTTCGACAACTTGCAAGCAGCGATAAACGTCAAATCGCGAACCGACATACGAGCGAGGAGCCCCAGACACGAGCTGGACACGTCCGGACGAGAGCCGTACGGTCTGGAAGTCGAAGCACTGCCTGCAGATCACGACCGATGATTCAACAAGGCGAACGACTAAGATATCTTTCGACGATATCTCATAATTGACCGCAACAGGGACTGCGATAGCCGCGGTAATGTTAAATTCTACAGAGATGCGAAAGTACGGAAACCGAATGACAAATGTTTTTGGAATAATACCTTCTTTTGTGAAAGCGACGGGGTGCTTCTGGACAATGATAACCTACTATTTTGTGCGCAGCGATGTACAACTACTATTGAAACGATGATAACTCTACCGTCTCGGAGGACCGACGAACAGCTTTTACCGGGACGACGATACCCCACCGTCTGGAAGCGACGGGGTGGTGATATGAGGATCACAACCTATCACTCCATCACTGGATCGCACTCGGTGTTTTAGTAAATGACAAAGAAGCTTGTTTGTAATATCCTAAGAGGCTACAAAGAACTTGTATATACGGTAGTCAACGAACGAAAGCATAGACACTCATCTATGTGAAGATACGGCTGAATACAAATAGCCTGTGCCATGTGAATATCAACCAGTAAGCCGCCATATGAAGGCCAAAATCAATTTATGCAACACTCAGTATTAAAATCTATGGCGCGTTGTAAGACAGGTATAGTATGAGGTCGCTGATACACTGAGTCACCGAGTGGACTCATACGTAGACTCATACATGATTGGTCACTTGCTACTTGCCATTCACCACTAGTCACTCGGTCATCTCCGCGAGACATCTGTTACGATATGGGGAGAACCGTGTGCATTGACTATGGTGTGATAACCGTACAAGTCTAAAGATCCAAGATAGTAGGGAAGAAAAGAGTATTGCGAAGTCTAAAAGAGCAGTCACAAACCCTAGGGCTCCGGCTCATGTACATCTGTAACAACATCCAGACTGTATGTTTATAAAGGTCTAAGTTCTACCTTCAGATACATCAAGAGACTTTATCTGCGTTGCATAATTCAACATGGTTAATGGTATATGTATCATTAGACCCTCCATAGTACATGCAGATGTAGTACACGGTATTCAGCTGGGCCGAAGGTATGGTGGGATTCAGTTGGGTTCAGCCGGCTGAGTGCACATATATGAGTGCGGATGCATACACCGACTCTTGTATATATGAGCATACAAACTCCCACGATAAATAGACTATCAATTAACCATCCAAAGGCAAAGTCTGTTGATCTATCTAAGGGTAGAGGCTATGCCTTTATATACATGGAGAGACTAGAGATCTCGCAGGGATGATGGATAGGATTCGGAGCTCTCTCCGAATGTAAACCCAATCACTTAGCAGTGATGTGGTATGATAATGAGATTGTGCAATCCAAGTCATTCTAAAGAGCGCAGACTTGGACTTTGTAAAACTATTCTTCCATATATATAATTGAAATGCTGCAAAGAACCCCAAAACAAGATGATTGTTTTTGTATAACGTCGTCTATATACAACAGAATCAGATCACCGGAGGCCATCTGCATCGGGGGTGCGGGCAGAGTTTATCTGGCACAGAAATTGAGCCCACCGAAATCCTCCCATGATTCAACAGTGTCAATAGTCCGTCCTTCCAAGATCTAACTATACCGCAAAGCCAACCTTGTCCCTAAGCCTATTTTAATAAAATTTGTTCTAACACCCTCTAAGATACTAGGCTGCTAACTTTAGATATTTTTAGATGTTCCTCGCTATGGTAGACAACTACCAGCAACCATCCACAATTTTCTTCGCCAAGGTAGATATCTACTCTCATTCACAGATAACTACTGTTTTCCGTGGTATATCCAAGCGTTTGGGTACCCTAGCTGACAGGTCTATGACAAAGGCGGCTGTCATAAAGTTCGACCGCATCTAACCAGACAATAAATCCGTAGATTGCCCCGCAGTCGATCTGACCAGTTAGGAACACAGGCAAAGAGGTATACTAAACACTAGGGTTACTAATAGACTCGATAGTCTTCTTAGTCCCAGACACCTGGTCTAGGGTGGGGCATGAGCAAGCATATGTATGGTACAGATCGGACATCTGCTGGGCTCTAGCGGAGGTTACTGTTGTGATGCTGCGAGGTTTCCCTCCTAAAATAACCACTCAACGAAGGATACAATGCACCAAGACAGTGAGCAACCCCTCTACACCATCGCAGACCTCCGAGACCACTTGATGAGCTTTATCACGCGACGGACGGACTGTCGCTAAATCACAAAGTTGTCACTCGCATCATTGACCTATCACTCGGATTATACGCGGGCCCGTCCGAGAAATTCTTGCGCGCTAAGTCATATTCCGAGATAGTCCAGAGCCCTGCTCATCCGGGATAGACTTTGGGAACACTGTGCGAGGATCGGCCACCTAATGAAAAGCATTTGCCCCGCTTCCTATCATTCATCTTCCTTGACAAGGTGGTGTTGGAAATGGAAGCGGGCGCTGGGAGAAAGTCCAAAAGCGATTTCGTTCTCTCTACTCTAGCGGTCTCTCTATATACAGAATGACAAGGCCACATTGGCCGCTCCGCCATCGGACGGACTCGGGCCCGGGGTTGAGCGGATTTCCAATAGGTGGTTGCTCCCCGCGTCTGCCATCACATCTTTCATGGCCTCCTCAAGTACCACCCTGTGTCTCCTAATCTATTGACATCTCTAAGCCTAGTGGCCGCCTGTTCTGTGGTACCGATGGCTTTCATTTTGTTCCAGTCGCCGTCCTTACTCGGGCACAGACTTCAGCCATTCCTCTCACATATCTCGGCCATCTTTACCCGGTTATTCAATCGCATGGTCGTATGTCTCAACAACTCTGAAGAGTAGAATAGCTGTGATCGGCATATGTGGCTAATGTAGAGTGCAAAGTGCATAAAGTCTATTCTCACGGTCTAAGCGAGAAAAATACAAAAATGTGCTGAAGCACCAATCGTACTCCCTACACTCCCGTTCCATCGGAAACATGTTTGCCACATGTGAGAAAAACCACTTCAATCTTCCCCTTCCAATCTCAAAAGATCCTCCCGGTCTCGGTTCATACCCCGCTTAGCATCTGTATCTCATCCCCAGCGTCATGCCCGGTATCACGTTCCCACAGGACCGCACCCCCGGATCAGCTCCCTGTCTGGTCCTGGTCCCTGCATCTTGCACCACCATCGCACTGATCGGTAGGTATCATGTCCATCGTAGCTGTGGACCGGTGTCTATGCATCAATTTACCAACTCGTCGGTAGTCTCCATCAAACCTACTGCTCCGATCGGTTGAGTCATCCTCTCAGTGGTATACCGCAGGCGGAGGACCGGGGCGTAGTGCTATCTGCATGACATCAGTCAGTCTCTGTATCGTAAACGTTTACTTTGGCGATCGCTGTCCTGAATCACATCCCCACACTTCCTCTTGGAGCATGTCGCGGCATTCCCCAAGTACAACTTGATGCATCTGGCCAACATCTCCCCCAATCCCCGCAGTCTATATTCCCAATGGATTTTCGGTCTTATTGTTGTCGTTACATCCTGAGTAGTAGCATGCATTGTCGATCTCAGTGAGTGCCACAGATGGCGTCATAGAATTGCACTCGAATCCGTCCTTGTGACAAACGCATCTCGAAGTCGGTGGCGTGCAGTACAAATCTGGGTAGGTAAGGAAGGTCATGCGGTAGACGAGATTGTAGACGATGGCGCTAGGACGCCAGGGCGGAGGGGAAGAGTAGACAAGGGCAGAGGGGGGATGGCACCGGAGGTCGGAGTGAAATAACTTGTAGTTGTCCGCCCAAACCTGACGTCTGCAAATTGTTCTAGAGAGTTATCGGTCGCGCGACGACAAAACTCGGCATAGAAACAGAGGTATGTACAATCCAGGAGTCTTACCGGACATGCTAGGTGGGATATCCGAAGTCTGGATACGTAGGTGTGGGTTCAGCATGCGGAAGCATGGAAGGCAGAGGCGTGGAAAAAGGATGAGTGCGGAGGAGTGGACGGTACAGAGCCGCAAAGGGAGATATGAATTTCGTTATTGACATTATGATGCCGTGGACTCTGGATTCGACGATGAGTGCAGAGGCGTGAACGATCGAGAGCAGTGGAAGAGAACGATATCGACTGTGATGTTAACGTTGTAAGCCTGAGGAGTTGAAGGTGGGGTGAATTGGAGGCATCAGGGAAGTACAGTGACAAAAGCAAATTCCGGCTCCGCATAGTTTCGAGAGCTTTCTCTAAATTTGTCGACAATTACGTCACGGCTGCAATTCTGATGAACTAGCGCTATCGTTCATAATGGATTTCGTAGTTGTGCATGTACTAGCCTTGGCATGCATTATGGGTTCGCGTTTTGGTTGTATGAAACAAAGTGCGGTATTTAGTAGAGGAGAGTAAGTCAGGTGGGACTTTTTAGTGTGGTTATCAATCGGGAAGATGTTTGGCGTCGAGTGTGCCTTCGACCAGGGTGTTTTGAACTTGCTTCGTAGAAAATTTTCTGCAGCACCAAAACAAAAGCCTTTTTGATTGGAGAACTAAGATCGACTCAGTTTAAGGACCTCTATTGATGGTAACTATTACAATTAAAATATCTGTGGTGGTTGAGGCTAAAAAAATCATGGTTCAGAGCAAATGTCCCACTAGTGCGGAACAGGGGTCATTATGTATGAATGTAACTTCTGATTTCGAATGTCGGGGACCAAATTTTGATGCGCGCACATGCGCAGTCGTTTGGATATAGCCGATTGTATGGATGACGAATCCTGCTGGCTGATAACCGGTTAACTGCCTAAGCTAAGTACATGCATGTGTAGCTAGTGCATGCATGACGGTCGCACAATCAACGCTGCAGCACTCTGCAGCTCTATCCAAAGGTTATCAATGAGAGAGTTGTTCATAATTATAGTTCACGATAGAGAAAACCACACCATTTAATTGCATCCCTCCAATCCTTTGTTAGGGTTTCGAATTCCAACGCTGTGGATGATACATTGCGCATAATGACACCGGAAGGCCGAGTAATATTTTGGGATTGCCCCCACTTGGGAACTTCCGAAGTAAACGATCGAGTACGCTTCATGTCAGTCTTATTGGCTATCTGCTCTATGTCTTTAAGAGATAGTTTCCTTGCCGTCTGACGTTGTCACTAATCATGCCACACCTTTATTATAGCGTTACAGAAACGACTTGTAACACTAATCTGCCGCTGTTCGAGGAGCGGTATAGGTTGGTTAGTCGATCGGTAGGAACTGGTTTTTATAATCGGAATTACTATATACGTAAAATAAATCAGATACTCGGTTTAGACATCTTGGTCTAATGTTAGGTATGATCAGAGTGGCAGGACAAGGTACCGAGAAAGTTCATCGCGTATGTAACGTAATAAAATGAGAAATTTAGCTTTCCGTCCTTCTATGGGTGGAATACGTATTGGTAGTACTAGGTATGGTGGCGGCTTCGCCGCCCCCTTCGGTAACAAAGAATCCTAAACCCCCACATGATATCCAGCCAGCTCTCAGCCGGTTCACATTACGTCCAGCCAGCCGAGAGCCAGCCTATCATGATTGCGTCCAGCCAGCGTAGAGTTAGCCCGTCCAGATTACGTCCAGCCAGCTCTCAGCCGGCCCGTACAGCCAGCAAAGAGCTAGCCCGTCCAGATTGCGTCCAGCCAGCTGAGAGCCAGCCTGTGCAGATCGCATCCAGCTAGCCAAGAACCATCTCAGAGTGAGTATGTCAGGGTTGTCTAGATCGTCTCCAGCCGGCCAAAAGTCAGCCCGTCCAAATCATATTCAGTTGACCAAGAGTCAGCTCATCCAGATCATCTCAAGCTGGCCAAGAGCCCGCCAATCTTGACCATGTCCAGCCAGCAGAGAGCTAGCCCGTCCAAATCGTATCCAACGAGCCGAAAGTCAGCCCATCTCAATTGTCTCTAGTCGGCAGATAGCCAACCTATCCAGAGCACGTCCACCCGTCTCGATCGTCTCCAGACATTCGAGAGCCAGCCCGTCCAGATCACGTCCAGCCAGCCGAACCCGTCCAAATTATATCTAGCTAGTAGAGAGCAAGCCCGTCTCGATCGGCTCCAGACATTCGAGAGCCACACTCAAGCAAAGCGCCACGGTTCACTAATCATGACCGAAAAAGACCATCTGCCAACCAATGAGCATTCTGTAATTTGCCACAGTAAGATGGTACGTACCACCATCAACCAATGAGGATGCTTCGAGCAGACAAACCAAGTGTATAACTATTAGATTATGGGTCTGTCCGATATGGTTGCTTTGTATCAGTTAGGTTGAAAGAGAGATGCGTGCAAGGAGTGGGTGTATGATCGGTAGTTTCAAAGATAGATCGCTATTTTAAATTTTGGTGTGGTTGTCGATCGATGCATCGCAAACTACATAATTAGTCTCCCAATTAATCGTTTGTCATATCACCAGCACTTCGGGGTATTGCCCCTCTTCTCCTGGTACCCTATTTTGCCCCACATTTTGGAGATGAGTCCACATTTGACTTCCTGTGTTCCGTAATGCCCAATGTCTGCAGAGTACTATGTGGATAGTCAACAGGATTCAATGTGCTAAACATGATTCAACAGTAGAACACATTGACAACGCGACTAGCAGCAGGATCACAACAATAGCCAATCTACAGACACCTAAAAGCATATTGGTGGAAATTCCACCGACGCACGAACTGCCGAAGCACTGCTAGGCGTGCAGTGGTGGTAATTTGACACCAATCGGACAGTTATTATACGTTAGTGTGCAGCTAGTTCAAGGCTGTGCATGGTCAGTCTTACGTACCGAACCAAACACATAGTTGCAGGAATAGGAATCGTCAGTGGGAAAGGGCACATGTGGTCCGGTGAATATACTGTAGTTAAAATCTTCAAACATGGAGAGTATGTGCTACGTCATATTTAGCTAGCTACTTGTCATAGCGGAATGTATCAATATAATTATTCATCTAAACTATGCTCTGCATAATGCATGAAGGAATAATGGTTAGCGCTTTGTATTATGTAGACGGCTGCTTCGTGAAACATGAGGATCCAGCTAATTTGCAAAGTGGGGACACAGTTGAGCAGCAACATTTAACGTAAAAGGGTTACGAACTCTCCCAGAACTTAGAAGCGCGATCGATCCTAACTATTACCCGCCTCCGAACCTACTCTATCAACGACACTCACGTGGAGCAGGCTTATTCAAGGCTTGAACGAGCTTCCTCTCTTCCTGCCTTACACCCACACTGACCATATCGGAAATTTCCTTCGACCATTATAATACTACCAACAGGTATGATATGACTAATAGGAACAACACAAAGACTAACAATACAGCCTTATACCATGGACAACCGTCGTGAATATAGGGCCCCGCACTATGAATTTAATAATCCAGTTTTTCATGGCGGACAAGCATTTGGCCGGTAGTCTATTCCAAACATGAGTAATGTGACGACGGTTTGCTAATCTGGTCTCCTTGACTAGAGATGGCGGTCAGGCTAGAAATGAAGGAAAACTGTTGAAGAAACGTGACAAGATATTGCAATCACGTAAGTCCAATAACCTGGATCGGGAGAAAGTTAATTTCTTAACGAATGACATCTCAATAACTGACCACACGTTCGCGCTAGTCGGACCACAAACGGAAAAGAGTACATTCTTGGGCCTGCTACCACCTATGACCAACCAGGATGAGCATATCTCCAAGATCAAGCCTATTCACCGCGATGACCCGAAATTGTACTGGATCTTCCACGACATGGACTTTAAGGATTGGGAATCAACCAATGGCTCACAAGTACTATGGTTATTTGGACCACATGACCGCGGAATCACTGAAGTTTCTTCGCACCTCGTCGGTTTAGCAAACCAAAAAGTCTCACAGACAAATGGTGCTGTGTTCTACTTTTTCTGCTCAGCCGCGGAAATTGAGAGTTCGGTTGCCACCACCTTCACCCACTCTTTTCTCCGCCACATTCTCAACGGCTCAGGAGAACTCCAAGCAAAATCGATTGCCACTACTTTTGTTAGCACCCTTCTGCTCAAGATCCTTTACCGGGACTCGTCGCATTTCCACAAAGGGGATTCTTCAATCACAATCGTGGAGAAAATTAACAAGTAAGATAAGAGCGGAATTAAGCAAAGCGAATTCCGACATTCCATCTCGGAGCTGGTAGAAACACCACTAGCTGCTCCTGGCAGGCCAAGAGGAGGGAGGCAGTACAAGGGGAAACCACACATCCGTTTCAACCAGATAACCCTACCACAAGCACTGTGGGTGGCGAATAAGGTCTACAAGAGTCGGAGAAATAATGGGCAGTGGGGAAGATGCGGCGGCGATCACAAGGCGTGCCTTTGCACGAAATACAATATGGTGGCCCTCCCAGACAAGACACAGTATCTCACACTTCGCACTGACGGGAATCAAGTCAAATGCCAGCGGTCCTTCGATAATAGCCAATCTACAAAGTCGTCTATATCACTCGATACCTGGCTCGGCGGGAGAGACTGGACATCAATGAGTTGGATCTTGAAACAATCGGAATGGGGTCTCTAATAGCAACTTTGTATGACACACAACAGCACCGGCTCACGATGATATTGGGACTGATTTTGGAGCCTCCCTCATCACGCTTGTCAATGAGATATCTATGTAGAACCACAATACCCAATAAGTCCTGTATTGTCCATGAACTCTATGTTCGAGATGGTTACGGAGAGAGTCAAAGCATTTGAGCTCTGATGGATTGTAGCTCAATCAGCACCTTCATGGCACCCAGACTGATTCGCCGACTTGGACTGCCATCAGAAGCGGCACCCATTATCACTTTAGGCCTTGATAGCTGGATAATCATGTCAGCAAAAGATAGTCGAAAAACGACAATCTCGTGTCAGTATTTAGGTGTTGTTTCCCTGTGAGACGCATCTCCAGAATGACTACCGAATGGTATCAGATCAGGCGTGGGACTTTGTTATCGTACACGTACATAAGCGGGCAGTTAGTTTTGGATTTAGTTATATCTATGGGGTTGGCAGTCCGGGAGCTGTGCTATAACATGAGGGGATTACGTAACGGCGTGTCATGTGGTTTGTCCAGCGCCGGATAACCGCACTCATATACTCATCTCCACGATACTTAGATTTTTACTGAAAATCGGACTACTTACTTCTCCACTTGATCTCACTTGTGCACCGTGTTCAACTGAATACCATAATATCAGCTGTATCCCTACATAGGCGGACGCGGGCATACACACGCTGATAGGTGAATAAATGAAATTACCTGGTAACAGATACGGCCAAGGCAAAACACTGTTAGCAACCATACTAATCAGCTACGCATATATCAAGATCCGCCAGCAGAGGGTTGGATTCCACCCTTCACTGCCTTCTGGCTGTCTTGCCTAAACACTCTTCGCTGGTCCCAGATCGCCATGATGAGTCTGTGCATTTATTCTATACCTGCCATGTCGGCTGTGGTTGATAGGGTGTTCAGTATTTCCAAGCTTCTTATCTCTGATTGTCGCAATCGATTGGGAGATGATTTAATTTGTGCTATTGAATGTATGAAGCCTTGAAAGACAGCGGGCTTTATGCGGTCAAGTGCGGTCAGAAAGTTGGAGGAGAAACATGAGGCATTGGAACAACAGCATGATTTGGTTTGTCATAAGGCTAGGAGGTCAGGATTGAGATGTCTATTTGCTTTGTTTTCTTCTGGACATTGTATGGTCCCCACTACCCCACGGCATATTTCTGAAGAATCAGGCTTTACGGGGCAATCCATCCTGTCGAAGTATGGTTCATTAGTGTATTTTTGGTCTCTCTAATTTATACCCTAGCCAGTCATGATACCATGGCTCTATGACTTTTGCAAACTGTAGATGCCACCTACAGCGGACGTGAATCACAAATGACTACTCGGCATCCTGGGCCTGCAAGCTGTGACACTATGCATCAGGTTCGTGTATGAGATGTGGTATGATCCTGACTGGTATGAGAATATTAATCATGGATAAAGATACAATGATATGGAATGGTGCATAATCAAGTTTGTTCCAGACTGGATGGCAGGCTCTATATAGACCATAGATTCGGCATAGATTTAGACCTTACAATTAAGCATCTATTCATCACTGAAAGTAATACTGGCTGTTAAATAGTTGCTTGATTATCTATGCAATCTATGCAGATATCTATAATCTATATACGGCTTGACATACAGTCTGAAACCCTCGTGCTGATGTATCATATGCAAACCCCCACCTCATAGAAGCGATGAACCTCATACAATGTTGCAAACAGTAGACAAAACGCACCGAACTGCCAGGTTTGACTATTACCTGACTGGTTCGAATCAGTTCGATGGCAGTTCAGCCTAGGTTTGTTCAGTCATACTTCCGGAAGTGGGTTTTCACTCTGGGTGGGCAGCTGAAACAGGGTACATGCACTGAAATGCCAGTGGCTATAAACAGGTACATCATAAATGTGAAAAAGCCTACGTTTTAGCCTCTAGGCCACTTAAATAAGGATTATACCATGTTAGATGACACAAGGAATCGAACTGGTTCGAACCAGTCCTGAACAAGTCTTTCTCGCATTATGAACCGGTTTCAAGCGGTGAAGGTCACCAACCCGAACCTGTACCGAGCCGCACCGCGAACCGCCGGTCTGAACTGGTTCATCATCGAACCGTTGCCTTCGCTGCTACGCCACCATAAGCCCATCCAGAGATGGCCGCACCGTCAAGATAGGTGACGTCGACGACCGCACCGTTATGACAGATGACGTCGGTCAAGTAGCATATTGCAACACCAGTTGTTGCATAAATAGATCTTATACGGGCTCACAGGGCTGGCGCTCATACGGGCTGACAGGGCTGCCTCTGATACGGGCTGACGGAGTAGCTCTGATACGGGCTGATGGAGCTCAGCCGTCTCTACATTTAGATGAGTACGTACGTGCTCGTACCGTATATATATGGCCTTGTGGCCCTCTTAGATAGTTGAATTAAGCTTCTAGCAATCAGTATTTCAACAGGTTATGAGCCCGGCTATCGCTACCATATAAAATCCTATTCTCACGATTTCAAAGGAACCCTAAACCTCATGAACGCTAAACCTCAAAACCATCTCCACGATCTCACGATTTGTTCCTCGATAAACTGCTCCCAACCCGCCTTCAACAAAACCAGGTGCGGCGACATTCCTAAGCTCACTCACGCAAACTACGACGAGTGGTAAGACAATATGATACTCATCCACTCAGCCATGAGAGCATATGCAATCGTCACAGGAGATGATTCTGAACCACAGCCCCTTGATTTCGACCCCAATGACAACAATGATGATTGGAAGGCTAAGCAAGCCGAAGCTGTGTCTATGATCAGACTTTCCTGTTCCCCCAAAGTGCAGCGTATTGTCAAGGCAATGAGAAACCCTCTCGAGATGTGGAATACATTAGAAACCAGCTTGGACACAGCTGGATCTTATATCGGCAGACAGGACAACCTTCGCCAGTTCCGTGCTTGCCGACCAAAGGAGGGCGAACCACTTAAAGCATACTTCACCAAGCTTAGTGACTACCGCACACAACTGGACCATACAGACGATGCAATCACCGATCGCCATTTCCACACCCAATATTCACATCATTGCCATCACAGCATGCGATGATGTTAATGGTCCTGAAGCATCGAAGACCGTTGCCCACACTCGAAGAAGCAATGCATGACCTCCTAGAAGAAGACACTACAACTGGCCTTGCCAAGGAACTTGGAGATGCATCCACGGGGGCCGCCGTATTGACCCCACGTGGTGGCTACCGTGGCCGAGGTAGTGCGCACGGTGGACCCGGTGGAAGCGGTGGAAGCGGAGAGAGCCACGCGAGTAAGTGCACCTATTGCATAATTGACAGCCATACTACAGATGCATGCAGAAAGCGGAAACGCGCTCAGGAAGGAGGAACAATGATGAGCGCATTTGCTTCCAGTGCGGGCCCCCAGGCCACATCAAAGTCGATTGCGTCTCCTACAACCGTATAATGGAACTGTGGAAAGTGAAGAACGCAACTACTTTAGCAGCTCTCCCTACGACCGGAGACTGCGATCCCTTCCAACTAACTGCTTGTGCTCTCGCCGAGGCTCCGAAGTGGGTCATTCATTCTGGAGCGTCACACCACATGTGCAATGACCGCAGCAGCTTCTCAATGTGCACAAAGCTCTCACTTCCCATAGTAATCAAACTCGGAGACTACAACTCAGTCACTGCCACGCATTGTATCTTCCTCAACATCATACAGGGCTATCTACTCGAAGCCCTCTATACCCATACTGTTCAACTTTCCCTTCTATTGATCAACCAATTGGATTTTGCCCGGGTGTACGACTATATTTCAGGCCGAAACATGCACCACAACTTTGCCATCTTCCTGCATTCTCGCCGGAAAACTAATCAATAGCATATATACCATAGTCCCCACAACCACACTCTTATCGACTACCAAGAACGGGAAAAGGAGAAAGAGAGTCAGCCAAAGCGTACAAATTGCAGAACCTACGATCGTATCTACGAATCCACCTGCCTCCTCTACTCCAAGTGCACCTTCGACTGCCAAAACTAAGGCCATTCGAAAGTCTCTTACGATCTCAGAATCAAGAATGTGGCACCAGCAACTAGCCCACATGAATCCTACAACCATGAAATTGCTAATTGTCGGATATACACACTATGATTCGATGTGCACAGTCTGCATCCAAGCCAAGGAGAAGGAAAGGTTCATTAGAGTGCCAGTCAAGCGCAATACGAAGCCTTTTGAACTTGTACATTCGGATGTGTGCGGTCCCTTCCCTACACCGACCTTGTGAGACAATCGATAGTACATACTATTCATCGATGACTTCACGAGGTACACATCGGTGTGGCTGCTCTGAATTAAGAAAGCCGAGACCATCACCTCAGCCAACCAGTCATATCAGGCCCGAGTAGACTCAATGGGATACGACATCAAGTGATTCTGGTGCGATAATAGACTGGGAGAATACGACAATAAGACCTTCCAGTATGTCCTTGTGGTCCGCAGTAATTCACACAAGCCATGCCCTCCATACCCCCACCATATGAAGAGTGTTGCAGAACGAATGATCAGTACAATCACGGAAAATGCCCGGGCGATGATGATTGACTCTCAAGCTCGGCATTCAGTTCTGAGGAGAAGCGGTTCATACCGCAGTCTATGTCCAGCAAAGATCACCGAACATCAGCAAAATCTAAATCAGTCCGGAAGACACACGCAATCCTCCTAGAAACGCCGGTAGACCTCACCGGTGCACCTAAGTAATTCCAGATATTCCCAGGCCCACCTGGAGTTAAGCAAAGTGCCCTCAGACTCTGCCAGAGCATTCTCCGGTGCTTCTGAAAGAACCTGCAGTTATGGCGGGGCATTCAGGATGCTAAGAGATTTGACTTATATGATAGTGAAATTCTGGAGCAACTGAGACCTTGGCGCAGGTCTGCGAGAGACTTATTGCCAAAAATCGAGAAAAGTCTTGGCGAAACATAAACAACACGACAACTCAACTACAACGATAGCAATGAAAAAATGAACAGCTGCAATTGATTCTAGACATCGAGTTCACCCCGTAGAGCATGTACCAGCACCAGCAAGACAACAGGATGAGGGCGCTCACAAGAATCCACGGAACGGAGTGGCTTTGTGTGACGGCTTGGCAGACAACGCGAGTGACGCGAGGCATCCATGAACAATCAAGCGATGACGAGGACTAAGAGGCTTGCCTCACAGATGTGATTACAAAATTCAGAGTGAGCAGGAGAAGTGAACAGGACGCAGGAGAAGCTGGAAATGGGACGAACAACGCGCCTATGGATTTGCCAATGGAGATGGTGACAGCGGTAACATCCATCGCTGCGGAGAACACAGGCGGAAGCACATTTGACTCAATGGGGATAAATGAGAACAGCAAATAGAGAATGAAGGGCGAGGTTCTGGTACCTGCCCTCAACTGAATGAGCCGTATGGAGAGAACAATGCGTATGCAAGTTCAAGCACTGACGCAGCCGCACCAACAGTTGAACATCTTGCAGACGTGGTGGAAGCCCAAGCACCCCGTAAAAAGGCACAGTGGCTGGGAATTATGTAGTCGATGCACGAGAGGGAGCAGAAGTCGGACGCCCCACATGGGAACGACAAGCTGTGGGGCGTGGGCATTACGAACACAAACCCAAAGACCATGCGATGGGTAGCAGAAAGCCCGGAAGGGAGAGAGAGTCAAAGAGACATGACTGTGAGGACGGACGGTGGGAGGCTAGAGGTCTCCCAACATGCAGACACAATGCGAGAAGAGGGACCAGAGGAGCATCACGAACTTCAGCAGAACCCGAAGCTCAAACTGCAGCTCATACTGCAGCCAAAACAGCAATCCGCGCGTAAATCAAAGTCAGCACCCACAACTGCTAGACAGTGGGAGACCGTACCACCTCAGCGCAGAGTCATGAGGCACCCTTCAGCCACGGCCCAGGCCCAGGCCATGACCCTGCCCCGACGACTTGATTGAACATTGCAGAGGGACGCCTGATAATCATAAGAGACGACAGTGGACCGCTCTCCAAATAAATGGACCAGGAAATCTCATCGGCCATCAACAGAGAGCTCTACCACTTGATGGCACCTGCCCACAATAGAAACATGAACGCCAACAGGAATGCCAAGGGATTGATTACTGAACTCACGCACCTGAATGTGAGAGCAGAGTTGGCTCTGGAGAACAGCGATATCATCATCACCGCTGCAGGGACTGTCGCCAAGGGAGTTATGGACCTCGAAGAGAATTAGTCCTGGGCAAGGTCAATGATTGACAGAATCCCTCTGATACGGCCCATGTGGGAAAGTAAGGAATGCCTGCACAAAGTGCTAGAGGAATTGGATGTTGGGAACGAGGGTATGGTGATCCCCACCGAAGTAAGGTGGCTGGTAAGGCCACGTAGCATAACGGAGAGGAGGCAGAACGGAGAAATTGCCATGTTGTCTGTAGTTTTGGTCGTACTGGGAAGCAAAGAGTCACAGAGTGTCGAGCAGAAAGGCATCAAGGCCGCAGTGGTGTCGTACCGAGTCCAAACGTACACCAACCATTGATCTGACAGCCGGTGTGAATTCTGCTGTGGTTGGGGTCACATCAAGAACAAGTGTGGCAGCAAGCCTAAATGTGGCTACTGCTCATGCCATCACCGCCCATGCGACCACAAGTGCAATGTTGCTGGATGCACTTCAAAGCAGCGATCACTCTGTGGCCACACACTGGAGAAGTGCCCTAATTGCAAGAGAAATCACATCGTGTTCAGCAGCAGGTGCTCGAAGAAGAAGGAAGCCCCCCAAGCGGTGTGGCAGAGCAGAAAAATAGAACTAGTAGGACAAGGGTCTACATGGGCAGTGCGGGACATGGCAACATGCTCAGACAGAGTTGTGCTTGGCCCTCGGCCCGAGGGGGTGGCGGAAGGAGATGAAGATGAAGAAAAAATGCCGGATGTGGACAAGAAAGAGAAGGCAGCGGGGGAAGCAAGAGATGTCATGATGGCAGTGACTGAAACCGACATAGTGACCAGGAATATGAGTGATATTGAAATTGAGACTGAAACGGGAGCCCTGGCTACCATTGATTGCAGTGATCCAGCACAACTGCACAAAGTCATGCGAGTGGACCATTGTGCCACAGGAGATTGGAGTCCAACACAGTGCTGATGTAGTGTGCTTGCAAAAGCCAAGAAAAGACACAGCACAGATTGGGATTAGCAATTCGGCATGTGCAAGATGAACAAGAAACAGAGTTTGGACAGCGATACGGAAGGGGAGTGGCCTTGTGGTAAATGAGCGGACAGATTTGAGCTGAGTGGCCAACGAAGATGTTTTCGCTACAGCTATCAGAAGACGAGGTGCAAACATTATGAGGATTGTCAATGTTTACAATCAAAATGACGTGGATTGGCAAGAGAGAGTGATACCGTTGCGAATGTTGATCTGTCAGACAGTGATTCGGCTCAGTGGCAATGTCCTCGCAGGAGACATCAACGCCCACAGGAAAGGATTGGACCCAAGGTGCAACGTGCAGCGGAATGCTGCATTCTGGGAAAACGTTAATGACGAGAACGAACAGGAGATTGGAAATGACGACAGACTCACCTACCTTTGGACAAAAGAGGACCAGGAAGGCGATTCGGTCATCAAGCTGACCTTTGGAAATCAACCAATAGTAATTGGGACTCTACTGGCCGATGACCACTCCACTGGATCCGACTATGAGTTCATCGCATGGGAGGTGGGTGTAGCCAGTCAGCAGGAGGAGGATCATGAAAGGGTAGTAGGGTGGCATTTAGCTGCAATGAAAAGGAAGGAAGCGGAAGTAGTGGACAAGCTCTGGATGGAATTGGCGAAAGAGATAGCTCAACTGGATACAGCATGCACAGAGGACAAGGTGGAGCGGGAGGCCACATGGTTTCAGAATGCAATGAGCAGCATTCTCGACCCCATGGCAGAGAAAATCAGGATTTGTACCACATCGAAGAGGTGGTGGAACGCTGCCATTAAAGATAGAAGAAGCACGGTCTGGAGAGAGCAAAGGAAAGGATGGAACTCAGAGTAGGCTGCCTGAGTGAAGGCAGAGCTCCAGAAGTCGACCTGGGAGTCCAAGAGAATAATGTGGGGCAATTACTTGCAGAACGTTAGGGCAGGCGAAGTGAGGTGAGCGGCAAAATATGCGAACACTGAAGTGGGCATAACAGTGGTGTCCTTAACAGACAGAGAAGGCAAGCACGTCAACACATGATTGGAGAAGGAGGAGATGCTGAGGCACGAATCCTTGCCCCCGAACAAAGGTGAACGGTACTACCAATTAGCTCCAGCTATAAGTGCACACACACGCGTCAACGAGCAAACAGTCGAGCGAGCTTAATTTTGATAGTCAGTGAAGAACGCACTGGGACCAAATAAGCTGCCTTTTGGCTCTATATAGCTGCGCTGGAAGTCAGACAAAGAGAGGATCGTGAGGCTGGCAAGGGCGGCAATTCGTATGTGGAGACACCCAGTGGTATGGATGTTGGTTAGAGGAGTGCTAATTTGCAAGCCTGGCAAAGACGACTATGCTTACCTGCAGGCCTAGCGCTCTGTATCGCTGCTTAGCTGGAGGGGACAAGTTGTCGAGAAAGTGGCTGCAGTGTAGCTCCCAGAGGAGGCCGAAAAATCGGGGCTACTGAGCAATTGACAATTCGTAAGCAGGATAGGATGGTCAGGAATCAATGGAGCGGCCATCATGGTCGACAGAGCTCTTGCAGTGTGGACCAACCGCCACAGACCTGGTGTGCTTCTCACGGACATTGAAGCAAGATTCCCGAGCGTGGAAAGACGAAGAGTTGTTAACCTGGTGCAGGTCGGGGGAATTGCCAGAGACCATAAATGATGGACGGAAAGCTGTCTGTTCGATAACACTGTGGGGATCATAATGGAGGGTACCGACATTGTAAGACACCCAGTGGAGGTAGGTGCCCCCCAGGGCTAACCTTTGTCATTGAGCCTGTTTGCGATCTACACGTAAGGACTCAGCATGTGGGTTGAAGAGTCTGCATCCGAGGCGCAGGGGCTATTCTTTGTAGATGACCTCTGCTGGGAGGGCACTGGAAGTGATATCAACCATGTCATCTCGATACTTAAGCAATGCGCAGCAACGAGAATCCAATGAGCAAGCAGACAAGGCCTAAAGTTCGACATTGCAGAGACAGGGGCGGCGCTGTTCATGCCCAGACAGGGCCACAGGAAGCACCTCCGGGCCAAACTGAAAGCAATGATATAAGTCAGAAACGGGTCCATACGATTTAACAAACAGGCGTCACACTGGCTGGGCGTGTGGACGGATGGGAATCTGACATTCAAGGAGTGACATAACAGATTCATGAAGAAAGTCAGGGCAGCAGAAGCCAGACACCAAACCCTTACAAAAACATTCAGCATTGATTCTGAGAGTGTCAGGGCCTTGCCAGTGGCATGAGTCTAAGGGGTCACACTATAGGGGAGCAAGGTCTGGTGAGACCCCAGAGAGGTAGGCAGGTGAGACGACCTGCAACTCCTCCTTAATCGACAAGCCAGATCCCACCAATGTGCGCTTCCACTCACCCCTTGGGGTTCAATAATGGAAGAGCAAGGTCTTACAACGGCCCAGGTGACCATGGACTCCAGACAACAGCAATTCGCAGCGAAACAACACATTGCATGAAGTAGGAAGTTAGAGGTGCTGTTCGCAAGGGGTCCGGGTAAACCCGCCAGCGGAGCGTGTTTGAACCACAAAAACTGGTCGGCTCAATTCCAGACCCGTCCACAAACCCTACCCGCAGACTCTTGACGGGCCAAACCCGGACCAGTACCTGTCAACACCCAGATTTTGCCGGGTGTGGCTAGACTCGTCGGTTCCAATCTCCGGTTTCCTGTTTCGTGTTTTACATTTATGGTCGCGTTCAGATATGCTCCTGTTGATTGTCAAAAAGTGCCATGGGTACGTTACAGTCCATTTATGATGTATTAGCTGCCTGAATTATCAAAACTAACAGACAGACGCGGCATACCACTCCCTTAAAATGAATGTCGATGGAGCGTCAACGATAGTTGGTTGTGTATATTGGGTAATCTGCGGGTGCCAAGGGTCAATTATAGTCATAAACGAAGTATTCACCACCTTTATTGCAAAAAAGCAAACAAAACGATCCCTACCCCATCTTAAAAATCAGTGGCAAAAGAGAGTCAATGATTTTGGGTCTTGCATCATCAGTAATATGAGTGGCGCTTGATTAAAAGTATCCAGAAACAACAATATGGCAGCCTTTATGGGCAGACCTATTCGGAATATTCCCGCCTCATCTTCCGGGACAGTAACAACCTATATTATTTACAACACTACTACTACGTAATTGTGAGCATTTTAGTGTCCCAAAACAGTCAAAACCTCGTATGTAGACAATAATGGCCATATTGTGTTGCTATTAGCCATAATGGACGGCCAACATTCGTTGACACTCCATTGAGGCTCATTTTCAAGATGGCGCAGGGAGCATTTCACATTCTGTTTTGCCTATAAAGGAAGCTAATACTGTGTTCATGACTATGTGCAATATCTCGCACCGCAGATTACTCAAGATACATTACCAAGAATTGTTGACGCTCCATTGACGCTTATTTTCATCATGGGGCAAGGAACTTTTCATTTTCTGTTTTGCCTATAAAGACAGCGAATACTTCATTTATGACTATTTGTAACCTCTGACCCGGCAGATTACCTAAGGTACATGACGAAGAATCATTGATGCTCCGTTGACGGTCATTGTCAAGATGGGGCACCGAGCGTATCACTTTCTGTATTGGCTATAGAGCCAGTCAATACGTCGTTTATAACTATTTGCAACCTATCGCCTGACAGACAGCCTAAGATACATCACCAAGAATCATTGACGCCCTGTTGATGACTCATTTTCATGATGGGGCAGGGAGCGTTTCACTGTCTCTTTTGCCTATAAAGGCAGCAAAAAGTGCGTTTATGACTATTTGCAACCAATCTCCCATAAGATTACCCTAGACACATGACCAAGAATCGTTGACACTCTGTTGACTCTCATTTTGCCACTGGTGTATCCACAATATGTAATCATTTGATTTGGAGTAGTGCATCATTCACGTTGAGTTGGCAGCCTTTTAAGCGTGTTCATTTACTTTCATCTGAATCACTGCATTGTTGTTTAATATTATATATAAATATATCCTTTAAAATATACTTGGCAGTATCTGCCAATTGATGCTAGTAATAATCACCAAAATGCTGTGCCATTCGATTAATGCTAATCATCACTGCCAGATTCGCTCAATAGGCTGCTGTGGTCTTTAACCTGACTGTTTGCGGCATTACCAAACAGCAGATAGCGTACTAACCGGTGGAAGTTCCTTCATCAGGCATCATATCTGGATCAAAATCTGGATTGTACTTGCTTTCCTGAGGACATGCATCGAGAATAAAAGATTCGACACACGGAAGAGAACTATGCGAATATGCATATCCGGCCGGACACTTGATGATTTTGAGATGTTGATAACTGGAAGTGTTACTGGTTGAGGCGAGTGGTGTTCCATGCAATGGGGGCGTCTGCTCTGGAGTGGTCTCTGGAGTTGGCTCTGGATTCTGCTGCCTGCGTCAGTTGGGCGGAAGTGCACCTGTACCTTTGCGTCGACACAGCGTCTGTGGAGGCTTTGCTGTGCCATTGTGCCGATGAAGACATCCGGGGATGTGGTTTTGACAAAGCATAGCCGGGTGTGGTGGTATCGCAGCCTTCTCCTTTTTATGTCCGGGAAACTCAACACCCCACCTCTGTTCTTCTCGGACCTCGGCACAAGGTTTCTTCATCTGATATTGCGTTTCCCCCACTGCGGTGCGCGAAAACCTGCCTTTGGCCATTTTGGCCATATTCAAGGCCAGGCACATGTCGGACTGTTCCAGCTGTACTCGACCTCCTTGCCTTGCCATCGTTGCAGACATGTTGAATACCTACAAGAACTCAGTTGGTGCTTCAAACACTGAGATGTGGCTATGACCTTGACTATATATGCTTCCGTACCCACTTCTAAGTTGAGTTATGCTTGTTTCTTCCACTGTCGAGGATCTTTGACTGGAAATTTGACTGCGAAAATGCCAGAGCATACAACATCATGATGTTCGATTTTGCGGACTGTGCGGACAAATGCCTTCACCGACCATGGATGTTCCCTATTCGGGCAGCAAACAATTGGTCACGTTGCTCTTGGCGTACACTGGCTGATTCTTATATGGTTAATTGATGGCCGTTGACCATGGTATGGAGAAACTCACATCGAATTGCATGCCGCTGCTTATTCGTGCTGCTTCAAGTCTTATGGACGATATTGAAATGTGCATGCTGGGTCATGTGTCTGGTGGCTGCATCGCCAACCTCGCGGCAGACTAACTGGTGCCTGCGTTCTTCCTGTGTGCCAGTATGTGATGTATTCAATCAAGCGCCTGCCCATCGTCCAGATTTCGATCCGCTTGGACCTGGCTGAGGTGGTTGTGTATCCATGATTTGCTGGTGTGGAATTGAAAAGGAAGATGATAACAAAAAGATGTGGGAAGACTTGAGGATTATATAGTTAGCTGCATACCAGAATGGAATATTAGGCTGCCAAAATGATAGTAATACTCAAGATGAATCCTGCTGCATATAGCGGCAAGTTGCCGGGGTTTCCCACAGTCCCGGGATTTGCAATATGTTGGTCCGATGTTTGTCTCAAATAATCCTCGCAATAATACAAGAAACTTCCACTACCAATCAAGTCATGTCCTACGATTAGCCTAACTATTCCCCATTGATTGACGGTCAAAAGAGTGGTTATGCTTTGTTCAAGAGTAGTAAACGTACTAACCTTGACATAAAAGACGCAGCTTCCCTCCATATTGTCCATAACTTGCAACATCCAACATCTCGCTCAACAAAGTCAACGCAAACTACAATGGTACATACTCCGAAACACAACTGTTGGCCACTTCTGGCAGGCAGATACGGGAAATTGACAAAGTGTTCCTCCCAACAACGTCATCAAGTGAATGAAGGCAAGAGCGACTTCGAGGCAGAAAGGATCCGAGCCCTGGGGGCATGGCGCAGCTTGGGATCCAACACAACGCATGAGGCGGAGAAACGACTCCAAATGGACTTTTTAAGCAATGAAGGGAAAGAGAAATGGATTGAGGATTTTGTTGAGTCAGAGACCACTGGGGCAAGAACGCGAGTTGAAGACGCAGAGGCAGCGGTTCAGCAACAGCAAGACGATATGGCCCATGTTGAACTCGCGGGATTGAAGTCCACAGAGCCCGAAAAGACTTTTGAGTAGATGATATCTGCTATCAGAGAGAGTCTGAATGATCTTGCAAGTTCCGACGATGGGGAGGATTGGGAAGATTAGGATGAAATGCCAGAGCAGGGCAAGCTGAGCGAAGATGATGAACCGGGCAGGGTGATGGGCACAATCTCCGAAACGGTACAGTAGCGCATGTAGATCTTTCGGCAGATGCAGATGAAGCATGACCAATTGACACAACCGGGATGGGAGAATGCAGCCGCGTACTTCTGTGCATGAGAAAAGAAGTACAGCACAGCCGAATTTCGGGTTCCGGTAGTCGTTTAACCTCAAATAGATGTTGACACTTTGGCACCTCCACCAACATCATTTGGAAAGCTTCTGGAGAGGCTTGACATTGTCCCCGGAATATTGCAAACGCTGCAAGGGACTTCTCAACTAGGAAGTAGTCAGATGCGGCTAGGTTCAGTGAAACCGCAGTCAAACGTGAGCATATCCAGTCTTGAGCCCGCCGTTGAGCCCGATACGTCACCTTCGCTGACAGCGACTCCTCTAGAGCCAGTAAGCCTTTACCCCTGCGTATAGCCTCCAGCTAATCACCATATAGATTTCCGATTTGTACAAAGACATGGTGACGGCTGCTGTGTCAGCGCACGGATAGATAGGCACAGTATGATTTTAGACGTCATCTGTTTCTGAAAAGCAATTTGTTTCCCAATTTTGCTATATGGCCGCGTTTTCTTGATTTGAGTTACCAAATTGTGAGACGTGATTATTCATCTGTGCTTGTGCAAGGCTCGAATGCACCATGTGAATGTTCTAGAATCCAATTCAGGGGAAAAAACTGCTGACAAGTTCGATTTGCATCGGCAATTGACTGTTAAGCGACAAAGTAAAAATTACATTAGTGAGGAATTATTGTAACAAAATTTAAGTGAGTGATGTCATATGTGTCCTAGAAAGAGTGGTCAGTGCGCAATGTGAATCATTCTTAATGACAATCGTCATGCCACATTGATCCATGTATCCAACTGTATAACTCTCCGCACAGACCTCATGCACATCGTTGAGATATTTGAAATTGATTATGGTACATCATGGAAATCGAGGAGAAGGAGGTGGGTACGGAAAGTTGAAAAAGTCGAGCTATATCTACCAAAGACTAGTGAAATGTTCTGCATGCCCTAAATTGCCGGCCGAATGCGTGGGAATGTGATAGCCCGACTTTATCTCTCAATCATATAGCGTGGAAAGCCACTGATCAGAAATCGCGTGGTAATAACACTCTGGGATGCCAACGATAATACATACAAAAGCAATACTGGATGTCAACAATGTATATATGAATTGTTGCGTACCATGATTCAGTGCACAAAGGCTGTTTCGATGTGATTAAATTGATCGTCAATAGAGTGTCAATGATTTACAGTTTTACACATTCGGCAATCAATTTGCGGAATTGTCACTTCCTTCCAAATTGAAGATAAAAGTTGGCATAAAAGCGAAAGAGGTAAATGATATGCTCGTTGCCACATTGTAATAATGAGCATCAACGCAACGACAATGGAGCGTCATTGATATATGGCATTGCATCATGGAAAATCCAGAGGGCTGCGCGATGACATTGCGCCAGTATCGCACTATCAGCCTCCTTTCTAAGTAAAACTTGTTGCGACAACATTGCTTCTATGTCCTAAAAATGTGCGTCAACAGAGCGTCAACGACTTTTGGCCTTGCATCATAGATATTGCATGGGCTGTGCGGCAATGTGAATACATAATCGCACTATCCACCGCCTTTCTAGGCAACACATGTTGTGACAACATTACTCCTATGACCTAAAAATGTGCACGAATGCAGCGTCAACAATGTTTGGCGATGCATCCTGAAAAATCAATTGGCTGAGCGGCGATATTCAACCATAATCATACTATCGGCCGTCTTTCTTGGTGAAAATTCAAATCATGTGCGGCAGCTTTGCACCATAATCGAACTAGCGACCGCCTTTCTAGGCAATAATGCTTTCAACATCATCACAATGCTCTACAAATGAGCGTCAACAGAGTGTAAACGATAATACGCCTTGCATCTTGGAAAATGAAAGTCTGCTGCGACATGATTGATCAATAGTCGTACAATCAGCCGCCTTTCTAGTCAAAACATCTTGAGACAAGATGGTAATCATTTACCAAAATGAGTGTCAACAGAGCATTAACATTTTTTGATCTAGCATCTTGGATAATCTAACGGCAATCGAATACAAAATACTCATAATCGACTTATCAGCAGCCGTTAATGATCAAAATCCTAATGATGATATCGCATCTGCCTCCCACAATCGATCACCCTTGGAGCATCAACAATTTTTTGTGGAGGCTCAGAACTCTATACAACAATGTACTGCATTGTGTTATTGGTAAATCAAGTTTTACCCAGTCAGTCTTTGCAATCTGTCCTTGTAAACAACTCCACCAATATGCATGCAATGTCTTACAGATCTGATTGTTTTGCTTGTAGCTGTAGTCAGTATTTAAGAATCAGCAGTCAGCTATACTAGAACTTTACTTTCGGCAGTCTTTGCAGTCAGATTACCCAGAATTCTAATTTTTACCAGCATGTCAGATTCACAATCTTCGAACACTTCGTCGCTTGAGATTTTGATCTCTTCCAAACATGACCATGTCTTTATTCGCGATTTGAGCAACCTTGCTTCGCAAATCATATTCGATGCATGGTGGGATTCAATGAATGTAGGCTCGACGTGGCCTATTGCATGGAATAATTCAAGACATGCGCCTTCGTGGGGATTATATTTACACTGAGGAATGGAGGAGAACGGATGCCCTGGCATCATGTATCATGTGTCATCAAGTTCTTCGCCATCTATCACACAATGGGACCAGGTCAATGGGGTAAAACTTCCTAGCAAAAGCTCACATCGCAAAGTTAAACGAATTGACTGAGTCAGAGGATCCTGAAATGACTAGTTGAACGGTCGATGAAACACCTTTGGCCATTCTCAAGAGGCAAGGAAGTCAAGGACTCACAATAGTAACATCGCTGAGTCAAATGATATTCGACATCCAGGTTGTTCCATATTGACTGGAATGATAGACAAAACGTTCCAAACTGGCAGCGAAAGACTTTGAAACTTCCGAATTTCACCAGGACACGTGGAATCACTACCTCATGTTAGGATTTGTTTCAGCACATATTCCATGGAACGTGATATCAAATGTTGATCCACGAAGGTCATATAAGGCATTAAGCGATCACCTAGTTCTACTGTCTGCTACAACCCGTAGTAATATTTGCTGAAGAGTATATGCACTGCCTGTGGATCCAATTAAGAAGCATTTGCTCTTACAAGATCGAGTTAGTTTAGCTTTCGACGGATGGGCATGTACGAACAAATTGGCTATCAGGTCGGTCATTGCTTACAATATGGATCGAAATTGTTCATGGCGTGTAGTTCAACTCGCTTTCGATGAGAGTGATCACCTGTTCTGTTCCCATTTCAAAAGCGAACTAAGGATGATTGGTCAACGCCCACCATAGTGCGGCAAGGCTAGCAGTACATTTGAAGGACGTGCTTGATCATTTTCAGCTTACAAACGGCTGTTTGCTTGGTATTACAACTGATAATGCTGCCTCAAACTACTCGATAACAGGTGAGCTGCAATCAACACTTGAGACCTCTGCAATCGTGTGGCCGGCATTTAGGAACCACATACCATGCATGGCGCACGTCATACAGCTCCCTTTAGGTGCATTCATCAGCAGTCTCAGTGTAAAAGACTGCACCAAGTGTTGGGAAGCCCATGTGCGCGATTAGCAATTTGGAGAGAATGAAAGCATAGACATTTGGAAGAGTGAAAGACTTCGAAACGAGGGCAATGCTAGAATCAATAAGGTGGCGGCCATGAGACCAGGATTAGGAATGATAATTGAGAAAGTATGTATTTCATGATATTTTGAACGTCCTGAAGCTGAGCTTCATCTAGCAGAGAATGCTTGCTGTATTAATTACACTGACACCTGGCTGCCAAAACGAGTTCATTGACTGTCCAAAAGCCAAAGTCCATATTGCAGTACTTCCAATTATGGATGTGAAGACATGTTGGAACTCTACACCGGAGTTGCTCGAGCGTACCTACCGCTTACGGGAACTCACACATGATTGTCTTCAAACCCCACAATACAGTGTATACTGGCCGCTATTCACAACTCAGGATGAATGGACCATTGTCAAGTATGTCATGGAGGTATTGAGGCCATTTCAATATTGGACCCGCTGGATGTCGAAAAGGCATCCCGTCACATTGCATCACGTGATCACAGTGTACAATGACATTTTTGATCACACGGATGGCGTGATGTGAACTTTGGCCACTAAGAAGACTCAATGGAAGAATAACTTGTACTTCGCTGTGAAGTTAGCTCGACAGATGCTTCCAAACTACTATGCCAATGTCACTCCAAGGACGGCCATGGTTCTGATATCGGCACAGAACCTTGTCCCTTTCCGCAATTTGCGATCATTTAGAAAGTGGGACAAGGGAATGGATATTAATCCTGAAGTCGAGACATCCTACACACCACAATACAAAGAGGCCTTTCTGAAGTATGTGGAGATGGCATTCTGCGCCAAACATCGACGTGTGCTGGTCAACAAACTCAAAAACGTGCTGAACAGCAATCTCGTCTCGTCTGCAACGGCTTCAGTGTCCTATCAATAATCCTTTGATCAATATAATTTGTCCCACAATGATGAGCAATACTTAACGCCAAACAATATTGCTGAGATGACACCTGGATGTAGCTATCGTGCAGACCGCTTATTGACTGGTGCCAGGCTCTATTTGAATTCGACGCCTGAAGCACAAAAGAACTGGGGACAAATAAAACCAAATCTCAATGATTTCCACTCCGGCCTAATGGAGAGTAGCAGTACATTTCGGATTCAGCAAATAACCGATTGGTGGCGACAACAGGAGGAAACGAACACAAAGCACGCTGACCTCTCTAATGTGGACCGCGACATATTCTCGATCATACCTCATGGTGTTGGAGTGGAGGCCAGTGATCCCCTTCGCCAAGATGTTATTGGCTGAAGGCAGTCGAAAAGCACAGCGGAGACCCTTCGTGACAAAGCCGTTGTAAAGCTGTTTGCTTGAGCCAACAATGGGATTTTGGCAGGCACTGACGCGGAATTGGATACCCCAAACACAGAAAACAACTCGGAAATGATGAAACAGGCGGAGGAAAGGAAATTGCACAGAACCGCCAAGGTTCACGGCTTGTTGGAGATGTGGCAGGGCAGCTAAAACCTACGTGCTACCCAGAAGGAATCTCGCGCTGAAAACAAGCATATGACAGCCGGAGGATACATTTCGAACACAGAAGAGATCGTCAAAGCATTCTGGTCACTCTTTCAATCTCATGGTGTGGCTGCATTTAAATTGTCAGAACGATCACCTTTGCCACCAGCTTGCTCTGCAAATGACCACTCTGGAGGAAGAACTCGAATGATAAATGTCCGGCCCATTCGAAGGATCAACAGTCGTCCAGTCGAACGCAACGATGATAACACACCTGAAAGCATTTCGGACATCGAAAATTGGCTTAGCTGGAATGGTAACTTGTATAATCCAAACGACAGTAAAGAGGATTACAATGTGGTCGAGGAATCCGATATAGAGCACAACAATGGCATCGAATATCCGGAATGCCCTGAGCAGCAGTATGTGAGCGCTGCGGCCAACGCGCCCGGCTTGGTTCGGCTGACACGGAAGTCAAATTGAAAACCTCAAAAGGTGTTGGTGATGGTCAATGCAGTTGAAACGCGGAGAAATAATGGAGGGAAGAAAAAGTAGGACAGGATGCGTCATTGGTTCACCAGCTATATGTAGCTTGACGAAGAGTTTCAGTTCGACATGTATTCTTGGCGAATTATAAGAAGTATGTTGTGGATATCGGTTCATAAATAGATGTATAGCAGGTGCAATGAATCTCTTGGCATGATTCATAATTTTTAGTCAGGTGAGAGTGAACACTGCAACATGATTACGCCGCTCGGCTTTCCCACAGGGCCGAGTTTCAATCATGCAGAAAGACAACCGATAAAGTCAAAATACCATGAAAACACATATGGATGGCAGCAGATGTTGAATGGACAATACGTTAAAATGAGCATCAATGGAGTGTCAACGATTTATGGCCATGTAAATACGGTAATTCACCAGTGACTTGGCCATTGTTATGCATAACGAAAGCATTGGCAGATTTCTGTGGCTAAAGAGATAGCAATATGGACACCGCCCCATTCGTAGGATGAGCGTCCATGTAGCGTCAATGATTTGTTGTCTTGTAGGTACGGTAATTCACCAGTGACTTGGTAGTTGTTATGTATAACGAACGTATTGGCCGCTTGTATGGGCCAAAGAGAAAACCACACAGTCACCGCCCCATTCTTACCATGAGCATCTACCGAGCGTCAATCATTTGTTGTCTTGTAAGGACAGTAATTAACAAGTGACTTGGTCGTTGTTATGTATAACGGACGTATTGGCCGAGTTTATTGGCAACAGATATAGCAACACAGTCACCCCCCCATTCTTAGCATGAGCGTCAATGGAGAGTCAACAATTTTTAGCTTTGCATCTTGAATAAGTTATGTTCTGATTGGTTCCGGACATCCATTGATGAGATATTGGGAGCCAATACTGGCAACAACAACAGCGACATGCTCCCTGCGGCATCCTGAAAATGAGCATCACCAGAGCATCAATAGTTGCAGGACTTTCATATTTTGTAAAAAAGGCATCGTGCGGATTTTAAAGAGCATAACTGGATTATTGACTGCCTTGGTAGGCAGCAATGCCATATATCGAAGGTGCAACAGAGATACCAAATTGATAGATACTGCAAACTGCTCAATAAGCAAAAGCACATTGTTGGTTGCTGTAAATGCGAATATGATAAGATACTATTAACACACTGCAAATTCATGAGCCTTATACGAATCAATAGATGGACATGCTGGGCGACACGCTGGCAACTCGCCCAATTCAAACGGGTTGGGAGATGACCATGGGACTGTACCCGAGAGGTCAGTTCTCCATTATTGATGACCCAGACCACCAATGTGGCAATAGTTTAGTGTGGACCCGGACCCAGTCACAAAGTGACGGTCCGGAACCGTTGCCAACACCAGCTAGCGGTGCTACACAGGAACCCCTCCTCCAGTGCATCAATACCCATAGTAGTGAGCACAGAGCAGGAGTACTGCCGGAGAACCGATGGCATGATCTGGCTGGCCCCGGGTGAAGAACCAGCAGTCAGGACCGTTATCCAGGACATCACCTCCTCAGCCAAAATCGCCACACAGCGCAGGGCAGGAAAGAACGAAGCCAATATCGCAGCAGGTGTCTGGATGTGGTGAACAGATTGATGGCGCTCAGACGATGGCCAAAAGGGAGCAGCAGCAGTGTGAAAACAAGGAAATGGATGGAGTTCGCACCAGAGAATTCTGAGCACCGGACGTATGGAGATATTCGACAGTGAACAGTAGTCTGTTTGGCTCATGCATGACCTGGCGATCGAGAAGAGACAAAGATTGCAGATGGATTTAGTCACGACATCGGCATTCTTCAGCGACTCACAGGCCTGAATTGAACAAGCGGCACATCTGGAGCCGGGTCCACGGGAGCAACTGGGGAGGCAGATCACAACAAGGGCATGGAGTCAACTAGCCCACGGCATTGCAATTGAGATCCACTGGGTTTCGCAAAACTCCAGCCTGCAGGGAAACGAAGAAACGGACAGTTAGGACAACATGCCACGAGACATCAGCAGATGCAGAGTGATAGAGCAGCCATACACCACGGCCTCGAACACAACATGACGAATCGCCAAGGGATTGTCGGCAACTATGGCGGAGTACGAAGCTGCCAAGTTCAGCGAGCCCTTCCTCTACACACTGCTCGGCAAGGTGGGGACCAACTGACCTATCCCAATGACAAGCATAAAATCACTGGCAGGCAGTTTTTACCTATTAAAGTCTGTGCATGCACCCACTGGAGTCTACGTAACGCGGTTTGGCCACTGGGATGACCATAAATGCTGGTGGTCTTGAGGGAATGTGTCTGAGATGCGGGAGTACCTCGCCTGCCACTGCTGCCGGCGGAAAGACCACCAGAGAGAACTATTGAATGCGGTGGGCATAGTGATGGCGTGGAAAGCGTGCAGATGCCGACAACTGCAGATCTCTCAGTTTTCTACCATTGAAGAGTTCAAACAAGCGGTGATGAACTTCTTGACAGCCACTCGGGTCGGGAAGTTTCCTCCCAAATGCAGTTGCAGTATGGAGCAGGCTCAGTCCCTGGGGCTGAGGAGCAGGGCTGCCGATAATGAGGTTATACCAATCGTTCTTTCGTTTCCTTTTTGTCTTTCTCTCACCATTCATTGTTCAAGGGGGACGATGGGTATCTGGGGGGAATCTCTGCCTTCTAGCAGGCTCGCCCGGAGGTGGAGGGAATATCATTGTCCGTCATACCCCAATTAGAGACAAAACGGTATGATTAAACAACAACGAGACTTATTGCCATATTTTAACAGTTGTGGTTCTTAGGGTTCCATCGCCACAACGCATTTCGTATTTCAGATTTGTCTTTGTTACAGTCACAAGTTTCTCTACATCATCATATGGCATTGGATTATCTATTTAAGTATCTCTGTATATATATATATGGGCAATCTGGCTGCAGACAGTACTGAAGCGTAATTGCAGGAGCACCTGGAGATGGTGATTGTCAGAACTGAGAGATGCACTTGGGGGCAGTAATCGTGTGAACTGGGAGATGTACCTGGAGGCCGCGCTAAAGTGAGTTTGGAGATGGAGTTGGAGGCCGAGATTGAGTGCAACTCAGAGATGCACTTGGGGGATGTGATCGAACTTGTTTGGAGATGCATTTGGAGGCCCAGGTCGAGTAATTCAGAGATACGCTACGAGGCTGTGATTGAGTAGACTTGGAGATGCATTTCGACACCGAGATTGTGACCCTCAGAGATGCACATGCAGGCCGAGATCACGTTGATCTCAGAGTTTCACATGCAGACTGTGTTCCAGTGGGTTTTGTGATGCATTTGGAGGCCCAGATCGAGTAACTCAGGGAGTCACATGGAGGCCGTGATCAAGCCGGTTTGGTAATGCATTTGGAGGCCGAGATCGCATAACTCAGTCACGCACCTGGAGGCTGAGATCAAGTCCAACTCAGAGATGCACTTGGAAGCCCTGATTGAGCTAGTTTGGAGATGCACTTGGAGGCCAAGATCATGTAACTCAGAGAAACAATTGCAGGCCCTGATCAAGCAAGTGTGGAGATGCACTTGGAGGATGTGATCGAGTGAGGTTGCAGATGAACTTGGAGGCCACGATCGATCGAGATTGGAACAGTACTTGGAGGTGATCAATCTGGTTGCGGTTGGTCCGGAGAGATGTCCGATGGCATCTGTCACTCTATTTATTGGTTAACTTGTAAGTGTGGGAACGTACACAGTTGAGTATAATATGGTCTTCCAAGAGATGAGAGACTGACTGGGAGTGGGAGACAGTCGGTCACAGAATAATGCACTACTCGGTGTATGTTGTATTCGATGTATGCTAAGGTCGGTGTATTCTGTGCTCACTGTATACTGTACTCGGTATATGCTGAACTCAGTGTATGGTGTACTAGGTGTGAACTAATGATTAGCGCATGGAGAGATAGATAGGGATGACTTAACTTCGTGTTCTAAGGTGATGGTAGAGAAAGTGAGAGATAAGACAAGATGGGGGAAATCATCATGAGAAACTGCGACTTAAGACAATTGCAGATGCATGTCAATATAGCATTGCTGATACCACAAGTACTGCTCCCGATCCGGTGTATAAATAGACCCATACCCGGTCTTCCTAACCCAATCAGTCATGTCATACTATTGACTTCTCATATTCGCTTGTATCCACCATAATCATTCCAATCTTCATCCCCCATCTCTCTTTATCTACCATCATCGCAGAACACAAAGTTTGGTCATCCCTCTCTATCTCTCCATACCATGATCATGAGTTTACACTGAGTACAGCATACAAAGAATATAGCATACAGTGAACATTGTCAGGCTTCGCTTCATTTTCACAATTACGAGTCAACCCCTGAATGTAGATGCAGCTTCCGGTGTGCCTCCCTACAAGATCGACCGCGATCAGCCACCCACCCATGGGAGCTGAAACTTAAAGTGACCTCTTCACATTTCCCTGATGTGAGTTTAATAACTAATGGATATACTCTCAGCACCCGCCACTCCTCATATTGAGCCGCAGTAAGTACTCCAATCCCGGTCCATTATTTCCTCCAAGTGAATCTCCAAATTTTCTCAATCATGACCTCCAGGTGCATCTCTGAATAACACTATCGTGGGCACCAAATGGATCTTCACACACGCATGATCACGGCCCCAATGGGCATCATGGAGTTCACTTATTCACGGCCTCCCAGTGAATCTCCTTACTTGCTACATCACGGCCTGTAAGTGCATCTCTCAGTGACACAATTCGGCTTCCAAGTGCTCTCTGAACTCGCTCAATCGCGGCCTGCAGGTAGTGTCAGCACAGGGTCCGGGGAACCCACCAGGGGTCCAGGTTAGGACCGGACAAATGGGTCAGTGAGGTTCCAATCCCATCTGAACATATGACCCGCTCGCTCTTAGCAGTTGAAACCCCGACCAGAACCAGTCCATCCGCAGGTTTCACCGGAATTGGGCAGACCCATCGATTTCAATCCCCGGTTCTGCGTTTAGGGGCTCCCCTTGATAGTCACATTCAGATATCTTACTGATATTTATAAACTATTGAAATATGTTCATCACAGTTCATTTGGGACATATCAGCCACCTTGATATGCAAAACATGCATAATTACACAGCCAACCACTTCCTGAAAATGAGTATCAACAGAGCATCAACAATATTTGGTCTTTCATCTTCGGTAATATACAAGGTGCTTAACTACAAGCATCCATAAACAAGGAAATGGCAGCCATTCAAGGTTGATATGTATTGGATATTATTGTCACATCCTCCAGGACAGTAACAACTTACGTTATTAACCACGCTACCAGTAAATATTCAGGAGGTTTTTCGCACATAATCACAGTCAAGAAAATGTATATAATTAATAACCGCCACATGGCGCTGTAATTAGCCATGATGGAACGCCAACAATCATTGACACTCCAATGACATTCATTTTGATTCTGGGGCAGGAAGCGTTCACTTTCACTTTTGCTTATAAAGGCAGCCAGTAATCAGTTTATGCCAATGTACACTCTGTTGCTCAGCCGATAACCGATGATACATAATTAGGAATCGTTGACGCTCTGTTGACCTTCGGTTGACCCTCATTATCACGATGAGATAGGGAATGTGTTGTTATTATTTGGCCTATAAAGGCAGCCAATATATGGATTATGTATAACAACAAACCAATCTGTTTTAAATTACCAGACTTGTATGATCTACAATTGTTCACACTCCGTTGATGCTCATTTTGCCATGGCTTTATCCAACCTATGCAATCTTTTAATTATGTACAGTCCATTATTCACCGTATTTTGGCTGCCTTTCTGGCATTTCCATTTACTTTCTTGTTGATCACTATGTTGTTCTGTAATAAGAGATAGATACATGTAATAATAATCTCAAGAATCCCGTGTCATTCGGTCAATGATAGTCATTAGTTGCAGCATTGCTCAATCCATTGCTCATGCCTTCATAATGAATGTTAGCGGGATTCCCAACCAACAGATCATGAATTACGCACGGCATTTTGAATCATCAGTACGTGTATGTGCATCAATATCGGTATCGTGCTCTGTATCCTCATCATGATTGAAAAATTCTACCCTAGGAAACGCTCTAGATGAATCGGTATATCCGGCGGGCAATGAAACGAGTTGGGAAACTTGAGATCTGGAAGTGTTACCGGTTGGGAAGGCTGGCGTGCCGGACAGAAGTCGAGACGGCTCTGGAGTCCGCTCTGTGTCGGTCGGGAGGACGTCTGCTTGGTCCTGTATGTCTCCAGCATGTCTGCAGATTGATTGGAGTGAAATTTTGTCAAGGAAGGCAGCCGGACATGTGGTTTTGACCCAATTTTGCCAGCTCAGGTTGTATCGCAGCATTCACCTTTTTACCCTATGGAAACCAAATACCCCACATCTTCTGTTCTTAGACCTCCATGCATGGTTGCTAAATGAGATAATTTGTTTCCACTATTGCGCCGCACAAAAAGCCTTCTTTCGCGATTTCGGCCATATGCCATGCCTGAAACATGTCGGACTATTCCAGCTGTATCCGACCCGTTTGCCTTGCGATAGTTGCAGACATGTTGAAAACCTAGAAGACATCAGTTGCTGCTTCTAACAATGAAATTCGGTTATTACCTCTACCATATATGCTTCTATTGCCTGCTCTAAGGTGATTCAAGCCTGCTGTGTCCACTGCTGTGGATGCTTATCAGGAAATTTATCCGTGAAAATCCCAGACTTGATAACATCATCATGTTGGATTACACAGAGTGTGTGAATAAATGCCTTTGACCACGATGCAGGTTTCCCGTTATTTGCAGCGATAAATTCATTATGTAGCCCTCCACGCACACCGGCTGTATGTCATACAGTAGATTGTCCGTCATCTAACTCAATATCGATTTACACACATCCAACTGCATGCTGCTGTTCATTTTTGCTTCTTCCAGTCTTATTGACGATATTTAAATGTACACTATTGGTTATATGCTTGGTGGCTGCATTGGTAGCCTTGCAGTGAACTAACTTGTATCTGCACTTCTGCTGTGTGCCAAAAATTGACGTAATTGATGTAGCACCCAGCACTCTGCAGTTATACGATCCGGTCTCACCTGGCGTAGGTTGTTGTGTATGGATGACATGCTGGTGTGGATTAGGAGAGGATGATGATAATGTGAGGAAGTGGGAAGCCCTGAGCACTCTATAGTTAGCCTCATGTCAGAATGTAATAAGTAGCAGCCAAAATAATCATTATTCTCAAGATGAATCCTGCTGCATATGGCTGCCAGTTACTGGGGTTTCCCACCACCCCGCAATTTGTAATAAGTTGGTCTGATGTTGTTTGTGCGTTGATAGGGACAAATTGTGGTGTACAGCCTCCGGAATCTCCTAGTCGCTAGATATTGATAGGATCATGTTACAGGGAATGGATTTGTGATGATATCTGTCTCAAAAAATCCCCGGGATATTACATGAAAATAACACCAACAATCATGTCTTATTGTTTGGCTAGTGTTGCAATTCCTGAATAATTGAGAAGCATGAGGGAGACTTTGCATTGTTCGAGATGTGTAAACTTACCAACCTCGACCTTAAATGACGCAGCTTCCCTCCTTATTATCCAAGTCTTGTAACATCCAACATCTCTCCCAACAACAAAGTCAACGACAACTACAACACTCAATACTCCGAAAAAGACCATTTCGCAACTTCCGTTGTGTAGATACAGCCAACTGATACCGCAGTCAGCCCAACAAAGTCATCAACAAAATCAAGGCAAGAGTGGCTTGGAGGCAGAGAGAGTCCGAGCCCTTGGGGCACTTCCCAGCTTGAGACCCAAACCGAAGCTTGTGGAGGAGAAATGACGAGAAACGCACATTTTAAGCAATGAAGTGAAAGACAAATAGATTCAGGTTTATGTTGAGAGAGAAACCGCTGAGGCAACAAAGTGAGTCGAAGACGCAGAGGTACTGGTACTGCCAGAGCAGGACGATATGACGCATGCTGAAATGGTGGGATTGACCACCACAGAGTCTGAACAGACGTTAGTTGACATGCTGGTTGTTATCGGATACAGTCTGAGTGATTTTGCAAGTTCTGACAATGGGGAGGATGGGGAAGATAAGGACGTTAAAGAGACTGATCAGGGCAAGATAAGCAACGATGACGAACCCGGCTGGGCGGTGAGGACGATCACCAAAGCAGTACAGCAGCACATGGAGACAGTTCAATAGATGCAGTTCATGCTCAACAAATTGACTCCAGCGGAAGACAGGATGTTGCAGACGATATCCGTGAATATGATACGAAGTATGGCACATAGGAATGAAGGGATCCCGTAGTCGATCAGCTTCAAACAGACCATGACACTCCGGCACCTTGACGGACACCATTTGGAGCGCTTATTGAGTCTCTCAACACCGTCCCTGGAATATTGCAAACGACGTACAGGACGTCTCGACTAGCAAGTAGTCACACGATGCGAGGTGCGGTAAAGCCTCCGGAAAATTTGAGTCTACCAGGTGGTTAGCCTGCCGAGGACCACGATTAGTCAATGTTGCTCAAAGCGAAAGCAGTTGACCATTTAAGCTTTGACCCCTGCATATAGCCTCCCAGATTGTACTATGTAGATATTGTATTCCGATTTAGAGATAGTGACGGCTCCTGCCTCTTCGGAAGAATCAATGTCCAAACTTTCATTTGGGCAGTCTGATTGCGGTGAAAAGAAGTTTGTTTACCACTTTTGCTACGTGTCATCTTTTTCTTGATGTCAGTTACCTAATTGTGAGTTATAGTAATTCGTCTGTGCATGTGCATGGGTCGAATGCACCATGTGAAAGTTTTTGAATTCAAATTACGCTGTAAGACAGCCAACAAGTTCAGTTTCTTTCTGCACCTCACTGTAAAGTGACAAACCAAAAGAGATATTATTGACGAAATGAACAATCAAAATTGAAGTGAGTGATGTCATACCTGTCATAGTAAGCGCAACCAGTGCAGATGACAAATCGGTCTGAATAATGACCGTCATGGTGCATGCGTGCCTGTAACCCACTGCATAACTCTCCGCACAGACTTGGGGCACATGGTTGAGTTATTTGGACAGGCTCACGGTACTTGATGGATTTCGACGAGAAGGAGCTGGACACTGCATGGTCACCAAGTCGAGCTATATTTACCAAAACCTAGTGAAATGATCTACATCCCATCAATTGTGTTCAGAAAGCGCGGGAATGTGATAGGGCCACGTCATTTCTTACTCAGATACCGTATATTCCAGTTGCTCAGGAATTCAGTGGCAACAAAACTCCTTGATGCAAACGATAATACCGACTAATGCAATACTGGTTCTCAACAATGTGTATATGTTGCATTGCATACAATTCTTGAGTGAACGATGGTGGTTTCGATGTGATTGATGTGAGAGTAGTGTTTGGAAAGTTTCCGGACCACCACAGCAGGTCCGGGTCCTAGTTGAAACAAAACCATCGTGAAATACTCCGTCCGGGTTGTCAAGACACCCGAACGGTCAATTGGGGTACGGTTCAATGGACAGCTCCCAACCAGTCATGATTGGGCGGGTTGTCAGCGGGTTGTCTAGCGGTTCCGGCTGATCATGCCGATAATGCTTATTCTTTGTTGTTCGATAACTGAATTTAATCGAAATCGCTCAACTCACAACCAACACTCTGTCTTTACACACATTACAGGTTGCGACAATGGCTATTTTGTAATCAATATTTTTCCTTTGGTGTGATCTATTTAGGAGTACTAACGCGGTCAATCGTGCGGTTAGGAACTCATACATCCGCGTGAGGTGTTGATTACCGCATAAAAAAGTCCAACAATTGAGGATGCTTAGTTGACATTCTTTGTGAGACTGGGCGCAATGACCGTGTCGCATTATTATTCACCTATAAAGTCAGTCACTACACCCCTTACGCCTAGATACAAATAGATCAGTTTGTAATTACCAGACGTAAAAAAGTAAATGTCGTTGATACTTGGTTGACACTGATGTTCATGAAGGGGAAACAAACAGCTCCAGCATTGTTTTGGCTGAAAAGGCCGCCAATACATTTTGTATGAAGTAATACCACCAATCAACACCTAGATAACCCAAGATGCAAAGGCAGAAATTGATGACACTTGGGGAACGGTGATGTTCAAAATGGGGCAGTGACCGTCTCTCTTGCTGTTTTACCTATAAAGGCTGCCAATTTAATGGTTATGCTAAATAGCAATCCAATTGCTGCACAGTTACCATACTTACATGACAAAAAATTGTTCACAATCCGTGGACCCTCATTTTCATAATGGGGCAGTCACTATGCAGCGTGCTGATGTGCCTATAATGGCAGCCAATCCAGCCGTTATGCTGAAAAGTGATTCAATCATTAAACAATTTCCATTCTTACGAGACCCAAAATTGTTGACGCTCCATTGACCCTGATTTTCTGAATAGGGCAGTGACTATGAAGTGTGCTGTTTTGCCTATAAAGGCGGCCAATCCAGCGGTTCTCCTGAACAGATATTGAATCACTTAACATTTACCATTCTTACATGACCAATAATTGTTGATGCTCCGTTGACGTTAATTTTCAGAATGGGGTAGTGATCGTGTCACTTGCTGTTTTGCCAATTAAAGTTGTCCGTACAACTGTTATGATAGATAGCAATGAAATCACTGCACAATTACCGTACTTACACAACCAAGAATCGTTGACGCTCCGTTGAAGCTCATTTTTCCATGGGTATATCTGCAATATTCAATCAATTGATGTTGCATAGTCTATTATTCACAGTATTTTGACAGCCTTTTATGCGTTTTCATCGACTTTCATCTTGATCACCACATTGTCATGTAATAATATATATAAATATGTTGATTAGAATACACTTCTATGTGTCCACTAATTGTAGATAATAATACACTCCAACATCCCGTGCATATCGATTAATGCTAATCTTCACTGTCAGGATTGCTTAATAGGCTGCTGCTGTCATCGAAATGAATGTCAGCTGCATTACGACTCTGCAGATAGTGCACTAAGCATTGGCTGTTCCTTTATCAGTCACCATGTCTCAATCAAATTATGTATCGTTCTGGATATCCTGGTCAGACACATTCAGACTAAATGATTCAGTACAGGGAAGAGCTGTATGTAAATTGGCATATCCGGGCAGCAGATTGAGGATTTGGGAATGTTGAGATCCGGCGTTGCGACCGGGTGGCGCAGGTGGCCTTCTGCGCCGAGATGGTGTTGCCTCAGATGTCGGCTTTGGAGTCGGCTCTTGAGACAGCTGTGCAGTCTGCTGTCTGTGTCAGTTGGGCGGATGTGCACCTGTAACTCTGGGTCTCCACAGTGTCTCCAGATGTTTTGCGCTGCAATTTTGACAAGGAAGGCGTCCGTTCGTTGGATTTAGACGAAGCATCGCCGTGTGTCTTACTATCGTAGTCTTCAACTTGTTATGCCATGGAATCTCAACACCCCAGTTCTTCTCTTTTCGGACTTCTACCCAAGGTTGCATTATCAGATACTGCATTTCCTGTACTGTGGTGCACGAAAACCCGCCTTTGGCCACTGTGGCCAGATTGAATTCCAGGGTCAGGTCGGACTGTTCCAGCTGTATCCGACCTCCTTGCCTTGCCGGAGGAGTTGACATGTCGAAAACCTGCAAGAAATTAGTTGCTACTCTTAACAACGAGATTTGGCTAGTACATCAACCACATATGCATCTATGCCCTTCTCTATGGTGATTAATGTCTGCTTGGTCCACTGACAAGGATGCTTAACACGAAATTGGTCCGCGCAAATCCCCGAGCTGACAGAATCATGATGTTCAACTTTGCGGAAAGTGCAGACAAATGATTTCTTCAACAATCCAGTTTTCCCTTTCCGGTCAGCGATGCATTGATCACACAGATCTCTACCAACACCCGCTGTACCTTATCCGGTGATTTGAGGACTGTTCACCACGGTACAGATATACTGACTTCCAATTGCATCGTACTTCTTATTCTTACTGCTACCGGTCTGACAGACAATTTTTGAACATGCATCCTGGGTTGTATACTTGGTGGCTGCAATGGCAGCCTAGCTGTGAACTAACTGGAGTCTGCGTTCTTGCTATGTGCCATTGTGTGACATGTCAGGTGAAACGCCTGTCGTTCGGCTCGATTCTGATCCTGTCACTTCTGGCTGAGGAGTTTGTGTATCCATGAGTTGGTGATGTCCAATAGGAGAGGAAGATGATGACGAAAGGATGTGGGAGGTTCTGAGGAATATATAGTTAGTTAGATGTCAATATGTCATAAGTAGCAGCCAAGTCGTATGGCATACTCAAGTTGATTGCTGCTGCGTATGGCTGTAATTTCCCGGGGTGTCCCACTATCCCGAGATTTACAATAAGTCGGTTCAGTGTTGTTGGTTTGTTAAAAGGGATAAATTGCGGTGAACGACGCCCGAAATCGCATAATTGTTACATATACATTGGACCTTCTTCTCGGAACAGGACGTCTGCTGATGTTTGTCTCAAAAATTATCCGGGATGATATATGAAACTGACACTAACAGTCATGTCATATTAGATGGTTAGCCTAACTATTCCCGCTTTATTGATAGTCACAAGCCAGATTTGGTTGCGTTCAAGATAATTTGACTTACCAACGTTTACATAGAAGACGCAGCTTGCCTCCATATCTTCCAACATCCAATATCACGCCCAACAACAAAGTCAACAGAAACTACAATGGTCAATGCTTCGAGAAAGACCTTTTCTCCACTCCTGGCAGATACAATCCTCCAAATCGAAGAATTGTTCCACTCAACGACGTCATCAAGCGACTCAGCGCAAGAGCGCCTTGCTAGCATAAAGAATGCAAGCCAGCGGGGAATTGCGCAGCTTGAAATCCAAAAAGAAGCATGCGGCAGAGAAACGACTACACACGCAATTCTTATGCAGCTTGGGCAAAGAGCAATAGATCGAGCATTATGGTGAGAGAGAGACAGCGGGGACAAGACAGCGTGATGAAGCCGCTCACGTATCTATTTGACAAGAGCAGGAAGTTACTGAGAAGCCTGAAAATTGGGGATTGATGACCAGATGGCCCGAAATATCGTTTCACGAGGAGATGGTTCCTATCGGAGACAGTCTGAGGGATATCGCAAGTACTGATGATGGAGAGGATGGGGAAGATGAAAATGATGAAGAGACAGAGCAGGGAAAGCTGAGTGAAGATAAGGAACATGGCTGGGTGATGGTTACAATATTTAAACTAGTCTAACATCGCATGGAGAGATTTCGGCAGGTGCAGTTGAAGCGTCACCAATTGATACCACTGGGATGGGGGCAGGCAGCTGATCACTTCCGTGAAAGAGATAAGATGTACGGCACAGCTGAAATCAGGGTTCCAGCTGTTGTTAAACCATCACCGGATCACAATTTTGAGGCACTCGCTCTCACGACATTTGGAAAGATTATGGAGTTTCTTCACATTGTCTCCGGAAGCATACAAATGCCGCAAGGGACTTCTCGACAAGTATCTAGTCATCAGGGGCTACGTGCCGGGCAGCCTCAGTCGGACACTTGAAGGCCCAGTCCAACGCCAGCCACGAAGGTCGATTGATCACCAATGCTGAATGCAAAGCCTATTGAGCTGGTAAGTATTTACCGTTACATAAAGTCTCCTCAGCTAATAACCATATAGATATCATATTCTGACGAAGAGATTGTGATGGCTAATGCATCATCAGAGTACTAGATAGGCACATTGACATTTTTGACATCATATCAGAGTGGAAAGTACTCTGCGTACCAATTTTACTATGTGTCATGTTTTTCTTGATTCTGGGGACCACACTGTGAGACATGATAATTCAGGAATGCATGTGCAAGGGTCAAACTCACCTTCGGATATTTCCTGGATCCAAATTATGTCACAAGGTGGCGATTCAGCTCGATTATGGTTTGCCGATTTGTGCGAAGTGAGACCGCACAAGAAAAATTAGCGAAAAAATATACTAATACAATTCAAGTGACTGATGTCATACGAGTCATAGAAGGAGCGGTCTATGCTCAATCCCAATCTGTCTGCATGCAGACAGTCAGACAGCATTACTGCACAAGTCCCACTGCATAACACTCCGCCCAGACCTGGTGCACATGGTTCAGATAGTTAATAAATGCATACAGTATGCCATGGAAACCGAGAAGAAGGAGGTGGATGAGGAATGGTGAGGAAGTCGAGGTATATTAAAAAAAAATGGGTGAAATGATCTACATGCTGTCAATTGCCAGCTGAAAGCGCAGTAATGCAATAGGGCCACTTAATCAGTTACTCACATAACCTGCATGGAGATTGCTCAGAACTTGAGAGGCTACAAAGCTTCAGGATGCGAATAACACTGAATAGTATCGCAAAACCGGATGTCAGTAACATGAGTGCAATTTGTCGCCATCCATTATTGAGCATAGAAAGGCTGTTTGTCGTTTGCCCATCCAAAAATCCGCGTCAGTGGAGCCTCAACGATTTTCAGTCTTTCACATTGGACAAGCAAAGTGCTGCATTGTTCCGTGACACCATAGTATATGAATTGGCCGGCTATATAGCCAAAACGGCAATTGACATGCTCGTTGCCCCTTTCAATATATCAGCATCAACAGAGAGTCAATGATTGTTGGCTTTGCATCTCTGAAAATCCCACGGCTATTCTCTCCCAATAACTCAGAATCAAACCATCAGCCGCCATTGTATGGAAAAACCCTTGCGAAAATATCACTACCATGTTCTAAAAATGAGCATCAACATAGGATCAAAGATTGTTGGCCTTGCATCTCGGATAATGCTCCAGTTGAGTGACAGTAATCATCCATAATCGTACTATAGGCTAGCTTTCAACTGGACAATGCTTGTGATAACATCATTACCATGATCTAAATATCAGGGTCAATGGAGTGTTAACCATTGTTGGCCTTGCATTATGGAAAATGCAAGGGCTAGATGGCGACAAGATGCCATAATCGAACTATCTGCCGCCATTTTAGGCAACAACGTGGGTGACACCATCCATACCATGTCCTAAAGATGAGCGGCAACAGAGCATCAACTATTGTTACCCATTCATTATGGAAAATTCATGGCCTGTGCAGCGACATTAAACCATAATCAAACCATCGGCCGCGTTTTTAGACAAAAACGCTTGTGATAATATCGCTACTGTGTTCAGAAGCTGAGCGTCAACAGAGCGTCATTAATTTTGGCTTGACATCATGGACAATGCTGCGGCTATATGGTCACATTAATGTATAATGAAACAATTAGCCGCCGTTCTTGGCGAAAACACTTGCATTAGCATCGCCACTGTGTTCTAATACCAAGTGTCAATGGAGCGTCAATGGAATCTTAATGATGCAGTCACAGGGCGTCTATGATTTGTGGTCATGTAACTTACATAATCGAATGGCTGTGCATCGACAGATATTCAGAATCACTGTATTTGCCGCTATGGTTTGCTACAATCCCACCAACAATTCTGCTATCTGCTCGTAAAAATATGTCTTTGGAGGGCGAAAAAGGTTAATGGGGCTGAGTATACTTCACCGTGCTGAAATGCGTAGAGTCATTCTAAATGCCGTTCTAAACGGTCAGTCGATCTAGTATGATCCTGAATTCTACTTAAGATCTATCCATGCATTCTCTCACCGGTCATACTGTTGTCTTGCAAGTAACTCAATAGTCAATTCTTCTGCACCAGCATTATACTCAATAATAATGTCACCTTCGATAGTCTCTTGAGCGGAATGACACACTCTCTAACATTCTACAGCCATGTCGGATTCCCAATCGATAAACATCTGATTGCTGGAGGTTATGATATCATGGAAACACAAATGAGTCTTTATTTGCAATTTGACCCACCTTCCTGTACAAATCATATTTAATGCTTGGTGGGTATCAATGAATGAGGACTTGACACGTCCATTTGGGTGGAAAAGTTCTTGACTTGCGCATTCATGGCGTTTCTATTTACACTGCGGAATTGAGGACATCGGGAGTCCTGCCATCATATGTATCGTTTGTCATCAAGTTCCTCGGCATCCATCAGAGCATGGTACCAGCTCCATGGGGAAATACCTGCTGGTACATGCGCATATGGCAAAGTCAAACGAACTAACAGAGTCGGAAGTATCTGAATTGGCAAGTACAACCATGGATGAATCAACAATGGCCATATTGAAGAGACAAGCCAGTCGTGGAATTACAATTGTAAGAATGCAAAAGAAATTCATATTCGAAAGTTTGGTTGTACCTATATTGACTTAGTCTACACACAGAACACTGTAGACTGGCAGCGAAGGACTTCCTAACTGCCGAATTTCACCATGACACCTGGAAGCGCTACCTCATGGTAGGATTTGTTTCAGGTCACATTCCTTGGAACGGTATCTCAAACCTTAAACTGCAATGGTTATTTAATGCATTACGAAGCTAGCTGGTGCTTCCATCCGCCAGCACCTGTAGCAACCTTTGCTGGGGGGAATACTTACTAACAGTGGATGCCATTCAGATGCAATTGCCGTCAAGAAATAAAGTTAGCTTAGCTTTAGATCCGTGGAAATCAATGAACAAATTGGCGAGAACATCGGTCATAGCTTACTCTATGCATCGGAATTGGGCATTGTGTGAAGTTCCAATGACATTGGACAAGGTTGATAACAAGGTCTTTTTCAATATCGAATGCTAATTACGATTACTACGTCAATGGTCAACACACTGGGGCAAGGCTAGCTGTACATTTGAAGGAGGTTCTGGATTGTTTTGAGCTTACCAACAGCCATTTACTCCGTATTATGACAGACAATGCTTCTTCAGCCAATTTCATGACTCTGGAACAGCAATCAACCCTTGATGCCTCCGGAATTGTGAGGCCTGCAATGAGAAACCGCATATAATGGATGGAGCACCTCATTCAGCTTACTTTGGGTGCATTCATGAGCAGTCTCACGGTCAAAGGCCGCATCAAATCTTTAGAAGCCGATGCACACAACCAGCAATTTGTACAAAATGAATGCCCAGACATCGGGAACAGTCAAAGACTGCGAAAAGATGGCAATGCTAGAATCCACATGGTCGCGGCGATGCGGCCAGATTGGGCAAAGATAATTGACAACGTACGCATTTCAAGACATTGTGAACAACCGGAAACTGACATTCATATTGCAGAGAATGCTTGCTCTATTGATTACACTAAGACCTGGTCGATGAAACGAATCCATTGCCTGTCAACAGGTCGAAATTAGGATTGCGGTACTACGCATTATAGATGTGAATACAGGTTGGAACTGGACACTGGCGATACTTGAGCGCGGCGACCGATTATGTTAATTAACTCGCGAGTGGCTTAGGAACTTAACATCCATTGATTATGGCCGACTCATCACAACACAGGATGAGCGGACTGTAGTCATGTGTGTGATGGAAGTATTGAGGCCATTCCGGTACCGGACTCTGTGGATGTTGAAACTGCAAACCTGTACTCTGCATCACGTCATCACTGCGTACAATGACATGATTCATCACATGCATCGCATAATGGGAGCATTGGCCCAAGATGAAGAGACAATGGAAGGAAGACTTATACTTCGCCGAGAATGTTGCGCGCCAGAAGCTGGCAAAATATTGTGCCAAAGTCACTCCAACGAATAGTCTTTGTCTAATTCCGGGGCTAATCCTTGATCGTTTCCAAAAGTTGCGATCATTTAGGACCTGAGACAATGCCATGGATATCAATCCTGAGGACGAGATGTCTTATGCCACCCAATACCAGTAGGCCATTTGAAGTATGTGGAGAATGACTATTGTGCCAAACATTGACGAATATCCATCACTAAACCCGTAAATGATCAGCACAGCAACATCTTCCCCTCTAAAATTCTTCTGGATTTGGTCAATCATCGTTTGATCCATATGCTTTGTCCATCTATGATGAGAAACTCTTATCACTTAAATGCAAGGCAGAAACGGCACCCAGACTTAGCGATTATGTGGCCCACTTAGTGACCACCACAAAGCTCTATTTGAGATATCCGCCTGAATCACCAAAGAACTGGGGGCAAGTAAATCCAAATGTTAATGATTACCACTCCGACCCCATGGAGAGTAGCACTACATGGTGGTTACCGGATATCACCGACTGGGGTGCCAGAAGGAAGAAACACACTCAATGTACGCTGATCTCTGCAATCTAGCCTGTGATGTGTTCTCTATTTTACCACATTGTGTCGGAATTGATGCCAGCTTTTCCCTTGGGCAAGATATTATTGGCTGGAGACTGGTAGAAATCACTGAAAAGACGGGTAGGGAAAAAGTCGTTGTTCGGTAGTTTGCTGGTGCTAATAATAGCATATTGGCGGGCGATTGAGCAGTATTAGATTCCACGGAAACCGAAAATGACTAGGAATTTAAAAATGAGGTGGAGGAAAGGGAATTGCACGGACTGGCGCAGGTCGACAACATTTTGGAGATGTGGTAGGGCAGCCACAACCTACGTGCTGCACAGAAGGAATCTCACGCTCAAAAGAAGCAAATGACAGCCGTTGGATACATTTCCGATACTGAAGAGATCATCAAAGCATCCTGGTCAAACTCCCAAAATAATGGTATGGCTGCATTTAAATTGTCAGAAACATAACCATTGCCACCAGCTTTGTCTGCAATGATCCTCCCAGGAGGACAACCGGAAGTAGTAAACGTCCGCCGAATCAGAAGAATTGCCCGTCATCCACCCGAAAGTGCTGAGGGCAACCCACCTGAAAGCATTTCAAACATTGAAAATTGAGATAACGAGAATGGTGATTTGGATAATCCAAAAGAGTGCGAAGACGAATGTGAGGCATACGAAGAATCCGACACAGAGCCATGCAGTAGCATTAAAGCTTTGGAAATCTCAGACACCGCGTTATAACTGCCGCGCGAAATGTTTCTGGATTGATTCAGCCCACACAGTAATCAATGAAACTGGGTGAAAAAGGGTTGGTGACGGTCAGTACAATGGAAACAAGCAGAAATAAGGGAAACAAGAAAAAGTAGGACAGATTGGGTCATTATGTTTTCACCAGGTTCTATATGCTGCTTGACCGAGAATTTCACTTAGAGACATATTACGGGATAATGCTGAACAGTCCCATGAGGATATGTTTTCATAAAGACATCAATAGTTTCCGAAATACCATATTGATACAGATGTATCAATTTTGGTCAAATGAGTGTAACCTGTGCAAGAATATTTCTGGGCTCGGGTTTGCCAAACCGCTGATGCAGAATCGGACAGAAACCTAGTGGCAGAGTACAAATAATTACACCTTGTCTTATCGATGGCAGCAGAAAGTGAATATACAACACTTTAAAATGAGCGTCAACGGAGCATTAATGATTTTTAGTCTTGTGTGTTAGGTAATCAGACCGCCAATCAATTGTAAAATGTCATACAGGATTTTCTGGCCACCTCTATAGGCAAAACAGAATATGCTACCCTCACTGCTCCAGCGTGAAAATGAGTGTCACCAGAGTGCGAACGATTATTGGTCATGTATCTTCTGTAATCTAGGTGGCAACTCATCGTAAAGACTCAGAAACCAAGTATTGACCGCCTTTATAGTAAAAAGACAATGGAAAATGCTCCCCGCCTCATCAAGAAATTCAGCCTCAATGGGGTGTCAACAATTGTTAGTGTTGCATTGTGGTTAATTCCAGCGCGAAGTCGTTGTTGTTGTTTATATGCGTTGTTTTGAGTGGTTTTGTAGGTTCAAAGGCTCAAGAACAATTGCCAGTAGCACTGTAAATGAAATAAATCGTTACTGTCCAGGATGATGCAGGGGCAATATCCTGTACCTATTGGCTTATCAAGGCTGCCTTATCGTAGTATATGGATATATGTGGTCAACTACCATTGATATTACCGAAAAAGCAACCACAGAAAACATTGACACTCCGTTGACGCTCATTTTCGAGATGAGGTATGGAGTGTGTAGCTTTTCTTATTGCGCAAGATGGCGGGCAATACTCTCATTCTGACTATCTGCAACCAATCATCCTGCAGATTACCCATGATACACGACCAACAATTGTTGGCGCTCCGTTGACACACAGTTTCAGGAGGGGGTAGAGCGGGTGACGCTGGTTGTTTTCAACATAATGGCAGCCGGTACATCAAAAACAGATATGTCCGTACCATTGTCAATATGTGGCTTGTAACAGCAGCATATCCGAAGGCTACAATAAGTAGTGAAACCCGAAATGCAAAACCGGAGATTGGCACCGACTGGTCAGACCCCTCCAGGCAAAAATGCTGGTTGACTGCTATGGGTCCATGTTTGACCCGCCAAGAGGCAGCAGATCTGGTTTTTGGCCGGATCTGGAACCAAACCCACTCATTTTGGGCCTACAAACCCGGACCGCTGGCCGGTTACCCATCTCCATTGCTAACACTACCCCAGACTCTATCTGAATTCGCCTTTTGAAGAATCATCATCAAAAAACTGGAAACAAATTAATCCAAATCTCAATAATTACCACGCCAACCCACTGGAGAGTAGCAGTACATATTGGATACTGAACATACACAACTGGTGGCGCCAACAGGAGGAAACGCACCCATAGTACGATGATCAGTCCAATGAGGCGGGCAACAGATTCTCTACTATACCACATGCTGTCGTAGTGGAGGCCAGTTTTTACCTTGGCCAAGATGGGATTGACTGCAGATAGTCAAGTACCACAGGTGAGATATTTCGCGAAAAAGTCATTGTAAGGCAGTTTCCTCGTGCCAATAGAGGTTGAAAGGAAAGTGAACAGAATGGCCAAGGTTTACGACTTTTGGGAGATGTGGCAGGGCATCCAAAATATAGTTGCTACACAGAAGGAAGCTCACGCTCTGAACAAGCAGCTGAGTGCTGTAGTGTACATTTGGGACACAGAAGATATTGTTAAAGCATCCTGGTCACTCTTTCACATAATGGTGCTGCTGCTTTTTCATTGTCAGAATGATCACCTGGGCCACCAGCTGTGTCTGCAAATGATCTCCCTGGATTACAAACTCAAATATTAAATTTTCACCATATGGAGAGAGTCAACCGTCATTGAGTTGAAAGTAATCGGCATAGCACACCTGAATTTATTTTTGAAACTAATGATCAGCTGAACTGGAATTGTGATTAAGATAATCCAAATGTCGGCGAAGACGATTGTGTGGTGGACTATTTATCGGATACGGAGCAAGACAATAGCATTGAGAATCAACAATGCCTGGAGCTCCAGGATGTGAGTGCCGCGCCAAATGTTCCCAGATTGATCTAGTCTACACGAATGTGAATGAGACAGGCTGCAAAGGTGTTGTTGATGCTCAATGCATTGGAAACGAGGAGGAATATGGGACAGATACAATATAAGACAGAATCCGGCCATGTTGACCAGTTCCTTAATGTATTTTGTCCGAGAGTTATAGTTTGGGATATGGTATCGGCAAATGGTGGGCAGTAGCTTGTGGATATCGTTTCATAAACAGATGTATAGCAGGATGATGAAGTATTTGACGTCATATATAAAGTTTGTCGTGTAAGAGCCAACAGCACCCGTATGATACTGCACTCGACTTAGCCACATCGCCACATCTCAGTCTGTCAGGAAAGTAACCAATGAGTTCCAGTCATGATGAACACAATTATTGATGGTAGCAGATGTTGAATGGACGATGCATTACAATGAGTGTTAACGGATGGTCAATAATTTGTAGTATTGTAAGTATTGTAATTAAACAGTAATCTTGTCGCTGTGACACAGAACCAATGTATTAGCATGATGTATCAGCAAAACAACAAGACCACAGTTCGCGCCCCATTCTGAGAATAAGTGTCACTGGAATGTCAATGATTTTTACAGGTGCATTTTCGATAATGTATGTTTTTATTGGTTACAGTCATCCATTTTGCATATATTCGCGGCCTTTAAAGGTGAAAACAACTGTAACATGCTCTCGGCCTCATCCTAGGAACGAGCATCAAGGGTACCTAATTAATACTTAGCTTCGCATCGTCTGTAATGTATGTCGCGATTGATGACATGCCATCTATTTACCAGATATTGGCAGCCTTGACTGGAAGAAGAACCAGGGGCATACTTCCTGCCACATCCAGAAAATGAGCATCAACGGAGTGTCATCAGTTCTTGTTGTTGCATATTTGGCAATCATGACATTGCATGGATTTTCTCGTTTATATTGGCATTATTGACTGCCCTGATACGCAAATATTCAATACATGACTGGTGAAACACTGGTTCAGAACAAATCCATATTGCCAGCCGCAAAGCATTCAGAAATGTATTGCTGGACGTTGAATACACAATTTTAATATGAGACTATTAACACACTCCACAAACAAGAGCCTGATATGAATGTATGGATGGACCAGGTGGGCGACCTGCCGACAACCCACCCAATTCTGACTGATTGGGTGCTTACCATCAAACAGTATCTGAGTTGATTGGTCACCTTGAATGACAACCCGGACCGCCAATGTTGCAGCGGTTCAGTTTGGAAATGAACCCGGACCCGAAACATGGGTCCCCAACTGTTTCCTTTACTTCAATTGATGTGTAATGTTATGATCCAGTAAAAGACAATTGAGACAGATCATAATGATGTTGGGACATGATATTTTGATACCGAAACATGGATCATCCAGAGCAGTGTCTTTACTGCCTGATGATGTACTGCTCCTATGGCGGTAACATCACACCCCGCCCTCACAATCTAAAGGAAAGGATTGTATACATGTCGGCCGAACACCTGTCAGATGATGGGGTTGCTATGTAGCAAGATAGTATTCAATTTCCAGTTCTTTCTGAACAGCATGCTGACAGTTTTCTTCAGCCATCAGATGACGATTGCACTGATAAACAATCCAACATCCAGAATTCATTTATCCATTCTGAGTAAGATTCAGTCCGGACACAGATTGATGTTACTCCACCTTTGCACAATGGTATAGCCGGCAAGGCTATTAGTACCGAGTATTTCAACCTCTGCATTGATGGACTTGTTCTAAGGCGAAGATTTTCTCGCGACAATGAATATTGATTCGAGTACTGATGTATCAAGCACATCTTGAGCAGAGGAGCTATAAATGAGCATTTCAGGGACCCTATGATGGCAGCTATCAGCAACATCACTTTGTGCGACACATTATTCCAAAGATGGAAGGAAACATCCAACGCGATGGGCGTTGACTCTTCTTCCAGCGGCAATGGGTGTCCAAATTGTTTCACCAATCCAAAGATCCTTCACTACGATGATTAGATACGTTGCTTTGACAGCAATCCTGTTCAATCCATTGTATTCCGCAAACAATGGGCTGCGTTCCATCACAGTTTGTTGTATGATCCATTGGCAAAAGTACAAATCGAATAGACACTGCACTATGCCTACAGACACAGTTCAAAGCAAGCTTCCCATGGACCCCTGCGCGACACGCAAGCTATAGTCATACCTAGTCGGGCCTTACACATATCGGTGTGGGCCAATGGATGTCTTTGCGATCGCTGGGTCTAGAAGCGGACTACCCTGGGACTGACGGTAACGGCACTAGGCTGTACGAATATATTTGTGATTAAATATATGAATCGTTGCAGGGTGTTCCAGGTGTGGTGTTATGGAGAGTCGGAGAGGGTGGGAGATGTGGAGGATGTGGTGAGATAGTGGTGGTATAATGTAGTATAATAAGGAAGTGGAGTGAGGTATAGCGACATCGGATGATATGGTATGGTTATATTGATAAGAAGTTCTGCTAATGGTGTGTATGCTCATCGAATGAGATTCGGATGGTACATCAGAGCATGAGGAATGGTTTGAAGGTGGCAGATGAATTGAATATACAGAGAGTGTTAATGGCATTGGAGGAAGTCATTTTCTTCTCTCTTTACTCGTTCTCTTGTACAGCAAAGGAAGTTATGACTTTGAAACAGCTTCGACTGTTTTCTTGGCCTGATTTGTTTTCAACGATCATCGAGCGTCTTGTTCTGTTTTCTGAAATGATATTATTATCACCAATATCACCTACTCTCAACCCCGCCCAGTGCACTAGAACGCGTCTAATAACGTCGTACCTGATATGCAATATGCCTATATTCCTCAAGAGAGTGTGACAATTATGCCCAACCTTGTTCTGTTTCGGGTCCTGTTTATCTAATACCAAACAGCCGTTGAATACACATTTGCGCAGATTGCGTCGACGAGTGATTACAATTGACCGGATTTGATATCAGTTTATTCCCTTGTAGATCACGATATTTGAATGTACATGTATAACAGTAACCAGGTCATATGAACTGATTGTTTTGAACCCACAGGAACCCCTTGTATTGTTTTGAAACCCACACCTGTTAAAGCCTTGAATAATATTGAAGTCATACTTGTAGCCACCATCATGAAAGAACCCCTACAAGCGTATGTTTGGGAACAGTTGACTGTCCGCTTCCCTTGGCATCCTTCTTGGACCGATGCAGCCAACGAAGGTGGCTGACTTGATATTAACGATCCTCTGTATGGATTACATGGGATGAGTTATTTAGGATCATATTCCTGGTTCCCTTGTGAGCCCAAAGAAGTGTGTGATTCTGAAGGACATTACTGTCTAGGAACTCATTCGACTATTGGACACGCAGCAGCAACATCAACAAAAGCTATGTCACATGAGATACCACTGACTGTTGTAGTACTACCGTCCCAGAGTCCTTCGGAAATCGACGCATATAGTTGGCATTGGTAGATGTGCTTGAGCTGTTGCCATATCACGATGAATGGAACCCCAAGCAGCCATGGTGTCCCCCAAAGACCAGGATACCATTATGGCACTGATCGACACCCAGGTGGACCCCATCGGATAGGACCCCATCAATGACGCTTTCGCACAGACACAGGTGGTGCTGATGAGTGTGGCCCAGTACACACAGCCCATTCGAGAAGTACAGAGGGTGTGCGATCACCCACAACAGATCATCTTTCTACAGTGGCAGATTACGGAGCTACATGAGCAGCATGTCCTGCCCCCGCTGTGTGACCATACCTAGCGACAAGTATTGATACAACAGCTGACTAACGAATAAGACAAAGTCATAAGCAGACTCGTGGAACCAGTGACTGACGAGGATGTTCGACCAGAACCGGCGGACATCAACCCAGGACACACAGCAATCTGTAGGGGAATTCCGCAGTTTGATGACACACATAGCGAATACCTGACCGTTGGCATGCAGAGCGGCCCCAGCTGCTCCCCAAGCTCCCAAAGGCATAGTTCAGAAATTTCCCAACTCCCCGGACTTGTCATGTTCAGATCAAACCCAGTTGAGACGGTGGATTGCCCAACTCCGGAATGTCATACAACAAATGCCCTCCAGTTTTCACCATGAACGGTCGAAGATGCGGTAAATATGCAATCGGCTGAGGGGAATAACCTTAGGCGAGATTTTGCGACACATCTAGGCGGATGGGATAATACGGCTGGAAGACCTACTAGCGGTTTTAAAACGACTAAAAGCTGCATTTGGGAACCCCGACGGAGTAGACACTGCCGAACGGAAACTGAGGGAGACAAAGCAAACAAACCGTGAGTCTTCTTAGTATTCTACTGTGTTCCAAGATATTGCTGCCATTCTGAACTGGAATCCCTCGGCCTCACGAAATGCTCTTCAGATTGGTCTGTCAGAAGAATTAAAGGATTTCTTTACATATCGCAGTATGCCTAAGGAGAATCCCGTATTTATGACAGTCTCCCAGATGCGGGAGGAACAAATTCGGCAACGATGAGCGGAAAAGGCGGCGCAGATTAGGGTCGGCACGCTAGGTTTCTATTCCTCCAAGGATATTCCCTGAGTGAAGACTCCCAGAACGGCTTCAGTTGGAACCGTTGCCGGATATCCTGGACCTGCCCTGATGGATCTTGGCACAAGCAGGAGGAGGATCTCAGCAGAGGAAAGGGCACACAGCTTCCCGGATGGAAGGGGTTTATATTGTGGTGGGTTTAACCTCCGGGCAGATGAAGGTTTTGGTAAGAAACAACGCTCAGATGATTGAGGCAGCTGGAGAAGAGGTAAATGAAGTAGGAACAAAGGATGGTTCCAAGGAAGGGGGAAAATATTAGGTGAACCCAAGTCGGATGGCTCTGTGGTTGATGGAAAAAGTTTGTTTCAAATCGTTTAAAATTTATTTGAATTTTGTGATTATTTGTGAGTCAGGTGAAGGTATTGGAACAATCAATGGAAGGGAAACATTGAATTATAACCTGTACATTGCCTGTGAATACCCAAGAGATATCTGTACATGTACAAATTGATTGGAGAGCTATGGGCATTACATTTATGGACCAAGACTTTGCTTACCATCGTCAGATACCCCGTATGGAATGTTGGTAGAAGAGTGAGGTCGAAGTGATTGACGCGACAGCTATTGAATCTGGAGATGTTACACATATTGGCCAGATTGGAATGAACATACAGGATCATAAAGAACAGTTAACTATGTTCGTTACTAAGTTAGGACATTGTCCAAATGTTCTCAGAATTCCATGGCTACAACTTCAGGATGTCGAAGTTCTGTTCGCGTCATATATCGTTATTTTTGAATTGCAGTACTGAATTATACATTGCAAGTACGCACCCATAACAGTTCAAGGAGTCCCGGAGAAACCTCCAGAACAAGTTTATCAGGTTAAGAATACATTGGAACAACTGATTCGACCTCCTAGGCCACTTCGAGGGAATAATGCAATGCTAAATAGAGCTTTCTTCTTCTGTACAGTGAAGAAGGGGAAACTTAGGGTGGTTAAAGCATCTCTATATGATATTATTAAGGCTATAGAAGTAGAAGATTTAAAGGAATGTCCCTTGGAGAAGATTGTTCCGGACCAGTATCACGGATTTCTTCTACAGTTGAAAAATGTGTTGCCTGATATGTTACCACCATTTCGAGAAGGAATGGATTTGCAGGTTCGATTGAAGGATGCGGAAATACGCACCTGGGGCCCATTATACTCAATGTCAAGAGCTGAGTCAGTGGTACTGAAATAATGGCTTGTGGGGAATATGTCGAAGGAATTTATTTGGCAATCGTCATCACCATAGGCCTCTCCAGTGTGGTTCGAAAAGAAACCTGGGGGATGGTTACATTTCTGCATTGATTATGGAGATGTTAATAGTAAGACAATGAAGAATCGGTATACCCTTCCACTGCTAAAGGAAACATTGTACCTTCTATGGAAAGCCCAAGTATATAATAGGCGAGATGTACGTGGAGCATATAATTTACTTCGGGTTGTGGAAGGGGATAAGCATTAGTTAGCATTTTGGACAAGATATGGCCTGTATGAACCCAGTGTCATGCCGTTGGGAATGACAAATACACCAGGGGACTTCCAGGGCTATATTAATGATTCCATTAGGGAGGCCTAGGTTAATTTTGTATCAGCATACTTGCATGACGTTGTGAGATACAGGGATTCCGAGGAGGAACATGTTGGCCATGTAAAGTGGATTATGCAGCAGTTGTTAGAGGCAGGATTGTATCTGAAGCTGGAGGAACGCGAATTGCATCAGGCAACAGTAAGATATTACGGGTTAATTATACCAAGCAAAGGCATTTCTATGGATGAAGATAAGATTGAAACTGTTCGGAATTGAAGATGGGAAATGAAGACTGAGGATTGCCGGCTGATTACCCTCTTTGATGTACAACAATTGATGGTTTTGTGTAACTATTACTGACAATTTATTCCTAAGTACTCCGAAAAAGCGGAACCATTGACGAGGCTTACAAACAAGGAAGAACCATTTGCATGGGAATGGGAACAACTGTTTATGTTTGAGACGATGGTAACTGCGTTTACAACGGCAGGTACACTTTGACATGTTGATCACCAGACGGATGGGATAATTGAGACAGATGCTTCGGATGATGTGTCCATAGGAGTATTGTCACAACGAGATGATGAAGACATGCTACACACTGTGGCATATTATTCAAATAACTTTTTGCCAGCGAAGTCCAATTATACTATATGTGATAAGGAGATAATGGTTCTCATTAAGGCACTTGATGAATGGAGACCCGAGTGTGAAGGTGCAGCACATCCCTTACAGTTGAGAACTGATCATAAAAATCTTCAGTATTTTATGTGAAAGCAGCTGCTTATTGATATACAAGTACGCAGTTTGGAGTTTTTAACACGGTTTCATTATAAAATTGTTTCCTGACTTGGGAAATCAAAGGGGAAAGCAGATGTATTTACGGGGAGGCCGGGAGACCACCCTGAGGGGCGGGATGAATGATGAAAACATCTGGGACAAGTGGTTTTGAAGCCGCATAATTTACCAGACCGATTGAGGATATTGCCGAATGATTCACCGGTACCGGATGGTCCTTTAGTAACCGATCACCTTGACCAAACATATCAGGATGATCTAATACCCAGAAAGATATTGGAAGCTATAAGAGGAAAGAGTAGGTTAAAAGAGATTACGGTAGTGGAATGTATGAAACAAGATGGATAATTGTGGTAGCGACGGAAGCGTTCGGTCCTGGAGTAGGATCAGTTACCGTTACAATGGATACAGGAGTACCACGATACCGCATTGGCTGGGCATTCAGGATGGGCAAAGACATTTGACATTCTGGATAAACAATCATTCTGGAAGAATATGCGAAGACAAGTGGATATGAATGTACGGAAGGGTCACCGTTGCCAGAGAGCAAAGACCTTAAGGCATGCAACATTTGGAGTTCTTCGAGCATTGCTGTTGCCAGCGAGGCCATCGGGAGATATTTCAATGGATTTGGTGGTAGGGTTACCTGAGTGTCAGGGTTTTGATGCAGTTTGGGTGGTAGTGGATAGGTTCTCGAAAATCCGTTATTGTATTCCTTGCCAGGCAACAATTGATCAGAAAGGAGTGGCAAAGTTGTTTGTTCGAGAAGTAGTACGCCTTCCTGGGTGGCCAAAGACTATTGTTGCGGATCTAGGACCCCAGTATACTTCCAACATTTGGGGATTGATATGCAGCCGATTAGGATCTGATCGACGTATGTCTACCGCATTCCACCCACCAACAGCTGGCCACACGGTACCAAGGAATGGCGGAATTGAACAGTATCTCCGAGTGTTCGTTAACCATCAACAGGACGTTTGGGTTTAGTGGTTACCAATGCTGAGTTTGCTGCGAATGATGGAACATCCAAGTCAACACAGTGTACTCCGTTATTTGCACTTGAGGGCATCAATTCACAAATGATAGTTGAAAGAGAACCAACGCAGCAGTGCGATCAACGAATCCTGGATGCAGATCAAGTTCAAGCTACAATGCCACGGGTTCATGAACGTTTGCGGGGAGATATGGGACGACGGCAAGCGTTACAGGATCAGCGTGCAAATCAAGGACGTATACCTGTAGGGAATATCGATGTAGGATTCAAAGTTGGGTTGGATGCTCGCAATATACGAACTATGCGACCAACTTGATTGTGAGATTGGAAACGCTTGGGACCATTCAGGGTGTATAGGCCAGTGTCCACAAATATATGTGAATAAGAATTGCCTGTATCGATAAGAATTCACTCAGTACAACCAACTTCACATTTGAATCCTGTTCTAGATGATCCATCGGAGGGATAGGTGGTAGCTCCTCGCGCTTCTGGTGAAGTTGATGGCGAGGAGGAGTAGCAAGTCTCGAATGGTGAGGATCGTTGGGTGTGTGGGATTCAGTTACAGTATTTGATACGGTGGATCTGATATACTTGGCTGACGTGGGATCCTGTGAAGTTTGTGGATCGCGTACAAGCGGTCGAAGATTTTCATCAATGATAGACAGAGAAGCCATGAAAATCGAAGAATAGTATTGGAGGACATCGATAATTAGTGGTAGATATTGTCATGGTCCTAGAACGTACAAAGAGACTTGGATTAATTATATGAATATTAGAATGTTTTTGAAGGGCATGTGTTATGGGGAGGCACAGACATTGTGAGATGCAGAGGAAGCTGCGCGATGGTGGGGGTATAATTTAGAATGATATGGAAGCGGCATGAGGAGTAGTGATATCGGATGATATAGCATAGTGGTATTAATAAGAATCCGTGTGACTGGTGTTTATGATAATGGGATGAGATTCAGATGGTACATCGGAGAATAAGGAATTGGTTTGAGGGTGGTACATGAATTGTATATAAAGACAGTGTCGCTGGCGTTGGAGAATTTCATGTGTTCTATGGTTACTTGTTCTCATGTATACGAAAACAAGTAACGACTTTGAAACAGCTTCGAATCTGATCGAGTTCTGACTTCCTGGAAACGATCATTGAGCTTCTTGTCCTGATTTCTGATAGCACCTTCGTCTCACCAATATAACCTAAGCTCGACCCTGTCAGTAACACTGACGTTGCCCTCTGTGGGCGCAAGTTCTCCATCCATGAGTCAAATGGATATCCGGATATCTGGTTGGCCTACCAACCACACGATTTTCCAATCGAACTGCTTGTATTCAACAGCACGGTGTGTAGAGAACACTGCGGCGTGGCTGGATCGAGGGTGGATAACCTACGATTGCACATTGAGAGCCCTGCATCTTCAACTCAAGCCAATAGGAAACCAATAGGATTAGAGTATGTCGCCGGAAGAAGCAGGTTTAATGTGCAACAGCACAATGTGTGTGCGGCAAGTTCATGTCCAGTCCAAAGTAACATTATGAGTGCTTTGAACGGGCAATGTATGCTGCTATCGGTATATTCACCGAATATCCGCACGTACTATTGCACAATGATCAGTGCAGTTCAACTGGAGCTACTGGACAGTGTACAGGCGAGCAATTGCACAATGATCATAGAGTTGCAGTTTTCACGGAGTGTGAACGTAATATTTTCTGTTGAGCTATGTTACAATGGTCACAGAGTTGAAGTGGATCACCACAACAATTACACATTATTGTTCGAAGCTATGGCAGAATTTCCGGACGACCTATCGCACAATGTTCATAGATTTGCAAATATCTATGATTGTGCGGGCACGTAGGGCAGGGTCCGGCCTCGTAGGCATACGTGTGGTGATTATAGGAATACGGTTGCAAACCTGGAAGCGAGCGATAGTAGGTGTAGATGTATAGTACGATTATGGCTAGAGATCTGACGCTCATGGCGAGCCGACTATATGCAAATGCCATTACCCGGCCCCGGGTGAAGTGCAGCCGTTACATTATCCCCCTCTTTAGGTGCAGACCTCCTGGGCTGCATAAACTGTACAAGAGAAAACCACAGATCAAAGGAAAGAAAGTATTAAACAATGCTGCCCCGTACGTACTGCTATCAAACCATATGTCCCACAACTGATCAATACCACTCAGGGTGGCCCTTAGGCGGATCCGGCGGGCTGGGAAACTCTGCCTCCTATGGATTGGGACCCAGAGGTGGTAAAACCCGTGCCTACGCCATTTATACCAGTCTGAGATCCAATGAAGTAATGAAGTATGGAGAAGAGAAGAGAAGAGAAGAAACAGAGAAAAGGAACACTCAATTGATCACTTTTCTTCCGGACCTGAGTTCTGAGACTCCATGGACGTATTTCCTCCGCTTCTGGGGATCGGACGTCGATTCCTTCTTATCTCCACTCCCAAACTCATCCGGAATCCATTGTGCCTTCCACTACTTCACTCGGGGTTCATATCTCGGCGTGGTTCTTCATCAGACTCATCAAGGTGGTAGAGCTTTCGCTCATGACTTGGCATCGATCATAGCCGTCAGTGATGTCAATGGTATACGTCAATGGTGTTGTTTCTTCTCATTGGTCGATATCTAATACGTAAGCTTCTCTCAAATGGTTATACTTAACAAGTTTAAGTGCACTTGCACTCTCCCGAGCCTTCGTGCAGTGGTGCATGGTATATTTCTCTCTCAGTTGTCATTGTGGCATTGCTTCGGAGATGTTCCTTGACTCGGTAATCGTCGTTCGAAATCCGCTTCGGTAACTATCCGGTCGACTTTGTGGTTACTCTTGATATTCGGCTTCAGTTGAATCTTGGTCGACTTCTCAGTAGACATCTTGTTCGACTTCTCACTGTGTCTGGGAGGACTGCCTCTCGGTGGGGTTTGACCTGTCAGTACGATTTGATCATGGAGACACAGCTATCTCTCTTGTTGAAAATATGTTGGTCTGTGGACGACTTCATCATCATATCCATTGTCGATGGCCATTGTGGCTAGGTAATAGTGTAATTGTGATTCGGGATTGTAATCGTATTCTCTGTGATTTGCCACATATTTAGGTTCGGCTCTCGCTTCGTAGGTAGACTTCCTGTCACACGATTCCCGCCATCATCCATCTGTGCTCATTCAAAGTTCAGTGTAGGCATAGACCGTCATAGCAATTGGCCAGGGTACCATCGGTGAAATAGTCGATCATCATGTGGGTCTCGTCTTGACTTTGGACATTAATGTGAGCCTCCACTACCGGCACTGTCATGTCCGTCGATTCTCGTATGTGACTTGCGGGTGACCGTTGCAGGGTGTTAGAATGGTGGCCAATTGCATTGGGCGTGGGCGATATATCATTCATCCATATCTAACATGTAAGCTTCACAGTAGGTGGTCATAATCACCATGATAGGAGCGCTCTTCTGCTCTCAGTAAGCCCCTTTGTACATTGCTTATGCAGATCGTGCCATCACTTGATTTGGCATTCGGTAGGGTATCGGTAGACCGTTTCTCAATACATGTCATTCGGATGGTAGGTTCAGTGCGTTCTTACTCGACTACTCTGTGACCATTTTAGTAGGCTTCTTGGGTAGATTATTCGTTGGGTTCTCGGGATTCATTTGGTAGACCATGGGTACCATCATTTGGCAGTCAGTTCGGTATACGGTTTGGCGATAGCTTCTTGATCCTTCCGTACGCCATTCGGTAACCATCTTGGTCAGTGGCTTGGTACTATATGGCTCCTGGTAAGTCTCTCATTTGATCTCCATGTGAAGCCCTGCGCAGTGATGTCCCTGGCTGTGAGATCTGAGTGATCTCTTGGGTAATTAGCTCAGCTGTCTCTCGTGATGCCATTCGGTAGGCTATTCGGTACGTGCGGTGGTCATAGTCAATCCTGTTTGGTGGTCAAATTCCGTTTTCATATTACCGTTATTCGGTATCTCGTTCGGAACTGTTTCGGTCGCCGTATTTGCACTGGTTAGGCATGGATCATGATTGGTTCGGTTATCATCTCTCTGTGGTGCATTTGCAGCTATATCCGACATCTGGCGTATGCTATGTGAACATATCATCACAGATTGCGGGGTGTGCTCGCTGGCTCTCCTCCGGGTGTGCTTATTGAATCACCTATAGGTGTGCTTCCCATCACTTGACTCGGTGAACTTATCGTCATTCTCTGAGTCCACTAGTCGATTCATCTCCAGGTGCACATGCTGCTGCTAGGCTTCACAATTGGTGAATGTATCTTACAGTGCTTCATTCCTCCACTTCCGGGACCGTAATTGTTTACGGTAGGGGTTGTTTGAGATTCCGGTATTGTTATCCACCTCTTTTTGAAAGGCATAGCTCCACCGGCATCTAATTTCATACGGCTTTGTAGGGAATATCGATTGGAAGGGCTTGATTCGGAAATCGATTTGTAGTAGTCAATTTTCATTGTTGTTCCGTAGCTCGTGATTACCCAGGATGAGTCGGGATCTCATTCCGGATAGTATTTATAGTAGTATAACTTCATAACACATTTGGTATTGTATTCACCATTGTGATCTGCAGTGTAGTCTCTGCCATACAGCATTTGATTTAGTCACTTCAATAGTGGTAGGGATTGTAGTCGGTACGGCAAGGCCACCAGTACATATATCTGCATCCCGGCATTCAACTGCTAGTTTCGTAGATTATCATTGTCATCGAAAGAATGTATATTAGGCAGGGTAGATTATTATATACCTTAGTGTATATCACAATGGTCAAATAGATTGTTTGTCATCCTCCACTGAGCATTAATGCATCTCCGGGATGTGCCTATCGGTGCTCGTGAGTCCAATTCTCATAGTCTCAGCAATAGCTCATTTCCAAATAAAGTAGCCTTCCATAGGAACGTTGTCTCTCATATTTTGCGAATTCATTGTCGCTGGGCCCGTATGGTGTACTCATGCCCGGGCTACCAATTGTAGTTCATAAGACTTCGGCACTTCTAACTGCGCTTCTCCTCTGTGAATTGTCATTCGTCCCTGGGAATCATCCCCGAACAGCTGACCCGCACAGACTTGTCCGGCTCTGAATCTGCTGCATCTGTGATAGCGAAAAGAATCAAGAGAAAGCATGCAACCAGTCGAAGGGAAATCCAGAAGGCCTTGTCATTAACGGTTCGCTCACAAAGGAATCATCCCCACCGTCCAGTCACTCCCTTCTTCCTCTGGGGTAGCCGGTAGTAGTCAGTCATGATTCCCGTATGGACCCTCTTCTGCTTCAACTTCCGCTGCTACCCCTTGCTCGCCCATTCAGCATTTGAGGGTGACCGCATCTGCTGGCTCACGATGCCGCATCCACCGGACCCTATACAGCAGCTTCCAGCAAATAGGTGCAAACCCCAGACCATTGAGTGAATGCCATGTTAACAGCCTTCTAGCAGGCAGTTGTCATGCGGTCTCCGAGTTGGTATCCCAGGGAGAGGTATCTTCTACGATGCTCCAGAAGCTTGATACTTGTGGAGAAGAACCCCTCACCGCGATTGGGTCGGTAGCATATCACGCTACAGACATATTTCCGCTGCTCGATAGCATTCACATCTCAACCGGTTCGTCGGTAGTCCATAAAGGAGCATGCGCGAGAAGTATATTGTTTGAAGATAACCCCGGTAGAGTGGCCAATCGACCATTACCGTGTTCAGGCCCGAAACCGCAGCCACTCGGCATCACATACATCCAGATGACCACATCCATCAGATACATTATGTAATTCTGAGTCCAATCCATATTGCCATAAGCACTGGTAAAGTATGCCGCTTAATAATAGTAATTTTGCTGGTAAAGGTATATATTAACTGAGTGCCGTGGAATAGGTCCCAGCATTAAGGACAGCTTGTATTATCCATATCTCTTCGATCGTTTGGATCCTCGAATTAGTCTCCTGAAAGAGGCTCCTCTGGAGGTGGTAGTCACGAATAATAATGTCGTCTTTCCCGGACCCATGGGTGCTACCGGATGTACAGAGCTTATGGGGTCCGTAGGTAACAGTAGTGATGTGCAGCCTCCGTTGCTGTTAATGAAATTGTTGACGAAAATCATTGACAAGGCAGGTGGACATTGATTGTCCAAATGAACTGTGCAATGAAAGTTCATCGTATTCATCGTGGTCTTCATAGTCTTCGGAGTCTTCATCACATTCGTCGTCCTCAAAGTCGGTCTGCGGAATTGTGTATGTCTCGACAGTAAAGGCACTTCATGCTGAGCAATATATTGCCAATATGCGTTCGCTTCAATTGAGAGAAACCTTCTCATCGTTAATGTGGTTTAACCTTGGGGTAGGTTTCTCAGTAACTGCACATCGCTCGTACAGAAATTCGTGGCGGTAAGCGTACTTCATTAGTTGACTGATTCTCTTCGGTAGGTATGCTTCTTTCCTTGAGTAGAGTAACCGTCGGTATAAGTCGCCGTAGAATGCCTCTGGCAGTGGGCTTCTTGGAGGTTACTAGAGCTGTAGGTGTACACGGTCACTGTGAGAGGTGCACTGGGCTAGAATAGAAGAATAATAGTTGTAACTGTGCTGACTAGTAAATCGTCTCTCGACATCGCCGTTCGCTCTCGGTATTGTTGATCCAGGAGTAAGATCCCTCCATCCATTGTAGGTTGCTTTAACTGGTGAACACGCTCAATTGACTTGTAAGAATAGTGTCTGAACGCAATTAGGTCGATCGTCTGCGATTTGTCTCGTTGGCGCAGTCGAATAGTCGTGTTCTGTACGTATGATCATCGAGGTCATTCCTGGTGAGGGGCTTTGTGCCCCAATTCGTTTATGAACTCTACTCCGCTGCCATCAGGTGACTCAATTGAATGATGGAATGATCAACGCTCTGTGCTTCGCAGGAATGATTCTTCGCTATCTCGTTAGGAGGGCTATTTTCTCAATTGTTGAGGGAATGGTTGGGCGCGTCGGAAATGGGGTAAACTCGCGAAATCCCATGAGCGAAAGGTATCCATTTACTGAAAAAGCGATAATAGCATAAGAGCACGTATGCCATCATTCGGGCACACCGCCATACTTGTGGTAATTATAGGAATATGGTTGCAAACGTGGAAGTGAGTGATAGTAGGTGTAGATGTATAGTAAGATTATCACTAGAGATCTAAGGCTCGTGGCAATCCGACGATAAAGAAAAGCCGTTACCTGGCCCCGGGTCATGTGCCGCTGTTACAATGACAGTGATTGTAAAATATCCAGTGCAACAATGGTATGATGGTCAGAGAGTTCCAGATGTCTACGAGCCGTATAGCACGTTGTTCATACTGTTCCAGTAGCTGGAATGGACCTAATGCGCCACACAATTCACACTGTAATATAAGATTTCCCTAACAAATATAATAGTTTGAGCAGTATGTGTAGTCTATCGGCCAAACTGTAACCCCACCTGGCAAACTTAATTCTATTGCTTTGCCAAGGTATAACCGCACAATGTAATACTATTTTTATTCCTTTGCCAAGCCTACAGACACTGGGCTCTCGAACCTTCCCTGCAATACTACACCAGGTGACGTATAATTTACTCCAAACTGGTTAACCTGGGGTACATGACTGATTGTATACTTCCGTACATCAGAGATGATAGCCATCATTCAGAATCATCCGGCTCTTGCAGCGACTCTAGATGAGCTAAAGTTTCCTTTCTCCTGCCGAGATTTTCCTTGCATATGCTGAATACTGTCGGTGATGGGAGGCTTATATGTTGACACGGCTTGCCGTTTTGTCTTCTGATATCCAGAACCTAATGTCTGATTCAGGCCATGATAATGCCTGACGATTTTTGTGTCATAGATACACAATACCCCCTCTACTGATGCCTCTCATAAATTGCAGCGTAAGTCAGCTATTGTGCCAAGGGCATTGGAATGCTCACTCACTGCTGGCGATAATCGAGTTGAATAGCAGGACTTGCGCAACCTGCCCAGTGCCTCCATAGGTGTGAGGGTGCTACTGGATTGTGGTTACCATCAGACAGACGAAATCGTGCAACATGAGCACCTGGAACCACAAATGTTGGACCCCCAACAATGTGTTCGTGTTGAGAAAACAATGGCAAGTGGTGGGGGCAATTTGCCCTCTAATATATGGCTCCTTGCGAGTCTGAGAACACATATCATCATTATTCCTACCAGTGGATTTGAGATACCTGCTGCTACGTCATTCTTCTCAAAGATATATCGTTCATTTCAAAGAAACCCACAGACATTTACCTTCTTGTTCCTCGCCTCCATCTCCAGTTGTTGGTAACTTTCTTCGAGTGTTATGTCAATCGGCGAGACTGCTGTGCTTCTAAGGAAATAATGAAATTTTCTGATCTGTGGCTGGTGCTCAACATTGGTACCAAAGAATGAGTACGGGACTTGCATTGGCCACGTGTTCCAGTGCTGGTTGTTGGGGAACACTGTCATCGAATTTCAACAATTCGCAACCCATTTTCCAGCCACTGGCATTCATCTCGTCTTCAGCCCTCGGGAAGGGGTTACTGAGCAATATCCTCACCCTGATTGTGATGAAACCTTTATCTGCAACTTTGCCAACCCGTGTATCATTGAACCGGGCAATACCTCTTCACATCTGTGCATAATTAATCAATTTAATCTGCCGAGATTTGGAATCCTCGTCACCGACAGCATGTTTCTTCTGGGAACTCTGTGTGCTGTAATGGAAGGTCACAGGCATCAAGGTAATTTCGCGGAAGATATTCCTTTGCTGGGAACTGCCATAACCACATGCCGTGGTTGACATGGGATTTCTCACTGAAGGCGATGATGAGGATGAGGATAAAGGGTATCTTGTGGGTGCTTGCATTGCGGTCTGCATTCTTGGTTGTCGTGGAGCTACGACAAGCATCATGTGGCTGCTTTCCACCTTGAAGGATTTGGAGTAGGTGTGACCGAGTTGCGGTGAAGTTCGTCATCCATATCGTTGAAGTCCTCGGTAGTATTTGAGAGTTGGGCCGCTGTGAGTTTGAAAGCTGGTGGATTCTATCTAACATCATCTTCGAACCCTTGACAGATTGTTAAAGCTGACCAGTGGCCGAGATGTGGTCTTGGACGTAGGGCGAGAGGTTTCAGTATACTCTTCTTCATTTCTAGCAGAAAGGATATCTTCTTCTTCCTCCCCATCTGGGTTTTCCTTGACCGGTCTTGAAGAATAGCTGGTGGCCTTGGATTGGGCCAATACCTTGCTCCTGGGTCTCTGAGTGTTTCTTCCCACAATGTCATTGCAAATCCAGCAGATGTGTTGAACGAACATGAAATGAGGAAGGAGGAGGAAGGCAGATCCTCCTGCAGGGTGCACTTGACATAGTACAGGTATATACTTAGGGTTCCGGATGGTCCGCATGCGTCACTAATTGTGCACTAAATTCCGCTACACCAATATTATGGTCAAGATTTCTATAACTGAAATCCTAATCTCTGTAACTTTGTTTCCAATGGAAGAAGTTCTTGATAAAGGTCTGCATGACACAATTTCTACTATGCGAAAAGTTTGATCTGTGTAACCTTAATCCTGCTGGATGAAGATTTTGATCTAGATCTCCATATCCAAAATTCTAATCTCTGTAACTTTGTTTAGGCTGGACGAAGAGTCTGAAATAGATCGCTGCAACATAATTCCCACTGAACAAATACTTTGATTTAGATCTTAACAATGTAAATCCTGTTAAGCGAAAAGTTTGATCCCAGTAATGTAGTTTTCTCTGAAACACGACTCTGATCCAGATCTCCCTCAGTATGTTCCCCCTGGACAAAAACTTTCATCCGCAACGCCTTGACCAATTTAATGCCAGGTTATCACCTAGATCTGAGTAACTTTGGTCCCACTGGACTCAAGCTTTGATCCCGATCTCCATCACCAGGATTATGCGAACCTAGCTAGCTTTAAAGCTCCGGACTCCTATTTTCGCCTGATGAGCCTCACAGGCCACAGGTAGTGATCCATAAACAATTGGAGAACTATAGGATGAAATCGATCTGGACGACGTATGAGATACCTGTAGGGTAAGCAAATCCATCTGATGATATGCAAATGACAATAAACAAGCAAACAAAATACAACAGCCAATGACATATCATCCAAATAGCAGATAACAGCTGCAAGATACATGTCCGGCAGCACAACCAAACAAAAACACAAGAAATACCTTCGAAAATACATTAACAGCAGCCCTTGATACAGAACTGGTGGGAAACCACAGGAAATTCGGTGGAATACCATTCAATACTAACTCCAAAGACACATGAACCAGTTCAAAACACCACATTCTTTACCAGTAGCCAGAGGTGGTTCATTAAGCAGCTCAATGCTGTTGACTACAGTCAGCAAAGAACATACCAAAATGAGGGCAGTAGTCTACCTTCATTGGCATCGGACCATCATAGCGGCGACACAAGGAGGACCGGATTTGGCATATCATAGGGGCAGGTAAGCTGGAGGCATGTTAAGCGGGCCGCAATCTGAACCATACAATACATTCTCTCCCCAGTCATGGACCATGGAAGTCTACTGGACATCCACAATAGGCCAATGAACTTCCCTTCATGCTGGCCTAATATACTCAGGTCGTCCAACTTCAGCACCCGGATAGTCCCTTCTGACCACTGGAAATGAAGAATCTAATTAATGTCTTCGGCATCGTTCTGGTATGTGACAGAGTTTGCGACATCACTTGGGGCAGTGGTAACCGTTGGGCCTACTCAGTGCCACCCATGCTGCCACTGGGTTGTGATAATCCAAACCCTTTAACCCACCACCAAACAATTCAACTGCAGTGTGTGCCACGGGTGAAGGGTGAAGTGGTAGAGAGTAAACGGGGCGAGGGTGAACTGGAGGCATTGCAATGATGGGAGGACAAACCCCCGGAGTCAGATAGGTTGTTGAGTAAGATCGGCCGCAGGAGTAGAATCGACTGCGGCAGTGCAAATAGAATAGTCCAGAGTGCAATGTTCCAGGTGTCCAGAGGGTCCCCGTTGTCCTGAGTGTCGCAGGTATCCAGACAGTCTCGAAGTCATAGGTTTCTTGATGGTTGGCCCAGCAGTGTCATCGGTCCTCTGTCTTTTCCACTACCTCTCTTTGTCCCACTCCTCCAGGATGTGGATCAGTGCTCACCAGGCAGCATCCTCGCTGCATTGATCATCCAAACCTATATGGCTTCTTCATTTTACTCCACGCTTCCACGTGCCATCGACCTGGGCACAGATGGCAAAGCCAAAGACAACCTTAACAGTCACCGTCCAGAAGTCTGCTGACCCCATGCGATTCTGTTTTGTCCTTCCATCCGTCCGGCACCCCAGGGCTCAAATCGGTCCTCAACGTGCCTCCCCGCTGCAAACTATTGTGCTGACACATCAGCAGATCGCCTCTGGAATAAGCGCCATGACGGTGAGAAATTCATGGTTGAGAGTATGCATTGTAATGAGATCAAGATAGGCAGGTTCATTACATTGGTTAGTTTCCGAGTAGAGGACTTACAAGTTCAGCTGCCAACTCGTTTGGAGAACTCATGGGTAACTACTCGGGGGATCTGGTGTAATCATCCTCAGTAGGATTCTCATCGTTCTCACCGCGTTGAGCTAGCCCAATAGGTTCATTCCCTTCACTGGTGTTGGCTCCTCGTCTTTCCCAGCCCCGCGCGAATTGTACTTGCAGTTGTCATCCACTTCACGCTTAGGATGATCATGGCAGCCAAGTCGCTTGTGCCCTTCCGTATGTTCTAACCACCAGCAACGCAATGTGTATACTAGCAACCAGATAAGGTCGACGGCACACCTGTGTGGGACAATGTTATTGATGTGATCACAAGTAGCTGCGCTGGAGGATATAACAGCTACTGGGTCAAGTTGAGCGGACTATTGTGACAACATAGTCAGGCCATCTGCCGTGTTATTGTGGAACCGTTCAGTGGCCTCGGCAGTCGAGAACGTCGAGATCGGCGTGGTATTGTGCAATATATCCTGGATGTACTGTCAGCAGGTAGTCAACAATTGTTCGTCGACTCTGAGGATAGCGGCAACAATAGGCAGTGGCATGTTATACAACTCGTTACTTCCGATGGACTGGTAGCCCTATCTGGTGGTCAGGTATATTCCTCTACATCCCCAATATTACCTACTTGGCAACCATCATCTGTCCCCCGGCTGATGGAGGGCATGTAATCATCCAACTGATCCAGATTGTCCTAGTCCTCGTTATTCTTTTTCTTGCCTGGCTCCACCCCTGGCTATTTGTCATTCGGCTACAGCATCGACTCCTGCTCCTTCTTCCCGTTGCTGTCGCAATTATTGATCATAGTTATTGCCTTGATTACTTACACCATTTGTATATACATTAAGCCAATGGTTATGACCCTGGCCAACCCCGTCATACACATTGCAGGCTTGCCAACATCTTGATTCTGATGTTGCTTCTCTGACCAATGGCTTGCGGAGTGCATGGGGTTTCGTGTCCTAGGTTAATCAGTCAGTGACGCCGTGGTGTATAGGCTGTATGAATTTAACCTGCCATGGAAACACATGTTCTGGTTGTGACCATTGTTCATTGCCAAGTATGATCACCTAGACATGGTGAGATCGGTAGCTATCGGGTTACAGTCTGGACAGTGGGGTGTGATATCGGACACCAGATGGTAGAATCGGTGCGGTTTGAATGTCAGTCATTGGGTGTGACAATCGTGAGTGGGGGAATTGCAAGGAATTTGGAGGAAGCGGGTGCAATGGCTTGAGTGAGTCTCTATATATACTACTGATCAGCTGCGACTGTGGGCATGTGGATAATAAACTGGATTTTCGAGAATGTCCTATGAACTTGTAAACTTCCATTGGTTTACAAACTCTGTATCATCTCAGGAACGATGAACTCCACCGGAACAGGCATCCCTGCAGGTTATGTTGATACGATCAGCACAGTCATTGATATCCGCGGGTTCTCTATATGAGAGGAGACAAATGGTGATCGTTGAGACTCGGAATGGTTGATGGTCGTCAACATCCCTTAGCAATGGAGAATCTTCCGAATTAGCTGACGTCAGTCTGCGGAGCACATACACCCACGACATGATTTGCCGCTCCTGTGCGCAGCTTACGAAGGGAAGCAGTCCACGCTCCCCACCTTCTCAGTGTATGTCATCTTCCATGCACGAGGTAATCATGAAACTGTATCTGCACCGTCAACCATTGCATCTATTGTCAAACTGTATATGCTTTGTAAACTTTATATGCAGCGTCAAAGTTTTTATAAGAAAGGATAAAATGATTGACTACATGGCTTGTCTTTGGGGAAGCATTCCATAAACCATCAAACTCAGTGACCTTCTGACAGATCTCGGGGGCTCTTCCTACAACCTGTTCATTAATCATACTTCCATTGTCCAATTAATCAGATTTCTTTTTCCAAGACGAGGCGACATGGCAAGTGAATTCATCAAACAGACCGCGTATACCATCTAACCATTGGCCAGAACTCGTGTGATTTCACCGAAAGGAAGTCCGTGGATATGCACCCTGGACTCCCTCGAATGCCGATATCCCGTCTACATCACAATATTTGTTTGCCAGGGAGACTGTAAATACCATCAGACAATTAGTCATCATGGTGAGCTGGCGCCAGCGGCCAGCCAGGGACGTACCCACCGACCACGTCAACGAATGTGGTCGCAACTTTGGCAAAGTCCTGCAGTTACTGCTGAACCCGATGGCAATAACCCGGCCCATGCACTCGATGATATTCCAAAAGAATCATACTCCAAAGACTATGTTTTCACCCAGCGCTATCTGGGACTCAAATTTGTATCTGAGTAGTCACATCTGGGGTAGGCGGAACCCTGGTGACTCTGACGAATAAGGACAATCGGGAAATACAACTACATCCTGTGGCTTGGACAACCGGTGGTGATGATTCCGATTACACCCAGTTCCGAGATCTCTTCAAGAACCGCTGGCGTCTCTTTCAATGCCCAGAAGACTTCAAACAGGCCATCAGATTATTGGAAGCCCACTATCCCATGTCACAAATTCATCACCTCTTTCATGATGGCTGATGTAAGATTCCAAATCACTGTATCTAGTCCTACGGACGGACGATGTATATTCATAGCTACATCATGTATAACCATGTGCCGAAATGGACAGTTGCCTCCATCGCCACACCAAACTGTCACAGATTTTTCTGTTTCTGAGACCCGGTAGAGCGTGCCCGGTACATACTTCGCCAGTGTACATCTAACCAGTACGTTGTGGCTGGACCACACCTGACTGTAGATGTCTTGAGTGATTGGGTGTATTCCTAGATGAATTTCGCAGACTGATGGTGGGAGATGCAGGATAGACTTCCACTGGAGGCAACAATAGTTCCACTGATGTGTGGATTGAACCATACCCTGCACATGGACTTCTCTGCTGACAATAATACCTGGCCGATCTACCTTACTATTTGGAATACCCATTCCTCAATAAGGACCCTTTCCAGGCACGTCGCACAAATTGTGCTTGACTTGCTTCTAGTACAGCACCACTTTCAAACAGAATTCAACTTCCAATAACCGAAAACAGTTCAATTTAATCCAGCAGGTGCCGCGTGATCCCACGAACATATTGCTAGAGATATTAACGCGATTTCCTGAACGATGAGACATCAATTCGTGTGCTCAGTGCCCATGTTCTGGCCCGAGAATACGCTGTTGCTGGCCACTTTGCCCATGCCTGTGGATCTCATGGAGCATGCCAACCGTATGTGCGTCAAGTTCAATGATTGACCTAAGTGTTAAAATCCGAAGAATGAAATTGGGTCGCATATTCTTCCCTCAGACTTCGGGTCCCACTGGCCAAAGTCAGTAGTCCTGCACCAGACATATTGGGAGTAACAGAAACCGAAAACTACTACAGACCATTAGACTATACAGCGCGGTGACGACTGTTTCGACCCCATCAGTACTATCCCAGTCCCATGGATGTGCAGGCATCTTCGGTGTGTGGAAGCATATGACCTGCACTGGCCTGATATCCTCCATACCATCTAGCTTGGAATGTTCAATCACCTTTTGACCAAAATCGAGGGTTTCCAACAACGACCTGGGAAAGCCGTGGTATTTGATATGTTCTTGGCTGGCAATCCTCCATACCCTAATTTCTATCAATGTGGCCAAGCCCACCGGCATATTTCGAGGTGGAGTTGCAAAGAGATGCAAAATATTGGTAGTATCATCTACCCAGCATTGGCAGCACCATTGAATGAGCTATGGCCCTGGGACTGAGCACTCTTCCCGACGGAATTGTCATGCGTTTGGTCACATGTCTACTGGCGTACTGTTTGCAAACACCAAACCCATACAACTGAGACTCGCAACTTGTTGGAGTACTATATAGTGGTATTCCATACCACTAGTAAGGACATTGTTACCACCTTCCGGATGTCAAACAATCCAGACGTGATCTCCTATTCACATCTGAAGAACGTGAAGATGCAACACAATGCCAAGCAGACCATGGAGGATGAAGAAAAGCCTGACTGTGGTGAACTGCTTTCCTGGGCCCAAATGGAACACCAAATCATAGTACAATGATGGCCGACAGGAAGGCTACAATTCACAAATGCTCGAACATGCCACCATCAACTTCGTCAAAATTCACCTCACGGCGCAGGATGACGAATCAGGTCAGCACTTTGGATGCTTAGTCAATGACAGAACAGAAATGAAGGAAATGCACCATCCAACACTGTGTATAGGCCCTTATTGCCGGTGAAATGGCAATATTTGGCATGAACGGTAGATTGTCGATGACTACATGCACATCCACGTCATCCAGATAATGTGCATTCACCTCTGGCAACTGGCTAAAACAGGCCACTGGACATACGACATCCAGGAGGCACTTCAGTTAAATCGAATCAAGGATTAAACTGTTATCAACACATGCAACCATGAGCAAGTGCTCATATTGAAGATTCCACACTTCCACTTCGGCTATGATCAGGGACATATCCAAGTCCATGGGCTGTGATCACCCAGTGGATGGGGCTACTTTGTCAATGACAAGTGTGTTCAAATATACAACTTTCCACTCATAGAATACAAATTTCGATACTATCGATAGGACCTAGATATACCTCCGCCATTAAGAAGGCCGTTGGCAGGATGAGTGCCGCCAATTTCAACCTACTCAAGGTTCCATTGGCCATTTTCCAGTTGTTTGGCGGTTGTCATTCCACTGGCCCCTAAGTTGCCCATGACAGAAAACCAATCAAGTGGCAATCCGGAGACTCGGAATGTGATCGTGTGGTTCAGGGCAGATGAGCTGCCAAGAGGTGATAAAGGGGACTATTGACCAGCATGTCTTGTGACGATTCAACGTCTACAGAATGGCCTACAGAAGAGAGGTGTGGTTCGTATGTGAGAGCTCCCATTTCAATGCCATGCGATATGTGTTTGTCTTGCAATGAGGAGCTTGCAGTCTGTGGCAAAGTGTACCATTGGAATCCGCCTGACCTTGGCGTAGTGACTATGGAGTGCCTTTCAGCCACCGTGCACCTCATTTACATCGCTGGAACCTGATGGTGCTGTGTCAATATTACTGTTGACTTAGTCATGATCAATCGTGTCTGGACCAAACCACTGGAAGCGGAGGGTGACATGCAGACTCTCAATGACGCTTTTAGGCCAGAGGAATTATGCAGGAACCGAATTGCCAGTTATGCTAACGAAGAGGGCATAGCCATGGAAGATGAGGAGGAGGAGGACAACGACAATGAATATTAGGAGATGGAACAGTCTCCACTAGCCCTCAGATGTCCTTTAGCTCCGATGCGGCCATGTTTCATGACTAACTTGCGATCCATAGCTTGATATGTCCAAAAGACTTTTGCAGAAGGCATCTATCCTGTCTCTGCCGCGATCCATAGTTAGATATGTAGATAATACATGAGTACAGGCCTCTGCGCTGGCTCTCCTGCGATTCATAGCTCGCTATGTGGCGAACACTTGACCAGAGACATCATTCCTGCAGCTCTACCACGTGCCATAGAATTATAGGTCAACAACAATGGGCCCCAGGCATCCGGCCTCTGACACTCCTGCGTCTCATGGAATTTAGCCCAATTTCTACTCAGCATGTGCAATTGATATAATACTGTCCCTATGCACGCGCAAGTGCATTGGACTTCATAGTGCCATGTGACAAATATGCTGTTGAAGACCAGCAAACCGACACCTTCTCTCTGAGTTACGCCTCGCGTAAGGTCACTCTTCCAGGTGTCCAGCAGAGCAATTCCATCGTGCATAGGATTGAATCCACTCAGTGGTGAAATCAAGTGACAGGTTGTGGAATCAACGGAGTAGTTAATTGAATTGCGTCGTAGGTTCTATAATTTGAACCTCTGTATTAGCTACCACGGCTGCTTGGTGCTACAATTTTCCCAATATTTGGCTAGCCATAACAGATAAATCTTATAAAACCAAATCATCCAACAAGAAGAAATTACCATGTAATTTGAGTCACTGGAACATGATCTGGACAACTTAATCCATGCGTTGAAATGATGCAACCATCCTTAGTGCCCTTCTTCCCATTCGCCTGCAATATCACAGTAATGGAGCTGCGGAAACCAATGCCATGCAGGATCAACAAATCCACACTAGAGAGGTTCTGAGGAAGGTCTTCGGGAGTAATACATGACCTTTCGAAGAACTTCTACACAATGGGAAGCATAGTTATTGTGCGGCCCGTTGGATGTCAAATTATTATCCTATCATTAGTGCATGGTAGGCTTGATGCTTCGAAAACAACCGCTTTCATATTATCAACTACCTCTGCTGCCCACTGTGTGAAGCGTCGAAATTACAATTTGGAGAACGGAATTCATCATCTTGGCAATTGAGAGATTAGGAGTAATACATCCAAAGAATGATACCTTTACAACTGGGAGCTAAGACGGAGAGACAGGAAGCACAAGCAACATATGAAAGTTTAGATGCGTTGCCTCCAACGAGCATTATTGTACACGATATTCCCCACTCCATCTGTCGCTGCAGGCTTGATGTGGATGTTTATGCATATTGTATTCACTCCAATTCGAGTATGACAAAGATCGATTTCCCTCCCCCTCAGGGCAAGCCGGGTAGCTGGCAGAACCTCTCTCCCACTACCCAAACAAGATAATTAGCCCCATGCCCTCTTCCACCCCATTACGATTATCCCAGGGCACCATATACTAGTCCTCCACCAGCAATGTACCTATTCGGATCCAGTAGCACATTAACCTGTGTTCAGGGTGTCATTGATATTATCGCAGTGGAATACCCCTTCCATCCTACCTTGGGGCATAAATTGCACCGTTCATGGGTCTACCAATTTTTGCTGTGTAAGTGGCTTGACACACCCATGGAAACAGCTTGTGGTGCTTGTGGGCCTGTGAATCAGTGCTGCCAACATAGCTCCTCCAAGTGTTGTGAGGTTGGAGTGTGCTGTTCGCAGGCAAACGCGTCATTGAGCTGCTAAGCCTTTACGGCCTAGTTGTGTTGTGTTGTTGATTGAGCCAGTTACATTGTGTAATGAAAACATGGTTGCTAACTCATATACAATGTCAAAGGTGGAGAGTTGCCCTGGAAGAGGGACGACCATTTGGGGTCCATATTTAGTGGTATTGTGTGGTTGTGACAGTTTGCGGTACACCTGAACACCAGGGGTGAACATGCGTATACACACACATTCAGGGAAATGAAGTCAAAGTAAATCAGCAACCTGCCCAACAAAATGGGGGTCTTCATAAAACCAGGCAGGGCGGTGAGTTGTCGAAGGTGTGTGAGTCGCAGTATGCTTATGAAAGTGTGAGACTGGGCTCTTTCTGGCCCTGCACAACACTCTATGATCAACAATTCCACTACCTTTGGGCCATGGGGCCTCCATACACTGGATTCACCGGATTCAACATGTCGCACAGTGAGATGGCTCTATGGATGGTAGGGACATGACAGCCCTCGGGAGATTGATCGTTCCAGTGTGCACTGTGACCATCTGGAACCCTTCAATACATCAAAGAATTCCCTTTAGGGAACCCCTGTTCTCGGTCCTGGACTTAGTTCTGTTGTCACCTTATGGTATAGTACCCGTACCATCATCTGGAGGTGTTTCATTATCCCAAAGATGTCTAGTAAATTGTGAGCAGTTAAATCTATCCATCAGGTCTCGGAAGACTTGAAACTGCAGTCTACCTTGGTCACCAAGAATGATCCTGAGAGTGACCCAACTAGGAACAATGCTTTTGCCGCAGGAATGTTTAGTCGCAATGATCATGAACACACACAGATCGAGACAGAAATCACACCGCATATTATTGACCAATCGGATCTCAACTTTGCGTGGATACATCTGCTTAACCACTTCTCTCACCCTATCTATCAGCTTGCCAACCTCTGAAATGTAAGCTTCGAACTACCAGAAAAGTGATTATGAAAATTAATCATGCGTACTGGCATCCGAATCATGATGAGGCCTCTGTCCAGAGCTTGTGAACAAAAGCCCGTAAGCAGGTATTTCAGGATTCAGAACTGAATACAATTGCTGCAAACAAGTATCGCAACATTGATATGGCTCCAAACCAAAGAATCCATAAAACAAATCATAATAATCCTGGGAGCAGATATCAAGACCTTTGATGACTTGTGGCTCTGGTATGCAATGACAAATAGGGAGCTCCAGAATCAGGTTGATTGGTGTTTGACAATAGTTATTGCCTTTACAAACCACGTCGAGCTAGATCAGTATTTCAGTTTGTCTCAAAGAGGCAAATTTGATTTCATACACAGCAGTAGCAATATTGATCACGTCGGTTCAAAGCAATGAGCAAGGAGACCATATGGTTACTTGAACTGGTTCCACATGGTGGGGAAGATATCAGCCTCCAAGAGATAATTGGGAGCATCTCGGGATGGGGACGAGGCGGGATAGCCACTTCAAGCGGACAGCCGGGCGCCATCCCACATGGTACAATTGCGTTTGCATCAAGGATGATATTGAATTTAGTTATAAGGAGCGTCTTGCCTTGGTTCTGATGTTTGCAACAGGGCCGATCCGTTACACAGCTGGTATGGTGCTTTTTCGCAAGTGCCATCAACCTCCAACACAACTCTTGCACCATGGGTGATACCTTTGTAAGTGTCATTTCGGTGTCAGAGCCACTTGTATCACCCAGATATGTGCAATTTCATGAGCTGCACACCATTCTCTGCTAACGCCATAGCCAGATAGCTCACAGTAGTACATGGCCAACACAATTGCATTTAATGCTTGCAATTTGTGTTGTATGTAGAATATTTGAATGGATACCTGAAGTAATCATTACAGCGATATTTAAAAATCCAATGAGAATTCACTCTGGGAGTCATAAGAGCTGTTATTGGAGTTGGGCAAGCATGTGTATAATCGATGTGTCAAGAGATCAAATAGTTAACAATATTTGTGACATCAATTGAACAGTTCCAAAAATCGTCAATATAATTAAAATCAACATGACATATGTGAATGAAACAAGCGCAATGCATTATGTTATGTGACTGAAAACATATTCAGATATCTCAATGATGCGATCACATGATTCAATGCTGGGAAGCATGGTGGAGACTCCAATTGAGTTGCTCCGATCATTTGTGGACAATAAGGCAAAGGATGGGTTGGTCGAGACCATTTTCAGATATTAATTTCGTTTTGTACCGTTTTGAGTAGTGTTAGGAATGGGTGCATGTAACCCGCTAGAAAGCCGGTAAGTGACCGACAGTTCTGTCCCGGTTACTTCCGGTCCCGCACACTAATCTGATCCACTTTGTAATACGCAGTCTGATTCCCGGACCAGACGCAACGCTGGGGGTTTGTCGCACGAGTGGAGATGCACCGCAGATTGATTTTATTGTTTGTTGGTGTATTGTTCAGCTTTACCCCTGATAAAGTATCAGAGTTCTGCCTGTGCCACGAAACGATCAATATGCAACTTCTGTAAGTTCATGTTGTTATTCACCCCCAGTATTCAGATAAGCAATAGGACCAATATGCATGAAATGGCTGTCAAATAAGTCCAAATATGAAGCGAATATTACAGGTTGTGGATCCTGACACAAAGTCTATTGGACGAATCATATATCCGAAGGTGGCTGGTGAAACTGCTCATAGCTCTGCACAATTGACATGTTGATCGTGTCATAATATAACCAAAACTCAGACACATAATTGAGGGCAAACTTATGATATTGCAATGCCCGGTTGATTGTGAAAAAACACGCCCAATTGCAACTGTCTGGGATTTCGCATAGTAAGAACCACTGCAACAGTTCTGTTGCGTATCAGAAACCGACTCGAACCTATCTGGCGATTTGTAACACTGCTAACACTCGATGTGAACTATCCCACATCATCGTGACACATGTAACAATCAATGCATGAGACAACCAGATGAAAACAAAGCACACGAACAGGAAAACACCCGGACCCCAACCCGTATGCACTAACCATCTCATATTCTGTGAGGGAAGCAATGGAGCAATCGTCGAATGCCAGCCCGTCTGGTCACGCCAGAGTGGGAGGGACATCAGGGAGAGGCACATCAGGGCGCCAGATGTTAGGGAGAGGGACATCCCGGAGACTGCCATGCAGCGCCAATAGAGCAAGCGGCTGGTAATCCACATCGACTACCGAGGTTTGTCCAGCTGAGCCAAGTTTGCTCAGCCTTGTCACTGCCGGCCGCGGTTTTGGCCACGTCATATGCCCCAAGTCCATTTGCCCACAGCGGCAATGATTCTCCAGCATTAGTGCTTGTGGGCTTGGTGTAGCCACTGGAGGCTCTGGCCATGGGTATGGTCGGAAATCTTGTGGGTTTGCCCAGGTAGCATGACTGGCTTATTGTCTGCCCTTATATCAACCTCATCACCCACTGAATAATTCATCTCTACTTGGCCGCTCATCCGAGGTTCGTTACAATCGTCCTCATAGTCATCCTCCTCGTCACCCTCATCCACCCTATCTTCTTCGGCCTGTGCCACATCTTGCGCCTTTCTACAATCCACCTCGTTGTTGTAATGGTCCCTGGCTAAATCGACATTACCATCACGTTATGCTCAATCTGGTGAGCACACATCATCCACCGCATATCCATATCTGAATCGTGTTCAGAGCTATGTTCACCATTTAACTCCTTGTTGGAGTCGGTATTATCATCTGCGTAGGTTTTCACACCTCGTGATAATTCCTGATTGGTATATTGCCACCATACTATGTTCTCCAGGTCCAATTCGGTCATGTTCAGTTCTTTTTGTAACTGCAAAACACTGGCACAAGACATATCAATTCCCCCTGGGGAGTGTGTACCAATACCGTTCCCCATACTGTGACTCTTCCACTGCCCCTGCTGTTTCCCCTTCCCTTCGTCAGTTCTGTTGCCTGTTACCTTCTTTTCCTTGGTTCTCTTCCCTTTCCTGGTCCAATGCTCACTGCCCACCATGTCCTCTTCCCCGTTTCTGTCCTCTTTGTCATAGGCATGGGCAGGACATCTGCATGCACCTGTCCAATCTTCGTGATCTATCAACGGCTCATTTTGTACAATCTCATACATGATCCCATCCAGATTTCGTACTCTTACCGCCAGGAACTCACCTGTTTTGTACTTCCTTGAGCTTTAAAGATCAATTTTTGCAACAAGATCATCTCTACCATAGGAAGATTTGTTCTCACTGGTGGGCATAACCTTTCCTGACCATGTTATCTGGGGATTGGAGTAATTGATTTGATCGCCAAAGGCGCAGGGATTGTCTCATCTCCAATTGAAACATTACGTTGAGGGTTTTGTCAAACATTTGCCCCGCCATTGGTGGAAGGCTGCCCACCACTCTTTGACAGGGAACCACCGACTCCTGTGGTATGGGCAGATTAGCTGGACTTTCAACATGTGGTGAGTTGTGACTGGCTCAAGACAGATTATATTATAATTCATGTTCCAATCTCACTTATCCTTGACTCTGAAAACACTGTACATACCTATAAGACCACAGCTATGTGTCAAGATGAATCCCATGACATGGTCCTGAGCAAATGGCTGGCATGGACACTTAACTGATGTCGGCAATGTTCACACAGCAGTTGCCCTCGCTTCACTTTGCAGCGGCCATTTTGTGACATTACTGTGAGGTGAGAATCAAGCGACATCTACGGCATAAGCATCATGACACAGTTAAACTGAGCGGAAGGAATCAAATACAGTACGTTGAAAGTTGTCTGGCTTCTCGGGTGTGTCTTGGAATGCCAGGTTTTGAATCGTCCAAGTCACATGATATCATGATTGATCAGGATGCTGGCGGTGTTTTGAATACCTCCGGAATAGAGAATAGAGGTGATGGCGTCAAGATCAGATATAGCTATTGGTGTTGATGCAATTTCTTGGTTGAACTTGTGAGATGTAATAATGGTGATTCAAATCATGCGTTTTGTTGGTTACTGAACACACAACAGCCCTGCCTGGATCTTCCACAACCACCAGGCACCTCATGAATGAGGATCGTCAAGATGGGATTTAATAATTATGGTGAGAACAGTGTATGACACCAGGTATTGCGCTAGCATCACATAGCACTTCCACTGCTGATACCTCATGCATTTCGGAGTACACTGAATTGTTCTCAGATTGTCCTCACTGTACAACAATTGAACACGGCTACCACCGCCTGTAGGTCGACAATGCACACAGAACAGATTTCTTAAAATACAGTATATGTCATTCATCACTATGCTACGCATTTTGCACACAGAAAGGTGGATTGCCACCATGAAGCAGAAGATAGAGGCAATTGATGGTACATAATATTGTCGGCTTAAAGCGTGCACTACAATGATAATCACATCGGGAAGGAATAGTCAACCTTCAATATGTGTTTATTGACAATCATACATTGGTGCCCTAGTAAATATCAATGCTGTGCTCAATGTGGATGAAAAGTTAAGGCAGATAACAAAAAAATTAAATGCTGTAAAACGGATTTGGTCATGGAGTGCGTTCTTGTTTTGCAGCCGATTGAGGTCGGCCCAGAACTTTCATTATTGTCGAATTGCTGCAATGAATCTGATATAGGTGTCTACCTTACCTGCCATTGCATAGGGATGCAAACAGTACTGTTTTCCAGTCGTAAAGTCAAACACCGATATCGGACTATCTCTTCTTAAATACCGTACACTCACCCAACTCTGGTCATACAAAGGGTTTTAACTCGTGCAAATCGTCAGAATGCACAAATCCGTGGGCTGTCAGGGAATTCGCTACTTCTCCCCGCACAATGACGAGAAAATATACCAGATGTTGTGAGGGATTTCTCACCGGATGGGAGTTCCATAGTCTCTAGAATCCAAACTCAAAGATCAACCTTATCATCTTCGCGGAACAATTCTTGCATTGCTGCAGTCACTCAACCTGTGACATCCACCCTGGCTGCTAGACAGTGATGGGCAATGAAGACTCCAGCCACCGTACTGGGTACACCTGCACCCACACGAACCTTACCGATAGCCTGAACATAGCATGTTCTATCCAGCCTTGCACTCTCTATTTCTACCACACCCACTCCTCTCAGCCTTGAAGAAAACCAGGCAACCCCCATTCCAAATCAAGATGCGAAGGCGATTTTGATATATCCACTGCGAACCTGAGCTTAATAACTCAATCAAACGCAGATGGAATTGGAATTGCAACTGTGGGTGGTGTCAACATCCCAATCAATCGAGTCTGCAAGTGACACTATCCAGCAATTTTGCCCCTTGGACATGACTAGTGTTGAATTTTCAATGGGCAGACTCCTGGCGCTCTACGTGTCGAACTGTTGGCTGTCTATGAGTGCAAGACACCCGGAAAGGGTAAGTGATTCAATAAGACATTTTCCAATCGCATTCTCAGAAGGCCCACACAGGTAGATACTTATACTGTACTGGGATACTGCAATGCAAGAGAACAACATGTGGTCCATTTTATTCGTGGCAAGCAGAGAGGAGATCTTGAAACTGGATTTGGGTAGCAACGGCCCACATTGAATATTTCACCCGTAAACCAGTACCTGGTTTGAGCATCAGTTGCTGACGTTAAATGCAGTTGAATGCAATCCGCGTGTTACCATGCCGCAGCGCTTAATGATTTCAACCCCTTGTACTGAAATCAATCATGTTTGGCATTGAATGACTCCCATCTAAGGCACAATTACGATGTTTTTTATATAGCATAGCATCCGGAAGGTGCTGCACATGGTCCAGGTCCAACAGTGAGATAGTCAAACGTTGCTACCGTATGACAAGAGTCCAGATTGCATCCTGGTTGAAGTGATCACTCAGATTTTCAATATTGCACTATGTCATCGCACATGTAATCGTAGTTTGTCAGCTGCTGGATTTTACAATTCCAAGTTTCATGACCTGGACTGTCATTTACCATCGCCACAGATGAGGCTTACCTGCAGCAGCTTGGGCGATGCTCAAATGCAGTGGTAAAGGAATAACCGTGTTTAACCGAAAGGTTTGTGGTCGGAGCTCAAAGCTGAACGACCTGACCACTTGAACTACTGCAATCTCCAGTGTGATGCTTGTAAGATCCCATGTTGCTGTGCTGCAACAGGTCGCAAGTGGTTATCCTTGTCTGCTGTTGCTGACACATATACACTCTTGATGGATACCTGGACTACACTACTGGAGAGCTACCAAGTCAAGGTGTATACAAACACCCTAGCTACAGTCAAGAGTCAGATCCAGAAGGAGGAGAAATCAAACCTGGCTGTGGTTACCAGTGTGGATGCACCTGTTGTTGCCCAAAGCTATCCTTCTCGACTGTTTGACATCTGAGGTGGTGCTTGAGAAACCAGACATCTGAAAATCGACCCAATCATCTTGACAGATAGCAATGATAGGTGTTAGGAACTGCATTGCGGAATGTCGAAACGCAACAGTAATTGTGAAGATAATGATTGCAAATGTCAGTGCAAAATTCCATTCCCACAGTAATCCAAATACGACAGCTCAACATTGAACTCGGGATATGGAACCACAGAATACTCATTTTCGACAGGTGTGATGAGGGGAATCAGACGAACGAAATGTTGTTGAAGAGGAAGAACTGATGGAAGCCTATGATGGATAAACCCTTAAATTGGGTAGCTGAGGGCATCATGTGGAATTCAGCGGAATCAGTTCAGTCAACTGTTCAGAGTGATAGGATACCGACAATGCCCATATGGATCACGAGGCAGTATCTTCGCAAACCGATGATTCATCAACCCTGACTGTGGAGCACCAAGGGCATAGTACTGGAGAGTATGAAGATTGAACAGTATGTTTCAGGCCAGGGAAAGATGATACTTGCCAAGCAAGTGCAACTGCAAGCCATGCATCCACAATGAAGACTCAATTGTTATATTCAACACAACCTCACTGTTAAACCTGTATCGGAAGCATGCGACAACTGACATATAGCAATATCGGAGTGGACACATTTACCTATCTGCCGAAGCCAGGCAAAAACATCGCCCATCGTTGTCCAAATGCCCACAGCATTCCTGCAGCACTTGAAAAGAGTGTCACAGATGTGTACTTGCAATAGTAATTTAATGTCACAACATTGCTGTTCGAAAGTAACGCTGGTTGCTCTGCACCATGGACTGTTCCATGAGCCACCGACTTTGGGTAATGGTGAGACTTGACCCGGGGCTGGGTAATGACCTTTCCATATAGTCGGCTTAGCACGAGCCTTAGATCTCTAGTGATAATCTTACTATCCATCTACACCTACTATCACTCACTTCTATGTTTGCAACCGTATTCTTATAATTACCACACATATGCCTATGAGGCCGAACACTTGTATACGTGCCCTCACACCATTATTGCTTTTTCTGTAAACAGATAAATTTTGGTCACGGGATTTGGCGAGTTTACACCTTTTCCGATGCGTGACACCATTGAGTCAACAATTCAGAATACAGCCCTCCAAACGAGATATCTAAGCATCATTCCTGCGATGCACAGTCCGTTGTTCATTCCATGATTCAATTGAGTCACCTGGCAGCAGCGGAATAGAATTCCAAAACGAATTGGCGTACAAAGCTCATTACCGGCAATAACAAGGAGGATCACAAGTACAGAACATGACTATTCGACCCTGCCCGTGAAAGAAATTGCACACAATCGACCAAATTGCATTCAGACTCCATTCGTACAAGTCAATTGAGTGTGATCCTCATTCAAAGCAACGTACAATGGACGCAGTGATCTTACCCCTGGATCAACAATACCGGGAACCAACGGTGATGTTGAGAGACGATTTCCGAGTCAGCACTGTTCCGACTATTATCCTTCTATTCGAGCAATGTGCACCTATCTCAGTTAGCATGTACAGCTACAGCTCTAGCAACCTCTAAGAAGCCCACTTCCAGAGGCTTTCTAGGGCGACTTATACCGACAGATACACTACTCGAGCGACGAACCATAACTACAAAAGAGGACCATTCTGCAAATGATGCACACTTGCCGCCATGAATCACTGCACTAGTGAAGTGCACTTACGGAGTAATCTACCCTATGGTTTAACAACATGTGCAATGAGCAGCTGTCTCTGGATTGAAGCAAACACATAGCGGCGATATATTGCACAGCGTGAAGTGCCTTTACTGTGAAGACATACACAATTCCGCAGACCAACTATGAGTACGACAAAGATTAAGAAGACTCGGAAGACTACGAAGACCACGATGTCTATCGTGACCTCACCTCACACAATTGTTATGGATGATCAATGTCCACCTACCATATCAATGATTTTTGCCTACAATTTCATTAACAGCAACAGAGGCTGCGCAGGACAATTCTTACCTACGGACCGAAAAAGCTCAGCACTTCCGGTAGCACCCATGGGTCCTGGAAAGATGACATTATGATTCGAGACTACCACCCCCAGAGGCGCCAGTTCAAGGACAGTAATTGGAGAATCCAATCGATCGAGGAGAGATGTATAATACGAGTTTTCCCTAATGCTGGGACCTGTTCCACGGCATTCAGTCAATATTTACCTTTACTAGCAAACTTACTATTATTAAGTGGCATACTTTATCACTTCTGATGGCAATATGGATTGGACTCAGAATTATGAATGGATCTGCTGGATATGCTCATCTCGATGTATGTGGTGCCGAGTTGCCTCGGTTTCGCGCCCTAACCCGGTAATGGTCGATTGGTCACTCTGCCGATCTTGACTTCCAACAATATAGTTCTCTCGCAGCCTACTCTATGGAATTCCCAACAACAAGTTGCTACGTGGATTCTATCGAGCAGCGGAAACATGTCTGTAGTGTGACATGCCACCGAGACAATCGCGGTGAGTGGTTCTTCTCCACAAGCATCACGCTTCTGGAGGGTCGTAGAACATATCTCTCCCACGGATACGAACTCGCGGACCACATGATAACTGCCAGCCAGGAAGCGGTTACCATGGCATTACCCAACGGTCGGACGTTTGCTCCAGTTTGCTGGGAGCTGTAGTATAGGGATCTATGGATGTGGATTCGTGAGCCAGCAGAAGCGGTAACCCTCGCAGGCTGAATGGGTGAGTAAGGAGCACCGGCGGTAATTGCAGCAGATGGGGGTCCACATCAGAATCCTGAATAACTGCTACTGGCTGGCCGAGAGAAAGAAGGCAGTGAGTGGACGGTGGAAATGATTCCTTTATGAACGAACAGTTAATGACAAAACATCATGGATTTCCCTTCGACCGCTTCCTTCCTATCTCTTGATTCTTCTAGCTCACAAGGATGGAGCAGATACAGAGCCTTACAACTCTGTGCGGGTATGCAGTTCAGAGATAATTACCACAAACGATTGACAATGCACAGCGGTGAACCGCACTTATAAGTGCCGAAGACTTATGAAATACAATTGGAATCCCCGGCATATATACACCACATGGGCCAAGCGACGATAAATTCTCAATATATGAGTGAAAACGGTCATACAAAAGGCTACTTTATTCAGTTATAAGCCATTTCTGAGCCTATGAGAATTGGACTTACGAGCGCCGATATACACATCCCGGAGATGCACTAATGCTCAGAGAAGGCTGACAAACTATCTAGTTGACCATGCTCATATACACAAAGTTATGTGAAAATCAACACTACCGAAGATTCATCCTTTGGATGACAATGATATTCTACGAGAGTAGAAATTGAATGCCACTATTCTGATATACGTACCGGCGGCCTTGCCGTACCGACTACAATCCTGACCACTATTCAAGAGACTAAATCTAGTGCCGTATGGCAGAGAATACAATGCCGATTACAATGCCGAGTACAATGCCGAGTCCAATGCCGAATTTGATATGAAGTTATAGTACGAACAATAGTATTCCGGATGAGATCCCGACTCCGACTCGGCGATCCCGAGCTACGCAACAAGGATGATAATTGACGACTGCAAATCAATTTCCGAATCAAGCCCTTCCAATTGGTATTCCCTACAAAGCCGTATCAGATCAGTCGATGGTGGAGCAATGACATTCAGCAAGAGGGGGATAACTGCGCCGGAATCTCAAACAACCCCTACCGCAAAAAATTACCATCCCGGATGTGCCGGAACGACGCACCGTGAGATACATTCACACATTGTGAAGGCTAGCAGCAGCATGTGCACCTGGAGATGAATTTACTAGTGGACTCAGAGAACGACGATAAGTGCACCAAGTCAAGTGATGGCAAGCACACCTAGAGATGAACCAACAAGCACACCCGGCGGAGAGCCAGCGAGTGCACCTCACGATCTAAAGGGATCAGTTCACATAGCATACGACGGACATCAAGTATACCTGCAAATGCTCCAAACCGAGATGAGAAGCGAAACGAGCCTGATCCATGCCGAATGACTGCAAATACGGCGACCGAAACAGTTCCGAACAAGTAACTGAATAACTCTAACATGAGAACCGAATTGGGGTACCAAACACAATTGAATATGACCACTAAGTGTACCGAATGGCTTACCGAATGGCATCACGAGAGACAGCGGAGATAATTGCGAAAGAGATCACTCAGGTCTCACAGCCACGGACATCACTGCAAAGGACTTTACATGGAGATAACATAAGAGGATAACCGGACACCGTACCGTAACAACCCACTGACCGAGATGTTTACCGAATGGCGTACCGAAGGATCAAGAAACTATCGCCAAACGGTATACCGGACTGCAAGGCAACCTACCATACCCAAGGCCTACCAAATGACTACCAAGACGCCAACGCATATTCTATCGAAGCGGCCTACCGAAATCGTCACAGGGAATTTGACTAAGAACACACTGAACCTACCATCCGAGTGACTTCCACTGAGGAACTCTCTACTGGGACCCTACCGAATGCCAAATCAAGAGATTCCGAGGTCTGCATATGCAATATACAAAGTGGCTTTACAAGAGCAGATGCGCGCTCCTATCACGGTGAGTATGACCACCTACTGCGAAGCTTTTATGTTTGATATGGATCCAGAATACAATGTCCACACCCAATGCAATTTGCCACAGTTCTACTGCCCTCGAATGGTCACCTGCAAGTAACATACGATAATCGATTGATATGAGGGTGCCAGTAGTGAAAGCTCACATTACAGTCCACTGTCAAGACGAGATCCACATGATGATCGACTTTTTCACCTACGTTACCCCGGCCAATTTCTATGATGGTCTATGCCTACAGTCAACTTTATATGAGCACACATAGATGATGGCCGGAATCTTATGACCGTAAGTTTACTGACCAAGAAAGAGCCGAACCAAATACGGTGGCAAATAACAGTGATTATGATTACAATCCCGAATCACAATTACACTACTACCTGGCCACAATGGCCATCGACAATCGATATGATGATGAAGTCATCGACAGAGCAACAAATTTTCAAACTGGGAGATATCTGTGTCTGCACGATCAAATCCTACCGACAGGTTGAATCCCACCGAGAGGCTGTCTACCAAGACACACCGTAAAGTTAACCTAGATGTCTACCGAGTAGTCGACCAAGACTCTAAAGAAGACGCCTATCAAGAGGAACCACAAAGTCGACTGGATGGTCACCGAAACTGACATGGAATGACGATTACCGAGTGAATGAGCATATCTGAGTCAATGCCACGATGGCAACTGACAGAGAAATATACCTGGAAGCACTGCACGAAGGCTCGGGAGAGCGCAAGGGCTCTTGAACTTGTTAAGTATAATCATTTTAGCGAAGCTTATGTATTAGATATCGACGAATGAGATGAGAGTACAAGATTGACATATACAATTGACATCATTGATGGCTATGATTGATGCCAAGTCATGACTGGATGCTCTACCACCTTGATGATTGCGAACCAGGACCACGCAGCGATATCAAACACGAGTGCGGTACTGGATGCCCTGTTGGATGCCGGACGAGTTTGGGAGTGGAGATAAGGAGGAATTGAGGTCCAACACTCAGAAGCAAAGGAAATAGGTCAATAGAGTTTCGAAACTCGGAACCGGAGGAACAGTGATCAATTGAGCATTTCTTTTGTCTGTTTCTTCTATTCTCTTCTCTTCTCCATAATTGATTACTTCATTGGATCTCGGCCTGGAATAAATGGCGTTGACAAGGGTTGTACCACCTCGGGGTCTCAGTCAATGGGAGGTGGAGGTTCCCAGTCGGTCAGACCCGCCGAAAGGCCACACTGAGTGGTACTTATCGGTTGTGGCACATATGGGTTCATACCAGTACGTACGTGGCAGGATTGTTTAATCCTTCCTTTTCTTTGATCTTTCATTTTCTCTTGTACACTGTATGCAGCCCAGGAGGTCTGCGCCTAAAGTGAGGGATACTGTAACCGCGGCACTTGACCCGGGGCTGCGTAACGGCCATTCCATATTGTCGGCTCATCAAGAGCCTTATATCTCTAGCCAAAACCTTACGATACATCTACACCTACTATCACTCACTTCCATGTTTGCAGCCGGATTCCTATAATTACCACACGTATGCCTATGAGGCCGAACACTGGCGTACGTGCCCTTACACTGTGTCGAATTCAGCGACAGATGACACAATGTTCCATTAGGGGCATGAGAGCCATCGAGATGACACAGGGGTCTTTGACTGACACTAGGGTTTTGGCTGATACAGACAAAGATCTCTCAGGATATGGTAGCTCCGGCTCTCTCCACATTGGCAAGTTCGCTATCAAGTATATGAATTTTTTCATTTACAATCCTCCGACCGCTAGGCAGACCATTGACCTCCATTTACAGTTCCAACAATTTGAGCATTTCAGTCCGCCCTCGTCTACAGACATTTCCGTGACTGAGCCATGGTTAGTGCTAGGTATGTTCCATGACACTCTATCAAATGCTGATACAGAATTGGTTGTTCTATCTACCAGTCTGGTCGGCCAATACAGAGTGCAATCTGGTGGGCTATATATTTCCTGCTATCCTAGTGCGAAATTTGGTGGTTGTACCAAAAGTCTTCATCCAACAGGGTACTCATATGCCTCCCTATGAGGGTTTCTGCAAACTATTCAAAGTTAGGGGATGTCAGGGTGGTATCTTGAATATTCCTCGTCATCATCATAGCAGTGATGAAGAAACGGTAGCGTTAAGGCACGTATGCCTACGTCTTGTTTCAGACGAATGAGATGGTATATGGTTGCACGCAAGCGCGAGTCAGTATAGATGGAGAGTATAGTGTTATTATATTCTATGCTGATCCAACTGTCGCAGCGGCGAGCTATATACAATGGTGCTTTCCCGGCCTCGGGTCATGTGTCACTGTTACATTATCCCCCTCTCTAGTCACAAACCGCATGGACTGACAATCCCAGGATATAAGAGAAACACATAATACGGAAACAAAGAATGAAAAAATCAAAGAGAAGAGAAGGAAATGCAGAAACAATCAACATTGAAAGGTCCAAACTGCTTCCGTGTTATCTTTCCCTGCACCCCCAACTCAATACCCAGATGCCTGCGGCCGATCCGGACGATCTCAATGATGCTTGTCAACCAGATCTTGGGCATTTTGAAGGTACACCACAAGCTCTCAGCGGGGGTGTATGTGGTTGTCACCGGCCAAGTAGATGCGATGAGGCAGCTTCCGATAGCGAAGACTAGAGTCGAGCATGCTGTCGAGTTCCCATGCCTCTGATTCCTTGACGATCATTGGGTGTGGTTCTGAGGATGACTGTGCTCCGACTGGCGGTGTGTATCAATCGAAAAGCGACACATGGACCAGGTTGTGGTTCTGTATTGCACTCGTTAAGCCTAGTTTGTAAGAAATCTGATTGATGATCTTACTAACCACATACTGTCCTGTGCGCTGGTAATCGAGCTTCTCGGAAGGCCTGGATGTTTTCAATTTCCTGGTCGATAGCCATAATTAGTCTCCAACCGCAAAAATCTTCTCTTTCAGGCAGGTGTACTGATTTCATCGCCCCTGAACCTCCATTATGTTTTCCCGGAGAATTTGGTGAGTCTCTTCCATTCCTGCTATCCTGGAGTCTGCCTGCACCTGTGTTCTGAAACTAAGGTCCTTGTGAGCCGTAAACTGCATGGTACGATGGTAATTGTAGTTTACCCAGATAGGTGCTACCAGCGTGGAATGGTGGATGGAGTTGTTGTAGGCAGACTCTGCCAGTGGTAACAATTCGAGCCAGTTTTCTTCCTCGTAGTTGCAAACGGGTCAGAAGTTCAGCTCAATCGATTGCTTCTGCCGCTCGGTTTGACCATCTGTCTGCCGATGGAAAGGGGTCTAGAGCCCTTGATTAATACTTATGTGGGACCAAACTCTATCCCAAAATCGACTACTGAATTCGTGGCCGCGATGGGCGGTGCTTTTGTTCGATACGCTTCCTTATCAACTCATGTGTTCGAAGAACATTCATGGTAGCTCTGGGGACTCATTTTCCCTCCTGCCGGGTAGGTAGATCGCTCTTGTAGTCCACCGGTCGAGGATTACCAAGATCCTGGTGTATCCCATGGCCATTGCGGCTGGTAAGTCCGTAACAAAATCAATGGTAAGTCCCTCCCATGGAAAAGATGGCGGTGACAGAGGTATGTTGAGTCCATAGCGTGCGTGAAGCTATGCTATGAGTTGGGGGCACAACTCGCTACCGGCCAAGTACTTCCTTATCCCTGACTCCATCGCAGGCCAATGAAAACCTTGTTATACTTCCTCAGCAGTCAGCAGGGCTCTGAAGTTCACAGATGGGGTGTTGTGGTGGAAATGGCTGGTGACTCTACTGTGGAGTGCCGGGTGCGCATATATCCTGCTCTTATTGGTCAGCGCTCCGTCGATTGATTTCCATTGACTGTCACCTGCGGTTGGCCCATCTATCAAGGTGGGCCGTGTTTCGGTCACTAACAAGTCGGTCTCATGGGTTGACTTGCATTGCTGTAGAAGGTCATTATATGATTCTGTGACAGTGGTCCCTGCTGAAGTGGCCAGGAGCTTTAATATCATATTCTCATAGGCGATCGCATAGTCGGGTCTTCTCGATTGTCCATCTGTTGAGTTCTGCCTGCATTCCAGGTGTTTCATAACGATGTCATATGTAGAGAGGATTCCCGCCCATCTAGTCTGCCGCGGGAATAGGACTTTTGAGGTTTGAAAAGATTCGAGGTTCTTATGGTTGCGTTCTATGAGGACCAGTCGATGTGCTCCTCCAAGGTACTTGCGCCATTGCTGCATAGTCTTCCAGATGGCTAACAGCTCCTGATCATATGTGTTGTAGTTCTGTTCGACCAATGTTTATTTTTCAGACTAGACGTTGACAGCTCCGAGAATACCGAAACCGTCACACTGGTTTTGAATGGCACGTATGGCGAAGCCTTCTACATCAGTCTGCAGAGTCATTGGCTTTCCCGGGACAAACCGGTTGACAATTGGTGCATGGGTGAAGGCCCCTTTCAACTTCCGAAAAACAATTTCGACATTCCAAGTCCATTCTCATTTGGGGTTTTTTAGAGTCCTGGATGTCTCTGCTGTCTTCAGCAGGTCTGATATCTGTGTTGTTACCTGTTCATATGTCCTGATAAACCACCGGTAGAAGATGGTGAATCCAAGCAGCATTTGAACATTCCAAACAGCCTCAGAGGTTGGCCAATCCTCAATTGTTGATATATGCTCCAATTGCGTGCCCATCACACAGGGGCTAATGACGAATCAGAGGAGCCTGACTTGGGTGACTCCCAATAGAACATCTCGGAGTTGGCATTGAGGGAAGATTCTCATAGCCATTCGATCACTTTTCAGATCTGGTCTTTGTGCTCCTCATCCATGGTCAGGGATATCTGTATGTCGTCGAGGTAGTACATAGCAAAGAGGTCACTGAATGGCCATAAATAGTAGTCGATATAAGGTTGGAATTTAGCGGGAACAATTTTCAACCCGATTAGCATGACTTGGTATTCGGACTGACCGTACTGCGTGCGAAATTGGGTTTTGTACTCGTTCGCTTTCTTATTTCATATAAAGTGGTAGGAATTCAGAAGGTCCAGTTTCGTGAAGATCCCAGCTCTGGGCAACCTGTTGAGCATCTCAGAGATTAGTGGGAGAGGATATAGGTTCTTCAGTGTGGCTCTGTGAGAGCTCAATACACCACACACAGTCGTAGGCCACTATCCTTCTTCTTCACAAAGACGATCGGTGTTGCCGCGGGCGATAACGATCGCTGGATAAATCCATTCGCTAGATTTCTTTCAGTGAAGCCCTTGAGAGTGTTCATCTCGACTTCCGAAAGGTCATAGATTCGCCTATGCTGTATATTGAAGCATGGTACCACATCAATGTTGTGGTAAATTGGCCGGCCTGGTGCACCACTCTCTGCCCAGTAATTAATGAATACATCCACATAGTCCTAGTATCTCACGGGGATACGACCTCCAGCATCAGTAGGCACAGTACCTATTTGGGATTCTGCGTGATTGCCGTTTATCTCCCACTTGGGATATTGGATGATGGGATGGAAGGTCCGCAAATTGCATGTCAAGAGGTTCACCCAGAACCGAGCCAAACCCCGCTAGTCCACAACTCGCACCATAACGTGGCGAGCCGTTAGCAGTCAGTCATGGATACGAGGAAGCTCTTCTGCCACAACTATCCACGCTGCTCCGTCCTTGCTAGTCCAGCGCTTTGGGTTGATTGTCTCAATTTCACCTGGATCATCATGGGTGGTGACCTGCATGTTCGCGCCTAACAGTCTACTGCATTCCCAAATACGTATGGTGAATGTCTCCAAGGTCCTATCACTACCTATGCAATCCTCGAATGCAGTTGTTCCGAGAATTTCGTCATCTGGAGTAGGACTGTCCTCACCGCTCTCCATCGGTTTGCACTCTGGATCCACCTGGATCTCCGACGTCGCGTCGATCGTCGGTGAACTCCCACCATCGTCTGGTAGCCATACCCTACCACTTTCGTCACCCTGAGCTCGGTACCTCGGCACTATCATACCTGATATGCATGCCTCCCCTTGCCACCTCGGGGTTCTGAATGAAGTTAATTGACCTATAGCCCAGTCGATATCCGGATTGCGGGTTTTGAACCATGTATATACCAGTACTTGATCCTATACCCTGATTGAGATGACTAGCACCTCCGGTTTGTGGACCGGGCCTAAATGATCACTATTTTGGACTGTCATTGCTGTTTTGCAGCTCTCCCTTGCATGCGCAATGGGCTGACCATTACGACTGGCAGATGTGATGTGCGCTGCCTCGTTGGGTAGTTCAAGTCTATTGGGAAGTTATGGAGATATAAAGATGCTTGTACCACCGCAATGGATCAGTGCTTGTATTCATTGCAATTCTCTGTGTTAATCCCATATCAGAACTTCGTGGACAATGTGCGATGAATACGGTCCTGCGGCTCCACACAAATCTTGACTTGACATGAGAGCTTGCGGGCGCTGCAAGACAAACCTCAGCCTTAGAGAGCTCCGATACAATATAATTTCGGCAAATGTTGTCATGAACTCCTCCGGACCCAATGCCTGCAATGCAGGGTCCCATTCGTCCATTCTATCCCACCGAGCAAGATACTGCGAGATGTAGGGTTTTCTTTTGGTGGCTGACTATTGAAGGAGCGCTGTCATTAGATTTGTTTTCCATCTCCTGGAGGGGCCAGGTATTCAGGGAAGTTGGGGCATGTATATTTCGTGCACCGGAATATGTTATATTTGGGGTATCCGCAATGTCTGCATTGTCCTTCCACCTTCCGAGTTGCATAGAGCTCGGACAAGAACACTCGCGCTAGAGTACGTGTCTAATCCTTATTCGACTTTGACTTGTCATGCAAAGGTGCTTCAGCTGCGTCAGAAATTGATGGTCAGATGTTGCGTGTCTTGCCATCTTGTATAGATGATTCTCCTGACTGCTTTGTTGTTGTTGGGGCTGCTGCAGATATGGCTTTTTGCCGTCTGGCATGACTTCTAAATTTGTGGCAGGGTCGAAAAGATCGTCCATACTGTCAAATCTCTTGCTCTCTGGGGTAAACGGCTGGATCTTGGACTTAAGTCCTGGTCGTAGTCCGCTCCAAGCAATTGTGTAAAGGCTCTTGTTGTCCTGCTGGAGCCATCCTGCTGAGCTCCAATTTTCTTTGATTGGATTGGCATACACTTCCACTAGTTCATTTGCTCCTTCAAGGAAGTCTGGTATACACTTCATTGCCGCATTTAGTTGTTGATCCTTGCTGTCATACTTCTGTTGTATTACTCCCAAGAAGCCCTCAGAGACTTCGAAACAGGGATCTGAGTGTCTCTGTAGGTCTCGAAGCCACTACTCCGGATTGGTCATCCATGTTTGTCTCAGCGCCGGGTCCGGGTAAATGTTGAATATACTGAGAATGTTTCCTGCGCATTTGACTTTGTCAGGACCTCTTTGCGGGAAATACCACACGTGGGATTGGAAGCCAGATTGTGAGGTCTGGAAGATGGTATGCAGTTGTTTTCCTCCGCTGCAGTACCATTCTGGACAGATCATATCGCACATTTTAATTTTCATTTCTTCCGGTTAAATAGACTCTCTGAGGTAGTCTTGGTTTGATTCCATCTGCTTGGCATTCTGCACACATACTTGGCTATTCTATTGAGTGGCATTGTTGAGCATTTCTTGCGGTTTCTCCATCATGTTTAACATTGATACCATCTGGGATTGCTTGGTAAGTTCAGGCTCGCTCTGTTTGTCACCCAGGATGTCAGCCAGGTTTTTGCCAAGGCTGTCGCTCAGGTCATCTTGCATGTCGGTAGTGTATTCTTCGTCATTTTGATCGTCCTCATTGTGGATGTGATCCTCCGGACGTTAGGTGGCTGGTCGGGTGAGAGAAGGCGTTACTTGGCCGAGAGGCTTTCATAGGTGTTCCGTGCTTGAACATATACTAGTGTAATGGCGGCATGTGACCTGGGCCGGGTAACGGTCATTCTATACAGTCGGCTCGCCACGAGCCTTAGAACTCTGATGATAATGTTACTATACATCTACACCTACTATCACTCCCATCCACGTTTGCAAACCTGTTCCAATAATTACCACACGTATGCCTACGAGGTCGAACGCTGGCGTACGTGCCGTTACAATATTATCGATTTTCAGTAAACGGATACCTTTCGCTCACGGGGTTTCGCGAGTTTACCCATTTTCCGCTGCGCAACACCATGGAGTCAACAATTGAGAATACTGCCCTCCAAAGGGGATATCGAAGCATCATTACTGTGAAGCACGGTGCGTTGATCATTCCATCATTCAATTAAGCCACCTGATGGCAGCGGAGTAGAGTTCAGAGACCAATTGGTGTACGGGGTGCGTTAACGGCAATGACAAGATCACGACTACAGGACACGACTATTCGACTCTGCCAACCAGAGAAATTGCCTACGATCTATCTTCCCGAGTTCAAATACAATTCCTATGAGTCAATTGAGCACGATCATCAACCCGAGATGCTGGAACTGATAGTGTAATCTTACCCCTGAATCGTCAATACCGAGAACCAAAGGCGAAGTTGAGAGGCGATACACTAGTGAACACAGTTCCAGCACAGAATCAATGACAGTTATGACTACATTCCTTCTATTCGAGCAAGTTCACCTATCCCAGTTAGCATGTACACTGGCAGCTCTAGCAACCTCGAAGAAGCCCACTGGTACAAGAATTCTACGGCCAACCAACGGCTACACCTCTCAATTAAAGCATTCCTTGGCGATAGAGAATAATAAAAACAAAACCCATCCATGGAGGAGGATGTCACGGCGCCACGTGACCCGGGCCGGGTAACGGCCATTCTATATAGTCGGCTCGCCACGACCCTTAAATCTCTAGCGATAATCTTACCTATACATCTTCATATACTATCACTCGCATCCACATTTTCAACCGTATTCCAATAAATACCACACGTATACCTACGAGGCCGAACGCAGGCATACGTGCCCTTACTGAGGATCAATCTACGAATAAAGAACTCCTACTGCCACAAATGTCTGCACAAGCGAAGTGCACTTACCGAGAAACCTACCCCACAATTGAAGCTCATTTACGATGAGAAGCTTTCCCTCCATTGAAGTGGACTTATAGCATCGATACATTGCGCAGCAAGAAGTGCATTTACGATCGGCACCTAAACGATTCCGCAGCCCCACTACGATGGCCACGATGACTACGATGACCACTCAGAACGCAATTATTTTGGACCATCACAGTCCATCTACCATATCGATGATTTTCAACGGCAATTACATGACTGGGAACGGAGGCTACACCTGACTATTATTAATTACGGACTGAATAAGATCTGGACCTCTGGCCGCACCCATGGCTACTGGAGAGACGACATTATGATCCAAGGCTACCACCTCCAAAGACAGCACTTTCAGGAGACTAATTGGAGGATCCAATCAATCAAGAAGATATGGATAATACCAGTTTTCATTAATGCTGGGACCCATTCCACGGTACTTAGTGAATACATATCTATACCTGCAAAATTACGATTATTAAGCGGCATACATATCCAGTCCCTATTGCGATATGGAGTGGACTCAGAATAACAAATGGATCCGCTGGACGTGCCCATCTCGATGTATGTGGTGCAAAACTGCCGCGGTTTTAGGCCCAAATCTGGTAATGGTCAATAGGTCACTGTGTTGGTCTTACCTCCAAACAATATACTTCTCTCGCAGCCGCCTTTGTGGACTGCCCAATAGCTATTTGATATGTGGATTATATCGTGCAGCTGAAACATGTCTGAACCGCGAGATATGATACCGAGACAATGGCGGTGACGATACTCCTTCTCCACAAGCATCAATGCAGCTTCTGGACTGTCGTAGTACATACCTCGCCTGGGGATACCAACTCCGGGACTGCATGATGACTGCCAGCTAGAAGGCGGTTAACATGGCATTCACCAAATGGTCTTGAGTTTGCACCAGGTTGCTGGGAGCTGTTGTATAGGGTCCTGTGGATGCGGCATCGTGAGCCAGCAGAAGGGGTAACCCTGGCAGGCTGAATGGGCGCGCAAGCAGCAGTGGCGGTCATTGCGGCAGGAGGGGGTCCACACGGGAATCCTGAATGACTGCTACTGGCTCCCTGAGCCACGAAGGCAGTGACTGGACGGCGGGGCTTGGCTCCTTGTGAGCGAACCGTAAATGACAAGGCCTTCTGGATTTCCGTTCCACCTCTTCCGTCCTTTCTTTCATTGTTCTGGCTAACATGGATGGAGCAAATTCAGAGCCATACACCTCTGTGCGGATCTGCAATTCGGAGATACTGGCGACAGATGAATGACAATTGAGAGCGCAATCAGGAGCACCAAAGATTTATAAACCACATTTGCAAGCCCGGGCACGAGTTTGCCATGGAGTCCGAGTGATGATGAAATGAAACAGTGAACATCTCAATTACTTGAACCAACATAGAACAGGATAACCTCCGACAGATACGTGAGACGACGGTCCTGGACAGGGCTACCTTATTGGGAATAGTGCTCTCACTGAGACTTTGAGAATTGGACTTACGAGCACCGATATGCACATCCTGCAGATGCACTAGTGCTCAGAGACAGATGACAATCAATCTATTTGACTATGGCAATATACAAGAAGTTAGGTGGAATTTTACCTTGTCAAATATTTTTACTTTCGATGACAATCTATGTAACGGGCAATTGAGTGCAGCGATGCAGATATGAGTACCGGCGGCCTCACGGTACCGAGTCCAATCCCGACTACCATTCAATAGACCTCATCAAGCAGCCTTATGGCAGAGATTACAATGCCGATTACAGTGCTGCTTACAACGCTGATTACAATGCCGAATACAATACTGAATACAATGCCGAATTTTTGACAAACTTATATCACCGAAAATTCTATTCCGAATGGTATCCAGACTCTAACTCGGCTATCCCGAGCTACGGAACTAAGATGATAATTGACGACTGCAAATCCATTTCTAAATCTAGCCCTTCTCATTGATATTCCCTACAAAGCCATATGAGATTAGTCCCCGACGAAGCAACCACATTCAAAAGAAGGGGATGGCCGCATCGGAATCACAACCCCTATCGCCAACAGTTACCCTACCAGAAGTGCCAGAATCAAGAGCCGTGAAATACATTCAGCAATTCAGAAGGCTAGCAATGGCATGTGCACATGGTGATGAATCAAGTAGTGGACTCAGAGAGCGACAATAAGTTCACCGAGTCAAGTGATGGCAAGCACACCTACAGCTGAATTAACAAGCACACCAGGAGGACAACCAGCGATCACACCCGATGATTAGAGATTATTAATGCACTTAGGATACGTCAGACCTCGAGTATACCTGCAAATGCACTTGAGAGATGAGAAGCCAACCACGTTCGATCCAGGCCGAATGGTATTGAATATGACAACAGAACGAGATGGAATATGACCACCGAGCGTATTGAATAGTCTACCGAATGGCACCACGAGGGACTGTTGAGATCACTACCAAGAAACGATCACGGAAATCTCACAGCGACGAATACCACTAACGAAGGACTTCACATGGAGATCAAACGGGATGCTGACTGGGAGCGCTTCCATACCAAGCCACTGACCGAGATGCTTACAGGATGGAGTACTGAAGGAGCAAGAAACAATCGCCGAACGGCATACTGAACTGAGTGCCAAATAACCATACCCGAGGCCTACCATATGACTACGAAGAAGCCAACCAATATTCTACCGAGGCTACCTAGCGAGATGACCAGAGAGAAGTGGACCAAGAATGCACCAACGCTATCATCCGAATGACTTCCAAGTAGAAATGGTCCAGCGAGACCCTTCCAAATGCCGAATGAAGCGATGCCGAGATCTGCAAATGGAATGTAACAAGCAGCTTTCTGAGAGCAGAAGCGCACTGGTTATATGGAGAGTATCACCACCAACTATAATGCTTAGATGTTAGATATAGATCAATGACATGCCACCCACGCCCGATGCAATTAGCGTCCATTCTACCGGTCTCCAATGGTTACCAGCGAGTCACATGAGAAATGACGGCTATGATGCTGGCAGGAGCGGAAGCTCAAATCATTGTCCGAAGTCGAGGCAGGATCCAAGTGATAATCGACTATTCAACTGATATTACCCTGGCCAATTCCGATGAAGGTCTATGCCTAGACTCCACATTGTACAAGTACACATACGAGAAGGCTGGGATCATATGACCAAAAGTCTACAGACGACGTAAAAGTAGAACCAAATTACATGTTGAATCATAGAGAGATTAAAATTACAATCCCGAATCACCAATGAATCCAATTTCCAATTTGGAGAACCAACTTAACTGCAATCAATCCACGATGGCAATCAACAATCAATATGACGAAATTGTCGACGGCGCAGGTAATGTTCAAAAAGACGCAGTTTGCCGTGTCCACATTATCAAGTCCTACCGACATGTCGAAGTCCACCGATAGCCAGCCTACCGAGATACACATAGAGAAGTCAACCGAGAAGTCTACCGAGAAGTCGACCAAGATTCTACTGTAGTGGCGTATCCAGCGCCCAACCATGAAGTTGACCGGATGGTCACCGAAGCGGACGGTGAACGATGATTACCAAGTCAATGCTAATTGCCGATGACTACCGGCTGCAAGAAATGTTGTACAGAACATGGGGAAGCACTGCACAAATGCTCAAGTGAGCACAGGCCTGCATGAACGTGATAAGTATAACCATTGTGGAGAAGATTATGTGTTAGATGTCGACGAATGAGATGCGCCTACACACGAAGCAATTGACATATACAATCAATGATTACTGATTGTGATGAACGATGCCGGCAGCGGAAGCTCCCATCTAAGACAAGTCATGAGCGGAAGATGTTCCACCCTGATGGTTCCTACTAACAACCACGCTGAGATATGAACCACACCGAGCTATCAACCACGGCGACATATGAACCATGAGTGCAGTACTGGATGGCACATTGAATACCGGATCAGTTTGGAAGTGGAGATTAGCAGGAATTGAGGTGCGAGACTCCCGAGTGGAGAAGCTGGGTCATCAGAGTTTCAGAACTCGAGACCGGAGGAAAAGTGATCAATTGAGTGTTCCTTACTTCAGTTCTCTCTCTACTTCTCTTCACATCTCCATACTTCATTGTTTCATTGGATCTTGGCCCGGTACAAATAGCGTCAGCATGAGTTTTTACCACCTCCGGATTGCTGACAAGTGGAGGTGGAGTTTCCCCGTATGCCAGACCTACCGAAAGGCTACCGTACGGTGCCAATCTGTAGCGGAAGGTTTGAGTTTGGAACAGTACGTACGTGGCATGATTGTTCAATGCTTTCTTTCCTTTTCTCTTCTATGGTTTATGCAGCCCAGGAGGTCTGCACCTAAAAAGGGGGATTATGTAATGGCAGCACGTGACCCGGGCTGGGTAACGGCCATTCTATATAGTCGGCTCACCACATGCCTTAGTTCTCTCGCGATAATCTTACTATACATCTACACCTACAATAGCTCGCATCGACAATTGCAACCTTCTTCCAATAATTATCACATATATGCCTACTAGACAGATCGCCGGTGTACCTGCCCTCACAGCTACCAAAGAGCCATTCTCCTCTGGCAGCTATCTTATGAGGCATAGTAGATGATGGACGGTAGAATTGACGTGCAAGCTGTTCGTCTGCTGTCAATTGTGACATATTTTGACATTAGGGGTAAAACTCGTATATCTTGGTGAGTGAACTGTATCTGATAAGAGAAACTCGAAAATAATGTGACTGAACACACACCTACGTCCAGCTTGAGATGTATAGGATGGTATACCCTTGCACACGTGAGCGAATGAGAATAGATAGAGAATATAGTGGTAAGGTATTTGATTCTGACCAAAGAGTCGCGGCGGCGATCTATATGCAATTGCGCATACCCGGCCTCGGGTCTCGTCTCGCCATTACAGGAATATCCTATTGATATTAGCAACTGGGAAGTGAGCAATCCTGCAGGGGTCTCTAGCAAGTTCCAATAGACCCAGTTGAACAGTCATTTCTGTCATCTCTCTTTCGAAAAAAATTGATTCCTGTGATATTGCAACGGCACGGCTGCACGTTACTTGCCCAGGGCCGGGTGAAACCAGCTTTATATATATTCGGCTCGCCACGAGCCTTAGATCTCTAGCGATAATCTTACTATAACTACCATATTCTACTCTACACTATTGACATCCACGTTTGCAACCGTATCTACTGATATACCTTCCTACACTGCCATACACGGGCATATGCCTTTACACTATTATCGCTCTTACAATTTCAGATACGTTTCGCATACGGGATTTCATGAATTACCCCTTTCCGACCTGTCACGATACGCGCGATACAGCATACACACTTGGGAGCACTGATCGCATCAGCGCAGTGCCTTGGTATGTCTATTGAATTGATGTTAACGGTAACAGACGATTTCGTGCGGATTCCAGAGGCCAATTGGCCAGAGACACGTCATAACACCTAAGAAGGAAAAATCATCCTGAATTGCCAGTGCCAGATTGCAGAAGCAACTAGGCTGGGGAAGTACACCCAATTGATGTTAACAGTGGCAGAGACAATTCCGAGTTGATTCGAGAGGAAAACCGATCTGGAGAGGCGTCAGTGACCAAGTCAGTCGAAGTCAATCGCATCGAATTCTTCATACAAAAACACGAAGGCTACCAATTGTCGCATCAACGAGATTTGATAAGTTACCTTTCAATTGAGTCAATTGATGATTACAGGGATGACTCCATAGCTCATATGCTACTGAGAGTCGCGTCACCGGCAATGCCGAAGCCAGTTCTACTTCAGTTCGCTGTTAATGATAGTCAATTGACGATAGTCGGTCACTTCTCTTGAACGAAGTGCACCTACACAGGATCTGGGCGGGTTTACGAAATACGCGCAAGTCACGTCGATCTACATCGCCGACGGCACTCGAAATCGCGATTACCTTCTACACGACTCAATGGAAGTATCTACGTTACGGAGGATGTTAGGAGTTTACTGTGGAGGCTACGGAAGTCTTACAAGGCTATATACGGTGAGCGACTCAATGAATCAAGTATGATTACCAGTATGATTACCGATATGATTACCGGTATCATTGGTCTATTGATGGACATAGTTCAAGATAGTGGAGCAGCAATCGCAGATCGTATGGGAGCTCTGCATGGGAAGTATAATAACCCCCAAATGTTCTATAGTGGATAGCAGGTACGATTCGTGACTACCATTGTCAATTATCACAATCGGCACCTGATTGGACGACCAAATCGGATTGTTGCGATGACAGAGAGCCATCTGCGTCAACTCTATTGTATTTCGTCAAACAAGTCAACGCAAGCCGATCAATCGCCAACGAGCGAATACGGATGTCCCCATACGATGGCATATGAAGAGCGTTTTTTTAGGACAGCACTGGAGATGATTTTATTTTTAGCCGGGATTCTAAGGATCCGCGGGGCTACCGGAGGATGGACTGTCTGGGAACACTCAGGAGACCGGGGGATTCCGCATGTATTTTAAGTGCAAAGAGGTTCAATTGATGTATCTATCCCCACGTGGGAATGGACATTATTTGATTGTCAGACAGTCCCAATTGGGTCAGGCAAAGGCAGTATTTGGTTGTCAGACAGTCCCAATTGGGCGTGACAAGTACGTGATTCGCTGAGCTCACTTCTTCGTACAAATTGGTTGCAGCCGCGTGGACACACTGAGCTGGATAATCCGCGTCGACTTGCAAAGCATTCGACTTCGGGCTCTGCGAACCCCAGGGTGAGCGGAAGATGTGGCTGTGGACCGGGCAGGCCATCAGGTATGCCCCGGGAATGTACCTGGATCACGGCTAGGGAGGAGGCGTCTTCCGAAGGAGGCGGCGGTGTTCCAGATATTCTAATACTTGTAGCCACTACCTTTGACGATCAACTGGCCAGTGAGGAGGTCGTTTGGACGTTCTTCCTAATAGTCGGAGTTCGTATAGGGCTGCTGGGTGTGACCCTGGACAGCATCTCTAGTTGTGAGATAGGCACCAGGCACTGGACGGGCGAGCAGGGAGCAGCGGCACTAGTTGCGGCAGAAGACTGTACCAACAACGCGGACCTTGAATGACTGCTACCAGCACGCCGAGACACGAAGGGAGTACTGGACGGCGGGGTTTGGCCCTATTGTGGCAAACCGTTTTAAATCCGGGCTCCTGGATATTCCTTCATACCGCTCCATATCTAGTACGAATTGAGAACTAACGTTTGCAGATGGAGCCGGCACAATGACAAAGATGGTGAATACAGATCATGGAGGACATATCCCGGCTATATACGGAGATTTGATGGATGTTATCAGCAAACCCAAGGCGGAGGCACTCCCGCCGCGTCGGTCAGTTGACCATGCAATCGACATGGAACCTGGCTACCATTTGCCATATGGGCGGATTTACAACTTCTCGGAGTTGGGTTGAGCGAAATTAACGCAATTGCGTGGATTAAGATCACGTGCTCACGAGGCCTGATCATGGATTTGGACTTAAAGATCCCATGCCATATGGACGGATAGATGAGTGGGTATTTTCTTATGATGGATGATATACCACCGGATGGATTATGGGACTGCAATGAAAAGTCAACGGAAGACGGACATTATGGAGGTCAGTAACAATTACCTTTAGAAAACTTACAGAGCCACAGCAGAAGTCACGGAATGCGTCCCATAGGAGTACAATTATGCACAGTGGAAACGAATGGCTGGAACCAACTGGATCACAGCTGGAGATGGATCACGGCCAGAGATGGATCGCGGCCAGAGAGGGATTGCGGCCGCAGGGGGATTGCGGCCAGAGATGGATAACAAGATGGATCACGGTCAGATATAGATTGCGGGCAGATATGGATCGGGACCGGATATGGATGGATGACCGGAGGTGGATGACAGGAGATGGATCAAGGGAGATCCACCAAGGGAGACGGATGACAATCAATCTCCTTTCCTATATGAAGCTAAGAAATTACAATCGACCGCGGATTTGCAGACATACGGTGTTCCAGCGGCATGGCTCCACCGAGTACGATGCCAAGCAGTACTCCGAGCACTATTCAGAGCACTATTCAGAGATACCGGATCATGCACCTACATGCCCGAGTTCCAATGCCGAATACGATGCGGAATCAGATCTCGAGTTACAGCAACAATGCCGATACCGCACAAGCCGTACGAGATTAATCTTTGTCGGAGCAACAATCTTTACAGAGGGGCATGTCAGTGCCGGATTCGCAACAACCCTTAACGCAAACAATTACAGTACCGGAAATACAGCAACGAAACACCGTGAAACGCATTCACCAATAGAGACGGCTAGCAACTGTGAAAAGTGCACGAAGGAAAGTGATCGCAAACGCACCTACAGATGAATCAAGAATCCGCATGCACAAGTCAAAATCCCGACTCAGTCTCTACAGTCCAGAGATACGCAACTGCTACAGGAAATCAACTTCAGAATCAAGTCTAACCAACAGACCTGGCACCCGAAGAAGCTGTAATGGATTAGTCGTCTGCAGAGCTACAACATACAAAACGGGGATGACCGTACCGGAATCAAAAACAACCCCTACTGCAAGCAATCAGCATACCGGAAGTGCTGGGAGGAAGCACCGTGGAGCGCACTTACCGGCAGAGAATCACAGCTTGAGATTAGTCAATGAGCGTACCTTGGAAGAGATCCCCAGCACTCAACAAGCAAAACGACTATGTGGATACCTAGGCAAGTGACAGTGAGCACACCTGGAAAAGGAGCGGAAAGCATACCCGGACGAGGGGCGGCTAGCAATTGGAGATGATAAGTGCACCGAACATAGGGAGCATGTCAAGTGTACCTACAAGTGCACCGACTTGGAGGATGATCAGTGCGACTACAAATGCACTGGAAAGATGATGAGAGGAAGGACAAGTTCGCTTGATCTATGCCGAACGAGTGTAATTATGTCTACCGAAGCTGTTCCGAACGAGACCAAAAATGATCTCCGAACGAACCAAATAGACTACCGAACGGCATTGCGAGCAACAGTCACCGAACGGCATTGTGAAATGCAGTCACCGAATGGCATCATGAGACAGTTGAGACAACTACCGAGAGATGATGACTGAGCATAGCGACCACGATCATGGCCGAATGACTCCAAATTAGGATTGAATGAAAGGATTATCAGGAGCCCTCTACCGAAGGCACTGACTGGGATGGTGACCAAACGGCTTACCAAACTGGATGTGGAACGACCATATTGGAGGGCTATAAGCCTGGTTGCCCAATGATGAAGGATGATTAATATAACTACTGAAGGGCACCGTCTATGCACGAGGGCCCGGGAGAGCGCAAACTCGCCTCAATATATATGGTATGAATGACCATTTCATGAGAAGCTTACGTGATAGATCGGAGGTCATATGTGATTGACCATCACCAACGGCTATAATACCTGGAGCAGAAACTTTCAAAGGAGCAATAATGATCACTGGTGGGCTGGGCTTGCGGAGTTCACGAGGAATTGGGAGAGCTCGAGTGCTAGCGTCCTTGAAAGTATAGTGAGAATGACCGGTTACTGGAATGCTTACAAATTAGATATACCGATGCAATTGCCGATGTCCATGGCGATGGCGATGACGATGGCGATGACGAGCAGCGAGCGGAAGCCACCATCGATGCCGCCGAATTCCGACGAGGCTCAAACTATGATTGGGGATTTCACGGAGATTATTGTGTCTAATTCCGACAATGACCAACACTTGGTACAACTTACGAGTGCGAGATAGGATGGTCGGATGCCGTACATTCCGGAAATTGAGATATGGAGAACGGTGTCACTTTGGATTTTCCTTCTTTCTCTTCTCTTCTCTTTACTTTTTTACTTGTTTACTTCTTTGGATCTCGGCCCAGTACAAATGGCATCGGCACAGGTTTTTACCACCTCCGGAGACAGGGGAAGTGGAGGTGGAGTTTCCCCGTGCGCCGGATGCGCCGAATGGCTACCATATGGTACTGATCGGTTGTGGGACTTATGGGTTCGTACATTTGCGTACGTTGAACGGTTGTTTGATTGTTTCCTTTCCTTTCCTACTCTTGTACGGGTTTATGCAGCCCAGGGGGTCTGCACCTCAAGAGCGGGATAATGTAACAGCACTGCTGCACGTTACGTGTCCAGGGCCGGGTAACACCAGCTTTATATATAGTCGGCTCGCCACGAGCCTTAGATCTCTGGCGAAAATCTTACTATAACTATCATATACTACTCGACACTATTGACATCCACGTTTGCAACCGTATCTACTGACATACCTTCCTACGAGGCCATACGCGGCCATATGCCTTTACAAATATATGGAATATATAATCATTCCTCACCTTGAGACTGCCCTTCAGTCGTACACGATTGTGTTGCTCACTCACAGTCCAGATTGTTTCCTGTTCCTTCCATGTCTATGCCAGAGGGAATATCCCAATCGACAGTATACTGAGTAGAGCTTCCTGCTCTCTTTCCCCATAATATGCTTACTATCTGGAGCGGTAACAATTTCTCTGCTTTCATAGTTTGGCCTTTTGGTCCACAGGTGAGTTTGTCAATGAATTACTCATCCCAGAGGTCTGGTATTCATATGGTTCCGGAGATAGGTTATCCTCTCCAGATGAGTCTGGCATCTACTATACCCCCATCCGACAACGGAACATGCTTCCCTTTCCTAGTGGAAAATTTGTATCCTGTACGCACCCAAGATGCTTTAGTGTATTCAGGTTAGTTGCCCATTGGTGAATCCCACTGCCTGGGAGATTGTTGTATTTAATGCGGTTCCAGGGCAATTGAATTGAGAGAAACACACGTCACAGTCACTGATTTTGTCCGAGTTATCTTTCCTTCCTTCGCCAGATTCTATTCTCCTGTCCACCAAAATTCAACTACCATTCATCTACGGAACGCCCCGATTACCAGTCACTCCTCCACATGCCAACCATTTTCCGAAGTCACACCTCTTCGCATTAGTTTCGTCACTCCCTTCTACCGATAACATTTTTAACTGACTGTTTTGTTTCCTCCTTGAACATTTCCTGCTCATTCACTGTATATAATCCTTCCTGTTGACCTGCAAGTGCTCACCTGCTATCAACCAAATCCTTCTCTTTTCGTTTTGTACTATTCCAGCCCTGGTCATTCCCATCTTTCTGCCCAGAACTGTCCAACCCCTTTCCTGGGTAGTGCTGTACCCAATTCTTCCTAGTCCCCCTTACTACCACTATGCCAAGCAGTTTCCTGAACTGCTGGCATCTGTTTACCCCTTGTCTCCCCACTAGATTGCGACAAATTTGACCTCCTGGGTCCCATTGAATGCTTTGCTCGTTATTTCACAATGGGTGTCATGCTGATTCCTGTTACACTGCCGAGTGTATGATTTCCTGGGGCGACCCAAGGTGACCTGTTCAGATCCTGATTGTGCATGATTCATAGCTATTGGAATGATGATATTATGGATGTTGACCAGAATGGACTCCGCCACATTCATCACCGCACACTGATTGCCATCTGTGGTAATCATCTTCCAGTCAGCACATGTCCACCTCTTGTTCAAGTCTCTGGCGACCCCTGGACTGCAAGTTCAGAGCTCTAAGTGACCTTTGTGGAGCGTTGGGAACGTTGTGCCGCGATATGTTTCGGGCACCGGTTAGAGAGGCTCAGGTGTTCCGGATGTAGATATACCCAGTGGGATCATTCAGGCCTGAGACTGGTCAGAAATGGGCGATTGTGCTGTTTATTTTGAAAACCGGGGTTCAGACCGTTATTATTTTGTCTTTGCACATAATTCTAATTGTGGACTTGAAAGAACCCCAAAGATCAATTTGCCGGTCTCTCCCACCGGCGTGGCTATGCTATTGTACACAAGTGTACTGCGTCGAAGGACTTTGTCACTGGCAGTAACCTGAGCCGGTATGTTCTTTCGCTGCTCAGGAGGATCCTTGAGTGTCCGTGGAGTATTTGGTTTCGCTACCGTCCACCATGGCGGGTCGGTTGCTGAATGCTGCTGCTTTGAATATTGTCTCAGAGACCTTGTTACCTGTACGTGCTGAGACTGACAGCACCGCTTGCTCCATATGTGTCCACTTTTTGTTATCCATAGGTACCTCATCTGTCGTCTTCTGCATCATCTGCATCAAGGTATATCATGCCGGCATGGAGGCATCAGCCGACCTGTTTGCCTTATCTTGCTCATGGAAGCTTGCGGCTTTCTCCTCCTCCTGATTGCTCGTCTTGTGATCTTTCATTGCTACTACCTTGGGCCTCGTCTTGGAAAACATCCTCATTGCTCATGCATTGGATGTGGTTTCCGTAACCTTCTTTACTACCAACCGTACCAGTTCACTAACCCGAGTAGTACCAATTGTATTCTGACAGCAGTATTGTGATGCACAAGTGAATGACAGTCACCTGAGCACTGGCAACCCCAAATAGCTGAGAATTGGCAACCACCTTCACCTGAGGTAGCTGAGGGGCCTCCGCTGTTGCTACTTTCTCTCCCTTCTGCCCTTATCGAGCAACTCCTCAAGCAAACCCCCGGGTTGCCAAAAATGTTATCCCTCGTCGATATGCGGTTAGGTAAGCTGCATTTCCCCATCCAAATTATATCGTTTGTCATGCATGATCGATCAGCCAAAAATATTTCCGTCTGGGCCAAATGCCTATGTCACAGGTCTCAGAGACACCCCGGCGGCGGATTACTCTGCTCCCAGCTTAAATACCACGCGTCGTGTTGCATATTTCCCGCTGATCACCGTTTCACCGTGTCTTGTCGCTCTGTCGGTCTCCAATTTCAAACAAAAGCTCTGGCGTTGTGGCCACCTGTGACCATACGTTGGAATGGGTTCACTAGGTACGTGCTTGCATCTGGATTATAATGGGATGGGTCACACCGCGAAAATCCCTCCTCGCATTCGTTCAACCTGCATGCAAAATATAATGCCCACTTTACTAATTATATGGTATTGGAAGGTGATGGGTGACGCTGCAAAAATCTCTCCTCGCATTCTAACTACCTGCGCGCAAAATGCAACTCTCTCTTTACTAATTACACACATCATTACATGTCACGAGATGAATGTGGCTGTTGACCATCCATCTCTCGTTCCATCGGTCGCCAGTCTTACTACTAGTAGCTATCTCAGGAATTAAGTGTGCAGAACCGACAATTTTTCCCACTCAAAATAATTCCAATGCAATGGCTGCCGGTGCCTTCTTCACTTGTTCAAATTTCGAGAAGGGATCCAGGTTACTGGAGTTTTCCAGTATTGTGGTGAGCCCCAGGCCTTCCAAGTAATTAATGAAAGCTCCATCCACGTGTTGGCGCTTGATTGTCAATAGTCGTTGCAGTTGCCACAGCAGACGCCATTTCTGCACGCCATAACACCTTCCCGGGGCTTGCTTTACCCACAAGCAGTCGTTCCATTGATCCCCTCCATGCCCGCTCTGGCTTCCTGTGCATCGAAACATCTGAGATATGTGTTCACATTCTAAACCCTCAACTTGCACCTTAATACCGTGGTAAATACAAAGTTCCATTGCATGCAGTTGTTCATCCAATATATAGATCTAGTTACGACTGTAATGCCTTAAAGATTCCTGTGAGCGGATGTATAATGCTGCGCAGTGAGGTGCTTCGTGCATATTGTTGAGTAATGTTCTGACCTCTCTAACCGTAGTGTCCGGATGGTTCTAATCACGGCGGTGTTGGGGTGCCATGAATTCGTATTTCGCATCGGATTGGGGGCTCATGGGGGCAGCCAGATCACAACCGGAAGGGAGGACTTTGCAGGTGGCAGCGCTCTTCTCCCGACCCTGAGGAAGGGCTTGGACATTGAGCTCTCAACTTTCAAAACAGAGGATGCGACGCCGAAAGGTGATTACTTGCGACAGGTAGTTGAGATTGTGATTGGAGGCATTTGAACCATCCTCGAGGTTCATTTTAGGTGCTTGTGCATGTCTGTCAGCAGAATACCGTTGCAAGGCTCCATATCAACAAACCTTAGCGGCCGATTGAGACATCAAATGGATTTTCGGAAAGTTCAAGCCGGCATTGAACTGCTTGGAAAAATCAATCTCGTGGCTAATATAATGCCGCAACGAGTTCATTGCCCGCCGCGTTTTGGACGGCGTCCAAGTTTCAGCATTTGTTTCCTCATCTACCTTTGGCTTCTTCACGAGTTCAGTTCTCAAGGCATTGGCTTTGCCCTTTGCCGTGTTGGCAGCTCCCCCGAGTAAAAACACATCTTCGAAGGTGTGCAAACAATGCCTGTTGTCCTCTATGCAGCGCAATGTTGCATCATTGTCAGATTTTTATCGCGCATACATATAGAAATCTAACAATGCCCGTGTGCCCTCAATTGCGCGATTCATTATGGGACTCTGAGCGGGGTTTCCGCCTTGTTGAGACTGGGTTATACCTCCAAGCAGGTATGGGCTCATGTCCTTCATCTGTTTCCAATTCCTTCCAGAATCTTCCGCATATGACTGATATGTTGGTGTAAGGTAGTGGTAAGCAGGCACGGATTAACAGATTGGGTTGTACTGGTAGACCTTTTCTTGAGTCTTTGTGAAGTGGAAAATCCCCTTCTGGAGGTGGTCAAGCATGCCGATCTGCATTGTATGGAGGAGGTCGGGCTTAGGGAGACCTCTCACAATACACGGAATATGTCGAAATATATTCAGTCTTTGGTGGCCATGGCGCAACAAGAGTTCACATTCGGCAGCCTTGGTGTTGGTATTGCCGAGCGTTCTACATAGGTTGTGATCCTGCCGGGGGTGTTGCCTTCAGCATGCACATAATCTCTAACTTCGTTCTTTGGGCACTCGCACCAGAAACAGACATGCCGCTCGCTATAACGTAGGTCACTATACTATGGACAATTTACATGCCATGCTGCTTAAACAGGTTTGCAATGCCTGAAGTTGCCATCTGCACAAAGAACGTTGTAATACCCGCTGCCCGTGCTGGGATTTTGTTCAAAGGTGAGATGCTCAGTAACTGCGGGAGTACTTCGTTCAGCACCTCTCAGTTTGTTAGCCGCTGCCCATCCAGCCACTTATAAGGTATATTGCGGTGCTTGATTGTAATCGGTTGGATTGCGACAATTACGTCTCTTTGCGTTGACACAGTCTGGTGGATCTTCGAAGATAGATTGTCAATTATCATATATACAGGCCACTCTTGCTTGTCGCCAGCAAAAGTCGAGAGATGTGTTCCGTCGGACATGAAGATCACGGGAACCTGTTTATCGCCCAGTCTGAGAGTTGACTAAACGTCGATTAGCAGTTTATTATCCCCGAGTATCGCTCCTTACAAGTGTCTCCTATCACCAGTCTGTAGAGTGCATTTCGGTATGAAGCCATTTTGGAGGCGTATTGCTGTTAAAGCAACGCTGTGGGGGGAAACTGTAATTCTCAGCGTGGTTGGGTGCCGCATCAACCATCTCATGCTTTTCATGATGTCTCGACTCCAGTATTTGATAATGCATTGGTGATTGTCATTCCATCTGATATCCTCGAGAGTGTGTAGTTCCCACTGTCCGAGTTCCTGTTCATCTGGCATGCTACCTACGAGCTTCTGGATACATTCCCTGTTTTTGAAGATTGTGAAACGCAGACCGGTGTTTTCTTCTTTCAGCACGTTGTCATAGCACGTCGTCATGCCCTTCTTCTTGATCCCACACTGGATATATTTGTACTCTTCACGCGTCGCAAATTGGTAGTAGGGATTGTTTTGTAAGTTCGTCTCAAGCTGGCCCTGAGCGTCGCGTTCCCCTGGCTCAACAATGTAATCGAGTAGAGGTGTGCCAGCGCACCGGTGTATTTCCTTTCACGGGAGAGGTGGCGGTCGTTGAGTCTCCGTGTCTGCGATGTTTTCAACATGTTCAAGGTAGGCAAATGAGTGCAAGTCTTTGACTGAGTATTTGTGAACGTTGAATTGACGACGCTTTGTGGAGTCAACGCACCGGGGTGCGATGTGAATAGTCTGATTCTTTTGTAGTGCAACTTGACGGTGTTCAGGATGGTGTAATTTGATATGTTTAAGTCACCTGCGGTCTGAGGTGAACTTCTTTCAGCTTGAAAATTGGGGGCAACAGAATGGGGTCATCTCTGGCATTGTCAATGACATGCGAGGAGTGGAGTTTACACTGTAGAAAGGCACAAAAGCTGGTGCTGGGCCTGAGCAGGCTTGTGTGTAAGCTCACGATACTTTCAGCTAAGTTATTGAGCCGCAACGCCATCACAAGGAGGTTCCTCCCACGCCATGAGTTGCAACAACGCTGCTTGCACAATGTCCCATAATACTATGAATAAGCAAAAACCAATAAAAATGAAACCAGTACAAAACCCATAAATAAAATAAACCTTGAGCAATACCAAAACCCACGACACATGTAATGATAAATGCCTGAGATAAATACAATAGCATGTGGGAAACGAACAAGGCAAGAACCTGACCATAACTTTAACGTCACAACCGTCGCCTCCTCTGCAACGCGACGACTGGTTCACCCCTTGCCGACAAACCAATCAGGGCACTCCTTATGGAGTGGGCCATCAAGAAGAGGGACATCGGGGAGACTCTTGCCACCTGCCAATTCAATAATCAGCTACTGATCCACATCCACATCCACATCCACATCCAAGGTGTTGCTGGGTTCCTCAGCTTCTCGCAGAGTTGGCACCACTGGGCGAGATTTCTGCGGCGTCACATGCCCTAAATGCTCCAGCCGACTGAGGGGCTGAGTCTCTAGTGTTTGTGGCGTTGGTGCAGGCGCTGGAGGTTGTGGCCGTGCGGTATTCTCGCGCATCTCCTGGCCTTGCTCAGGTAGCACAATTAGCTTATTGTGTACCATGGTATCTATATCATCAGCCAATGTATTTACCATCTCTCCCTCGCCAATCGTCCAAGGTTCTTTGCCATTGTCCTCATCCTCATCCTCCTCCTCATCCTCTTCCACCTCCCCCTCTTCCTCCTCCTCTCCCATGCTGTCGTCAGTGTCATTGTCATCGCCAGGACAGCTCTGTCCACCGCTCAGCCCTCCGGGATCCACCCATTATTCATCATCGTCATTCTCGTCAATCATCTCCCCCACTTCAGTGGTCTAGACCCCAGAAATTCGCCTGGCTTGTACTGCCGGCAACTTGGCGGCTGAATCTTACCCCTAAGAGCATTGCTACCGTACCAAGAGAAAGCCTCACTGGTGTGTTGAACCTTTCCCAAGCTAGTTGTCTGCGGATTGGCGCGACCGACTTGATGCCCGGAGTCACAATGGTTGTCACACCTCCAAATGTTCCTTTCGTCGCGGGTTTTGTCAAATATTTTCCCCAAATACGAGCTGAAGGCTGCCCACCACTCTCTTAAAGGTAAACTCCTGCTCCTGTGGTGCGGCCTCATCAGCTGGAACTGTGTAACGTGACGAGTCATGGGTGGATCAAGAAAGATTATATGTTACATGAGGTCCCGGGCTCCCTTATTCTTGAAGCCACAAATAGTAAATATCAGTATGAGTCCACGAATGTGTTCTGAGATGAATGCCTTTATATGGTCCCGATCCAACGACGGGTCTCAAACTATAACTGCTGTTGGCATTTTTGCCGTAGTCATTGCCTTCCCCATTCATTTGAAGCTGCCCTTTGGTGCCATCGCCGTGAGTAGAAAATGAATCAACATCCGAGCAGTGAGCATTATTGTTCAATTGAACATCGAGAAAGGAAGACCAGAGTGAAAATACAAAGTTGTGTAGCTTATCGGGTGTGTTTTGGAACGAGAGGAGTTGTATTGTGCAAGCCACATGATATCAAGATAGTTCAGAATGCTGGCGGTGTGTTTAATCCAGGAGGAAAAGATAAGGGAGGTGTCTGTGGGAAGGCGGGATATATATACTCGACTTCCTGCGATTTGGTTGATCACCTGAGTTTTGTTGGTTAATGCACGCAAAATGGCCCAGCCTTCAACTTGGACAAACTCAAAGCACCTCGTGAATGTGGATCCTGAAAACACTATTTAGTACTCGTGGTGAGGACAGTTTATAACTCTGGGCGTTACTTTCGCATCTCATACAACTTTCACCGCTCAGACCTCGTGCATCTCGGAGCAAACTGAGTAGTTCTCAAGTTGTCGCAACTATGCAACCATCCAACACGCCAACAAACGCCGAGCGGTGGAAACCGCAGACCCAACTGATGTTACAGGGAGTGTTCGCAACAGGGCCAAATTGCTGGGCCGGTTCTGGGCATGATTGCGCCCGAAACTGGACCGTCGCAATGAGTCGTACCACTGTAAACACCTGGACGATTGGAAATGGGCCAGTTCACCACCTACAACCCGACATTTCAAGTTCACAATTTTGGCTCCAATTGAGTATTTGAGTTCTGATCGTATCATGACATGACCAGTACCTAGATTGGGCAGTTTTAACAGCTCATTCACTTACCGCAGTTAAATTTCTTGTCAGACCAACATTTGGTGAGTCGCTATCGAAAACCTGCCAATTTGGGGTAAACAATCATGTTAAGGCACAGCGATTCAAGCAATATTAATCTGATCGCAAATCTGACAGCGGAAGGTTAACCAGCTGCTAAAACATCACAATCTACATACTGTTCATGTCGTGATACAATCAGAACTGAAATACTTAATCCAAGCGAAATTTAGAGGAAATTTGCATAAACTGTGAAATTGACCCGCTGTCCGGGAACAACCCAGGCAAAAAAAGGAGGGTTTAGGTCCGGTCCCATGAACAAACTTGCCAACACGACGTGGGTCGGGTTGTTGACCGGGTAACCAACTGGACCGAACCGAAATGCCGGTCAAAACTGATACTGCTGGCAGGTTACCTGCACCCATTGCAAACTGTAGTAATAGGATAGAGAGTACTTCACTTTTCGCGGTGCGATGCTTTTATCGCTGCCAATGGGGGATTTCCACCGGGAAGCTGAAGATATACACAACAATGGTTCGATGTATTGTGCCAAGACCGAGTGTAATATGATGATAATAGCACCAAGAAGGCATAAACAACCTTCAACCGGTGCAAATAGATCTTCAGAAGTTGCTGTAACAGTGAATATCAATGCTGAATTTAATCTGAGTTTAATCTGATGGCAGTTAACCACATAATTGAATGCTTTTGATGGGATTTCTTCTCCGAGTATTGTCACAGTGTAGAGTCTACCACGTTCAACACTCATCCTTCCTTTTTGGTTAAATTCTTCCAGGGTCGCTCAAATTGGCGTTTACCTCGCCTGCCGTTGCATATATATTCAGAGGAATATATTCCTACAGTCTTCACGTCGAAAATCCATATCCAATGATGTCTTCCCCAAACCCTGACCCTGTCACATCTCCGTTTGTATGAAATGTTCAAAGTCTTGCTAATTGGCAGAATCAACAGAAATGTGTGCCTTCAAGGAATTCTCCACTTGCCCCTCCAAAAAGCCGCGTTTCCGTACCGGCTGGTGAGAGGGATTCCTCCCAAGGAGGAAGTTTGGTACCCTCTACAATCCAAGGTCATAACTTCACCCCCTCATCTTCGCACAACAATTCTCGCATTCCAGATATCACTTAACCTGTGAGTTCCACCCAGTCTGCAACACAGCGAAGGTCAATAATTACTCCAACCGCCACTCTGGGTACAGGCAGTTGTAGGATACTGGCCCCCGGGGGAATCACAATTAGGGACTGAATGCATCGCGTTGTATCCAGCCCGACATCCGGCATTCCTTGCACTCCCACTCCTCTCAGCGGTCACTAAATCTGGCCTACTCCCATCCGTAATCCAGAAGCTCGCACGATCGTTACGAATCCACTGGCAACGCGAGGTAGAGAACGGAATGAGAGACAGAGGCAGTGGCAATTCCAACCGGAGGCAATGTTTACACCGTGATGAGCGGTCTCCAGTAGTCGCAGCAACCATTGATTTGGTCATTCCGACATAACGCACCTTATATTTGCAATGGGCAGGCTCCTCGAGCACTATATGTGGAATCGACGGCCATTCTCGAGCACTATATGTGGAATCGACGGCCATTTCAGAGTGCAAGCGACTTGGAGATGATAAGTTGTGCAACGTGATGCGTTGGGACAGCAGTAGCTGAAATTCCATACTGGTAGATAATCAAGAGGTACTTGAACACTGCAATGCAGCAACACAACATTTGGTCCATTGCATTTGACGCACACACAAAGGAGATCTTGCAAGGGGTATGCTGAAGCTACAGCCCACATTGGATATTAGACTCTCGAACGGGTACCAGGTTCGCACCCAAGTCGATGAGGTGAAATCCTGTTTTATTCAATCAGCAAGTGACAACATAGCAGAGCATTATAATCTCCACCGCTTTGAATCTGCTGCAGTGCATTTGGAATTCATAGAATCCCTTTTGGCAGATACTAAGTATCTCATTCCTATAGCAGAGCGTGTGGAAGGAGGTGTATGCGGTCCAACTACAATGCAGGGAAAGTTGAAATCTGCTAATGAATGGCTGGTGTCCACTTTACTTCCTAGCACAAGCAATCCCGTGGGTAATGTGTAACAAATTTTATCATCGAGCGAATATCCACCCTAAGTATGGTGATGGATTTTATAATTCCATGATTGACAACAAGGACGGTCATATACCCTCACCACTGATCATGTCTACCTGCACCGCATTGCACCATGCACTCCTGGAGTGGCAAAACAACAAAGGTGTTCATCGCAAAGCTTCCAAGTCAAAGTTGACAGCGGACAGACCTGATCTCTAAAACCACATCAATCACAAGAGTGACAGTGGTAAGAACGCATTCTGCCATGCTGCAACGGGTCGTAAGTTGTTAACCTCGCCTCCCATTGCAGACACATATACATTCTTGATGAATACCTGGAACCCACTACCAGAGAGCTACCAACAGGGGGTGTGTAACAACACTTTTGCAACAGTTAATCGACAGATTCAGAAGGCTGAGAACCTACACCTGCCGTGGTAATTAGCGTGGAAGTAGCGTGCGTTGACAATACTATTCTTCTTGATTAGTTGGCCTCCGAAGTGGCGGTTGAGCAGTCTGAGATTGCAAGCAGTGACCAAAACTTACCAATAGATAACAATTGCATGGGTGATGGCCTTCATTTCAAGATGCCTGAGGGCAGCGGGGACTACGATGATGATGGTGATGAAAGCGACATGCGCCATTCCAACCCCACCTCCTGCTGGCAATGACAGCCAGCGACAGAACTCAGGAGGTTTGATTTGGCATGCACCGATGTCAATGGGTATGAGGGCGAGGATGGCAATGATGCGAATGCGGATGAGGAAGAAGAACCATCGGTGGCCGATAATGGATCAACCCAGATTGTGGAGGACTGAACGCATAGAACGTTAGACCTGGGAACCAATGACATCGAGAGGTAGGAGTGTGAGCATGGTGACTATGCGGATGCGGAACAGGAGGAAGAAGCATCGCAAGGCGATGAAGGATCAAGGCAAAACGTGGAGGACTGAGGGCATAGTACGTTTGACCTGCGATCTAGTGATGTCGACATGTTGGAGAGCGAGCATGGTGACGATACGCATGCAGATGAGGAGGAATATGCATCGCAAGGCGCTGCTGGATCAACGCAGAATGTGGAGGACTGAAGGCATAGTACTAGAGAGTGTGCAAATTGAACTGTATATTTCAGACCTGTAAAACACATTACTGGCGACATAAAATACGATAATGGCCAAGCAAATACAACGTCAAGCGAGGTATCCGAAGCGAAGACTGTATTGCATTATGTGACAAAATTGCAAAGCTACACATATATGCGGCGAGTGCGGCATCCGATATATTTCAAAAGCGGAGAGGTGAAATGTGGCTATCGGCCGGAGAAAGGCATAAACATTGTCAGGCATTGTGTGAACGGCTACAGCACAACTGCAGCAACTGCGAAGAGTGTGACACACCTGTTGTGCTGATGGTGTGTATACCAGGCGCAAAGTCATGGAGATATGTATGCAATGTGACCTGTCGCCTGTGCGATGCTAAACTTGTAATTCTTTGTCAGAGGGTTCCAGGTTCCATCAGAGCCATCCGGAATAACTGGGTGTTTCAGACTGAAACTAGGGTTGTTGCAGTTGTCAGTGATTGATACAACATATAATAGCTTGTTGGTGGACACATCAGTACAGAATGCGCGGATGCATCCTATGTAATCACAATTGATCCCCGGACCGTATAGTTGGCGAGGATACTCCTGGTCAGATTGAATACGGCACCAGTTTGGGGGCCCTGTAGGTGGAGTCTACATTTGGAAGTTCATTGGTGTACGCAGAGGTGAATAGTAAGCTTGTTATGGCGGGAACTGGTAAACTAAGTATACATACTTGATACAGCCTGAGAGACAATTAAGATTTTCTGCAGATTAGGTATCTGTAGGTTTTGGTTTCAAATGATTCTCTGCCACCTGATTACACTATTAAATACAATCATCCCAGTTCAAATTTGATGCCGAACGCCAGGATTATTGTTTAGATTGATTGCCTGATGCTCATTCTTTGACTCTTGTATAAAGTTGTCAGTCAGAGCAAGAACTGAATGTACTGCTTTCGGCTCAGAGGCACCGCAATGGATATCCCAGTTGTTTCAGTGTGAGTATTGTTATGGTGGTATGCCGTTGTAGCTACAAGGCTGAAGCCCCACTAGAGTTCATAGCGGAGTTTCGAGATACCTTGGCGTTTGACACACGTTGCATACTGCAATAATAGCTGATGACTTCACATGCTCAATATGTTTGATGATCCCTTGTTGTAATCCAATGGTTGAGGAAAGCCACCAGACAATCTGAGATAGAAAGATCTACCACTGAATTCTTGCAGAGGATATAATCTTATCAAGTACAGATAGGATCTCATCATTGTCATTGTCAAAGGCAACTGCCATTTGTAAAAGCTATTCTAATCCAAGGATAGTACCTATCAAAGTGCAGGGCTGCCACTACAAAACTCTAACAGATTCAATCTATAGTAATAATGGATATACGTGTCATAAAAACTGAATAATAAGTAAAGGTCTTCACATGATGGAAGTCATGTTTTGACTGTTTCCGCTGCTAGCACATGTTCTTATCGTTGCCGGAATAATGTTACCTCTTGACAAAAATTGCTTGCAATTGTACCCATGCACACCCATACTTTGTTTGGATGATGTTGATTCCAACTCGCTTTGCGACTTGCATTTCTACCCATATGTATTGATGGTGTGGCAAGCCCTGCTGTGAATCCATATGGTACAGATTGCCACACAACCATCTAGTTATCGTGTTTATGCCGGGAAGGTATTGAAGTCTCATGCCGCTCTTAAGAATCTCGTCACCCCTGGACGATGTGATATGTCACGTAATATCTTCAACTTAGGAATCTTAAACTCGGGTGCCTTCATAGTTGGAAACAACTGATGGATATAGACTTGTTTGATGATTTCCACAATAATGTCTAACCATCATGGGAATTGGTCTAGGTAATAGAATTTGTCGGTAACGTACCGATAATATGCCAATGTAGATTAAATACAATGTCCACATCATATTATTGAACTTGCAATCTTGAAGTGGACATTCCGGCAAAACACAATGTGTGCGGCTAATCTCGGCGGTATGTCATGACCCTATGTAATCATCTGTTACCCATGCAATGCTTAGGCCGTGACCATTGACATTGGATAGGCATTGCCCGCATAATCCCCACACATACCATAGTGGTTCATGATCCTATAGACATGCATGGTGGCTCAGAACTGCGCAGTCTGTGGGGTACACCCCTAAGTTCTCTCCAATCAGACTCATCCCAGTTCTTATCTAGTTGTCTATCTGGTTGAGATCAACATGCCCGGCAGGATTCTTCTCCTTTGATCTGGCAATGTTATTGCATCATGAAACCAGCTGCCTCAGCATTATCATGTTCAATACATCCGTTAAGTGCAGCATATCAGATGAAGATGTCTCCTGCGCATACCCCTCTAAAGGGAATCGCTTGTTCTCAGAACCTCCCCAGGGTAAGTGTTATTCAAATCATGTGGCCGGAAGGTTGTTTTCTGGCATGTACCCATTCAGTTATTCATGAACAGAATATACTAGTAAGAGAACACCTCTGCCACACCTTCGTTAGCGTACGCCCAGGATGTCTGGTAGCGGTGGTATCCGCACTGGTTCCATTTGCTCTGCTGGAAGAACTGCTAATTCCAGGCCTGTGTGTATTGGCAAATTTGGTGTCAATGCACTATTCGGATTGTGTGCTGTGAATGTCCCTAGTGATGTCCGCACCTGCCTGGGACTGTTTGCTAGTGATTGGCGGCAGGTTTACAATTACTACCATCAGAGGGAGCACAACCCCAACAGCGATATAGTCAGTAGAGCTTCCCAGCACTGTACATGCTCTTTAAAAATCCTTGAGGGTGAGATCATAGGTAGAGACATAATGTTCAGTGACAAGCGTTCCCCGTTGGTGGTATTTGAAAATCCAGGGGTCTCTGGGATCTAGTTTCTGTTGAATTACCGCTGTCATCCACAGATCCTTTGGGAGGGCTCTAAGAAGCATTTCCACGTATGAGTACTTGGCAAATACTCCTTTCTTCAACATAATGCGTCCGATTTTGAAAAAATCGACGATGGAGGCTATCAGACGGACATTCCAATGATGTAGGTGGTGTTCAATTGTCAGTCGATCCTAGTGTGTACAACTGATCCTGGTTATGCGCCATCAGTTGGGGATGGAAGTGGAATCGGAACTGTGGTCAGGCTTAGGAATCACCCAAGTACCGAGCCAGGTGACTTACGCCGAATTATTTCCCGCACCAGACACAACTCTGCGGGTATTTCCCGGATTTCGAAACACATCACAGAGCCAACTTGGGAGTTCCCACAGCTTTGCCTGGAATTAAGTATCTGAGTTCTGGACGGATCATGACATGATGATCATGCAGATTACGCAGTGTTTCAAGCCGTTTCGCATCCTGCAATGAAATTGGCAATCCAACTGACATTTGTCGGGTCTTGGTGAAACAAGGCGAGATGTTAAACAACATTCATTGGTTTCATTTAGCAAATACATCAATATTGATGCGATTACCAATCAGAATCCGGGTGATGAAAGCGCTGCTAGCAATGCACATTCTACATATTGATCAAGACACGATACAATGTGAACTCATATTACTAATTGGACGTAAATTTGGCATGGGGACGGACTGAGATTTATTCGCAAAAGGAGCGCATTTCCAAAGATCCCAATCTTCCGGTTTTGAACTATTTACCGTGGTTGGGATCCTGATGCAATGCTAACACCAAGCCGCCTCAGCAGGTTCAACCAGTTGCGAACATGACTCCATGTAAAATCTGGTGTCCATAGTAATACATGTATCGGCATGGAGCAAGAAAGCCTGTTGTTGCCTGTACCACTGTTTGCAGAGTATCTGAAAGTATCTGTGCATCAGCTGGAATGAATCCGGAATCGATTACTAACGGTTGTATGGGATTTGGGCTGTGACATCTTCGTTTGGCAGGTTGGTCCTGGTACAACCAGATTGTCTGTTGTAAACCACAATGGATATAATGATGACCACTCGCCTGAAGAGTAGTGCGTCCGAGGTATAGTAACCGCACAGTTGCATGGACCATATCGAGGGCCTGGTTATCACTAATATACAATGTCGACTCACCAAGAGCCTCTGATCTCCACCCATAATCTTTTATACACATCCACATAAATAATTGCTCAGATACTCTTGTGCAACGTCATCCACCCATTTCCAATCCGGTGCGGTACACTGTGGTACCTGCCTGGACCACCAATTCCGTGGTTCTGATGTTCTCAGTAAATGAATATATTTCGAGCTAAGGATTTGGCAAGCCCCAACATACTACATTTGAGACCTATTCACTGCAAGTCAATAATTGACCGAATGCACTACATGCGAGTTCAGAGACAGACAAATTGCACATGCAACAAGGCTTTATGAGAGTAACCATTCATTCGTATCAATTGACAAATTCAGATATCATGCTACAACTTCAGTAACGACGAAACTTGTCACAGGTCACGTGGAGTGTCAGCAATGGTTACAGATCATCGTGTGACATGCGAGTCCAGGATGGAATAGAACAGTTCGGATATTGCTGGTCCCGGTCCTCAATACATCTGAATGTCAAATGTGGTAATCTGTGCAGGAAAATCCACAACCCATCAGAATTGGATTGATTGTCAGGAGGTTATCCCACTGGTCTATTTGTTGATTCATGTAATGCTTTTGTTTTTACTACCTGATTATTGTATTTGACCAAAACCGCTTATTCAACACCTAATACTCAGTTTTTGCACATTCTGAATTTTGCAATATTGATTATTTTCAATTCTGTATTTCCACTTCAACATTTTGTATTTTTACCTATTGGTTTGTTTGGACATCTGTTCAAAGCATTGATACCCACTTGATGCCATTATTACCCAGACTGCAAGGTGAATGATTATTGATGCTCCAGGGATGCTCCATTCCATAACAGTGTGACAAAGGTTTCAGAATGGGGCAGTGACTGTATCGCATCTGTGTTTCTCAACAAATGCTGTTAATAGGTCGTTTAAGCATCACATCAAAAATAAATCAATTTCCAATTAACTGAATTAAAAGACCAAAAATCATTCACGCACAGTCGATATTCATTTTCAGAATTGGGCAGAGACCGTGCACCTTCCTCTTTTGGTAATAAAGGCTGTGAATACCGCAATTATGATTAAATTCTGCCAATCAACATTCTCATTACCTAACCTACAGGACCAAAAATCGTTCATGCCCCAATATTGCTCATTGTGATGGATCGGTAACAAAGGTATCCTGCACTGTTTCACCTTTCACGGCAGCCAGTACAAGGTATATGAATTATTGTCAGAGATTGCCTTTCAGTTAACCATAAGATGCATAGCCAAATCTCGTTCACCATCTATTGAAACATATTTTCATATGAGGCAGTGACAGTAAAACATACCTGTTTGCCAATTCAGGCTGCCGATACAACATTTATAACAGCACGCAACCAATCACAACTCGGATTACGAATGATGGAAAACAAAATCCTGGTGAAGCTCCTTTCACGCTCATTTTCATGGGCATGCAGGGATCCTGCAGATATTATTGACAGTTATATTAGGTGCTAATGCTCGCAGTATGTCAAATAACGTCCATATCAAGTTTTATGTCACAGAGTGACAACACCTACAACTGTTGACTGTCCATTGATGCTCAATTTACCCCAGGTGTATCCGCAATATGCAATTCTTCCATTTGGCACAGTGTATCGTATACGACATGTTGGCAGCTATTCTAACGTCTTCAAGTACTTTGTTAGTGATTACCCCATCGATCTTTCATATTACAGATCAATTTACCCTTTCAAATATACTTCAACGTGTCCTTAAATAGTAGATTGGAATTCATTTAGAATCCCATTCCTTTCGATCAATGCTCGATTTCAGCGACACGTATATTCAATAGGCTGCTGTCATCTTTAGAATGTATTTCAGCAGCATTTAGACTGAAAACATAGTTTACTAACCACATGAAGTTGTTTCATCAGTCAGCTAATATGGATCAATATGTACATTGTTCAAGCTATGACTGTTAAATGCATCAAGATTGACAGATGGACTCCAGAGATGAGTAACAGGTAAATGTGAATTCGCAGGAGGTACATTATGGGATTACAATCTTTCGGTGTGATGTATGTGACCGGGTGGCACAGATGGCAGTCGAGTCAGCAATGATGTTTGCTCTGGTGTCAGATGTCTGTATTGGGCTGATGGAGGGGCACCCATTCATTTGCACTGGCAGTGTATCTTGGGAATTCTCACTGTGCCATTTTGGTGATTAAACCGGCCATCTGTGTTGTTCTGACCATTCATAGTGCTGTGTCTTTCCATCAAAGCCTTCATGTTTAAAGTTCAGAAAGGCTCAACACATCTCAATATTCCTTCTCGGAATTGAGCACGAGGTTTTGCGATCATAGATTGCATTTGTTCAATGATGGCAACTGAAATTCAGCCTTTGGTTATTTTGCCCATATTCAATACATGGCGGATATCCGACTGTTAGAGGTGTACCTGACTTCCCTGGCTGCGAATGCTTTAATACATATTGAAAGACGACAAGAAATTAGTTGCAGCATCGTGAGTTCACATTGGGCAATAACCTCCACCATGTACAGTTCGGTAGCGTCCTCTAATGCAATTGTAGGCATATTTGTCCACTCCGTGGGATGCTTCCCAGAAACTTGGACAATGACAAGTCAACCAATGCAGACATCAGGATGTTTGATTTAGTGGACCGTGCGAACAATTGCCTTGGTAAAGCATTTCAGATTTCCCATTACGCAGAGAAGGGAAAGAGTCACTGAGTTCCTCTCCTATTGCTGCTGTATGGTATATGGTTAGTTCACCGTCACTTTCCGTGATATGTCAATACATACATCATATCTAGTGTTAGCGACGGTTCCGGATCGTCAGTTCAGGTCCGGGCCCGGGTCAGAAACACCCTGGTCCTAAATTGCCGGTCCTGGTTGTCAGTGAACCCGACCCTTCAATTCGGCGCAGGTTCGATGCAAATCTCCCAACCCATCTAGATTGTGCGGGTTGTCAGCGGGTCGCCCAGCGGGTCCATCTGTAGATTTATATAATGTTCCTATTTTTCCAGTAAGATAATTGTACATTATCATAATTAGATATTCGACTGCCAATAATCCCTTTTTGGATGATTTGGATTCCGAGACATTGATCATTTTCGAATATGCCTTTTGCACTCTATCCATTACATTTTTGGTTATAGAGGCAGTCAATCGTTCTGTTATGAACGCACCTATACGCACAAAGCCTTGATTACCCGAAATGAGTGACAAAATCTTGTTGATGCTGCATTGACGCTCAGTTTCATAATGGAGTAACGTAGGTGTCGTTCGTTGTTTCAATTGAAAACGCTGGCACAACTCCCTCTTTGAATTATTACCATGTTGGGACACATAGATTACCCAAGATTCAACACCAATAATCCATGACACTCCGTTGACGCTCATTTTCATGATGAGACAGGGAGCGTGTCGGTAATCCTGCGAATTTTAAACGCAGCCAATATGAATGGCCGCAACTAATTGCTACTTAGTTTTGCAATGGAAGGCTGCCATTACATCGGTTATGGCTAGCAGTGACCAGGTCACTCTTCAATTACCACACATACAAGACTAAAAATCGTTGATGCTCCGTTGACGCTCATTTTCAGGATGTGGCAGGTAGTCTGATACTATTATTTTTATTTGGAAGGCAGCCAAAAACTTGTTTATAAATGACAGCAACCAATCGGCACCTAGGTTACCCATGATACACAGCCAAAAATTGTTAACAGTCCGTTGAAGCTCATTATCAGAATGTGGCAGTGATCATGTCGTGTACTCCTTTGCCAAGAAAGGCTGCCAGTATATTAGATATAGATAATTCCGACCGCGTCACCATTCCATTACTGTACTTACAAGACCGAAAATCGTTGACACTCCGTTGATGCTAAGTTTAATGTACAGTCTAGTCAAGATGTTCTGACAGTAACAATTGCAATCTTAAATATTTGACCTTCGTAGTTGCCTTTCAGAGTGATCAGGATATGGCACTATGGCAAAGCCGAGCCCCGTAATATTCCAGCAGTGGTCGCACTCATTTGCTTAAAATTTATACCTTATGCCAAATGATGCATATTGCCTGCTACAAGATTGTTTATTAACCACTATGATCTCGCGACTGGTCAATGTTCTTCAATAAAAATTCTCCAAATATAATTCTCGGGCAAACTACATAACAAACTTCGTGATAATACATTGACGCATTCGGCACTACTTTTTTTTCATTAGCTTATTCCTCCTCGTTTCCATTATATTGACAGTCCGCAAAGCCTTTTCAACATTCTGCTTCGATCACCGTATAGGAAGACTCAATCCACGAACATTCGGTGCCACACTCACATTACGCACGTCCAGGGTTTCTGAATCCTGACTACTGTGGATCAGTTCCGTATCTTATTCATTGTCTGACTCCCAGTCATCTTCACTGTCGTTTGAATTATCCACGTCCCAATTCCAGTTAAGCCAATTTTCGGTGACTGAAATGCTTTCGCGTAGCTATCCTCATCACTTTCAGCAGGATGGCGGTCCATTCCTTTGATTCAGCGGAAATTCAATACTCGACTTCGTCCGCCAGGGAGGTCCCTTGAAGACAAAGCTGGTGTCACAGGTGATTTTTCTGACAATTTAAATGCAGCCGCACAATCATGATGACAGTCTGACCAGGATGCTTTGACGATCTCTTCAGTATCTGAAATGTAACCTACAGTAGTCAGTTGTATATTTTGAGAGCAAGATTCTTTCTGTATAGCCCATAGGGTTTGGCTAACCTGCCACATCTCCAAAAAGTCGTGGACCTTGGCCATACTGTGCAACATCTTTTCCTCTGCCACTCTCTTCATCTGAATGTCTTTATCAGTACTGTCTAGATCCAATACTGGGTCGTCAACAGACAGTAATCCGCTATTGGCTCGAGGAAACTGCCTCACTACCCATTTTTCGCGAAGGGTCACTCCTGTGATTTTCCACTGCCTACACCCGATCACATCTCGCCGAAGGGAAAAACTGTCCTCGACTCCGACACCGTGAGGTATCATAGAGAATATGTCGCAAGCCACATTAGAAAGATCGGCGTACTTTGAGTGTGTTTCTTCTTGCTTCCCCCAGCAGTCGGTGATATCCGGTAGTGTTAGCAATGGGTCCAAATTCCCGGTTCGGTTCCGGGTCCGGTTCCGACCCAGAACCGGACTGTTGCAACATGTTTCCACCAAAAATCCGGCATTTCAAGTCTAAAATTTTCGTTACAATTAGGAATCTGAGTTCTGATCGTATTGTGACATGTTCAGTATGTAGATTGTACAGTTTTAGCCCCTCTTTCACCTCCCGCTCTCAAATTTTCGATTGGACCAATATTCGTTGAATCGCTATCGAAAACCCGCCCTTTTCGCCCGAAATGTCACCTTCTTTCACAGCAATTCAACCAATATTGCTCCAATCGCAAATCTGACAGCCGGAGGTGAAAGAGGGGCTAAAACGGCACAATCTACGTACTGATCATGTCCCGATACGATCAGAACTCAGATACTTAACTGGATGCAAAGTTGCAGGAACAGTAATACGGAACCGCTGTCCAGTTCCAACCCGTCCCCAAACCCGGTTGGTACCCCTGTTTTCCGGGTAACAACCCAGACTGGACCATCCGCTCTGGTTCCAAACCCGGACCGCAGCCGGGTGACCCGGAACCGTTGCTAACACTAATATCCATGAACCAAAATGTACTACTAATCTTCATTGGTTCGGAGTGGTAATGATTAAGATTCGGATTAATTTGCCCCCAGTTCTGGGGTACTTCAGCAGGTGAATTCAAATTGAACCTTGCGGCGGTCAATAAATGTGTTGAATGATCGCTTCGTCCGGGTGTCGTTTTGGTTACATTGGTACGCATTAAGTATTCGTCGCTACCGCTGCACAAATCATATGGATTGTGAGAAGATTGAGCTGATCTGCAAGCAATTTCGAAGGTGCTGAGATTGTTGTTCAGTGTTTTATCGGACTCAGTGACTGGCAATCGTTTATGTTTCGCGCAGTATTTGTTCTCCACATATTTCAGAAAGGCCTCCTGGTATTGGGTAGTATGAGCAGTCTCGTTTTCAGGATTAATGCCCATTCCATTGTCCCACTTTCTAAACAATTGCGACTTCTGTAACGAATCAAGGATATGTGTTCCGAATTCAGGAGCACACCAGTCGTCGGAGACACCTTGGTATAATATTTGGAGAGTTTTTGCCACACAAACTTCACAGCACAGAATAAGTCTTCCTTCCATTGTTTCTTTTTGTTAGCCAAAGCTCACATCACGCCATCCATGTGATGAAACATGACATTGCTGCCAGTGATGACGTGATGCAGAGTCACAGTATGCCGTTTCGAAATCCACAGAGTCCAGTACCAGAATGACCATAAAACCTCCTTCACATACTTGACAACAGTCCACACATCCTGAGTTGTGAACAGTGGCCGGTAATCGGTATATGTTGGGTTCATAAGCCACTTGCATGTGAATTCATGCAATCCGTAGGTGCGCACGAGCAACTCCAGTGTTGAGTTGTAGTCTGTCTTCACATCAATAATGGGTAGTACAACGATCCAGACTTTGGCTGTTTGACAGTCTTTGAACTCATTTCGATGTCCAGGGGTCAGCGTAATTAATGCAGCAAGCATTCTCTGCTATATGAATGTCAGTTTCAGCACTTTCATAATATGTTGAAATACGTACTTTCTCAATTATCATTGCGAGACCTGGTCTCATGGGCGACGACTTGTTGATTCTAGCATTGCCCTCTTTTCGAAGTCATTGACTCCTCCCAATGTCAGTGCTTTCATTCTCTCCAAATTGCTGATCGCGCTCATGGGCTTTTCGAGACTTGGTGTGGCCTTATACACCCAGACTGCTCATCAATGCAACCAAAGCAAGCTGAATGAAGCGCTCCATGCATGGTATGTGATATCTCAATGCGGGCCACTCAATTCCAGAGGCCTCAAGGGTAGTTTTAAGTTCGCAAGTCATCGAATAATTTCAGGAAGCATTGTTGGTTGTGATTCCAAGTAAACGGCGGTCAGTGAGTTCGAAACAATCAAGACCTTCCTTCAAATGTACGGCTTGCCACACCCTCCTGTGATGACCCTTGACCTGTAATGCTTAATGACCTTTCGAAAGGGGAAAACAATAGGCTATGAATCTCATCGAATCCCAGTTGTACTTCTCGCAAAGCCCAATGTCAATCCATACAATAGGCAATGACCGATGTTATTGGTAGTTTCTTTGTGGATGTCCATCTGTCCGAAGCTAAACCAACTTTGTTTCTTGATGCCAATTGGTTGTTATTAGCATCCACTATCAGTGTGTATTCCTTCCGGCAAATATTACTCAGGGTGCTGGTTGACGGTAACATCAACTCGCTTCGTAATGAATTGTATGACCATTGTAGCTTGAGGATTGATATTGTGTTCCCTGGACTATGTGCTGAAATGAAGCCTAACATGAGGTACCGATTCCAAGTATCTTGGTGAAATTGGGCATTTTGAAAGTCCATTGCTGCCAGTTCAGAGCCTTTTGTCTTTCAATTCAGAAAGTATAGTAAAGACCTGAATGGTAAATTTGATTTTCCTGTGCGAACATTCAATCGGAATACCTCGATATCCTTACCACTTCAGTATTCCCAAAGCTGTTTGATCGACCATTGAACTAGTCAATTCGGTTACCTCTGGTACTGTTAATTCATTTTACTTTGCGATATGCGCCTATGCCTGCAAGTGTTTGCCCATTGAGTTAGTCCCATGTTCTGATGGATGGCGCAGAAGTTGATGACAGATGATACATATGATGCCAAGACTGCCAGTCTCTTCAATTCCGCAATGTAAATAGAATCACCAGGAAGGCGCATGTCTAGAGTTATTCCAAGCAATAGGCCCGTTGAAGCCTACATGCATTGAAGCTCGCCAACCATCGAAGATGATTTCCAAAGTAAGGTCGCTTAAATTACACATGAAGACGCATTCGTTTTTTGAATATATCATAACTTATAGCAATGAGGAATTTGGAGGTTTTGTATCTGACATCATGGTAGCAAATTGAACTCTGCGTAATTTGATATGGGTGACTCTCATTGGATACGTTATAGTCAGGTTGAACGCAGGTTCTTAAATATTGAGTTCTGAGCTACCAGCAAGAAAAAAGTCAGACCTGTGAGACATTGCATGCATATTTGTGAAGTTGAATACCCAGGCATACAAAGATGAGACCATTGCGATATCATCACTAGCCATTTTAGCCATAAAGGCAGCCGATAGTACGATTATGGGTCAACGCCGCTGTATCGCTATCTCATAATCCAAAATGCAAGGCCAAATATAGTTAACGCTCAGTTGACGCTCGTTTTTAGAAGGTAGTAGCGATATCGTTACTAGCATTTTTACCTAGAAAGGTGAGCAATAATCTGATTACAGGTGTATGCCATTGCACAGCCCTTCAATTGTCCTGGATGCAAGACCAAAAATCGTTGACCCTCCGTTGACACTCATTTTTCGGAGGTGGCAGTGATATGGTTGTTTGTCCTTTTCCCCATACAGGCAGCGAATACTGCCATTATGGCTGAATGCTGTCGCACAGCCTAGTCGTTAGCCAAGATGCAAGACCAGGCATTGGTCACGCTCCGTTGATGCTCATTTCTCGAAAGAGGCAATGACCATGTCGCTCGCCGTTTTACATCTAACGCCGGCCACTAACTCCTCTTTGGATTGATGTGACGATGTAACCCTTGAATTGCCGAAAAGATCAAACTAAAATTGTTGACCCTTCATTGATACTCTGTTGACCCTAACCTTGAAGACATACCAACAGTCATTCGGGGAGCAATCATATTGCTTGAAAGTCATACCGTTATTATCGACAGCCAATAAGACCTTTCTCAGTAGAATCATCTGTTTCCGAAGCATCGAGGCCTGCCAGTTGCTGAGCCACCACATTAGAAGTCATCTCTCCGATAAATGACCTAGTTCTGTGGTGTTTTATTGCTTTCAGCCGGTAAGTAATGGCATACAGATCCATCATCTAATTTTAGACATAAAGAGCCTGACTTCCTGACATTACTCTTTCTAGCTCGTTTGCCTCAATTTCCATGACTTACCATATGCAAGTTTCAAAATCTCGACCGTGTGCAGCAGCTCTGAGCAGAAAGTTTTGAAGTGAGGTGCATAAACCAGAGGTGCATGATGGCTGCCATTGATCCCGGTTCAGACTGCGCACAGACCCCTTGTCCTATGACTCGTATTACATTACTGAAAGACATTTTGTTTGTAAATTTCGTCTCTATTTTGGGCTGTGCTTTCTAATGTAACTGTAATAGGCATGTCGACCCCATGTTTACTGGCTGTCTATCAACCAGATGTGGAGGCTAGAATATTTGCATGGCCTGTTCGACCCTTGCACACACTCTGATGAAATATCATATCCCACAATTTGGTCAGTGAAATCAGGAAAAAGCTGACTCATAGCAAAGTACGTACACAAATTGCATTTCCGAAAGATAGTTCATCAAAACTAACTATTTCACTATTAAAGCCTCCGGAGAAGCGGGAGCTATCACCATATCTTCGTCCGTATCCGATTTCTATATGGTAATTAACTGGGGATGGTGCATGTGGTGGTAAAAGCCTACGGGTTCAACAGGCTATGCATCCTTAATCGGGATCGAATCGCTCGCTGTACCGGGCGAAGGAACAAGTATGAATTTATGTGACTGTGGTTTCACCAAACCCAGTCTCATTTCACTACTTTCTGGTCGAGAAGTCACTGCTGGCATTGCCCATTGTCCTCAGACGAGCTCAAGAGTGCACATGTGGTCTCCAACTGTTGTCCGGAAAGGTGTGGCAGCAGTCGTGTCATTTTGGGGCGTCAGGAGTGCAGGAACCTTCAATTCGGCACTCTCATACTTCATATCTCTCTGACGAAAGTAGTTGGCTTCGTCCACCCATCACTGTTGGGTCAATTGGTCCAATCTTATCTACTTCTGCCCAAAACTCTCCATGCCGTGCTGTAGAGTTTTAGTGATTGTGATCATCACCCAGAGAGGTTCATCATCATCACTGAGCATGCCGAGTTCGGTATCTTCTTCATCATCTACCCCGTCTTCTCCATCCTGATCATCATCGGAACTTGCAAGATTGCTCAGACTGTCTCTAATCGCATTCAACATCTCTTCAAACTTTGCTTTGGGCTTTCTGGTTGTCGCACCCTGGTTTGCAGCAGTAGTCATATGATGCATAATCGCTGTCTCTGTGTCTTGAACTAGCTTTCGTGCCACAGCGGTCTCTCTCTCTACAAAATCCTCGATCCGTTTCACTCTCTTCATTGCTTAAACAGTGCGTTTCCTGTCATGTCTCCACCGCAAGCTTCGGTGTAGATCGCACGCTGTGCAATGCTCCCAAGGCTCGGACGCTTTTACCCCCAAGCAGCTCTTGCCTTTATTCGCTTGATGACGTCGACGTGTGGACAGCTTTGTTCATTTGCCATATTTGCCCGCCAGAAGTGGAGAAAAGTTCTGTTTGGGAGCATTGACAATTATATCGTGTGTTGATCTTGTTGGGCGAGATGTTGGATATTGCCAGATATGGACCACATGGAGGCATGCGGAGTCTTTTATGTCAAGATTCGAACATTTGATCAACCAGAACAAACCAAAATCTGTGTTTTGACACTCATTTTGGTTGGAATGGTAACACTAATCTTACGTTATGGTATGATAGTGAGCGTATGATCCCTGTAAGATCGCAGCTCTATACTGAGAGCAACATCACCAAACGACCTTTCCGTCGAAGAATTTCCTTTTTATATCTCTCAAACACGAGATATCAGCTGTGATTCACTTCAATGTATCACTGCAAACAAACAACCAACCATCATCAAACCGACATACTGCAAATCGTGGGTCAGTTGGAATCACATCCAACTTGCAGCGATATGCAGCACGATGTATCTTGAGTAGAACGTGTGAGATGACAGTCATTCATTCCCTTGTGACCAGTGGCTTAATATATATTCCTCATGACTTTCCACTTTTCGTTATCATCTTCCTTCACTTTCCCACAATAGCAAGTCATGACTTCACAAACACAGCCTGGTGTGAATCAATACGAATCAAGCTGAACAACATGTGCTTCATCCAATGAGCCCTTAGTTGAGACACAGCTGCAATGCAGACACCAGTTACTACACCGCGACGCTGCAATTGCAGCCACCGAAAATTTGGCCCAGGACGCGCGTTTAAAAAAAGTATGTAAAACCTGACGCAGCAATAATAGGCACCAGCATGCAATCGGATATCAGTAGCTTCATATCGATATAGAAGGCGGTGAAATCACAATATATTGTACAGGTGGTGTACGTAGAGAGCTCCGTGACCAATTTATCGCTGCCCGCTACGCTAAACATCCATCGTCAACGGAGGCATTTGTTTCCACAGTCCGCGAAATTGAACATCATAATATTGTCATCTCTGGGATTTTCGCGGACGAATTTCCTGATTAAAGTCACCAGGAGTGGACGAGACAGGCTTTAAAGACTTTTGAGGAGGCTACGCAGTCGTATATGGTTGTGGTAATAGCCAAATCTTCGTTTTAGAAGCCCCAACTAATTTCTTGTAGATTTTCAACATGTCTACTACTATGGCGAGCAAAGGATGTTGGGTACAGCTGACACAGTCCAACATGCGCCTTGTCTTGATTATAGCAAAAATGGCCCAAGGCGGGTTTTCGCACACTGCCATAGAGGAAACGCAACACCTAGTTGAGAAACCTCGCGCCGAAGTCCCAGATCAGAAGAAGCAGGAAGTTGAGATTCCTGGGGATCAGAAGGTGAAGGCTACGATGGAAAGACACCCGGCAATGGTTTACAAAAATCATCAGGCCGGCTGCCTTACATGCCAAGATTGTACAGCAAAGAGTCCGGAGTCACGCTGGAGGCGGAAAGGAACTGACGCACGTCTACCAGAACCGGTAGCACCCCTGTCTGGACGGCCATCCCCGCCCGGAACGCCACCTGCGCCACCTGGTGACGCTGAACGAATCGAAAGTTATGAAATAGACAGTATGCCATTCAGCTGTTTGTATATGCATTCTCCACTTCCAAACACTCAATTTTTCAATCATAATGCATTTGCCAAGAATAGCAAGCACGATAATTATTGTATTCCAGATTTGCTGAGTACACCATTTGCTGCATGGAGATACCACTGACATTGATTTTGAAGACGACAAACTGCCTTTTGGGCGAATCTGAGAGTGCGAACGGGAATTGATTTAAAGGAACGGGAGGGACACTTTAATGTATATTTTATAGGATAGATTTCTATGCACAATTAAAGAACAATGTAGTGATAATGAAAACATACATGAAGAGGATAGAATGACTGTCAAAACACTGTATTTGATAATCTCTGCCAAAGCAAATGGGTGCATAATGCGGATAGGCCTGTGGCAAAATGAGCATCAATGGAGACTCAACGATATTTCATCCTGTAAGTCATGTTACTAAAATGGGAATGAACGATTGTTATCTATAATCATTGTATTGGCGGCCTTTCTAGGCTAAAGAGAATACAACACTCTCCCTGCCCTGTCTTGACAATGAGCGTCAACAGAGCGACAATGATTTTTGGTCTTGAATCTTGGGTAATCTTGGTTGTAAATAATTCCAGACATCTATAAACAAGGTTTTGGCAGCCTTTCTGGGCTGCGAAGCAAGAGGTCGTCCTGCGACAGCCTCCCGGACAATCACAACTTAATTCATTTTCAATGCGGGAACTTATTCATCCTAAACGTTTTAGCCTATACAACCAGTTAAAACTCCATATATAGTCATCAGTGCCTATTTCGCGCTTTGATTAACCATACTGCAAGGCCGAAAATTGTTGACGCTCCGTTGACGCAACTTTTCGGAATGTGGCAGGGAGCGTACCTCTTTGACTTTTTAGTTGGAAAACAGCCAATACATCCTTTATGATTGTTTGCATCCAATCTCCATTAAGATAACTCATGATGCAAGACCAAAAATCATTGCCGCGGCGTTGACTATGCTGTTCAGCATTGGGCAAAGACCGTGTCTCTGTTGATTTTAGGTATAAAGGTGGCAGATTTATCGGAAAAGAACAATAGTGTATAAATTTAAATATTTTGCGATTAACAGTAGGGCATCTAAATGCGACCATAAATACAAAAACCCGAAACACAGCATAAGAGATAGCAATCAACGGATCAAGCTAATCACGGCACAATACGCGGGTTGATGGTTATGGGTCCGACTTCGTCCCGCCTAGAATCAGCAGCTCGGTTTGGTAGACGGTTCTGGAACCAAACCAAACTGTTTTCCCTTTCCGAACCCGGCCATCTTGCGGGTTACCCGGACCATTGCTAACACTAATCATATCGCATGTGGTGTGAATACTGATGACTTCCAGCTTTACGAATGGTCTTTCAATGATCATTGAGGATCATACTTTTGGTGGCTCCATTGGGATCATTGCGGTAAATTAAATTGTGACTACTTGCTTGCTGTGTGCCAGAGAGCTGGTGCGGTGCTAGTCTCAGCAAGAAGAGGTGTTTTTGTACCCATCATTAGCTGCTGTAGAATACTAGAGGAAGCTGATAACGCAAAAAAGTGGGAAGTCCTGAGGAATATCTACTTCAAACAAAGTCAAAAATAATTAAATAACTGGCAAGATTCATATTTCTCCGAAGATCAATCATGCTGCGTTGGATTGTGGATTGTAGATGTTTCTAACCACTTCGCGTTGGGCAATTAGTCAGTACTATGTGGATAGTGAGTTTACAAGAATTGATAATTGTTTGAGACTTTTGAAATTTCACGAGTAACTGATATAGACAGGAAATGCTTCACAGTTATGGACATCTGGTGATAGTTGAAAGGAGACATCCTAGAGATCTTATGTGAATGTGGCTCTAAAAATCGAATGATACAGAATTGTTGGCATATGAATTCCCAGTATTGCGACGTTTAAAACCTTGTTTCTGCTTATTCTAGTAGGTCAAATGTACAGACTTTGACAAAAATCATTAGGCCTGCCAGCATAGCATTCAGCTCTTGCAACATCCAACCTCTTGGGCAACAACAAAGTCAACACAAACTCCAATGGTCAAAGTCCCGAAAATGAACTTTTCACCACTTCCAGCTGGTAAGTATGTCTGATCGGCCCACCTATGCACACGACAACGTCATCAAGCAAACGAAGGCAATACCAGCTTGGATGCTCAACCAGTCCGAGCCCTAAGTGCATTGCACAGCTTGCGATTCAAAGAGAAGCCTGCGGCAAAGATATAACACGAATCCAACATGTTGACTAAGAAAGTGAGAGAGAAGTGGATTGAGGATGACGTGGAGAGAGAAACTGCTGGGGTGAGTATGGGAGTTGAGGACTGAGAGTCATCAATTAACCAGGAGCAGTGAGATATGAGTAATGTTGAATGTGGCAGATTGACATTCCGGGAGCCTGGACAATCATTTGGGCAGATGTAGGATGTTATCAGAAAGATTCTGAGCGATCAGGCAAGCTTGGACGATGAGGACAATGTGGAAGATGATGAACATACTGCACAGTGCATTCATTGGGATGATGATGCAACCGGCTGGGTGATGGGCCCAATATTGAAAATGGTACAGCAGTACATAGAGTGATCTCGGCTGAGACAGATAAATCTTGACCAATTGACAAAACCGGAATGGGGGGACGTGACTGACAACTTCAATGAAAGAGACAAGATGCAGGGCCCAACAGAACTGAAGTTTCTGGCAGTTGTCACACTGCATGAGTGTGACGATACAACAAATCCTAAAGCTGCAACGTTTGGAGAGCTTATGGGGTCTCTTCATATCATCCCAGGAATATTGCAGATGCCAGTAGGGACTTCTCGACCAAGCTCTGGTTATATGAAGCTACGTCCTTTGAGACATCAGTCTCATACAGGCAGAGCGTCAACTTCACCTGACAAGAAGCCCTGTCAATCACCAATTCCGAAAGAGAAGCCTATTGAACCCAGAAGCCTTTACAACTGGATTTCGCCCAGAAGCTAATTACAATATAGATATCGGATTCGGCTGAAGAAATGGTGACGTGAAATGGCACGGCACGTGACGTGTTCCGGGCTGGGCAACCCCTATTGTATAAAGTCGGCTCGCCACAAGCCTTAGATCTCTAGCGATAATCTTACCTATACTTCAACACCTACAATCACTTGAGACCAGGTTTGCAACCATGATCTACTCAATTACCGTATGTAAGCCTACGTAGTCAAACACAGTTGCACATCCCTTTAAATCACGGCGTCGCCATCGCCGGATCACTGGGAAGGCTATGGTGACCACTTAGCAGAGTAATTAGTGAACATATTTTGCAACGTGAAAGTTTTTTATGATTTCCATGATGAAAGTGCGAGAGATGATTATTCGCCGTGGAATTTGCAATGGTGGTGTATACCATACGAATGTTGTACATCCAAATTTCGCAGCAAGATCACCAATGAACTCCATAGCTCCTTCGTGGTTACTGTTGAGAGGGAAAGTAAAAACTAAAGTAGTGAAGAAATTGTATAAACAAATGAATGTGAGTGATGTCATACAAGTTGAAAAAGACATGGTCAGTGCCCGATAAGAATCTGTCTCCATTTCCAGCACAAAGCTGCATTCATCCATTCGTCCCACTGGATAACTGTCCGCTCAGACCTGGTGATACACTCTGAGATTGTAACAATTCCTAATCGTACACATTAGAAGTCCAGGACAATGAGCTGCATCTGGACCAGTGATGAACAATGGCTGAATTATTCAAAATTAGCGTAACAATCAACTTACCATGAAGTGTGGGCTGACTGCACCGACACATGCGCCGCCCACTTTATACATCTGTCAGAATATTGGTAGAGTGGTAGTTCTGAAATTGAGAGGCGATAAAGATTCTGGATGCAAATGACTATACATACAAACCATTCAGTGGTTACCAATGATCATTATTTGACTGATATCATACTCATATTAAATGTACAATAACTGATACGATGTGTTCAATTTCAGCCTCAATGGACTGTCAATGATTATTTGTCCTACACTTTCAGTAGTCCCACATGCTGTATAGTCCCTTACTACCAATGATAAACTATTGGGCGTCGTTTTGGCAAACATGCAGGTGACATACTGGTTGCAACATCACGAAAAGAAGCATGAACAGAGTGTCGACAATTTCAACTCTTACAATTGTAACCATCCGGAGGCACTTAATCGAAATTGTCACTCAAAGATTGTACTGGCTAACTTCATCGGGAAAATCGATGCGACCAATATTTCTACCACCGCCTAAAATTGCCTGTCAACGATTTTTAGTCCTACACATCGCGCAATCATATATGCCTTATAGTCTCCTATTGGCAAAGATAAACAATTGCGCCAATTTTATGCTACCAAGGTAAGGTGCACACTCGTTTCCGCAAAAGAAAAATAAGAGTCTTCGGATATTCAATAATTGTAGACCACGTAACATGGATAATCCCAGGGCTAGGTATTGAAAGAGTCATATGATTATCATATCTGCTGCGTGTTTTGGTAAAAATGTGCAAACAAGATCACCACCACCTCCCAATAATCAGTAGCATGGAGGGTCACAGATTATTGGTCTTGCATTGTGCATAATCCAAGGGCTGTGCGAAGATTCACAAGCATACGCAATATAGTGGCTGCCAATATGAGCAAAAACGGTAGTGCGCATATCGCTATCACCTCGTGAAAATGAACCGCAATGGAGCAGCAACACTGTGTGCTCTAGCATATTTCACAATCCAGGGTCGGTGCAATTGTACCACAGCATCATCATTGTATTGGCTGCCTTTATCGGTATAAACGTTAATAACAATATTACTACCGCCTCATTAAAATCAGTGTCCATGGCAATGTCTCACACGGTTTTCAATGTTCTTGTTGGTTGCTCTATATGCTGTATTGAAGAACCAGCTGCTTACTTCACAATATTATAGCATTTGACTGTCAGTCAACTGGAATTACACAAAGATCAAACTGCTAACACCTTTTGAAATGTGAAATACAAGAACATCTCATTGGTCGAGGTTATGATATCATCCGTAAATGAACTTGTCGTTATTCATAATTTGAACTAGCTTACTGTAATGGCATGATTGATTAGGTTCTCAGTAATGCACGAGATGTGTCCAGGACAGGGTAACCACACCGTGATATAGACGACTCGCGATTTCTCTCAGATTGCCAGAGATCAGCATACCTATAAACTACTATATTATATTACCACATCCCTGTGTGCAACCATATCTTCTCAATAACTCTCATACGCGAGAGTATATGGATATACGGCCTTACACTAGTATTGATCTTAATCAATTCGATAATTGTTGCACCCGGGATCTTAGGATTTACCCTATTCGACGTGTCCCAAAGAAATAACGCTTTGTTTCACAAAACAAGCATTCAAAGATGTTTACCTGAACTCGATTGCGCGTGACTGACATTCCTCAGAGTGATGACAATCTGCAGACAACTGCATTGACAGCCGAATGCACTACTCCGATTGTCTTACTGGAGGCTGAGATTGAGGATGACAACCACGATCACAATTACATCTATAATGACTTCGGAGGTCAAAGATGCAAAGATTATTTGATCAACAACGATACTGGTGATATCGGCTGTCAAAATACAGACTTTGATTGTCTAGACTTGGCTACACAAAACCATTTGATTGTGGAAATGTTGCTGGAAGTTCAAGCCCAGTGGGAACCCAAACAGAGACTCCAATGGGAGAAAATGCTGGCTGAACTGGAACGAAGGGCTGCCAAACGGGATCAATGGGCTGCCAACCGTGCTGAATGGACCAAACAAAGCACCGTAGAGCCAAGGCAGACTATCGACAGAATGTTGGACCCCATAACGTTCTGAGGTGGTGCCAAAGTGCTGGACTGAGGTCTGGATACTTTACGATCGATTTTCAACTCCCACGGGCAGCTATTCCCATGCGGTAGACCTGATCAAACAACTATGCGATCTCTCTTCTGGACACTTGCAGTAATCATCAAAACCCGACACTTAGACACACGGTGATGACAGATCCGTCGGAACGGCTGGACGACTTCTCTTAAAAATTCGATCCATGACTTCAGCACTTCGACCTCACTCCAGCAGAGATGGCCAACGTTCATGGGGACCACAACCGATGACGTGTTGAGTTCATCACATTGATTCATAGATACATGAAACTTCCACAAGAATCAGTCAGAGCCTATGCGAATCGTTTGAAAGCTAATTGGAGACAGGCTGGGTGGAATCTACAGACACACAAAGAAGTCCTCTATGATATTGCCTGTGCAGGACTGAACAACTGTTTAAAGAACAAGGTTGGACCGATGATGCCCAGCGGTGTCCGATTTGACATCATTGACGAATTCTTGGAGAAGGCCGAGGCCTCGGAAGTTACGCATGTCGAAAACAAGCAGCCACAGCAGCCGCAACAACAGCAGCAGCAACTACAGCAGCAGAAGCAGCCTACGGACTCGTCTTTCAAAGCCAGCAAACGACGCTATCGGCTAGCCATCTCTGTTCCAGCCAACACCACCCATGGCAAAACCGACCAATTTGGATCACACAGACACGGCAAATCAGGCAGTGAAGGACAAACCTCAGGCTTACTGCCAGCACCATGGGTCTCAACAGAAAACTTCAAAGACCGATGTTCTACAGGCAAATCCTTAGGATGCAGAACTCTCAACCACATGTCCAGCTTCTGCCCTAATTATTCACTCTAAGGTAACACACCGCAAGAACATGCCCAGACATTACCCCAACAGGGATGGAGGATACCAAATCAAACGTGCCAAGTCCTTCGATAATCAACAGACAACTTAATCATAGGAGTCTCTCTGCATCTGGCCCGAAGGGAGAGGTTTGACGAAGAGGAATTGAGGTTAGTGACATTGGTAATACAGACTTTGATGATGATGATGGATAACATACATCTGCATCGGATCACTTTGAAGTCAAGAGAGGTGTTGGATAGCGCAAAAGCTCACATGTCATGTCAGTACTTCTCGGGCACGTCTAGACCGGACACGTCCCATATTATTCAAGAGGTTTTAATTACAGATGGATATGGGGAATTCCAACGCGTGCGAGCTCTCATGGACTGTGGTGCGAAGAGTGTCAGTATGGCACTGAGACTGCGAAAATGGCTTGGTCTAGCGGAAGAACCAGCATACATCACGATTCTAGGTCCCAACATCCAAATGGTGTCTCACACGAACAACGGTCAAAACACGGCCTTTACGGGTCAGTACAAGGAGCACTTATCACTTGTTGCAGAATTGGAGGTACTAGTTGTGCCCCTGCGGGCTCACTACTTGGTTTTGAGATTGCCTTGGTTCCAGTCCAGGAATACTGATGATGATTGGCAAAGCGGTCGACATTTGGCTCTGCGAACCCCAGGGGGAGCGGAAGTGGTGGCAGTGGACCGGATAGACCATCAGGAATGCAACGAGAATGAACCAGGATCTATGGATAGGTAGGAGGCGTGTTCCGAAGACAGCGGTGTCATTCGAGATATTCAGATACTTGGAGCACCTGCCTAAGACAATATACTGGCCAGTGAGCAGTTCGTCGAGACAATCTTCCTCAGCGTGGGGGATTGAACAGGGATGCTGGGAGCGACCATAGAAAGCATCACTAATGGCGAGTGAGATGGGCCCCAGGCGCTGAACTGGCAAGCAGGGAGCGGCGGCAGTGGTTGCGATAGAAGAAAGTCAAAACGGGAACCATGAATCACAGCGAGCAGCATGCTGAGACACGAAGGGAGTACCGGACGGTATGGCTTGCCCGTATTGTGGCGAACCATTTTGAATCCGGGATCCTGCATATTCCTCCTTACCGCTCCAGATCTACTATGGATCGAGAACTAATGTGTGCAGATGGAGCCGGCCCAATTACTAAGATGCTGCCTACAGATGATGGAGTACATATCCCGACCACATAGGGAGAATTTGTGTACATTTTCAGCAAAGATGAAGTGGAGACACTCCAGCTGCATCGGTCAGCCGACAATGCAATTGACTTGGAGCTCAAGTATAAATGCCGATAAGGGCGGTTTTACAATCTATCGGAGCTCGAATTAAGGACTTCACAGGCTTACATTGACGCAAACCTAGCAAATGGGTCCATTCAGCGATCATCATCGCTGGCGGCAGCACCGATTCTCCTCGCAAACAAGAAGGAAAGAGCGTAAAGGATGTATCTGGATTACCGCGCTCTCAATCTGGCAATGGTGAAGAATCAGTATCTCCATCCTTTACTCCCAGAGATGCTTCGCCGTGTACATGAGGCAAGAATATGCATGCAGCTGGGCTTCTGCGGTGTCTAGAACCTCCTCCGGATCAGGGAAGGCGATGAATACAAGCCAGTATTTTGAACGCGTTACGGCCAAAGACGAATACCTCGTTATCCAATTCGGTCTAACAAAGGTCCCTGCTACGTTCCACTCTTACAATGATGATTGCCTATAGCGATACATTCACAACTTGGCGGAATCCTACCTTGACGACATACTCATCCATTCTACAAACGACATGGAGCATGAGGAGCTTGTGAGGCAAGTGCTGCAGGCACTCAGGGAATTCGTCTGCTATTGTAAAGCCAAGAAGTGTCAATTCAGAGTTTCAGATGTCGGCTTCCTGGGGTTTGTTATCACTCGCGATGGAGATAACATGGAATCAAACCGGATCTCCACAATCAAGGACTGGCCGATAACGAACTCAGTTAGAGATGTTCAGGAGCTTGTCGTATTCCCGAACTTCTACCGATGTTTCATCCAGACATATGGGAAGGCAGCCCTTCGACTGATGGACGTACTTAAGAAATTAGTAACATATCGTGGCCAGAAATCAGGAGGGATGGCTAACTGAGAATCAACTCAGGAAGCAGATTTGGCTGTCCGGCAACTGAACAGGACCTTAACCAAGACAACGGTCAAAGGGCATTTCAATCCGGAAAAGCCAATAATTCTCCAAACAAACGCGAGTGGATTTGCAATTACCTGCATTCTCAATCAGTACAATTTTATCAAGGCTCTCCGGCCACTCAATTTCTATTCACGGAAGGGCTCTCCAAGCGAACAGAATTACAACACTTAAGATTAGGAGCTATTGGGCATTGTGGAAACACAGAAACAGTGGAGGCATTACCTTGAGGGCGCGAGTCACAAGGTGATAATTCAGTGCGACCACAAGACCCTCGAATACTTCCACATATCCCAAGAACTCCTCAGAAGATAAGCCAGGTGGTCGGAAATTCTTTTGTCTTACGACTTTGTCATGGAGAACATGGATGGCAGCAAGAACGCAGATGATGGCCCATCCAGACGGGCTGACTACGAGATTGTCTATGAAATGCCTGTGCCACAACTGTTGTCAACTGTCTCAGTGGAACCATACAACCAGGTCATGGCAATAAGTATCGATGCCAAGAATTGCAACCCGTTAGCTGTCGACATCTCGGTGAATCTTGTAAACCGACCAAATATTGACCAAACAGATGCCTCCATGGTGGTGAGCAAATGGAAAGTCATCGCGGGTGTCATGACTCACCAATGGAGGATATATTTTCCAGCGCTCAATTCTCTACTCGGAAAAGTAATCAGTTTATTACATGACATTCCTGGGTCCAGTTATTTTGGAGGTCTTAAGACTACTGACCTGGTATCTCTGGATTTCTACTGGCCAGTAATGGACTCGCCTGTACATATGTATGTGACTGGCTCCAAAGAATACCACCGAATCAAAACACCTCGACCAGCCAAGCCCGGTGAAACAGCAGTATGTGACCCGGGGCCAGGTAATGGCCATTCTATATAGTCGGCTCGCCACGAGTCTTAGATTTCTAGCGATAATCATACCTATACATCTACATCTACTATCACTTGCATCCTTATTTAAAACTGTATCCCTCTATTTACCATACGTATGCCGATGAAGCCGAATGCAGGCGTAGGTGCCCTTACACCATTATTGTTTTTTCAATAAACGGATACGTTTCACGCACGGAACTTCACGAGTTTACCCCTTTAGCGACGCACCACATCATTAAGTCAATAATTGACAATATCAGCTTCGAAACGATATATCGAATCATGACTACTGCCAGCACACAACCTTAATGATTTCTTCATTCAATTGGGCCACTTCATGGCACTCCAGACGAGTTCGGAGACCAATTGGTGCACGAGCTGGGTCACCAGCGGCAAATACGACAACTATCACGAGTACAGGACACGAATATTGAATACTGTCTATGAGAGAATCCGAATACGATAACTATATTTGAGTTGGACACCATTCCTATCTGTCAATTGAGTGCGAACCTCAGTCAGAGAATCTACAATATTTGGCTCAATCTCACCCCTGAATCAGCAATACCGAGAACTAGAGGCAAAGTCGAAAGACGAATTACGAGTCGATTGAGCGCCATTCTCAGTCAAAGAATCTACATTCATTGGCGCGATCTCACCTCTAAATCAGCAATACCAAGAACCAAAGGCGAAGTCAAAAGACGAATTACAAGTCTATTGAGCGCGAGTATCAGTCGTAGAACCTGCAATCAATGGTGCGATCTTACTCCTGAATCGGCAATATCGAGCACCAAGCCGAAGTCGTGAGACGATTTACGAGTCAGCACATCTACGACTACATTCCTTTGAGCGAAGTGCATCAACTTCAATTTGGTTGTATACCTACAGATCTAGCAACCTCAAAGAAGCCCACCTGCACAAGCATTCGACAGCCACTTACACCTGCAGAAAAGGATTAGCCTACGACGGAAGCACTCTTACCGCCCCGAATGTCTGCACGAGCGAAGTGCACTTAGACAGATTTACCCCACAATGGAATCACTCCCTAGCCTGGAATGAAACTACAGTGGAGGATGATTCGAAAAATTATGCACTCTTACCGCCGCGAACGTGTGCACGAGCAAAGTGCACTTTCTGAGAAGCCACCCCATGATGAGAACCTTTCCGTCAATTGAAACGAACTTATAGCAGCTATACATTGCGCAGAGTGAAGTGCATTTACGAGCACAATTGTTATGGACACTCGACGTCCACCTACTGTATCAGACACAGTTCATGAACTGTATGTTCGAGACGTACACGGAGAGAAGCAATGCAGTCGAGCTCTTATCGATTGCGGCGCTACCAGCATCTTCAAGGCACCAAGACTGCTTCGGCAACTTGGACTGCCATCAGAACCAGCATACATAGCAACCTTAGGTCTTGATAACCGGGTAATGATGTCGGCGTAAGATAGTCGCAAAACAACAATGTCGTGTTTGTTTATTTGTTTTAATACTACTGTATTCACTCCAATTACAGTGTGACAGGCTATGAGCCTCTTCATGGCGCCCAGACTGCTTGGGCGACTTGGACTGCCATCAGAACTGACACACATCACAACTGTAGGCCATGACAGTCGGGTATAATGTCGGCGTAAGAGAGTCGGCAAACGACACTCGCGTGTCTGTATATTGAATTTTAGGTGCCGGTTGACGAACTGGATGTCCTCGTGCCTATGATGGCTAATGATCTCGTACTTGGTTCCAACCTAGGAATCCTGAAATCGACTGGTCTGAAGACTAGTTGTTAGATTTGCGGATGCCGGTTGGGAATCCCGGAAATGAGCAAACTATCACTTCGTTACCCCAGGGAGATGGAAGTGCGGAAGCCGGTGCTTGTGAATCACCCCCAGCTGTATATACTCAGTTCTTAGGGGCCACCGCATTCAACGGCTTACATGGTAGTAATGAAGTCGTTGCAGCCTTCACCAGACGAATTGACAAGGGCACTGGTCTGCTGGGTGTATCAACAATGTAGGAAGGAGTCACTTCAGGAAAACTAGGTGGTACGAGCCCCGGTGGATGCTCAATGGGCGAGCAGGGAGCAGCTGCGGTAGTTGCAGCAGAAGGGGGTCCGCAGGGGAACCCTGAATGACTGCTACAGGCTAGCCGAGACACGAACGGAGTACTTGAACGACGGGGCTAGGCCCTATTGTGGCGAACTGTTCTGATCTGGGCTGCTGGATTTCCATTCCACCGCTTCCATCCTATCTTTTCATCCATATGGCTAACACAGATGGAGCAGATTCAGAGCCGTACGAATCCGTGCGGGTCTGCAGTTGGGATATCATCCCCACAGCCATATGAGAATTCACAGTGGTGAAGCGCAGTTAGAAGCGCCGTATACATCTAAACTACAATAAGTGCAAGAGATAATGTCCCACATACAAGAGACGACGGCCCTGTGGAAAGCTACTTTATCCAGGAAAAGAGCCATTATTGAGACTATGGGAATTGGACTTACGAGCGCCGATATGCCTATCTCAGAGACGCTCGGAGATTGATGACAATGAGTCCTATGACTATTGTGATATATTTGACGTTATGTGAAATTCCACCCCTTCCAACATCCTAACTTTCAATATAAACTACAAGACTAGCGATGGAAGGCAGTTATGCAGCTATACGTACCTGACGCCTTGCTCCATATGGCAGATATTATAACGCCGAATTTCTTATGAAGTTATATTACCGTGGATTATCCTGAAGAAAATTTCGACCCAGACTTGGCAATCCCAAGCTGCACAACTAATGTGGCAATTGACAACTCCATATCAACTTCCGAATCAAGCCCTTTCCAATTGAGATTCCCTATCAAGCCGTATGAGATTAGTCGTCAGCAGCGCAACGATTTCAAAGAGGGGGATGACCGTACCAGAAACGCAACCCCTACTCCAAACCTTTACTGAACCGGAAGTGCACCTAGGGATGAAACTAGAGGTGTACTCAGAAATCGACGATGAAAAACGATAATAAGTGCACTGAGGCAAGTGATGGCAAGCACACCAACTGATAAATAAACACGCACACCTGGAGGAGAGCCAGTGAGCGCACCCAGCGATCTGAGACGATCAGCACACCTAGCATACGACGGACGCCAAGTATCCCTCCAAGTGCACCAGAGAGATGATGATATTATCAACCTCGCCTGATCCATGCCGTACAAGTGCAAATACGAATACCGAAGCAATTCTGAACGAGATTCCGAATGACTGCGATATCGCAACCCAATTGGTCCCGGACGAAATTGAATATGATTACCGAATGTGCTGAATAGCCTACCGAATGGCATCACGAAAGACAGTCGAGAGAACTACCAAGAGATGACCACCGGGATCTCACCGCGACGGATATTACTTTCCAACAACATGACACATGGAGAGCGAGAGGATTTCTGGCAGCCCTACCGTACCAAGCCACTGATCGAGACGCTTACCAAATGGTGTACCGAATGATGAAGAGACGATCACCGAACGGCATACCTAACTGAATGCGGAAAGATTTTACCAAATGACTAACGAGAACCTTACGGATGTTCTACGTAAGCTGCCTACCGAGATGGCCAAGAGATATCGACCAACAACAGACCAAAGCTATCATCCAAATGACTTTCACCGAGAAACGGTCCACCGAGACCGGACTGAATGCCCAATCAAGAGATGGCGAGATCTTCAAATGCAATGCACCCAGCGGCTTTCATAGAGCAGAAGCGCTGTTGTTACATGGTGAGTATGACCTACTGAGATGTTAACGTGTTAGATATGGAACAATGATATGCCACCGACGCCCTATGCAATTGGCGTCAATTCTATCACCCCTGAGTGGTCAACGCGAGTGCTATATGCAAATCACAGATACGATGCCAGGAGCGGAACCTCACATCGGTATCCAAAGTCAAGACGAGATGTATGTGATGATTGAATATTTCACCGAAGGTACCCCGGCCAATTCCGATGATGGTCAATGCGTAGAATCAGCTTTTCTACAGACGAAGTGAAAGGTGAACCGAATTATGTGTCGAGTCACAGAGATTACAACGAGAATCCGGAATCACGATTACACTGCTACCGAACTACAATGCCAATCAATAATCAATATGATGGAGCAGTAGTCGACGGAGCAAACAATTTTCAAAAGGAGGGAGATATCCGTGTCAGACTAGTCAAGTCCTCAAGACCAGTCAAAAGCCCACGTGCAAGCATTCCACCGAAACACTCACTCAGAGGTAGACCGAAAAGTCTTACTGACAAGTTGAACGCCTACCGCGAGGCAGTCTACCGAGACACGTACCGAGAAGTCAACAGACAAATCTACCGGGAAGTCTGCCGAGAAGTCTACTAAGATTCTACTGAACCCGCCTATCGCGAGCGCAACCATAAAGTCCACCGGACAGTCACCGAAGCGGACTTCAACAGATGATTACAATATCAAGAAAAATCAAAGAATCTACGAGTTAATGCCGAGTACTGATGACTACCGATGACTACCGGCTGCAAGATATACTCTATAGATCATGCGGAAGCATTGCACAAAGCTCACACAGGGCTAGTGCGCTTGTACTTGGTAGGTAAAACCATTTTAGAAAAGCTTACATGTTAGATGTCAACGAAGGAGATGTGACTTCACACGATGCAATTGACGTATACGATTGATCATCTCCAAATGCTACAAACGATGCCAGCAGGTGGAAGTTCGCATCAATGCAGAGTCACAAGCGGAAGCTCTCTACCACACTGACGATTCTAATAACGACCTAAGCTGAAATATATGAGGTACCGGTATGGACGGTCGGCGGAGTATGGGTTCATAAGTCGAGATATGCAGACGGGATCACTTTTGCAGGTTTCTTCTCTCTTCTCTTCTCTTTTCTTCTCTTTGGATCTGGGCCCGGTACAAATGGCGTCGGCACGGGTTTTTACCACCCTCGCAGTCAGTCCAGTGGAGGTGGATTTTTCCCGTGCGCCATATCCGCCAAAATGGCGCCATTGAGCTGTACCGATCGGTTGTGGGACGTATGCCTTCGTACGATTGTGTGCATAGGATGATTGTTTCATTCCTTGTTTTTCTTTCCTTCTCTTCTCTTCCTATTGTATTTCGGCCCATTACAAATGGCAATGGCGCGGGTTTTTCCAATCGCCACTGGAGGTGGAGTTTTGCCGTGCGCCAGATCCGCCAAAAGGTCTCCCTGATTGGTATCGATCGGTAGCGGGACTTATGATTTCATACATGTACGTACTCGGCATGATTGTTTATTGCTTCCTTCCCTTTTCTTTCCTTTTCTCTTGTACGGTTTATGCAGCCAAGGAGGTCTGCGCCTAAAGAGGGGGATAATGTAACTGCAGCACGTGACCCGGGGCCGGGTAACTGACATTCTATATACTCGGCTCGCCACGAGTCTTAGATCTCTAGTGATAATCTTACCTATACGTCTACATGTACTATCACTCTCCTCCTCGTTTGCAACTGTATCCGTATAATTACTATACGTATGCCTATAAGTCCGAACGCAGGCTTACGTGCCCTTACACACTGGATCAACATGGCCTTTGAGGCACCACCATGGCCATGGAAAGGTATCACGATGGACTTCGTCACTGACATGCCAGAGTCAATTGTATCGGGCTACACCAGGATGCTCCTCATCGTGGACCAATTAATAAAGCTGGCATTCTACTTACCGTGCCAGAAGGATATCGACTTGCCAGAATTGGTCTGGATCTTCATGAAACACCTCTTTTGCATGCACGGATTCCCAGAAAACATACTCACAGATCGTGGCACCCTGTTTACCACCTGATTCTGCAGCGGGGTATCTTTTCACTTCAGTGCTGACCATCGGGTGTTGGCAGCCTTCCATCCACAAATGGACATGCAGACAGAGCGTCAAAACCAGTTGATGGAGCAGTATCTCCAGGCTTTCTACTATTAGAAGCCTGATAATTGGGTCGAACTCTTACCGCTAGCCGAATTCGGTTACAATAAAGCGATATGCGCGTCCACGAGGATAACTCCATTCTCAGTGACTTCCCACTATTATTCAGTGATGCAGTTTAAGGCCACGAAGCAACCATCTAACCTGAATTCACAAATTCAACGAAACACTTTCGCAGCTTGTTTGGAAGAGACCCACCAAACCCTCCGTCAGAACTTGCCCGAGTGTCAAGCGAATGAGGCGAAGTACACCAGCCGCAAAGAGGTTGTTTTTGAGCTCCACGATATGGTCTGGCTTTCAATGTGACACTTCCTGAAAAGAACACAGCCAAAGACGTTGGACTGCAAATGGACAGGACCGTATATGGTAAGTAACATTATCTATAACATTGCTTACAAATCAGACCTGCAGTATACGATCCGGAAATACATCGTTTTCCATGTCTCATTGCTCGACCGCTACACACATGGTACGGCCAGCCAGCAGCCAGCTGAACCTCAGCCGAAGATCGTCCACGACTCTGACGAATGGGATATTGACCAGGTCCTCAACTCTAAGAGACTCTACCGGAAGCTCCATTATCTTGTACAATATGCAGGTTTTAGTTATAGAGAGACCAGCTGGGAACCTCTGGAGAATCTGCGGAATGTGGAAGAATTTGTCGAGAAATTTCACAGAAAGCAGCCAAGAAAGCCTCGACGATGATTGGATTTGCAGAAGTCGGATTGCACGTTTTCTATTGATATTTTACTTTGCATACTTCTTATGGATCTCGGGCCTGTTTAAATGGCATCAGCACGGGTTCTTACAACCTACCACTACAAGTGGAGTTTCCCTCTGCACCAAAACCACCAAAAGGATACTCATAGAGCACTGATCGGTTGTAGGACTTATTTAGTCTTGCGGAGGTATACTCGTTGGTAATGGTTCTTCTTGTGGGGTTTCTCTTATAATTATATAAGTATGTGGCAGCCGAGGGGGTCTGTTCCAAAAGGGGGGGTTGATGTATTGGCAGTCATGATTAGGTTCCCGGCAATAGACGAGACGTGTCCAGGGCCGGATAACCGTAACAACATATAGACAACTCGCCATCTCCCTGGGATCGCTAGCGAAAATTATACCTAAAACTACTCCATTATATTACCACATCGGCATGTGCAACCATGACTTCTCATATACTCCCATACGCGGCGATATACGGATAGAAGGCCTTACTCTAACAGTCCAAATTCTATATACTCCTTGGTGGACCGCTATGACTGTTCATTCAAAGCTTTGGATTGCAGACTATATTTGTAGACATGTGACTTCATTGGAACTGAATTGGCATTGCGGAATTGAGGAGGCCGGCAGCTGGGGCATTCTGTATAGCATTTCTTACAAAGTTGTTTGTGATTCATCAGAACTACTCGTGAGATTAGAAAGTAATCGGTTCGGTGTTTAACCCTTGCCCCAAGTGGGAGCTTACATTTCATGTGGTTTCGGTGCCCGTCATCTGTAAAAAATATTTCAGTCCGGGCGGAATGGCTCCATCAGAGTAGACGCGCTCTGTCGGAGCCGTCAGAGACACCCTGGTGGCGAATCACTCCGCGCACAGCTTCAATACCACCCGTCGCGTTGCATGTTTCCCTCCGATCGCTGTTTCACTGTTTCTTCTCCCTCTGTCGGTCTCCTATTTTAAAGCAACACTATGGCGGTGAAGGCCAACTGTGACCATATGTAGGAATGGGTTCATTGGGCACGCGTTTGCATTGGAATTGCAATGCGATGGGTAATGCTGCGAAAACCACTCAACGCGTTCCTTCTATCTGCCCACAAAATGCCATTCTCTCTTGACTAATTTTACACATCATTCCAAGTCACCAGATCTCTGTGGCTATTGACAATCCATCGCTCATTCCGTCCGTGTCCTGTCTTACTACTAGTAGCGATCTCTGGAATTACGTACGCGCAGCCAAAAATGTTTCCCATGCTGAATACTTGCAAAGCAACGGCTGCCAGTGGTTTTCTCACTTGTACAAATTTCAACACGGGATTCCAGTTACCCCAGTTTTCAGGTATTGTGGTGAACGCCAGGGCTAACCAATACTCAATGAAAGCTCCATCCTAATTGTGGAGCTTGATCTTGAATAGTCGTTGCAGTTGCCACAGCAGACGCCCATTCAGCGCACCATATCACCTCCCTGGGCATTGCGTTACTCACACCCAGTTGTTCCGTCGATCCCCTCCGTGCCAGCTCTGGCTTCCTGTGCATCGACACATCTCAGATATACGTGCACCTTCTAAACCCACAACATGAAGGTTAATACCGGTGTAAATACAGAGCGCCATTGCGTGCAGTTGTTCATCCATTATATATGTCTTGTTACGACTCTTGTCCTTTATAAACTCCCGCGTGCTGCTGTATATTGTGGCGCGGTGAGTTGCCTCTTGCGTATTGTCGAGTAATACTCAGAAGTCTTTGATCATAGCGTCAGGATGTTTTCCATCAAGCCGGTTTTGGGGCCCCATGAATTCGGGCTTCGCAGTTGACTGGGAGCACAGGGGGGCAGCCAGATCAGCACCGGAAGGGAACACTTTGCAGGCGGCAGAGCTGTTTTCCTCACACTGAGCAAGGGCTTGGAGGCTTGACTTGGAGCTCAGGTTGGCAGCCAGATCAGCACCGGAAGGGAAGACTCAGTAGGCGACAGCGCTGTTCTCCCAATGCTGAGCGAGGGCTTGGCGATTGAGCTTTCTGATTTCGAAGCAGAGAATGCAATGCTGAACGGTGATTGCTTGTGGCAGGTAGTTTTCATTTTAATTGGAGGCGTTCCAACCATCCTTGAGGTTCGTTGTATTTTCTTTTTCATGTCTCACGGCTGAATACTGTTGCAAGGCTCCATATCGACGAATCTTTTCGGCCCAATGAGACATCAAGTTGATCTTCGGAAAGTTGAAGTCGGCATCTAACTCCTTCGAAATATATATCTCGCCGCTGACATAATCCCGCCAGCTGTTCATTTTGCGCCGCATTTTGGATAGCAACAAACTTTCAGCATTTGTTTCCTCGTCTACCTGCCGCATCTTCACGAGTTCCGTTCCGAGGGCATTGGCTTTGGCCATCGCCTTTTTGCCGGCCCGCACGATTTGGAAAACATCTTTCAAGGTGTGAACATGATGCAAGACGCCCTCCATGTAGCTCAGTGTTGCATCATCGTGAGATTTATATCGAGCATACATATAGAATTCTAACAATGCCCGGGTTCACTCAATTGCCAGATTGAATATGGGACGCTGAGCAGGGCTTCCACCTGGTAGAGACTGGGTTAAAACTCCAAGCAGGTACCGACTCATTTCCTTTATTCCCTTCCCATTCCAGTGAGAAACTTCCTCATATGACTTATTTTTGGAGTGATGTCGTGGTAAGCAGGCACGGATAACCAGATAGCATTGTGATTATCGAGCCGTTTGTGCGTCTTCATGAAGTGGAAAATCCACTTCTGAAGGTGCCCAAGCATGCCGATCTGCATTGTATGGAGGAAGTCGGACTTAGGGAGGTCGCTGACAATACAGGGAATGTGTCGAAACATGTTGAATCCTCGGTGAACATGGCGCGACGAGGGTTTGGCATCGGCTGACTTGGTGTTGGCATCGGTGAGCGCGTTATATAGGTTGTGATCCTGCCGGGGGTGTTGATTGTCAGAATGCACATAATCTCCAAGTACGTTCTTTGAACTCTCGCACCAAAAACAAACATGTCGCTCGAGATGACGTAGGTCGCTATACTCTGGGCAATCTGCAAGCCATGCTGATATAACCGGTTTACAATGCCAGAAGTAGCCATCTGCACAGAGCTCGTTGCAATACCCGCTCTCAGCGCTGGGATGGTGTTTAAAGGTGAGTGGCTGGAGTACCCGCCAGAGTACTTCGTTCAGCCCCTCTCGGTTTGTTTGTTGCGTCCCATCCAGCCGCTTCTGAGGAATATTGCAATTCTTGATCGGGATCTGTGGGAGAGTGACCATTACGACGCAGTGTGTTGAGGGCGTCGGGTAGATCCTCGACGATAGATTGCCAATTGTCATATATACAGGCCACACTTTCTTGTCGCCTGCAAAATTCGAGAGATGTGTTCCGTCGGACATGATGATCAAGGGAAGCAGTGTATCCCCCACTCTGAGCGTTGACTAAATGTCGATTAGCATGTTATTATCTTCGATTATCTCTCCTTACCTGTGTCTCCCACCACCTATCCGCAGTGTGCATTTCGGTAAAAAGGTATTTTGGGGGCGTAATGTTGTGATAGCACCGCTGATGGGCGAATATGAGATGCTCCGCGTTGTATGGATGCCGCATCAACTATCTCATGCTTTTGATGATGTCTCGACTTGAGCATTTGATAGGGCGTTGGTCATTGACATTCCATCTCATATGCTGCAGAGTATGTAGTTCGCACTCCCCGAGAGCCAGATCATCTGGCATGGTAGCCACGATCTCCTGGACATCAGACCCGTTTTTGAAGTTTGCGAAACGCAGAGCGGTGTTTTCATCATTCAGCACGTTGGCATTGTATGTCTTCATACCCTTCTTCTTGATCCCACACTGGCTATATTCGTACTCTTCACGCGTCGCAAACGGGTAGTAGGGATTGATCGGTAGGTTCATCTCAAGGCAACCCGGAGCGTCGCGTTCCCATGGCTCAGCAATGTAATTGATCAGGGGAGCCCCGGCGCCGGAGAATATTTCCATCCGCGACAGTGCTGGCGGTGGTTGAAACTCTGAGTCTGCGATGTTTTCAACGTGGTCACGGTTGAGAAATGCGTCCAAGGCTTCGACTGAATCTTTGTTACGGTTGAATTCACGATGCTGAGCGGGTTCAACGCGTCGCGGTGCGCTGCAAACAGTCAGATTCTTCTGGGGTGCAACTTGAAGGTGTTCAGCATGGTGTAATATGATACATTTAAGCCTCCAGCTATCTGAGGGGAATTTCTTTTGTAATGAAAATTAGGGTCAACGGAAAAGGATCTTCTCTGGCATTGTCGACGACACGCGAGGAGTGCAGTATACGGTGTAGAAAGGGACCAAAGTTGGTGCTGGGCCTGAGCAGCCTGGTGTGTAAGCTCACGATACTTTCACCTAACTTATTGACCATCAACATCATCACAAGTAGGTTCCTTGCCCGCCAGGAGTTGCAAAAATGCTGCTTGAGCGATGTTCCATAATACAATGAATAAACTAAAACCAATAAAAATAAATCCAGTACAAAACAGATAAATAAAATAAACCTTAAGCGATGCAAAAACCTTGCGACGTGTGTAATAATAAATGCCTGACATAAATACAATAGAACACAGGAAACGAACAAGACAGACAAGAACCCGACCATAAACTGAACGCAACAACCATCGACTTCTCTGCAACGCAAGGAATAGTTCACTGGTCGCCCACCGAGCCATCCGAGTGCGCCTCAGCGAGAGGGATATCGGGGAGAGGGACATCAGGGAAAGAGATATCATGGAGAGGGACATCGGGGAGAGGGACAACATGCAAAGAGACATCAGGAAGTGGGACATCGGGGAGAGGGACATCGGGGAGAGGGACATCGGGGAGACTGTCACCACCTGCCGATTCAATCCGCAGCTGATAATCCACATCCAGGTCCGAGGGATTTCCGGCTGCCTCAGCGTCTGGCTGAGTTGCCACCGCCGCGTGAGGTTTTTACGGAGTCACAAGCCCCAAATTCTCCAGCCCACTGAGAGGATGAGTCACCGGAGTTCGTGGTTGTGGGCAAGGCTCCGGGGTTTGTGCCTGTGGAGCAGGTGCCGGAGATTTTTCTGTGGTGTAAGCTTGCCCATCTCGTGGCCTTGCTCAGGTAGCACGATTCACTGATCTTCTACCATGGTATCAACATCGTCAGCCAATGTATTTACCATCTCCTCCTGGCCAAGCGTCTGAGGTTCTTTGCCATCATCCTCATCAACTTCCTCCTCCTCATCCTCACCCTCATCCTTCACCTCCTCCTCATCTTCCTTCTCTTTGTCTATCTCCTCATCATTGTCACCGACACATTCCATATCCAGATCGCCGTCTAAATCAACGCCGTCCGGTGCGTCCACATCACCCTCCATGCGCATATCCACATCAGGGTCAAGTTCTCAGTCATATTCGTCGTCCGACTCGGTAGAGTGGGTATCATCTTCTGAGGAAATTAACATGGCGGCCGATGCTTCCTGCTGTAAATACACCCGCTCTGGTTACCCCTCCGTGTCCGAGTCTGCCTCATACCTTGCCTTCTGCAACTGCCAAGCAACGGCACGAGACATATCATCTCCCCCTCCAGTTTGTTTAACAATACCATTCCCTTTACTGTTTCCCTTCCCATTCCCCTTCCCTTCCTCGGTTGCCTTCCCCTTCCCTTTCCCCTTCCAATGCTTTGTACCCTTCCCTATCCTGGTCCCTTTCTCACCGCCCTGCATGTCCTCCTCACCCTCGCTGTCGTCATTGTCATTGCCATCGTTAGGACGGCTCCTTCCGCCGCTCGGTGCTCCTGGATTGGCCCAGTTGTCATCATCATTATCCTTGTTGATTTTCTCATTCCAATTCTGTGGTCTAACGGCCAGGAGGTCTCCTGGCTTGTACTGTCTGCAGCTTCGTGGCTCAATCTTTGCCCTGAGATGTTTGCTACCATACCAAGAACAACGCTCGTCAGTGCGTTTAACCTTCCCCGATCTGGTTGTCGGCGGATTAGATCGATCGACTTGATCCCCACAGGCACCGGGGTTGTTCCACCTCCCATTGTTCATTTGATCTCCGTTTTTGTCCAACATTTGCCCCATATATGAGCAGAAATCTGCCCACCACTCCCGAAAAGGTGAAATCCTGCTCCTGCGGTGCACCCACATCAGCTGGAATTGTAAAAAGTGGCTCGTCGTGACTGGATCAAGCAAGATTATATCATAAAAGAGGTCCCAGGCCCTCTGATCCTGGACGCCGAAAACATGTTATATCCGTTAGAGTCCCTGGATGTTTTCCGAGATCAAACACTGTATATGATCCTGATCCAACGAAACGCGTCGATTCATAACCGATGTTGGCATTTTTGCCCTGGCAGTTGCCATCCCATGTCCTTTGCGGCTGCCCTTTGGTGCCATCGCTGTGAGGTGAAAATGAATCTACCTGCGAGGCATTAGCTTTATGATACGGTTGCATGTAGCGGGCGCATGCCCAGAGAGAATATACAAAGTTGTGTAGGTTATTGGGTGTGTTTTCGAACGCGAGGCGTTGTTTTGTGCAAGTTATGTGTGTCGAGAGAGTTGAGGATGCTGGCGGTGTGTTAAATATGTGGGGAAAGGAGAATGGAGGTGCAGGCGGGAAGAAGGGATATATATACTTCAGTTGCTGCGATTTGATTCATATCCTGCCTTTCGTTGGTTAATGAATACAACACGGCCCAGCGTTCATCTTACACAACCGCCAGGCACTTCATGAATGAGCTGCCTCGAGACGAGATTTAGTACTCGTGGTGAAGACAGGTCGCGATGCTGGGCTTTGCGTTGGCATCTCATACGACTTTTACCAGTCAGACCTCGTGCATCTCGGAGCAAACTGAGTAGTTCTCAAGTTGTGCCAACTGTGGAACCATCCAACACGGCTACCAACGTCTAGCGGTGCAAAAAGCACAAGCAACTGGTGGCATAGGATAGAGAATACATCATTGTTCCCATTGCGATGCTTTTAGCTCTGCCAAAGAGGGATTTCCACTGGGAAGCTGAAGATATACACAGTCGATGGTTGGAAGTATTGTGCCAAGAACGAGTGCATTACGATGAGAATCACGCCAAGAAGGCTTAAACACCCTTCAAGTGGTGACAATTGACCTTCAGACTTTGCTGTAATAGTGAATAGCAATGCTGAGTTCAATCTGAGATTGATCTGATGGCAGTTAACCCCATAATTGCAAGCTGTTGAAGGGATCTCGTCACCGAGTATTGTCAGGGTTTAGAGTCTAGCGTGGGCTACACTGCGCCTCCCTTTTTTGTCGAAAGCCTTCTTGGTCGCTCAAATAGGAGTCTACCTCGCCTGCCGTTGAATATGAATGCAGAGGCAATTATTCCTTCATGCTCAACGTGGAACATCAGTAGCGGACTAGGTCATCCCAAGGCCCTGACTTTGACACAACTCCGGTCGTACGAAATGTTCGAAGTCTTGCGAATCGTGAGAATCAACAACAGTGTGGGGCTTTGGGGAATTCTCAAATTCCGCCTGTTAAGAGAGCGTTTCCGTACCGGCTGGCGAGAAGGATTCCACTCAAGGAGGGACTTCCATAGCCTCTACAATCGAAGGTCAGAACTGCATCCCCTCATCTTCACTGAACAATTCTTGTGTTTTAGATATCACTCAACGCGTGACTTCTACCCAGTCAGCTACACTATGACGGTCCATATATACTACAACCACCACACCGGTTACAAGCAGCTGTAGCACAACAGCATCCGGAGGAACCTAAACGCGTCACATTGTATCCAGCCCCGGATTTGGAATTGCTATCTCTCCCACTCCTCTTATCGGTCTTGAAAACCTGCCTACACGCATCCTCAATGCAAAAACCCGCGTGATGATTACCAATCCACTCCGAACGCGAGCTACCGAAAAGAATCAGAGACAGAGCCAGTGGGAATTGCAATTGGAGGCGATGTCTACACGTCGATCAATGGTCTCCGGCAGTTGCAACATCCATTTATTTGGCCACTCAGACATGACGCATCTTGTGTTTGCAATGGGTAGACTCCTGAAGCTCAAGATGTGGAACAGAGGGCTGTTTATGAGTGCAAGCGACTTGGAGACCGTAAGTTATGCAACGCGACGCGTTTCGAAAGCATTAGATGAAGCCCCACACTGGCAGATAATAGAGATGTACTGGAACACCGCTTTGCAGAAAAACAACATTTGGTCCATAGCATTTGAGGTGCACACAATTGTGATCTTGTAAGAGGTATGCTGAAGCAACTTCCCAGGTTGGATATTACACGCTCACAGGTACCAGGTTCACACACCAGTCGTTAAGGTTAAATCCCATTTTACTCAATCAGCAAGGGACAACATAGCAGAGCTTTATGAGCTCAACCGCTTTGAATCAGCCATAGAGCGTTTGGAATTCATTGATTCGCTTCTGGCAGACAATAAGTATCTTTTTGCTGTTGCAGAGTCTGTGGAAGGTGGTCTACAGTGTTCATATTCATCGCAGCGAGAGTCGAAATCTAATAACGAGTGGCTAGTGTCAACTTTACTTGGTAACAGAAGCCATCCCGCAGTTTATTTACATCAAATTTTGTCATTGAGCGAATAACCACAGTCAGTATGCTGATGGATTCTATAATTCCATGATTCACGACAAGGATGGTCATATATCCTCGCCACTGATCATGTTTACATGCACCATGGTGTGCGATGCTCTCCTGCAGTGGCGAAACAACAATGGTGTTCATCCGAAAGTGTCCAAATCAAAGCTGAAAGTGGACAGACCTGATCACTCTAACTTCTTCAATCATAAGAATGACAGTGGTAAGAACACATCCTGCTGCAACAGGTCCCAAGTTGTCAACCTCGCCAGGCGTTGCAGACACATATACATTCTTGATGAATACCTGGAACACACTACCGGAGAGCTCCCAACAGAGGGTGTATAACATCACTCTTGCTAAAGTCAAACGTCAGATCTAGCAGGCGGAGAACCCAACGCCTGCCGTAATCATCAGCACAGAAGCAGCGACTGTTGACAATCCTATTCTGCTTGACTAGTTGACCTCCGAAGTGGCGCTTGAGGAGCCTGAGATCGGAAGCACTGACCCAAACATCCCGATAGACAACAATTGCACGGATGACGAACAGCATTTTCGGATGCCAGATGTGCAGAGGGGATTACGAAGATGAAGGTGACGAAAGCGACGAGCAAAATGCCATCTGCACTGCCAGCCAGCGACGACAGCCCGCGACAGAACTCGACAGGCTTGACTGGGGAACTAGTGATGTTGACGGGTATGAGGGAAAGGATGGCGACGATGCGGATGCGGATGTGGATGAGGAGGAAGATGCATCGCAAGCCGATGATGGATCAACGCCGAATGTAGAGAACTGAGGGCATAGTAGGTGATTTTGACGGGTATGAGAGTGACGATGCGGGTGCTGACGAGGAGGAATAATCATCGCAAGCCTATGATGGATCAACTTAGAATGTGGAGGACTGAGTGCATACTACTAGAGAATGGGAAGATTGCACAGCATATTTCAGACATATAAAATACAATAATAGCGAAGCAAATGCAACCACCAGCGATGTATCTGAAGCGAAAACTGTATTGCAATAAGTGACAAAATCTCAAAGCTAAACAGAAATGAAAGTGCGGCATGTGGCCATAGGCCGAAGAAAGGCATAAACATCGCCAGGCGTTGTGTAAACGGCTACTGCATAACTTGCGACCCCTGCCAAGAGTGTAACATATGTGTCATTCTCATGGTGCGTATACGTCACCACATTCCGGCCGCAAAGTAAAGAAAGCATGACGCCGGAGCATCAAGAGACATATACAACACGACACGTCATAAGAATAGGAGGCATGGTATAATAACCGGCGCAAAGGAGGTATGTAACGCGACCTGTCACTTTGGCGAAGGGTCATGTCTAATTCTCTGTCAGAGGGTACGAGGTTCCGTCAGAGCCGTCAGAGCCGTGCGGAACACCTGGGTGTTTCAGACGCAAACTGGAGTTGTTGCTCATGATCGTTTGCCATTCTCCGCTGAGGTACCCCTAGTTTCACCAGCTACCAGCACCGCTACCAGCACTGCTACAGAGAGGAAACCGATGGCTTCGCATGCTGCTTTATCTGCTACAGCCAATAAGCAGCGAAGAGGTAGGTGTGACTGTTGTTGGTAACGAATTAAGGCTAATTTACTGTCAGGCCCTAAGATTACACCGCGCCGCCGTGCTTTCATTGTCGCCCTGCACTATGCAATCCCTGGATTCGAGTGACTTCCTTTCAAGAAGATTGGGCAGGTGGTAGGGGTGGCTAATTCAACATGTGGGGATATCTACAGGCAAGCTCTGAAGAATGCCACAGCTAAGCAGCTGCAGACTCAATCGAGTGAGGGAATTGACGACGTGACTGGTAGTAGTGGTGAAGAAGGAGTCCATGAGCATCATCATATCTTCTTGAGAAGTATTGATGCTGAGCTGGAAGATTTGTATCAATCAGTCAGAATGCCAGGAGGGTGTGAGCATTTGCAGGTTGGACTTGGAGATCGGAACACTGCCGAGCAATTTTTAGCTTCTATTGATAAAGAACTGAGTGCGCTCCAAGAATTGCCATCTTCAGAACAACAGGGAGAGCAACTTGGACTTGAGCCATGTGAATCAGATGAAGTTGCACTGTGCGACTTAATTTCTGCTGAGTGCCTTGACGCCGATGCAAGAAGTGGGCGGCCTCAGGTTCTGTCTAAAGCTGAGAAAGATTGGTTAATTACCACTGTTCGACAGAGTTGGGCAACACGACATATGTCTTTGGTTGCATTGCAGTTGGAGACAGGCTTGGGACATGTTAGCAAAGCAACAATTCTGCAGTTACTTAATAGTCAAGGCATTAAGGCCTATATTGAAGAGTGCAAGATCATACTGGGTGAGGATAATAAGAAAAAGCGAATGGTAAGTGTAATGTTGCATTGTATAAAAAATATTCCAATGACCACCGCTAATTTAAATGAACACATAGGTGTGGTGTTCCACTCGTCAGCATTGGACAATCGATGAGCAGTGGAAGAACTATGCCTTCACAGACGAAATGTCTATTGAAGTAGGTGGTATATTTGGTCGATCATTAGTCTGCAGAGAGCAAACTGAACGCTGGGTGCCTGATTGCTTGGGGGCTAAGAAGATACAAGGACCAACAGTCATGTGCTGGGGAATGATAGGATATGGCTGAAAAGGTATATGCCATGTTTCGGATCCAGAGACACCAGAGGAGCGAGCTTCAGCTGAGTTTGAAATTGAAAAGTACAATACCGAAATTATGGCAAAGTGCGAACACCTCCATTCCGAGTTGAGAGCATCAACCGAATGGCCTCTATTACGTACACATGAGCTTAAATATGCAAGAATTCAGCGAGAGGAAGAAAGAAATGGGGCACGACACAGAAAGATCACACAAAGCTGGCGTGGAAAAAGATTTAAGATTGAAATGCTTACCCGAATTGATGATAAAGGAGTGGATGCATGGCGTTATGTCAAGCATGTTGCAGAACCTTTATTATGGCCAGAATGCTGTCGACAACTTCAGCACAATCCAAACTTCATTCTCATGGAGGATGGCGCATCTTGCCATACAGGAAACTATACATCATATCAAAGAGAGAAGCATGGAATACCAAAAACTGATTGGCCACCCTCTTTTCCAGAATTCAACCCTATTGAATGCATCTGGACAATTCTGAAGCGCAGAATACAACGGCACCAAGCCTCTGAAAGCGTCACTACTATTGCTGAGATGAAGGTGGTCTTCCAGGACGAGTGGGACAAGATCACGGTACACGAAATCAATACGGAGATTGTAAAACTTCCAAAAATCATGCAGCGCTGCCTCTCTGTCAATGGAAGCAATAACTACCATGCATAAGGTGCCTCCATGCTCTTTGCATTCTCTATTGGTAGCTATACCACACTCTCACTACTGGATTCTAATTTCTCCATGCATTGTATTTCTGGTTTTTTAAGTTCCTTTGTTAGTAGTCCTTTCATCAACCAAGATTTCGTGTGCAACACCACTATCTCTCACTATGTTAATCTCTGGCTCTTCTGCTTTCATTTGACCCTATGCTTGTCTTGTTGTGAATAGAATTGACATAGATACAGTGCATTTTGACATGGTCATGCCGGCCGCTACAGTACTGATCATAAGCGCCGCTAGAGTTAGGGGTAAACACCCAACGGATTACTTTGTGATCTGACGAGTAGTGTTAGCAACGGTTCCAACCCGCTAGCATGGTTCCAGGTTAGGGTTGGAACCGGAACCGAACAATTGCAACGGTTCTTACCACACGAAAACCCGGACCGTTGCAATTGGGCCGGTTTTACAACTAAAAACCCGTCATTTGAACCTCACGACTTTGGCTGCAATTAAGTTTCTGAGTTCTGATTGTATCGTGACATGATCAATACTTAGCTTGTGCTGAATTAGCCGCGCTTTGAACTCCCACCTTCAGATTTGCGATCTAACCAATATTTGTTTAATCCCGATCAAAAATCCGCAAATTTGGCCTAAAATTGTGCGTTTGTTTAAAGCCACTCAATGACTATTGATCGGATCGCCAACCAGAAAGCGGGACGTGAACGAGCGGTTGATTCTGTACTATCCATGTACTGATCATGTCACGATACGATCACAACTCAGATACATAATTGGAGGTAAATTTGCAGGAACCGTAATATGGCACCGCGGTCCTGGTACAACCCGGCCCTAAAACCGCTGATTTGTGTCTGGTCCGGGTCACAAACCCGCCAAGACAATGCGGGTCGGGTTTTTGTCCAAGTCTGTACCAGAAGCAGACCGAACCGCCTGGCAAAAACCGGACCTCAGGCGGGTTACCTGGACCCATTGCTAACACTAATCAGATCCTGGTAGCAGTGGAATGGGCAAACACTTGCCGGTAACAGCGCAGATTATAAAGTTAAACCAATGAATGGAGTGAAAAGTATCTGAATTGTGTAAGTCAATAGTTAATGACAGAGTTTTGGATATTCTAAAGAAACAAGGAGGTCGAGGAATTACAATTGTAAGGTCGCAATTGACATTGTTATTTGACATCTCGATCTTGGCCATATTATCTGTGATGACAGACAAAATTGATCTACACTGGCTGAAATGGACTGTGATACTGTCAAATTCAACTAAGATACCTGAACTCGCTTCCTGATGATAAGATTTCTTTCACCTCACCCACCATGGTGTGCTGTATTAAACTTCCAGATACGACGGTCATATAACTCACTCACTTGCGATCTTGCGCTACTGTGTACTTGCACTCTTGGTATCATTTGTAGGAAGGAATATTCATTGACACTGGATGCAATTAAAAATGCATTACCATCAAGAAAAAAAGTTAGCCTAGCTTTAGATACGTGGACATCAATGAACAAATTGGCCATAGCTTGGTCATTGCTTACTGTCTGGATTGACATTGGGCATCGTGTGAAGTGCAACCTGCATTCGATGAGGTTAATTACCACATCTTTTCTTATTCCAAATTTCACTATGGTTGAGACCTCAAGGGTCGACATCCAGGGGCAAGGGTTCGCATACATTGCAAAGATGTGCTTTAGTTTGTTAAGCTAACGGATGGCTGGTTACTTGAAATTGCGACTGATAATACTTCATTAAATTACTCGATGACCCGAGATCAGCAGTCAACAATTGAGGCCTCAGCAACCAAATCGCCCGCTTTGTGTATTCACATACCGTATATGGCTCATCCAATTTATTTTGTTTTAGGTGCATTCCTGAGTACTGTCGCTGTGACGTGTAGGATACAGTCATGGGTTGCATATTGGCGGAATCAACCATTTGGAAAGATTACAAGCTCGGACTGTGGGAAAAGTCAAAAACTTCGAAAGGAAGGAAATTCTCGACTCAACATGGCGTTGGCCATGAAGCCAGTTTTACCGAAAATAATTCAGCAACTTCCTAATTGAAGAATTTTTGAAAGTACTATAACTGAACTTTGTATTGCTGCAAATGCTTGCACAATTAATTATGCTAACACTTGGTCATAGAAACAAGTTCCATGACTGGTAAAAAACATAAGTCCACCATCGCTGTGCGGCCCAGTATCGATGATCAAACCAAGTGATATATGACAGTTGAGTTGCTTGAGCTCGCCTACTGATTGCGAAAAATTACCCAAGAGTAGTGTTAGCAACTGGTCCGGGTAACCCGCCAGGAGTCCACCTTTTGACCGGCTGTTTGGTTGGGTTTGGTTACAGACTTGGCCAAAAACCCGGCCTTGTTGGTCTTGGTGGGTTTGTTACCTGGACTGGACATAAACCCGCGGGTTTTTGTGCGGAGTAGACCCGGACCGCGGTTGCATTTTACGGTTCCTACAATTGTGGTTCGACATTAACTCCTATTAAGTATTTATATTCTAATCGTATCACGACCTGATGAATACGTAGATTGTGCAGTGTTAGCCCCTCTTTCACCTCCCGCGTTCAGATTTGCGATCCAAACAATATTTGTTGAGTCGCTGTGGAATAACACGAAATTTTGTGAGAAATTCATGGGTTTTAAATAGCAACTCCACAAATATTGGTCCGATCGCAAAGCCGAAAGCGGGAGGTGCAAGAGGGTCTAAGACTACACAATCTGCGTATTCGTCATGTCATGATACGAGCAGAACGCAAATACTTAATTCGAGCTGAAATTCTTAGGTTGAAATCCACCATTTTGTTGGTAAAACCGGCCCAATTACGACGGTCCAGGTTTTTCGGGTCACAAAACGCATTGTCACTGTCCGGATTCGGGTGGAACAGAACCCAGAACCGACCCGGGAATTTGGAACCATTGCTAACACTACCCAAGAGTGGCTCACGAAACCAAATTTCACTAAATTCCAGCCACCCCTCAGAATACAAGATGAATGGACCATTGTCAAGTACATCACGGATGTCCTATGGGCAATCCTATACTGTACCCTGAGGACGTTGAAAACACATATGGTAACATGAATCACAGCTAGTGTTAGCAACAGCTCCGTGTAACCCCCCAGCAGTCCAAGAATTGACCGGAAAAACTGTTCGGTTCTGTTCCAGACCTGCCAAACAAGCCGACCACCCGCTTCTTAGCAGGCTAAACCTGTACCCGTACCCGTCCAACTGCGGGATTTCCTTGGCTTGTCGAGACAACTCGGTTCCGATCTCCAGTTCTCATTTCCGGGTATTTGTGTTTATGGTCACAGTCCGATGTGTTACTGTCATGTGCAAAATAATCACTATGGTGCATCATTCTCGTTATTTCATTCATTGGCTGCCTTTATAATCAAAACACAAAGAGACCTGCTCTGTACAACAACCTGATGTGGATTGTGCACAATTTTTCGACTTTCATCATTACTAACATTTGATGTCAGGAACACCCATAATGACAGTCAAGGCAGCCATGAAGCCAGCAAAGGATCAGATTGGACCTCCGACTGCGTCGAGAGTTTATTGAGAACTCATGGAGATACATGATAGTGTCAGCGGAATATCGCAATGCCGCAAGTAACATCACTGGCATTAAGTAGCCAGAGGAGTTTAGCATACAGGAAACCACCATCTCACATATCCATATCGGCTCTCACAACCGATGCCATACCAGATTTGTCACTAATTAAGCAATCGAACCTTGTTCAACCTGTACACTGTTACTGCTGCATATTTCCCCCTTACCTACTTCCCATAGAACGAAGGGATTCAGATAAACATATTGTATTGGCTCGTAGGTCGTCTGTATTATACCTGTGCAATATGTGATTATTGACAACATATCTCCACATAAAGGTAATGGTGAATCCATTTTAACATCGGTCATGATTTTTTTGATGTCATTAACTACAGTGTCAGATACGATAATTCGTCTGAGCATGTACAAGGGTCCAACTAGTTGAATGGACCTTCTAGTCTCCAAGATGAGGTGATGAAGAACTGATCCACGCGACATCGTCCTGCCTCTTACAGATGAGTGAGAAAGTGCATTCTACACTCGAGAGATAACATTATAACAAAGTTTCACTTACAGATGGTACAGAAGTCATAGATGGAGCGATCAATGTGCAATATGAATCAGAATGAATGACCACAATCATGTTGCATTCGTCCATACATCCGACTACATCACTCTGTGCTTACACAGGGCGCACATTATCGGCATTTTGAAAATTGCTTATAGTAGGTCATGGAAATCGAGGAGATCGAACTGGATATGGTGAAGTCAGCAGATTGCAACATAATAATGAAAAATTAGGGTATAAATTTACCTGCCGTCAATTGCCAACTGAAAGCGCTGGAATGTCAATGCACTACGTTATCCATCGCTCAGAAAACATATGCTTCAGTTGATTAGAAATTCATACGCCACAAAGCTTTTGCAAGCAACTCAGTGTTGATACAAATTGTACATTGGCTTTGAATAATGACTAAATAATGATGTGTACAAAACTATTATCCAGAAAACAACAGTTGAAACATGTTGATGGTGAGTGTGAATGGAGCGTCAATGAATGTTGGTGTTGTAACTGAGTTAAATTGAAAGGAAGTTGCATGCTGTTATTCATAACACCCATATTGGCAGCCTTGCTCTGCAACAGACCTAGCGACACAGATACAGCCCAATGCTGAAAATGAGAGTCAATGGAGTGACAATGATTTTTGGATTTGTATGTATGCGAATTGGGAAGCGATTTGCTCGCTGTTATGTATAACCAAAGTATTGACAGCCAGTCTAACCCTAAGGGAAAGCGACACGGTGACAGCCCTATTCTCAAAATGACTGTCAACGGACCATCAATGATTTTTGGCCTTGTAAGCAACTTAATTGGGATGTGATTTGCTCAATAGTATTTGAAATGAACAGATTGGCAACCGTTATAGATAAAAGTATCTGTGACACGGTAACAGCCACGTTCTGATACTCAGCGTAAACGGACTGTCAACCATGTTTTGTCTTGTAAGTATATTCATTGGAAAATGATGTTCATCTGGTTATCCATAACCAACGTATTGGCAGCGTTTATAGGTACAAAAGAAATTCACAGGGTTTCAGCAGCAATATCACAGTGAGTGTCAACAGAGCATCCGCCATTTATGTCTTGTAATTAAGTTAATTGTGAAGCGATTTGCTTGCTTTTATCCATAGTCAACTTATTGGTAGCCTGTATGGGTATGAGAGAATGTGACATTATCACAGCCCCATTCTGAAAATGAGCCTCAACAGAAATTGATTGATTTTGGATGTTACATCTTGTATAATCGAAGGGCTCTGCAACGGCTGGTACCCATCATCAATGTATTGGCAGCCATTAACAGCAAATGAAATCAGGACGTGGTCATATCCGCAGTCTGAAAATGAGTGTCAATATAGCGTTGACGATTTAGTGGGATGCATCTTGTATAATCCAAACGCTGTGCTATGGCATTTACCCAGAATCGAAGTATTGGCAGCCTTTATAGGCAATATCGTGTTTGTCGATACTGCAATGCCTCAAAATGAGTGACAACACAGTGTCAACAGAGCATCAACCGAGCATCAGCAGACCATCAACACAGCGTAAACCAAGTGTCAACAGAGTGTCAATGAATTTGGGTGTTGCATCGGGTATAATCCAAGGGCTCTGCTACGGCAAATACCGGGAATCAGTGAAATGGGAGCCATTCTGACCAAATGAGATCGCAACATGGTCACAACCCCAGTCTGTAAATCACCGTCAACAGAGCGTCAACGTTTTACTGTGTTGCATCTTGTATAATCCAAGGGCTGTGCTATGGCATCTACCCATAATCAAAGTATTGGCAGCCTTTATAGGCAATATCGTGTTTGTCGATACTGCAATGCCTCAAAATGAGTTACAACACAGTGTCAACAGAGCTTCAACCGAGCATCAGCAGACCATCAACACAGCGTAAACCAAGTGTCAACTGAGTGTCAATGAATTTGGGTGTTGCATCTGGTATAATCCAAGGGCTCTGCTACGGCAAATACCGGGAATCAGTGAAATGGGAGCTATTCTGACCAAATGAGATCGCAACATGATCACAACCCCAGTCTGTAAATCACCTTCAACAGAGCGTCAACGTTTTACTGTGTTGCATCTTCTATAATCCAAGGGCTGTGCTATGGCATCTACCCATAATCAAAGTATTGGCAGCCTTTGTAGGCAATATTGTGTGTGTCGCTACTGCAACTTGTTAAAATGAGCGTCAACAGAGCGTCAACAGAGCATCAACAGAGCCTCGACAGAGCATTGACACAGTGTCAACAGAGTGTCAACAGAGTTTAAACAATTTTGGGTGTTGCATCTTGTATATTCCAAGGGCTCCGCAACGGCATATACCCAAAAAAAATTTATAGGCAGTGTTTATAAGCAAAAGCGATCGTGACATGGGCAGAGCCCCAGTTTCAAAATCAGCGTCAACTGAGCGTGAACGATTTGGTGTGTTGCATCTTTTATGATCCAAGTGCTTTGCTACTGCATTTACCCATAGTCAAAGTATTGGCAGCCTGTATAGGCCATATCTTCTGTATCGATTGTGCTATTCCTCAAAATCAGCGTCAATAGAGGGTGAACAGAGCATCAACAGTCATTCAATGGATCGTCAACAGAGCGTCAACAGAGTATCAACACAGGATCAATAGAGTGTCAACAGAGTGTCAATGATGATGGGTGTTGCATCTTGTATGATGCTGGGGCCCGGCAACGGCATATACCCAGAATCAACGTATTGGTAGCCGTTGTGAGCAAATGAGATCAAGACATGGTCATCAGCTCAGTCTGAAAATTAGTTTCAACAGAGCATCAACGGTTCAGTGTGTTGCATCTTGCAGAATTCAAGCGCTGTGCTATGGCCATAACCCATAAACGAAGTATTGGAAGCCATTATTGACAATATGGTCTCTGTCAATGCTGCCACATGTCAAGCGTCAACGGAGCTTCAACAATTCTTGGTCTTGTCAATGAGATAATTGGTAAGTGATTTGCTCGCTTCTATCCATAACCAATGTATTGCGACCAAGTAGGTGCAAATGAGAAAGTGACCCGGACATGGCAACATTCTTACAATACCTGTTAACCTAATGTCAACTGACGGTCATCAATTGCTGGTGATTCAGATTGGGTAATAAACGCATTGCACGCATATTTGAGCTTAATATTGAACTATTGAAGTCCTCCATGGTCAAAAAAACATGAATTAAAATATTGTTGATGTCGTAACATGAAAATCATGCAAAATGTTATTCCTGGATGGCGTATAATCGATTTTAACTCAATACTATAATCCAATCAGAAAGGCAAGCATTATATAAGTATTTCGAGATGGACCCACTGTACAACCCACAGAGCACCTGCAACTTCAGCCGGGGAGGCAGAGGTCGATTGAACTGTACCCGAGCTGACAGTTCGGGTTTGTTGACGACCTGGACTGGCAATGTTGCTGGGGTTCGGTTACAAGACAAACACAGACCTGAAGTGATGGTCCAGAACCGTTGCTAACACTAATCGCGGCCTCACTGTATTCAATCACATGATTGATTATGTAGATGGAGATAAGCAAGCTTTGGCCAAGAAGAAGAGGCAATCAGAGAAAGACTTATGCTTTGCCATCCAGATACCGCAGCAGAAGCTGTCTAAATATTAGTCTTGAGTTATACCAACAACCGGACTACATCTCATTTCAGCACGTATCTGAGATCTGTTTTGGGAGCGGCAATTGTTTGGGATGTGTGACAAGGGAATGAATATCATACCAGATGAGGAGACTTTGTCTACCAAGCCATATCACGTGGCGTTGCTGCAAGAGGTGAAGAAACAAAACTGTTCCAAACTATGGTGACTATCAGGCAATTAACCCGAATGAGTTTGAAGTTACAACCCCTTCTCCACCATGGCTGCTCGATGTGGTCAATAATGTTTTGAGACATATGATTTGCGCAGCGAAGATAATGTATACTTAACACCTAAAAGGTTCCTGGATATAACAGCTCTACACAGTAATCGCGCAGCATACTTAGTGACCGCCACAACTATCTATTTCAATTGACCACCAATAGCACAGATTAACTGGGGGCAAATAAATCCACCTCGTAATCGGAACCACTCTGACCCAATTGAGACATGCAGTACATTTTGGTTGGGTGATCATACCATCTATGTTATGACATTGGTGTTACATGTATACATCCGGGATCATAGATAATCACTCCATAATCACATTATGGATAGTGAATCTGAACCAATGGGTTATCACTGGGATTCCTTATTCAATTAACTTTCCAGATTTGTTCTCTTATTGGTAATATTTCGTTATGCTACTTCGATTGAATACACCAACGACAGCGATCAAGCCGAGCAGAAATATCATGTGGATTATCTTTGGATTGGTATTGGTTGCAGGAGCTCTATTGCCAATGGCTATTCTTTATTGGCAGGAAACCTGATTCCTAGTAGTCGAATAAATGACTATATTCTGATGTTCCAATGGTTTATTCTCAAGGAGGTACGGTGTTATCACCATGACAGCATTATGATATCTCGCGATATGCACAGTCATATATGGGATAATTGGATATCCAATGGAAAATAAATCGCAGCCCAGTCGACCGAATGGTCTTATAAAAATCCACCACTAGTTTGACCACACCTTCTTGGTTTGGAGCGAATGGCACTTGCAATTGATATGGCCTGAGTGGCGCGGGATACACTCCGTTCAATCAATTGCAACACAATGCAGTTGCAGAATATTGTATGCATGGCTCCAATATAGCGTAGTAACGTCAAGTGGTCTGTCGTTTGCCGTAATCATCAAACCGTTACGTACCCAGTGGTTATATGAGAGGGAAATCTCACTGGCTCTCGGTGACAAGAAACAATTTGTTGATATTTAGCATCATATAAGCTTGTATTCATACAAGGTATCACAGATAGCAATAGTGTCGCAATACGAGCTCATCACCTGGTGGACATAGTTAACACTCATGGGAGATAAAACTCGATGATCACTAGTAGAAGGCAAGAATGATGAGACTGGTACAGATGGGAACTCCGAAACAGACTTTGGCAGTCTTCGCTTTATGATGGGTGTTTATCATCCGATATATATCAGTGATACCGAGATGGAGGAAAAACATTGATACCATTCAATCAACTATACAATCTACATTCAGATTTATCTACTGATACCTATTGACCTTCTCAACCTGAAGGTTAAGCTTTTAGTTTATTCCTCAGTATTATCTATTAGTTCTGTATTGAAGTCATTGAGAATTCTTCTCCCTTGAAATCCAGAGTACTAAATTAATCTTCAGTTCAATATCACAGATAAACCAATCACTCTTCAAACCTAGTCATACATGGTGTGTTTGTCTAAGTGAGACATTGATCGGGACGAGAGCACGAGGATAGTTTCAGGTCTGAAGACGATGTACGCAACCTACCTTAGACCGTGGTAGTGTAATGGATACCTCTGCAAAGATACTCTTGAGTTGCCACTACTCCTTCGGCTGAGGTGAAAGCACTTTGTTGTTACTTATACAACACGTTGAGACTTGGAGTCGTCGTACTAAAGGACAGCATGTTCCGAGGTATATGTGTGGGTTACTAGGCCAATGCTCTTGAGTCTGAAGGGAGGGTGAGGATGAGGACAACAGGGTGTTGGTTCTGATGACTATCCAACTAGGATACTCATGAATTATGTACTCCACTAAATTGATATCGGAAGACATTACACAGTAGTTGATACTCTCACAGGGGAGCCCAGAATTGAACAGCTACCATGTTGCCTTGGGTAATAATGCAGATATGCATCCTGAGTGAAGCATTAATAATTCTTCTCTTTATTAGTCCTAAATTAATTAGGGACTTTTATTAAATAGGCCAAGGAGTGGATCTCCTGGAGTGGCAGACTGGTGGCACCACCAGGAAGAAACACAATGTACGAAAGCCGATCTTTCCAATGGGTGGAGCGATACGTTTTCATTTCGCACCACATGGCATCAGATTGGGGGCCTGGAGTTCCCTTCCGCAACAGGTGATCAGATTGGGGTGGTTGAAAACAACAGGTGAGACACTTTACGAGGAAGTGGTTGTCAGGCAGTATCCACAACCTAATGCCAGGCTATTGGCAGGCAATGATGCTGAATTGGATTGGACTGATGTTGAAGATGACATAGAACTGAAGACAGAAGCAGAGGGAACAAAATTGCTCACTATAGCCAAAGTCCAAGACATTTTGGTGATTTGGTGGGGCTGAAAAAACATCTAAGGTACGCATAACGAATCACAGGCTCAAAACTGACTAATTACATCCATACTGTATATTTCGGATACCGAAGCAATCATTAATTGATTCTGGCCATATTTTCCACATCATGGTGCAGCTGCAATCACATTGTCCTAAAGATCACCTCAGCCACCAGCTATGTCTACAAGGACTGCCTTAGATGACGAACACAAAAGTTGAATACGCACCTAATCAAGCAATTTATCCACCATCCAGGGGAAAGTCATGAAAAGAGTGAAACCTAAAGCATTTGTAACACCGAACATTGCCTTAAGTGGAATGATGACTTGGATAACCATAATGTTAGCCAAGACGACTGGGAGGTAGATAATCACTCTGTGTTAGAGCAAGACAATATGATCAAGAATCCAGAAACCCCAGCACAGCGAGATGTTGTTGCCACACCAAATGTAACCAGATTGATTTGGTCAAGTTATGGTTGTCCAAGAACACGACAGAGGTGAAAATTTAATTGTGATGGTCTCTGCAATGGAAACAAGAAGGAATAAGCGGAGGAAGAAACAGTAGGATAGCATGGGTCCGTGATTTTTCACCTGGATCTGTATGTTACCTGACTAATAATGAGACTTGGAAAACAATGTTGCGAGAATAATAAGTAGTCGCAGGTAAAAATTTGTTCATAAACTGTAATCCAGCAGGCAAATTATTCGGATTCAGCTATAGAAATATGAATATAATAAGTGTGATCTATGCAAGAATCGTATGGGGTGTAGATTCGCCATGCGACACATAGCAGTGCAATCTGCACACCACCGAATAAGCTGAAATCATTGTGAATGGTAGCAGGATATTATAAATGGAGTATTGGCCGCCTTTGTAAAACAAAGTCAAGTGACATACTCCCTGCCTCATCCTCAATATGAGTGACAATTGAACATGAAAAAATTTTGGTGTCACATCTTTGATAATTTGAATTGTGAATTTTTGTAGACTGTCATCAATGGAGTATTAGCCGGCTTTGTAACCCAAAGATCTAGGGCATTTCTTCTTGCCGCATCATGAAAATGAGCGGCGATGGAGCGTTGACGATTGTTGCTCTTGCATCTTCAGTAATATAAGTTGAGCTAGGTTATAAGCATATATAAATAGTGATTTGGCAGCTTCATTAGGCAGATAGGGAAGGTATCTTCCCGCGACAGCCTCCCAGACTGTTAGAATTCAGTTCATTCACAAACCTGCAATAAAGTGTTTTTGGGGTGCTTTTGCGTACAAAAACTGGCCAAACTTTGTTTATAGAAATTGTAGATCACATCGCGCCTTCATAATCCATGATGCCAACCCTGGAATCATTGATGATCTGTTGATGCTCATAGTCAGGATGGGGCAGAGGGTGGGTTGCTTTCGTATTTACCTATAAAATCAACACGACTTTTATAACTGTCAGTACCCTGTTGCCCCTTAGATTACCCAAGACCCATCACCAAACATTGTTGCCACTCCATTGAGGCTCATTTGCAGGAAGAGCGTGAAGTGTATCTCCGGATGATTTCATTCTACAGGCTGCCAATATGTTCACAAATGACAACAAGGAACAAATATCTATCATGTGTGAATAACTTTAGGATATCTGAATGCACTCAGCGATAGAATACCTCAAATGCAGGACCGGACAGTGCAACCAGTGGGTCTAGCACAAGTTGCAAAATGCACGGGTTATGGAGTATAGGTCCAGGTTTGGCCAAGCAACACGTAGCGAGTGGTGTTTTTGGACAGTTCTGGATCCGAACGATACCATTGTTCCGGTCCAATCCCAGACCCGTGACAGGTTACTCAGACCAATTGATATCACTTGGTAAGATATTGAATTCTCAATTACACTGGATACTCCTGATGAGAAGATAAAAGCCTCCAGCGCACAACATCTTAACCAACCAACCGCCATATCATTACGCACTGTGGGGAGGCTGTAATGTCAATTGCGCATAGGCAAAGCCCTCATCAATTGACCATAGATTCCAAGTGATATTTGCTGAAGTTACACATTAATTGTTCGAAAGAATTCATTGCTCCAATCAAACGCACACGAGCGCACAAACTTATATTAACTGCACGCTCTGTGTATAATCAATTCACAATGGGTGGGGACTTCCGGCGGACACTTAGCATCACGGATGTTTGCTCAATCACAATCGCAATGTCACAGTCTCCCCAGTCACTTGTACCATCACTGACATGATTGTCAATTGTAATGACTCATTCTGAATCAATTCGGATGGCTGAGTGTGTTGTGCCCCATCCAGTATTGTTAGAGACCAACTCACAAACAATTGAGGCTTACATTAGCAGAAGATCATGTTCCAATGGAAGTATAGTTTCAGTGGACCATCTTTTGGTCAAAGCTTACTTCCGGCAGCAAATAATTATTTCACAAGCAAAGTGAACCTGTGATCTAGTGAAATCACCATCATACTGTCAATCAAGCCTGATACTGGCCGATGGAACATATCGACATAGAACTGAAAGTCATCAACTTACCTTTTCCGGAACCTGAGATGGAAGTAGATGTCTGTCTAGTCATCTAACGATGGGAAATGACACCAAGTACCATCCCCTGGAGTGGCAGTTGGAATATCTTGCATCATCGATGCTTGGGTGGGAACGGTGACCTCTGACCTGTCAAAGTTCAGGTTTCTCACGTACAATCTATTACCCTTAACGGGAAATCCTGCTCTGCTCGGTGCTGGAATGGGATGAAATCCTTGCTTGTATCAAACTGGATGGGAATGCTAACTTGATCAGTTACCTAGAATACGAAGAGCTTCTTACTGGACTTACCATGGACGGGAAGTGCACTCTACCAACTTCAGTTGAAACCCAGAGTTGGAATGGACAACTCTGCCTCAGGTCTCTGGTTGCAAATCAAAGCTAGTTTTGGTGAATTGTCATCAGCAAAATGTATTTTAGTCACTGGAAGCCTCCAGGGGTGTCAGAGAGGATGTGCCGTGTAAACTTAGATGCATCAATTTCTGGAGAGCATCAGACCATCTGACAGGATTCCTGGCAGCCTTCAGAGTAACTGGAAGCGCCGTCAGCTAGCCTGAGAGCATCCGGGAGAGCCGCCTACAAAGCTGGGAGCGCATGCGGCAAGCCGGGGAGCGAGGACAACAAGCCTGAGAACACTTGGGAGCACTGGTGACCATGCTGTGAGCACTGGCAAGAAGTCTGTGAGCACCTTGAATAACAGTAGAGAAGTCTGGGAAAACCCACATCTTCTTTGGGAATGCTGCCAGTGCATCTGGAAGTTATAGTTACTACTTATCATTCAACAATTTTAAAACTCCCCATTCAGTTTGTATTCTCATCTATGTATCTATCTATAGAGCTACCGATCTACACATGGGATATCTTGACTGGGTTGAGGTGGTGCTTGAGAGCAATTCGACGTGCGCCTGACAATGGCGAGTGAGTCAGCTCACAGAGCGACTCTGAGGCCATAATTGACCGAGTTTGGAGATGCATCTGGACGGCGCGATTGAAGCAGTGTGTATATGCACTTGGAGGCTCCAATCGAGCAAGTTTGGTGATACATTAAGAAGGCCGTTGTTGTGCAAGTTTGGAGATGGACGTGGAGGTCGTGATCGAGCCAGTTAGAAGATGCACTTGGAGGCCGTGATCAAGCGAATGTGTGGATGCACTTGGTGGCTGAAATCAAGCGAGTTAGGAGATACACTTGGAGGCTGTGATCAAGCGAGTTTGGACCAATGCTGCAAGACAGTTGATTGACGGTGCACCGGGTACTGAGACTTTATTCAACAGATAGTAAACATCCAACCGTGGGAATTTGACTAGGTGATTTCACGTTTGAGGTCTCATGGTGAGCTGGCCAATGCTGATCGAGTGTCATGGGAGGCATGCCGGAAGCTGAAGGTATGTTGAAGGGTCAACTGGTAATCATAAGAAGGAAGAGAAGACAGATAATGTTTGGTGTATACTGTAATCGGTGGATGCTGTACTCGGTGTCAACTCATGATCGTGACATGGACAGATACAGATAGATTAGATAATTTTTTTCTGCGAGGATGATGGAGGTGTGGAAGAGGAAGCGAGACAAGGGGGATGAAGATAAGCACGATGTGATTACGATGGGATACAAGAAATGAAGGGTACATCTTGCCTATTCTTGTTGGGAAGACCTCGTATTGGTGACATTTCCCACCACATCGAGATTGGTACCTGCCGTCTAGGGGATGGTTAATCGACTCCCACACGAAACTCTCCCATGTCCCTGTTTTTGATGATGATTTACCCTGTACCCTCTCATCTCTCTCTTTCTTGCCCTGAATTCTACGATCACCAAAGAATCCAAAGTTAAGTCATCTCTCTCACTCTCTCCATGCCAGGATAAAGAGTTAACCTCAAGTGGCGCATACACCGAGTACAGCATACACTCAGTACTGCACTCACCGCGTACTGTATCATGCCCAGGTCGACAGGCCCCGAATCCCAGCCAGTCTCTCATATCTCGGATGATGATGGTGTACTCAATTCTGTACATTCCCACCATGACAAGTGGACCATTGAATAGCGACGCAGCTCTCGTTGTGCCTCCCTCCCAAACTACCACCTCCTGATTGGCCGCCTCCTAGTACTTCTCCAATCCCCCTCCATCATGGCCTCTGAGTGCATCTCCAATCTCGCTCAATCACAGCCTCCAAGTGTATCTGAACACTCACAAAATTACAGCCTGCAAGTTAGCACGATCAGGGCCTCCATCTGAATCTCCAAACATGCTCGATCGCAGCCTGCAAGTGTATCAATAAAGTCGCACAATTACAGCCTGGACATGTGCACTCTCACGGCCTCGAAGTCCATCTCCAAACTCGCCCAACCCAGCTTCTACGTGAATCTCCAAACTCGCACGATCACAGAGTCCATGTAAATCACAAACTCGCTTGATCACGGCCTCCAAGTGAATCTCCACACATGTTCGATTACAGCCTCGAAGTATATCACCACACTGCCTGAAATATGGCCTTGGGGTGCATCACTACGTTCACTCGATCACCCTGTGGTGACACAGTTGTGCTTGTAGGCAGTCAGCCCATCATCAACACTCCGCCGCACCTCACAAGGAATCAGAAGGGAACCAGTCAGGAAGAGCGGTTGTAGCTCCAGGAGCGTGTGAAGAAGGTGCGGGAATATGTAGGGATACCAGGGCATGATGAACCTCACAAATTACGTGCATCAACGAAGCTCAGCAAGACTGCATGACACCACATGGTGGGAACAATGTAGCGTGTATTCTGGTATGATGAGATGTCTATCTACCGCAGGTCACCCAAATGTCTACTACCTGTCGCTGAGTCCATCTCCGTTATCCCTGTATCTCTGTATGTATATATATAGACAGAGTTAGATAATATGTACCATATTATGATGTAGTGAGTCTTGTGACTAGAACAAAGACCAATATGATTGATGAAATGCTTTGTGGTTATGGAACCCTAAGAACCACTGGTGTGCGAACATGTCACCAAGTCACCCGCATAGATTTTAGTCTCAGCTGCACTCGAAGTCTCCGGCAGACCTGGGTAGAGGTCTCAACAGCTCCAAAATTTGACTCTCCAAATAGTCAAATCTGGTAGCATTCTGAATGCACCTCCATCGCTGCAGGTGCTTTCAGGAGCATGTGAGAATGCTCTTGCACAGTCTTAGTGAACTTTGCCACCCTCCAGGAGGGGCTGGGAGCATCCCAAAGTACTTAATACCTCTGGCAAGGGCCACCGGAGTTTCTGGGAGGTTTGTGTATGGCTTGCGGACTGCATTACATTTTGCTGATGAATGCCTTGCAGGATCCTGCCAGGCCAAAGATAGATATTTCCATAGAGTTAGATTCCGGCTTGAACTTTCCAACTATTTACTTGATGGCACATTGGGCCAAACAGATTCATCCATACGGAGGCTTGCTACAGTATTCTCCCGTGAGACATGAACAACAACAGAAAACGAAAATGTAGAATAGTTGGAATGCCCCCAATCACGTCTTAACTACCTACCACATGTAATCACCTTTCAGCATCGCATTCTGTGCTGCAAAAACAGAGAGCTCATTCCCAAGGTTTTCCCTAAGAGTTGGGAGAACTGTGCTGTCGCCTGCAAAGTCTTCCCTTCCGGTGCAGGCCCTGAGCTCCCTGTCTTATACAAACCCTGAATTCTTCGGACACCAAAACCGCTGTGATGGGAATCATTCTGACAATATGATCAAAGACTTCAGAGGATTACTTGACACTACGCAAGACACTACAAACCGCGCAATAATATACTGTGGCACACGGTAGTTTCTAACACTATCGGAGTGGTAACAAGACATATATTTCCAATCAATAACCTCATGCAATGCTGCTCTGTCTGTACCATGGTATTAAGGTTAAAGTTGAGGGGTTAGAAGGTGAACATATATCTCAGATATGTCGATGCAAAGGAAGCCCAAGACGCCATGGAGGGAATCAATGGAATCACTACTATTAGCTCCGGGTCCAAACTGGGGGTGCTATTCGTGGACCGGATCTGATTCAGTACCTGACGGTTGCAACGCGTTTCCACACAAATCATGCACCTCACATGTCAACATTTCTTGCTGCAATCCAGTATTGGAGTTCTTATTGTATTATGACATAATCTATATATGAAATATGCAGATTGATGTCCTCTTTCTTCTCCCATTCTCCGAGGTACAATCGGACCAACTGTTGAGGGGTCGCAATAGAAACCCGGTCATTATACTGTGACCTTTTAGCTTAATCTGACAGCGACTCAATGAATATTGGTCAGAGTGCAAATCTGACAACGGGAGATGAAGTATGGCATCAATCTGCACAGTCCACATATTTATCATGTTGCAATACAATCAGCATTCATATACTTGATGAAAGCCAAGGGTGTAGGAACCATAAAATGAAACTGCAGTCTGGTTCCAAGGCTTCCACGAACACAGTGTGTACCGCACTGTTACGGGTAACCACCCGGACTTGACCATCCGGTCCGGTGCATAGCGCACACTACAGCTGGGTACACCGGAAGCATTGCTAATACTACCAACTACTTGGTGTGGTTGAAGAAACACCAGGGGACATGTTATATCGCATTGAATGGGCTTGTCCCATGGTAACTGCAACAACCATTCAAAATCGAGCTCCAAAACGAGGATGGAACCTTCATTGTGTAATGGTTAGCCCTGGCGCTCACTACAACACCTGAAAACTCAGGTAACATGAATTCCTTCTCGAATTTTGTACAAGTGCGAAAAGCACCGGGAGCAGGTGCGTTGCAAGTGTTCGGAGTAGGAAACATCATCGGCTGCGCGCACATAATTGGAAAGCTAGCTACCAGCAGTGTGAAACAAGACTGACAGAATGAGCAATGGATTGTCAATAGCCACATACATCTTGGCATGGGGAATGATGTATATAATAAGTAAAGAGAGTATAGGATTTTGCGCACAGGAAGAAGAAATGCAGGGAGTGATTTTCACAATGTCTCCCATAGCATTTCAATGCCTATTCAAGTGCATACCCAATCAACACATTCTGCCATATGGTCACTATTGGCCACAACCCCCAAGTGTTCACTTCAAATTGGGAACCGACAGAGGGAGAAGTCTAAAAGTTGATACAGCGATCGGAGGGCAATAAACAACCTGATGCGTGGTACTGAGACTGGGCAGTGACTAGTCCGCTACTTGTCGGTCTCTAATGGCTGTGATAGAACACATTCACTATGCTGGAGCCATTCTACCCAGACGGAAAGTTTTTTTGCTGATGATGTCATACCATTTGCATGCATTCAGGGCAGAGCCCTTAACAGATCAATGAGTTCAAAATGCTTACATGTAGAATGTTGATTTGCTAGTATTCTCATGATGGTTGGAGTCTGTGGTACTTCCTGTTGTTGTCACTCCTAAAATGAAATCTCAAAGAAGGAGTTGCACAGTATCCCCTGGATCATGACATTCAATGTCCAGACCGTTCGAGCCATGGCAACGGGCTCCCCCAACCCTGAAACCATGGTGGCGCAACAAAAATCTGGAATGATGACTTGAGAATTTGTAAAGCTATTTAATTGTATTATAGGTGTATTCTGGCAAGTTCTAAGGAATCCGCGACACTGAGGGAGTAATAAATAGAGCTGGTCTTGAAGGGGTGTAATCCTGAGATTTGTGCTTCAAAAAAACAGAAATATCAACGAGAATACTGCGACAGCTGTACCCCAATACCTCCTACCGACTTGTACCTCTCGAAGAAGATGGAGAAGCCACTGCTAGTGAACTTCTCTCATCAACAATATCAAAGGACCAGGGAAAATCGAAAAAACGACGAATCACGAAAATTCACTCGCCCACCCCTGCGGACCCACAAATCCAGTTCCCCACACCTCAGATCTTTCAGGACCCTCACACCTTCCACCCTATCATCCCAAGGCATCACCCAGATGCTGCTTGCAACACCCTACCATCCAAGATCCGTTATCAGCATACAGTAGAACCCTTGAAGATTTTAAGCATATTTTTGACACCATCACTGTTGCAGGATACGGCAGCCCTCAGCAATGCATATGCTGCTGCTCCAACAAGTAAACAACAGATGGAGAGTGGTAGGAAGTGGAAGGAGGTCCCCACATCAGAACTAGGGGTTTGGTTTGGGATTGTGTTGTATCTGGGGGTACATAGTTCCCCTGCAGTGAGGGTCTACTGGAGGCATAATGCGCTGAATCCTACCCACCCTATTTGGGAGTATATGGGGCAAACATGATTTGAGGAGATTAAAAGGTACTTTCATGTATCCTCTCCTGATCTCCCAAAGATAGCACGAACAGGAAGGCAACTATGGCACAGTAAAGTTGATCTATTTTTGGACCAACCTTGGAAAAGTTGACACTAATACCGCATGCCATCAACACATGTTTCGTTGGATGAATGTATGATAAGAGCTACTGTGCGGTCCCCTGAGACATACAAGATGCCCAGCAAGCCCATCTAACAAGGATCTAAGTTTCACTGCCTTGCTGATCACGGTTACATCTGGGATTTCCATCCAACCTCAAGCAAGGCTGGTTCTGATGCTGTTTCATCAACCGATGACTTGACAGCAACAGGAGAAGTGGTATACCATCTCTGACGGAAGCTTTCCAGTACCATGTACTTTATAGTCTCCCTGGATAACTTTTATACAACAGTTTCCTTGTTGGGAAGATTGCGTCATTATTTGTATATGGGTGCTTGTGGAACAGCACGCGCTTCTTCAGCTGGATTTCCTCTTGAACTCAACATTCCGAAGCAAGATATTGGAAAATACGAGTACCATGCCCTGAAAGTAGTCACCGTTAAGGACAGCTTTTTGGCCAGCTGGGTGGTGCACATTTGTGGTTTGATATTGCGCCAGTTACAATTCTCAGTACTGTACATGAGTTAGAATCTCCCCAAAAAAGACTAAGAACGTGTCCAGGACAGAAGCGCACCAATGGAAAGAAAGCCCAGGAGGCCTTTGGTGATTTGCAGGAGAAACAGATGATGATCCCTCTCTGCATTGATGACAACAATCACAACATGGGTTGTGTCGATATAGCAGATCAACTACGCAGCTACTATGATACTCAACTCACCTCCTTTCGCACATGGTGGCCTATGCTCTTCTGGGCGTTTGATACCATGGTCCCAAATGCCTATTTCATCTACCAGGATACGCCTCCGAGTTCTAACACCATCACACATAAGGAGTTTCGCCTGCAGTGTGCTTGGGGGTTGATCCTGGCTGGGTCTGGTCCAATTTCCATCTCACAGATTGTACAGTCAACTAAGGCCAAATCCACCCAGTCAAATGTTAAAGAGGATACCTATTTACCCCTAGACCAAAGCTGTGACTGTGGGCACCTTCCAGTGCATCTTGAGGACGGAAAGCAATTGGGTGTTGGCTTTGCCTCTGGAACCAGAGAAACAGTCCCTCAAAAAATACGAAATCTCCACCAAAAACTGGCTGGGCTTCCACTGAATGTTACCGGCCACTGTGTCTCAATGATGAAAGGAATGGTTTTGTTGAGTTCCATCAGCTGTAAAGGGGTGGGGTGGGTGGTGGTGCAGGGACAGGGGGTAGGGTGGTAGCTGGAGGGGGTGGATTTTGGAGTGGTAGCTGTATTGACAAAGCCACACTTGATGTAATTTACAATTTGTTTAGATAGAAAGTTATATTTGCTACTAGAGAAGATTTTATTAAAAGGAGAGACTCTGGTGGTTTTTTTTGGGGTGTGGTCGTGCTGTTTGCGTGGGCGGACCGTATTGTCCGGGAACCAGTTACGATCCAGAGGATACTGCAAACCATGTCGAACTTCCAGTTGACGATTACTTGTCCATCGCAGATGTGACGATTCTTGGTGAGCTGGCAGCCATTGTTCATCAATTTTATTTTGTTATCATAATCTGCAACAGCAGAGAGTCTGTGCTTGCAGATGTACAACCTGTTATTCACTGTCTACTTAATGCACTGTCAAATGCACTTGAAACTGCTGAGTGTGTACACAATGAAGTACTTGAAGTCATGGTGAGATGTGTCTGGGTTTCAATCAACAAATAGTATAGTCTCGCCGATCACAGCCCAGTCTATATTCCAACAGTTTTTCTTCATGCACTACACATATGGGAGTACTACAAGGAACACTAGAAATAACAATGGATTCCAAATGGTATGCAGCTGAATGTCAATGTCTGGATATGTGAATACAATGGTACGGTGGACCCAGTACATCACACTGCAGTAGTTAAACTTCCTCAGTGGCACCAGAATCCATAAGAATCCTGGCCTGTTTGCATGCATAGTGATCGTGTAACACAGATACCGAAAATATTGGAGATTGACTTTGTCACTGGACGTGCAATGAGAGTCAAAACTGCAATGGATGGAATTGCATGGTGGTCTGAACAGCACTAACGTCAAATCTGTCCAAATTTTCACCACATGGCATTCGATATACTCCCTATTTCTCCAATATCTGCAGAGTCAGCATGGTTGTTGTAGAAACCCAGAAAATAATCACCTTAGAGTGCCACTCACTCCTACCATCTGCCATTGAAGCCATAGAAGGTATCAAAATCTTTAATCTATAGTCAAAATGTACTATATACAGTGCGCGCACAGGTAGAGCTACGGATGGACAATTCAAGGCGGTAATGTTGAGATCAATCGAGTACGAATAGAGATATTGAATTGACTATCGTACAAAAGTGATTGTCTCTAGAGTAAAGAGAGAGAGAAAGACAGGCAATATATGAGAAAGAAATCATCTCAATCACTAAGAGCGAATCAACAAGAGAAAGCACTAATCAGAAAGCACTAATCAGACCAGGCTCGTGGGGAATTAGCTTCCGCACCAAGCCCGAGGATGGCGGAGAAATAGTCTCCGTACCAAGCCCGAGGCTGGCGGGGAAATAGCTTCCGCACCAAGCCCGAGGATGGCGGAGAAATAGCTTCCGCACCAAGCCCGAGGATGGCGGAGAAATAGTCTCCGTACCAAGCCCGCTAAGTCTCGTGCATATCTTAGTCCCAATGGCCTGCGGGCCAAATCCCTTAGTCAACAGGTAATGTACAATAGTTCGAACGAGTTGAATAATTAAACCGAATATATCAAGTTGAACCTGATGTCAACCAGTTCATTGCACTGGTTTAGCATGCAGTGCGGTTTGAACAGCTAAGAAATTGGTGCAGTGCAGTTTCGCCACGGAAACAGTAATCCTGATGGGCCAGGCCGGCCAGTTTCAGCGTAAGCCCAGCCGGGCCCGAACATTTCCGGCCAGGCCATAGCAACAGCCCATACCTACAGGCTTCGAGCAGGAGAAAACTCTGGGCGCCTGGGTAAACCATGGTTTTGTTGGAGCGGTATGTAAGTTCGTTGTCACGTGCTTTTTGCGTTAGGTTTGAGCGCGGAGACGCTTGTACTGTAAGTTCTGCATACGTGTCATTTAGATTAAGTTCAGTCAACGATGATTCGGTTCAACAGGTTTGAAAAGCCCACAGTTTGACTGCAGGTGTCCACAGGTAACTGTAGTCCAGGGTAAGAGTTCAACATTAAACAACTAGCAAGTTAGTACATCCAGCAATGCTTTCATGACTCTACTTGTCCTTTGCCATCGATTTCTGAGACGATTCAATCAATACACACTCCATCTCATACATCTCAGTTTGCACCCAGAAATTAGCAGGCATCCCGACAGTCCGGGGCGACTATAGTCTTTCGGTGCCCGACATCACCGTCCCGTCCGGGGCGTGATTTCAGTGCCCTGATCCGTCCGGGGCTGAGATCTACTAGACTAGGGCCCCTACGGGTGCCTTCAGGGGACCGGCAGCTACCGATCCTGGTTATGGTACATGGAATGGGCTTATATCCAGCTGTATTTCTGGCGGTGGGCTCGAACCTTGTCATACTTTGCCTAAATATTTGTACCTAATTGGGGGAGATGAGGCGAATAATTGCATGGATTACTTACTCTGGAAGTCTAGTATATGATGATGTGATTTCCGCTTCTCAAACTGAAGATTTATGACTGTTTGTACCGTAGTTGCAGGACTGCAGGGCCCTGGAGTCCTATAGTCCGGTCAGATGTTGTCCTGGTCTCAAATAGTCCAAAATTCATAGCCCCGCCCCGGGCAGTGCCTTGCCCGGACGGGACGGACTATTGAAATGCCTGGAAATTAGTCCCGCTCGTTCCAAAGACTTACAGCATTCAGGCGGCTCTATTGTATAATCATCGAGACGGCTTTTGTGGCCAGAGATTGTAAGTTTGGCTCCGCTGAAGACTCTCTTGTTTAGTTGACATGTCTTGGAGCGCTGAAAATCTTCAGCGCATCCTGGCGAGGTTCTTTCAGGGAATTTAGATAATTCATATACAGGCTTTAAAAAGCCTACAGTTCACCCAGTCACCCACAGTTATAGCCCAGGCTGTCAAATCGTCGGCCTGGCCTGCACAGTTTCTAAAATCAAACGGCCTCATCTGGCCCTGCTACGGGCCTGCCGGACCAGTTGGGAACACTGCACCGAAACCAAACCGGTTTCCACTGTTGGAGGTCTGACTAAGGATTGCGGTCATTCCTATGTTCTGAGAGGTACAGAAACTTCCGTTTTGTACATGGGTAAAGATATCTATGTTTCTCTTGGGACTTGCCAATGCAGCCATTGGTATTGCTTATAGGGTTTCGATAATAATAAACTTTTTTTTCTGCAGTTTAAGAAAGGGTGCCTGAGGATGAGTTCAGTACTCGAAATATGCTGGTCATACAGCATCCAAGCGTGACACATGACAAGCAGTTACTATCGAACTTGATTATACTCATTCAATTAATTCTCATCCGCCCATACATTAGTTACAACAACCCGTTGCGGCCGGTGCTGTATCGAGAGGCAGTTCATCATAGTTTCTACTCGAAAAGATCGAAAACGTAAGGCTGCGGCCAACACACCTTTACCTGAACCCAATCCCAAGAAACCAAAACAACAACTCCCACCTGAACCGAAAACAGGTACAAGACCCACAGTGTGTCGAGTGATATCAGGTGGTCAATTTAGAGTTGAGGCTCTGCGGGTGTGCTTGGCGCGATTGGGTGTAGCGCGGTGTGGAAGCTCTGGTCTCTAGCTTCTCGTTCGATAGATAATCATTCTCCCTTTACATCGCCGAAAAGCCTCTATTTTTCTCTCTAATGAACGACGTTTCAACAAACTGGTGACCACAGCAGCGATCCAGAGAGAACAAGCAGATCACTCCGCCTTTCGTTTTCCGACCGCTCCTTCTTTCGTTTCCGCCCGTATCGCAATCGTTTCCAACAAGCTTCATTAAGCTTTCACTCTCCGACAGTCGAGTGTCGCTACACTTGATCGAAGAAAGTCAAGCTCCGTCCTTTGTTTCCGTCCGTTTCGCAATCGTTTTCGACAATCTTCGCTAAGCTTTCACCCTCCGACAGTTGGGTGTCACTACACTGGGTCGAAAATTCTCTGACTAGAGGAGGTGGAAAGTTGGATTCGAAGATAAGTATTGCCTGGATGATTGACCCTGGCCCGAAAACTTACAAAATAGCTCTTAATGCCAATGACTCGGAAGAGTGGAAAGATGCTATCCGTAAGGAAATGGCATCGATGGAAAGTCATGGAGTCTTCACCTTTGTCTAGAAGGTGCTGAGTGGTGGTAGCATGATTGAAAGCCAATGGGTATTGGGTAGGAAGTTATTAGCGAATGGACAAATTGACAAGTGGAAAGTAAGACTTGTTGGTCGAGGAGACCTTCAAAAACCCGGAGACTAATGAAATCACATCTCCAGTTATTGATTCGGCATCGGTCAGGCTAGCTCTTGGCCTTGCAGCAGAATACGATTTTGAGATAGCCATACTCGACATTCCGACGGCATTCCTCGACTGCCCTCTCCATGAGATCCTCTACATGCGACTTCCGGAAGGCGATTGCCCGGATCCGCATGGTCGAGCCCGCCCGATAGTCCGGCTGAATAAAACCTGGTATGGCATCAAGCAGGCAAATCGCGAGTATTTTGAGGAAGTCGTTGATTACATAGTTGATGAACTCTGCCTCCAGGCATCGATTTCGGCCCCGGGTCTTGTCTTTGGTGGGAAACTTGGTGACTCGCATGGTATCCTTGTTCTTGTATATGTTTACGATATTGTGATCATCGGCACTTTGGCCCTCGTAGCCTCGATCTCTAGCCGGTTGTATGATAGGTTCAAGGCCGGAGGTCTGATTCCCGTTTCCGACACTTTTCAGTATCTCGGAATGACGGTAACTCGGGACCGACACAGGAAGTCCATTGCATTCGACCAAATTGGATACATCAAATGAATACTCAACCGCTTCGAGAAAACGCATGACACCAATGGAGATCAGATACAAGCCGCACGCGATACAAGCTAATGAGGAGCCCTTCGATTCCGGTGTGTACCGGAAGGCTATTGCATTCAATCTAAATGCTGCACTCAGCAATCGGCCAGATATTACGTATACCGATACAGCTCAGGGCAGATATGCGGAGCAGCCCTCCACACTTCATTGGAAAGCAATCAAGCACCTGCTCCGATACCTCAGAGGCACTGCCGAATAGAGACTTACCATCTACGACTCGGACTAGGCTAGAACCAGACTCTGAAGGGACCACGACTCGATCACTTGCTTCGCTGATGCCGATCTAGGAGGAGAAGTTGACTTGAGCAAGTCAACCTCGGGAATCCTCATATACGTCCTTGGTATTCTGGTTATCTGGAAATCCAAAAAGCAGACGATCATTGTGCAGTCGACCATGGAAGCTGAGATGATTGCTAGGGCATATGAAAAAGTACAAATTGATAGGCTTTGGGATCTTACTTCGGAAATACGCCTTGGGATTGGCGCTCGGAAGATATTGAATGACGGCCTCAATAGTGTCACGACTCTCTACTCGGGAAGCTTTCAGTCCGATAGCAGGCATCTTCGGCTCCGATACCATTCGATCCACGAAGCTCTCGCCAAAAGCAAGATCGAAGTTATGCACATACCAGGCACGGAAATGCTAGCAGATGCTCTCACCAAGGCCCTCAGAGGAGTGAAACTCGGAGAATTTGTGCAAGAAGTTGGTCTGAATTTGGTGAATGATTTGGTGATGAATTTGGGATGATCAGGCATGGAATCGGGATGAAGGACTTGAGGATTTTCTTTGATCAGATTTTTGGATTTTGTTTTGATTCTTTCGCTTTATAATTGGTTTTGTTTGGAAGGCCTTAGGCCAAAGTGGGAGTGTTGACAGAACTTCGGCCGAAGGAGTTCCTGTATCTGCTGGAGGCACTAAGTATAGGAGGTCTGGCATCAGTGGTGGAGTTTAGTCTCGACCGAGTTGCTAGTTCCGGATGTGAGCTCAACAAAGCCTAGCTTTACAGCTCTACATGAGATAGCACTCGGGTCTCTAGGTTAGGTGTGCTTTTCTTTCGTATATAAGCCAGCTACTTTCTCTTCTCTTTGTACGGTAGACTATTAGAACCTCAGTCTCCTTTTGTACTCAAAGATTCCTTCTCTCCTTTGTCATATAGATCGACTGTCCTTCAGGTTTGGTGATAATAGGACTCTTGATTATTGTGAAATCGTGAGGATTGTCTCCTTCGCAGTGGGAATGGGCGGACGACTGACACGTATTGGCCGACTTCCGGGTAACTTACGTTAGCTACCATCGGTTGCAACATCACCTCACCACCCACTCCCACTTTCAGCTTCTTTACCATCTACCACATCATCTTCTGTACCGTCAAGCTGCAATCATGTTTCACCTTCAACTGGCACTCCGTCGCCGGCTTGTTCTTCACAGGGGTATTTCCGTTACTCTTGGTTCCGAGTTGGTAGGTTCCGAGCATCTGCTGCCGTGTCCCGCTACCCTATCGGGATTTTCTGTTGGATCGATCCATGATTTCATCTAACGTTCACAGATCATGCCGTCTCATGTTCTCCCGATTGTCTACCTTTCGTTACTAGTGACCAACCAAGTTTCCCTACGACACTTCTCCGACGGGAAGTCCCCCGCCGATGGCGACATTGATAGCAGTATTGCACAAGCACATGATCCGGATGTGCTTAAGTCTCTCATTGCGAATCTCATATCTAGAGTCACCAATTTGGAGGCCGATACCACTTCGCTCAAAAAGGACAACATTTCCCTACGAGCCGATAACACCTCGCTCAAAAAGGACAACATTCCTCCAGGAGCCGAGATCACTTTGCTCAAAAAGGACAACATTTCTCTAGGAGCCGAGATCACTTCCGTAAAATCCGTCAACAAGCAACAGGACACGCTCATTCGCAGTATCTTCGATTGTACCCACAGCCCGATTTTACTAGTGATATTCTTCAGGCATGGATACAAGATGCTTGTACAAGCGAGGCAGAAGTCACCCACTCCGATTCGTTTGGCGTATGTTCCACAGACGCTCAACACTCAAGCTGACCTTGCACGGGAGGTTCCGCGGGTCGAAGCGGAGATCATTGCTCGCCGGATGCAATTTGGAAGCGCTAAACACCGGGCACACGAGATATCAGGTAACATTCTGAAACTGCGCCACAAATTCAAGATGCTGGGACAACCGTGGGAGGGACCGATGGTCTGGTACGCTGCAGAGGTTAGTTCCCTCTGCAATATTAGATACCGTCTTACCCTTCTAGTATATGAATGCGATCCCAGTCCGCAACTCTGCCGCTCATTCCACCAACGGTGACAGTGTGGTCCTCATGGACCGATACCTTAAGGATGTTAGGACCAAGGATTGGGTCAGGGGTGTGTTTCCAGTGATCTTCGGCAGGCCTATTGAGGATTGGGATAATGCAACCGCCGCAGAAAAGAGCATCACTATTTGGAACTGTAAGTTTCTAAATCACATGAGGTTAATGGATGGTGCTGAGGTATGTTAGCGAGCGACGATGTTGAGATCAATCGAGTACGAATAGAGATATTGAATTGACTGTCGTACAAAAGTGATTGTCTAAAGAGCAAAGAGAGAGAAAGACAGGCAAATATATATGGGAAAGAAGAGGGCATACTCGGCGAAGCCGAGTATCGCATCCGGAGACCGATCCCGAGCATCACTGCCGGGGTTAGCCCTACTCCTCAGCATGGGGGCTGGTGGCGGCCCATGGGGGCCGCAAGCCACCGGTCTCATGCCCGCTGCCTTAGGCCGTTGGGGGCTGTAAGCCCCCGAACGCCACACAAGCCATCGGGCCAAATCCCGTGCCAACAGACGATGAGTTGGCGGAGTTACCATTCCCGACGAACGAGGACTACGAGTAGCATTCGAAATCTTTAAGTTCGCCAGCGGACATACTAAACCATTGGCCACTTCAAAAAACCTTACTTGAATTATAGATTTCAAGTGTTGTATTGTATAACAAAACTGTAACCTAGTGAGCTTTCAAACAAGTCTGCTTTAGTTTCTGTGTTGCCTGTAGACTTCCCGAAAGTCTCGGCGGTGTTTCCGCATTATATGATATTTTTCTTTACCCTTAACCCCACTTTCTCGAAATACCTTATAACCATTAATTTATGCCGTCAGTCTGTGTACAATCGTGAGATAGCGGAGATAAAATCGATATATTATTGGCAAATTGCGGAGATGGGAGCTACGATGTGCAATGTCCAACACCCCGAGAGAGAAGAGGGGACGAAGGTTCGACGCGACAGCCCATGCAAAAGTTGAACTGCAGAAGTCAATTCGGAAGTCTAACAGCCAGATGTCGAATTGTTACCTTCAAAATCTCAGAGGCGGCGAGGTTTGGAGAGCTGCAAAGTTCGTCAACCCTCGAGCGGGAACAACCGTGGAGGCCTTAACCGACAGAGATGGGAACCAAGCGAACACAATCGCTGAAAAGAAGGAGATGCTCAGTTGAGAGTCCATCCCTCCGAATGATGTCGACCAGTATCAGTGTTCCCGACAGGCCGGGCCAGATGAGGCCGTTTGATTTTAGAATCTGCACAGGCTAGGCCGACGATTTGACAGCCTGGGGCATAACTGTGGGTAACTGGGCGGACTATAGGCTTTTTAGTGGGTTGCATATGATGACAGTCGGCGAAAGGTGACTTACAATTGATAAGCTGTGGACGTTCCAGAAGTTTCTCATAGTCGTCACTTTGATCAGTCAGTGCAAGGTGACATACAAATGATTAATAATCTGTTGAAACTTGACCCTGTGGGTGAAATCCAGCACACCTGCAATATAATTGAATACTCGTCCATAATATATACACCTGGTTTGTCGGCTGGAAGCATTCTCATTGGTTGATGGTGGTACGTACCATCTTACTGTGGCAAATTACAGAATGCTCATTGGTTGGCAGATGGTCTTTGTCAGTCATGATTAGTGAACTGTGGCGCTTTGCTTGAGTGTGGCTCTCACAACAGCTATTGGTCAGCAATCCGAGCTGGCTAGACGCAATCTGGGTGGGCTGGCTCTCAACTTGCTGGAAACGATCTAGATGCGTTGGCTGGATGCGATCTGGACGGGCTGGCTCCCGGCTGGCTAGATATGATCTGGACGGGCTTGCCCTCTGGTAGTTGGACGCGATCTGGACAGGCTGGCTCTCGAATGTCTGGAGCCGATCGAGACGGGCTTGCTCTCTACTGGCTGGATACAATTTGGACGGGTTCGGCTGGCTGGACGTGATCAGGACGTGATCAGGACGTGATCTGGACGGGCTGGCTCTCGAATTTCTGGAGACGATCGAGACGGGTGGGCGGGCTAGTTCTCTGCTGGCTGGACATAGTCAAGATAGGCTGGCTCTTGGTCAACTTAATATGATATGGACGGGCTGACCTTGGTCAACTGAATATGATTCGGACGGGCTGACTTTTGGCTGGCTGGAGACGATCTAGACAACGCTGACATACTCACTCTGAGATGGTTCTTGGCTAGCTGGATGCGATCTGCACAGGCTGGCTCTCAGCTGGCTGGGCGCAATCTGGACGGGCTAGCTCTTGGCTGGCTGTACAGGCTGGCTCTCGGCTGGCTGGATTTCATGGATTTAGGATTCTTTTTTACCGAAGGGGGCGGCGAAGCCGCCTCCATACCTATCACATACATACGGACGATAATGTGGCTGACACGACGGAAGCCCAAATTATGGTTGTTTAACGGATAGAGAGAAAGCATCGTACACCAAGAAACGAGCAACGTATGATCCCTTACCTACAACTACACTTACTACCAAAATAGATATGGTAAATGCACTACCTGCATATAATTGCAAATACTCTACACGCACCGACTACAGATCACTACCGAATATTCTAGTCCAGTCACGGAGGGTGTTGCCCCGCGGTGAGACCCAGGCTTCCCAATAGTCCGTCCCGTCCGGGCAAAAGTAAGCCCCGGACCAGACGACAATTTTCGGGGCAAGCAAACTAAGGACTGTTTAAGACTAGGGCAGCAGAGCCACGGACGAAAAGACTGTTGCGCCCTGCAGTGTAGCTCTGCGCAGTGCGCACGGCGATACTATAATACAAACATGATAACATACAAACAAACAAGACCCTCTGCTCACTACCAAGCCTCCTCGATTCACAACTGTAGCTCCTCCGCTTCCGTCTTCATGTGGACCCTTGCATCTTCAGGCACCCAGCCGCAGCATTCAGACACATCCAGGATTTGGAGCAGTGTTCTCAACCGTCCCGTCCGACGGCCGGGGACGGTAGTGCCGTCCGACATCATAGCCGGACGGACGGGACGGCGTCAAGGCCGTCCGTCCCGTCCCTACTCAAGACGTACGGAATATCGACCGTCATCCACCGTCATCGGGCGGTTACTGTATATCTTTACCCGTGACATCGTGGGTGCAGCAGGGCTTAATCTTTGGAGCAACAGAGTCTGACATGGTACGCATGGAGAAGATGCTCACGGACCTTGCATCATGGTCAGAGTAATCATTCCGTTTTACATATAAGTTTTGTTATGTACACTAAGATCCATGGATATCGGTGGATGACCACCGGGGACGGCTCTTCACCGTCCCCGGCCGTCCTTTCCGTCCGTCCCCGTCCTGCCTCAAAAAGACGGCACCGTTTCCGTCCTACCCTCGGACGGACGGCATAACACCGTCCCGTCCCGTCCTGAGTAGTTCCCGGACGGACGGGACGGTTGAATTCACTGATTTGGAGTTCGTATAGACCCTAGCTTCGTATCTTAAAACAGTATCCTAAAACTACAGTCATCTATAACGGGCCCTAGGTATTCAGATTCCGTATCGGGACGGACCAGGCCTCCGAAATGCATGCCCCGGACGGGACCGTCATTTGGGGCCCCGAAAGACGCCAGTCGCCCCGGACCGTTGGGAAGCCTGGTGAGACCGTTCCATTCACGGAGTCCCACCCTCAGTGACTGGACTGGTTCATTCGCGGAGTGTAGATCAACAAAATCACTTTTAGCTTGTTGAGGTTTCCGAGGTTTCTGCCAGGTTTGTGAGGTTTCTGAAATTGGCGGGCAAGATCCACGGATTGTGAATAACTCATATTGAGGTTTCCATCCTTTTAAAATATCATATTGGGCCGACGTCATCTAGTCATGACGGTGCGGCCATGCGGCCACATCTGATGGTGGAGCTTATGGCATTGTGAAGGCGTAGGGCATCATGACGTCCATGCCACGGCCTGATGGCATGCCTGCAGACCTCGGCCTGACATCATGACACTGTACTTACCATAGTACAAGATACGGTGGCGGCTTCGCCGCCCTTTGGAGGTACCAAGATAGATCATCTCCAGCTCAACTCCCAGGAATACTTTACCCCTGGCTGTCAAGTGCTTGGAGGGTACAAAAAGTTGGGCACACTTCCAGATATGATATCAAGTCCTGGCAGCCATTTCGCTGTGCTAGAACATGTAAAGATAATCTAGTGACATCAATGACTTGATTTGTTGTGAAGGAAAAAAGTTGAATGCACCACCTGGTCTGTCTACCAAATACCACATATATGGTGCAATGCCACCCTCCACATCAATGACTGTCTGTATCCAGGTGAATATTCTACTAAACAGACTATCCAGCCACTGTGTTGGTTGTTTCTGGTGAGGGACATTATGGGAGTAACGGCACGGCTGCACGTGACATGTCCAGGGCCAGGTAACACGTGCATGATATAGTCGGCTCACCACAAGCCTTACATCTCTAGCAATAATCTTACGTTTATAGTACTCTATAATACTGACATCCACATTTGCAACCGGATCTCCTGATATACCTTTATAAAAGGTCATACACAGGCAAATGCCTCTACAATGGTGGGGAAAAGGAATGGGGAAAGGAATCAAGAGCACAGGAGCAAAAGGAGTGAGGCTCTATGACTTACTCAACTGCCACTGATATACCCTAGGATTTTAAGTGGTGAATCAGTGAAACTAGAAGGCTGAAGGCCTGTCTTCTACATTCCACCATATATCTTGCAGAGTTATAAGGAAATTCAGCAGGGAGCAGATCTAGCTCAAAGAGTATGAGAATATGATGACAGGATTTGACAGAACACGCTGTCTTGAGGAACCACACATATTGCACGGATTAACAAAAACTCAACATGAGTACATGTAACCAAGTGCTAGAAAGAATATAGTGCGTATTTCATTGTGTGGTAAAATGATTTATCAGCAAAAGTACAAATTGAACATAGCCTGCACTATGTGTACCAGTGAACTTGCACAACTCATAGCAATCTTTCCGTTGACCTCTGCACAATCTGCAGTCTATCGTCATGTACAGTCCATTGGTGGAGGTTTGAACCTGTGCCCCTAACACTATATACAACTGGTGGCCAGAGATGGATGTAGACCTGTGTTAACTACATGGCTGTTTGAGTAGTACAAAGTCTACTGCAGAGCCTGCTGGCACTTGAATAGCTTGTCTGAGCCAATTCTGATGCCTGCCTGGTATTCTGCTACTCAACATGCTTCACAGCCTGCTTCACAGCCCACTTAAGAGCCCACTTGAAATCAGCATCGCGGCGCAATGCTTAATATATGTGGTAAAGAGAAGCATACATTGGGAAGAGTTGAGTGTTCCTTGCAATGCATTTCACTGACCAAAATCAATGAGTTGTTGGAAGGTTTGACACAGATGTTGACAAATTGAATCTATTTGTCTGAGTGCTTCTGATACAATAGTCAACAGCACCAATACTATTTTCAACGCCATCATCACCATGGGCATTATATCATTGTCATCATCACTATCAGCCCTGGACTGAATATGCACACATTGAAACGCAATTTGAAGGCTGCGGGCAGCAGATTTTGCAGGAAAATCTGGGTTCCAGGATCCAATTTTCTACTCTTTCTGCCGAATCTAAAATTGAAATTGTCAATAGCACAACTATGAGCTTCAGCAACAACCTTGGTTCCATTTTAAACACCCGGGAGTTCCGGAGGCCTCCGAAGGCTCTGACGGAACCTCGTACCCTTTGACAGGGAATTAGACCCTTCCTGTCGGCCAGGTGACGGGTGGCGTTTGATACTCAGCTCCGTTACTTTGCCTCTGCGACACGCACGATAAGAAAGACAGTTATGTTACACTCTTCACAGGGGCTGTAGTTACGCTCTAGCCGTTAATACAACACCTGGCGATGTTTATGCCTTTTTTCGCCCGACAGGCATATGTTACAACTCCGCCATTGCTATCTCTTGGATGGTGCATTCGCCCCATATATGTTTAGCTTTAAGATTTTGCCACATATTGCAATACAGTCTTCGCTTCGGATACCTTGCTTGCCAATCCATCTGCTTCCCCATTATCGTATTTTACAGGGCTGAAATATACAGTCCAATCTTCACACTCTGTACTACTATGCCGTCAGTCCTCCACATTCTGCGTTGATCCATCATCAGGTTGCAATGATTCTTCCTCATCATCCTCATCCGGATCATTGGCATCATTGCCCTCATACCTGTCGACATCACTGGATGCCATGTCAAAGCTCTCGAGATCCATCGCTACCTGATATTGCAGGATGGCGGCGGGGAAGGAATCGTGATCGTTGCTTTCATCAACTTCATCGTAGTAATCTCCGCTGCCCCCTGGCATCTGGACATTAAGTATGTCTTCTGTGGAATTGTTGACTATTGGGATGTTTGCATCAGTGCTTCCGATCTCAGGCTCCTCAAGTGCCACCTCGGACCAAATAATCCAGAAGAATAGCATTGTCAAGACGCGTATCTTCCACATTGATCACCACGTCAGACGTTGGATTCTCCGCCTGTTGGATCTGACGCTTGACTGTAGCAATAGTGTTGTTGTACATCCTTGGTTTGTAGCTCCCCAGTAGTGTATTCCAGGTATTAATCAAGAACGTATATGTGTCTGCAACGCGAGCCGTGGTTAACAACTTGCGACCCCTTACAGCGCAGCATGATGCGATCTTACAACCATCACTCTTGTTGTTGAAGTAGTTCGAGCTATCAGGTCTGTCCACTTTCAGCTTTGATTTGGACACTTTCGGATGAACACCTATGTTGTTTTGCCACTGCAGCAGAGCATGGCACAACATGGTGTATGTAAACATGATCAGTGGCGAGGATATCTGACCATCCTTGTCGTGAATCATGGAATTATAGAATCCATCAGCATACTGACTATGGTTATTCGCTGAATGACAAAATTTGATGTAGATAAACCGCGGGATGGCTTCTGTTAGCAAGTAAAGTGGACACTAGCCACTCGTTATTAGATTTCGACTCTCGCTGCGATGAATTTGAACACCGTAGACCACCTTCCACAGACTCTGCTACCGGAAAAATAAACATATTGTCTGCCATAAGGGAATCGATGAATACCAAACACTCTATGGCAGAATCGAAGCGGTGGGGTTCATAAAGCTCTGCAATGTTGTCCCTTGCTGATTGAATAAATTGGGATTTAATCTTATTCACTTGTGCGTGAACCTGGTACTGGTTTGACCCTGTAATATTCACCGTGGGCCGTTGATTCAGCATACTCTTTCAAGATCTCCATTGTGTGTGCCTCAAACGCTATGGACCAAATGATGTTTTGCTGCATAGCGGTGTTCCAGTATGTCTCTATTATCTGCCAGTGTGGGGCTTCAGCTAATGCTTTCTGAAGGCGTCCCATGCCATGAGTTACCATCTCCAAGTCGATTGCACTCATAAACAGCCGCCTGTTCCACATATAGAGCTCCAAGAGTCTGCCCAATGGAAACACAAGACGCATCATGACTGCGTGACCAAATGGATGGACACTGTGACTGCCAGACACCATGCATCGATGTTTAGACACCGCCCGCGGTTGCAATTCCCACTGCCGCTGTCTCGGATTGTGATCAGTAGTACGCGTTAGGAGTGGATTTGTAATGATCGCACGGGCCTCAGGATTCAGGATGGAGGTAGGCAGGTTTTCAAGACCGCTGAGTGATGTGGGAGGGCTAGCAATGCCAGAGGCGGGGCTGGATACATTGCAATGCAATGGGTCTGTTTATATAGTTTCGCAGGGAGCTGATGTGTAACAACTGATTGTACCTGGCGTGGCGGTTGGATTAATTATTGACTCTTGCTGTGTACCAGTCATGGTGAAATTCACGCGTTGAGTACTATCTGCAATGCAAGAATTGTTCAGCGAAGATGAGCGGGTGGAGTTCGGATCTTGGATTGTAGATGGTACGGAACACCCTCCTTAAATGGAATCCATCTCCCCAGCGGGTACGGAAACGCGTCTTTTAGCACGCAGAAGCTGAGTAGTCCCCAGAGGCCCATGCTGTTCATGCTAATGAATCGCAATACTTCGAACATTTCGTACAGCCAGAGTCGTGTTAGGGTGAGGGCTGTGGGAAGGCATATTCCGATATAGATGATCAACGTTAAGATTGTAGGAACCATATCCTCGGCATGCAAATGCAACAGCACACAAGGTAGACTCCAATATGGGCGACCATGAACAGAGTCAACAAAAAAGGGAGGCCCAGTGTAGACTGCGCTAGACTGTACACCCTGACAATACTTGGGGACGAGATCCCTTCAAAAGCATTCAATTATGGGGTTAACTGCAATCATATGAAACTCAGATTTCACTGAGCTCTAATATTCACTGATACAGCAATGTCTGAAAGTCTATTTGCACTACTTGAAGGGTGTTTGAGCTATCTTGGCGTGATCATCATCGTATTGCATTTGTTCTTGGCTTAAGACTTGAAACCATCGATTGTGTATATCTTCAGCTTTCCGGTGGTATTGCCCCTTTGGCCGAGCTAAACGTAGGGCAAAGCGAACAATCACGTATTCTCTATTCTATGACATCAGTGGCGTTGGCTTTTTCCACTGCTAGGCGTTGGTAGCCGTGTTGGATGGTTGCACTAGTGGGATAACTTGAGAACTACGCAGTGTGCTGTGAGATGCACAAGGTGTGAGTGGTTATGTCGTATGCGATACCTAAGCAACGCCCAGAGGCATATACTGTCCCCCACGTGTACAAAATCGGGTCTCAAGGCTCCTTTTTCATGGTGTGCCTGGTAGTTGTTAAAGATGAAAGCTGGGCCGGTTTGTGTTCATTAACCAACAAATCGCAGGATATGAACCAAATAGTGAGAACTCCAGTATGAATATCTCTTCTCCCCGCCTACACTTCAATTGTCTTTTCCTCCTGTATTGAACACACCACCCGCATTCTGAACTAGCACGACATCACGTAACTTGCACAACACAATGACACTTGTCTCAAAACACACCTCATAACCTACTCTACTTTGTAGATTTACTTTGCGAGTCTGACTGCTATGTCGAATTGTATCATAATGCTCACGCCTTGGATATAGGTCCATTTTCAACTCTTAGACATGCCAACAACGGGCAGCCGCAAAGGAATGGGGAAGGCAACTGCTAGGGCAACAATGCTGACATGGGTGATAAATTGATACTTGTCCTTAGATCGGGACAGTATACAGGGATTTATCTCAGACCACATACGTGGACTCGTACAGATATGCAATCTTTCCGCCACAAAAGATGAAAGGGCCTGGGACTTCTTTTATGATATAATCATTCTTGATCCAGTCACGACTCACCACTGTTAACAATTCCAGCTGATGAGGCCCCACCGCACGAGCAGGAGTTCACCTTTTGTAGAGTGGTGGGCAGCGCTCCGCTAATAAATGTGTCAATTGTTTGACAAAATCCGCGATCAAATGAACAATTGGAGGTGGGACAACCCCCGTGCCTTCGGGGATCAGGTTGATCACTCCAATCCGCAGACAACTATCTTGGGACAGGGTAAATGCACCCGCAAGCATTTCTCTTGGTACCCTAGCGTTGATCTCAGGGTAATGATTGAGCCACCAAGCTGCCGGCAGTGCAAGGCACGTGACTTCCTGGCTGTTAGACCACTGAATTAGAATGAGATAATAGACGAAAATGATGATTTTGTGAAATGGACTGATCCTGGTGCGCAGACCTGTCGCAGGAGCCGTCCCGGCGATGGCACTTAGAATGACGATGGTGAGGGTAAGGAGAACACGCAGGGCGGTGAGAAAGGGAGTGGGAAGGGGAAGGGAACAAAGGTCGGGAAGGGGAAAGGGATGGGGAAGATGAAGCGAAAAAGTAAAGTTAAAGGTATTAATAAACACACCCCAGGGGGAGATGATCTCTCTTATGCCGTTGCTTGGTAGTTGCAGAAGGAAATGTCATGGGCAGATTTGAACACAGAGGGCTAACTAGAGCGGGCATATATAGAGCCCAAAATATCGCCCACCATGTCAATGTCCTCAGTTGATGATAGTGACTCTACCAGGAAGTCGGACCATGAATATGACTCAGAACAAGATTCTGATGTGGATGTGTGCATGGAAGATGCTGTGGACCCACTGACGGTGTTGATTTGGACGGTGATGTGGATATGGACAGAGATTTTGACGATGAAGAGGAGGAAGATGAAGAAAAGGAAGATGAGAAGGAGGTGGTGGAAGAGGATGAGGATGAGGAGGAGGTGAAGAATGATGATGATGGCAAAGACCCTCGGACGATTGGCCATAGAGAGAAGGTAGATACATCGGCTGACGATGCCAATGCCATGGTAGACGAGGAGCCAACCGCACAACCTGAGCAGGGGCAGGTGATGCGCAACCAATTCTCAAGGCCACAACTTGCTTCGCCTGCCCCGTGGCAACAATGCCCGGCGCGTTCCCCACGACCAAGAACTGTGGAGATTTATACCCTCAGTGGGCTGGAGTTTGTAGTGCTGGTAACTCCACTTAAACCTCGCGCAGAAGCGACAACTCTACGAGCTGCTGAGGCAGCCGGAAACTCCTCGGATATCGCTGTGGAGGAGCAGCAACTCAGTGACTCAGCATGTGGCAACATTCTCTACGATGAACCTCAGCTGGATGTCTCCCTCCCAGATGTCCCGCCACTGGATGTCCCACTGCTGGATGTCCCTCACGCCGATGTCCCTCTCTCCGATGTCCCTCTCACTGATGTCCCTCCCCCTGATATATCTCTCTCTGTGGTGGGCCTGGACGGCTGAGTAGGCGAGGAGTAAATCAGTCATCCTGTTGTGTTTGGGTTGGAGTTGGGTTCTTGTCTTGGGAGTTTCATTTGCTGTAATCTATTCATCTCAGGCACTGATTAATGCACATGTGGAGGTGTATTGATCGTTAGGGTTAGGGTTAGGGGTTTGGTCTTTTCCTTTGTTCTAATATTGTTATCTCAGGCATTGATTATAACATGCGTCGCGAGGTTTTTGGATTGCTCAGGGTTCATTTTTTATCTATTAATTGTATTATGGGACATCACACATGCAGTGATTGTGTATCTGCTGGCGTGATGGTGTTGAGGCTCAATGTATGTCTCAAGTATCGTGATCTTATACCCACACCACACTGCTCAGCCCCAGCTCCAACATTTGTGCCTGTGTACAGTGAATGCTCCACTCCTCCGTTGGTGTTGACGATGCCAGAGAAGAATACATTCTGTTCCTTTGAATTTTCATGTCGAAAGAATTTCACCTCAGAGAGCTGGTGACTGAAACATATCAAATTGAACCATCTGGAACAACTTCAAGTTGCAAGCCATCAGACTGTTTGCAGCGCGCGCTGACGCGTTGAACCTGCCCTGAGTCGTGAATTCAACACTCAGTACTATTTAGTCCAAGAGTTGGATGCGTTTCCCTACATCGCACATATTGAAAACATCGCAGACTCAGAGTCTGAACCACCACTAACTAGTCTGCCGCAAACAGAAACATATGCGGGCGCCGGCGCTCAGCTGAGCGATTAAATTGCCAACCTATGGGAACCAGACTCCCAGGGGTTCCTTCAGATGAATCTACAGAAGAATCCCTACTACCGGTTTGCGACCGCTGAAGAGTACCAATATATCTAGTGTGTGATCCACATGAATGGTATGAAGAGATACTATGACAACGTGCTGAAGGAAGAAAACACTGCTCTACGTTTTCCAACCTTCAAAAATGGGGATATCGTCCAGAAGCTCGTGGCTACCATGGCAGATGATCAGTCTCTTGGAGAGTGGAAACTACACACTCTGGAGGATATGAGATTGAATGACAATCACCAACGGCTAATCAAATGCTGGAGTCGAGACATCAGCAAAAGAATGCAATGGTTGAAGGGGCCACCAGCCTATGTGGAGCATCTCATTTACACCCCTCAGCATTACTTCAACAACAATATGCCACCAAAATGCCTCTATACTGAAATGTACACTGCGCACTGGTGGTGGGAGACACAGGTAAGGACAGATCTGTGAAGACAATAAGGTGCTAATCGAGGTTAAGGCAATGCTCAGACTACGGGATATACTGGTTCTCATGATCTTCATGACCAAAGGAACACATCTCTTGAATTTTGCTGGCAACAACAAAGAGTGGCTTATATATAAGACAATTGGCAATCAATCTTCGACGATCCGCAACATGCTTCCAAGGCACTCCATCTGCATGGTCACTCTTCTGCAGATTACAATCACGAACCGCATTATTCCTGTGAAAGCGCTGGATGAGCTGCAGTAATCAAACCGAGAGGTGTTGAAAGAAGTACCCTGGCAGGTACTTCAGCCTCTCATCATTGAATGAAATCCCAATGCGGAGAGCGGATATTGCAACTTTCATGAGCAGATGGCAACATAACGTGTTGCAAACTGCATTTAGCAGCATTGCTTGCAGGTGACCCTTAATATAGTGACCTTGATCATCTCAAGCAGCATATCTGTTTTTAGTGCGATGGTCCGAAGAACGAACTTGGAGATTATGTCCCTTCTGAGAAGCAACACCCTGGCGGGGATCACAATCTATATAGAATGCTCAGCGATTTGAACAACAAGGTAGCTGATGACGAACTCTGGTCACGCCATGGTCACCGAGGACACAAGGTGTTCCGACATGTTCCCTGTATCATGTGCGATCTGCAGAAGCCCGACCTCCTCCATGTAATGCAGATCGGCATGCTTGACCACCTCCTGATGAGGATTTTCCACTTCATGAAGATGCATGAACGCCTTGAGAAGTATAATGCAATCTGGTTATCCGTCGCTGCTTACCAGGACCTCGCATCAAAAAATAAGTTATATGAGGAAGTTTGTCCATGGAATGGGATGGAGATGATAGAAATTAGCTGGTACCCGCTTGGAGTTTTAACCCAGGCTCTATAAGGCGGAAGCCCCACTCAGCATCCCATATTCAATCGCACAATTGAGTACCGACTAGCATTGCGAGAATGCTATATGTATGCTTGATATAAATCTCACTATGATGCAACTTTGAGCTACGTGGAGGACGTGTTGCATCATTTTCACACCTTCAAAGATGTTTTCTTACCTGGGGGAACCGGCCAAAGAGCGAATGCAAAAGCCAATGCCCTGAGAACAGAACTCGTGTTGAAGTGAAAGGTAGCCGAGAAACAAATGCTGCAACATGGACGCTATCCAATAAGTGGCGTGAAATGAACCCTTGGGGGAATTATATTAGCTCTGTGATAGGTGTTTCCAAGGAGTTTGATGCTGACTTCAACTTTTCAACGACCTACTTCATGTCTCATTGGGTCAAACAGATTAGTCGATATGGAGCCTTGCAAGAGTATTCTTCCCTGTCACATGAACTAGCTCATCAACCGAACCTCCAGCAATGTTGGAATGCCTGCAATCACGATCTTAACTACATGTTGCAAGTAATCACCTTTCAGCGTTGCATTCTCTGTTTCGAAATCACAGAGCTCAATCTCCCAGCCCTCGCTCAGCGTCGGGAGATCAGCACCACAACCTGCAAAGTCCTCTATTGCAGTTCTGAACTGGATGCCCCCCTAGGCTCCCGGTCATATGCGAAGCCAGAATTCATTGGCCCCCAAACCGCTGCGATGGTAAGCATCCTGGTGCATGCATCAAAGACTTCAAAGTATTACTTGACAATACACAAGACGCAATGCTCCGCGTGTTAATATATCGCGGCACAAGGGAGTGAATCAACAATAAGAGTCATAACAAGACTAATATATCAGATGATCAACTGCACCCAATGGAGCTCTGTAGTTACCATGGTATTAAGGTTCAAGTTGAGGGTTTGGATGGCGAACGCATATCTCAGATGTATCGATCGACTGGAAGCGAGAGCTGGCCCGGAGGGGATCAACAGAACCACTCGGTATGGGTAAAGCAATACCCAGGGAGGTGTTATGCTGCGCTGAATGGGCGTATCCCATTGCAACTCCAACAACTTTCAAAATCAAACTCCTACATGAGGATGGAGCTTTCATTGGGTACTGCTTAGTCCTGGCCCTCACCACAATACCTGAAAACTTGGTCGACTTGGATTGCGACTAAAAATTTGTACATGTCAGATACGCACCAACGGCCATTGGTGTGCTAGTATTCAGCGTTGAATATAATGTCGGCGGCACGCACATTATTACAAAGATACCTACTAGTCGTGACGCAGGAGACGGACAGAATGCGCGATGCATTGTCAATAGCCACATACATCTTCGTGACTTGAAATGATGTGTATAATCAGTCAAGGGACAAGTTATTTCTCTATGCAAGTATAAGGAACGCAAGGAGAGAGTTTTGCAGCATCACACATCGTCTTGCAATTCCGTATAAATACTAAGGAGAGATTTGCATGGTGCACGCAGGTAGGAAGAATGCAGGGGGACATTTTCGCAATGCCACCCAGCGCCTTGCAATCCCATATAATTAGTGAAGTGTAGTATTAGCAACGGGTCTGGGTAACCAGCGAGCGGTCTGGGTTTGGACTGGAAAAACAACTTGGTTTGGCTCCAGAACCGTCCAAAAACCCGATCTGCAGTGTCTTGGGTGGCCAAACCTGGACCTGTACCCGTCATCCCATGGGTGTTGCCGAGTTTGGCTAGACCTGTCCGTTCCAATCTCCAGTTCTGTGTTTCGGGTTTTTCTATTTATTGTTGCATTTAGATACTTTACTGTTAATTCCAAAATAATAACCTTTACACACTATTGTCCTTTTCCAATGAATTGGCAGCCTTTATACATACAAACAAGACTGACACGCTTGGTTCCCCATCCTGAAAATGATAGTCAACCTCGCGTCAATGATTTTTGTTCTTGCATCAGGGGAAATATACATGGCGATTGGATGCAAATGATCATAACGGATGTATTAGCCGTTTTACAACTCGAAACAGAAAGAGACATGGCTCCCTGCCCCATTCTACATATGAGCGTCAATGCAGTGTCAACAATTTTTGTCCTTGCAGGATGGTTAATCAAAGTGCGAGATAGCCACAAAGGTCTATATATGGAGTTTTGACTGGTTTTATGTGATAAAATGTTTAGAATCACTGAATTGCATCATTGAAAATGAATTGAGTTGTGATTGTCCGGGAGGCTGTCGTGGGACGACCTTTCCTTATCACCCCAGACAGGCTGCCAAAACCTTGTTTATAGATGTCTGCGATCATTTACCACCAAGATTACCAGAGATTCAATACCCACAATTATTGTCGCTCTGTTGATGCTCAGTGTCAAGATGACGCAGGGAGAGTGTAGCATTCTCTTTTGCCTAAAAAGGCGGCTAGTACAAAGATTATACATAACAATGATTAAGTCACATTGTATTAATCTGACTTCCAGGACGAACAATCATTAGTGCTCTTTGAAGTTCATTTTGCCACAGGCATATCCGCATTATGCAACCATTTACTTTGGCAGAGATTATCAAGTACAGTGTTTTGACAGTTATTCTATCCTCTTCCTGTATGTTTTGACTATCACTACATTGTTCTTTAATTGTGTGTATAAATGTATTCTTTAAAATATACATTAAAGTGTCCCTCCCGTTCCTTTCAACCAATTCTCGTCCGCACCCGCAGATTCGTCCAAAAGGCTATTGTCGTCTTCAAAATCAATCTCAGTGGTATTTCAATGCACCAGATTGTGTACTCAGCAAATCTGGAATAAAATCTTTATCGTGCTTGCTCTCCATGGCAAATGCATTATGATTGAAAAATTGAGTGTTTAGAAGCGGAGAATCCATATACACACAACTTGATGCCATACCTTCTATTTCATAACTTTTGTTTCCCTCAGCGTCACCTGGTGGCACACATGGGTTTCTGGGCGGTAATGATCTTCCGGGCAGATGTGGTGCCGGTTCTGCTGGAGGTACAGCGGTTCCTTTCCTCCTCCAGCGTGTAAGCGGATTGTTTGCATTAGCATTTTCGCATTGAAGGCAGCCGGCGGAATGATTTTTGTAACCCATTGCCCTGTGTCTTTCCCTTGCAGTCCTCACCTTTTGATGCCCAGGAAACCCAACTCCTCGCTGCTTCTCTTCTCCGACTTCGGCCTGAGGTATCATAATTAGTTGTTACATTTCCTCCATGGCAGCCTGCGAAATTCAGCCCTTGGCCATTTTCGCAATATTCAAGGCAAGGCGCACGTCGGACTGTTCCAGTTATACCCGACCTCCTTGCCTCGCCATAGTAGCTGATCTGTTGCAAACCTACAAGAAACTAGGTGCTGCTTCTAAAACAAAGATTTGGCTATTACCTCAACCGTATCCAACTCTACTTCCTCCTCTAGAGTCTTTAAAGCCTGTTTTGTACACTCCCGGAGACTATTATCACGAAATTTGTGCCCAAAAATCGCAGACCTGACACCATCATGTTGTTTGATTTCTCAGACTGTGTGGACAAATTCCTTTCTCGACGATGGAGGTTTGCCATTGCGGGTGGCGATAAATTAGTTACGGAGCTCTTTATGTACACAAGCTGTACAGCATAATGACATTTGACCGCCTTCTATATCGATATGGAGCTAGTCACATCTGATTCCATGCTGCTGCCTATTATTACTGCGTGCGGTTTTACGCATTTTTTTTTAAATGTGTGTCGTTGGCCATATTTATGGTGGCTGCAATTGCAGTGTTGTGGTGTTCTAGCTGGTGTCTGTGTTGCAGCTGGGTTTCAGCCAGGGGCACACCGGATAAAGCGCACGTCGTGCGGATCCATTCGGATTGAATCACACTGGATAATGCGCACATCGTTATGATCCATTCGGATTGAATCACACTGGTCTGAGGTACCTGTGGAGCCATGCCTTGATATTGTGTTCGAGGTGAGGAAGATGATAACGAAAAGTGAAAAGTCCTGAGGAATATATAGTAAGCTACCAGTCACAAGGGAATGAATGACTGTCAACTTGCACGTTCTATTCAAGATATATCCTGCAATGTATGGCTGCAAGTAGGAAGTAATACCAACAGACCCGCAATTTGCAGCATGTCGGTCCGATGATGGTTGTTTGTTTGTTAGCAGGGATACATTGAAGTGAATGACGGCTGATATCTCGAGTTTGATAGATATATCACGGAAATTCTTCGATGGAAAGGTCATCCGGTGATGGTTGTTTCAACACATAGCCGGGATCTTACATGAACCATACCCTAACTATTACGTCATAACATATGATTAGTTTTACCATTCCAACTGAAATGACAGTCAAAACACAGATTTTGCTTTGTTCCAGTTGATCAAACGTTTGAACCTTGACATAAAAGACTCAGCTTGCCTCCAACTGGTCCATATGCTGCAACATCCAACATGTCGCCCAGCAAGGTCAACACAGGATACAATGGTCGATACTCCAAAAAAGGACTTTTCTCCACTTCCGGTGGGCAAATGGGTCAAATCGAAAAACATGTTCACACTTTGACGTCATCAAGAGAATAAAGGCTTGACCGGCTTGCTGGCAGAAAGGATCGGAGCATCGGCAGCATTGTGCAGAGTGGTATTAAGAAAGAAGGCTGCGGTGGAGAAATGCCAGGAAATGCACTTTTTAAGCAATGAAGAGAAACAGAAATGGATTGAGGATTTTGTGGAGAGAGAAACCGCTGTGGCACAAAAGCGACTTCAAGATGCAGACACAGCGATTATGGAAGATATAACGACTGCTGCAAATGGGGGTGTGACAACCGGAAAGCCGAGAACAACGTTTGAAGAGATTTTGAATGCAATTGGAGACAGTCTGAGCGATCTTGCAAGTTCCGATGATGAGCAGAATGGAGAAGACAAGGAAGAAGATGAAGAAGATACAGAGCTCAGAAAGCTCAGTGATGATGATGCACCTTGCTGGGTGCTGGGCACAATCACTAAAACAGTACAGCACTGCATGGAGAGTTTTTGGCATAAGCAGATGAGACTTGATGAGTTGAACCAACCGGGATGGGGGGATGCAGCGAAATACTTTCGTGAGAGAGATATGATGTTTGGGACTGCCGAATTGAAGGTTCCGGCGGTCGTTAAGCCCCAAATAGACACGACTCCTGCCACACCATCCCCGAAAACATTTGCAGAGCATATGCAGACTCTAGAGATCGTCTGAGGACAATCTGAAATGCTGGCAGTGAGTTCTTGACCAGGAACTAGCCAAATTAGGCTGGGTTTGAATAAAACCACAGTCACATAATTTTGTACCGGTTCTTTCGCCCTGAATGGGCACCAATTCGATGCCAATTCAGGAGGCAAAGTCTGTACAACCCGTAAGCTTTTACCACTGCATGATGCATCAGTAGTTAATTACCATATAGAAATGGCATATGTACGAAGACATGGTAACAGCTCCCGTGTCGCCAGATGTATAGACAGCCAAATAGTTAGTTTTGATGACCTATCTTTCAGAAAAGCAATTTGTGTACCTACTTTGCTATGTGTCAGCGTTTTCCTGCTTTCAGTGACCATATTGTGAGATATGATATTTCATCAGAGTGTGTGCAAGGGTCCAACAGGCCATGCGAATGTTCTAGCAAACAAATCTGGTTGATAAACGGCCACCAAACATGGTATTGAGTTGCCTATTACAGTTACATTTGAAAATACAGGCTAAAATAGAGACAAAATTTACTAAGAAAATTTAATTCAGCGATGTCACACAAGTCATAGGACGAGCGGTGAGTGTGCAGTCTGAACCCGGATCAATGGCAGCCGTCATGCAGCATTAGTTCATGCACCTCACTGCATAACTGTCCGCTCAGACTTGCTGCACACAGTTGAGATTTTGAAAATTGCATATTGTACGTCATGGAAATCGAGGAAAACAAGGCGGAAAAAGCAAGGTCAGGGAATCAGGCTCTTTATGTCTAAAATTAGTTGATGGATCTCTATGCCGTAACTTACCGGCTGAAAGCGCCAAAACGCGACACAACTACGTCCTTGATACAACTGAAGACCTGCCTTGTGGTCACTCAGAAACTGAAAGGCCTTGATGCTTTGAATACAGATGATTCTACCAGGAAATAGCTCATTCGCTGTCAATAATAACGGCATGACTTTAGAGAAAACTTATGACTGACTGAATGACTGTTGATATGTCTCGAAGATGAGGGTCAATGGTGGGTTAATCCGAGCGTCAATGATTGTTCTTTGATCTTATTGGCAATCAATGGGTAGAATTGTCACATCAATCAAAAAATGAGTTACGGGCCGGCATTAGATGTAAAACGGGAAGCGACATGCTCGTGGCCCAATCCGAGAAATGACCTTCAACAGACCATTCCCGATATATGGTCTTACTTCTTGGATAATGACTAGGCGGCGCGACAGCATTAAGCCATAATGGCTGGATCGGCAGCCTTTACGTGCAAAATGGCCAACAACGAAATCACTACCCCCTTCCAAAAATCAGTGTCAATGGCGCGTCAACGATTTTTGGTTTTGCATCATGGAAAATTCAAGTGCTGTGCAACGGCATACACCCATAATGATAATAGTGGGCGGTTTTCTACGCAGAAATGCTAGTCCCGATATCGCAACTACGTCTTGAAAATGAGCGTCAGCGGAGTGTCAACGATTCTTGGGCTTGCATCTTTGATTGTCAGACAGCAATGCAGCCGGGTTGAATCATAATTCTACTATCGGCTGCCTTTATGGACAAAAATGCTAGTAATGATATCATACCTGACTCGTCTTTGTATGCCCTTGTTTGTAGCGTCACAAATATGCAAGCGATGTCTCACAGGTCTGACTTCTTTCTTTCCTGCAGCTCTAAAGTCCATATTTAAGAACATGCATTCTACCTGACTATAACATATCCATTGACAGTCACACAGATCAAATTACGCAGAGTTCAATTTCCGACCGCGATGTCCGATACGAAATCTCTAACTACCTCGTTGCGAGAGGTTGTGATATCTTCAAACAACCAACATGTCTTCACTCGGGATTGAAGCGACCTTACTTTGCAAATCATCTTTGATGCTTGGTGGGCTTTAATGAATCTAGGCTAGAAGCGGCCTATTGCTTGCAATAACTCTAGACATGCGCCTTCCTGGTGATTCTATGTACATAGTGGTATTGAAGAGACTGGCAGCCCTGGCATTGAATGTATCGTTTGTCATCAAGTTCTGCGCCATCCATCAGAACATGGGACAAGCTCAATGGTGAAACACTCGCTGACAACAGCACATAATGCAAAGGTAAATGAATTAACAGTGTGTGTGGTTACCGATTTGTCCAGTTCCACATTCGATGAACCAGCTTTGGCCAAACTGATGCGGCAAGGAAGTCAACATATTCCGATTGTATTTTCACAAAAGAAAATCAAATTTACCATTTAGGTTTTAAGGATACTTAATGAATTGACAGACAAAACGCTCGAAACGGGCAGCAAAGGACTTGCAAATTACCCAATGTCACCAACACACCTGGAATCGGTACCTCATGTCAGGCTTCGTTTCAGCAGATTTTGCATGGAATGCAATATCAAACCTCGAGCTACAATGGTTATACAATGAAATACGACGCGAGTTGGTGTTACCGTCAGGCAGCACCTCGAGTAATTTTTGCCCGAGGGAATACATACTGACAGTGGATGCAATTAAGAAGCAATTGCCATCAAGAAACAAAGTGAGTTTAGCTTTGGACAGATGGACGTCGACGAACAAACTAACAATAACGACAGTTATTGCTTATTGTATGCATCGGAATTGGGCTATGTGAGAAGTACAACTGGCATTCGACTAGGTTGATTGCCCGTTCTCATCGTATTTTAAAACCTCAGTATGTATTACAGGTTAAGGGTCAGCATATGGGAGCACGGCTAGCAATTAAGAAGAAGGAAGTTCTTGATCATTTCGAACTGACTGACATCTGTTTATTTGGAAGCACAACTGACAACGCTTCCTCAATTTCCACAATGACTCACAAACTACACACTACCCTTGAGGCCTCCGTACTCCAGTGGCCCGCATTGATAAATCACATACCACGTACGGCACTCATCATTTAGCTTGCTTTGGGTGTATTTAGGAGCAGTCTGGGTGTTAAATGCCGCACCAAGTCTTGGGAAGCCCATGAGCGCGATCAGCAATTTGGAGAGAATGAAAGCACAGACAAGGGGAAGTGTCAAAGACTTCGACAAGAGGGCAATGCTAGAATCAACAAGGTGTCGGCCATGAGCCCAGGTTTAGCAAAAACAATTCAGAAAGTAGATATTTCAACATATTATGAAAGTGCTGAAACTAACCTTCATACAGCTGAGAATGTTGGCTGTATTAATTAGGCAGACAACTGGACCTGGAAACGAGTTCAATATCTGTGAAAAAGCCAAAGTCCGGATCGCAGTACTACCCATTATAGATATGAAAACTCACTGGAACTCGACACTGAAGTTGCTCGAGCACGCCTACCGATTGCAGAAATTCACACGCAAGTGGCTTAATAACCCTAAATATAATCTTTACTGGCCACTCTTCACCACTCAGGATGAATGAAAAGTTGTCAAGTATGTCATGGAGGTTTTACAGCCATTCCAATACTGGACTCTGTGGATCTTGAAACGGCATACCGTGACTCTTCATCATGTCATCACTGTCTACAATGACATATTTGATCACATGCATGGTGTGATGCGAGCTTTGGCCAAGAAGAAGACACAATGAATGGGGGGTTTGTTCTTTGCTGTGAAGTGTGCGCGGAAAAAACTCTCCAAATATTATACCGAAGTGACTCCGACGACTGGTATCCTCCTCATTTCGGCGCACAACCTTGATTTGTTCCAGAAGTTGCAATCATTTAGGAAGTGGAACCAGGGAATGGATATTAATCCGGAAGACGAGACTTCATATACTATGCAATACCAGGCGGCCTTTCTAAAGTAGGTGGAGAACGAATACTGCGCAAATCATAGACGTTTGCCGATCACTATGTCCGATAAAACCCGAATAACAATCTCAGCTCCTTCGAAATGGCTTCTAGATCTGGTCCATCTTCTTATGCTCAATATGATTTGTCCAGCGATGATGAGGAAAAGTCAATGCCTACCAATGTTGCTGAAACAACACCCAGACGAAGCGATCACTCAGCGCGTTTATGGACAGCCACAAGGCACTATTTGAATTCACCCCCAGCATTAGCACTGAACTGAGGCAAATTAATCCAAATCATACTGATTACCACTCCGACTCAAAGGAGATTAGTAGTACAATTTCGTTACCGCATATCACCGACTGCTCGCGGAAGCAAGAAGAAACACATTCAATTTACGCCAATTTCTGAAGTGTGGCATGCGATATATTCTCGATCATACCTCACGCTATCGGAGTGGAGGCCAGTTTTTCCCTTGCGCGAGATGTGATTGGGTGAAGTCAGTGGAAAACGACAGGCGAGACCCTTGTCGAAGGAGTAGTCGTAAGGCAGTGTGCTCGAGCCAATCACAGATTATTGGCTGGCGACGACTCTGTTTTGGATCGAGACAGCTCTGATAACAACATGGAGGTGAAGGGAAAGGCGGACGAAAAGAAGTTGCACACAATGGCCAAGGTCCGATACTTTTTTGTGATGTGGCAGTGTAACCATCCCCTAAGTGCTACACAGAAGGAATCTCGTGGTCAAAGTACACAGATGACCACCTTAGGATACATTTCAGATACAGAAGAGATCGTCAAAGCATCCTTGTCAAACTTTCATTATCATGATCCGGCTGCATTTAAATTGTCGGAAAAATCACCTGTGCCACCAGCTTTGTCTCCAATGGACCTCCCTGGCAGACGAAGTCAAGTATTGAATGTCCGCAGAATCAAAAGAATCGACCACCATCCTGCTGAAAGTGATGGTCATATCCCAACCCAAAGCATTGCAGACAAACAAAATTGGCGTAACTGGAATGTGGACTCGGATAGTCGAAACGACAGTTAAGATGACTGGGAGGTAGACAATGAATCAGATACAGAACTGGACAACGGCAGTAAGCATTAAGAAACCATGTAGGTGCGGACTGTGAGTGCGGCACCGAATGATCCTGGAATGTTTCGGCCTATAAGATGATCAAAGAAGCAGGTTGAAAAAGTGTTGCTGACGGTCAATATGATGGAAAAGAAGATGAATAAGGAGATCACGAAAGAGTAGAACAGAATGTGTCAATGTTTTATCACCAAGTATAAAACGTAGTTTGACAGAGAATCTTATTTAGAGAATTATTATCGAAGATTACTGATCAGTCGCGAGAGCATATTGGTTAATAAACAAACTTGGAGAGGGCAACATGCATCATATGGCATAACGTATAAATTTCAACCGGATGAGAGCGACCAGTACTGGAATATTACTGGGCTTGGCTTTGCCATATACCCAAGTCCTGATCACGCTGAAAGGCATCCACAAAGTTCAAATATTTAATATTGCAATTGTTACTGGCAGCAGATCTTGACTTGACCCATCAGCAAAATGTATTTTAGTTACTGCAAGCCTCCAGGAGTGTCTGAGAGGATGTGGAGTGAAAACTTAGATGCGTCAATTTCAGGAGAGTATCAGACGCTAAGAGGACATTCCTGCCGGCATTCAGAGTGACTGGATGTGCCGGCGACAAGCCCGGGAGTTCCAACGACAAGCCTGGGAGCCCCTGAAACCTCCGGCGACAAAACTGGAAGCACTTGTGACATGTCTGGGAACCCCTCGAATCACAGTAGAGCAGTCTGGGAAAAACAGCATCTTCTTTGGGAACGCTGCAGGTGCGCCTGGAATTCATACCTACTGTATTCAGTTTGTATTCTAATGTATGAATCTATGTATCTATATAGCTACCCATCTACACACGGTATATTTGGACTGGATGTAGGCGGTGCTTGAGAGAAATTCAAGGTGTGCCTGAAAATTACGATCTAGTGAACCCAGATATATACTCGGAGGCGGTGAATGTGTGAACTTGGATATTCACTTGGAGCCCGTGATCGGGCGAGTTTGGAGATGCACTGGGAGGCCATTATCCAGAGCACTCAGAAATGCACATGGAGGCTGTAAGTGAACGAGTTTGGAGATGCACTGGGAGGTCGGGATCGAGCGAGTTTGGAGATTCACTTGCAGGCCAAGCTCGCGTAACTCTGATGTGCACTTGGAGGCCGGGATGGAGAAAGTTTGGAGATGCACTGGGAGGCCATGATTGAGTGAACTCAGAGATGCACTTGGAGGCTGTAATCGAAGGAGTTTAAAGATTCATTAGGAGGCCGTGATTGAGCGGGTTTGCAGATGCATTTGGAGGCAGCGATCGTGTAACTCAGAGATGCACTTGGAGGCTGTGATTCAGCAAGTTTGGTGATCCACCAGGAGGCCAGGATCGACTGAGATTAGAGTGCTTGGAGGCGGTTGATAGGAGGCCCGCTGGGTGCTGAGACTCCATCCATCAGTTTGTTAGTTAACTCGCAATTGTGGGAATTTGATGAGGTGACTTTACCTTTGATCTCTCATGGGGAGCTGGCTGGTGGCAATCGATCTTGTAGGGAGGTATGCCGGAAGGTGAAGCTATAGTCAGGGGTCAACTTGTGATTGTGAGAATGAAGGGATCACCGACAATCTTGGGTGTATGCTGCATTCAGTGTATGCTGGACTCGGTGTATGCTGTACTCAGTGTTAACTTCTGATCATGGCATGGAGAGATAGAGAGGGATGACTTAACTTTGTGGTCTGCAATGATGGTAGCGAAAGAGAGATGGGGGATGAAGATGAGAATGAATATGGAGGATACGAGCGGATATGAGAAGTCAGGGGTACAACTTGCTTGATTGCGTTTAGAAGACCTCATATCGGTGTTTTTACCAGCCGAATCGGGAGTTGTACCTGCTGTATCAGGAATGGTCAATTGACTCGCACACAGAATTCTCTTAATTCCCAGTTTGTCATGATGATTTCCCCCATCTCCTCTCATTTCTCTCGTTCTGTACCATCACCCAAGACCACGTAGTTAAGTCATCCCGATCTATTTCTCCATGCAATTATCACGAGTTAACACCGAGTACAGCATACACCGAGTACAGCATACACCGAGTACAGCATACACCGAGGACTGCATACACTGAGTACTGCATCTATCGACGATCCACCGTCTCCCGATCCCAGCCAGTTTCGCATCTCTCGGCAAACCTTATTGAACTCAAATCTCTAAATTCCCATGATTACCAGGTAAGAAATGAATAGAGTCACAGCTGCTGTCGCACCTCCCTCCTGATCTACCACCGGCAGATAGACCACCACCATGTACTGCTTCAATCTCGATTGATCAGGGCCTTCAAGTGCATCTCCAATCTCGCTCAATTACGACATCCAAGTTCATCTCTAAACTTGCTCAATCACGACCTCCAAGTGCATCTCCAAACTGGCTCTATCACCAGCTCCAAGTGGATCTCTGTGTTACACAATCTCGGTGTCCAAGTGCGTCTCCAATGTCGCTCGAGCACGGCCTCCAATGCATCTCTGAGTTCAACTTGATCTCAGCCTGCAAGTGCATCTCTGAGTTACTCGATCTCGGTCTCTAAATGCCTCTCCAAACCCGCTCGATTACGCCCTCCAAGTGCATCTCTCAGTTACTCGATCTCGGCCTCCAAATCAATATCCAAACCCGCTCGATCACAGCCTCCAATTACATCTCTGTGTTCAACTCGATCTCGGCCTCCAAGTGTATCTGCAAACTCACTCAATCGTGGCCTCCAACTACATCTCCCAGTTCACACGATCGCGGGCTCCAAGTTCATCTCTGCGTTCTCTCAATCAGCGTCTCAAGGTTGTCCTGCGATTACACTCCAGTACTGTCTGCCGCCTTATTTGCGATATGTATATATATAGAGAGACTTAGATAGATATTACATGCCATATTATGATGTAGTGAATCTTGTGACAGTAACAAAGACGAGTCTGATACACTAAATGTCTTTTAGTTATAGAACCCTAAGAACCACTGCTGCAAAAATACGGCAATAAGTCTCCCGCAGCCCTGAGCCAATGTCTCAGCTGCCACACAATTTGACTATGCAATAACTAAGTCAAATCTCGTAGCATCCTGAATACCCCTCCATAACTGCAGGTGCATTGAGGAGCACCTGAGAATAGTCTGGCAGAGTCTGAGAGCACTTTGCTTAGCTCCACGGTGGCCTCGGAGTACCTGGAATTCCTTAGGAGCACCTGTAAGGTCGACTGGAGTGTCTAGGAGGTTTGCATGTGGCTTCCAGACTTATTTACATTTTGCTGATGCAGTACATTCAAATGACTGTCAACAGAGCGTCAACGATTTTCTGTCTTGTAAGTGCACTAATTAAATGGTGACACAGTCAGAACTATCCATAACCAATACACCAGCGGCTTTTCTTGGCAACATAGTAAATGAGACTATCACAGCCCCATTCTGATAATGAGGTTCAACAGAGCGTCAACAATTTTTGGCTGTGTATCATGCGTAACCTAAGTGGGGATTTGTTGATGCCATTCATAAACGATTTATTGGCTGCCTCCCAAATCAAAACCAATAGCATCAGACTATCTGCCCCATCCTGAAAATGAGCGTCAACAAAGCTTCAATGATTTTTCGTCTTGTAAGTATGGTAATTGAAGAGTGACCTGGTCACTGCTATCCATAATCGAAATAATGGCACCCTTCCATGGCAAAACTAAATAGCGATTGGTTGTGGCCATTCATATTGGCTGCCATTCAAATTCAAACGATTACTGACACGCTCCATGTCCCATCCTGAAAATGAGCGTAAATGGAGTGGCAAGGATTATTGGTGTTGGAATTTCGGTAATCTAAGTGTCGCAATGTTGGAAAATTCATACTTGAAGTTGTGGGTGCCATTTCAATTGAAACAACGCATGACACATACATTACCGCATCATGAAACTGAGCGTCAATGGAGCGTCAATCATATTTGGTTTTGCATATTGGGTAATGAAGGCTTTGTGAGCATAGGTGCGCTCATAGCAGAACTATTGAGTGCCTCTAAAGGCAAAAATACAACGGATAGGAGGCAAAACGCGTATTCCAAATGATCATTGTTGCAGACTCCAAAACATCCAAAAAGAGATTATTCACTATCGAATACTTAATTTTAATACTGTACAATTATCCAACTGGAAAAAGTAGAACATTTTGTAAATCTACGGACGGACCCGCTGGGCAACCAGCTGACAACCCGCCCAATCCAGACAGGTTTGGGTGATTGGCATCAAACGGTACCCGAAATGACGGTTTTGGTTTGTTGACCACATGGACTGCCAATTTGGCAACGGTTCAGATCTGATTTGGACCCGGAGCTGAAGTGATGGTCCAGAATCGTCACTAACACTTGTAAGGAAGGAATTACATATTGCGCGCAGGTAGATGGAACACGAGGAGTCATTTTTGCAGCGTCACCCATCACATTGCAATCCAGATGGAAGCGATTACCCAATGAATCCATTCGGATGTATGCTCACAGTTGGCCACAACCCCAGATTAAGTGTTTAAGATCAGAGACGGACAGAATGAGAACAAATGGTTAAACAACGATCAGAGGCCACTATGGAAAGAGACTCGTTGAATTGACACTGGGTCCAGAGTACTCCGGCACAGGGCTGCCTCTGACGACTCTGACAAAGTGCCTCCACTTTGACTGAGCAATTCTGCCGAGAAAGAAATATTCGTTGCTGATGAGTCATTGTGCCATCTCATTATTGTGAGCACAATCATTGTATGGTTACCACTGTAATATTGATTGATGTTTTGATTTCTGGCAGAATATGCTACCCACTACACCCTACCTATGATCCGCCTCCTGGTGCCTGGTTGCTGCCACTGTTCAAGTCTCTAAATTAAATACCAAGCAGGACATATGGAAGCACACAGTCTGGTGAAATTGGCAGTGTCTTGCCTCTTTCAAGTGAACTTGGAAGCATAGAGCCAAGTAAGCTGGGAATATATCAGGTAATGCAATTTGGAACATACTTGAGAGAAGGGTTAGCAACGGGTCCAGGTAACTCGCCACCGACCCAGGATTGGACTGTAAATACTTGTTGGTTCGGTTCCAGACCCGACCAAAAACGGGACCCACTCGCACTTGGCGGGCCAAACCTGGACCCGTACCGGTCAACCGGTGGGTTTCCCCAGGTTTGCCTAGACCTGTCGTGTCTGATCTCCAGTTCTGCATTTTGGGTTTCGCATTTATAGTTGAATTTAGACATGTTATTGTTACTCGTAAGATGTGGACATTGGTATGGCACAGTTCATTATTGATGTATTAGCCACATTGATCTGCTGAACAAGCATACTGATGCGCCCAATCACATCCGGAAGATGAGCGTCAACAGTGTGTCAACCATATTTAGTCTCACATTTTCTGTAATATTAGTGATGCTTGATCACAAACATCCTTACAGATGGAGATAGCAGCCTTTATAGGCAGATATGTGCGGGATATTCTAGCCACATCCTCTGGGACTGTAACAACTTATTTCATTTACAGAGTTACCACTCAGTATTCTTGAGCCTTTTAGTGTATAATACCAGTCAAAACAATGTATATAGACAATTACCGCCACATCACGATGTACTTAACCATGATGGAATGCCAACAATCATTAACATTCTGTTGACACTCATTTTGAAGATGTGGCAGGAAGCGTTTCACTTTCATTTTTGCCTATAACGGCAGCCAGTAATCAGATTACGACAATGTACCGCCTGTCGTCCACCAGATTACACATGATACATGACCAAAAATCGTTTATGCTCCGTTGACGCTCATTTTGATGATGGGGCAGGGACGGTATTGCAATCTGTTTTGCCTATAAAGGTAGCGAAAAATTCCATTATGACTGACTACAATCTATCGGAGGTGTGATTTCCCAGCCTGTATGACCAAAGATTGTTGACGCTCTGTGAACGCTCATTTTCATGATGGGGCAGGGAGGGTATTGCTATTTGTTTTGCCTATAAAGGTAGTCTAAAATTGCTGTATAACTGACTACAACATATCAGAGGTGTGATTTTCCAGGACGCATGACCAAAAATTGTTAACCCTCCATTGACACTCATTGTGCTATGGCTGTATTCACAATATGGAATCATTTATTTCGGCACAGTCAATCATTCACATTGGTTTGGCTGCCATTGTGGCATTTTTGTTGACTTTCTACTCGATCATTACGTTGTTCTTTAATAATACATAGTTATATTTAATAACAATCTGAACAATCCCATGTGAGGTGGTCAATGCTCGTCATCAGTTACATGATCGCTCAGTCCGCTGCTTTTGCCTTCAAAATGGATGTTAGCTGCATTACAACACCACAGAGAGTGGACTAACCTTCATAAGAAAGCATAACTGGATCAAGATCGGTATTGTGCACGGTATCCGCATGATCATCGAAACATTCCGCACATGGAACAACTCTATGCAAATAAGTATATCCCGCCTGCAATTTGGAGATTTCAGAACAGTGAGCTCCGGAAGGGTTACTGGGTGGGGCGTTTGGTGTGGAGGGCAGTGGTGCAGATGGCTCGGGAGTGCGCTGTGTAGTGTTAGCAACGGGTCGGGGTACCCCGCCAGCGGTCCGGTTTTTAGGTGGCGGTTCCGTTCGGTTCGGTTCCAAACCCGGCCAAAAACCCGACCCGCTGTGGCTTGGCGGGTTTGTTACCCGGACCGGAGATAAACCCTCCGGTTCTTGGACGGGTTAGACCCTGACCGAGGTCCCATTTTACGGTTTTTACAACTTAGGGTCACCTTTGGCTCCAATTAAGTATTTGAGTTCTGATCGTATCATGACATGATTAATACGTAGATTGTGCAGTTTTGACCCCTCTTTTACCTCCCGCTTTCAGATTTGCGATCTGACCAATATTCGTTGAATCGCTGTGGAATAACAAGAAATTTTAAGCGAAATTCGCGGGTTTTCAATAGCGACTCAACGAATATTGCTCAGATCACAAATCTGAACGCGGGAGGTGAAAGAGGGGCTAAAACTGCACAATCTATGTATTCATCATATGATGATACAATCAGAACTCAAATTCTTAATTGGAGCTCAAATTGTGAGGTTGAAATGACGGCTTTTGCTGGTAAAACTGGCCCAATTCCAAAGGTCCGGGTTTTTGGTGTGGTAAAACCCGTTGCTACGGTCCGGGTTCGGGTGGTACTGGACCCGGAACAGACCTGCGAATCTGGATCCGTTGCTAACACTAGCGCCATGTGTGTTGGTCGGTTGGACGTACACCTGTTCCTGGTTGTCTCCAGTGTGTCTGCGGATTTATTGTAATGCAATTGGGTCAAGGATGGGGGCCAGACATGTGGTTTTGACGAAACATTGCCTGGAGTCTTTCAATCGTAGGCTTCACTTTTCATGCCCAGGAAATTCAATACCCCGCTTCTTCTATTCTCGGAACTCGGCATGTAGTTTCTTGATTAAATAGTACATTTCCTATATTGTGGCGCGCAACGAGCTTTCTTTGGACATTTTGGCCATTTTCAACCCCAGGCGCATGTCGGACTGTTCCAGCTGTACCCGGCCTCCTTGCCTGGCCATAGTTTCAGACATGTTGACAACCTACAAGACATTGGTTGCTGCTTGTAATACTGATGTTTGGCGGTTACCTCTGTTATACACACTTCCCTAGCCTCCTCTAAGGTGACAGAAGCCTGCTTCGTCCACTCAATGGGATCCTTATCAGGGACTTCATCTGTGAATATCCCAGAGCTGACCACATCATGATGTTTGGTTTCGCACGCTGTGTAGACATATGCCTGTGTCAACCATAAAGGTTTTCGGTTATGGGAAGCGATGTCTTCGTGATGTAGCTCTCTACCGAGACACCCTGTACGTTGTATGATTAATTGACCGCCATTTGCCTCGATCTGGATATTATTAGGTCCGACTGGATGTGGCTGCTTGAGTCTTCCGCATCCAGTCTTGTGTACGATTTTTCAATGTGCATCCTGAGTCATATCTTTAGTGGCTGCAGTGGTAGCATCATGGTGAATTAACTTGTGTCTGCACCCCTGTTGTGTTGCAACAATATCTTTATTTGATGTAGCACCCACCAATCTGCCGGTATTAGATCTGCTCTCACCTGGCGCAGGTGGTTGTTTATCCATATTGTGCAGGCGTGGAATTGGGATGGAAGATGATAACGAGAGGAAGTGAGAAGCCCTGAGGAATATATAGTTAGGTTCATGTCAGAATGGAATAAGTAGCAGCCAACATGATCGTTCTGCTCAAGATGAATCCTACTGAGTTTGGGTGCAAGTTGCCGGGGTTTTCTACTGCCCCGCAATGTGCAATAAGACAGTCTAATGTTGTATATGTGTTAACGGGGATCAATTGCGGTTTACCTTGGACAGAATCGCACAATTGCTTGATCGTAGTAGGAGGTAGTTCAAGGGAAATGGCTTCTGCTGATGATTGTTTGAAATGATCCCCTGAATATTACATGAGGATGATACGAACAACCATGTCATGTTGTACAGTTAGGATCTCTATTCCTGCGTTATTAACAGTCAAGAGGCAGATATTGCTTTGTTCAAGATGAGTAAACGTACTAACCTTGACATAAAGGATGCAGCTTGCCTCCATATTGTCCATAATTTGCAACATCCAACATCTCGCGGAACAACAAAGTCCACAGCAAGTAAAATGGTCAATAATGCGAAAAAGAACATTTCGCAACATCCATGGGGCAGACACAGCAAGTCGACAAAGTGGTCAATCCACAAGCATCATCAAGCGAATGAAGGCAAGAGTGGCTTGGAGGCAGAGAGAGTCGGAGGTCTTGGGCCATTGCGCAGCTTAAGATCCAAAAAGAAGCATGCTGCGGAGAAATGTGGAGAACCGCACTTCTGAAGCAATGAAGAGAAAGAGAAATGAATTGAGGATTATGTTGGGAGAGAAACCGCTGGGGCAACAATGCGATTTGAAGATGCAGAGGCTGCGGTTCAACCAGAGCATGACAATATGTCGCATGCTGAAATCGCAGGATTGACATCCTGAGAGCCTGAATAGACATTTGAGGAGATGGTGGAAGATATTGGAGACAGTCTGAGTGATCATGGAACTTCCGACGATGGGGTGGACGGGGCAGATCAGGATGATGCTGAGATGCCGCAGGGCAAGCTGAGCGAAGATACTGAACCTGGCTGGGTCATGGGAACAATGACACAAACGGTTCAGCAGAGGCTGGAGAGGTTTCGGCCGAGGCTGATGAAGCTCAACGAATAGACTCAACTGGGATGGGTGAAAGCAGCTGACTATTTCCATGAATGAGATAAGAAGTCTGGCACATTGTAATGGAGGGTTCCGGATGTAGTTCAGCCGCATAGCAATGATGACGCTTCGGCAACTCCACTGTCAACATTTGCACAGCTTATGGAGAGTCTTGTCGTGGCCCCTGGAATATCACAAATGCCACATGGGACATCTCGACCGGAGAGTAGTCATATCAGGCTTGGTTCGATCAATCTCCAGTCAAAATCAAGCATACATAGTGGTAAGCCAGCTGCAGAGCCTAATTCATCAGTATTGCTGAAAGCGAAGCCAGTTGAACCATTAATCTTTTACCCCTGTATATAGCCTCGAGCTAATTGCCAGATAGATATTGGATTCCGAAAAAGAGATGGTGACGGCTCCTGTGTCCTGAGAAGAAGAGAAGGGCAAACTGTAATCTTTGACATTCGATCGCAGTAAATAGCAAGTTGGTTACAAATTTTGCAACATGTCAGCTTTTTCTTCATTTCAGTCACCAAATTGTGAGACCTGACAATTGGTCTGTGCATGTGCAAGGGTCGAACACCTAATGTGAAAGTTCACGAATCCAAATCAGGCTGTAAGACAGCCATCACATTTGGTTTTTTTCTGCAAGTGACTGTTAAGTAACAACGCAATGCAATACTAGTGACGAAATTTCCTAACAAAATTTATGTAATGGATGTCATACGTGTCATAGAAACAGCGGTCACTGCGCCTGAAGAATCGATTTGAACGACAACCATCATGCTGCATTCATCAATGTATCGAACTGCATAACTATCCGCACAGACCTGATGGACATGGTTGGGATATTTGAGATTGCTTGTGGTATGTCATGGAAATCGAGGAGAAGGAGCTGAATTAGGAATGGAGAGCAAGCCGAGCAATATATGCCAAAAAGAAGTTAAATGATCCACATGCCGTCAAGTGCCGGCCGAAAGCGCAGGAATCTGATAGCGTCACGTCAGTTCTCACTCAGACAGCATAGATAGCAGTTGATCAGCAATTGAGAGGTAACAAAACTCCTGGATGCAAACAATAATAAATACATACACAATAATGGATGTCAAAACTGTTTATATGATTCGTTGCATACAATGATTGAGTGTACAATTCCTGTTTCAATGTGATTAATGTGAGAGTCAACCAAGTGGCATCAATTTTAATTGATACACATTTGGCAATCCCTGGGCTACATTGTCACATCCTTCCAATGCTAATGCATATGTCGGCATTATTGCGAAAACAGTTGAAGATAAGCTCGTAGCCATATCCTCAAAATGATAGTCATCGCCGTGTCAACTCTTTTTAGCATTGTCTCATGAAACATACAGTAAGCTGTGCAGTTACAGTAAGTCATAATCACACTCTCGGCCGCCGTTCTATTGCACAATTTTGCTGGCAACATTTGTACTATGTCCTAAAAATGAGCGTCAACAGAGGGTCAACAACATTTGGCCTTGCATTCTGGAAAATACACGGGCTGTCCGGTGACGTTACCCTACAATCACGCTATCGGCTGCCTTCCTAGACAACAACTCTCTCAACAAGTTGCTACTATGTTATAAAAATCACTGTGAACGGAGCGTCAACAACATTTGGCCTTGTATCATGGAAAAACTTAGCGCGGTGCGGCGACATTAAGCCAGAATGAGATTATTGACTGCCTTACTAGGCAAAAATGGTTACCATGACATCGCTGCTATTTCCTAATAATGAGTGTCAACGGTTCGTCAACAAGATTTGACCCTGAATCTTGGCTAATCTGAGAGCAGAGCGGCAACATCAACACAGAATCCAACTATCGCCCAGCTTCCTTGGCAACAATGCTGTTGACGACATCGTCACTATGCCTAAAAAATAATTGTCAACAGAGCGTCACTGATTTGAGGCCTTCCATCATGGAAAATCATGAGGCATTGAAACTACTGTGATCTGGAATCGTACTAGCAGCCGCAATTCTCGGCCAATATTCTTACGACATAATCATAATGATGTCACAAAATCAGTGTCAATGGAGCGTCTACAATTTTCACGCGGGCATTTTAGAAAATATAACCGCAATGCAACGCAGATAAACTATACTGAATTTATCGGTAGCGTTTATAGCGAAAAATGCACCCGTCGATATCTTCTCTGCTGCCTACAATCCAGAGTCCACGGTGCGTCAAGGCTCCAAACGCTAGCCAGCCATAAATGGCAGTATGCTGGTCGTCAATGGAGGTCTATTTGGTCATTCTTTGTAATCTATCCTTGTACTCAACATGACAAATATGTATTTAATGTCTGACTGATCTGATGATTTTCCTTGAATCTGTAGATTCAATATTTAGGAACCTGCAGGCTGATTTATTGTATAGTTATTTTCGGCAGTTACTGGAGTCGGATAACATGATTTGGAAATTTCTGCGGCCATGTCGGATAGACATTCTTCGAGCACCTCGTTGCTCGAGGTTATGGTCCCTTCCCACAGTCAACATGTTTTTATTTGCAATTTAAGTGACCTTACTTTCGAAATCATCTTTGATGCTTGGTGGGCTTCAATAAATGCAGGCTATAGATGGCCTATTGGCTGGAACAATACTAGACATCCGTCTTCGTGGTGAATCTATTGACACAGGAGCAGGGAGGAGACCCGTAGCCCTGGTGTCATATCTATCGTTTGTAATCAAGTTCTTCGCCATCCATCAGAACATGGGACCTGCTTAATGAGGAAACACTTGCTAGCAAAAGCTCACATCGCAAAGTTGAAGGAATTAGCAGAGTAACAGGTCACTCAATTGAGTGGTTGGACAGTGGGTCAAACAGCTTGGACCATCCTGAAGAGGCAAGGAGGTCGAGGAATCATAATAGTAAATTTGGAGAGGAAAATCATGTTTGATATCCAGTTGATTCTATATTAACCGAATTGACAGACACAACATTCCACACTGGTAGCTAAGAACTTTGAAACCTCAGAATTTCACCAAGATACGTGGAAGCGCTACCTCATGATCGGATTTGTTTTGGCACATATTACATGGAACAGTATATCAACGCTTAACCTACAATGATCAGATAAGGCATTAGGTGAGGACCTAGTCCTACAGTCCGCAACGACCCTTAGTAACATATCCTGGAGCTAATATGTACTGACTGTGAATGCAATTAGGAATCAATTGCCAATATGAAATAAAGTTAGTTTAGCTGTGGCCAGATGGACAGCATTGAACAAACTAGCTATAATGTCGGTCATTGAATACTATATGCATCAAAATCGGGCATTGCGTGGAGTTCAACCCGCTGTCAATGAGGTTGATCCCCTGTTTTGTTCGCTTTTCCACGCTAATTAAGGATGATATATGAAGGACCAACTTACTAGAGCAAGGCTAGTCGTACACTTGAACGACATCCTTAATTGTTTTGAACTTACTGCTGGCTGATTGCTTGGTATTACAACTATCAATGCTTTCTTAAACTACTTCATGGCAAGCGATCTTCAATCAACACAGGAGGTCTCTGGAATTGTTTGGCCTGTATTGACGAACCACATACTGTGCATGGCGCACGTCATACAGCTGGCTTTAAGTGCATTCATCAGCAGTCTTGCTGAAAATGGCTGCACCAAGTCTTGGAAAGCCCATGAGCGCGATCGGCAATTTGGAGAGAATGAAAACATTGACATTGGGAAGCGTCAGAGACTTCGAAAGAGGGCAATGCTAAAATCAATAAGGTGTCGCCCATGAGTGTAGGCTTAGCAAAGATAATTGAGAAAGTACATATTTCATGATATTTTGACAGTCCTGAAGCTGACCTTCATATAGTGGACAATGCTTCCTGTATGATTTACACTAACACCTGGTTGCAGAAACAGGTTTTTGACTGTCAAACAGCGAAAGTCCACATTGCTGTACATCCGATTATGCATGTAAAGACACATTGGAACTCGACTCTGGAGGGCTCCAGTGCGCCTACCTTTTAAGGGAATTCACAGGTTTCAAATCCCATAATGCAGTTAATACTGGCCACTATTCACATTTTAGGATGAATGGATAATTGGTAAGTATCTCATGGAACTATTGAGATAATTTCGATATTGGACCATGTGGATATGGAAGACACAATCAGTCACTGTGCATCACGTTATCACAGTGAACGATGACATGTTCGATCACCTGGACAGCTTGATGCGAGCTTTGGCCAAGAAGATGACTCAATGGCAGGAAGACTTGTGCTTCACTGTGAAGGTAGCTTGGCAGAAGCTTTCCAAATACAACGCTGAACTGACTCCCTTGACTAGCATGCTTGTTATTACAGCAGACATCCTCAATCCTGTCCGGAAGTTGCGATCGTATAGACAGTGGGACATGGGAATGGATCTTAATTCTGAGAATAAAACATCCAACATTGCACAATGCCAAGAGGCCTTACTGACATATGTGGAGAATGAATAATGTGCCAAACATTGACGTGTGCCGGTCAATACACTCAAAACTGTACCGTGCAGTAATCTTGTCCCTGTTTCAATGACTGCAGGGTGTTGTCAATTATCGTTTGATTCATACCATTTGTCCGGTGATGATGAGGCATACTTAACATCTAACAATGTGCCTGAGATCACACCCTGACTAAGCGATTGAGCAGCGTCGTTATTTACCGCCACTGGGCTCTATGTGGATTCGCCGCCTGAAGCACCAAAGAACTGGGAGCTAATTAATCCGACTCTAAATGATTACCACTCCGAATGAATGGAGATTAGCAGTACATTTTGGCTACCTGACACATTCAATTGGTGGAGACAACAGGAGGATACTCACTCAAAGTACGCCGAGCTCTCCAATGTGGCGCGCCACATATCCACTATCATATCAGATGGTCTCAGAGTGGTGTCCAGTTTTTCCCTTCGCCAAGATATTATCGGTTGGAGGCAGTCAATACCACAGGCGAGACCCTGTGTAATAATGTCGTTGTAACACAGTTTGCTCCAGCCAATAATGGGATTTTGGCAGGCAGTGACCACGAATTGAATACAAAGAACACAGAAAACAACTCCGAAATGAAGAAAGAGTCGGAGGAAAGGACATTGCACACAATGGCCAAGGTCCACCAATTTTTGGAGATGTGGCAGCACAGTCAGAACCTACATGCTACCCAGGAGGAATCTCGCGCTCACAATCAGCCGATAACCACCGCAGGTTACATTTCGGTCACCGAAGAGATCATCCAAGCATCCTGGTCACTGCTTCAATATGATGGTGCGGCTGCATTTAAATTGTCACAAAGATCACCTTTGCCACCAGCTTGGTCTGCAAATTAGCTCCCTGGAGGATCATCACTGATCTTAAATATCCGCTGAATCCAGAGAATCAACCGTCATCCAGTCGAAAATGACAAGGATAGCTCACCAGAAAGCATTACGGACACCGATGATTGGCTAATCTGGAATGGCAACTTGGATACTCGCACTGACAGCGAAGCGGATTGTCCCGCGGACGATGAATCCGATATACAGTGGAACAATTCCATCAAGAATGTTGAATGCCCAGCGCTGCAGGATCTGAGTGGTGCCCAGATTGGTTCGGCCGACACAGATGTCATTAATACAGGCTGAAAAGGTGTTATAGCTGGTCAATGAAGTTGAAACGCGGAGAAATAAAGCAGGGAAGACAAAGTAGGACAGAATGCATCAATAGCTCAACAGCTTAATGTAGCTTGACCGAGAGATTCAGTTAGAGATATGTTATAGGCGAATGTTAAGTAGCTTGTGAATATCAGTTCATACATGGATGAATAGCAGGCGCAATGAATCTTTTGGCAGGATACATCATTTTTATTGGTCTGACAGTGAACAGTGCAAAATTATTACGCCGCTCGGCATCGCCACCGGGCCGTGTCTCGATCAAGCAGAAAGATGAACAGTAAAGTCAAATCATGAGGCAGACAATTATCGATGGCAGGAGATGTTGAGTCGACAATAGATTAAAATGAGCGTCAATGGAGGGTCAACGACGTGTAGTCTTGTATGTACGGTTATTCACCAGCCACTTGGTAGTTGTTATACATCACGGATGTATTGGCAACTTCTATTGGCAACAGAGATAGCCTCACAGTCACCGCCTCATTTTTAGCATAAACATCAACAGAGGGTCAAAGATTTTTGCTTCTGTAGGTACGGATATTCATCAGTGATTTAGTAGTAGTTATGCCTACTGGACGTATTGGCAACTGTTATTGGCAAAAGAGATAGCAACACGGTCACCGTAACATTCTTAACATCAGCGTCAACGGAGTGTCTATCAATTGCGGTCATGTAGGTACCGTAATTCTCCAGTTACTTCGTTGTTGTTATGCATTACGAACATATTGGCAGGTCTTATTGACACCAGAGATAGCAATACGGTCGCCGCCCTATTCTTAGCATCAGTGGCAATGGAGGGTAATTGATTTGGGGTCTTGTAAGTACGGTAATTCACAAGTGACTTACTTGTTGTTATGCATACCAGATGTATTGTCAGCTTGTATTGGCAGAAGAGAGAGCAATCTGGTCACCGTGCCATTCTTAACATGAGCGGCAACCAAACGTCAACAATTTTTAGCTTTGCATCATGAGTAAGCTATGTGCTGCCTGGTTGCAGACATCTATTTGTCAGATAGTAGCAGCCATTGCTGGCAAAACAATGGTGAGATATTCCCTGCGGCATCGGGCGAATGAGGTTCAATGCCCCTTCAACCGTTTTAGGACTTGCATATTACGTATTCATGGAATCGTGTGGAATTTTGTCCGCCGAACTGTATTATTGACCCCATTGCCAGGCAATAACACCATGTATCTAAGATGAAACACAGATACCAAATTAATCGATATTGCAAACTGGTCAACAAGAAAAGGCACATTAATGGTTGCTGAAAACTCGATTTTGACAAGATAGTATTAACAAACTTCAAATACAAGAGCCTTATATGAATCTGGTGATGCACCAGCTGAATAACCCGCTGACAACCCGCCCAATTCGGACGTATTCAGAATATGCTCAAAAGAATACGTGTGAATGTCCTTGGATGAAATCTTGGGAACATTTTTGGAGTGCACTCGGACAATTCTTGACACCTTCATCAGCAAAACATAATTCCGTCCGTGCGGAATGGCTCCGTCAGAGTGGACGTGATCCGTCAGAGGTGACAGGAACATCTTGGTGGCGGATTCCTCCGCGCCCGGCGTCAATACCACGCATCGCGTTGCATATCACTCTCCAATCACAATTTCACCGTTTCTTCTCACTCTGTCGGCGTCCTATTTTAAATGACCACTGAGGCGTTGAAGGCCAACTGTGACCATACGGAGGAATAGGTTCATTGGGCACGTGCTTGCATCGGGATTGCAATGCGATGGATGACGCTGCGAAAACCTGCCCTCGCATTCTTTTTACCTACGCGCAAAATGCATTTCTTTCTATACTAATTATACACATGCTTCCAAGTCGCCAGATCTTTGTGGCTATTGACAATCCAGCGCTCATTCCGTTCGTCTCCTGTCTTGCTACTACTAGCTATCTCTGGAATTATGTGGCCGCAGCCAACGATGTTTCCCACGCTGAAAACTTGCAAAGCAACTGCTGCCGGTGCTTGTCTCAATTGTACAAATTTGGAGACGGGATCCAAGTTACCGGAGTTTTCAGATATTCGGGTGAGCGCTAGGACTAACCAGTATGCCACGAACGCTCCATCCGCCTTCAAGTGCTTCATTTTGAATAGTTGTAGCAGTTGCCACGGAAGACGACCATTGGGCGCACCATAACATCTCCCTGGCCATTGCTTTACCCACACCCAGTCGTTCCGTCAGTCCCCTCCGCGCCAGCACTCTATTCCTGTGGATTGACAAATCTGAGATATTCGCTCACCTTCGAAACCCTCACCTTGAACCTTAATACCATGGAAAATACAGATCTCAATTGCGTGGAGTTGTTCATCGGATATATACGTGTTGTTACGACTCTTATGCCTGAGAAACTCCCGGGTGTCATTGTATATTGTAGACCGGTGCGTTGTGTCTTGCGTGTAGTTGAGTAATGCTCTGAAGTCTTTGATCATAACGTCGGGATGCTTTCCATGACGGCGGTTATGGAGCCTCATGAATTCGGGGTTCGCATATGTCTGGGAGGCCAGGAGGGCAGCCAGATAAGCACAGGAAGGGAGGACTTTGCAGGTGGAAGCGCTGTTCTCCCGAAGCTGAGCTAGGGCTTGGAGATTGAGCTGTCTGATTTCAAAGCTGAGAATGCGACGCTGAACTGTGATTACTTGCGGCAGGTAGTTGAATTGTGATTGGAGACGTTCCAACCGTCCTTGAGATTCATTTTAGGTGCTTGTTCATTTCTCTTGGCAGAATACTGTTGTAAGGCTCCGTATCAACCAATCTGATCGACTCAGTGAGACATCAAGTGGATTATCGGAAATTTGAAGTCGGCATCTAACTCCTTGAAACGATCTATCTTGTGGCTGACATAATCCCTCTAGGCGTTTATTTTGCGTCACTTCTTGGACAGAGTTCAACTTTCAGCATTTGTTTCCTCATCTACCTTTCACTTCTTCACAAGCTCCGTCATCAGGGCATTGGCTTTGGCCTTCGCCATTTTACCGGCTCCGCCGAGTACGAAAACATCTTTGAAGGTGTGAAAATGACAAAAGGCGTCGTCGATGGAGCTCAATGCTGCCTCGTCGTTAGATTTATGTCGACCATACATATAAAATTGTAACAATGTCCCTGTGCACTCAATTGCGCGATTGAATATGGGACACTGAGTGGGGCTCCCTCCTCGTAGAGACTGGGTTACAACTCCAAGCAGGTACCGGCTCATTTCCTTCATCTTCTTCCTGTTTCATTGAGAAACTTTGTTATCTGACTGAGTTTTTTGTGTGAGGTCATGGTAAGCAGGAACGGATAACCATATTGCATTGTACTTGTCGAGCCTTTCGTGCTCCTTCATGAAGTGGAATATCCACTTCTGCAGGTGATCAAGCATGACGATCTGCATGGTATGAAGGAGGTCGGGCTTCAGGAGGTCGCTTACGATATCGGGAATGTGTCGAAACACGTTGAATCCTCGGTGAACATGGCGCGACGAGAGGTAGGCATCGGCTGCCTTGGTGTTGGCATCACTGATCGTTCGATACAGGTTGTTATCCCGCCATGTGTGTTGCTTGTCAGGACGGAAATACTCTCCAAGTTCTTTCATTGGGGACTCGCACCAAAAAGAGACATGTTGCTCGAGATGATGTAGGTCGCTACATTCAGGGTAATCTGCAAGTCATTTTGCTAACATCTGTTTGCAACGCCTGAAGATGCCATCTACAAAGTGAACGTTTTAATACAAGCTCTCGGCGCTAGGATTTTGTGTAGAGACGAGCAGGTGGACTACATGCTGGAATACGTTGTTCAGCACCTCTCGGTTTGGTTGCCTCTGCTCAACCCGCCTGTTATGAGGAATATTGCAGTTCTTGATCGGAATCGGCTGGAGAGCGACCATTACGACGCTGTGCGTTGAGGGCATCTGGTAGAGCTTTGAACATACATTGCCAATTGTCATATATAGAGGCAACTCTGGCTTGTCGCTAGCAAAATTCAAGAGTTACGTTCTGTCGGACTTGAAGATAATACGAACCAGTGTAACCTCCACGCTGAGTGTTGACTTAACGTCGGTTAGCACGTCATCATACTAGGGTATCTGTCCTTACCTGTATCTCCCACCGTCAGTCCGCAGTGCACATTTCGATATAGAGGCGTTTCGCTGGCGTATCGCTGTTAAAGCAACGCTGAGGGGCGTAAATATGATACTCGGCGTACGCTGGCTGCCGCATTAACCATCTTATCCTTTTGATGATGTCCCAACTCCAGTATTTGATGGGGCGTTGGTGATTGTCATTCCATTTCCTATTCTCGAGAGTGTGTAGTCCCCACTGCTCAAGAGCCAGATCATTTGGCATGCAAGCAACGAGCTTCTGGATGCTATCCCCGCTTTTGAATCATCGGAAATGTAGAGCGGTGTTGTCTTCCTTCAGTATGTTGACATAGTATGTCTTCGTGCGCTTCTTGTTGATCCCACACTGGATATATTGGTTGTCTTCATGCGTTGCATACGTGTAGTAGGGATTGTGTGGTAGGTTCGTCTCAAGGAAACCCTGAGCATCGCGTTCCCATCACTCAGCAATGGAATTATCCAGCGGAGCACCAGCGCCATGGTATGTTACAGTCTGTGGCAGAGGAGGTGGTGGTGGTTATTACTCCGAGTCTGCAATGTTTCAAGGTGTTCAAGGGAAGGAAACGCGTCCAAGTCTTCGACTGATTCTTTGATAACGCTGAATTCACGACCCTGAGTGGGTTCAACATGTCGGGGAGCACTGCGAAAAGTCCGATTCTTCTGATGTGCAATTTGAAGGTGCTTGGGATGGTATAATTTGATAGGTTTAAGTCGCCAGCTGTCTGAGGTGAACTTCTTCAGGCATGACAATTCGGGGCAATGGAAAGGGGTCTTCTCTGCCATTGTTGACGACACGCGAGGAGTGCAGTATTCACTGTAGAAAGGGGCGACAGTTGGTGCTGAGCCTGAGTAGTCTGGTGTGGGTATAAGCTCACGATACTTGCGAGATTTATTGAGCCTCAACACCATTACACTGGGGTTCCTTACATGCCAGGAGTTGCAATAATACTGCATGTGCGATGTCACATAATACTATGAAGAAATAAAAAATAAACCCTGAGCAATCCAAAAACCTCGTGACGCGTGTAATAATCAATACCTGAGATAAATAGATTAGAACAAAGGAAATGAACACTCCCACAACCCTAACCCAAATGAACAAAACCCCTCCATGCGTGCCTTAATCAGTGCCTGAGATGAATAGATTACAGCAAAGGAAACTAACGAGACAAGAATCCAACCCTAACCCGAAAGTGTGCCTCTTCTGCAACGCAAGCACTGGTTCACTCCTCACCTACCGAGGCATTCGGGCGCTCCTCACGGAGATGCACATGGGGGAGAGGGACAGCAGCGAGAGGGACATCTGGGAGAGGGCCATCCGGAGAGGGACATCAGAGAGACTGTCGCCACATGCCGATACGCCGAGTAGCTGCTGCTCCACATCGACATCCGAGGTGTTTCTGGCTGACTCACCTTCTCACTGAGTTGGCGCCACTGGGCAAGGTTTTTGCAGCGTCACGAGCCCCAAAAACTCCAGCCCACTTAAAATGTTAGTCTCCGGAGTTATTGATTGTAGGCGACGCTGCAGGGTTTGTGGCCGTCGGGCAGGCGCTGGAGGTTGTGGCAGGGGGGTATACTCACACATCTCCTGGCGTTGTTCTGGTATCACGGCTCCCTGATCGCCTTCCATGGTATCAGCATCGTCAGCCCATGTATTTGAAATCTTTCCCTGGACAATCGTCTGAGGTTCTTTGCCATTATCCTCATCCTCATCATCATCCTCATCCTCCTCCTCATCCTCATCTACCTCCTCTTCCTGCTTCTCATCTTCCCCCTCTTCATCATTCTCATCTGCACCGACCCTTTCTATATCTACAATGCCGTCTAAATCAACGCCGTCCGGTGCGTCCACATCATCATCCATTCGCAAATCCACATCAGAATCAAGTTCTGAGTCATATTCGCCGTCCCACTCGGTAGAGTTGGTATCATCATCTGAGGAAATTGACATGGTGGGCGATGCTTCCGGCTCTATATATACCCGCTCTAGTTAGCCTCTGTGTCCAACTCTGGCTCTGACATTTCCTTGTGCAAGTGAAAAGCAACGGCACAACAGAGATCATCTCCCCCTGGGGTTTGTTCAACAATACCTTTCCCTTTACTGTTCCCTTCCCCTTCCCCTTCCCTTTCCCCTTCTCATCCTCAGTCGCCTTCCCTTTCCCCTTCCCATTCTTTGTGCCCTTCCATTTCCAGGTCCATTTCTCACCGCCCTGCGTGTCCTCCTCACCCTCGTGGTCGTCATGGTCATGGGCATCGCCAGGACAGCTCCTTCGACCGCTCGGCGCTGCGGGACTCGCCCAGTTCTTATCATCATTATCCTCGTCGAGTATCTCATCCCAATGCAGTGTTCTGACGGCCAGGAAGTCGCCACATTTGTACTGGCCGCAGCTTGCCTGCTCAATATTTACCCTGAGATCATCGCTATTGTACCAAGAGAAATGCTCACTGGCGCGTTTAACCTTCCCCGAGCTGGTTGTCTGCATATTTGAGCAATCGACTTGATCACCGAATTCCTGGGGGTTGTCCCATCTCCAATTGTTCATTTGGTAGCAGGTTTTGTCAAACATTTGCCCCATAAATGGGCTGAAGGCAGCCCAGCACTCCCAAACAGGCGAACTCCTGCTCCTGCGGTGCGGCCATATCAGCTGGAATTTTGAAAAGTGGCGGGTCGTGACTGGATCAAGAAAGATTATATCATACAAGAGGTCCCATGCCCTCTCGTTCTTAACACCGCAAACATTGTATATCAGTATGATGTCACAGATGTGTTCCGAGATGAATCCCTTCATACTGTCCCGATCCAATGACAAGTGTCAATTTATAACTGATGTCGTCATCTTTGCCCTATCCTTCCCCTTTCCTTGCGTGCTGCCCTTTGGTGCCATCGCTGTGTGTTGAACATGAATCTACATCCCAAACGTTAGCATTATGATACAGTTGCATGCGGCCGAAGGAAGCCCAGAGGGAAAGTACAAAGTTGTGTAGGTTATTGGGTGTTTTTGGGAACGAGAGGCGTTGTTTTGTTCAGGTTACGTGAGGTCAGGATGAGGATGCTGTCGGTGTGTATAATACGGGAGGACAACAGAATGGAGGTGTAGGCGGGAAGAAGGGATATATATCCTTGAGTTCCGGTGATTTCTTAGTTCAATCTGTGAGTTTTGTTGGTTAACGAATACAAAACTGCCCAGCATTCATCTTGCCGAACCACCAGGCACCTCATGAGCTACCAGCCTCCAGACAAGATTTAGTACTCGCTGAGAGGACAGTTTACGACGCCAGGTGTTGCGTTTTCATCACTGATCATTTTGACCGCTCAGACCTCGTACATCTCGGAGGATACTGAGTTGTTCTCAATTTGTCCCAAGTGTGCAACCATCCAACACTGCTACCAACGCCTAGCAGTGGAAAAAGGAGACGCAACTGATGTCATAGGATAGAGGATATGTCATTGTTCGCTCTGCGATGCTTGTAGCTCTGCCAAATGGGAATTTCCATCAGGAAGTTGAAGATATACACATTCGATGGTTCGAAGTATTGTGCCAAAAACGAGAGCAATCCAATGATAAACTCGCCAAGAAGGCATAAACACCCTTGAAGTAGTGCAACTAGACCTTCAGACGTTGCTGTAACACTGAATCTCGATGCTGAGTTTAATCTGAGTTTGATCTGATGGCAGTTAACCCCATAATTGAATACTTTTGAAGGGATCTCGTACCCGAGTATTGTCAAGGTTTAGAGTGTAGTGTGGTCTACACTGCGCCTCCCTGTTTTGTCGAATCCCTGCATGGTCGCGCAAATAGAAGTCACCCTCGCCTGCTGTTGCATATGCATACAGAGGAAACTATTCCTACAGTATCAATGGTGAACATCCATATCGGATGATGCCTTCCCAATGCCCTCGGCCTGTCACGTCTCTGGTCGTACGAAATGTTCAAAGTCTTGCTATTTGTCAGAATCAACAAAAGCGTAAGCCATCAAGGAATTCTCAACTTCCCGTTGGTTAGAGACTCGTTTCCGTACCGGATGGCGAGACGGATTTCTCTCAAGGGGGGACTTCTGTAGCCTCTACAATCCAATGTCAGAACCCCATCCCCTCATCTTCGGTGAACAATTCAGGCATTGCAGATATCACTCAACGTGTGTCTTCCACCCAGGCCGCTACACAGCGATGGGCAATTATTACTCCAACCGCCACGCCAGTTACAAGCGGTCGTAACACACCAGCACCCAGCGGAACCACACAGACGGACTCAATGCGTCGCGTTGTATCCATCCCGGCATCCGGCATTGCTAGCACTCCCACTCCACTCATCGGTCTTGAAAACCTGCCTACCCCCAACCCTAATCCAGAAGCCCGCATGATCATTACAAATCCACTGAGAACGCAGGCTACTGAAACAAATCTGAGACATAGGCAGTGGCAATTGCAAACGCAGGTGGTGTCTCCACCGCGATCGGTGGTCTCCGGCAGTCGCAGCATCCATCGATTTGGTCACTCCGACATGAGGCGTTTTGTTTTTTCAACGGGCAGACTCCGGGAGCTCTATATGTGGAACAGTCGGCCGTTTATGAGCACAAGCGACCAGGAGACGGTAAGTTATACAATGCGACCCGTTGCGCAAGCATTAGCTGAAGCCCCACCCTGGCTGATAACAGAGACGTACTGGAACACCGCAATCCAGCAAAACAACATTTGGTCCATAGCATTGAAGGCACGCACAAAGGAGATCTTGAAAGAGGCAGGCTGAAGCAACGGCCCACGTTGGATATTGCACGCTCAAACTGGTAGCACATGCGCGCACAAGTTGCTAAGTATAAATCCCATTTTATTCAATCAGCAAGGTACATTATAGCAGAGCTATTTGATCTCCACCACTTTAAATCCGATGCAGAGCATTTGGAATTCATTGATTCTCTTCTGGCAGACAATAGGTATCTTTTTCTTGTAGCAGAGCATGTGGAAGGTGATGTACACGGTCCCAATCCAACACAGAGAGTGTCGAAAGCTGCTAACGAATGGCCAGCATCCACTTTACTTCCTGGTGGAAGCAAGCCTGCGGTTTATCTACATCAAATATTATCATTGGCCGAATAACAGTGGTAAGCAGGCTGTTGAATTTTATATTTCCATGATTGACGGCAAGAACAGTCATATACCATCGCCACTGATCATGTTTACCTGCACCGCGTTGCGCCATGCACTCCTGGAGTGGCAAAAGAACCAAGGGGTTCATCCGAAAGATTCCAAGTCAAAGCTGAAAGCAGACAGACCTGATCGCTCGAACTACTTCAATTCCACGAATGATTGTGGTAAGAATACATCCTGGTGCGGTGCGCAAGATGTTAACCTCGCTGGGTGTTGCAGAAACATATACATTCTTAATGAATACCTGGAACACACTACCGGAGAGCTACCAACAGAGGGTGTATCACAACACTCTTGCTACAGTCAAGCGTCAGATCCAGCAGGCAGAGAACCCAAATCCTGGCGTGGAGATCAGCGTGGAAGCAGCGCGTGTGTCAATGCTATTTTTCTTGATTATTTGGCCTCCGAAGTGGGGCTTGAGGAGCCTGAGATCGGAAGCACTGACCCAATCATCCCGATTGACAACAATTGCACGTATGACGAACTTCATTTCGGGATGCCAGGGGGCTGGGGGGATTATCAAGATGAAGGTGATGAAAGCGAAGTGCACGATGCCATCCCCACCGCCAGCTGGCGACGATGTCCCCCAACAGAACTCAAAAGATTTGACCTCGGAACCAGTGATATCGACGGATATGATGGCGAGGATGGCGATGATGCAGATGGGGATAAATCGGAAGAAGCATCACACGCTGATGATGTATCAACACAGAATGGGGAGGACTGAGGCCATAGGAGGTGATGTTGATGGGTCGGAGTGCGAGGATGGCCACGATGCGGATCCAGATGCGGAGGAATAAATATCGCAAGCGGATGATGGATGAACACACAATGTGGAGGACTGAGGGCATACTAGGTGATGTTGACGGTTATGATTGCGAGGATGGCGATGATCTGGATGTGGATGAGGAGGAATAAGCATCACAAGCCGATGATAAATCAATGAAGAATGTGGAGAACTGAGGGCATAGTAATAGAGAGAGTGAATATTGGAGTGTATGTTTCAGACCTGTGAAATACTATAATGGCTAAGCAGGTGCAACCGCATGCGTGGTATTCGAAGCAAAATCTCAAAGCTAAATATACATGGGGAGAGTGCGGCATCAGATACATAGCAATAGCGGAGAGGTACAATGGGGCTATCGGCAGAAGAAAGGCATAAACATCGCCAGGCGTTGTGTAAACAGCTACAGAATAACTGCAGCCCCTGCGAAAAGTGTATCACCTGTGTCATTCTAATGATACGTATACCAGTGGCAATGTAATTGAGGTATGTATGCAATGAGACCCGTCGCCTGGGCAACGGGAAGTGTATAATTCTCCGTCAGAGGGTACGAGGTTCTGCCAGAGCCGTCACAGCCATCTCGAACAGCGGGGTGTTTCAGATGGAAACAAGGTTTGTTGCTGATGTTCCAGGGGAGCACAGAGTCAAGAAGGCTCCAAATGTGAAATTGAGTCGAATTGGAATCAGAACTGAGATTGTACTCCGGTGTGTACTTCCGGGCATCTTGAGAGCTTACTTGGAAGCATGCAATGCAGTGTATTTGGCTGTATTGTTGAATGCCGCATAATGTATAGTATCAAGCAAACAAGATTGTATTCATATCACACTAATGTAGTCAATGTCCAGGTTGATAGTAGCTCTGACTGCCGTCCGGCAAATATACTATGGATTGGACTCCAAGAAACTGCTTTCTTATAGGTTATACATTATATAGTGTCATTTTTTTCTGTGTACCTATGTACTTCTGAGTTTTTTAAATATTTACACTTGCCATCAACCAGTCCACCTCATTTATCCCTGTGCACCACCATCCCCCTGCTGGCATTCCATACTGATATAAGCAGTGTAGATAAGATATGGAGGTTTCCACTACCCGGTTGAGTATTGGAAATCCGGTCAACCATGGGCCCAAGGCCGTCCGATTGCAGAGGGGCCAATGTGGCCTTGTCATTCTGTATATAGTAAAACCCCTTGGGTAGAGGGAACGATATTGCATTTGGACTTTCAAACAGCACCGGGTACAAGTTCCAACAGGTTATAAGCCTGGACAGCACAGTGCTTCAGTCAGTCTAAGACATTCACACATATTTCTTTCTAAGGCTACCTCACTGGTTGACCATCAGTTTTAAGCTTCCCACCAGACCTGGAACACTACATCCAAGTCCCTCATCCAAGTGCACATCAGGTTTATGTTCTAAGGTCCACCTCAGACCTTCTGTTTGAGAATGTTTTGTTTTTGAATCTCCTTCACTCCGAAATCGAAGTTCTTTCGGCGTTTCTTCTCACTTCTACGAAGTTCTTGTGTAGTTGTGAGCGGTGCTTCTTGCGGTGGTGCTAGTTTTGCAACTGCCAGTGATAGTGGTGCTGCCAGATTGATCACCCATGGTCAACTACTCTGCTATGGTGACTTCCGGCACAGAAATCCCTCACAACGAAACATAATTCTCTAGCTCCCCACAATGATCTTGAAATGGAATGGAACTTGGCAGTCCTTTCGAATACACAAAGATCACTCTTTTGAACCAAGGATTTCGTATATATGGACCTCAAGCACCCTCCAGGCTACACAACAAACTCATTGTCACTGGTTACCATTCCACATCGCTTGTTCTATCTCCCCTTCGCTTTTAAAATCACATCCCTCTATTACATCTCGCTCATAATGCCTTCTTATCTCTTTGCTCTCGCTTCCAATGGCTTCATCCAGTCCCTCAGCACTGATTCAGGTTTTCGCAATTGGCAACTTGCTGCAACCGACATCTGTGCGGAGAAGGATTATCTTGCACTGATTGAAGGCAAGGAACCTCGACCTACTGCCACTAAGTATGACACTGGATCGGCACCAACTTCATCTACTCCATCTGCTTCCACCAGCTCCTCTCCCCTCATCGACTGCAAGTTGGTACAAAGCAAGCAGACATCAGATACGAAAGCCACCAAGGTCTGTGGACTTCTGGGATTAATGTTTGATGCCAATTACTGAGAGATGTACTCCACTCAGCGTGATCCGGGCAACTCGGTGGAAGATGCTTAAGAAGTGGTACCAGGGGAAGCACAAGCAACGAATCTGGTTCCTCAGGAGTAATCTGTCCAAGGTACAGTACCAGGGGGATAATATGTCGGATTTTATCTCGAAATTGCAGAAGCTGCTCATCGAGCTTCTCAGTGCTTGTTGCACAGCCTATGAGGATGATGACAAAATATTCCTCTTACTCAACACTCTACCAATGGAGTACCACCCCTTCTGAATGAGCATCACCAACGCTGAGACTCTGACCTTCAAAGCGCTATCATCCAGGCTGATGCTGGAACATGATAAGCTCCCAGGGGAGTAGTTGCTTTCTACGCTGAGAATGGGAAGCCATAGAAGGTGGTACACAATCAGCGGTGTCGGAACCGCTCCAAGGACACTTGCAGGTACTGCCACTTCAATGGCCACTGGGAGAAGGACTGCAAGAAGAGGATTGCCAGGGAGGATCAATGGGGTCTGCCAATGCGAGGCAGGCTGTTGCTTGGATGGCCCAGGACAACAAAAATGATAATGCATACTGTTCTGCTCAGACTCTGGATCGATGGATTGTTGATAGCGAAGCCTCACACCCTATGACCTCTCAGCCGACTTACTTCAGCACTTACTATCCTGACTCAACAACAGTCACTCTGGCCAACAACAGCATTGTGACGGACGCTGGAAGGGGAGATGTGGTGCTGCTCCTACCATCTGGAGACATTACACTCAAAGATGTGCTTCATATTCTGCCACTTGGATTCAGCTCTCTTCTCTCTCTTGGTCTGATCTACCAGTCAGTGTGTCAGATTGTATTTAACCAGCCAGGTTCAGGACCACATATTGGAGATTTTGAGGAAGCTGCTCATGTTATGCACATTCTGAATGGTCATGATAGCATAGCAACCGCGACACTGATTGGCCGCTCATATGTGCTTCACACCCAGAGGAATCCAGTTGTCCATGCTGCTCGTACCCCAGCCTCAGTGCGCATCGCATCATCTCCTATCCAGCATCCCTCGAGGAAATCGGCTGATTTGCTGTTCCAATGGCATCTACGCCTTGGGCATATTGGATTCGAATGAATCAAACAGCTGGCCAAGAACCCAGCCTCTGGTATGAAATTAACCTCCACAGCCATCGAGGCATATGCTGCATGTCTGCAGTGGAAGCAGACCCAACATTCATCATCCAAGTCTGCTCAACGGGCCTCGAGTACTCTCGATAGACTCCACTCTGATCTCTGTGGGCCAATCACTCCTCAATTTTTGGGGGAAGCAAAGTATTATATCCGTTTCAGAGATGATGCGAGTTCTTGCACGGAATTGGAACCCATCAAGAAGAAAAGTGATTCTTTTAGCAGCATCAAGAAGATCTTTACTCAATGTGAGGCCGTGCATGGAGTCAAGTTTACAGCAGTTCATTCAGATAATTGTGAGGAGTATCCATCTCATCCTTTCCAGCAATTTCTTGCCTCCACTGGATGCAAGCATGAGGTTTCTGCTGCCTATGCACAGGAGCAGAATTCAGTTGCAGAGAGGTTCAATAGGATGATTGTTGGGCAAGCAAAGGCACTGCTGTATGGTGCTCAACCTCCTCCCTTTCTGTGGGCTGAAGCAGCGAAGCCTGTGGTGTATATTACGAATCGAAATCCCACCAGGTCTCAAACCAAGATCCCTTATGATTTATGGACTCGGAAGCCTGCCAAATCGCGAGTCCATCCACATCCCTTTGGATGCGAGATATGGCATCTTGTAACAAAAGACGTTCGAAGAAAGTGAGAGCCCAATGCAATAAAAGGACATAATGTTGCCTGTGAAGGCAGAAATCAGTATGGAGTGTACTGCAACCATTCGAAAATCATCACCAGGGATGTTCATATTGTACCATCTGCGCTATAGCCACCTGTGGAAATCTTCAACGAAGACCAAGAGGAGGACTCAGAAGTTGCTTTGAAGCCATCAAAGGCAGACTTAAAGGCAGATACATCCCCACCACCAGCAGACGACACAAATCGAAGTCAGCACAATGAGGAGACTCATGATTCGATGATAGTAAAAGCTACTCCTGCCAGGACAGCAGTCAATAATGAAGCAACCAGCGACGTTGTATGTCCATCTTGAAGACAGAGCTCACGAAAGAATGCTGGAATATTCAGTACCTCATGATTCCACGAGGAACAGTCACACAGCACTCAGCAGACTTGCAGAAACATGGGATACACTCCAGTAGCACAGGCAACTACATCCATCGAAGAGCCTCGAACTTGGGAAGAGGCTATGGATTCCCAACAACAAGGTCAGTGGGAGCAGCCATGCCAATTGGAACTGGGATCGATAGTGCAGAAGAAAGTCTGGACTGAAGTGCATCGAAACCAAGCTGAACATCGAAATATAATTGGATGCAGATGAGTCTTTAAGATCAAGTATGGACCAAAAGAACAGGTCCAGAGGTACAAGGCATGACTGGTAACAAAAGGATATACACAGTCATATGGTATTGATTATCTGGAAACATTTTCCCCAGTGGTCAAGTTTCAGACACTTCGCCTTCTACTTGTTCTCACAGTACCAAATGACTTTGAAATCCACCAGATGGATAATAAAACAACATTCCTAGGGCAGGATCTGAGCGGCGATGAGCAGTCCATATACATGGAGCTACCTGCAGGCATTTCGAATGGGCCCCAGGCGGAAGTAGTCTTCCAACTTCACAAGACTTTGTGTGGCTTGAAACAGTCATCTCGTGTTCTCAACAAGGAATTCCAAAGATTTATTACACTGCATGGTCTTTAGAGAGGGGAAGCAGATCACTGTGTATACTTCAATGCCTCTCCAACTCTCTTCCTTGTGGTGTATGTGGATGACCTTGTATTGATTGGTGATTTGGACTGTGTCCAGTGAATGAAGAAGAAGTTGAATATGCGTTTTGAGATGTCAGATCTTGGTCCCCTATCCTACTTTCTAGGAATTGCAGTTACTGGAGATAAGAATGGACATCATCTCTCACAGGAGCGGTATGGTGAGGAGATTCTTCAACAGTTTCAATTCTCCTCCAGCCACCCTTGCAGTACTCCTCTCAGTACAGGTACAAAGCTCAGAACGCAATCTGGAGCTCTTTTCTACCAACATGATGCCTCTGTCTCTTGAAGCATCGTTGGTTCAGTCATGTAACAGATGCTGGCTACCAGGCCAGATCTCTCTTATGCAGTGGGAGCAGCCTTTCAGTTATCCAGTGCTCCCAGCGTCGATCATCTTGCAGCCCTCCATCACATCCACAGGTACATTTGAGGATATACATACCTGCCACTGCACATAACAAAGTGTTCCGCTTTCGAAGTCATTCCCAAAGCCAGCTCCTCAACATTGACCATTAACCAGCCCCACTAACCAAAGAACCTATGGGATACAGAGATCGCTGGCTACAGTGACAGTGAATGAGCTGGGTGTCTAGATTTGGGCCATAGCACTGGTGCTTACATCGTTCTGGGTGGTCAATCCCCAGTCTCCTAGTCAAGCAAGAAACAGGCAACCTTGGCTATGGCCTCCACCGAAGCTGAGTATACGGCACTCACTCAAGCTACTAAGGAAGCAATTTGGCTTGGGTTCCTCCTCAGTGAGATTCTGAATTGCCAGTACAAGAAGCTCCTTTCCATCACCATCTTTGCAGATAAGCAAGGATGGATCGCACGTGCGCACAATCCCGTGTACCATGCTCGCACAAAGCATATCGATAATCAGCATCACTTCCTTAGGGAAATGTTTAAAGTAGGAGAAATATCTCTGGAGTATACTCCCACTTGAGCAATGGTAGCAGACTGTCTTACAATGGCTGTGCCAAGGGAGAAATTTGTGCAGCATTGTGCCAGTGTGAGCTAGTGTTAGCAACGGGTCCGGGTAACCCGCCAGCGGTCCGGGTTTTGACCTGCGGTTCGGTTCGGTTCGGTTCCAGACCCGGCCCAAAACCTGACCCGCTTTTGTCTTGGCGGGTTGTTACCCGGCCCGGACATAGAACCGCGGGTATTTGGCCGGGTTGGAACCAGACCGCGGTTCCAAATTTACGGTTCCTACATCTTTGGCTCCAATTAAGTATTTGAGTTCTGATCGTACTGTGACATGATCAGTACATAGATTGTGCAGAATTAAGGGCTCTTTCACCTCCAGCATTCAGATTTGCGATCTGACTGATATTCGTTGAGTGGCTGTGCATAAAGGGTCAATTCTAAGCGAAATTCGCGGGTTTTCGATCGCGACTCCACAAATAGTGATCGGATCGCATATCTGAAAGCGGGAGGTCAAAGCGCTCATAAAACTGCACAATCTATGTACTGATCATGTCACAATACGATCATAACTCAAATACTTAATTGGAGGCTAAGTTGTGAGGTTGAAATGCCGGGTTTTTGTTGTAAAACCGGCCCAATTGCAATGGTCCGGGTTTTCGTGTGGTAAAAACCGTTGCAACGGTTCGGTTCCGGTCCCAACCCTAACCCGGAACCGTTCTAGCGGGTTGGAACCGTTGCTAACACTAGTGTGAGCATATTGTAGTTTTTGCTCCAACTGTGTTTCTTTATCTTGTTTGTTGAGTAGTGGTTGATTTTACTCGTTGATGGCCATTGACCGTGGGCGGTTGTCATTGAAGTGTTTTTGAGCAGGGTTAGGGTTGCAGGGTCATTGCACGGACCCGGGGCTGTCTGTCTTTGTTTTTTCTTTTGAAGCATCAGGTTGATGCCGAGTCTGTCTCATTTGTACTTTGTCTCACTTTCTTACTTTCCTTTGTTCTTCCACTTTTGTGCTCTCTATCTTTGACTTTTGTATGCGCGGGGTATTCACAAAGTGGGAGAATTGGGAATACGCTCAACCCCAGGCCCAAGTCCACCTGATGGCGGTGAGGGCAATGTGGCCTTATCATTCTGTATATAGAGAGAACAATATCGCATTTGGACTTTCTCACAGCACCCGCTACCATTTCCAACATTCAGACTAAACTCCATCTTCGACAGTGTATGCAGTGTACAGGTCCCATGCCCACTAGTTCATATCTCGAAGTCCTTGTAAGTTGGTACTATTTCTATTGCTAGAGTAATAATGGTCAGTTGAAAAGAAGCTTTCTGTGTGGCTATTTGAATTATTTGAAATCCAATGATGTCACCAAGTTTTGCTTTGATCACACCATGTTCTAGGGATGAAACATCCATCAATACGTCATATTTGACTTTCCAGTTGCCAATTTACTCCATTGCAAATTCTTCGCATATTAGTATAAAAAACATTGCAATCAAGATATCAATCCGCAACTACTCACCCAATATTCAAAATATGATTAATGTCAACCTGGGATGTGAAAGCAGGTAGAGTTATATAGATTTCATATATATCACTTTGTTGTCAGAGTGCAACTTGCAGTCTTAAATTGGTGGGTTGTTTTTAATTTGATTTCTTGTGGTTTATACTTGCCAGTATCAGCCACTGAGCCACTCAGCCACAGAATTTTGACCAATAAGAATCGAAAAAGACACATTCCGTGTGCTTATATGAATAATATAAGAACAGTCATTCTCCTTGTATATAGACAATAAGACAACTCTAGAACTCCTGAGTTTAACACATCCCAACCAGTTGTGTTGAGTAATATCGGGTTGTTACTTTAAAGTTAGGGCTCTGCGGGTGTGCTTGGCACAATTGGGTGCAGCGCGGTGACGAAGCTCTCTGGTCGTCCTTTTAGTCTATTTTCGTTCGATAGAAAATGATCATCACTTCGCATCGCCGAAAAGAGCCTCTGTTTTTCTCTCTAAAGAACGACGTCTCAACAAACAGTATACAATTTGTCCCTGTCGATTTTGCACTTCGAGAAGTTTCTCAAACCCCGGCAGCCTTAATTCACTTCATTATCACCATCACCATCACCATCACCCTGACAACCATTCATACCCCTGAAGCCTTATTTTGCTCGCTCCACCCTGTATTTGTACCGTTGTCACCATCACCATCACCATCACAACTTACCATCATTATTTCCGAACCGTATTTTATATGCTGTACCAATGTAATTCACTCGCTGCACCAAGCTTCCGCCACCTCCGGTGCTGAACCCCTTCTAACTTTTGCAGATCAACTCCGATTGACTCGTGGGTATGCTCAATCGATTCGTCTCGCCGAGTACATCAAGACGGCGCAAGCACATTGGGGTACGTCGATTATCGGCTCTCGACTGGCTGCTCTACTTCTCCTCGTTCTCCTCCTCCTCCTCCAGTTCCGACCCCCCTTCGAACTTTTGCAGATCAACCCCGATTGACTCATTGGTACGCTCATTCGATTTGTCTCGCCGAGTACATCAAGGCGGTGCAAGCATGCTGGGGTATGTCGATTATTAGATCTCGACTGGCTGATCTACTTCTCTGTTCCTGCTGCTTCTCCTGCTCCTGCTTTTCTTCACCCTCGCCCCAGTAGGGCTGTTACCATGATCTGGCACTCAAATTACTCGGTCGATCAAACAATTTCTTTCGTCAGATAGTTGGATGGTGTGGTAGTGAAAATAGAAATACGAAGCTAGCTATTAGTGTCGGACGCTAGATTTTAGTTTAATGAGAACTCGTATACAGCTTACAAGCGTTTGTTTGTTTGTAATCATATTGCATTCGGCCACTTGCGGCCATGGCATATCTAAACCTATTCCCTCCGGTGTGAGTTTGGGGTGTCCCCTCAACCCTCTTTGGATCCAAGTCGTGCCATCCCCTTCTCCTCTTTCCCTTATCCGCCAAAACAAACTAAATACATTCTTTCCACCCTCCTCTACCGTTCTCCTCAACCCCCTCCTTCACCCCCGACACTCTTCCTACATCCGTTCCCTCGAGAAACTTCAGTACTGCCTCTATGTCTTCGTCTGTATTAAATACCTGCGACATAGGGACCTTCATTCTCACCTTCCACTTGCACTTGTCCTTCAACTCCCTCCAAAGGTCATCCTGCTGCCGCTTCCATTTTTTTGCACCACTTAAACAAGTGGTCCCTTGTCTGTCTCTTGTGTCCACACCACCAACACTCCTGACTCTCATTCTTTTTGATGCGTTCAAGATAAACTCCCGTAAGTGCATGTCCCACTTTCAATTGGAAGTACCGTCGCGGAATCGTTTTCTTGGCTTCGCCCAACAGCGCGTTCATCCCCGTCATTTTATTTAACCTGTATTATACAGTGTTCCTAAGCGGCCCGGCCGGCCCGGCCTCCATTCTGAAAGCCTGCACTAAAGGCGGCCCTGCCCGGCCTGGGTCAAAAGCCGGCCGCCCGGCCGCCCGGCCAGCACGTGATTTAAAAAGCTAGCATAATCCTGCATCGGCCTGCATCGGCCTGCATAAGCCTTGGTCTGGTTGATGGATGGAATACGGCAATGGCAGGGCTACGATGATTAAGTGGGATATGGTTTATGTTTCGTACATTGGAGATTTTCTTTGTATAGGCAGCAGAGAATCGTTCGAACAACATATTCTGTTGAGGCTTAGTTCCGGCAAGAAAAGCCTGCAGGCCGCCAAGAAAAGCCGGCCGGCCGCCAAGCAGCCTGCAGGCCCAGCCCGGCCCTCATTTGAAAGCCGCCGCTAAGGCCGGCTTGGCCGCTTAGGAACACTGCCTGTATACCGTACTCTTGCTGTTGAACTTTTCCTTCCACCAATTCTCTGTCTGTCCATTTCGCTTTGGTAACCCTTCTTTGAACTGTTGAAACCAAGAAATGAATGGACTGGCCAGGAGTCGAACCTAGAACCTTTCCTGTACTAGAAGGATGCGCTACCATTGCGCCACCGGCCCTTGACGAGTGTAGATTGACATGTTCAACATGAACCTTCGCCATAGACCAACCTTTGTATCTGTCTTGCAGTCTCAGAATTCCTTCTTCTTCATTGACCGCCGCCTTCTTTGCCGCTTCATCGGCTTCTTCGTTTCCTTCAACTCCTTCGTGCGATGGGACCCACCTGTACTCCACCTGGACTCCCATGCCCGCTAACCTGTTGTTGAGATTGACGCACGTTATTGCCATTGCTTGACCAGGTCCAGGTTCGGTGTCTTGGGCCCTTCTGATAGCTGTGGTTGAGTCCGAGAAAATGGTGATTTTGTCGACTCTTTCGTTGTTGTCTATTTCTGTCGCATTTCCGCATAGCTCTCATAATGGCGTAAACTTCAGCTTCGAAAACCTCTTTTTTCTTTCCCAGGTAGCTCCTCTCTTCCTTCCACTCCTCCCCCTCCTTCCAAACTACCGCGCTACCCACTTTGCCGTTGTCTAACCTTGATCCGTCCGTCCAAAAAATGAGGCCTTCCTCCCTAACCATCGCCTCCTTGATTGCCTCTTTTTTTCTCAGGACTATCGCCTTTGCCATGGCCTTAGTATTGTACTCGGCAACTTACAAGCGTACTTTGGTTCGGAAATTGCAATTGTGACTTGAACCTAGTAAAACAAGGGGTAAAACGAGTAATTTCCGCTTTGCTTGCTGAGCTCGCAAACGTCAGAGAGCTCGGCATTGTACTTTTGGTCTTTGCTGATGTGAGTTCATACTAAGAACTGTTGTACCGAACCTTCTGTCTTGACTGTCTTAATCTAAACAAGCAATGGAGGAGGCTTCGCCGCCCTTAGTTTAACGGCGGCCAATCATTTTACTTACGCTCATGTCTTGGCTAGACACAAGCAAGTTGTTGTTTATTCATACTGTATGCACTCTTACTAGAGTATGACAGGACGACACAAGCAAGTTGATTGGTTAGTGTAGATGCTAGCATGGGCGAGGAGCGAAAGGAGTGAGTGAGAGAGGAATAAAGATGCTCAACGAACGGTCATCACGAATCCACTATCTTAGTGGGTTTCCGAACGTGCGAAGGAAATAAAGTGGTTGATTCTAATTACTTCGTGCCAAAAGGGCTTATGTATCTATCTACCAGTGAGGCGCAATATATATTGTGTTGACTCCACCACCGCCGCATCCCCGCTTTCTCAGCATACCCGCTACATGCGATCTGGACGGACTTGCACTGGGCTGGTTGGACACGATGTAGATGGGCAGGCTGCCGGCTGGACACGATCAGGACGGACTGGTTTTCGGCTGGCTGGACGTAATCTGAATAGACTGGTTCTCAGCTTGCTGGATGTTCTAGTCAGTTCGTGGAGGATGTTGCTTCGTGGAGTGACCGGTCAGCCCATGGAGTAACTGGGCTCCATGAACTGACCAGTTGTTCTAGTCCATTCACGGAGGCGGTTCCTCCGTGGAGAGACCGGTCCATTCGCGGAGTCCCACCCTTCGTAAAAAGACTGGTTCATTCGCTGAGCGTACCCCACCTCCGTGAATGGACTGGTTCATTCGCGGAATGCACACACTCAGTGTTCGCAACGGGCCGGGCCGGGCCGGGCCTGACGTCTTTTGGCCCGGCCTGCGGGCTTTATATCAATCCTGGCCGGCCGCCCTTAGCGCGGGCTTTTCAGGAGAGAAGCCTGGACGGCCCGGTAGCCCTTGCGGGCCGATTGATTGGTTGTGATTCACGCCCGCGCGTGGCACACACACATTGAAAATGTCATAGAGCCATGGTATCATTACTGGCTATGCTATAAATTGGAGACGTCAAACACATACTAAAGGAGAATACATGGACTGGAAGGATTGACAGATAAGGGCCTAGGTCCGAAGTAATCGGCTATGGGGTAGTGGGGATCATGACCATTTCGAGATGACATACTATACCTCACAATCCTGACCTCATAGTCTTGTTTTACAACTTCTCTGGCTGTCTTTCCAATGCCCGAAGCGTCTCCTCCAGCTTCCTGACCTCATTTGACTCCGCAATGCCAGCTTTTTCCCAAGACTTCATACATTCAACTGCACAAATTGTTGAAATAGTGATGCTAGAGAAGCTTGATTGTATATAATCTAAGAGGGCCACAAGGCCATATATATATGAGAGTACAAGTGTGAATGCGTGCGTACGCATCTATGTATAGACCCTTCAGGCCGACAGCAATCTCCGGTCATACGAGACTCACCGCCGGCCATACGAGAGTCATCTCCGGCCACAAGATGGCAGAGACCTATCATGCAATACAAATCACATCATCCCCCAAGCGATGGAGGCGATCTGAGATAAGCAGCTTCGAACTATTAAATACCCTTTCAACTTCAGCGGGCATGGCAGGTATAGAATGAAGAGAGTGTGCCATCCTAGCAATCTGGGACCAGCGAGGGGTGTTCAGGCGAGCCTGCCAGAAGGCAATGAGATCTGGAATCTCATCTTCAGCTGGTGAGTCTTGAACCTGGAAGAAAGCCCATACAGCCTGCGGGCTTTGACAAAGCCCCCGGGCTTTTAATAAAACAGCCCGAGGCTTCGTGGGCTTTGAGATTACCGGCCCGGCCCGGCCGCCTCAAAGCCCGCCTCAAAGCCCTCGGGCTGGCCGGGCCCGTTTCGAACACTGCACACACTTTGTTAATGCACTGCATGCGACGGATTAGCTCTCGGCTAGTTGGACACGATCGAGACTGACTGGCTAGAGGCAGGCTGAGCACGATCGAGACCGGCTGGCTGGGGCGATCTGAACACAATATGGACAGGCTGGCTGGAGGCAGGCTGGAGAGGATCTGGACGGGCTGGCGCTGGGCTGGCTGGAGGCAATCGAGACGGGCTGGCTGGAGGCAGGCTGGACACGGTCTGGATAGGCAGACTGACTGCTTGTTGGTCACAATCTGGACAGGCTGGTTTCGGCTGGCTGGATGCGATCTGGATGGATTGGCTTTTGGTTGGCTGGACACGATCTCCACTGGCTGGTTTTCGACTGGCTGGACGCGGTCGGGATGGACTGGCTCTTGGCTGGCGGCAGATGATCTGAACGGGCAGATTCTCGGCTTGCTGGAAACGATCAAAGCGGGCTAGCTTTCGGTTGGCTGGACACGATATGGATGTATTGGCTCTCATCTGGCTGGAGACGATCGAGACGGGCTGACTGGGGGCTGGCTGGACAGGATCTGGCTGGGCTGGCTTGTTGCTCGCTGGAGACGATCTGGACGGGCTGGCTGAATACGATCTGGATGGGCTGGCTCGATACGATCTAGACGTATTAGCAATCGGCTGGCTGGACACGATCTGGGCGGACTGACTTGAGGCTGGCTGGACACGATCTCAACGGACTGGCTGGAGGCAGGCTGGACATGATCTGAACGAACTAGATGGAGGCTGGCTGGATAGGATCTCAACGAACTGGCTGGAGGCTGGCTGGACACGATCTCAACGAACTCGGACTGGCTGGAGGCTGGCTGGACACGATCGCGACGGGCTGGCTGGATGTCAGCTGTGTTGACTAAAGATTTAGCCCGAAAGGCCTACGAGTTTCTAGAAGGCCAGCGAAGCTGCTAGAATGCACTGGAGAGTGATTACTAATGATTGCTAAGTCGCCGAGTAGACTCATACATGATGAGTCACTCGCCACCTACATAGCCACTGACGATATGTAATGTATGTTCGCGATGGTTTCTCCGCGGAACCTGTGTTTTCCTTGTGTATACAAAGAATAGATTTTTCCCGTAGTTAGAGTGAATAGACAGACAGATTAAAGCTTCTCCTCCTACCCTCGATATCGTCTCAACAAGCTGGACACGATCTCAATGGACTGGCTGGAAGCGATCTGGACGGGCTGGCTGGAGGCTGGCAGCATGCAATCTGGATGGGCTGGCTGGCTGGTAGCTGGAGACGATCTCGACTGGCTAACTGAGCGCTGGAGGTGAGCATCAGACTGACGAACGAAGGCGTCGAGTACAGAAATCGAAATAAGGAATCATATGGGAGAGTAAAGCCACTCTTTATAAGTCAAGAATCGTGACGAAATGGCACGACAGAGGTGATTAACAACCTCGATAGAGAGGTTACGCCGAATCAAGACAGGAACGGTCACTAAGCATTTCAAGAAAAAAGAAAGGCTGCGAAGTGAGACAAACAACTCAGTCAATAGATAACGACCTTTATGAAATGAACGTCTATCACACCAAGCCGCAAACAACTAAATACGATTACTATTCGAGAAAACCCGATTTAGTTGCTGTCGCCACGGTAGCAAGACTGCTGATAAGCTACGACAAACTTCACAAATAGAATAGACCGGCCACGGAAAACGCTGTGGCAAGCGAAACGATTCGACGATCGAACTATGCAACACGGAGCGTAGGATCATGACGATGGAGTTGCGACTTCGAAGGAGTGAACTTGAAGTAGTAGGGTTAATGTAAATTTAAGTAAGCGGCAAGATATCCAATGGGAAGCGGCGAGAATCTCTGCCTCACCGGAAAAAATGATTCCATAAATTAGAATGCTTCGTGCGGACATTGCATGATCACATCCACGTCTATACTGAAATAACTAGGCACGGAGGCGGCTTCGCCGCCTTAAATCGGTTTCGCAACGATATGTAATGCCACCCTATGGGTGTCGAGTATTTACTTGCTGCTGGGATGCAAGCACAAGTTGATTGGTTAGTGTGGATGCTAGCATGCCTAGGTAGATTGAGGAGCGAAGGAACAGGGTGAAAGAAGAATAAGAATGAAGGTCATCACGAATCCGCTAACTTAGTGGGTTTACAAATGTTGGAGCGGTTTGTTGGGTTGGTCATCACATGGTTTGGGTTTGGTTTGAGCGCGGAGCCGCTTGTACTTTAAGTTTTGTTTTGTTTTAATCATACTGTATTCACTCTAATTAGAGTATGACAGGACCTGAATTACCCCGTCCGCCTCCGGGCGAGCCGGCTAGATGGCGGAGCCCCCCCCCGCTACCCTTCGTCCCTGTTGACAAATGAAAGATAAACTGAGCGCAACACAAAAGGAAAGAAAGAAAGAAAGGTCTGATCACGTTACCGCCCCCGCCGCTCCCGAGCCCTGGGCCTGCTCCCTACCAATACTTCACTTTGGGCAGAAACTTCCCAACTTCAGTGGCCGCCAGGAAGTGCATCACCGCTTGGTTGCACTCTTCTATGAAAAACAGCTCTCAGATCTGCAAATGTCGGCACCTGCCAGCGTTCCAGCCTGTCGCCTTTCACACAGCCTTCCGCAGTTCTTTCTGATGATCCCTCCACCGCCTGCAGTGGCGGTTGAGTTGATCCCACATCTGGGACACTTTCCCTCCAAACCACCAGCACAAGGTGTCATCTCGGTAGCCGAACTGTTTCAGGTATACTCCACTGAGCCCGTGGCCAGACTTCATTTGGAAGAATCTAGTGACCAGCGACTTCACACTTGTCATCGGGATAGGTGTCTTGGTCCCTGCCTTGCCCTTGAGTCTGTAGCTGAAGTGTTTCCTGCACCTGTCAGCCTCCCACTTCGCCATGGCTGCTGATCTTACCTGAGGGATTCATCTAGCCCTATGTGAGAGCAAGGTCTCAGGCAACTCCTTCACTGTGCTTCCACTCGCGTCTGAAACGAAGTTCACCTGACGGTCTCCCTCATTATTTGTGGGGATGTAAGAGTATGCCGGGACCAAGTGCATCCCGGTTGCGATTGCATTACCTAGGAGTTTCCGCACTATTCGGTGGATCCAGCTCGCAAATTGCTGCTTAGGGCCCGGCTTCGGCTGTGCCGTTCGTTGGATCGCGGCCTGTTAGTCTCTCAAGACTGCCACCATCATCACTCCATGCTTCTGCAATTTTTTGCTCTTCTCGATCGCAACCTCAAGCGCAAGTCCAATTCTGTACAATTAGGCCTCGAAGTCCTGCATGTGTCCAGAGACCAGAAAGATGTGGCGAGACCTGCACTAAATTTTGTGATTGAATTATGCTGCAGCTCCCACTCGGCCATCGTCCAAGCGCCATCAATCTATCCACCACATCCTGAACCCTGCTCCGACTTTGGTTTCTATCTCTCTTGCCCACCATTGGGTGGCTGTCTTACCTGGGGTGGTGTCATCCAGTAAGTTGGTCCTAACCAGTGATTCTTCGTTCAGCGGCGGCAAATCCGTGCCTTTGGTTGTCCGGCCATGTTGGTGCTCCTCTCTGAATGCTTTGCATATCGGTACACCGGAGGAGAGGACATGGTGTAGCAATTTGTGGTTGCTGCTGCATGTGCTTGCTAGTCTCGCTGTGAATCGCTGTTGTCAGGAGACTAACATTACCGGTGACGGTGTAGTCCCAGACTCTCTCATGAGTGCGGCTTGTGAGGTCGTCAGGAGAACGCCCATGATGGACCTGGCTTGTCGATTCTGGAGGAGTTGGAGGTCGTCTTGCCTGCCTACTTCTTTGGAATCCCACCTGTGCTCGCTCCCATATAGTGCGACCACTTCGATGCAGAGGATTTGGACGGCAGAAAGGCTCTCCGGAACACCGTCATATAGCATGGTAAGTGTTCAGATTCTAGCATCTGCTCCCCTCCCCTTCTATATGCATCGGTTGTGCTGCTCCTTAAATCTTACGTGTGCGTCCATTCAAAGGCATGGCCAGTTTGTCGCCTATCTGTTGAATCGTATGATACCATTCCTCACTCTGGTATTTGCTGTCAGGATCGGCCAGCTGTGTTTCCTGTGGCCCTGTCTGGTTGCGAACAGTGCTGCCTCGATGTTAGTGATATTGAACTATAGCCCTCATCTAGTCGCCCACTCGATGCTCAGTGCTGCGCACCAATCAAATATCGTCAGGACGTGGTTGGCATCATTGCCGGTGGCCACCCAGCTGAGGTTGTCCAACAAACAATGCCCCGCGGTCTATGATCGATACTCTTCGACCCACTCGATCAGTCCCGAGGTGTTGATTGCGAAGAGAATTGGTGAGACAAGTGAGCGCTGCGGGACCCCCGGTTCCCCAGGGTGTCCTTCCATGGCGTTGCCCTCGATTATCATCTCCGCGATTCTCTCTGACAGACAGCCCTCTGTCGATCGTATAAGATCTCAGTCCATTTGCCTGACCTTGATTCAGTTGACTAGTCTCCCTTTGGCAGGCTTGGGAATGCTGCTTTAATGTCCATGAGAAGAACGTCTGTTTTGTGTTCATTCTTCTAGGCTGTGTGAGCTCTGGTAACAATGATGGCCGCTGCATCCATGGCTGACCATCCATTCTTGCTTCTGAATTTTCAATTGATGAGTAGTCCTCATCTCTCAGCTTCCCCTTAGAGCAGCTCTGCGATTACTTCCTCGACCACTCTTCCCATTTAGCTCAACAGTGATATGGGGCTGTATGCCTTCAGCAGCGCGCAGTCATCTTTGCCAGGCTTGTGCATCCGCAAACCGCTAGCCCGCGTCGATACCGCTGGATGTCTCCCAGTGCGACAACCAGCCTTTTTCACCTTCACGATTCTCTCATTGCCCCAGTTCCAGAGCTGCTGCATGGTACCAAACACCAGATTAACCGGACCCGGTGCATTTTTGACAGATTGAGAAACCAAGGATGTTTCAGATGATTGCTCTGTGAAGTGCGTGTGGGTGCTTCGAGCGGGAGGTACCTGGTAGTACTAGTCATTGTCATTCGGAGGAAAAGATTCGCACATGAGTATCTTCTCCTTCTCTAGTGCTGTGTTTCCTTGCTCCCCTTCTCTATCTTATTAGGATTCCACAGTCGTGCCCGCCCAAGGATTGGTGTACTGTGCCACTCTCCATACCTCGGCGCCCCACTGGGTTTGAAAGCACTCGCTCCTGATTTTTCTTTTGGACAGTCAGATCGACTTCTGGAGTTCAACCTTCGCCCTGGCAGCCTCTTCTGAGTTTTGTCTCCTTCTTTTGTCTCTTCTCACTGCCGTCCATTATTTGTTGATTTTGGCATTTCACCACATCTTTGAGCAGTCACAGATCGTGATTATCTTTGCCGTGGCATCCAGAACGTTGCCCATTGCTTCCCGAGACAATGCCGCCTCGTACCCCCCCTCGTCTGCCGTGCACTCTGCATCTAGGTGAGTCCTCACCTTTGCTAGCACCTTCCGTAGCTTCTCCGCGGCTTCCGTGCACTCCTCCATCATTGCAGCTACATTCCATCCTACTACCAATGTGTTGTCCGGCTCATCATGTTGGTCTGCTTCTACATCTCATTCTATAACCACTCAGTTGGATTGTGTGGCTTCGTTGATGGCCAGTATATACAACTGTGTCATTGGTCGCTTTGCGAGAGTGACGTCGAGGACTGACTCGCCCTCATGACCTTCTCTTGTTCAGGGGTGGGTCACTCTCCCATCATGTCCAATCTACAGTCCTTTTTGTCAATCACGTCTTCCCAGAACGTTGTTTTCTGCTCTGTTTGCAACTTGGGACCCACCGTGTGCGATGGGTGTTGTAGTCTCCAGCAAGGATAGTGCCACCCTACTGAACGACTCTCTGCTAGTTCAATTTCCACGCCGCTCTATCTCCAGATTGCTTCTCTCTTTGATCCCAAATGTTGAGGGTCCTCGTTATGCTCTCCGCTCTCCAGGTGATGTGTGTAGCGATGATATCGTCGTTGGTGCCTCTACTATTATCCGTCCGCTCATCCACCTCCAGGCCGCTGCCTCGCCCAATCGCCATCGAAACTCTGGTTTTTGTTGTTTCTCATTTCCCCAATTCGTGATCCCAATACCTCCTGTTGTTCTTAGTACCTCTTGCAAGCAAACTACATCCGCCACGTGTGCGACTTCTGTCTGCAGTGACACAATGGGTCACTTGTATGATCTCACGCCTTTGTGATCGATCACTCAAATCATTTGTAGCCTGGCCTTCCGCTTGATTTTCAGTTGGGGTAGTTGTCATGATCTTGGCCTCAGTCATTATGATATCTCTCTCCTCCCCTTTTGCCTCCTCTACCTCTGCATCAGCCTTCTTCTCCCTACCATCATCTGCTACCCCTCCTTGCCTAGGTCTGTAACGAAGAGCCACTGTATTCAACCTGTTGGCATGTGCGTAACTTTGCTCATGGGAGCTTATCCGGCTGTTCCTGTATTTCTGCTCAGCCCCGCCGCTCTGCCATCTTCGCTCTTCTTCCCGCACGTGCTACTGAACACAATATAATTTGCTTTGCAATTGGGGCTCTTCTCCAGCGTATGGCCACAGAGCTATCCCAGTTTTGCTGTACACCCCACTAGATTGCACTTGTGATCGCTTGTCCGGAGATTACCTGAGCCATAGCCACACTTGGGCTTGTTGACACACTTATTCTCTCTGTGGCCCCATCCACAGCGGGGCTCACACTTACTGTTAGAGCCCGCATTTGTGATGGCCTCACCCATGGTACCATGCGCCAGCCGCATTGGTGCCGTACTTGATTAATCTCTGTGCCACCCTGCTTCAATTTACGACGAAGAATAGCGATGATACTGCCAATACTGCATTCTGCCTCTTCTCTTTGATCCTGGAGGAGTTTGCTAGCTGTCGTATGTGAGTGGCGATCACTATGGCATCGTTCTCCGGTTTACATTCCTCTCGCATCTGCTGCAGGCCTTATGTGCCATTTCCCATGAACCAAATGAAATGGTCTGTGTGGACCTGTATCCTTTCGAAAGTCACGTTTTCTTCAAAATCCACGACTCCTCTCTTAACAGTCCACAGTGCAGTGATGATGACATTACGGTACCACATAGCGTTCTGCACTGTCGCATTCTGGTGCGTGATTGCGATTGTTGCGCCCATCGCTTTCCTCCATGCGTTCGTAATGGCAATGTAAGCCGCAGCCTGCTGTTAGACACGCGCTGTGTTGATAGCTGATGCAATTGCTTTGTCCATCTTATTGGGGAGTGGAACACTCTCGTCTCTCCATAGCGTTAGGTGTATGTCTACTGTGCTCGAGCCTGTCATCGGGGTTGGGGCTGGGCTGGACAGCGTCTTTCAGTTTGGTGGTGTGACCGTCTCCCATTGTCTGAGCGGTGTCGGCGCTAATGACATCCCCCCTCTCAGCGCCAATGAGGTGATTGGTGTTGGTACCGGCACGAGTCCCGGTGCTGGTGCTGCTTTCGGCTTGGGGGTTGGGTTTGATTTTTGTTCTGGCATTGGCAATGATTTCAGCTGCCTTCGAAGCTGCAGCCGTTGGCGCTCCTCCGCCTTCTCTGGTCCACCTGCCTGGGCCTGGTCTACATGTATCGACCCCTCCGGGCCAACACCCTTGGTGTTCACTGTCCTGCCCTCTGTCTGATCCCATTCTGTATCAGCCACCACTTGTGCAACCATGTCTGTGATGCCCTTGCCCCACAGTAGGTCATCCTGGTGGTATGCATCCCGCATTTTCTCCTTTTCCTCCAACCACAATTTCATCCCTTGCCTCAGCGCCTCCCCCAGTTCAGTGTGCGTCTCAAGCAAGGTGGCCATCTGTGCAGCAGTTCGGTTTAGCTGTCCTAGTTTGCGGGCCCCCTGCTGAGCCGCGCACTCAGTGCGGCTCATCCAGTCTCCAATGGCCCAAGTGGCCGACAGGACATCACACCTCCTTCTCCGCTTGCCGTTCTCTTGTCTCTACATCGTCCAAAGTGTGTCTTCGCCTGTAGTCTCCGCGGAGATGCATTAGCAAAATGTATTTTTGTCACTGGAAGTCTCCAGGAGTGTCTGAGAGGATGTGGAGTGTAAACTTAGATGCGTCAATTTCAGGAGAGTATCAGACCTTTGGAGGGCAATCCTGCCAGCATTCAGAGTGACTGGGAGCGCCGACGACAAGCCTGGGAGTACCTGGGAGCGCCAGCAACAAACCTGGGAGCGCCGGCGACAAGTCTGGAAGCACCTCGAATCACAGTAGAGCAGTCTGGGAAAAACAACATCTTCTTTGGGAACGCTGCTGGTGCTCCTGGAAATCATAGCAACTACTTATCATTCAACAAATTTTAAAACTCATGTATTCGGTTTGTATTCTCATCTATGTATCTATATAACTACCCATCTACACACGGTATATCTGGACTTGCTGCAGGCGGTGCTTGAGAGCAATTCGAGGTGCGCCTGACACTCACGATCAAGTGAACTCAGAGATACACTGCAAGGCCGTGATCGAGCGAGTTTGGAGATGCACTTGGAGGCCGTGATTGTGTGAACTTGGACATCAGCAAAATGTAAATCAGTCCGGAAGTCACATGCAAACCTCCTAGACTCTCTGGTAGACCTCACCGGTGCTCCTACGTAATTCCAGATGCTCCCAGGCCCCCCTGGAGGTAAGCAAAGTGCCCTCAGACTCTGCCAGAGCATTCCCTGGTGCTCCTGAAAGCACCTGCAGTCATGGAGGTGAATTCAGGATGCTACAGGATTTGACTTATAGGATAGTCAAATGTTGGAGCAGCTGAGACCTCGGCGCAGGTCTGCGGGAGACTTATTGCTGTATTCTCACAGCAGTGGTTCTGAGGGTTCCAGAACCACAAGGCATTTCGTGTATCAGATTCGTCTTTGTTACAGTCACAAGATTCGTTACATTATAATATGGCATGTATTATCTATCTAAGTCTCTCTATATATATACATATGGTCAATATGGCGGCAGACGGTACTGGAGCATAATCGCAGGAGCATCTGGAGACGCTCATTGAGAGAACTTAGAGATGCACTTGATCGTGTGAACTGGGAGATGTACTTGGAGGCCGCGATCGAGTGAGTTTGGAGATGCACTTGGAGGCCAAGATCGAGTTGGTCCCAGAGATGCAGTTGGAGGCTGTGATCGAGCAGGTTTGGAGATGCATTTGGAGGCCGAGATCAAGTAACTCAGAGATGCACTTAGAGACCGTGATCGAGCGGGTCTGGACATGCATTTGGAGGCCGAGATCCTGTAACTCAAGAGATGCACTTGGAGGCCGTGATCAAGCGGGTTGGGAGATGCATTTGGAGGCCGAGATCAAGTAACTCAGAGATGCACTTGGAGGCCGTTATTCAGTGGGTTTGGAGATGCATTTGGAGGCCGAGATCAAGCCACTCAGAGATGCACTTGGAGGCCAGATGCACTTGGAGACTGAGATCGTGTAACTCAGAGATGCACTTCGAGGTTGTGATCGAGCGAGTTTGGAGATGCACTTGGAGGTTGTGATCGAGTGACGTTGGAGATGCACTTAGAGGCCATGATCAATCGAGATTCCAGGAGTATTTGAAGGTGGTCGATGTGGAGGCGGTAGATCGGGATGGAGGTGCGATGGCAGCTGTGACTCTATTCATTGGTAAACTCGTAATCGTGGGAATGAAGATAGTTGAGTACAATGAGGTCTGCAGAGAGATGAGAGACTGGCTGGGAGCGGGAGACAGTCGATCGTGGGAGGATGCAGTACTCGGTGTATGCTGTACTTGGTGTATGCTGTACCCGGTGTATGCTGTACTCGGTGTATGCTGTACTCAGTGTTAACTCATGATCATTGGATGAAGAGATAGATACGGATGACTTCACTTCGTGTTCTTAGGTGATGGTAGAAAAAGAGAGAGATGAGAGGAGATGGGGGAACTCATCATGAGAAACTGGGAGTTAAAGAGAATTTCGTGTGTGAGTCAATTGACCATTCCTGATACGGCAGGTACTACTCCCGATCCCGCTGGTAAAAACAACAATACGAGTTCCTCTAAACCCAATCAGGCAAGTCGAACCCCTGATTTCTCATGTCCGATCGTATACTCCATATTCGTTCCCATCATCATCCCCCATCTCTCTTTCTCTACCATCATCGCAGAACACAAAGTTAAGTCATCCCTCTCTATCTCTCCATGCCATGATCATGAGTTAACACCGAGTACAGCATAATCCGAGTACGGCATACACTGATTAGAGCATACACCGAGTACAGCATACAGGCAAGATCATCACTCATCCCTCTATTCCCACGATCACGAGTTGACCCCTGAATGTAGCTTCATCTTCTGGCGTGCCTCCCTACAAGATCGACCGCCACCAGCCAGCTCTCCATGATCGCTCAAAGGTAAAGTCACCTCTCACATTCCCACAATTGCGAGTTAAATAAGTGATGGATAGAGTCTCAGCACCCGGCGCGCCTCCGATCGACCTCCGCCAAGTACTGCAATCTCGGTCGATCATGGCCTCCAAGAGCATGTCCAAACTCGCTCAATCACAGCCTCCAAGTGCATCTCTGAGTTACATGATCGCGGCCTCCAAATGCATTTCCAAACCCGCTCGATCACGGCCTCCAAGTGCATCTCCAAACTCGTTAGATTACAGCCTCCAAGTGCATCTCTGAGTTCACTCGATCATGGCCTCCCAGTGCATCTCCAAACTCACTGGATCCCGGCTTCTAAGTGCATCACCAAACTCGCTCTATCACGGCCTCCAAGTGCATCTCTAAGTTCACACAATAACCGCCTCCAAGTCTCTCTTTAAGTTCGCACAAAAACCGCCTCCAAGTGTATCTCTTAGTTCACTTGATCGTCATTTTCAGGCGCACCTCGAATTGCTCTCAAGCACCGCCTGCAGCGTGTCCAAATATACCGTTTGTGGATGGGTAGCTATATAGATACATAGATACATAGATGAGAATACAAACTGAATACAGTAGCTATGATTTCCAGGCGCACCAGCAGCGTTCCCAAAGAAGATGTTGTTTTTCCCAGACTGCTCTACTGTTATTCAAGGTGGTCCCAGACATGTTGCCGGCGCTCCCAGGGTTGTCGCCGGTGCTCGCTGGTGCATCCAGGCTCGTCGTCGGAGCTCCCAGGATTGTCGCCGGCGCTCCCAGTTACTCTGAAGGGCAGAAGGAATGCCCTCCTAGGGTCTGATACTCTCCTGAAATTGACGCATCTAAGTTTACACTCCACAGCCTCTCAGACACTCCTGGAGGCTTTCAGTGAGTAAAATACAATTTGCTGATAGAGGACATAATCGGGCGAGTTTGGAAATACACTTGAAGGCTGTGATCAAGCGAATTGGTGATGCACTTGGAGGCCGGGATCGAGCGAGTTTGGAGGCAGTTGATGGACGGTGCGCCGGACGCTGAGGCTCTGTTTCATCAGGTCGTCAACTCGCAACCGTTCGAATGTGACAAGGTGACTTTACCTTTGAGCTCTCATGGAGAGCTGACTGAAGGTGGTCGATTGTGTAGGGAGGCACGCGGGAAGCGGAAGCTACATTCAGAAGTCAACTCGTAATCATGAGAATGAAGGGAAGAGAAACTATCCTGGGTGGATGCTGTACTCGGTGTATACTGTACTCTGTGTAGGCTGTACTCGGTGTATGCTGTACTCGGTGTATGCTGTACTTGGTGTATGCTGTACTTGGTATATGCTGTACTCGGTGTATGCTGTACTCAGTGTCAACTCATGATCATGACATGGAGAAATAGAGAGGGATGACTTAACTTTGTGTTCTGCGATGATAGTTGAGTTGTGGACGAGAAAGACAGAGATGGGAGATGAAGATGACAACGATGTGAGTACGAGCGGATATGAGAAATCAGGGGTACGACTAGCCTAATTGGTTTGGGAAGACCTCGTATGGGTGTGATTAGATGGCGGATTGGGACTTATCTCTGCTGAATCAGGGATGGTAAATTGACTCTTACGCGGAATTCTCTAAGTGCCAGTTTCTCGCCCGTATCCTTTCATCTCTCTCTTCCTTGTCCTCAACTCGACCATCACCTAACAACACGAAGTTAAGTCATCCCTCTCTATTTCTTTATGCCATGATTAAGAGTGTACACCGTGTACAGCATAAACTGAGTACAGCATACACCGAGTGCAGCATAAGCTGAGTACTGCTTTCAAAGTGTACTGCATCATCTCATGATCGACTGTCTCCCACTCCTAACCAGTCCCTCATCTCTTGGCAGACCATGTTGTACTCAATTCTGTACATTCGCACAATTAAGAGTTCACCAATGAATAGAGTCTCCACTCCTGTCGCGCCTCCCTCCCGAACTTACCGCCTCCAGATTGACCGCCTCCTAGTACTCCTCCAGTCTCGCTTGATTATGGCTTCTAAGTGCATCTACAAACTGGCTCAGTCCCAGCCTCCAAGTGCATCTCCAACCTCGCTCAATCGCGGTCTCGAAGTGCATCACCAAAGACGCACGATTACAGCCTCCAAGGTTGGCCGATCATGGTCTCCAAGTGCATCTCGGTACTTACCCGATTAAGGCCTCCAAGTGCATCTCCGAACTTGCTCATTCAAGGCCTACAAGTGCATCTCCCAACTTGGTCAATCACGGCCTCCAAGTGGATGTCCAAACTTGCTCGCTCACGACCTCCAAGTGCATCTCTAAACTCGCTCGATCAAAGCCTTAAAGTGTATCTCCAAACTCGCCCGAATACCGCCTCCAAGTTCGCACGATCACGGCCTCCAAGTGCGTCTCCAAACTCACTCGATCACTGCCTTGGAGGGTATCTCTGATTTTACTCGATTGTCATTTCCAGCTGCACCTCGATGGTGGGCAAGATAGAGTGTGTATTTCGTATGCAAGTATCTCTATCTACCCCAGCGTCTCCAAAATATATACTACCTGCCGGTGAGTCCATCTCCGTTATTCCTGTATCTCCGAATGTATATACATAGAGAGACTTAGATAATACATGCCATATTATGATGTTGCAAATCTTGTGACTGTAAGAAAGACCGACATGATGGATGTAATGCCTTGTGCTTATGGAACCCAAAGAACCACTGGTGTGAGAATACGGCAGCAAGTCTCCCGCAGACCTGAGCAGAGGTCTCCGCAGCTCCAAAGATTGACAATCCTAATAGTCAACTCTCGTAGCATCCTGAATGCACCTCCATCACTGCAGGTGCTTTCAGGCGCACGTGAGAATGCTCTTGCACAGTCTGAGATCATTTTGCAAAGCTCCAGGGGGTCTGGGAGCCTCTGGAATCACTTAGAAGGACTGGCGAGCGCTACCGGAGTGTCTGAGAGGTTTGCGTATGGCTTCCGGCCCGAATTACATTTTGCTGATGTGGATGTCACCACAGTCGGCAGCTCCATCACCATATCAATACGCGCGTTGCTACTCCTGTTAGCCGCTTCCGCTGTGTGCTGCCGGCTCATCACACACATGCTGACTTTGGTTATCAGTTCTGTAAACCATTCATCTTCCACTGTAATCCTAGTCGTCGCTTGCTCTTTTGCGAGGTGTTGGGTCAGTAGTGTGTGTGCCAGGACTTCGCGTGAAAACCACTGAATTGTGTGGATCCTCGAGTGCTCTCTCCTTTTGCAGTCTTGACTGTGTTAGTACACTCTCTTCAGTGTCAATTCGATGTCTAGAAGTGATTCCAGCCATCTGTGTTTCAATTCCTATTGTTGTGGTCGAATTATTGTGCTGTTTCTGTTGCGTCAAGGTTGATGTTGGTCTTGATGATTATTGCCAAAAACAGCATTGAGGGGTTGCCACCAAGATGTGGTTTTCCAGAAGCATAGTATGTAATATGTAAGTGACATTATCTATGTATATATACAGTTGAGCCACATGTGACGTCCATACGCCCTATATCCATAGGTTTCAACAGTGTCAGTCTGGGGTCAACACTATGCTAAAAATGGTTCTACATTTCCTGCTTACTGATCATGGATATCATTATTGATTTATTTTGCTGTTGTTGTGTTCCCAAAACCTGTGTTGCCATTGTATTTTCTATCACACATTGCATTCATGATGTATTATGATACATTTGACATCGTTGAACCTGTTATGTATGTTTGGGTAGAACCGACCACCCACTACCAGAAATATCTCTATGTTTCTTTGAACTTTAACAAAGAAAAGCCAACCAAATATTGCTCTAAGGATATGCCAGTGATGTCTATTCTTTTCATAACCTCTCTAAATCTTGATCTTCATTGGAAGGTACATTTATTGAGGAAGTGGACCAAGGATATGGAGATTGATCTAGAAGATGTATTACTTCACCATCCAATCCGGATGTGTTCCGAAAATATGTAGATCATCAATCATACTTCAAAAATCACATCATCTACAACAAAATATACAATAAAGCACATAATTGCAGTTTATTCTTCTGCAACCAAGTTTCTGGGCAGATCAATTGACTTATGATGCCCATGATTTATCCAGTGATGATGGATATTTTACACCTGCAAACATGGAATAGAGTTCTCATTGATGCAGCAATCAAGCAGCACGCTTGTTCAAGGCCACCAAGCTGTAATTTTATTCACCTCCAAAGGTACCAAAAAATTGAGGACAAATTAATCCCAATCATAATGATTATCATACTGACCCCACAGAGATTAGTACAGCTTTCTTCCGCAATGCCCATGTCACTACGGAAATTCCGAGTCACCAGAACATCTTCCCCTGAGACGCCCATTATATAAATATGAAGACAAACAATGCGGAAAGAGATTCGGGTTGTACACCCTCGATAACTCTAGAATCATCTCCTTTATACTGATAACGTCATGGACCCTTTGAAACATTTTATGGATGATACACATATTGCGACACGAAGGTGGTACCTGGGCCAATTCCACATTGATTATCAAAACCAGGTAAGAGTAAGCACCCGACAGGGGATACAACAAGCCACTTGCAACAATGGCGGTATAGAGGGCACAGCGTCTGCGATTCCTTGACATTATGATGGTTAGTATACCCTCCTAACTATCCTTGATAGAATGTGATCGAGGGCGAACTTAATTCAATTCCCTGCCAGAAAGGGCTACGCTTTTACATGCTTCTTGCAGAGTTCTTATCGAATCCGAACTTAATATGTGTTTATTAGCCGTGTATAGAGCGAATACCTCGGCCCATCTAGAGTGTAATCTCCATCCTAAGTCTAAACGCCGGCCACATCACACTACCAGTGATATCGGGTGCCCGCAACGGTTAGTATCAATCTTTGATGGTACAGTGGTTAGTATTTCCGCCTGTCATTATCATCCACATGCATGTGGAGAATTGAGCTACTTTTTGGAGGACTGGGATAGGGAAGACAAATCGGGAGCGTTTGAAATGGGAAATACGGAACATAGTCAAAGCACGTACAATTCAGTACACAGTAATGAATTCTGATTTGAAATCCTCAATTCATTGTATTAACGTTAAGCTTTTGGGCTGCAATCCGCTCGACCGTTCTCCCACTTGAAATTATGTGAGTTCAGGTTACAATGTCCATCAGTTGTGGTTCACCTTGTCCTCTGCCGGGGAATGATTGTTAGGCTGAAGCTCGGCCTTGTGCTCCACTGCATCCATAATAGCCTTCTTCATCGGTATGCTGTCAATAGAAATCATGCCACTATCATCTTGGGTAAAGATATTCAAAGCAAGCAGCTTCTTCATAACAGCATAGTGACCGCCACAGAGGTGAGCAAAGGTGATCGTGTTGATGGAGCCATTCTGGTTAATCTTCTTCGCAACGTCATTAGCGATTGCCGAGAATTCGGTACCACGGACTTCGGGATTAGTGGCGGCAATATAGTTGCGTCGAGCCTTCCCGATTATCTGCGCCAGCACAGCTGTGAGGTGTTAGAATGTGTACTCGATAAAATTGAATGCAAACACACAATCAAGCTTGTCTCCACTATTATCACATGCCCTCTCCAGCAACATGATTCGTCCACCGGTGACATCAAAGATTTTTTTCATATCATTACTGCCAACCTTCCTCTTTTCCATGTAAGCAAATGCTTCTTCGTCGGTCAAGTCCCCAATATACTCCTCAGACATCCGGCTAGACGTAGAGCGACCTGCGCAAGCCTATTAGCAAAAGCATCTACCTGTCAGAAACTGTGCCTTGCCCCTTAGATCCTCCACGGGCGGACCATCAGAAGTCACAAATACAATACGAAACACGCCATCAATAGCGGCTCCCTTGGCGATGGATTGTAAATTGGTTAGTAAACCAGGAACCCTCGCCAGGATATTCGCGTTATCAATGATCAGAATGGGCATACGAGTACCTCCTGTCTTAGCCTTGTATCTAGTGGCGGCGGCTCTGAAATCGTTCATAATGTCTTCATACTTGAGTTCGGAAGAATTGAACACGTTGATTCTGGAAAAGCTGAGCATGTTGAGTTTGGAAGAATTGAACGCCTTAGCGAAGGCGTAGGTGAATCCACTTAGAATCTTGTCTTCTTCGTCGGAATCGGTGTCGGATCTGACGTAGATGGCTCCTCCGAGATTATGAGCCAAAATCTGAACAAGGGTAGACTTGCCAGTCCCATGAGGGCCGAAAATCAAGCCATAGATAGGGTCAGTGCGCGTCGGGTCGAGGAGGTACGTCACATTATCGGCAAGCCCCTTCCTATCGAGTTGGAAGTTACACGATGCTCTCCCGATGAGCTTGACGCCACCTTTCTTGAAAGCTGAGTCGGTGGCCCAGATATCGTAATAGTACTTCCCCGTGAAGGCCCCGGCTGTGATAATAGCGGCGAACACAGAATGAGCCACTTTGATACCCCTTAGCACCCAGTCAGACTCTGAAAGCAAACTAATGAAGGCAGTAATCTAATTACCTGGCGTTTTTAGTGGTCCTCTCTAGAATAGCGTGAGGGCTTTTCTTGAGAGCGCCTTCGGCCGGGCATTCGGACGACTTTGGATCACCGTCGGCTGCCTTGTCCGGAGTGCTCTTGAGATTCTGCGAAGCACCAGCTTCAGCCGTACCTCCAGCATTGTCGTCTCTAGTTGACAAAGAACGAATGCTGACCAAGACATTGAACTCGTGGACCATGGGACGATAAAACTGGACCCCGATCGCAGGCGACAAATGGCGGATAGCGCGGAACATCGTTGAAAAGGTGAGGATAAAACAGGCGAAGGTGACGATGAAATGAGTGAAAAGTAAAGACGAAATGAGCAAAAGTTGAGGATTGAAGAAAGCAGAAAGAAGGAAGGTGCGAGTAAAAGAGTAGAAGGAAGCCGAAGGCTGGGCATGTATGACATCACATGGATAGTGAGGCTCTGCGGGATGTCATTCAAGGACTGCTGTTGTGTAACCGTCGCAGTTACTGTGAATGAGGTGATTGATTCTGGGTCCGAGTGAATATATGGGATTGTGCAAGGTTCTGAATATGCGCATACGCATGACTTGAGATGCGGGGATGTCGTATTGTTTTTAGATGCCGCTCTCAGAATGACCGGGTGCTTCGGTAGCCGGAATATTTCGGCTCACTAAGCGATCACGTTCAACATAGCATGCCAGTCGGCTACATCGACGTGTCGCACCTCCACCTCAAGAAGTCTCTCAAATCTTCATATCCTCTGCCACCTTCGACACTGAGTCTGGATACCACAGCGACACCGACGATGGCACAATCTTACACCTAACCCCGACATGGCAGAACCCGCTCGCCAGTGTGCAGTTACTTGCACTCTCCAATATCATTAAACTGAAGCGCAACGTCTTTGGTGCAGACACCTACCTCCCACGCTCTTCCACCGCCGTGCAGGTTCTACTAAAGCTCATCTGAGCTCCGCGCTTATGCCGCGCTAACGCACCTGCTAGGCTGCGGCATCCCCGGCTGCGTCGGCGTCTTCACCCGCGACAGCGAATACTACCTGATCCTTGAATTCGTCCCATTCTCGCCTAGGTCCACGTCCCCGTGGGAAGCGAAGCATCTGTACCCGCTGCTGTGTGAAGCGGCAGAAATTGTGGCTGAGATGCATAAGGCGGGTGTGTGTCATGGGGACTTGTCGAAGGGGAATATATTCGTGGACCCCGAGGACACCAGAGGCGTTGTAGTGGTGGACTGTGACTGTGTGTGGTTTGGGGAGGATGCAGGGGAAGAGCGCAGGAATGAGGATTTGGTCGCGGTTAGGGCGGCTTTTGCACCGTGATGGCAGGCAAGGTCAGGAACTACTAGACGACATTGTGGAGTTTCTTGGATGTGGGGTATTGGTTTTGATAGGCTTTCGGCGTGAGTTGCTTCTCGGAACGCTGGCGTTTATACTCGAAGGAGATGTTTGTAGTTTTTGAAAGGTGTCTGTGTTTGTTTGAGGAATTGAAGATAGAGATATCATTTGTGGAGGAGGCCCCAAATACACTCTAACACATTCTTTTGGCTTTGCCTTTCACTGCCGAGATCGTCGTAGGAAGGCACCAAGCTCAACTGATCTGGAATTCTCCTGTCGGAAGATGCTATCCCCCCATCCACCTCCGCCACAACCTCAGAGACAGTGAATTCAACCGTCCCGTCCGTCCGGGAACTATGAATGACGGGACGGGACGGTGTCATACCGTACGTCCGAAGGCAGGACGAAAACGGTGCCATCTTTTTGAGGCTGGACGGGACGGACGAATGAGACGGCCGGGGACGGAGAAGTACCGTCCCTGGCCGTCATCTATCGACATCCATGGATATTACTCAGTGTACTAGAACAACTATATAACTCTCATTATAATACTCGTTACAATCACTCTGATATTTATGCAAGGTCCTTCAGCGTCTGCTCCATCCGTACCATATCTGATTCCGTTGTTCTAAAGATGAATGTGGAATAACAGTTGAATCCTTGGGCATTTTATACTGATCTTTTACATATACTTGGCCTTTTGATATCCATACTATGTATAGATGAATCAATTTAGATCTTTTACCATGCGCCCTCAGGATTCGATTCAATTGCATCTAAATAATATGTTAAAACCGCCCGATGACGGCCGGGGACTGTGGATGACTGCCTGGGACGGGGAATATTCCGTCCCCGGCAGACACTAGCCATCCGGCCGTCATTGAGATGCCAGGACGGGACGGTTGAGCACACTACTCAGAGAGCATCTCGGTTGTGGCACTTATGCTCCAAATCTTCGAGGGCGGGATCATAATCTATCACTCATTCCTTTCGCCGATCTAGCTGATACTGTGATAAGTGAGAACTGTTTGGTTTTTGTTTTAATCATATTGCATTCGGCCGCTTGCGGCCATGGCATGATCTAAACCTTTTCCCGATGCTTCTCCAGTGTGAACCATACGTGTCCCTGCAGTCCTCCTTGGATCCAAGTCATATCTTCCCTGTCTCCTTGTCCCCTCTTTTTCATCAAGCAAATACATTCTTCCACCCTCCTCTACCCTTCATCCTGGTCCCCGGCCAACACCCTCAAAATTTTTCCGACATCCATTTCCCTCAGAGACTGCAGTCCAGCCTTTAAGGCATCATCTATAGCAAACTCCTGCATCATTGGGACTTTCCTTCTCTCCTTCCACTCGCACTTCTTTCTCAACTCCTTCCATAGATCATTCCGCTGAAACGTCCATTCTTTGGACCACTTAAACAGGTTGTCTGTTGTTTGCCGTCAAAGCTCACACGACCAGCATTCCCGACTTCCCTTCTTGCTTATGAGTTCTAGACAAACTCCTATCAAAGCATATCCCACCTCCAACTGAAACTACCTTCCTGCAATCTTCTTTTTGGCTTCGCCCAACAACACATGAATCATTCTTATTCTGTTCATCCGGTACACCATCTTCTTGTGATTGTGCTTTGCTTTCCACCAGTTGTCTGTTTCTATTCACTTCACCTCTGTAACTAACATCCATTCCTTGCCTAGGGATCACCCCTGGCATTTCTCTCTTGGCTCACATGCTTCACGATAATCATGGGGTACTGCCACCTTTTCCGCCGTGCCTGCCCTATCATCCACTTCCTCTACTTCATTTGATGGAATCCAACTATACTCCACTTGGATTGCCATGGACAGAAGTCTGTTTCTGAGTTAGATGCTGCCGATTACCAATGTATGTCCTGGTCGACGTTGCTTTCGGTTCTATGGATGGCAGTCATTGAGCATAAGCAGACTGTAACCTTGGTTACTTCTTCTCTGTCTCATATCTCTTTGCTGTTAAAATGGAACATTCTACAATGTCCAACACCACGTTGTTCTTGCCCAGCTAAATCTTTTTTCCTTTGACTTGGCATTTTCTTGCCAAACTACAGTGCTACCCACTTGCCAATCTGTTAGACTTCATCCGTCCATGCAGAGTACCAGCCACTGATTACTGTACTGTTCATTCTTGAGGGCTTCTGACTCTGATAGGATGATTGTTGTCACATATCCCTGGGTGTCACACTACATCAGACTGCACTTCTCCACCTTGCCTGCGACTTCAAAAAACTTTCTCAATTTGACCAACATAGCGGACATTCCGTTAATCAGTTGGCCCCCTCCCTCACACTTGGGCATGGCGATTCGTCTTCTAGCAAATGATCTTGCACTGGTGTGGAGTAGCGTTAGTATTGGCCATAGCCCTGCCAGGTTGACCAGCAGTACAGATGGTGAGGAAACAATGATCAGTGTTGTCAACCGTCCCGTCCGACGGCAGTCCCCGGCCGTCCGTCCGCGATATCTGCAGGACGGACGGGACGGCGCCAAGGCCGTCCGTCCCGTCCTCGCCCGCTGAGGACGGCATGTCGGCCGATGACCGCCGGGGACGGCAAAAATACCGTCATCGGCCGTCATCCACCGTCACCGGCCGACATCGGGCGGTTACTATTAATACACATACAGTAACTGTAGAGCGCGCGGTACAAGATATAAATAGATTTATCTATATTTCTAGACTCTCAATCAGTAGTAAGAATTCAGGTTCGGATCGAGCAGATGTTGAAGGATCTTGCTTC
>Ga0307514_10000062_pt1 | contig 285008 bp, 251 predicted proteins | sample 16_EM_MG_FD_203088 | JGI IMG/M metagenome (GOLD analysis project Ga0307514, IMG submission 203088) | Populus trichocarpa ectomycorrhiza microbial communities from riparian zone in the Pacific Northwest, United States - 16_EM | ecosystem: Host-associated > Plants > Roots > Unclassified... | reverse complement strand
CCCTTCCCCCCGCCCCGGCCCCCCGCCGCCCCCCCCCCCCCCCCCCCCCCCAACAACAACAGACTTGCATCATATGGTGATGGTTGACTTTTGGTGTTTGAGCAATGGTGCTACTATGGCCCTGGCTGGATGTCGCAGATTTGGAAGAAAAGTGTGTGCAACGACAGTATCTGCATGGCTCCATTTCTTTGGTTGTGGAACCCTTGTAGTTCGTATGGTCATATTATGGCGCGCCTGGTCTAGATGGAGGACCTCCTGCTGGTTGCCCCAATGATCATCTTCGATATCGGATGACAGCGTGGACTCTCCCTGAACTTCATATTTATTCTCGCTGATCAGCTGACCGGTATCGTCATCATACTCCTTCATACTGATGGTTGCGCAGACATTAGCATTCTCCAACACTGTACATGAAGGCTGGGTTGGAAGTTCAAGCATTTGATCCACAATGAAGATTGGCAGTCTTCTTCAATGCACATGCAAGTGTTCCCTCAAGGTGGGCGTCTTGATTCGTCTGTGAATAGTGATTCCCCACCTAGCTGGCAGTAGGGTCCATGTTGATGATGATGAAGTGAAGTCGGAGAATGTAGACAGAAGTATATAAGGGTAAATAGACTATGAGGTTCGGTAGAATAACAGGAAAATAGGGCTACAAAGCAACACTGGGTCGAGGAGGTTGCATTTCAAGTCATGTCTGGAATACGTGATACACGGCCCAGAAGGATGAAATTCAAGACATAGCTGTAGAGTGTCCAGAGGACATGTCAGCAGTTCATATGTATATTGTCGAGGCTAGTTCTTTGATGTGGTAGTTCCTTGTTGTGACTTGGAAGAATCAGATACACCAGATAGAATGGATTCTTCATGCCCCCAATTCCTGAATGTTAGCACTAGTATTCATGTACGCTATTGATTGAAGAATTGGAGGTTGGTATCAGCGAACATACCTAGAATCTAACCAGCTGCACCTGACTATCTTGAAACACCTGAAGAACTCGAAATATCAACTGCGGTGTATCACTAACTAACTCTCAGGGTCGGACATATGGAATACTGAGAAATAGGTCAATCATGATCGCCCCTGCGTATGACTCCGCTAAAGGTAGTGCATTATGCATCAAGTTCAAGCATATGAACGGTGATGACATGGCACAGAACTGTTGGTGTGTTGAAACATCTTGCACAACTTGGACAGAGAATGGAGTTGCGACCTTGCTGAGTGGCAACAGTGGAAGTTCTATGGGTTCAAACTAAGTGTGTTGCTGATAGTGGATAAATATGAATCTCTGAATGCAGTATACCAGTCGGATGGATACCCTATTTTCATGATATTCTGTTGTTTTAGGATTCTGCAGGAAAGTTAGCAGTCGATTAGGTAATGTTGTTAGTAGAACTTTACTTTCAGCGGTCTGAGTTTGCAGAACGCAAAATATGTATGCAGTCACTATAAGAGAAGAGGGTGAATTTGGGTTTACAAAGGAGAGATTTAACATAGGAAAAGAACAGTAAAGGTAGGATGCAGTTTCAGGGGTTATCTAATCAATTCCTGTTGCAGTCGATGCCATGATTGCTAGTGAATTTGTCATACATAGGCACTCACATTAAGATATTGCACATAATATCTTGTAAAGAATGCATCATTTAATCAGAAACTCATTATGAGTCTCAATGCTATAATGTTGACGAAATACAAAGAATGGGGTTCAAAGCAGTGAATAAAAACAATATGAATGCTTCATGAGGCTGCATCTGACACCGGAAAGATGAATAACAGCATGCAGTTCTGGCCAACTGACATGCAGTGATCATTGAATCTGCATGTAGGAGTCAATCTAATCTAATGGCTGGGATTGCAGGCCTGCCATACTTTGACAGTTATTGGAACTATCAGAAGCTGCTTTTTCTGAACTCGAACATTCATCATGATTTGTACTTCATGCACTGTTGTGATGGGACATTGGAGGAAATCAGATATTATTTGTTCATGATCTGATACAAACTTCAGGTGGGAGCTTGCCGGTCACTGATTAACCCGCTGAGCAGAGACTGGTGTTGTGATTGTATCACTTCAATCTCTCTTGATGGAAATCGGTTAACGTGATCTATTCTAAGTTACAGTTTTTTGGCAACCCACACATACAAGTTACTCAAAATAGAGTTAAGTCTGCAATGGAAGCATTGTGATTGTAACTCTACTTGAGGAAGTGTGGTATACAGATGAACGGGAGTTACTGGTAATCTACACAGTCGCAGAGCAGAAGCTGTCTTGTGATGTTCACACTCTGAAACTGCAGCTTGATTATGGAGCCCGAATGACAGAAGCTATTTTAGGATCCTGGAAATAGGTCTGAAAATACTTCTTAGTCAAAATCCAGTTAAGTGTGGTTACTTATAGCCCAGGGCTCTGCATCTGTGGTAAGTGTGGGGTGGACCCCTCCCTCCAACGGATGGGTTGACATGGAGTTTGACAGTTATGGTATTTTTGCAGTGGCCTTCCAATACCAATCAAGCTGAAATTTAGATATTACCTGGTTCCGAGCGGGATGAGTCGCACCTACACCTGATAGTTTAGTGTCTGAAATATGATACTCTGTGTGCTGGCAGTCACAGATTGAAACCATTCAAGAAGAAAGAAAATATAATTGGAATCATGCAAAACGAATTGTTCAAAGGGAATGCAAAGTGGGTATACACAGTTTCGAAGCGTGTTTGGAGTGTGATCATCTGTTAACACGAAGTGCCGTCTTCTTGAAATTGACCCACGAATAGAATATGGGTGCGGTGTCAAATCTGTGACCATCAACCTTGACTGGAGTGTCGATCTTAGGTGTGTCGGAACATCATTCCTGAGCGAGGAAATACTCGGCAGAATTATTCAGGTAAGCCTGGAATAAGCGAGTGCTGTCCTAGGATACAATACATCAACTTGATATCGCTTAGACAGTCTTTCAATCTCTGGATGATTAAATATATACTGTGCTGGATCTGTCTCAGAAAGTTCAAGAAGTTGATAGCAATTCTCTTTTGCAATTGACTGTAAATTATGAAATATTGCTGATTCAGTGAATATTCCGAATTCTTTCGCAATTATAATGTCTCTTGCGTCTGAAATTGACAAGTAGCAATCAATTGGAATTACACTTGCAGGTTCAGGTGCACCTGAAAAGTCGAATCCCATTTACAGATTCTGGTATCACAATTGCACACACAGATTATACATTGCGGTGTTATGGCAGGTTCGACAGACTCTCAGATAGAGAAAAACGTGGCACTGCGGAATTTGACCTAGTTGACAATTAAACCGGCACACCTGGTTTTCACCACATATTGGGTCATCCAAATTAGGCTGTAGTTCAGTTTACCAGATATCTTGTTTATCATTGACTATATTCCATGTTGATCACTATAATCAACTAGTACGAAATGGAATTGATCTCGAACCAATACTCCTGGACTCTTCATCAGCTCCTTTTTCTCCTTGGCATTTGACCACTTTGCATCAGTTGGTGAGATTGTATTGGTTGATTGCTTAAACAGGCATACCTTGATTACACTGCCCTGATAATTAGCATTCATCCTCATCACCTGACGGCACAACATCTCCAGGCTCCATAATCTGGTTCGTATGGTCCTTCCCACACTCCAGATGGTAATATAACATCGACATGGTGATGTTCAGTCTACTCATCAAGCCATGCAGGACTCTCACTTGTGACACTCCAAAGTGCTGGTTGAGATCACTCGCTATGTTATCATAACCACTGAGTCTAGTGTTCAATAGCCATGTTTGTGGGACTATGTTTAGCCCAAGTCAGAATACCCGTGCAAAGGCCTGGCGCTGTTCATTCAATACCCAGAACTGCTGACTTAATGCCATATGGTTTCCTGCTGTAAGATTTAGGCCTGTCCCACAGATTGTGGGTGTAGTTACAAACTCAGAGGGATTCTTCCAATCATGGAATTTGAGCTGAACTTCTGTGCCCTCATTGTGGCCCATTTCCGCATACATGTAGAGAATATACCAATTATCCACAATTAACTTTGTGAGCCACCACTTCAAATAATGTACTTGGCCTGGCGGAGGACAAAATAGCACCGCCTTTTGCGGAGGAGGTGCAAGAGGCACTACGCATGGATATCTTTCAGGTTCGTGCAGGAGCGTTCCATTTAATGCTTCATCTTCATCAGTTTCGTGATACTCTGCAGGTGCATTCACAAACATTGGCAGCAATGTGTCCCTCAGTCATTGGAAAATTGGAGAATCCAGCCAAGTATTGAGTGGCCATGCATCATTTCATTGTCCTGATATGTCATTCCAATCTTCGGTGTCTTCTAATCTCAATGAGATACATACCAGCCACCATCTACGTACCCTCCTCACTCCTGAACCACCTTGTCAAGTGTATCTTTCCCCAAGGGTCATTAGTTTTCCTTGCTCTGCCTCAATCCATTCGAGTTCAACATGGTGTGCATTCTCCTGCAGGATCGAAACAAGTTGCTTCCTGTTTGTGGGTTTTGTTTCGGACCACCTTCTGCTCATGTAGGGAATTGCAATTCGGATCATCCGGTGTGCCGCATCTAGTCGAGCGTCGTCGTCTTCAGTCAGGATGGCATGCATGAATCTCATACAGCGGAATACAGTTTGTCGGCACCATGCTGTTCCATCACAGTCCCATCCGCTGGATCTTCAGGGCCATCTGTATACAGCCCCATCGTCAGAAAACACCAATCATACAGTAAATATAGTCCCAGCATCGCAATGACTTGAAGTTTGAATCCAATTCACGCATTCAGAGCAATTTACCAGCCCACACTGTGTACTGTCTTACACTGATTGGACTCATCAAAAGTCCGAAAACTCTATGAACAGTGTTAGAGGTGGCCATGGCTTGATGGTTTACTCTCAATGTTTAGGTATCATGCTACGCATAGTGGATATTCCATCGGGTTTCTGCCTCATCAATACTGGTGTTCAGTTCCTTGTGGGACATAATTTCATTTTTGGTGTGCAACAAGTTAATGAGTTTCAAATCGGTTCCATATGTCAGCTTGTTGATGAAACTTGTGAATCTCACTGCAGCTCTGGGCATTGTCACCACCGGGATCAGTTAGAAGGCCAATGTAAGTGTTGGAAGCCCCTGCAGGGTAGTTGACTGGAAGTCTGATTGGAGGTGGGGAGTAGAATGCTGTCTCGGTAACAGATGCCACTCCCGTTCGTCACCGATAATCCCGGGAGAGTCGTTCTGAGCCCGATGAACACACTCTTCAAGTGTATTCTCACACAACATCATCAGCGGTAACCCCATTAGAACTTCCTCAGTCAGCATTTTGCATATCATTGCTGCTGACACTAAGGTAAAGATCTTGCCAAGACTCATTTCCTCGGCTGCCAGCGCACCTGGCGTATTGGAATCCCAATCCCACCTCCTTCCAATGCACCATACGGCCCAAACTTGGGGCGCCAGAAACTGGTTTCCAGACAGACCTGGAATTCAATACTTGTGGCCTGGAACACAGTCATCTTTTCATTGGCAAATCAGATGGGCATTCAGCACCCTGACCGCCTCATCAACACACTCAGGTTGAAATTCATATTTGATTGTATTGGAAACAGTACTGAATACTGAATGTGAATTATCTGAATCAAGGTCCTCCTCGCCATCAACTTGCTTCTGAATCTCTATTGCATCTTGGTCAGTCTTCCTTTCGTCCCCAATGATCTCTCTCTGGTGCGCTGATGTAAGTTTGGCTGATGGGCTTATACTCCAACACTCCTGAAATTCATCGCGACGTAAGGTATTTCACAGACAAGTATTTTGACCCAATCAATATGTGGAATATATTCAATTCTATTCACTCAATCAGAACTTACATTAATACTACTGTCATTCTGTTTTCCATCTGCCTCCTCATACACCACACTTTCATCTTTATTAGATACCTCCAAAGTGTGAGTATACTGATTAGCAGTGGGGCATCACTAACGGAAACCAGGTGAGCCGGAATTACCTTGGCCGGTCCAATTACGTGCTCTGCAATATCCTTCTCTACAGCTGTTTTCATTTCTATCAATAAAAGTTTCACATTTGGTCTCAGTTTCAACTTGAAGGCATCAGAAAGAGATCTGGGGTATGAAATCTGACCATATAGAGGGTCATTCATCAGTTGCCCCGGTGCGTATAATCTGATATACTCTTCATCCACTTCTTCCTGCGTCAAGTTGCATTTGTATGTTGCAGTCAGACAGTATGGTTGGTTTGGGCCACAATTGTATACGATAAAATTGATCAGCTCCTCCCAGTGCCTCACAGCAGTACATGATGTTGTGAGTTGTTCGCTGAATGGCTTGTCATTGTTGCCGTTCGGCACTCGACGAATCAAAACCATGAAAGTTGTATTTCGCATCTCTGGGACGTTACCTGCCGCTCTTTTGCCCACGCGCTGTCCCAATTCTGTCACCGGTCGCAGGTTGCCTCACCTTCCCTTCTTCCTCACCTCCCGAACCTCGATGGCACAATTCTGCGAAAACACCTTCACCGAGTGTCGCCTAATCCATTCGACATTATCAAACGTTTCCAATGTATGCCAGGTCCTGAAAGTCTCTAATACATTTGCAACCACCATCAGCCAGTGCACAGGTCTATCTCGCTGCTGTTTCATATGGTACTGTCCCCGGATCATGGCCCAATGCTTCTTCTCCAGAAATCCAGCCACCCATACTTTCTTCCTCTTGTTGAAGGTACTAGAGTTAGGCTGCATCATCCTTTTGGCAAATTGCTTCACGGAGAATTTTGTTCACTTTAACCTGATTGGGGCTTTGCCTTTGGGCCCCGCCCAAGTCCAATGAATTGTCACTGTGATTATCTGCATGGTACTCACTGTAGGAAATTTCTGGTAATGGGGCCAAATCGGCAATCCCTGCAACATCTGTCTGTTGTGGTTCCGCAGCCGGCTGAAATCATTTCCTGGGGCAGCCAATAGGTGGTCTCCCAGGTTCCTGGGGAAGTTGTCCTGATGCAGCAGAAGAGGAAGATGTCAGCGCAATGATTGGTTTGTTTTGAGGTGCTGCTGGTGGCACTCCAGGTGACCGTGAGAAGGATGGCCCATATCCTGTGAATTGCTGAGGGGGAAACATTTGAGGTCCACCATAACCTCATTGGGGGAAATCATATGTTTCCCACGATGGCCGATTACTCAGATATCGTTCGGTTGCACCAGCGCTTGGTTGTGAACCTGGTGTCATGTTGAATGGGGCATGGTGATAGAACCAGGGAGCACCTCGAAATGGTGGCTGCAAAAGCTGGTAACAATACCCCATTGGAGGATGGAATAGATTTGTGGGTTGCCCAAATTGAGTGTCTTTGCTGGCTGTATTTCCAGCATTATTATCTAATGCTGCCACATTGTCATCTGGGCATTGTTGTGAGCCCAATATCCCACCGGTTGGAGTCATATTGATTTGCTTTGATGGAGATCTGTTGTTCGACATTATATGTGAACAAAAAGACGGTAGTATTTACATTATCAATTCAATTAGTGATTTCGAATGCAGTGGAGTATAACTGAAAATGAAGAAGGTAGCAGTGACCTCTGGTGGAATGAAGGCATTTTATATCCATCTTCATTGTCACAGACTGTGGTGTTTTACTGCACCTATGATTCCATGAAATCTGGCTGAGAAAATAAAATCACAATCGCACACATCCGGCCTTTCATTGTTGTCAGCTAGAATTTGTATTATAGGATCTTGAATAGATGCTCACATTTGTTCGGTTCATGACAGTACAGGTCACAGACGGAATTCAACACGATATCTCCAGATACCCAACAAGAACTACGTCCAGTTGGAAGGTTAATGCAACCAGGCATTGTACACTCAAACTGTCTGTGTATGACCTGCAATTCATTCAAAATGAGTCCTTGTAAGTCGAGCAGCAACCATGATTGCTTTCATTTGAGCTGCATTGGTAAACTTCTTTGTCTCCTCAGGATTCACCCACCGGCGAGGAATGGATAAGAAACAAAACATCCTACCAGCCTATCAGTTGTCGAGGACCATTGATCCGGCATACAGGAAGCCTGGAAACTGACCAATGTGATTGAATTAAGCTGATGTTATCCGCTGTTGAGGCTTGAGTGTAGAGATAATCTGTACAATGCCGCATTGACCTAGTAGATGATTAGGCCAATGATAGTAGAAGCACCTGATGAACAGTATAAAAAGTTGATCGCAGTGAAGACAGAAGAAAATCTCTCTGCTGACGATTTTCAGTAGATAATGTGCAGCATTGTTGTAAGGTATTTGATAGATATTATCCTAGTTTGGGAAGAAAACTCATTGTAAGGTGACTTCGTTTTACCCCTCCTCTACATTTGGTGGAGTGTGGTGTGACTTTGAAGGTGATACGCTAACCTGAGTTTGCTTGCTTTCTAACAAGTATTCTTCAGGCTCAAATCCAGCAACCAACTGTACCGCCTACAGAATCATTGAGATTTGTCAGAACGATGAGCATTTCTGAAATATGGTGAACACTCACCGGAAACATGTTAGATGCGTTATCTGCATAAAGATATTATTCAGCAAGAAGTGACTAGAAGCTCACAATCAACACGATCGCGCAATATCGATGAATGAAGGGCTATTACCCAACGGGTATCTACCACCAGCTGGCTTCCCTCACCCTGAGGCATCATGGTTGAACTACAGTAGGTGCACCTCAATAGCCATCGAGAAGCTGCCAGTTAATGATCTACTCCTAGACAATGTTGTTGGTGCACCACCACCTGAAGTGACTCCCAAAGAAGAATATATAGACTCTCAGCAGCCTGATCTCACCTGTTCCACTTATCCAATACAGACAAAGGCTCATACACAGGTAGTGGGAGTGGAAATTGCGGGGGGGAATGTGTATGGCGAAGTAACTGGATTGTACAACAAGCATCAAACGTACACAGAACAATGGAATCCATGGCATCTATTTTGGTCCGCATATAACTTTCAGCACACCCAATCATTTAGCCAGCAAATAAAAACATGGACAGATCAACATCTCAGGCATGGACTGGACAACATTAAAATGGAATCATTTCAAACACCAGATACCCTGCAACAGCTTCTATCTGAACTCGATTGTGGTCTCAGCAATGATAGTTGGATTCATGATGACTCACCTATATTCCGAACATTGTACTACCGGGATGTTTTCAAATGCATTCAGTTCCTCCAAGCACATCTCCCATTTCTGACACACCTGGATTATGAACCGGTGTGCCTCACTGACTCTGAGGGTCATCGAATTTACTGCGAGATGAATACTGGTGAGTGCTGGTGGAATACAGCAGATCAATTTCCAGCTGGAGCAACAATTGTGCCAGTCATTTCTGTATCCGACAAGACTCACTTAACCAATTTGTTACATGATTAGCATACGTGGCCACTGTATCTCACGATTGGTAATATTCCTAAAGATATCCGCAGCACACCAATACAGCGCACTTGGATTTTTGTCAGACTGATCCCATGCCACCCGAAATATGTCAAAATCATTGCCATAGTACAGCATAACGTGGTTGGAACTGTGCTATCTCAACTAAGGCATCCTGACATCACTAGCCCTGGGTTGAAATGGTATTGTGCGGACAAAGTCCAGCGACAATGTTACTTTTCGTGGACTGCCGGGGTCGGTGATTATCTGGAAAACGTTATGCTTACTGAAGTGTCTTCTTGCTCATGCCTGATGGGTGAAATTCCTAATGGTGAAACAATGGGGTATTCAACTGTTCGACCACTGGATTACTCAAGAGACCAGCATATTCACTGGGTGCTCTTGGAGGATAATCATATTGATACTCTGCACACTCTCTGTGTCTGCCCAATCCACAACCAGTTCTGGCAATACCCTCACGGCAATGTCTATCAGCTTTGGCAGCCTGATGAATTGCATCAGCTGCCCCTGTGTTTAGTTAAAGACATGTTGTACTGGGTGCTAGAATACCTGAAAGCTAAAAATGTGAAGCATCAATTTGACAATCGGTTCACATCAGTACCACAATATTCTGGCTTCCAGCACCTCTGCAAACCATTCGCTTGAGTGAAAAGTGGCACCTGGCATGGTACAGAGATCCATGGAATGAGCAAAACACCAGCACTCAATTGCACTCCATTTCTTGTCAGCTCCAACTATCACAGGAAAACTGCGGCACAAATAGCCTCCGACAGAATGGTAATGGGAGCAGTACGGGCATTATGTCATTTTTCTCCACCTGTTCGCCAACAAAATCACTCGGATATATCCCTTTAGCCACTCGGCAATGCAGTGAAGTGATTTAGCCAGAGAATGGGCATTTTTTGAGAAAACACAATGTCGAAGTCTGCGAAGGCCAAAGTGGATAACTTGTTGGCAATGAAATTCCAACGGTCATGCGAATAAAAGATTGATATGATTTGTGCTGCACTGCAGGCCCAGGTGTATGGGGCTGAAAAGGATTCCACAACAAAATGCAGGCAATTTCAGGTGTGCCTGAATAGAGCTTCATATGTGGCAACCACTTGGTCAGATGCTGATCATCAGAAGGCAATTGAGCAATAGAAGTTCAAAATCGATCAAGTGACACCTGTTAAACGCAACCTTTTCGATAAATATTCCAACATCCTGAGTGACAACTATTGAAGACAGTCAGTACTAAGGCAACTGGTCCCAGAAGCATGTTGGCCTATGAACTTGGCCTGAGGACAGCCGCTGCCAAAGGCGAAGCTTAAAGGGTAGCAAACATGGCCTCCAACAGGCGACTGAAATTTCTGATCCGTCATTCGATGCAGGGACAGAAGCCATGGCCTGGAGGTTAGCTGATATGGAGGACATTACTGACCAGGTGGAAAGAGAGATTTATATCATCACCTCGAATGCACAGAAGGGGTTCAAGAAGATATTGCCCATCCGCTTGATCGAGTTTGAAGCTTGGTGGGAGACCATCAGCATTCAGGTGCTCCGGAACAACCATGGAACAATGTGTAATACATTTCAGATATCCAATGATGTATCCTGTGAGCCATATAGTAGAGTCAATTCAGCAAATGGGTTCCAGTGAATATAATTCCAACGATGTTTCTGAATTGCGACAGATCGCCATCATGCAAGAGGCTTTGCGTTCAAGCAGTAAAGTCAATTACTTTCGACTGATGCTTAATCATAATGACCAGTGTTCCAGTCTTGACTATATGGTGCAGACACCATCATATGTTGCACTCCAAGGCTGGTACAATATTGACTCTACAAACTATTCAATCTACTGTCTGCTATGGATTAATGGTGAAGCACTCGCACAGCCCATCAGTTATGTCTCAAAACACTCCTAGATGAGCCCTTTATCCGCACTGTATCGCAGCAGGTATATGATTTGAGAGTAATGAATGTCTCCAGGGTGTACAGATGTATCAAATTAACCTCACTAAGAGATGCATTAGAAGATTATTGATGTCAGATCTTTCGACAGCTATTTCGCTCGCAGATTGACGATGACTGGGGACAGGAAGATTGTCGACTCGTGCTTGAATATAATCAGAATGTACTAATAGACAGTATATTTATTGAACTCCAGAATCGGCTTTGTATTACCATCAACCATTTCACAGCCCTATATCTGTTGAGCGTCTGGGACTTGATTGCAAGATTGAATATACCAATGCCAACCAAGGGATCAGGCCTGAAGCTTATAACATCTGGGTTCAGTATATGCAAAGTGAAGAGAATGACATGAATAACACTTTCGAAAGATGAATTCATTCTATTCCTGTATTATACTGCGGCTCGCCTTCACCGAATCTGATCCTCGAATGTCAGGAGCAGCTGCCAGCTGGGAAAGCAATATCAATCTTTTCTAAAAGGTGCCAGAAAATTTAAAATGGGTATTACTTCCTCAAGTTCAAGAATAGGCAGTGGTGATTCGAGCAAAGTACAAAGATCTTCATAGTTGTGGTGATTGTGTTCATGGGTTCAACCAGGTTGTCAAACGGACAAATGAGATGCATATTGTACCTGGTGGAGGTATAGTTGGACTGGTACATATGGTGTGGGAGAATGCTTTAGCGGGGGGCATCGATAGCATATGGCTTGTAAATCATCATGTTGATTTAGATACCTACTGAACAGTATATTATTTAGATGAGAATGCCTGGTTCAGGTCTATAGCTGTGGAATAGTTTATCGAATTGTACTATTTGATATATATATTATATATCATCACTCCCGGAGAGTTTGGCTGGAGGTGTACCGGAATCGCGTTGGAGATGAGTGTTGTAGTCCTAACAGCTCCGACATTGTACCTAATTATAGGCACAATTTAATTGCATTCTGAAGATGACTTCATACTGATTAGAATATTCTTGTGTTCCGTTCCACTACTTTTGAAGCATGGAGGAGTACCTGAGAAGCACATCGTTTTGCATTCAGCTTGTTCGGGAGCTTGTGGGAGCTCTTGTAAGAAACAGTGTGGCTGTTCAGAATAGCTGAGTTGTTGAGTGATGACTTCGGAACCATCTTACATTTTGCTGATGTATGTGAATGACTTCAAATGTTGTAGCAATACTGATTGCTCACATTCTGACAGTGGTTTGATGTCAATGAATCTGCAAATCTGGTACCTGATGACAGGTATATCTGAGCATGATGTATGGAAGTATCTCAGGTAGTTGATATAACACAAGATCGACACCCTCAGTGATGCACGAAGCAATGCTGTTTTGAAATGACAAGCACCGATGGTCAGTTACGGTATCAAGACTCTATTGAGTTAGTGGACATGTTAGCAAAGTTATAAGTAAAGAGTAATAAATGGCAGCTGCGTCGGATATTCTGATTATACCATGACAGCAGCAGTCTCAACAATTGTTGTAGTTTGAAGTATGTAATGCAAGCTAGCTGCCACATCGATTGCTGGAATAATTAGTAGTGATGCCGATACTGTAATGTGGGGCACATTGTATTGTACAGACCAGGCTGTGCTTGTATGCAGAGTGCAGCACGGCCTGAGACAACTGTGGATGCAACAATGATGACTCCAATGGGGAAAAGTATTGGAATGCTGTCATGAACTGAGAGGTAGCATCGGAGAAGAGCTGGTGTTCAGGTTGTGCAATGACCTCACGTTACTGGAGATAGGCGAAAGTACAATTGGATCATGGAGTAAAACAAAAGTGATGTGAGTGAGACATGATACTCTGCTGACAGAGTAGTGGGCAAGGACATTTTGCATTGAAATATTCAGATGAGACTTCAAATACCTAACAGCCGTCCCCATCAACCCAATGTCATTGTGACAAATTGCTCCCATATTCACAGGGTATACAATTGACTCTCACAATTCCCACATACACATCAGGCACTTCAGATTCTTTCAGTCGATGGCTATGGAGCCAAACACTACAACAAATTCCCAACAAACTGTAGTCTGGGTTGAGGTGAAGGAAATCATCTGGGTGCAATTCATGACATGATCTCTTTACTGGCTGGATGTGAAGTTCATAGGAACGAGAGATTCAGAGAGAGGATAATTCTTTTGGTGCAGTTGAAAGCACTAATTATTACTTGCGAGCAGCTTATGACAAAGCCCTATCTTTGTTGTCTTTGAAGTATATCTCCTACAGTAGCAATACATCACTGCAGGTGTGTGGGCATGAATCTGGAACCGGGTATTACATGGCTTCTCATTTGGTTGAGTTCAGCGGTGTTGTATGCACTGCAGTTCTTCTGTATGTGTCAATTCCACTTAGACAAACAGGCAGTCAGTATAGGTTTATGGAGATATTCAGCATAGACGTTACAGCGCAACACACACTGCTGTCACTGCTTCTGGTGATTTTGAGTGATCCCAGATACTCCCAGCCCTCACTGAGACTATGGAATGTGCCATCTAATGCTTCCAGTGCATTCTTATAAGCTTCTCAAAGCACCGACAGCTCTGGAGGTGCTTCTCCAATACTGTAATATATGACTTCTAGAATTGATGAATGTTGGCCCAGCTGAGTACTCTGTAGTCGTTTTGGGCAGGCCTCTGAGCAGAGCTGTGGAAGACTTCACAGTTGATACAGAATACAAACAGCTGTGGTTTTTATAGTCCAATAACCTGTAACGATGTTGTCTATAATAGTCCTCTTTGTTAGACAGTGGTGTTTTACCATCATATGAAGATTTGGAACATCATTCAATACCAGGTGAAATCTATCCTAGCCTAACTATACATTCGAATATCATCAATCAGGCTGCTGACTATACATTGACCAAAGAAGCGAAACTGCTGAAGATGCTGATTGAGTTAGTTCAGAGATGAACTTCATGGTTGTGATCAAGTAAACATAGAGATCGGTGGGGGGTTTTGAACATACCAGTCTGAAGAGAAGCTTGAAGGTCATGATCCTGTGAACATTCAGGCTGTGACTGATCGACTTTTGCAGTTACACTGGGGGGGGGGGGGGAATCAAGTAAACCCAGAGACCCCAAAGATGGCAACAACAAAATAAATATGGAGATTATGTTGCAGTTGGTTGATTTGAAGGCAGTAGATTTGGCAAGAGGCAGACAGGGAGTAGAAATACAAATATTTGCTTCACTAGTAATTATGGGAATATGGAAGATCTAGAACAACACAGTATGCTGACAGATGATAGACGAGAAGTAAGCGATGGAAGTTGCGTAATTAAAGATGAGAAATGAAAAATGAGATGAGAGATTGGAGATGAGAGATGAGAGATGGAAGATGAGAGATATAAGATGGGAGATGAGAAATGAAAAACTAGCTGGGAGCAAAAAACAGTGAATCTTGGATTGATACTATACTGAAGATTAACTCATATTTATGGTGTACAGGAAATAAGTGGAATGACATTCCTACATGTTGAGGCAAAGTGGTGGTTGAGTTGAGAAAATGTAAAAGTAAGATGAAAGGGGATGGGGGAAATCAGAATGAGAAAGTAGCTCATCAGAGTACATCATGTCAAAATCAATTCACTGTTTCTAATACAGCAGATATCACTCCAAAACCAGCAGGTAACCATATCAATACCAGGTTTCTAAGATAGAATTTAGTAAATTGTTTTCTGATTTTCCACATTCTCTTATATTCTCATATACTGTTCTTGATGCTATGTCTCATTGCTCTTGCTGGTACACCACTTCACTATCATGGGATAAGATGAGGGAGAGATAATCCAGTGTAGCTCTCCATGCCATGAATACCAATTAATACCAAGTACTACATCCACCCCAGAATGGCTATCTCCCAGCCCATTTTCCTTCATTCTTAGAATTAACAGGTATTCCCTGAAAGTTGTATTAGCTCCGGACGTGCCTCTCCACAGCCAACAATCAGTAGCCTACACTGCCTACAAGCTTAAACATAAAGCCAACTTATCGCAGTTGCACTATTGTGAATCAGTGAAGTAATGAACAGATCTGAGGTACATGTCCAGCTATCCTTCTAATCAACTGCCTTTAGATTGAACACCTTGACGTACGCCACCAACTTCACAAGATTGCTGTCACCAAGTATCCATCTGAGCTGAAGACATTTTGATCTCCAAGTGTATATCCAAGCTAGCTTGAAAACAGCCTGTACAGTTTGGATGATTATTGCTTCCTAGTACATTTCCATAGTCACACAACTGCTGCTTCAGTGTTCATCACAGAGATTACTCAATCAGTCTCTGCATACACATATATTAGTACTGAAAATTCCGCAGCTTTCCTGGTCTGGGAAGCCCAGAAGTTCATAATTGACATGGGAGTGAAATTTGGGATTTTCCAACAGGAGCTGTAGATATTTTAAAATCTCCCAGTAGAAGAACATTCTGAAGCTATAAACATGATACACAATCCAACCGTCATTGGTGAGGCCAAAGTAGACTGCAGATATGAGACATTTACAAGGTATCAGCTGATTGGAATGATTTGATTTTGAAGTTGTCCCGTTCATGCCTCAGCTGTTACTCTATCTACATTTTCGTTTCCTGGCCATATAAATGAGCATGCTGAATGTCAGGTGTGGACCAAAATGGATGCCATGGATTCCACAACTCAGAGTACTTGTAATGCTCATTGTGTAATCCAGATATTTTACCTAGTATTAGCAACTGGTCCAGGTAATGTGCCAGAGTGATGTGTTCAGACCAGAAAAACGATGCGCTTTGGTTTCAGACTTGACAACTAACCCGACCAGCTGTTTCAAGGCAGTACAAACTCGGACCTGTACCCGTCAGCCCACAAGTTTTGTCAGGTTCGGCTAGACCTGACGGTTGCAATGTCCCGGTCTCCTTTTCGATATGATCAATTTATGGTCGCGTTGAAAAATTCTACTGTTAATCGCAAAATATTAAGGATGGTACATCATTGTTTTGTTTGGATGTGTTGGCCACCTTCATTACCAAAAAGCGGAGAGAGACTCTCCCTGCCCCATCCTGGGAATGAGCATCAACGGAGAGTCTATGATTTCTGGTCTTGCATATTGTATACTCTGGGCGGCGACAGGTTGTAGACAGTCATAAATGTGGCATTGGCCGCATGTATAGGCAACGGAGGAAGCGATTAACTTTCTGCCCCACTATGAAAATGAGTGTCAACATTGCGCAAGTGATTTTAAAGCTCGCATTCTGGGTAATTTCAGTGGCACATGATTGCAGACCTCTATTCAGGAGGAGTTTGCAGCCTCTTTAGGCAGATAAGCAAGAGACCTTCCTGTGACAGCCTCCCATATAGTAACAACTTGTATCATATACAATGCTGCAACTAAGAGTTCGTGAGTGTTTTAAACTAGAAAAACTGTCAAAACACTGTATGTAGATAATAACTGACACATTGTGCATTGATTATCCATAATGACAGGCCAAAAATCATTGACCATCCATTGACATTCCATTGACACCCATTTTCATCATCGGGCAGGGAGTGTGTTGCTATCTCATTTTCCCATAATGGTAGCCTATACTTTGATTATGTGTAGTAAAGACCAAATCACTTTTGAATTATCTAACTTACAAGACCAACATTCATTGACACTCTGTTGACGCTTACTTTCAGAAGGGGGCAGGGAATGTGTCACTCTCACTTTTGCCTACAAAGCCAGCCAGTACCTCATTGATGTATGGCCACAGCAAATCACCACTCAGATTACTGATGATGCAAGACCAACAATTGTTAAAGCTCCATTGGAGTACATTTTGCCATAGGTGTATCCACAATATTTTATCATTATTTGGCATAGTATATCATTGATGGTGATTTGGCAGCTTTTGAACTGTCTTCATGTACTTTCTCCTACATCACTACATTGTTCTTTAAAAATACATAAAAATATATCCTTTACAATATACTTCAAAGTGTCTGTTAATTGTAGATAACAATAAACTCAAAAATCCCATTCTATTCCATCAATGCTCATCTTCACTATCAGGTTCCTCAATAGGGTACTGTCATCTGCACAATGGATGTCAGCCATATTACTACACAGCAGATAGTGTATGAACCAGTAGACGTTCCTTCATCAGTCAGCAAATCTGGATTGAAATATTTATCGCGCTTGTGATTCTTGGCATATCCATCATCATTGAAAAATTGGGCCCTGGGAAGTAGAGAATGTATATATACATATCTGGGAGGCACGCATTGGATTTCAGAAGCATCAAGTCCCTGATTGTCACAGGGTAACACCGGTGCCATTCTGGCCAGATGTGATGTCAGGTCTCGTGTCAGCTGGCTGAGTCAGGGTGGTGGAGGTGCACCTGTGCATTTGTTCCTCCAGTGTATCTGGGGATTCTGTGCTTTGCTATTTGACTACAAAGGCAGCCATCTATTTGATTTTCCCGAACCATCACCAGGTGTCTGTCCACTGCTGCCTTCACAGTGTTATGCCCTGAACCTCCACCTCCCTATTATATCTTTTCTGACTTCGGCCCAAGGTTTGTTCATGAGTCATTGTGTTTGCTCTATTGTGGCGCGTGAAAACCCTCCTTTCGCCATTTTGGCCATAGTCCAGACAAGGCGCATGTCACACTGTTCTAGCTGTACGCAACCTCCTTCCATTGCCATAGTAGCAGACATGTCAAAAACCAGAATGAAATTAGTTACTGCTTTTACATATGAGATTTGGCTATTATATAAACAGTGGTTAAAGTCTATTTTGTCTACTCTCGGCAACAATTATCGCTAAATGTGTATACAAAAATCCCATTCCTGACAACATCATGATATTTGATTTTGTGAACTGTGCTGACAAATGTCTTCGGAGACCATGGATGTTTTCCATTATGTGCAGGTATATATCGATCACGCAGCTTTCACTTTACACCAACAGTCTATGATCTCATTGGCCGACAGTCGTCTGCCTCGATATCGATATACTCACATCAGATTGTGTGCTGCGTCATATTCTCTGTGCTTCTTGTTTTATTAACAATTATTAAATGTGTGTACACGAACATATTTTCGATGGCTACATTTGCAGAGTCAGGGTGGTGTATGTGGTATCTGCATTATAGTAATGTCTCAGTGGGAGGCATATTGGATAAAGCACCCATCATTCTGCTCGATTCTGATCCACTTATGAATTGCTGAGTTGTTTGTCGATCCACAATTTGCTGGTGTGGAAGTGAAGAGGAAGATGATAATGAGAACAAGTGGGAAGTCCTGGGGAAGATGATAATGAAAAGAAGTGGCAAGTCCTGAGGAATATATAGTTAGCTTCAAGTCAAAATGGAATACGTAACAGCCATGTTGCACATTCTACTCACAATGAATCCTGCTGTGAATAGCTGCAGGTTGCATGGGTTTCCCGCCATCCTGTGATTTGCACCTAGTCTGTCTAATGTTGTGGGAGTGTTTAAAGCAATAAATTGATGTGAACAACTGCCGAAATCTCGTGTTAGTGAAATATTTACAACACATTTTGTGAGGGAAAGGATGTGTGTTGATGTTTGTCTCAGGAAATCCTCGGGATCTTACATGAAACACAAGCTAAACATTGTGTAATGTTAGATGGTAGGCATTGCTATTCCCAATGTTGTAACGGTCAAAACTCAGATTTCGCTTTGTTAAAGTTGATTAAGCATACTAACCGTGACATAAAAGCTGCAGCTTGCCTCGATGTGGTCCATCTCTTGAAACATCCAACATCTTACCAATTCACTAAGTCAACACAAATTATAAGGGTCACATTTGCGAAAATGAACCTTTTGCCACTTCACGCAGCCAAATATGGGATTTTGACAATGCGATCCACATGACAATGTCAGAAAGAGAATAAATACAAGAACGGCTTGGACGCAACACAGGTGCCAGCCATTGGAGAATTCTGCAGCTTCCAATTGAAAACGAAGCTTGCTGTGGAGGAACGTAAAGAAACCAACATTCTACACAATAATCAGAAGAAAAAATTGATTGAGAATTGTGTGGATAGAGAGACCGAGGTGGCAAAAAAGCGAGTTTAAGATGCAGACAGAGCAATCAAACAGGCGCAGGATGATATGAGAAATGCTGGAAAGGCGGGATTGACAACCAGAAAGCCTGAAATTCCATCCGAGGAGATGTTGAACGCAATTGGGCATAGTCTGAGTGATCTTGCAAGTCCCAACAATAGGGTAGTTGTGGAAGACAAGGATGATAATGCCCATGACACAGAGCTGGGAAGGCTCAGTGAAGCTGACGAATATGGCTACGTGATGGGCACAACCTGCAAAACAGTAGAGTATCGGTTAGAGCCATTTCGGCAAAAGGAGATATGCCAAGATGCATTGAAACATCCTGGCTGGGGAGACACAGCTGATGCGGCGACATGGTGGAGCTGGAAGGCAGATAGCCCAGTGTCAACACTCCACCGCACCTCTCCCGGCATCCAAAAGGAATTGATAACAAAGAGCGGTTTTGGGTTGAGGAGCATAGGATGTGGGTGAGAAGATCTGATGCTATCTGGCCATGAGAATCCACGCAATTGTGTGGATCTAATAAATCTCGGACAGCGCATGTGAGATCAAAAGATGGAAATGATAGAGCATGTAATTCATTGTACAATAAGCTGACATGAGATGCTCCAAGATGCAATGAATGGTGAGAGCTATCTACTCTGGAGTCTCCGGAATATATACTCCCCATCGCAAACCCCAACTCCCTTACCCCTGCATCTCCTTACTCCGCCCTCACCCAGCTCATTTCCGTCATCTCTCTAACTCCGCACACCCACCGTATCTTCCCACTGCCAAGCTGAATGGTAGTGGTGGTAAGAAACCAATTTTCCAGCCACCACTCCTCCCTGGCCCTTTGTGTGAAGCACACCTCTCCTCTTCCATTCCATTCCATATAACCTTATACCCAAACGCAAAAGAACATAAGAGTAACATAAACCCAAAGAAAAGAACATAACAATAACATAAACCGAAAGGAAGGAACATAAGCAAAACATAAACCCAACAGGAAAGACACAGACATAGACCCAGATGAAAAGCATGAACGAAAAGGAGAACAATAAGTTCAAAGGAAAACCATAATGACTCTCACTCCTTCCGCACCGGCATTCTGATGCCATCCTCCATGCCAGCCTTCCATTTTCTTGACCATATGCATACTACAAGATGTTGCCAAGCCGAATGTCAAATCACACTGTCACCTTAGCCATCGGGTACATGGCTGCTGTGATTTGTTACCGGGCCCGTAGACACAACTCAGGGTCTTTGTTTATTTCATGTTGGATGATGGGTATGGCATTGTTGCCAATTTTGCTTGGGTGGTGTACCAACATCTTCATTTCATCGTCCAATATTCTTTTGCAGTCTGGGTCGGGGCGAAGCCATTGTATGAAGGAGCTCTTGTATTCTTTATCCTGAGTGTTGTCGTCGGCAGAAGTGGTACTTTCCTACTGGGAGTGGCAGCCTGGTCGGGTGTAGGGGTGCCCTTCGGCTGAGGATCTGTGGACATCACTGGGGTGGTACCGGCCTCTCTCCAGATTGGAGCTACTGGAGATTTACCGGCCCCTTTCTTGGTGGGTGCTGGCAGCATTGTACCGGCGTCCGTCTGGCTGGGAACTGGTGGGCTCGTACCAGCGGGTTACCTGGTGGGAGCACGCTGGATCGTACCGCCATATTTCTCTGTGGGAGTACTGGTTCGATCCTGAAATCCATTCTCGGCGAGGTTGATCAAAAGCTCTCCAACATCGCTTCCATCCAGTTCCATTTCTTTTCCCTTGGTTGGTGGTGTTGGTGGTGAAAGCATCTTGCTCTGATCAGGGGTTGGAGGTGGAACGGGTATCTCATGATGTGCCCGTAGTACTGATAGTGAGATGGTATGGAGTCAGTTAGTTTGATTGCAGTCATCCGTGGCAGGGTAATAACTATGTGGCATTACTAATCCCAAATGCCATTTCAGGCCAATAGCTTCACGGTCGATTTCTTCTTCCAGCTGAGGGCAGCTAGTATCTAACAGCATTTTAGCTGCCTGGAAATCGCCAGAAGAATACCACTTGTTCGCTTTTCACTTCTGGTTCAGCTTGGTGACATGGTTGATGTATTCACCATTAAGGCATCTCTTCCGTAACCTGGGTTCCCCGGATGGTTGGTTGGCGATCGCAGTCAATCCCATCCACTTCTAACTTCCGCTGGAGTCGTTTAGATTTTCCGGGAGTTCGGGATTGTGTTGCCAGAGGTTTTCCAGCATCTTCATTTCCCGCGACTTCCTCTGCTGTGCAGAGTGATAATACTTTATCATTTCCGTAACTTTGCCAGAGCTGTCTAGAATCCAATGAAAGTCATTGCATCGCATGTACTTCAACTTCTTCCACTCATGGTTCCTTTCTGCAAAGTGCGACAGCCAAGTGATCCGGGCGTTGGCCGTAGCGGGAATGTTGCCAATGTGATGATAGATCTCAAAGATGAAATTCACTTGGTTTTCACGGGAGAGCTCTCGAGTGGTGATCTCCATGGCTTCTTGTAGCGGCCTGATAGGTCTATTGGACAACAGTTCCCTGCAGAGGTGAGATAGTGTATCTGACAAAAAGGTCACTGGAGAGGGGTCACTAGTGTTAGTAGCGATATCCAAGGAAGGGGTCTAAGTGGCACCGGCAGTAGTAGTGGCTGTGGTGGTGGCTGCAGTAGTGGTGATTGCTGCAAAGTCAATGATTGATGTAAATAGCATGTCAGTGATTGGTGATAGTTGAGATGGGTGAAGTCACCAGGGTACAGAGTGAGCTGGATGGTACCGTACATTGTTTGTGTTTCCTAGGAACTTCGAAGTGGAGAGATCTTTATATACCTGGAGGTGTACTAAGTCCCAGATCCTTCTTTGTCTGGTCTCTATGCGGTTCCCAGTTTCCCTAGGATTCTCTTGTTGTCGCTCTCAAGAACATCTTCGCTCTTTCCACTCCACTTTTCTGTCTTGCACTTCATTGTTCGCCCTGTGTTGCTCATCATTCCCATTCATGGTGGTGACTTTTCTGTCTACTCCAACAATCATCGTCATCACTTTTGTCTCAAGGTTACTAGAGAGTTAGAGGAGAATGGTAGGAACGTTTTGTGTAATGTGGGTGAAACTGAGCCAGTAGAGATATTTCTTCCCCCTGCATCTCGCAAATCCTTGCACTTGTGGGGATTTGCGATATTCTCAACTGTTTTTGTTATGGTTCATTCAATGCATCACCTCCCTTCCCCCTTCTTCCACCCCTTCTTTCCCCCTCCATCCGTCTTTCCCAACATTGTTTGGAGGGGTGGTCTGCCAGCACCAGATGTACGGCATTCCACTTATACACTAGTGTTTAACTCCGAACCATATCCTCCGCCCGTACCCACAATTGTTCCCCCCAGACTTGCCACTTAAATAATCACATCCATCATCCGTCTATATATTTCTGGCCTGCTACTTCCTCCCGCTCAAATTGCTCTGATTGCTCTGATTGCTCCACATGTGTGGTGGTTGGCATACTGATTTCTCGAGTACTGTGTATGCCTGCATTTCCAGTGAACAACCCCTTGAGTTACCAACCATCTATCTAGCCCACGAGCTCTGCCTCATCTAGTTCTGGCCATTGATAAGTCCCCAAGCACTGGGCGATTTCTGTGACTCTGTAGTGTTCTGGCCACCTAGCATCTGGTTTCGTGCGGTGAGACTGCTCAATCTTTGTTTCATGCATAAGAGTCAAGTAGCCAATTTGGAAATCTTCCGCTGAGTGGTTGGCAGTTTTGTCAACGTATCGTTTGTTGGCATCTCTTGACTTTTTTAGGTTTTGTATGTCAGCATCGATATCATCTCCCCATTGTTCCAGCTGCCATGCTCTCGCCGGTTGTAGTGACACTGTGTCATCAATTGCTTGAGTCCAGTTCGTGGTATTTCAAGTTATGTTCTCCAGTTCAATCGGAAGTACAACATCTTGGGCAAACATATGGTGGGAGGGTAAATATCCAGTCATATGTCTGATGGTAATCCTGTCAGCCCAAAGCACTGCTGCTAGGTGGTCAATACCACATCTCTTTCAGTTCATCTGAGCAGGCCATGAGTTTGGATAGTGCATCTGCAATTGGTCAGTGTCCTGATTGGATTACTCTGTCAGCGATACCATGGTTCAGTATTATGGTGATCTTACTGAAATCGTAGCATTTCAGTGGGAGGTCAGTCCATTCGTGATTCTTTGCTGCTCTGTCGACTGCTACACTATCCAGGGTTCCGAAGCGACAAATTACTTCTTCGTAGAAGATGTCTGCTATGTCCTCCAATGTTGCCTGTGTTAGTGTTTCTGCCTCTGCCCATTCGCTGAGGTATTCCCTGGCTACTATGAGTATGTGATACCAGTCCTCCATTTTTGTTTTGTTTTATTCATACTGTATTCACTCTAATTCGAGCATGACAGAGCTTGAAACCCCCCGCACTGCCTCTGGGCGAGCCGGCAGGATGGCGGAGCTCCCACCTGCCACCCTTCGTCCCCTGTGACAAAGGAAAATCAACCAAGTGCACATGATTAAAGAGAAAGAAACACTAGAAAACAAACAAAGACGAGACAGATCGATGAACCGAGAGACAGACCGCCCCCAGTCCATACTCCTTAAAACCTGCCCTTGCCCTTCCTGCTTGTGCTCCTCCAGCCCGGGCTTCTCCAGCCCGGGCTCCTCTGCCAGTTTTGGCGCGAACTTCCTGATGCCAGCTACTTCCAGGAAGTCCATCACCGCTTGATCGCATTTTTCCATGGAGAAAAGCTCAGAGATTTGCACATGCGGGCATCTGCCCACTTTCCATCCCGTGGCCTTTCCCACCGCCTTCCAGAGCGCTGTCTGCTGGTCTCTCCACGGGCTGCAGTGGCGGAAAAGATGCTCTCGTGTCTGTGGCATTCTGCTTCCGCACAAGTAGCATTTGGCATGCTCTCGGTGTCCAAACCGCTTTAGGTATGTTCCACTCAGAGCATGCCCGCTCTTCGGTCTGTAGAATCTTGTTTCCCATGATTTCATGTTTGTAATTGGGACGAATCTCTTGCTCCCAGCTTTGCCCTGCAGACTATATCCGTAGTGTTTGGAGCGCTTGTTGGCCTCCCACATTCCCTTCGCTACTGTTCTCCCATTTCAGATCCGTGTAGCACTGTTCTCAGCCGAGGTGAATATTCGCTCGCATTCTGAGTAGCCTCGGTCTTCTTGTGCATTGTTTGGCTGGCAGTCAGTTTGTTCGTCCCAGGGGATGCCTGAGTGTCCCGGGACACAGTGGATTGGGGCTTCGATATTGTGAGCCCGGCGGGCCGTAGCATCCCCATTGATTGCTCTTGCGAGTTGCTGCCCAGGCCCTGGGTCCTGGTGCACTGTCCGTCTGATGGCCGCCTGCAAATCACTAAACACTGCCACCATTGTGACTCCAGGTGCTTGTAGTGCCTCCGATTGTGCAATGAACATTCGGCGCGCAACTTCAATTACGCAGAGTTCAGAGTCGAACACCTCTATTCATCCGCTGCCTAGGTAGCTGCGGAATACCGTCCAGCCATCTCTGTTTGAGCACGCCGTAGCGGCTACGACTCATCCATAGTATGTTGGAGATCCATCCATCCACCACGTCCAGGTGCCAGATACCGCCATGATTTCATTTCTTCTTGCCCACACCTCGGCGGCACTCTTGGCCGCTGTGTCATCTTCCAGTATAGCGGTCTTGACCGCTGGCTTCTCCGCCGGGTCTGGCCAGCACATCGTTTCTGCTTTGCTGCCACGCACGTGCTCTATCACTGCCACTGTACCTACCGGTTTACCAGGTGTAGGGTAATCTTAGTGCTCTTTCGCCTTGCAGCCTTCGTACGCAATTGCTTGCCTTGATACAAACAGTTAGGGTCTGGTGTCCAGGGCTACTGCCGCAGGTGTGAGCCCTGAGTCACAAATAAGCGCACCTCACGGAGTTGTCGGCAGCGCGCGAAGGGTTGACTTGGCTTGTTGATTGAGGAGTAGCTGGAGGTTGTCTTGCCAGCTATGTTCTTTCTGATCCCACCAGGGCTCTCTTCTGTACAGCGCGATGGCCTGGACACAGGCTCTCTATACTCCTCTGACGCATGCTGGAATGACCCCATGCGTCCCTGTGAGTGACTAGTGTCGTGCTTTTGCGACTCTAGCCTTCTTCATGCATCGGTTGTGATGCTCTTTGAATGTTAGTTGTGCGTCCATCCAGACTGCCAGCCACCTGGTCACTTCCTTGTTATCCCTTGGATCATAACTTTGGTATTCCCGGCCCGTTTGGGCATGGCACCCGACTCCCCACCTGTAAATATTTAGCGATACTACCACAACTCTGTAGGGGTGGCCTGGGAGCATTATAAACTAACTTTCTTATGTCTTGAGAGCATTTTGGCAAAAATTAAGGACTTTATAGGAATGGGATGCCGATAAAAAGTGCGGTTTTTGTTGGGAGGGTTGTCTCAAGATCAGCTCCCAAAAACTCGAAAATGTCACTGTGCAGCCCAGATGGACAACTCTGCCCATAACACCGCAAAATATCCTTCAAGCTTAGTGCTAAGAACATGCTCTGAAGTCCCAATATCATTACACACAAGGAATTCCATCGGCAATGTACCCAAGAGTTGAATTTCAGAAGGTGGATACCAATACCCATCACACAGCTCTCATAGTGAACAAGGCTAAAACCCACTTTGTCAAATATCAAAGAGGGCATATCTTTACCCCTCAGCCAGAGCTGGAGTCATAGGCAATTTTCAGTACACCTTGAGAAGGGAAAGTAGCTGGGATGGTGGCTTTGCCAGCAGGAAAGCCCAGCCAGAAATACCAAATCTCCACCCAAACTTTGCTAAGTATGATCAAAATGCAAGTAACTGTGGTGTCTCAATAATGAAAGGCATTGTTTTGTGGAATTCAATCACCTGTAAAGGAGAAAGGTGGGTGGTGGTGTATAGACATGGGGTGGGTTACCAGTTCAGAGAGTGAATTTTGGTTGGGCAGTAAGACTTACAAAGTTACATCACATATAATTTACAATTCACTTTGACAGAAAGTTTTATTTGCTACTAAAGAAGACTTGATAAAAAGGACGGCCTCTGATGACCATTTTTGGACGTGTGGTGATGTGGTTGCGTGGGCGGCCCATTTGGCCTGAGAACCGTTACGATCCAGGGGATACCTGACGAAGCCGTTCGCAACTCTTGTCTTCGCTATTATCTTCTGACGCAGCTGATACTAGTGGCCTCGTCTATGGGTGAAGAGTGCTGCTTTGGTTTTGGTGGTGTCAATCTCCAGATTCCGCCTCTCCGCCCAGTCAATACTCACTTTGTTGCAGGCTTCTGGTTTTTAGAAGACGTGGTTAACTTCGTTCCCTGTTGCCACCCATCTGACTTTCCCCTCCAAGGAAAGGCCTTTGGCTCCGGAGACGCTCTCCATAACCCATTTTATGAGCGGTGATGTGTAAGTTTCAAAGAGGATCGGAGACACTGGTGAGCCCTGTGGTATACCTGATTCCACCGGGTGTCACTCCATGTCATTACACTCGATTACCATTTTGACAATTCGGTTTGTGAGAAACCTTGCCATCCATCGTGTGAGGTCTCCGTCCATCCCCTTGCCTTTCATTGTGTGGATCAGGCTCCTACTGCCTACACTTGGGAACGCTACCTTGATGTCCATCAGGAATATGCCAGCTCAGTGGCCTGCTCTCCAGGCTGTGTGTGCTCTGGCAACCATGATTGCAGCCGTGCTGATTGCCGCCCGCCTTTTTCTGCTCCTGTACTGGCCATCACTAACCAGTCCTCTTCTCTCAGCCTCTTCAGGCAGTAGCTCTGCATTCACTTTTTCAACAACTTTCCCCATGCAGCTTAGTAGTGAAATGGAGCGATAAGCCTTGAGTTTTGTGTAGTCGTCTGTTCCTAGTTTGCGCATTGCGATCCTGCTCACCCGCTTCTATAGGGCTCGGTGTTGTCCTGTTTGGACCAGTGCCTTCACCAGTTCCACGAATCGCTGTTTCTCCCACTCCCAGAGTAGGCATACGGCTCCAAAAGACAACTTGTCAGGACCTGGGGCTTTCCCGACAGACTGTGCTAATAGGGCTTGTTTGACCGCTGGCTCAGTTATGGCCTGCTGGACCTGCCCTGCTGGGGGTAGTTCAAAGTACTGGTTCTGCTCATTTGGGGGAAAGGACTATTGTCTCAGCATTTCTGCTTTCTCAGTGATGGTATTTGCTTGTTTTCCATTTCTGTTGGTCAGAGCCTCCAAAGTCGCTCCTGCCCTTGGGTTGGCACACTTCGCTGCTCTCCAGACCTCAGCTCCCCTCAGGTTCTTCAGTTAGTCATTCCACATCCTGTCTGTTGCTCTGCAAATCGAATTCTGCAATTCAGCCTTGGCCTGGGCTGTTGCCACAGTTCTGCGTATCCTCCTCTTTTCTGTTCCCAGTTGGCTCCTCCTCTGATTGATATCGCCATCTCGCTATCCTTTTGACCGAGCGCAGCTCCTTATTTTCTTGGCAGTGGCATGGAGTACCTTGCCCAGTGCTTCCAGGCACCACTCCACTTTGCTCTCTATGTTGTCACCTGTGCTCTCCACTCCCCAGTATGCCCTTCCCCTTGCCCGCTCTCTCCAGAGTGTCTCAACAAGTATCTTGTCCTCCTGTGACATGGCTGCTATGTTCCAACCTATGACTTGTGTGCCTCATGCTTTCTCCTGCTTCTCCATGTCCACCTCCCATTCGATGATCTTGTGATCAGACCCCATGGCATGATTCCTATCAAAAATGCTTGATTTTCCAAATGGTCAGTTGCCCAAGGTAAGCTCTATGATCGATACGTGCTCCCTTTCGTTGCTTGTCCAGGAGTGAGTGAGTCGGTCGTCATTTCCAATTACTAGCCCATGCTCATCTATAGATTCTTACCAGTATGGGGCTTTCCTCTGTTCTGTGCACCTCGGGTCCCAGCGTTGGCTGTGGGTGTTGAAATCTCCTTCGAGCATCGTTCCACCGCCCACCTGCCTGATGATTTTCTGTGAGTCTAGTCTCCTCGCTGGTCTCTCTCCTGTCTCCCCTGCTCCCTGATCGTAAATGTTTACGATCCTGATCATCTTCTCTCCCCTTCTTTTAAGTTGACCACAATTATGTTTTCGGCTGTCTTCATGCTCAAGTCATTTCCATTTGTTCGCAGTAAGACCACTCCCCTTGCACAGTACAGTGCACATCCTCTTCCTTTCCTACGATCGTATGCCGAGAGGATGATTCTGCATCCTGCTCTTCCTCTCAGTGGCTCTTGCAGATACACCACATTCGCCTTCCATTTCACCGCCATCTCCAGCACAGCCATGGTCCACACGTGTGTCCTGGTGTAGTTCTGTTGGATCACATTGAACATTGCGGGCAGCGACTCCAGTTCCGTGTGTAGGTTCAATTCTGTCCCCCCAGCTTTTGCAGTTCCGGTTGAGGATGGTGCTGGTTTTGCCATTGTCGTTGGCGCTGTGCTCTCCACCATTGTGACGTCCTCTGCCTCCGCTCCCCCTTCCTCTGTATCGGCTATCTCTTGTTCGCTCCTGCCCCTCTCTCCTTCTTCTGTCCTCGCCCTGAGGCCGAGCGCTGTCCTGTTCCCTTCTGCGGTTGGTCCCGCAGTCTTCATTGTCCGTCCTGCTGGTTCTCATCTGCTCCTCTCCCGTCTCTGCCAGGTGGCCTCCGCATTCTTTGTGCAGCTACTGCTGAATGGGATGTGGTTTCGTTTGCAGTTATGACACTTCTCTTGTGTGTGGCCGGAGAGACAGCCCTGCTTTGCAATCCACCCTATGACATCACATTTATGGGTGCTGGTGCGGTACGGCCCTGAGCAGTAGCCACATTCCAGTTTGCCGCTGCACTTGCTCCGTATGTGGCCCAATCCGCATCAATGCTCACATCTGCTGTCTGTGCCTACATTTGTGAATGGTTCGACTCCGAACCACAATCCTGCCCCTTTGATGCGTTCTCTGAGTAGTCTCCGCACCATCTTGTCCCCCATCACCACTATGACAACTGATGATGCGGAGATCTCCCCCTTCTGTCCCCTTTCCCTGATACTGTGTGGGTTCACCAGCCATCGCACTTTGACGGGGATCACCACCTCTTTGTTCTCTGCATAGATCTCGTCCAGCGTCTTTTGCAGGCTCTCTGTGCCTTTGCCCATGCACCTCAGGAGTGCTACTGCATGGACTGTCAGCCGTTCCCAGGATTTGTTTTCTTTAACGTCAATGACTCCATCGTTAACCGTACCTGCTGCGTTGAAGATTACGTCACGGTACCCCAGTGTCATCGCCGCCGTTGCGTTTTGGTGGGCGATTGTTGTGATTGTGCCATTCGTGTTCCTCTTCGCATTCATAATCTGGATGTGAGCAGGAGCCTTCTTGTGGCAAAGCGTACTGATGATCGCCGATGGAATTTCCTGGTCCATCTTGTTGGGCATAGGTTCACCCTCATCTCTCGGTAAAGTTAGGTGTCTCTCTGCCATGCTCGATCCAGATGTCAGGGAGGGGCCTGGGCCAGCAGACGTCCTCCGTCTCGGGGTAAGGGGTTCGACTGTCTTCTACCTTCTATCCGGAGTCCGTGTCATCTTTGATTCGGGTTCCTGTTTCTGTTCAGACTGCTATTTGAGTTGCAGTTTGGGTTTGGGATTTAGTCGCTGCTGCAGCTGGCACTTCTCTGGCTCGCCACCCTGCATTGCACCTGCATGCTGTGTGGCCTCTACGACTTCGCGATCCTGCCTTGTAGTCTCGTTTCTTTCTTCTTTTCCCGCTTTGTAGGTTGGTGCTGCATTGTATACTTTTCCTTTGGCCAGCACCGTCCTGGTCATGTCCACTGTGCCCATCCCCCATAGTACATTGTACCTGTGGCAATCATCGCATTCCGTCTCACTATCCTCCAGCCATTCCTTCATGCCGCGCCATTGCGCCTCTTCACGCGCCAGGTGTACGGCCCGCATTCTAGCCATCCTGTCCATAGTTTGGTGTTGTGGTGTCACCTTGCGCCCCTGCTGACTCACTGTTCACTCCATTCGACTCCTTGAGTCTCCCAGTGTGCTCACTGGCTCCAAGATCTCCTGCCTCAGTCGTTTTCAATTCATGGTACTCTCTCACCTCTCGCTTTCAGCCACAAAGAACACGCATGTTGTCTTTCCTGACCTTTGGCGAGCCACGCGGCTGGCCTCTCCTGCTTTCGCCATGTCCATATCTCTCTCAATTGGGGGGTATTCGATCATGCCTCCAATAAGACTGTTACCCTCTTGGGTCATCATCGTGGCTGGTTTGCTTTACGTTCAGTTATGTCACACACATTCAGCCTCCCTCAATTGTCCAGGGGGGCTGGCAGTGTTGTTCTGCGGTCAATTCAATGCTACGAATCGAATACAGTTGTCTGTATGTCGCTCTCTGTCACAATTCGTCAGTTGTTTCGCAGTTTCTGTATTATGACCTCCAGCAAGCCTCTTCGGGCACCCACTGAATTCTGTGGATTTCCGTGCGCATTGTCGTTTGCTCACCCACCCACTCTCCTCTGACGGTCCAGGTATGCTTGGAGTCTGGTTCGAAGGTCAGTTCGATGTTAAAAGGCGATCGCCAGTGTCCGTTATTAGATTAATGTCGTTGTTGTTGACTTATTGTGCCATTTATGTTTGCCAAGACTCGTATCGCATTTAGTTACCAGGACCCGTCCTTAGTTCCGGGCTTGTACGAAATATCCATCCCTACTGGCTGCCATTGTTGACTGACGGTTAGGCTGTAGAGGGGGTACTCACAAAGTAGAGGGGGTCGCTTCTCGCACTGCTCATAGGGTTTAATGAAGTCTTCGATGCCCCAATTCATTTCCAGCCACTAGAACCTCACCACTACCTTTTGTAATGTGCCTTCTCCGCCACTGAGCCCGCACAGTTCGTGTGCAGCTTCCATTGCATTGCCTGTCTGCTCACCGCTGGCTATCTGCTATGGTGGCATTTCATTTCTTCTCTACCTCCAGTATTGTATTCCATCTGAAACATGGTATTTTGTGGTTTCCCGCGGAAATAGCGGCATTTACTTCTAAGTCTTTTGTTCTGGTCATCTCAGGTTCACCAGAAATTCATGTATCTCCATCCATCTCCATTTGGTTTCATTGGGAAGTCACAATCCAACCAATGGTTCACATGCTCTCCCCCTGCTCTGTGATTAAGATACTCATTCCACCCGTATTACTTGTAATCTTGCTTCAATTGTACTCTCTAGGTCATCTCCATTTTCTGGCACAGGTACGCATTCCTCTTATGGGCGACATGAGAAGCCATCAGGACCTCCTTTCGGTCTCACTAGAATATGTATCACATGGGAATCAAACATTTGTATCCACGCAATCCAACAGGTGACTAGTGCTCCTGGCCTGTCGTTGGTGGGCAGGTTCAGTTGATGTACTGATGTTCTAGCAGCTGTCTCCAGCAGATATGAGGCACCATATACATAGTTGTGAAACTTGTTAATCTACATCCTCAGTCCAGGGCCCTGCCATGGCCCCGTGTCATATCCCTTCTCGGCATTGATCTACAGCCTGTTTTCAATGCGACACAGGGTCTGCTCCTTGTTTTTGTAGTCATGCTGCAGGATTGCCCCCCACCCTTCCACGCTGGTCTCTACTTTGATTACTATTTGCCCGTGGCTATCACTAACGTCAAATGTTTTCAACTCAGGCCCAGTGCAGGGTGCCTCCTGCAAGATCGCCATAGCTTTCTTTTCCTCAGTCTCACATCAAAACTCGACTTTCTTCTGCAAGACCCTGACCAGGGGGCCTGCAACTATTACACACTCAGGGATCCATATTCTGTAGTGTGTGCAAAGCACAAGAAATGCCATGCACTCAGTATGGTGTTCGCACTGGGGCCAATTCCATACCTTATCAACGATTGACGCTTGTGGCCATCTTCCTGCTTCCCCACAGACATACGCGACTATTTTTACCTTGTTTGAACACCAGTCGGACTTCTCTAGAAATCTCGTGGCTCCAGCTCTCTTTACATGGGCATGTATGTTATTGAGGTTCTGGAGGTGCTCTATAACAAATCTTTGAACTCGAGGCAGCCCTTCCACTGCCTCTGCTCCTTATTGACTCTTTCGGCGGTTCACTCCCACATTGTCGGCAAATATTTCCGTGATCGATCCCATGTGACAGTGTAGTATTTTCTAAGATACTCTGGCAAATGCTGATACTGAATTAGTTGAACTGTGTTCCAGTCTGGTCAGCTGATACTGTGGAAGGCCGTATAGTCATGGGTATCCTTGTGAAAGATTTTTTGGTTGTACCCACAGTGAAAGTCAATGAATCCAGGTATGGGCAGTCCGGCAAAGGATTCTGAAAAGTTCTCGACATTAGGCAGTATCCTGGCGTCTTCCAGTGTATGACAATTCGCACGCATGGGAGTGATGCTGAAGCGGTACTTCCCATTCTTCTTTGGAACTAAGAACTGAGCATTGCTGTAGGGGCCCCAGGCGGCCTCGAATAGGCCCTGCGGAACCCTCTGTTCCATCATGTCTTTTGCCATGGGAATGACTTTGTTCGTTATCTGGACTACACAATCCATCCAGACCCTGTGACCAGATTGCATGTACATACAGTGGGGTGGCTCCATCTCATAGCAGATTGTTCCCAGCTCCTCCCATGACCACGAGAGAGCCTGCACTGTATTCGATAGCATACTCAGGACGACTTTCTTCTACTTTGGCCTGAATATGCACCCTATCCATAGCTCTGATAATATCTCACGTGGCAATCTTCCCCCTCTTGCCCTGTGGGAGAATTTGGGATTAAACCACTTGTCCCAGGGGCCTGGTATTGCATCAGCAAAACGAATTTTGGTCACTGGGAGCCTCAAGGAGTTTCTGGGAGAAGGCGGATGGTAAAGTTGGAAGGGTCAATTGCAGGAGAGAATTAGACTCTGAGAGGGCATTCCTGCCGGCCTTCGGAGTTACTGGGATCTCTGATGACTGGGTATAGAAGAACCATTGGAGTGGTTGTAATAAGTTTGAGAGCACCTGGGAATGTCGCCCAATCAATGCGGGAATTCCAAAGTCACTCTGACAGATGTCTGGGTCCCGTTGGATATTTATTTGAAGGACTGCAGAGGATATAGCAGATTCTCCTAATGTACACACACAATATGAATACCCTCCAGATATGATGCATAGATTATTGTTCATTATCAACGTCTAAATTGTATGATTGCCTCCAGCATCTCATTCTACAATCTACTGTTTGCATCCCTACATTAAGGAGAACCAAAGAAAATGGAGAGTAAATCAAAAACGAAAGTAGATAAAACTGACACAATAACTGAACTAAGCAATCGAATGATATCAATCGAACATTGTCTTGATGTCATCCACCAAATCCCTCATGTCATCAGGCCCGACAAATGCAGGAACACCCAATTCTTCAACAGCACAAAAAAGCTACAGGCACTCCTTCTCTTTCCGAATAATTTGAGTCTCGCAACTGGGTGAAATTGAGTTCTAATGTTGTTTGGCTCATTCTGTGACATCTAAATGGTTGAAATTGAGAGGGTAGCTGGGGGTGAATCAAAATGGAGTTTGTAAGACAATAGGATGAATTCAGAGGGAAAAGCAGTGCGCCACTATGAATGGTGGAGTGCCTGATGTGGAGTGGATGGTGGGCAAGGGGAGAGCCAATGGTGATGAAGGTGCGTGGAATGAAATTGAGGGGAAGAAAGCCAGGCCAAAGAGTGCCAACCGGGATTGAGGAGCATCTGTCCAGTGGAGCTGCCCATCCATGCTGAGCAGCACAGAAAGGGGAGGGAGAAAAAGAGTCTGGAATGAAATTCAGGCGCTCCTGATTGAGGTCAACATGGGGATTGAGGAGCGCCCATTCTATAGGTGGGGCGTCGATCGAAATGGAGGTTAGGAGTGCTGACTACAATCTTGATGCCGAAATCCAGACTGAGAAGTGGCAACAGAGATTGAGGAGTGCCTATTGTGGCAGATCTAGCACAGAAACACCATTGGGGAGGGGGGTATGAAGCAACCCACAATCTGTAATTGATGAGTTCAGTGGGTTCTGCAGAAATACAATCTATCACTGTCGAAAGGGAAAATTTACCTCAATATTTATCTTGAGAACACATAACTGTTAGCTTCCTTCCAGTGGCAGACTCAGACAGCACAGCATGAATAGGTGCCGCCACAAGAGCTATCATCTGCGGTGTAAGAGGTTGAATGAACTGCGATGTGGTCTGTTGTCGCCCCAAGCTATTGGTGGTGAGGAAAAATTGATGGTAGTTTCAGTCAAGCACTTCCATCTGCATGAACCAAGGTTTCTAATCATCAGTGACCTTTGAGAGAAAAGTATCATCAAACAGGAGCTCCCTAACTTGGATTCAAAGCTCTGTCTCTGATTATAAATCCAACAGGTAACTACAGAGAATAGTTCAACAAGCTCCATCTGCCAAACACCCTTCAATGGTACTAATCTTTAGGTTTAACTACATATATTTCTGGGGTTTACTTTCATCATGAGTCCAATCGAGGAGATGAAATCAGAATTGACATATACAGCTTCTCGGGTTTGCAGATAGATTTTCAGAGATCCATTACCGGGCAATTGACACACAGGGAGTGTACCTACTGGAGCACCTGCTAATGTTTGCTGACAATCCAGGGCTTCAATGGCTAGTGTTCAAGCTCCATCAACCATGGAGTAATTCTCATCGGACATGGTTGGCCAGGGACATTTTGTGAATATGATTGCCTCCATGAAGCGTTTTGCTACCTCTAAAGTCCCCTTTTGGTGTTGTGAAATGTTGTGATCTTCACTGGCCTTTAGTTGAGGAACATTCTGGTCTCCACCAGCCTTGGGATGAGCGGGCGCCTGGGCAGGTACAATGTCAGACTCAAACAACATGGTGATGGTTGACTTTTTGCGTTTGAGCAACGGTGGTGCTGTAGCCCTGGCTGGATGTCACAGATTTGGAAGTAAAGTGCATGCAAAGACAGTATCGGCATGGCTCCATTACTTTTGTGTGGGAACCCTTGTATTGCGTATGGTTTGGTCGTGGCGTGTCTGGTTTGGATGGAGGACCTCCTGCTGTTTGTCCAAATTGTCTTCTTTCATATCAGACGACAAGGTGGACTCTCCAGGGTCTTTAGTTTCGTTCTCGCTGATCTCCCAATCGCTATTGTCATTATCCTGCAACATAGGTATTATAGCGCGGACAATACCTATCTCTGAACCCATACTCGAAGGCTGGGTTGGAAGTTCAACCATTTGATTGGCAATGAAGATTGGCTGTTTTCTTCAATGCACCTGCCAGTGCTCTCTCAAGGTGGGCTTCATGATTCTACTGTGAATGGTGATTCCTTGCCTGCCTGGCTGTAGGTTCCATGTTGATGAAGATGAAGTGAAGTTGGAGAACGCAGACAGATGTATATAATGGTAAATATAGTATGAGGTTTGGTAAAATAACAGGAAAATAGGGCAACAAAGTAACGCTCAGTCAAGGAGAATGCAATTCAAAACGTATCTGGAAAACAATACACTCGACCCAGGAGGATGCAATCTGATGCGTACCTGCAAAGAGTCTGGAAGACATTGTATGCAGTTCATATTCATACTGTCAGTGCTAGTTCTGTGATGTGGTAGTTCTTTGTGGGGATTTAGGAAATGTCAGGTGCACCAAATTAGTTGGATTCTTCATGCTGACAATTTCTGAATGTTAGCACTTGTATCAAAGTACGCTATTGAAACAAGAATTGAACTTTGGTTAAGCCAACATACCTAGAATTGGAACTGATGCAACTGAAGATCTCGACACACCTGAAGAACTGGAGTCATCAACATAGTTGTATAACTCAGTAACTCTTAGGGCCGGACATATGGAATACTGAGAAATGGGTTGATCATGGTCGCCCCTGCAGATGACTCCACTGAAGGTTTTATATAATGCCTCTAGTTCCAATATATGTGTGGTAACCACATTGGACCGAGTTGTCGGTGTGTTGAAGAACCTTGCGGAGCCTGGACAGAGGATAGAGTTGGGCCCATGGTGAGTGGCTACAGTTGAAGTTACATGGGCTCCAAATGAGTTTGTTGCTGATAGTGGATAAATAGCAATCTCCGAATGCGGTATACCAGTTGGATGGACACCCTATTTTCATGATCTTCTGTTGTTTTACGATTCTGCAGGAAAGTTGGCGGGTGAGTAGGCAATATCGTCGGCAGACCGTTACTTGCAGCGGTCCGAGTCTGCTGGATTCACAAAATGTATGCAGTTAGTGTAAGAGAAGACAGAAGTTGGGTTTAAAAAGCAGAGATTCAACTTACAGAAAGAACAGTAGAGTTATGATAAAGATTCAGGTGTAGTCTAATCGATTCCAGTTCCGGTCAATACCAAGATTGCTAGAAAATTGGTCATCAATAGTCACTCAGATTAAGATGTTGCTCATAATATCTTATAAACACCGCATCATTTAATCACAACCTCATTATGAGTCTGAATACTACATCGTTGACTTAACATAAATATTGGGTTCAAAGCAGCGCAAAAGAATGATATGAATGCATCATGAGGCTTCAACTGACAACGGAAAGGTGAATAACAGTGTGCTGTTCTGGCACAACGAGTTGCAGCGAGCATTGAATCGGCATGCAGGATACAATCTAATCTAATGGCTGGGATTGGAGGCTCTCCTTACTTTCAAAGTTACTTGAACTCTCAGAAACTGCCTTGTCTTAACTCAAGCTTGCATCATGATTTGTTCTTCATGCACTCTTGGGATTGGATGTTGGTGGAAATCCGATATTATCTGTTTATAATTTGTCACCAACTTCAGAAGGGAGGATGCCGGTCAACAATTGAGCCACTCAGCAGAGACTGCCATTCCGATTCTATCTGTTCGAAGTATCATAATGGAAATCGGTTCACATAATCTATTATAAGATACAGTATTTTGGTGGCCCAAACGTACAAGTGACTCAAAATGTACATCAATCTGCATTAGAAGTGTTATGATTGTACGCCCGTTGGAGGTAATGTGGTATACAGAAGAGCGGGAGTTGCCGGTCATCTGCAGAGTTGCTGATTGGAAGCAGTCATTTAAGGTTCTCTCTCTCAGGCTGCAGCTCGATTATGAAGCCCAAGTGGGAGAAGCTATTATATGATTGTTGAAATATATAGGTCTATAAATACTTCTTAGTCCAAATTCAGTTAAACGTGGTTATTTATAGCCTAGGGCTGTGCATCTATGGTAAGTGTGTGGTGGACACCTTTCTCCAACGAATGGGTTGACAGGAAGCATGACAGTTATTGTATTTTCGCAGTGGCCTTTACATACCGATAAAGCATAGATACATATACTAGCTGGTGCTGAGCGGGATGGGCTGCACCTGCACCTAAAAGTTTAGTGTCTGAAATATGACATTCTGTGTGCTGGCAGCCACAGATTCAAAGCATTCAGGAAGAAAGAAAATATGCTTGGAATGGTGCAAAATGAATTGTTCAAAGGGAATACGAAGTAGGTATACACGATATGGAGGCATGCCTGCAGTGGAATCATATGGTAATCAGGAGTGGTGGCTTGTGAAAATTGTCCTTTGAATCAAATATGCATACAGACTCAAATCTGAGACCATCAACCTCGACAGGAGAGTGGATCGGAGGTGTGTGGCAATATCATTCTTGAGTGAGGAAAGACTGGACTGAATTCTTCGGGTAAGCCTGGAATGTACGAGCAATTTCTCAGAATACAATACATCAACTCAATATTATGTAGACAGTCGTTCAATACCTGGATGATAAAATTTATACTGCGCTTGAACTGTCTCAGAAAAGTCAAGAAGTTCATAGCAATTCTCTTTTGCAATTGACAGTAAATGATTCAATATTGGTGATTTAGTAAATATTGAGAATTCTTTAGCAATTATAATGTTCGTTGTCCCTGAAGGTGACAAGTAAGTAATAATTAGAATCACATATGGAGGTTTGGATGCACTTGAAAACTCGAATCCCATTTACAGATTTAGGTATCACAATTGCACACAGACATTGTACATTAAGGTCTGATGGCAGCTCTGATAGATTCTAAGATAGAGAAATACATGACACTACGGAATTTGATCTAGTTGACCATTAAACTGGTACACCTGGTTTTCACCACATATTGGATCATCCAAATGGGGCTGTAGTTCAGTTTACCAGATATCTTGTGTATCATTGACTATATTCTATGTTCATCACTATAATCAACTAATACGAAATGGAATTGAACTTGAACCATTACTCCTGGACTCTTCATCCGCACCATATTTTCCTTGCCATTTGACTATTTTGCATCAGTTGGTGAGATTGTATCAGTTGAATATTTAAAGAGGCATACCTTGAATACACTGCCCTAATAATGAGCATTCATCCTCCCCATCTGACGCCGCAAGATCTCCATGCTCCGTAAGCTCATGATTTTGGTTGTCCCGACACTGAAGTATGCAGCATATCATCGACATCGTAATGTTCAGTCAGCTCATCAGCCCATTGAGGACTCACACTTGTGACACTCCAGAGTGCTGGTGGAGATCACTCGCTCTGTTATTACAACCACTGAGTCCAGTGCACAATACCCATCTGTGCAGGACTCTGTTTTGCCCGAGTCAGACAACCCGTGCAAACCCCTGGAATTGCTCATTCAATACCCGGAACATCTGAATTAATGCTACATGGTTCGCTGCTGGGAGATGTAGGCTCATCCCACCCACTGGGGGTGGAGTTACGAACCCGGAGGGATTTAGCGAATGAAACAATCTGAGCTGCATTTCTGTTTGCTCATCCTTACACATTTCCACATACATGTAGAGAATATCCAAATGATCCACCAATAACGTTGTGAGCCACCACTTCAAATAATGAAGTTGGCCTGGCAGAGGACAAAATAGGACCGCCATTTGAGAAGAAGGTGCATGAGGCCCAGCGCTTGGACATCTTTCAGGGTTGTAAAGGAGCACCTTATTTGATGCTCTGTCATCGTCAGGTTTAGGATACACAACAGGTATATTGACAAGCATTGGCAGCAATATGAACCCCAGCCATCAGAAAATTGGAGAATCGATCCAAGTATCAAGTGCCCATGAATCATACTATTTTCCTGAAACGTCATTCCGATTTCCAGTGTCTCCCAATACCAATTTCAAATCTGGCTGCTGCCATCTTTGTACTCTCCACACGCCTGAAGCACCTTCAGACATGGATCTCGCCATAAGGGTCTCTCGTTTAGCTAGCTGTTCCTCAGTTTATTCGAGAGAAAGATGGAGTGCATTCTCCTTCGGTATCCGACAAGTTGTCTCCCATTTGCAAGTTTGGATTCTGAGCACCTCCTCTGTTTCCAGGGCTTCGCAATTTGGATCATCCAATGTGCTGCATCCTGTTGAGTGTTGTTATCTTTAGTCTGGGATGGCATGCATCAATCGCCTAACAATGGAATACAGTGCGTTGGAGCCGTGCTGTTTCATTGCAGTCTCATCCTCAGGATCTTCAGGGGCACCTGAAGTCCGCCACATTTCATGAATACTCCAGTCATCGAGTGAATGGAATCCCGGTGTTGCTGTGACTTAAAGTTTGAATCGAATTCCAGCATTCATTACAATTCAGCAGCCCACGCTAGGGTTCTTTTCATACTGATGTGACCGATCACAAATCACAAAACTCTATGAACACGGTGAGAGTTGGTCAATGGTTGATGGCTTCGCTCCTGATGTTGTGGTATGATATGAATCAAGGCGGATATTCCATAGGTTTGCTGGCGTGTCAATACTGGTGTTAAGATCCTTGAGGGTGAGATGGGCATTTTCCATGTGCAACAAGTTTGCAAGTTTGAATTTGGTTCCATATGTCATCTCATCAATGACAGCCTTGAACGTCTCTGCAACTCCGGGCATTGTCACCACCAGGTGTGGTTGAAAGGCTGATGTAAGTGCTGGATGCCCCTTCAATGGAGTTGACTGGATCTCTAAAATGCAGTGGGGCACTGAATTCTGTCTCCGTAGTGGATACCACTCCCGTTTGACACCAATAATCCCACGAAAGTCATTCTGTATGAAATTAACCCACTCTGCAACAGTATTCCCCAACTAAATCGATAGCGGTAACCTTCTTCCAACTTTTTGAACCAGCAGTTTCCATATCATTGCCACTGCCACTGAGGTGAAAGTCTTGCCAAGAGCCATTTCATCTGCCACCCGCGCTCCTGGCATATCAGAATCCCAAACTCACCCCCCCACAATGAACCAAATGGCCCAAACCTGTTGCGCCGGAAACGTCATTCCTGGCCGGCCTGGAATGGAATATTTCTGGCCTTGAACACAGTCATCCATTGAATGGTGACCTGGATGTGCATTCAGCAGTCTAACTGACTCATCAAGACACTGATGTTCAGATTCACTGTTGATGGTATTGAAAACAGTATTCAATACTGAACTTGTATTTTCTGGATCGAGGTCCTTTTCACCATCCACTTGCTCCTGAACCTCTCCTGCACCTTGGTCGGTCTTCATTTCATTGCGAATGATCTCTTGTAGTTGCAGTAAGCCAGGTTGGGCTGATGGGCTCATACACCGGCACTTCTGGAATTCATCGCAATGGTAGGTATTTCACAGACAACCATTTGGACCCAATCAATATGTGGAATATAATCAATTCTATTCACTCAATCAGAACTTACATTAATACTACTGTCAGTCTCTTTCCCATCTGCCTCTTCATCCACCGCTTTTTCATCATCATTGGATTCTTCCAAAGCCTAAGTATCCTAATCAGCAGTGGGGCATGACTAACCGTAACAAGGCTAGCGGGGATTACCTTGGCTAGTCCAATTATTTGCTACGCAATATTCTTCCCTGTAGCTGACTTCATTTCTACCAAAAATAGTTTCACATTGTGTTCCAGTTTCAACATGAAGGCATTGGAAAGGGAACTGTTGAATGAAATGTTACCATATAGAGGGTCATTCATCATTTGCCCCGGTGTGTATAATTATATATACTCTTTGTCCAAAGCTTCCTGTATCATAATGCATTTGTATATCACAGCCAGACAGTAAGGTTCTTTTGGGCCAAATTGTTTTTTGATGAAATCAATCAGCTCCTCCCAGTGCGTCACATCTGTGTATGAAGCTTGGAGTTGCATGCTGGATGTTCGATTATTGTTGCTGTTTGGCACTTGAGGAATTACAACCATGAAAGTTGTTTGTTGCAACTCTGAGAGATTACCTTTCACTATGTTGGCCTCGTGCTCCGAAATCTGTCCCCATTCCCTTGTTACATGCCCTTTCAGTTGTTCCTCATCTCCCAAACCTCTCTTGTACATTACTTCAAAAACCTTCCAACCCACTGTCGCCAAATCACTTCAGCATTATCAGAATGCTCCTAATATAGGCAGGTCTCGAAATTGTCAAAACACTCTGCAATCGCCGTCACCCAGTGCAGGGTTCCATCCCGCAGGCGTGTAAAGTTGTTCTGTCCGCAGTCAATGGACCAATGCTTCTTCTCCAGAAACGCAGCCACCCATACTTTCTTCCACTGATTGAAGATACTAAAGTTGGGCTGCCCCATTCTTTTGGCATATTGCTTAAAGGAGAATTCCGTTTGCTTCAAGCTGATTGGGGCTTGGTCTTTGGCCCCACCCATGTCTGATGAATTGTCGCTCTCAGAATCTGCATTCTTTTGGTCATAGGAAATATCTGGTATTGGGGGCAAATCGGCAATCCCTGCAACATCTGTCCTGCGCGGTTCTGCAGCTGTCTGAAATCATTTCAGTGAGAGGCCAATCGGGGGTCTCCTAGGTGCTCTAAGATCGTTGTCCTGGTGCAGTGGAGACAGAAGATGTCAGCTGAATCACTTGATTGCTTCGAGGCGGTGCAGGAGGCACTCGAGATTCACCTGTGATTGATGGCTCATATCCTGTGAATTGCTATGAGAGGAACATTTGAGTTCCACCAAAACCTCTTTGGGGGAAATCATATGCACGCCACAATGGCCCATTACCCGGATATCTTTGGGTTGCAGCAGAGCTTTGTTGTGAGCTTGGTGTCAGGTTGCATGGGGCACGGTGGTAGAACTGCGGCGTGGCTGGAAATGGTGGCCGCAAAGGAGGGTAACTATACCCCAGAGGAGAATGAAATTGATCTGTTTGTTGCCCGAATTGAGCGTCTTTGCCTGGTGTGTTTCCAGCATGATTGTCTGATCCTACAACATTGACATCTGGGCGTTGTTCTGAGCCAAACAGCCCACCTGTTGGAGCCATAATGGTTGTCTTGGGTGGAGCTCCATGAGCTCCATTCATAGACATCTTGTGTGAACAAAAGATGGTCATAAACACAATATCAATTTGATTGGTGATTTGCAATGCAGTGGAGTATAGTTTAAAATAATGATGGTAGCAGTGACCTTCGGCAGAATGACGTCCTCTTATATGCATCTAATTTGTCATCAACTGTGGTGTTTCACTGCACCTTTGATTTCATGAAACCCAGCTGAGAAAATAAAATTGTAATCACCCACATCGCACCTTTCGTTGATCTATGCACATATTTGTATATTAGGATTTTGGATAGAAGCTCAAATTTGTTCGGTTCATGACAGTACAGGTCATAGAAAGGATATGACATGATATCTCCAGGAACCCGACTCGAACTATATCCAGTTGGATTGTTAGCACAACCAGGCACTGTACACTGAAAATGGATGTTCACAACGTACATCATCATTCAATATGAGGCCTGCGGATTGAGCAGCATCAGTGAATGTTTCCTCCTCTGCACGTTGTGTAAACTTCATTGTCTCCACAGGATCGACCCACTGGTCAATGATCATTACTGAAGAAAATCTCCTTCCAGCCTTGCAGTTCTTGATGATCATTAAGCTGGCATAACAGCTAGGCATCATAAGTATTCTTTGTATCAAACTGATGTTAGCTGCAGCTTTAGACTCGAGCGTAGATATAATCTGCACAATGCCACAATAACGTAATATGTGATAAGGCCGATCATAGTAGCACCTGTTGAACGGTATTACAAGTTAATCGCAGTGACAACAAAAGAAACTTTCTCTGCCAATGATTATTACAAGATATTGTACCGCATTGTTGTGTGGGATTTGATAGATATTATCCTACTTTGTGAAGAAAACTGATTATAAGGACACTTTGTTTTACCTCTCCTCGACATTTGGTGGGGTGTGATGCGGCTTTAAAAGCTGTTTACTAAACTGAGTTAGCTCAATTTCAAACAAGTATCCTCGAGGCTCAAATCCAGCAACAAGCTATACCCACTAAAGCATCATTGAGCTTCGTCAGAACACTGAGCATTTCTCAAACAAGGTCAACACTTGCTGGAAACATATTAAATTCTGTAGCTGCAAAAAGAAATCATTTCTCGAGAACCGACTGAAAGCTAGACGTGAACAGTATCACTGAATATCGATGCATGATGGGCTCTTACCCAATGGGATTCTACCAGCTGCCAGCTTCCCTGACCCTGAGCCATCATGGCTTGAATACAGTAGATGCCCTTGAATGGCCATGGACAAGCTGCCAATTGATGATCTCTTCCTAGACAATGTACCGGGTGCACCACCACCTGAAGTTACTACGAACGAAGAACCTATAGAGCCCGAGCAGCTCGATCTCACCTGTACCCCTGATCCAACAAAGACCGAGGCTCATAGGCAGGTAGTTGGAGTGGAAAATGCGGGGGGGAGAGCGTATGGCAAAGTAACTGGATTATACAATAAGCATCAACAGTACACAGAACAATGGAATCCATGGCATCCATTTTGGTCTGCACATGACCTTCAGCAGGCCCAATCATTTAGCCAATAAACAAAACATGGATATATCAACATCTCAAGCATGGACTGCACAATGTCAAAATCGAATCATTCCAAATACCAGATGCCCTGTGAAAAGTCCCCTCTGCACTCAATTTCAGGCTCGGCGATGATAGTTTGACTGAAGATAGCGTACATATCTTGGGAACATTACACTACTGGGATATTTTCAAATGAATCCAGTTCCTTCTGGTACATCTCCTATTTCAGGTACAGCTCGATCTTGAACCAGTGCGTGACACTGACTCTGAGGGTCGACGAATCTACAGCAAGATGAACACGGGTGATTTGTGGTGGGATGCCCAGGATTTAATTCCTGCCAGAGTGACAATCATGCCAGTCATATGTGCATCCAACAAGGTTCACCTGACAAATTATTCGTACGATCAGCATGCCTGTCCGATGTGTCTCATGATTGGAAACATTCACAAGGATATCCGTGGGAGACCTAAAATGCGCGCCTCAATTCCCATCAGACTGATCCCCTGTTGCCCGAAAGGTGCCAAAACATTGACAAAGTGTGGCATTCCGTGGTTGGAACTGTGTTGTCTCAACTTAGGCATCTTGACATCACTGGCCTTGACTTGAAATGGGATTGTGCAGATGAATTCCAGCGACAATGTTACCCTCTGATGGCTGCCTCTACTGGCGATCATCCGAAACGAGTCAGGGTTGCCCAAGTTTCATATGGCTCATGCCCAATGTTCGAAATTCCTCAAGGTGCACTGATGGCGCAATCGACTTTTTGACCACTCAATAAGTCAAAAAACTATCATATTTACTTGGAGCTACTTGAGGACAATGATATTGATGCTCTACGCACTATAGGTGTCCACCCAATCCTCAACCGGTTCTGGCAATTCCCTCTCTGTAATCTCTAACGGCTATGACAGCCTCATGAATTGCAGCCGCTGCTCCTAGGTCAAGTTAAGTTCTGATTGCACTGGCTGCTCAAATACCTGAATACTAGAAATGTCAAGAATCAATTTGACAATCTACTCACATCGGTGCCACGATATCCAAGACTTCAGCACTGCTTTAAACCATTCAATTCAGTGAAATGTGGCACCTGGCGAGGTAAAGAGATCTGTGGAATGATCTGAACACTGGCAGTGAATTGCCCTCCAATTCCTGTGAGCTCCAAGGATGATTGCAAAACTGCAGCGGAAACAGCCTCCAATAAAATGGTAATGGGAGCAGTGCATGCATTATGTTAATTCTGTCTATATGGTAGCCAACAAAATCACTCAGATCTATCCCTCAAAGCACTATATGATTCAGGCAAGCTATTTCAACAGATGAAGTCTATTTTCCGAGGTCAGAAAAAGTCAAAGTCTGCAAAAGCCCAAGTGGATGACCTGTGGGCAGCGGAATGCCATCAGATACGCAAACAAAAGATACATAATATTCATACTGCAATGGTGGCTCTTGTGTTTGGGGCTGACAACGTTTCCACAACAAACCGTAGGCAATTTCAGGTGTGCCTGAATTGAGCCTAACAAGCAGCAACTACTTGGTCAGATGATGATCGTCAGAAGGCAATTGAGCGATTGAAGCGCTAAATCTTTCAAGTGACAGCTGTTAAACACAAGCTTTTTGAAAACTTATTCAACCATCATTATCGCCAACTTTAACAGGAAGTTGGGACTAAGGTAATCGGTCCCAGAAGCAAATTTTCCAAAGAACTTACCCAAGTGAAAGCTGCCACCAAAGATGAGGCTCACAGGGTGGCAAAGATGACCGCCCAACATGGGACTTTAATTTCAGATCTGCATATTGAATGCTGCGATTGATGCCACGACCTGGAGTATGGCTGATACAGTGCGTGTCAATAACCTAGTGGAGACAGTGGTTTATGACATCACCACAAATGAATAGAAGCGGTTCAAGAAAGTATTCTCAATCTGCTTGATCAAGTTTTCAGCTTGGTGGGAGACCATCTGCATGCAGGCGCTCCAGAAAACCATCAAACAATGCATACAATATTTTGGATATCCAAAGATTCATCTTGTGAGCCATATATCAGAGTGTATTTGGTGAATGGGTTCCGGTGAGACTGTTACCACTGATATTTCTGGACAGCTACATATCACCAAAGTGAAAGAGGTATATGATCTAGCAATAAAGTCAATTACATTCGACTGATGCCGAACTACAATGACCTGTGTTCTGGTCTTGACTATATGGTGAAGACAAAGTCATATCTTGCACTCCAAGGCTGGTATGATACTGATTCTGCAAAAGTGTTACAGCTATTGTCCACTACCAATACATGGCGAAGTACTCACAGAGCCCATCTGTTATGGCTCCAAACAATCCAGGACGAGTCCTATCTCCACGCTGTATGACAGCAGGTATATCATGTGAGAGAAACACATGTCCACAGAGTGTGTAGCTGTATCATATTAACCTCACTCAGAGATGTATCACAAGATTTTGGAATTCCCAACTCTCAACACCTATGCTGCAGGAAAATTCATGAGGACTGGGGACACAAAGGGAGTGGACTTGTGCTCGAATATGATCAGAACATACTCACCGACAGTATATTTGTTAAACTGCAGAATGGGCTGTTGTATTACAGTCAACCATTTCACTGGCGTACATCTGTTGAGCATCTGGGACTTGATTACAAGTTAGAAAGTACCAATGTGAACCAAGGGATCATGCGTGAATCTCATAACTTCTGGGTCCAGTATACACAAAGTAAAGAGAATGACCTTGATAACACCTTCCACAGACAAATTTCATTTTTCTGTGTATTAGACTTCAGCTGGACTCCACCAACTCAAATTCTCCAATTTCAGGAGCGCCTACCAGCCGGAAAGGGAATATCAAACTTTTCTATGAGGTGCAAGAAAACTCAACAATGGGTGTTACGTCCTCAAGTTCAAGAATATGCAGTGTTCATTCCAATGAAGTACAAAGATCTTAATGGTTGCGCTGATTGTGTTGACGGGTTTATCTAGGTTGTCAAATAGACAAATAAGATTCATATCATACCTGTTGGATAAAAAGTTGAACTAGCACATTTGGTGTGGGAGAGTACTACAGCGGGCAGCATCGATAGCATATGGCTAGTAAATACTCACGTCGAATTAAATACCTATGGGACTGTATATTAATTCATTTAGAATGTCTCATCCTGGTGTGTAGCTGTGAAATAGTTCGTCGAATTGTACTATTCGATATTGACGTTATATATTTTCACTCCAGGAATTTCTTGCTCCAGGTGCACCGGAATTACCTTGGAGACAGGCGTCATAGTCCCAGCAGCTCCACAATTTTACCAACTTAGAGGCATATTTTTATAGCATTCTGAAAATGACTTCATATTCTTTACATTATTCTTGTATCCTGTTCTGCTACTGCAGAAACGTTAATAACACCTGATAGTAATCTCAGAGCAGCTGAGTAGCATATCGTTTTGCATTTAACCTATTCGGAAGCTCTCAAGGGCTTCTGGAAGGATGAGTGTGGCTGTTCAGAATAGCTGAGTCGTTGAGTTATGACATCCTAACCATTGTACAAAACGCTGATGTGGTATGGCCCGGGTGATACCTCTTCCTCTCCAGTCAGGTCAGGTGTCTGGTGTACTTCCATCCGACAATGGAATAGGCTTCACTTTTTGAGTGATACAATTGTAGCAGGCACGCAACCAGGCTGCATTAGTGTATTCATCTATGTGGCATTTCACCCAATCAAGGTATGCGGAAAAGATTGATATTTAACTAAGTTCCAGAGATATGCGATTGTTAGAACCCCTCACAAAAGCGGTGAATTCTGTACCCGTTACCCTCCTCTGCATCACCAGCCCCTCTCCCATCGACCACTCTCCTGTGACTATTCTCGTACCCAGCTCTCTGACTACCAGTTCTTCCTTCTGTTCCTATTCATTCTCCCAATTGAAGACTCTTTCTGTTAGCTTTCTCACCGCCTGCAATAGCCCAGCTTTTCAGACTGACTGTTTCACTCCCGTGAACATTAACTGCTCTTTACTGCTGTATGATTCTTCCACTTTCCCTGCAAGCGGCCTCCTTCTATCAACCAACTCCTTCTGTTTTCCTTTTCTACTATTTGTGCCCTTCTCTTTCCCATTATTCCTCCCAGAACTCTCCAATCTCTTTACTTCGTAGTGCTGGGGTCCTATTCTTCCTAGCTGCCCATAGTGTCACTAGATGTATATGCTTCCAAAACTGTTGGTTAATCCATCCCTCTTGCCTCCCGGAAAGTCAGCGACAAATGGCAACTGCTCTGACCTATCAACAACTGAAATGCTGATCTACTAATTGCCATCATGCGGGTTCTTCTCACACTTTCGAGCATACAGTTCCCAGCGATGACCTATCCAGATGCGGATTTTTCTACTAAGACAGAAACGGGAATGATGATACCATGGACGTTGACGGGTATAAACTCTCCTACCTTCATTACAGCAGACTGATTGCCATCGGCGGTGATCATCTTCCAGCCGGCACTTTTCCACCCGATATTTAACTATCTTGTGACCTCTTCCCTGATCACACAGATTGCCAATCTGCTATGGAAAAGAATGAGAAGCCCGTCCCCATGTACCTTTCCAAGAAACGTTGGAGAGGCCATGGCATATGGAAATTCAGTGTATCCGGTGGGATTTTACAGGCTAGAGAAGGCAGAAATGGGAGCATTTCCAATTATGTTTGGTGCGGCTGGGGTCCTAGCAGAAAATCAATTGTCTTTGGGAACCGAGATGGTGTTACCATTTGGTAACAGTCGAAAGGTCAATTCGCCGGTTTCTCTATCCTGACGGTCTAGGATATTTTAATTGAGTTGGCTGCTTCGCAAGACTTGATAGGTTCCAGTATCGTGGGCCATTGCCTACTTTGGTGGCACTTTCGGAGCCTGAGCGGTCTTTGGAGTCATGTTTTGAATGGGGTCCGCCTTAGCCGGTTGCTTGCTGAATGCTACCGCTTTCCTGATAGTTCCCATTTCCTGGTTACTAGCACCTGTTGAGACCTCTGGGACCTCTGAGTCGATATGTGCCCACTCGTCATCATCCCTGGTCACCTTGTCTGTCCTTTTCCATATCTCGTACACGAAGACATGTTCTGCCTCGATGCATACTACTGCTGATCTTGCTTCTCTCTGTTTCTCATTTCAATCCAAGTCTCTCTCCTCCTTGGTCTCACTTTCCTCCACTTCCTCCGCACTACTGTCACATTGCCCCACTGCTTGCTCCTCATCCTCGTCACTGAATTCCTCGATACGATCTTTATTGCCTTCTTTTTTGGTTACGTTTGTTACATTAAAAGCAACCAGAGTAGTACCCATTGATTTCCAACAGCTGTCGGGCAATCCCTGAGCGAAACGCAGTCACCTAAGCACTGCTCCTCTGAAACAGCTGACATCTTGCAACGTGTTGTGGCTGAGGCGGCTGTGGTGCAGCTCTAGTGGCTACTCCCATTCCCTGCTGCCGTTGTTGAGCTAATTCCCGGGCATACTGCCACATTGACAATCACCTTCTCTCTGGTCGATATCCAGATACATCACCTGCATGTGCTCCTTCTGGACATAAGCTTCAGCTTCCACATTGAATGAGTTGGACTATACCTTTATCCTGCTCAGTGGGCACAATGGGACAAAATGCGGGGATGTGTCCTAGCTCATCACAATCAATACCAGGTTGTACTCCTTGCCATGGATACTGCGGGTAGTTGGATTCCAGTCGGGCGTAAGCAGGTCCCTTGGGTGCATTCAGAGGTGTAAAGTGCATTGCTGTGTGCAGGGGTGGATGGTCAACTTAGATGGCGTATGCCCTGGCAGTCTGAAAACCTCCATATCTGCGCGCATTCTCGTTGCTCAGCAGGCAGGTCCAAACTTCGAAGGCCTTCATCATATTGTCCTTTTTCGTGTCGAATTTATTTTTGGCTTTGGGGAAGGAGATTTCCTCCGTGGCTTAGACTGGTGCTGCAGCCTCTTTGTTAGGGATTGCGAGAAGGTTCACCACTACTGGCATCTGCGGAAGTGGAACTCCTGCTGGAGGTGAGCAAGAAGAGACACCCGGTACTGTATGTTCTCCTTCCACATCCTGAAGAGTGAGGGCATTGGGGGTTACACATGTCTTGAGGACATGCTTTGCGAGTATGTCGTAGTTGAACGTTGAGGGGTCTCTAGGATCCGTTTGGAGTTTCATGACCGCTTTCAGTCTCAAATCTCTTCGAAGGCTCTGAGCAACATTTCCACCTGTGAGTACTCAGCCAGGGCTCAAATGTTAATCATAATGTGGCTGATGTTTTCGTAGGCGAGGATTAAGGCTTTCATGCCGACCTTTCCACATTCCAGTAGGTCCCTGCATCCACGCTCCATGTACGATCATTTGTACAAACTGACCCGGCTATTGGTATCGTCGAAGGCATTCTTCAGTTCATCTATCAACTCTACCCTGTCAATTGGCAGGTATTGGTTCATCATTGTATTAGTTTCCTGTATCGGTACCGAGCAGTTGTTTGGGACAGTTGGGGTGACCTCCTCGGCAGCTAGATCGGTCCCTGTGCGAGATGGGAGGCATTTTTACACCTCGATTCAGTTTGTGATGTCTGATTGTCTGAAGGCTGGGGTGTCCATTGTGTCCAGGAACACCATTTGCTTCGTTTCATTTGGAAAGGCATGGGCTAATGACTCGATGAATTGCCTCTGATCATGTGCATTATTGGGTGAGACGTTGACAGAAAGTCCAGCAGTGGTGGAGGATCCGGCATGGCTTGTGGGTCTAGCACAGGAGCAGGCCATACAGCCGATAGAACCAGTGGCGGAAGTATATTGAGAGTGTTCAGTTGACATCTTTGTCTCGTTTAATGCCGTTTGGAGATGGGATGGTGAATCGGGTGGTGAATTGGCAGTAATTGGTGATCTAGAGTCAATTACTTGTTTGTGAGTTTTTGGAAGAGGGGTTACATCAATTGATGCTCTTTATGAGGTGAGCTTTTGCTTTTGTTCTTTCCTTAGTCCAGCATCACCACCTCTCACGGTCTTCTCTCTTAGCTTCCTGCCAAGTCGTCTATAGTGTTCTATTCCCAGTGACTTCCCCAGATGACTAGTAGTATCCTCATCGGCAGTTCTCACAATCTTACTGGCATCATTGATTCCATTTCCTATTATTCCTTCCGATCACTGTCTTCCTTAGTCTGGGGTCGCTGTCCTCGTTTTGCTGGTGTTTTCTCGTCCCGGTATATCATCGATGCATGTCATCCCCATGTTAGGTAAGTTCCTGTCATTCAGATATGAGGTCAGTACCTATCATGCAATCTGCGAGGTTGGTGTGTGATGTACTGGCCGGAGGTTCTTTCTTTTCGTACCAGTATGAGGTCTGACACTTTAATCCCATCTGAGTGGTCGGTGCGTGTCATTCCAGTATGGGGTCAGGGCCAGTAGTTTCGGTATTAGGTTGATGCTGGTTGTTCCAATGTTAGGTTGGTGCTATTCATTGCGGTATGAGGTCGGTGTCTATTGTTCTGTGTTAGTTTCCCTCTATGTCCTAGGTGATCGTCCTTATATTAGCTCAGTACCTGTTGTCCCGGTATGAGGTTGGTGCATTTCATTTGGTGGATTTTCGGCGCTACTTTCTAGGTGTTCGTTCCAGCATTAGGTCGTTGCCTTTCATCCGGTGTTAGTTCGGCACCATTTTCTCCAGGTTCATTCCGGTATTAGGTAGGTGCCTTTCAATTGAGTGACGTCAATGTACAAAGCTGACCGTATCTGGCATTCGAATCCGACATTGTTAGTACTATCCGTAGGAATGTCATCACTTCCTTCGGCATTGTGCTCCGCTTGTATGGTAGATATCTTTCATCAGTTGTATCTGTCCATATCTACCCATATTAGCTAGTATGGGTCTTTCCCACCATTCCGTACCCAGATTTCCGAATCACAATGCGTATTTGGGCTCCATTTGTGGTGAATTGGCAGAGGAAGATGGTAGAGAGCCCATCAGCAACACTCCATGGCACCACTCGCGGCATCCAAAAGGAATTTGTGAGACAGAGCAGTGCTGGCTCGACGAGCATTGGGAGAAGGTGAGATGATATGATACTACCCAGCCAGGAGGATCCACCAAATCTCGGACAGAGCAAGCGAGATCAAGGGATGGACAAGATGGTGTGTGTAATTCATTGTATGATAAGATGATATGAGATGCTGCAAGATGCAATGCAAGCTGAGATCTATTTACCCTGGGGTCTCCCAAATATATACTCCCTGTCACACAGCCCAACTCTGTTACCCCTGAATCTCCATATGCTGCCGTCGCACAGTCAATCTCGGTCATCCCTGTAGTTCTGCACATCTGCCATTGATTGTCTCTGCCAAGCTTAGTGGCGGTGGTGGTTGCAAATGCATATTCGCACCACACCTACTACTTCGGTAGGAGAGATCATAGTTACAGATTGATCAAATTGAAGGTTCCGGGTGTCATTCAACTGCAAATTGAAGATATTGCAGCATCATCCGCACCGACAACATATAGTCATCCAATGGAAACTCATGATACCGATCCCAGAAAATCGCACATGCCGCAAGTGACTTCTCAGCCAGGAAGTAGTCTTATGAGACAAGATTCCAGGAAACCCCAGACACACAAATATATTGCATCTGCCCTGCCTATTGCAGCACCCGATTCATCCCTAATGAAGAAATCAAAGCCTGTTCAACCCATAAGCTTGTACCCCTGCATATGGAGTCCCAAGCTAATTACCATACAGAAATCGCATTTGGACGAACAAATAGCAATTGCTCCTTTGTCGCTGGAGGAGAAAATATGTAAATTGTACAGCTTTACAATGTATCTGTTGGAAAAGTAATTCATGTACCTATTATTCGTCATGTCAGCTTGTGCTTGATTTCAGTGTCCAAATTGTGAGACATGATAATTTGTCTGTGCATGTGCAAGAGTTGGATGGGCCATGATAATAATCCAGACTTCAAATCATGTTGATTGACAACCAATAAGCTTGATATTGTCCTGTCTGTTACTGTGAAGTCAGAAAGCCAAAAGTAATCTAGAGAGGAAACTCACCAGCATTACTTAAGTCAGTGATATCATCTCAGAGGTGGATGGAGTGGTCAAGGTGCAATACGAACCGGTATGAATGACAACTGTCCTACTGCCTTCATGTTTCCATCCACCTGCATAACTCTCTGTACAGAGCTGGTGTACATAGTTGACATTATGAAATAAGCTTATGGTAGGTTATGGAAATTGTGGAGAATGAGCTGGATGTGGAAATGTGAGGAAGTTGGGGTACATTTATCAAAACTAGTGCACTGATCTGGAGGTTGTTAATTGCCAGCCGAAAGTACGGTAATGTGAAAGACCGTCATCATTAATTGCTCAAATAACATGTATAAGGGTGGATCAGTCATTGAGAGGCATCAAAGAATGTGGATGCAATTGTGTATACATTGAAATAATATATTGGCTGCCAATAATGACTGGATGCAATTTAGTATATAATTGTCGACTATCCCATGACTGTTAGCATCTCATTGAGGTGAAAGTGAATGGAGCGTCAAGGATTTTCAGTCTCAGATTTTTGGCAATCAAAGGACTGCCTAGTTACATTCTCCCAAAGTGATTGCATTGGCCTTTTTTATAGGTAAAAAGGAAGGTGACAGGCTTGTTGGCCCATCTGGAAATGATCGTGAAGGATGCGTCAACAACTTTTGGTCTTGTGAGACTGATAATCAAATCAAGACTTGATCACTATGAGACATAATCACAGTATTTGCCACATTTACCGCCAATAATGCGAGTGACGCCATGGTTACTATCTCCTAATCATGAGCATCAACACAACGTGAACGATTTTTGTTCCTGCATCTTAGATAATGAAAGTGCTGTGCAATGACATTAAGTGATAATTGAAGTATTGGCCACCATTATGGGCAAATATGGTATTGACGATATCACTACCACCTCCTAAGAATGAGTCCTAACAGAGTGTCAACGATCATTGGTCTTGCATCTTGGATAATAAACAAGCAATGCAACTGTAAAAACCCATACTCAGAGTATCGGCCACCTGTAAGGGCACAAATGGTGCAGATGATATCACTACCATGTTCTAAAAATGAGCATCAATGGTGCACCAACAATATTGGGTCATGAATTATGGATACCCCAAGGCACTGTGCAACAGCATCAACTCATAATCAATGTATCCGCCGCTTTTATGGGCCAACATTTTATTGACGATATCGCAACCACCTCCTTACAATGATGGTCAATAGAGTGTCAACGATTTTTGGTGGTGCATCTTACATAATCTAAGGGCTATGGAACAGCGTGAATCTATGATCATCCTATCAGCTGCCTTTATGGGCAACAATGCTAGTGATGATCCCACGTCTGCCTACAAACAATTAGTGCCCACGGAGCATCAATAGTCTGTGTGGGGGTGCAGTAAGCTACACTGCAATGAGCTATATTACATTATTCCCAAATTGAGTTTTACACGGTCTGTCTTTTCAATATGTCTCTATATACAACCTCACAAATATGTATGCAATGTTTCACAAATCTGACTTTTTTTGCTTGAAACTCTAGAGTCAATATTTAAGAACCCGATTCTATATTACTATAACATAACTTTTTGCAGTTGCTGAAGTCGGACTACCCTTCTTTCAAATGCCGATCGTGATGTCAGATTCAAATCTTTGACTACCACAATGTTTATGATAATGACCTCTTCCAAAAATGAATCAATCTTTATTTGCAATTTGAGCGACCGTGCTGGACACATCAACTTCGATGCTTGGTGGGATTCAATGAATGTAGGCTCAAAATGACATATTTCTTCCAATAATTCCAGACATGCTCCTTCATGGCAATTTTATTTGTACTGTGGAGTGGAGAAGACTGGCAGCCCTGGCATCATGTGTATCATTTGGCATTGAGTTCTTCGACATCCTTCAGATCATGGGACCAGCTCAATCGAGAATCACTTGTTGCGAAACACTCATATCACAAAGTCAAATACAACAACTGAATTCCAAGTTGCTGAATTTACTCGTTCAACAGTCGATGAAACAGATTTGGCCATGCCAGGAAAAACATATTCTGTCACATGCAATCTACCACAGGCTATATGGTCTACCGTAACCTCCCGTTACACCGATAACACCACATAATGCAAAATACCCCAGAGCTGTTTTGGGTAGTACACGATAATCAACCTGTAATGTACAGATAGCATAACTGAATTATTACTGTAATGCAATGGTAGAGCATGTATTATACTGCAATTTATGGATTATACTATATATTCAAGTGTTGCTTATTTATTAACTACTCTAACATGTGTACACTCTGACTCTCATGACTCCAACAACCTCACTCCCACAACTCTGACATGCTCACTCTAACAACTCTGACATACTCGCTCCCACTCCAACTCTGACATGCTCACTTTCACCAATGATCTGCTCGCTGACAGAACTCTGACATATTCACTTTCCAACCTCAGATATGCTTGGTCTCACTGCAATGACATGCTCACTCCCACCTCTCTGACAATGTGGCTTCGCTGGGAGCAAGGTGGTAGTGGTGGATCTGGCTTCGCTGGGAGCAAGCTGGTAGTGGCAGATTGCTCACTCTCACCTCTCTGACAATCTGGCTTCGCTGGGAGCAAGCTGTTAGCAGTGGATCTGGTTATACTGGCAGGAGTGGATCTGGCTTTGTTCGGAGCAAGCTGGTAGTGGTGGAATGCTCACTCTCACCTCTGACAATCTGGCTTTGCTGGGAGCAAGCTGTTAGCGGTGGATCTGGTTTCGCTGGTAGCAGTGGATCTGCCTTTGCTGGTAGCAGTGGATCTGAATTCACCGGGAGCAAGCTGGTAGTGGTGGAATGCTCGCTCTCACCTCTGACAATCTGGCTTCACCGGGAGCAAGCTGTTAGAGGTGGATCTGGCTTTGCTGGGAGCAAGCTGGTAGTGGTGGAATGCTCACTCTCACCTCTCTGACAATCTGGCTTGGCTCGGAGCCAGCTGTTGGCAGTGGACCTGGCTTGGCTGGTAGCTGTGGGTTTGGCTTGGCTGGTAGCAAGCCGCTCATGCTGGATCTAGCTTGGCTGGTAGCAGTGGATCTGGTTTCGCTGGGAACATGTTGTTAGCGGTGGATATGGCTTTGCTGGGAGCAAGCTGGTAGCAGAGGAATTCTCATTCTCACCTCTCTGACAATCTGGCATTGCTGGGAGCAAGATAGTGGTGGTGGATTGGGCTTCGCTGGTAGGGGTGGAAGTGGCTACGCTGGGCGCAAGCTAGTAGCTGTGGATTGGGCTTTGCTGGTAGGAGGGTATTGGATGATTTCGTGGAAGAATAATTGAAGTGTAAAATGCCCAATGCTGGTATTTGTGATGGTGGTGATGGTGGTGATGGTGATGGTGTTGATGGTAATGGCGGTGATGGTGATGGTGGTGGTGGAGATGATGATTGAAAAAGGTGGTTGATGAAATGCATACAGTATGAGAAATTTTGCATCATTCTGTAATTCGATATTACATATGGTAACACCCACATAATATTCTCATAACTCCGCTCTAATGGCCAAAGTCCAGGGTAGGCAGTCATAATCTATAGAAAGCGACCATAACACAGTGGTAACAGGGCAATTATATGCCGGTCATGGTTGCACTGAAGCTTTTCCCGACGCATCCAGAAGAGGCAGGGAAGTTGAGCAATTACAATAGTAAGGTGGCAATGGAAATTCATATTCAACTTTCAGGTTCAATCCACATTAACTGAATTGCCATCATGTACTCTGCATACTGGCAGCTAAGAACTTTAAAACTTCCGAATATCACCAAGATATGTGGAATTACCCTCATGTTAGGATTTGGTTCGGCTTATATACCAGGGAACACGATAACAAATCTGAAGCTACAATGGTCATATAAATCATAATGAAGTGACCCAGTACAGCCATCTGCCACCACTTTAAGGAATATTTCCCGGAGGGAATACTCACTGACAGTGGATGCAATTATTAATTAATTGCCGTCACAAAATAGTGTTAGTTTAGCTTTGGACAGGTAGATATCAACACACAAATTGGCCATAACATCTGTCATTGCTTACTGTATGGATCGAAATTGGGCATTGCAAGAAGTAAATCTTGCATTCGATGAGGTTAGTTGCCTATTCATAGTCTTCTGTTGAAAGCCATTTAAGGATGATACGTCAAGGGCCAACATACTGGACAATGCTAGCCATACAATTGAAGGACGTTCTTCATCCTGTTGAGCTTACCAATGGCCAGTAACAAATAATTACGACTTATAACGCTTCCTCAAATTGCTCAATGACTCGTAAGCCACAATCACCCATCGAGGCCGCTGGAATCGAGTTGCCTGCAATGAGGAACAATATATCATGCATGGCACATGTCAGACCGCTGGCTGTGAGTGCATTCTTCAGCAGTGTCAGTGTAAAAGACCGCACCAAGTATCGGGAAGCGCATTAGCATGATCGGTAATTTGGAGAAAATGAAAGTACAGATAATGGGAATAGTCAAAGACTTACAAAAGCGGGCAATGCTCGAATCAACATAGTGCCCACATAGCGCACAGGATTATCAAACGGAATTGAGCAAGTACCCATTTCGAGATATTTTGGAAGTTCTGAAACTAACCTTCATATAGCAGAGGATACTTGCTGTATTGAATACACTCACACCTGGTCGTCAAAATGAGTTGATTGACAGCCAACAAGCCTAAGTCCACATTGCAGGACTACCTAATATTGATGTGAACACAATTTCCAATTTGACACTGCTGTTGATTGAGTGATCCTTTCAAATACAAGAATTTAGACGTGAGTCGCCCCAGAATCCAGAATACAGTGATCACCAGCTACTCTTCACAACACAGGATGAACGGACCATTGTGACATATGGGATTCAAGTTTTGTGGCCGTTCTGAGACTGGACCCTGTGGATGTTGCAGTGGCATACAGTAACTTTGCATTATGTTATTATTGTCTGTAATAACATGCTCAGTCCTATGGATGGTGTTATGTGAACTATAGCTACGAACAAGCCTCAATGGATGCAAGACTTGTTCTTCATGGTGAAGTTAGCACAACAGAAGCTGTCCACATATTCTGGTGAATTGACTCCAACAACTGGTATGCTTGTCATTTGCACGCATATGCTCCATTGTTTCCGCAAGTTCCGATTGTTTAGAATGGGAGACAAAGGAATGGATGTTAATCCTGAGGACAATACTTCATATACTACCCAATACCAATAGTCATTTCTGAAGTATGTGGAGAATGAAAACTGTGCTATATATTGATGTGTGCAGGACATTAAACCCCCAAAAATACCAAGCAACAATTTCTTCCCCTCCACAATGGCTTCAGCATCCAGTACATCCCCCATTGGTGCATATTATTTGTTCTGCGAAGATGAAGAATACGTACCCCCTAAACATGAGGCCGAAACAACACCAGGATAAAGCGGTCATGCAGTTCGCTTATCGACCGCTGCCTGGCTCTATTTGAATTCACCACTTGAATCAACCAATAACTGTGGGCAAGCTGATCCAAAACTCAATGATTACCACTCTGACCGAATGGTTATTGGCAATTCATTCTGGACACCGGATATCTCCAAGTCGTGGCGCCACCAGGAGGAAACAGATTGAATGTATTCAGATCTTTCGAATGTGGCAGGCGAAATATTCTCACTAATCCGATGTGGTGTCGGAGAGGATGCCCGTTTTGCCCTTGGGCAAGAGGTTATTGGGTAGAGGGCATCGAATGCCACAGGAAAGACCATTCGCAAATGCCTCATTGTACGGCAGTTAGCTCAGGCTAACAATGGCATATTTGCTGGCAATGACTGAGCATTGGATACCATGAACACAGAACACAACTCCGAAATGAAGCGAGTGGCGGAGGATTGAATGTTCACAGACAGGCCACCATACTTAATGTTTTGGAGATGTGGCCAGGCAGCCAAAACCTATGTGCTACCAAGAAGGAATCTTGTACTCAAAACAAGCAGATGGCAGCCATAGGATAGATTTCGGATACTGAAGAGATTGTCAACGCACCCTGGTCATGCTTTCAACATGATGCTGCTGCTGCATTTCAACTGTCTGATAGATCCCCTTTGCCCCAACCTGTGTCTGCGAATGACCTCTCTGGAGCATGTACTCAAGTATTAAATATCTGGCAATTCAAAAGAAACTACCTACATCCATTGGAGAGTGATGAGGATAGTGCACCTGAAAGCATTTCGTATACATAATATTGCCTCAACTGGAATGGTGACTTGAATAATTCAACTGGCAGCATAGATGATTGCGAGACAGACGATGAATTTGACATGGAGCTGGCTAACGACATGGAGGATGCAGAAAGCCCAGAGCTGCGTGATGGGAGTCCCATGCCAAACGTTCCCAGATTGATTTGGCCGGTACAGAAGTCAAATAGAATGGCTCCAAAGAGGTTGGTGATGGCCAATCCAATTCAGATCACGAGCAACAAGAGAAAGATGAATAAGTATGACGGAAAGTAGCCGTATGTTGCACTAGGTTCTTTGTGTTGCATGACTGAGAGTTCCATTGAGAGATATATTGTGGGAGAATGGTAAGGAGTCGCATGTGAATATTGGTGGATAAACAGCTGTCTAGCAGGCACAATGTATCATTTAGCAAGATGAGTAAATGGAAATAGAAAGTGAGCGAACAGTGCAAGAATATTACGTGGCTCGGCTTTGCCATAGGGCCTATTCTCAATCAGTCAGAAATGAAATCAAGATATTTATATTAATATTATTACATTCATCGATGGAATCAGATTTTAAATATACAATACTTTAACAGGAGCAATAAAGGAGGATCAATTATTTTTGGTCTTCTAAGTACAGTAATTGACAAGTGATTTGGTAGGAGTTATGCATAACCAACATATTGCCAGCCTTTAAAGAGAAAAGAGCAAGCAACACAGCTACTGCTCCATTCAGAGATTGAATGTCAACAGAGCGTTAACAATTTTCCACTTTGCATCTTGGGTAATCTACTTTCTGGTTTGTTGCAGACATTCATTCATGAGGTATTGACGACCTTTTGGGGCAATAACAGCAGTGATGCACTCTCTGCCCCATTTTAAAAATGAGTGTCAACAGAGTGTCAACCATTGTTGGTTATCTAGGTCAGCTAATTGAAATGTGATGTGGTAGAGGTTATAGATAATGAATGTATTGCCAGCCTTTGTAGGCAAAAGAGAAAGGGACACAGTTACTTCCCCATTCTATGATTGAGTGTCAACAGAGCGTCGTAAACATTTGGCTTGGCATCTTGGGTTATCTAAATGACAACTGGTTGCAGACATCCATACATACTGTAATGGCTGCCTTTAAGAGCAAAAACTGAACTGAAAGGCTCGCTGCCACATCCTGAAATTGAATGCCAATGGAGCATCAACAATTTTTGGTATTGCATCTTTTCTAATCTTCATGTCACTTTGTGGCAATAATACATATATAAAGTAATTGTCGCCTTTTTATGCATAACAGTGCATGATATCTTTATTACCCAATCATGAAAATGAGTGTCAACAGAGCGTTAACACTTGCTGGACATGCATGATGTGTAACCAAGGAATTGTGCAGATATTTGAGTACATAACTGAACTATTGACTGCCTTGACAGCCAAAAATGCAAACTATACAAGGAGAAACACAGATTCCAACATAATCGATATCGCTAACTTCAAATCTTGCAAAATGTGATTACATGATATAGAATCACTGATTTTGGTAAGGCACTATTATCATGAAGCCAAAACAAGAGCATTATATGAATATTCAAATGGACCCGTTGGACAGCAGACTGACAACCCACGTGATTCAGACAAGTTGGAAGAGTTCCATCGAACTGTATCCAAATTGATGATTCTGGTTTATTCACTGCCCGGACTGCCAATTTGGCCACAGGTCAGTTTCAACCCAGACCCAGACTGGAAGCTGTAGTCTGAAACCGTTGGTAGCACTAGTCTTGCCAAATGCTTCCCCCCCCACACATTCCACTCCAACAAGCTTCCTATGATTCTTTGTATTTATTCGATCCGGGGTACATGTCAGCTCCGGTAGCTAGGTGTCTATAGTTACATTATCGCGAGTATCATCAGGTGGTGGTTTACAAGGTACATTGTTAATAAGTCGATCAGTTGTTCATTTGCTCTTTGATCGCCATTCAGCTGCACCCACTAAAGTGAAACCACAATCAGTCTGGTTGATATCAGCCAGCAGTTGCTAGAATTCCGTCAGCTGATTGCCCTCCAATGAACAATATTGGCTGATATTGCTGATAGTGCGCCTCGAGCTGAATTTCATTGAATACTGTCTGTTGCCAAAGCTGCAGTTGTAATTACTCAAGCAAGTGTTAGCAATATTCTAGATATGGTCAGAGACCACCTATTAAAATGACTCTCGATAATCGTTAAGAGGGTGATTTGGAGCCTAAGGGATGCTAGCTCGAAAGCAAGCTAACTCAGGTTAGTATGTCACATTCATAGCCACATCACACTATGCTTAATGCTGCGAAGAGGTAGAATAATGTCACCATGCAATTAGTTTTCTTTGTAAACCAGAATTTTTATATCATATCCTACCCATTAACCATGCTTATTTTCTGCTGTAATTTATTAGCAGAGAACAGAAGGTTTCTTTTGTCATTATTGCAATCTGCTTAGATTTGTGTTCATCAAGTGCTACTGCCATCACAATGGGCCATATGGTTCACTTCTGCTGAATTGTGATCAATACCTATGCTTGAGTCTCCGAGCAGCTAATAGTGATAGTAGATTGTCTTACAGAATCCATCGGTGAGTTCATAGATAGCTGGATGCCCCATAATGATGATTGAAACCTGATATAGTAGCAGGATGTTTGCTGTAGTAGAAATGCAGAACTGGTGCATGGATCCTACGAATAACAATAATATGTTGACAAGGATCTCAATGAAAACTAATCACTCTTGCTGCTCGACTCACAGGTGTGCTATTGAATTAGGTTGCAATGTTGTACATGCAAAGCTTATGTGAAATATCTCTAGTCGAACAAACCAACCATAAACTAGATATCATTCATGTTGGGTTACTGGCAATGTCTGAACTTATTTCTTCTATGACCATTAGAGTGATGAAACTCATATGAAGGTTAGTATCTATCCAATATCATAGTATACATATTCGAGCATTTCTACAGAAAGACAGAATGTGTGTCATTACGGTTTCTTTTTCTACACCAGACTTGGTGGGTCACATGAATAGTGACGTACCACAGTTCGTGACACCAGAATGTGATATAAGATGTAGTTCATTCTGCCGATTGTCACTGCTATCTACACATTACTCAACTATACCCTGATTGATTCTGCATCACATCTTTCGTCTAGAGCAGTTTAGTATAATTCTTGTCCAATAAGCCTGATGAAGAATAGATATCCACCAATGACAGCAATTAAGGCTCCCTTGGGTGGCTTATTTGCTGCACAACTACACGCAGAGGACAACTTAGGATGGTCAGGTAATAGTTCACAAACTGCTATCCACAAGATAGTCCATTTGGGAAACACACCCATCAATTTAGTCTGCTGCAGAGGTACAGTTACTCACCTTCATAGCATCTATTTCCAGGTGCTCTGCAGTTGTATCACTCCTCACCATTCACCATGACACATTGCTTGAACTGAAGTTCCAGTACAAGTGATGTATTTCCAAGCTGTAAACGACTGTGGCATAGATGGAACATCCACCCAGGCAATGATGGCAAGTCTCAAATGTTCCCCCATCTGGAGTATTGAGGATGAGAGCTATCATCTGCAGCTTCACCTTGAGTGCCTCCACGGCTGCCAGTAAACAATGCTGTATGTTGGCAAACATCTTACAGCTCTACTACACGAGAACCTACTCTCCATGTACCTGGTGAATACCAAATAGCCTTCCAACTGTAGGAGTCTACCTGCCAGCAGCTCTGTGGAATTGATATATTGTCGGAATTATGGATGTATCCCAATTACCTGAGCTTTGCAATTATAACACTAATGTAGATGATTAGAGTAATAATTTGTCATACCTGAACAGGGTAGAAGGAAATTCCCCAAATACCCAAAGCAAACCGAATTCAGCTTGATGTAATTTACCCTGAGCATGGGGTAACCCAACTATATGACATTCAACAAGCTGAAGAAACTCTCAGTTTCTGGGTTTCTGGAGAAAAAGTAACATCGCACTATGTAATGATAGAACTAATTGAGACAGCCTTGAGATAGATGTCTCTGCAATGAGACAATCTTTGCTCAATTTGTCAGGATATTCAAGAACTGGGTACCATTAGCTAAGTCTTATACAGCTTATTTGATTTAATGACAGTACTTTGCGATGATTGCTTTGAGGTGGGCCATTAACTATCCAAAGTTGTCGGTAAAGCAAAGGCGAAGTGTTAAGAAATACATAACGGATCTGCATGATCATCCAAGTACAAAAGTGACAGGAAACCCTGCAAAGTTGCCAAATTCAACATTCATTGCTGTGATTCACTGTATCAAATGGCAATGATTACCTTACATCCACCAATCCACCCGAAGCCTTGTACACAGATCTGTGGAACAAGAGGTAGCTGCTTGAGTCCGTCATTAAACATGAAGACCCAGAACAGTCCAATTTTCTAGAATCAACCTTCAAGTGCACCTTGGAGCAGGATGAATTGGACAAAGAGTGTATGGGATTATACAAACATGGGCAAATGATGAATGACTCTATTCATGGGCAGTTTCTGTACAACAATTGTCTTTGAAAAGCTTTCAAGTTGAAACTGGAATACAATTTGAAGATATGGTTGATAGAAATGAGAAGAGTAACAGGGAAGAAGATTGCTGAGCACATAAATAGATGCATAAAGATAATCCCTGCTACTTCAGCAACAGTGCATATCAACTATTAATTGCACTGCATGGAAATGCGCACATGAGCAGCTTGTAGTAAGCTTTCTGTGGACCTTTGTGTGATGCGCACTCTATTCTCATGCATGGTTGAATCATACACATCTGCGCGTAGAACCATGGCACTATATACTGCATGCAGTCAACTAACCTCAGCCACATGTGACTACTGATACGCTTCACTGGTGCTGACATTCATGATGAACATCTTGCATGGGATCTTCTGAGCATGCTGGAGAGTCTGGTTGAGAGCCCCATTGGGAGCCTGATTGAGAGCCTGATTGAGAGTCCAATTGAGTGTCCGCTTAAGAGCCTGCTTGAGAGCCTGCTTCAAAGCTGCGCTTAACAGAGCTGAGCATCAGCCTTCCCAGTGGAATTTTTGGGCCGATTGAACTCTGAGTTTGTGCAAGCTTTGGCCAGTGGAACGCATAGGTTTGTTGATGCTTTGTCATTGATGTCGACGTTGCCAATCTGCTTGACTAAGTTCTTTCAGTACCATTACTATCACCATCGCATTCACCATCAGGCCTGGACTGAGTGCATGCACAGATGTCTAAAAACGACGGAAACCTGGCTGCAGATTCCGCTGGGAACAGTGAGTCAGAGATCTTGTTAACCTGAGATCCAATTGTCATCCATTTCTGCAAAATCTAAGACTGCAATTGTCAACACCATGACCTTGAGGCATTGTGGGATTCTGTTATGGTGGCCGTGGCAATAATCAGGTTCAGACAACAAGATCGACTGACATCAGAATTTTGTCCAATACATGCTGCATGCAACCTGCCACCCACCAGACACCTCATACCGTCCACCGCCCACCATACACTGCCTGCCAGACACCACCAGCCTCACACCTTCTGGTACCGGCCATCTGCTACCCAGCAAGCCTCTGAATCAAGCACTCCAATACATATATTGGATCATACAGTCCAGTGAGTTTGGGAGCGTCTCACCGCTTGAGAACGTACTTGGGTGCATAGAGCGAAGAAGGCAGGAAGTGTCATCCAGTGCAATTGAGTGTGTGCTTCAGCGGGTGATCGGGAGTGTACTTGAGAGTGTGTTGCGAGCACATTTGGGAGCGTACAGTCTACCCGACTGGGAGTGGGCCATTGAGAGTGAATGGGATCATCCTTGAGAGCATGCCTGCAAGTGTACCTGAGAACGTACTTGGTGAACTTGGGAGCATACTTGGAGTGTAGTTGGGAGTATCTTAAAAGGTTCCTTGGGAGAGTATAGTCAAACAGGCTGAGAGTGTGCCATCGAGTGCAACTGTGAGTGTCCTTGAGAGCATGCCCAAAAGGGTACTTGAGAACATAGTTGGAGGTGTACTTGAGGCATTCTGGGAGGCGTACTTGGGAGCGTACTCAGACTGTACTTTGGAGCATCTTGAGAGCTTACTTGGGAGTGTCTATTCAAGCAGAATGGAAATGTGTCATGAAGTGCAATTGGGAGAGTACTTGAGAGTATTCTCAGGAGTGTGCCTGAGAGCTTACTTTGGAGACTATAGTCAAATAGACTGGGAGTGTGTCACCAAGTGCAATTGGAAGTGTAGTTGAGAGTGTGCTTCGGAGCATTCTTGAGAGTATTTTGAGTACATAATCGGGTGTGTATAGTCCAGCAGGCTAGGAGTGTGTCATCATGTGCAACTGGGAGTGTAATTGAGTGTGTACTTGGCAGTGTGCTTCAGAGAGTCTTGAAAGCTTCCTTCGGAGCATGCAATGAAGTGCATTGGACAGTGTTGTTGAATGCAGCATGATGTACAGTATCAAGTACCCATAATCCCATACGTATCATAGTAATCAACTCAACGCACAGATCCATACAACCTATTAGTGCCATGCATCCAATATGCTCTGTTTTACAGTCCCAGAAACAGTGTAATTTCAACTTACTCATCTTGTAATGACATTTTGCCCGGTGTAGGCATGTAAAAGCTTGATTTGCCCCTCTCCCAACTATTAAACATTGACTTTGTAAGGTTCTAAACAGTGTGGAAGAGGGGAGGAACTGGAGATTGGTGGGCATGAGAATGATACTTGTATTATTATAAGTTCCAATTGCAAGAATAGAATTAATTGTATTCAATACATATATATTCATTCCAATGCTTGTTTATCTATAAAACATCTAACCTTGCAATGATTTTCAGAAGTGCCAGAGTATATGCCCATCTGCCCAGCTAACATTGGAGCAACTGAAAGAAAATATTGCCATACAAACATCGCATACAAAGGTGCAAGGCAAGTATGAAAGCTATCACAGGATGGTGAGGAGGTCTTCGATCAAGATAATTACAGTTCAGTATTAACCACTATTCTCAATCCAATTCACAACTAAATTGAACATCAGCGTTTTAATATGGCAGTCTAACTGCTGAATGCAAATCAAATTTGCCAATTGATTGCTGACTGAGTCCCTGGCAAGAAGTATTCTTATCTAGGTCTACCTACAACTAACTTTCTGCCACTCCAGGTTTGGGCAATATCGTTCATTGTGAAGGGACGGGTTTGGGATTCAGACATCCGAGGAGTGCTTGCAGCAGAAACAATAGGTCTTGACAACATGTTGAACACAGTGGCAGTGGCTATGATACTCAAATTGGTGACCAAGATGGTAATTATGGGGTTTCTGCTGTCAATTGTGTGGTGTAATACCCTTAGAGAGTGGGTAAAGGTAATGTAGATTCACTATTCTGGGAATATCGGTGAAGAATGGGTGTGGTATTCATTGCGCAGTCTGAATTAGTTCCATACTACCCCTTAGTAATATAGACAACTTCTCCTTCTGGGCATTTAGTGGGTATTTCAGCACTTGATCTAATTTGGGTCATCATAGTGGTTAGAGTGGGAGAGTATTTCCGGATTGTCATCAATGAGATGATATATGCAACTGATTTCAAACATGTGACCATGTTGGACATGGAGTAGGTGAATCTTATTTATGAGGATCTGAATACTGGTATTGATGAGCTCGAAAACAGATGGAATGTCAACCTTACTTTAAATAATATCTGAACATCCAGATCGAAACCATCAAGTAACAGCTAGCTCTCATACTGTGTATAAAGTGTTTCGATTGCTGATGTCCCATCAGCACAATACTCAAAACAGAGTTGGTTGTCAAATTGTGATTAACACAAGATGTGTATTGACACAACAAGTCACCGCAACGCTGGGATGCTGTTAACAATATAACTGGTGATATCAGACGATGTGACTGTATTCAGGTGTGCCTGAAGATTCACGAGATTACACTGTAATGGAAAATAATACCGCAGAGACACTACATTGTGCAGTGTTGAATTTCATGCATGCAATCGAGACTGCAGATGAAGAAGCCTTGGAGGACAGGGCTGACTGGCTAACATAGATTGCCACGTACTGGGCGAAAAGAAGGTCATCAGAAATGACGATTGCCAATTGCAAACCACTTTATTAAATACTGAACAAGACTCCATGCCTTGCTGTTCTGAAGTTCACTGAGGAAGAGCAAGCAAATCTGAAGATACAGGTGGAATGGTACACAATACAAGGTGATACAAAAGCATGGAGGGTTCATAGATACTGGCTAGCAAGTTTATCATTAGTGTAGAAAATACCACAGATCACAATGATATTTTAGAACAATGGGACATTTAATGGCTATTCAATGTGTGGGAGGATTCTCTGATTGTTGGATTGCGGAAAGGGACAATTCTGCCGATGGTTGTCAACACACCTGTGGAGTATTCCGAATCTGACCAAAATGGCACCTCAAATGCACCACTCCTTCCAGAAGGACAGTGCAATGAAAATTCACTCACCAGTGCATGCTCTGCACAACAGGCTGGGCTCTTTTGCCCTCTTTCTGGCCAAGTTCGTCATTTAAACTGGTGGCTAACCTAGTATATTGGGGATCATGTGGATGTATGGGACATGTAGGCAGAAATGGGCGACAATGAACACGCTGAAATGCAGCTGAACTTCCAGTAATCACATAATCCGTCTGCATTCGTAACTACAACTACAGTGGGCAGATCATGTTCAAATCTTATAGCAGGTAACCCTGCAGTAGTAACTCATAAGTTCTGGGTAATGAATAGGCAGCACCAGATATTTGCACAAGATGTCTAGCAAGAGCAAAACAGAGTTTCACAAATATGATTACTGAATATACATCCGGGTGGCTATGACAACCACCCTAGTAATCATTACCAACACTCTTGAGTGGTACAAATGGAAGGCCTGTACAGCTTGATGAATCTACAAAACATGATGACATCCAGGATTCACTGGATGCTGATGTCTTGTAAGGACCATACAACATGGCTGATGGAAACTTGACACACATTGCTGTCTCAGAAACCATCATCTTAGACTGCTGGGACAGTGAATTAAGGTACTCCTTTTGAGATATTCAACTAACCTAGTGTTTTTAACTAATACAAATAGTCAAAAATGGTCATTTGTAAGGCACACTCTACTGGATAAATCAATCTCTCCTCTCTGGCATTTTGAACTGAATCAAAGTTCTGATGATGAACAAGTTGTTTCCAAAACCAGAAATTGCTGGGGTGGGATTTCATTGGTACTCTTAATTCTTATTAATTACAAATATGGGATATAGTTAATTGAGAAGCTACAATTATATATTCCAGCCTTGCCAATCTCATGACACATAGCATAAGTCTAATGATGGGATGAAATTCAGCAAAAGGCTACCGATCTTGTGTTAGTTTGACATTTAAGTCACACCAGAAAGTTTAATCCTGGTATGAATGTTGTTTCTGAAAAAAATGAAAGCAGGAAAATTCAATAACTTTGAGGTGTACTGGAGAATCCTTGGTACATATCGTTAGGCTCAACCTGACTGATAAAGCACTTCATATATGCCGAATACATTTGACAATACTGACAGTCTAGATGATATTGGGTATTGGTGTAAGTATATGAAATATGGATTTGCTAAGTCATGGTTGAGCTACAGCTCTTGCTAGCATATAATTAAAGTTCAGGTACACCAGAAAATAATTAGCTTATGTCTAAAGTGTTGTTATGACAGATTTAGCACTGCATATTTGCATGTTGAATTTTGCAATAAAACCTATCTAGGTGATATTGTGTACCTGCATCACAATATAAGACCCAGCTAGTTGATTGATGGCAAAGCTACTGTATCCGCTGGTATATAATCGAAGTTCAGATTCACCATAGAATCCTTGGCAGCTGTCTTGAATCTCATCAACACTGATCCAGCACTGACTATACACCCATCTTCTGTGGCAATTAATATTGAGTACTTAGGCTAGTATAGGAGACATGTCTTGCTTATTTGTGGTGATGCCACAGCTTTTGCAGACAGATGTTACAAGTTCAGATACATATCAGCTCTGTATCTGGGAAAGTCTGTTGATGAGATACAGGTTACCTATTAATAACTCAGCTGCAGCTTCCAGTGCAGGGTATTTCCTAGCCTATTATCAAAGTTCAGACACAACTGAAATCTGCATTTCAGTTCAGTACGAGTTTCTTGAAATGGTATGAAGTCATCTGAAACATGCTGCGATTTATTGTGGATGTTGTATTCCAGCGCAAGTATGCCTCACCAGTGACAAACTAGCCACTGAACTACTTCTACCTAGTCAGTAGTGTAGTTGATATTTTCATTTTATTTATGCTCATCTTGTGTTCTTAGACTTTGAATCAGCAGAAGCAGCAAATACAGCTCACTAACCAAGAAGTCACTATACATTTCGAGCTAGATGGCTGATCCTCTTGGGCTCAGCTGATATATGAATTAATCTGACATTGGAATGTAACGGCCACCATCATAAAGGTTTGAACTGTATACTCCATATCAATTTTCAAATTGTGAATAGTAGCCACTGTATACTGAACTATCAATGAAGAGCTATTGCCATTTACAAGCTCACTAAGCGAGACCCTGACCAAGTAGTAGGTTTCGTACCTTACGTTGGAATGCTAAAATTGCATCTGCAAGTTTAAACTCTATTAATGAGGTGGAGCTTCAGCACAACAACCTTAAAGACAGATTCTGCTCTGGCCCTGTTCAGATGGCAGTCCGGCAACTCCCACTTGCTCCATGTACTATACAGACCCCAGATGGACAATGTACTGAATGCATTTGTTGCAGACTTAACAGAATTTTAATGAGATGTATATTCATGCTGCTAAAACTCATATCTGATATTGATTATCTGAATCAATTTCCAACAAGACAGATTCCAAAGAGAGAATTTTAAAAACTCAAGCTGAGCAAAGACAGCATCTAAGAGTACAATCAACTCTTGGAACAGGATTAGCCTGCCATTGCAGTCTTTGAATGGTATCCAACAATACCATTCAACCTTCAGTACACCACAATTCTGCTGAACTGCATGTGCGAAATCATTCCTCTGCCCACTGTGACATGTCACCTCACTGTGGATTCATATCATCATTGTACATACCATTCTATACCAAAATATATTTTTACCGAACCTTCTAGTAGTAAGACTTATAATGAATCTCTTATTCAATAGTGTAAAATTTACAAGATACTACACACATTATTCAAATGTGAGTGAGTATTCATTAGCCATTTGTTACCAGTCTTGGCATTGACAAGTAATTGAATCAATAGGATCACCCCTGAAACATTCATTATATCTTACTATTCTTTCTCTTTACCTGTGTCTTTTCTTTGTGGACCATATTCTCTCCCTCCTCTATTAAGTGCAACTTTTTTGCGAATGTTATTCCCCAGACATAGCCCAGATGACCCCTTGAAAGGGATGTTATGCTTATAATATTGTCTTATAGACTACTAACACTGCAGCAGCATCCTGAAACAATAGAATATCATAAATATAGATGTGTTATTCTGGCCGATATACCGCATATGGAGATTTATATTCATTTTCTGTTGTTAACACACTCTGTATGAAAGCTTGCAATATAGATGTCACTCAACAGATTCCAAATCTGCCGAATACTGGAGGCACTCACTGCGGTACGAATGCTATGTGATAAGGTCACCAGAATCTCTCCAACTTCTAGGAGTAATTACATTCTTCAGAGAAGATATAAGCGCAGCTACATGTTCCCATTGAGGTTCACTGTACATCATTTGGGCATTATCTAGGGTTGCATAATGATACATGTGATGTAAATGTCACAAGAATTCTACAGGTGTATCCGGTTGAGGTGTGTCTGGTTCTATTATATGTGTATTAGCTTAAACCAACCTCCAATTTGTACATCCATACATAGTGTTTTTGATCGGAGTGTGACCATTTGCCATTCGAAATCTGTCTATTCTCGTGTACCTGACAACATCCTAAACTTCAATACTAGGCAGCGATCACTGATATATAAATGAATAATTGAAGATATCTCTTTTGAATCTTTTCAATGTGCACCAAGAATTACTTCCTCCTGAACCTTGTGTAACTGCTCACCCAATATTCCCAACTATTGTATTGCACTGAATGATATATTTAACAGTTATATTCTGTTTCCTATATTCCCCAATTTCAATCATTATTACAGTACACGGCATCTACACCCAGCTAGGTAACGAATCCTATTTCCAGAAGATTCAAGAAGCACACCTTGAGAGAGCACTAACATTTCAAAACACAGCAAATTATGATTGTCCATGAAATGTTTCAATTTGTACGCTCCGCTTTCGTGCATTCTATTGTGCATAACAAATGACTCTGATGTCATGTATGCACCAGAATGATAATACTGACCAGGTGTGTGGTGAAAATGAAAGTAAGGACATTTGAGAGTACACCGGATCATTGCACAGTAAAGATGATGATTTGCATTTCCAATTTGATGTCCCACATGTAGGCTAGGTGGGCCAGGATAAGTCAATACGAACAACAAGATATCCATTGCCCAACAACTGCAGCCATGCTGATAATGTCATGGTATGCCCTCTGCTGTCAAATTCCTGGAATCCAACTGAGGCAATGGCACCACTATAGTTTAAATGCAAAAAGTTGACCCTCATCAACAAATTCTCCTAATCTGATGATGTACCACCCATCCAGACTCTCCTGCCACCCAAGTCTAGTAGTGATCACAATATTCTACAATTCAAGGCCAGTGGACATCAGAACATTCCCCAACACTAAAAGGCCACTTTGCAGTGGTGAAATGATTTATTTATGCAATGGTATTTACCAAAACTCCTTGCCTACTATTATTTAATGAGAAGTACTGGATGGTTGAAGATTGGAAACTAGCAATTAAAGCTTAAAATTGCCAACAGGCATTAGCAGATACTCCTGTAGGTACACCATCTGTGTGTTAATTGCCTGGTAATGCAGCATGCAAAATACATCTGGAAACATGTAAAGTTGCAAGTTTTGAATTCTGTATAATCCTCTTCGATCAGACTGACAATATTCACTATACCTCAAAATGTACACAGTCAAAAATGAAGATTAGTACCACTTCAGAACAGTTGGTACAAGGGGTTGGTCGAACTGTTGTCAGTAGTCACTTGTTGGATGTTGGCTCCGAAATTGAGTTCTGGACTTATGTTATGAAGCTTCTGTTTGATGATGCTGATCAATCAACAGATCTGGATAATAAGAACTCATAGTTCAACCCGATGGAAGCTCTGGATGTCATTTACCATCAATCCTTTCTCACCACCAATAGCTTGGGGTGCCAGCCAACTATGTTATAGTACTTTGAACGTCTCACTCTGCAACCTGTGCTGCTGGTGCCTACAGCCAGTCATTGTGAGCTGTTAGAATATGCCAGTGGAACAATGGACATGGTTATATATTCTTCTGACTATAGTTGAAGCACATTTTGGGCATCCCCGTCAATAAATTTTGCTGTGGGATACTACTGCACTCATCAATTACCCATTGGTGGGCCACTTCATGCCTTTTGCCCCATGCAGCACAATTCTGCCAGGATAGGCTTTCCTCATGTCCCCATTGGCACTACATTGCCCTAATGGACAGTGTTCTATTTTGTTCTACAGTAAATTCTCGCTTTTTCAGTTCTTCTGAGCATTAATGGGTGCTACTCAATCTGTTCTATTAGAATCAGCACTTTACTAGGTCATTCTGCAATCAATGCACCCCGTTCAACGCTGCACAGCCGGGATGGAAGCACCTCAATGACCTCCAGTTCCCATTTGCCTGGATTGTAGCACCAATTCTTTATTATGCACTGCTTATCCTCCCTCTGAGGTGGCCCACCGCCAGTGGGATACACTTCACAATCACCATCACACCTGCTTTGTGATGATTGGAGCACCTCACTTTGTAAAATGCTTGACACCCCACTATTTTAGTGCTTCTCTGACGGTATCAATACTTCTCTGCTGGGATAGCTTCTCCTCAATCCCTGTCAGCACTCCTCAGCAAACATTGGCTCTATTCTTCTTTATTCTGCTCTCCTTCAACACCTTCTCTGTACTTCTCAATTTCACCCAGCACTCCCCATGTGACGCTCCTTTATTGGTAGTAGTTGCTCCCCGTATTCATTCCAACATAACATATTGCCTTTCAAATACCAATTTTGATTTAACGCTAAAAATAATGCAATTACACCAGGATTACATATCATGAATGAAGCCAAATGGCATCGGAATTCAATTGTATCCAATCGCGAAGTACAAATGATCAGTACCTGCAATTAATACTTCCAGCTTAATTGGACTGTTGATAAACTGTACAGATCAGCTTTCATCAGCCATGATGGGATGGGAGAAGTTGCAGATACCATTGATACGATGTTTGAGTATTATCTGTCCATTGCTTAGTTGGGTAATTGCTTTGGTGTACCTGCATCTAGGTTTGGATCAGTTGACTATTTTTCAGGTTCCTCAAAGTTGGAAGGGACAAAATAGAATATTGAACCACATGACAGCTTGCATCAGTATGATTTACAAGTATTAATTAACAATAATCCGTGCATCATATATGCAATTGAGGGTACGAGATGCATAAGTGCATCTGGTGAGTCTCCGATAACCCCTGCAGACCTCCAAATGGAGTGCCGTCAGAATCCGGACATTCTTCAATCTTTATTTGATATTCCCGGATCGCTAAAGCAATACTGCCACATGTACCTGGAGTACTCTTTCGTGCTCTGACATATTCCTAAACCTACTACACTCACCCTCATGGTAATTCTGTACCAGGTATTAGTGTTCTAAGTTGCTCTGAAAGCCAGCTGAAATGCCTTCCCACAGTCCAATTCTCTCCTAGAATTGAAACTTTTCAGTTTACACTGCACATCCTCTCCCATACTGCTGGAGGTGTCCAGTTACTAAAATACATTTTACAGATGTGAAAAAACATCAATATTACATAAACCCAAAGGAAAGATACCCACATAAAGAAAGAACATAAACCCACAGGAAACGCATAAACCCAAAGAAACAACATAAACCCAAATAAAAAACATGTACACTCTTACTGCTTGCAAATCAGCTTGTTTCTGGCTCTCTCTATATATGTATTACTGTGCCCAAGTCCTTTTGTGAAGTTCCAGAGAGTGCCAAGCCAACAACCAATCAGACTATCTCCATGGAATTGGGTGTACAGCATCTGAAATTTGTTGCTGGAGATCTATAAACAACTCAGGGTTGGCGTTTGATGTTCATTGGTGGATAGTTAGGCTTGGTTACATATTATAGTCGCACAGTATCTTGATTACCTTGCTTCATCACCAAATACATTCCTACAGTCTAGCTCGTGGCAAAGTAAATCTACATAGCAGCTCACATATTCTTCATTCTTGGTGAGATTGTGCAAATTACATTATTCACTGTTTGGAATGCAATACACATTGTGGAATATATGTCATATCGGAAAAAGTATTGTGGGATCCACAGCATACCAAAAACTCAATGTGTATATCCTGAAAACAGGACAAGACAACTGTCGAAGGTGTATCAAAGTGGTATTCTGCTGAGCTATTGAAGGGAATGCATAAACAGAAAACAAAAGCAATTCCTCCAATAATAACAATCTCTCTTGATATACTGTTTGTCTGTACCCTCAAATCTTTCTTCATGATTCCATGTATCCTCTCAATCATTGTTCATGACTTACACACCACCCACTGATGGCTTATCACCAAAACCGTGCCACCTCACCCCATGTCACAACACCTCAGACTGCTTATATATGATCCTGAATAATAATTACACTAATATATTGCATTCTCATGCCATACCCACATCCTGTAAAGTCTGTGCCCTTCCCTAATACCAACTCCTACCTGTAATTCCCAAAAGTATTCATATCCTAATTACATAGCAATACTCACCAACCCAACCAATAAGATGAACTGAATTGCTGCTCAGCAGTTTCGTGACTCTGCACCATTGAATTGGTCGGCTTCGCTGGGGTTGTACCGGCACCTTTGTTGATCAGAGTTGGTGGAATGGTACCTGCCGCTTCAATGGTGAAAGTTGCCAGATCAGTACTTGATTCTTATTCAGTGGGAGTTAGCATGACTATACCAGCCTCATCTTCAGCAAGAGTATTGGCTCCATCCCCAGACCCATCCTTGGCCAGATCCATCTGAAGCACTCCAGTGCAACATCCATCTTTTCCCTGTTCCAGTTCAGGTTTCCTGGTTGCTGGGGTTAGGGGTGGTAGTATCATGCTCTGAGGATGTAATGGAGGTGGTATGGGGATATCATGGTTGGCAAGTAGTACTGTTGGTTAGACAGTATGTATTTGATCTGTGTGATTGTGATCATCCAAGCCAGGGTGATGATAGAGTATATTTACTATCCCCCAGTTCTGTTTCAGACCAATAGCTTTGTAGTCGAAGTGATCTTCCAACCAGTGGCAGCAACTATCTTACAAACATTGGGCTGCCTAGAATTCTCCTAAAGTAAACAGTTTGTACAATGTTGACTTCCAGTTTTGCTTGGTGTGGTAGTTGGCATCTGTACATTTGAGGCATCTCAGTGCCAAATGGGAATCTCTGGACATTTGGTTGGAAATTACAAATATCTGTAGCCACTTCTTACTTCTGTTGAAATTGCATATGATGTTGTGCAGTTCAGAATAGTGCAGCCATAGATCTTCTTACTGCTTCATTGAGTGTATCATCTACTACTGGGTAGAGCGATGGTGATTGATCATCCCACACAACATGGTGGAGCTATCAACATCCACCACATAGTGATTGTATCTATTATAGGTCAACTTTGTCCAGTCTTGATATCTTTTTGTCCAGTGTAATAGCCATGCACCGTCAACATTGACAGCATTCACTCACCAACAACGCTATTCATCTCGAGCATGCAGTGTGCATGGCCTCAGATGGCAAGACCCAAAGTAGTAATAAGAGAGCTTTCTGTAATAATCCAACTGGTGTATTCAAGCAGAAATCCCTACAGAGTTGTGACACAGCCTCTGATGCAAATTATATGAATGAAAAATCACCAACAATACTAGAGACCTCCAGAGAGATGGCAGATGTACTGTTTGCAGAGATGGTAGTTGGGGTCGTACGTGCTACTGTGGTGGTGGTAGTGGTGGTGGTGGTGGTGGTGGTGGTGGTGTATGCAGTAATGGTGACTGTAGTGGTGGTGGTGGTGGTAATGATAGAAGTGGTGGTGGTGGCGATGATGATAGTGGTGGTGGCAGTGGTAGTAGTGGCAGCCATGGTGGTGGCTGCAGTTGTACTGGATGCTGTGGTGGTAGCAGTGGTGGTGGTGATGTGCCATGGTGGGGGCTGCAGCAGAGTCGAGGTCTATTGGCGCATTGGTACCAGCCAAGAATGATTCATAATCCATTGAATTACAGAACACATATGCAAAATTGTGATTGCAGTAAATATTGCAGCAGGCTGTGGCTGTTTGTAATAATTGATATGGCAATACTGGGTGAGGTGGTGGGTGGGGAAAGAGAGTCGACTACGACAGTACAGCGGGTTTGTTGACTTTGAATCTTCGGAGGGTACAGCTTGATATCTACGTGCAGGGGTATTTTGGGTCAATTTCTTCTTAATTGAGTACAATGTGTTTTCTGATATCCCAGATTTGGTCTTCTCATATCTTGTTACAACATCTTTCGTTCTTCCTGGTTTGGGCTCCGCCTGTACTGTGCTGTTCAGAATGCCTTGCTCGTTGCTTCAGTTCTTCGTGGTGATTATTCTGCTGCCTCCGGTAATTGTAATTCCCTTTTATATCATGAGGTTAGTGGGGAGATATGGGAGTATGGTAGGAACTTTTCATATCACGTGGGTGCAACTCAGCCAATAGAAACATTTCTTCCCCCGCAATCTTGCAAATTCACTCGTTGGTATGATTTCAGAATTCCCCCTCCTGCTTCCGACTAAACTCGATTGTATGGTTTCTGTATTTCAAATTGAGTTCATTATGGTGCATCCAATGTTTCTCTTCCCTTGGCACCTCTTTCAGCAGTCTTTCACATGATTATTTGGACAGGTACTCTGCCAGCACCAGATGGGCAGTAATTTATTTAATGAGAATTTCCTTACAACCTGCCATTTGATCCTCTCATATCTACAATTCTTTCTTACAGTCAATTCACTCAATTCATTCTATACATCTTTCTTCTATTAATTTCAAGCCTGCTGCTGCCTTAGACATTAATTCCCATAACCCTTGCAATTACTCCAGTTGTGCAATAATCAGTGAAAGAATATCTTATATTCTGTAAATGCCTTCAAGGCAAGTGAAGTACTGCTTTAGTCTACTCCAATCTATCAGCAAAATGTATTTGGTCATTGGAAGCCTCCAGGAGTGTCTAATAGGATGTGGAGGGTAAACGTAAATGCATCAATTTCAGGAGAGTATTAGCCCCGAGGAAGGCATTCCTGCCAGTCTTCAGAGTAACTGGGATTTCAGCTAATCGGGACAGGAGTACCATGGGAGTGATTGTGATCGGATTGGGAACATCTCAGAGCACCGGAGAGAACTTTGGGTACAGCTGGGAAAGCTTGTGAGTGCTAGTATCATGTTTGGGAGCACCGATGACAAGCCTGGGAGCACTGCTGACAAGCCTGGGAGCACCTGGGAGTGCCAGCAGCAAGTCTGGGAGCACCTCGAATCACTGTAGAGCAGTCTGGGAAATATATCTGCTTAGGGAACACTGCTGGTGCACCTGGAAGTCATAGCTACTACTAATCATTCAACAATTTTTAGTTCTGCTTGTATTCTCATCTATGGATCTATGCATCTCTGTATCTATATAGCTACCAATCTACACATGATATATCTGGACTGGGTGCTGGCAGTGCTTGAGAGAAATTCGAGGTGCCAATGAAATTTACCACCAAGTGAACTCAGAGATACACTGCAAGGCCGTGATCAAGCGAGATAGGAGATGCACTTGGAGGCGGCAATTGAGCATAATTAGAGATACACTGGGAGGCCGAGATGAAGTATATGTAGAGATACACTCTGACATTATGTTCGAACGAGTTCAGAGTTACACTGGGAGACAGTAATCAACCAAGCTAGTAGATACACGAGGAGGCCATGATCGAGCAAGTTTTGGTAAGTACTTGGAGGCGGTCAATGGATGGTGCGCCTGCTACTGGGACTCTTGTCATAAGTTATTTAACTCACAACCATGGGAATATGACAAGCTGAGAATACATTTGAGCTCTCATGGAGAGTTTGGTTGATGGAGGTCGATTATGTACAATGGAACCCCGGAAGCTAAACCAACATTCAGGGGTCATCTCGTAACCATGCGAATGAAGAGAAGAAAAACAATGGTGGGTGGATACTGCACTCAGTGTACGCTGTCCTTGGTGTCAAGTCATGCTCATGGCATGGAGAAATAGACAGCGATGACTTCACTTTGTGTTCTGTGATGATCATAGAGTTGTTGACGAGAGCAAGAGAGATCGCCGATGACGATCAGAACTATGTATGGAATACAAGCCGATATGAGAAATCAGCAGTACAACTTGCGTGATTGTGTTGGAAAGACCTCGTGTCAGTGTTATTTCACGCCAGATCATGACTTGTACACGCAATATTGGGGAAGGCAAATTGACCCACACACGAAATTCTGTCAAGTCCTAGTTTCTCATGATGATTTCCCCCATCTGTTCTCATTTCTCTCTTGCTCATCCTGAACTCTACCATCACCTAGAAACACAACATTAAGTTATCCCTGTCTATTTCTCCATGCTATGATCAAGAGTCTACAGTGAGTAGAGCTTTCACTGAGTACTGCATACGCCGCATACTGCACCATCTGAAGGTTGACTGTCTTCTGCTCCTAGCTAGTCTTATCTCTTCATAGACCATGTTGTACTCAATTCTCTATATTCCCACAATTACGAGTGAACCAATGAATGCAGCTACAGGTTATGTAGTACCTCCCTTTACAACTACCAGCTCCAGATTGAGCGCCTCCAAGTGTATCTCTACACTTGCTCGATCAGGGCCTCCATGTACATTTCCAACCTGGCTTGATCACAGCCTCCAAGTGAATGTCCAAACTCGCATGACTACAGCCACCAAGTTTGCACAATTATGGCCTCCCAGTGCATTTCCATCTTCGCTTGATCACAGACAGCAAGTTCGCACCATCAGAGCCTCCAAACTGGTTCAATTATGGCCTTGAAGTGCATCTCACAGTTCACTAGATCACAGTGTTGTGAGATGGTGCAGCTCACAGGGAGACAGCCCATCATCAACACTCCACCACATCTCGCATGACATCCGCTGGGAATGCTTGAGAAAGAGCGGTTGAGGCTTGAAGAGGGTGAGAGGATATGAACGGATACCCCACCATGATGAACAACTCCAATTGCGTGGATCTATGAACGCTTTGCAAGAGTGGGTGAAGAACCACACAAAGTGTGTCAATCCATCAATGCTCAGCAGGAGTGTGAGACGAAGAGCAGGGAATGATAGAGTGTGCATTTGGTATAATGTGATGCTGTCTATCTACCCCAAGGTCTCCCAAATATATACTCTCTGTTGCTGACTCTGTTGTCACTGTATCCCCGTATGTCAACATATGGAGAGACATCGATGATACATGCCATCTTCTGATGTAACATATCTTGAGACTGTAAGAAAGATGCAAATGATACATCTAATGCCTTGTGGTTGTGGAATTGTATGAACCAGTACTGTGAGGATATGTCTCCAAGTCCTCTGTGGAGGTTGTTCAGAGGTCTCACCTGCACCAAAATTTGACTATCCTAATAGTCCAATCCCGTAGCAGCCTGAATTCACCTCCATTAATGCATGTACTTTCAGAAGCATCTGAGAATGCTCCTGTAGAGTCTGAGAGGTCTTTGCCAAGCTCCAGGGGGGGCTGGGAGCATCTGGAAGTACTTAGAAGTGCTGGTGAGGGCTACCGGAGAGTCTGGGAGGTTTGTGTGTGGCTTCTGGACTGATTTACATTTTGTTAATGCTTGGAAAACTCTGGTAAGGGTGATTTCCTCCACATGGAATTTGAAGTGGATTCAGACATGGGTGTGTAGAACACCATTTGGAACACACATATCTGACATTTTAGTAGGTTCATATAATAATGTATTCCAAAAATTGGCAAGTATCCAACCAGGGAAACCAGAAAAGATCCTGGCTCTACATAAGAACAAGATGGAGGAAATGAATGGTCAATATCCGAAGGCACCTGCAGCTGTATGGTGGGATATGGAGACGGTAATCAACAGTGAAAACTCGCAGCTGCTCATGTTCAACCTATATCTAAGTTCAGTAGTTTATCAATGGAACACAATCGATAGAAAACACACTGAATTCATTTCAACATTATGATCAGAATGGCAAACAGTTCGACACATGCATAGATTCTGATGATCAGCTGTAAGTCATAACAAAGATCACGGCAACTATACCTCTGAACTCTGACAGGTGACAGTGGCTTCTGAATAGCTCAGGGTGATACATTAACATTCTTACAACATGATGGTAACTATAATTATTGACTCTGACAACTGATGGTGGGCTCTGATAAGATCTAGATGATAACATGGAAATCCTTGGAAAAGATTACTTCTATTATATATAAGGACTGTGACAGCTGACGGTGCACTCTGTTAAGACCAGTGGAATAGTGTGAGAAACTTCACCCAGAATCAGGGCCACTAAGTGTACTAATTCTGACTGCTGATGGTGGGCTCTGATATGGTTAGGGTGATAACATGCAGAGCATCTGACATAGCTATGGCCACTATGCTGACAGCTGAGCCTGAGTTTTGGCAAGAGAGTGCGATCACATAAGTAGCCTCTGCCAATTTTGCTACAGTGCAGATCAAGTATTCTTGATTACACCATGTCATGTACAAACACTATCACAGTCACCCCAAGAGAACTTAGTTTGTATAGTAATGTAATGGGGTATGATAGAAATACCACCATAAGCTTACCATGTGTTATGAATTTGTTATCGGCATTACATTGAATGTGTCCGGCTTGATTTCCATTATGCGCCATTATGGCTGTTACATGAAACTACTGAAGGTTATATAGCTTACACTCAATTGCCGCAGGCAAAATAACTTTTTTCTGATGTATTGCTTCTCCATTACAATGAGCCTGTAACTCAATTCATTCAGCTGCAGCTTCCCCAGAACCAAGACATCTAGATACCAGCACTTATACAGACTATTTACAATGCTGTCAATTTTCTCTCAAACAATTTTACTATTCTTCAATCTTCAGATTCAGCTGGGATAACTTACCAATCAGCAGTGACTTTGAATATGTCATGCATTTTATTCACTTCAATTAGAATCATCTGCCTGGGCATTGTTGTATGTAGTAAATTCAGTACAATTGACTGGGATGATCAGGAATCCCTATCTAATAAGTCCTAATTGTGATCACAAGATGTGTATTTCTTCAATACACAATATATGTCTCACAACGACCATATTCACTCAGCTGTATTCTGCCAAGTGAAGTTACGATCGCTCACGTCAATATCTTGTAGTATTGCACACTATTGTGCTGGCGAGACAGCCAAACCCAAAGAATGCTTTTGTGATTCATTTAATATACCATTTCTACTTTTAGTCATCTCCAGCAATATGATAGATTTTCAAACAATCTATATACTAGAGGCTTTCCTACAATAGTCTCTCTCCTTGCAATGAGTCAAACAATAATTCTCAATCAAAGTTATTATTATAGTCACTGCGGCCTCTGTCAGGGCCACACTTGGTACTGGTGCATTAGGTTTAGAATACTTCATAATAGACTGTACTGATAGTATCTATATTATTCCTGAGTATATCTGCAGTGAGATTCCACATTCTCCAGGCAACTACCATTTTACTTATCACTTCAATGCATCTTCTGAGGCTTTCATGTGCATTTCCATTTATTGTGTTTCTTCTGAAACCTCATGACCATGTCCGGTATATGCAAGTTATCTTTTCCAACTAACTGTACTTTAAAGGATATCACCTTCATACTTGACCTCTTTGTCTTGTCAGCCTTAGTATAGATTTGATTGTACATCAACTTGGTAAAACACCTCCACTCACTATGGTGTGGTACTCCAGTTACATATTACTTGATGTATTCACATGTTACATTTATACTACTTCCAATTGCACTATCAGTATTTACATTGAAATTGGAGTCATTAATATAGCACAAAACTATCAATACCAATATCTGTATATTTCTACCATCTCTCCTTGTTGGAGATAATATTCTACCTTTCAAAGTACTTTCATATACTTTTGTCATTTACTTGAATTTCTTTGTCACCTGATAACACAGTACTATTGTATTCTTCTCAATGTTGTGATGCTTCTGCAAAAACCTCTTCATTTAAAAGAATATGATCCTAAATGCAATTTCATATTCCCTCTTCTATCAGTCATCCTCTGTCAGATTCTATGTTTCTGTTTATTGCTTATTACCATAGACAATAGCTAGATTCTTTTTCAATTCTCAGGGTGTTTCAGTTATCCAACTCCTTCACTAAAGGTTAAGATTGACAAACATCATAATCGAAATCACTGTGAATTCAGCCATCTGCATTACATATTGAGTTGATCTGGAACTATTCAAAAATATGCTAATGATACTGTATATTAGAATGAAGTTCTCCTCATGAGTAAATTACACTGTCATGTGATTTGATATGCCATGCCAATCGCACTGAATGATTCAAATGGTACAACTCCAAACAGTGTCTCTCTCTGTCTAATTGATATGTACATATGATTTAAACTGTATATTACTCTACTCTGCATATCTCTGAACTAGCCCATCTGATTACTATACTTGTATCCAATCTAATAATATAGGATATACAGACTAGAGTTTGAATGAAACATATCCAGTGTATAACCACCATAACAACAGGGTTAGTATTATGTAATGGTATATTTTACATATATCTGAAAAGTTTCAACACTTTACAATAGTAATGAACGTATACTAAATCCCACTTCAAATAATTTCAAATATGTAATCTGCATTGGTATATTTGAATTGTTTCATATCTCTCTAATATTATACCCCAGGTATGGTGGATATAAATTATCAAATCAATATATATGATTATTGAATTATTATTACTACTGTTGAACTTCTGCATATGATTCAACCCATGGAGAGAGTACTTGGTAGACATCCACTGAAAGATAAAAGACTTAACCTGTCATGCACAATCGGATAGAGAGTATTTCACCCTCAGAACAACCATCTCAGCAACACTTTATCAGTTGCAGGATATGTAACTCTTGCAGCTCTACTAGTTACACCAGAGTCACAGTGGTTGAATTACTCAGTATCTTTCACGATTAAAGGTACAATATACAAGAAACAGTATGGCTGAACAACTCACCTGTGATTATTGATTTACGATAAACACTAAATCTCCGGAGCAATGATACTATAATGTAATATGCAAATGATTCAACTTTAGAATGTTACCATTGCTCCAATTTTAACTCATTTTCAAACAGACAGTAAGGTAGCATTAAAATACTTGCCATCAGTAATTTGTCTTCCAAAAATCGCTTCTTGAGACTCTGCGTAAAATCATATTCACATCAAATACTGCTGCAGGTTCCAATAATCAACCTAGGTATTATCCAGCCATGCACTAAATTATAGCAATCATATATTGGATTTACTCAGTTCATGAGAATGCCATACGACTTGGTATATATAAGAACATTACAAACCAATGCAATGATACTGACCAAGCAGACAATCTTCATACTTTTGTCACCTTGGCATGAAGTAGAATCATAATATCTGACAATTTCAAGAGGAAACAACAGGTACTAAGAAAGTAGCAATAAATTTAACCTTATTTCACGAATTTGTGTTCCTATCTATATATTCCCCAACCACTTCTGACACTACAGTTGTAGAATATACCCCAGTAGTACCTCCAATGCCCAGTAGCAATAATTGGAACAGGTGACACAGTAACAGAGCAGAGAGATGTGTGGATGAAAGGTGCTTTAGCAACAGGGAAGTAGATTGTGTAGTGTAATATCAGATACCATGTAAGAAATGCTTCAGTAGTTTTCAAATTAACTAACGAGACAGGTGAGGTCTCTTGGTAATTGGAAATAGATTATATGTAAAACTGAATGCTGGTTTCTCTGCAAAAGTCAGATAATATAATTTGAATATATTGGCATTTATTGGAATTTTGCCAATTCCTATTTAGTAATGGATATTTGAGAAGTTTCAATTACAAGGAATCAATTATTTAGAATCTCCATGTTTATGATATACCACTAATTGAATAAAGATATAAATATTAATCGAATGTACAGCTGTACATGCTGTAGTTATCAATTAAGAATTTCCATCATTCTTTATCAAGATTATATATCAACTTCAGCTGAAATTGCATATCATGGCTTCTAATAGAGTATCAATTGCATTACCAGGTTTAACCCAAATGTACATAGTCCGGATAACAGAATAGAACTATCCACAGCAATCCCATATACTTTGAATGGTAAAGTAATATTGTAATATCAATTTGATAACACTGTAGATATATATGGTCAATATGGTAGTTCCCTGTTTCTTCAATGTATCTATATTTTGCTTACAGTACTCTACTGTTCACTGTGACAATATCCACCTAGTGGTAATAGGAGTTTTGAATGAGTCATCAAAACATACATATATTAGTATATATCACTTCCTCACAGTCACAATGCTGACACCCAGAAAGCCTAAAGGAAATATTGTTATTAGCAAATGTATCATATATATTTTTACCATTTGAGAAGAATATCTTACAATATTTATAGAACTACTGTGTAACATCCACCATCACATTGAATAAAAGAATTGATGCATATACTATTAGCAGCAGTCATATCCAAGCAAGTAATAGTTTTTACATTTCTTTACCATGGTATAGGCTTAGTAACTAGAACTGTACCAGCCTGAGATTGATCATGTGGTATATCCTAAGAAACATGCAATATTTAGCTGGAGATTGTAGTACACTATCTTCTAAGTGACACTGATTTTACTGAAGAACTAGCATGAGAATAATATATTAAACCAGTTTCTATATCAATTATATTTATCTAATTTTGACTATATTTCAGTATCCAGGAAACAATAGAAATACTACCAATTTTATATCCAATGGTGGGCTTTTAATACTAAATGAATCAACATTAAATACCCTTTACCAACAATCTGCATATGCTTATAACTACTTACAACAAATACAATTCAACGTAATGTGTAATATTCTCAGAGTATAGATTTTGATTGAAATGAATGGGATAAATACATACTCTCTGCATTTGCCAATATATAGTAGGCTTTTCAAATGTAAAGTAATCTATTTGGAAGAAACATCTTAACATTAAAGTTCAGAAAGTTAATTAATCCTTGAATTTTAAAAAATTAAAATTGAATGCCCTTCACTCATCTCCATAATATATTTCTGTAACAAGTAAGTTTGTTATGCCGATAATGAATTAAGTATTCAAAGCTTGACTTCAATTGAAATCTGAACAATACAAATTGCATAAGGCTGCAGTGAAATATCTTGCATTGTTTGTAATTACAAATGACATGTAGATGGATCCTAATAGGGTATACACCGTCCCAAACTGATTTTAGAAATAGAAACCAGCAAACTGATAATGGAGCACTCAGTTTAAAATCAAGCAGTTTCATGGTATGTTAAAAAACTACAGAACAATTGTAATATTATTAGAGTGCAAGGCAAATCCATTAATCTGATTAAGCAAGAGAAACAAACTACTTTTTGCAAAACAGAAACAACAGCAGGTAGTTGAAATGATTGGAAAGTCATTGACTTCAAAATTAACTCCCTACAAATGTGATCATGACTGGGAATCACTCATAGAACTTGATAATTCAAATTAGCATTCTCTGGAGTCTTGTCACAGTATTCTAATCGTGATCCATGATATTGAGTTGTATACTACCAGACCACACAGTTCTCCACAGAAAAGATATTTTGAAGGTATACTAAGATATATATTTCAATTTTCAATACTCAGGCAGAACAGGCACCCACTCAACCAGAGGTATTGCACCCCCTCCAACTGTTTTCAATTGACTGGAAATTTCAAAATATGATACCCAGTCATCTTTTCAGTAGACAATATGTATGAATGCCTCAGTAACAATTTAATTTAAGGGATTACATCATATTGTAATGTATAAGGAATATTTCCAATTGGATTGCTCTAAAACAAAGGCCAGTATACCACCTTGAGTGATGGTATAAATGATTGACTAATATTAATCATGTAGTTTTGAAGTTATCAAATATTTCTGATACACTGTAATCATTGGCGGATAGGCAACCAGGACAGGGTGGCAGTAAGCACACCTACACCTGTATTGGTCCACACAGGCAATCATATGGTTATTATTGACATACAGTTGCAAATGTGAATGTGAGTTGTACTCAATGTGGATATAGATATGATAATTGCATCAGATCTATGGCTGGTGGTAAGCTAACTATACAGAACATCCATTACTCTACCCTGGGTCATGTACTCCAGTGTCATTATTCGCTTCTTTGGGCACAGATATTCTGTAGTGCCAAAGCCAGTTGAAGTGAAAAGGACAGAAAGGAAGTATTCTACAATCAGGCGGCATAAGTAGTCAGACAATGTCCAATGTTGCACAATCAATTGGCATTGTACGGTACTGTCTAGTTCAGCTGCGCGCACAGGGATATTCCACCCCCACTTCACTGCAATCTAGAGATGTTTAAATCTGGGCCACCACCATCTGGGCCAGGAAGCAATAAAGTAAAGAAGCAAGAAGAAGAGAAGAGAAGAACAGAAAAAACGAACACCCTATGGATTACAATAAGCATGTCACGAGTTCCGGAATGCTAATGCCTAAGTTCCACTGGTTCGGAGCATTTGATCCCAAACTGTCCTATTCTGCAGTGAGAAACTCAGGCAGATTCCAACCAGCCGTGTAGTGCTGCTTTTGTAGCTCTTAGTATATCAGTGTAGACCGTCATTGGAATCATCAGAGTGTTAGAGGTTCTACTGATGACATCATATCTTTGCAAGCTTCAACTGCTAGCATGGACTGTAGCCGTCTGTCATATACATCAATTGTATAGTTCCATGTCATTCATCAACATCTAGTAATTTGGCATCTTCAACAATGGGTTTTGCCACCAAGTTCAGGATTGTCTGCACTCTCTAAAGTCATTGTACTCTGCTTCCACATCCTCTGTAGAATACATTGTGCAGCCAAAGGTTATTGGTACATTGTATTGACTCGGTGTACATCATTCGAAGTCAGCTGCGATGACCATCCACAATCCTTCGTTGATACAGTCTCAATGGAGGGCTTCCATACCATTTTAGGTGAAGTGTTAGGTTGCCTAGTGAATTTCTTGGTGGACTTCTTTGATCCGGTCTTGGTATACTGCCTCCTGGCGGGGTTAGATCTTGTCAGAAGTACTTAATTGATCCTGTACAGCAATCTCCATCGTTTAGAAACTTATTACTGTGAATACGATGTCCTCAGATCATTTCTTGATTGGCAATTAAGCTTGGAAGCAGTGCTGTCATAATCTCTTCCTGATTTCATACATACTTCAGTTCCACTTTAACATCATTGGGAGACTATCTTCATTTAGCTTCTGGCATGCATCTGTATCAATCCGTCCAGTGGCAACTCTGACTTACACTAACTGTTGACTAACTGTTGTATAAGATATCCAAATGGACCTAATCCCAAAGTTGTTGCAATGGCACCTTGTTGTAACATGGTATGCCTGTTGACTTACTGTCATATCAGACATGCCTATGTGCTCAATCTCAACCTCAATGTAATGGCGCCTTATCATGAGTTTCATTATTGATATAAGGTGTTGCTCCAGGAATGATCATATCCACCAGTTCTCCTCTGTGGCAAACTGATTCCCATTTGAGGGCAGCAGAATGTACCACTTGCATCTGTGTGGGGAGTATATTATTGATCCAGATCTTCCATATAAGTATCACACTAGGTGGTGATACTGATAGTGATAGATGCACTCTTTCGCTTTCGGCAAGCCACTTTGTATATTACATATGCAGATGTTGGTGTCACCTCATTCATCAATTGGTAGGGTCTCAGTTGGCCAGATCTTCCTGAAAGTCATTTTGCTAATGGCTTCAGTACAACCTTAGTGGACCATTAATTGTGTGCCCCCTCAGTAATCATTGTATTTGATCTTGATGTAACATTCTTTGGCAGTGATATCGGTTACTGTAAAAGCCTCAGTAGTCACGTTCTTCTTAGATGTCTTGACTGTCTCCTGTGGCGTAATTGGGGAGACCATTCTGTACCCTCAAATATCAATGCTTATTTCATTCGGGAATAATTTTGTTGCTGTACTGCATTCATTCAAAGTGCTGTTAGCAACAGGTGCTCAAGCCTTATTTGCTCTCGCTCAGGATGAATCAGGCTTATATGTGTGGTCATTTTTCCGATGCATTCGCAGGTCTACTGCACATCGGTCATACGCTAGGTGAACTTATCCCCTCACATTGCTCGGTGGGCGTGATGGCTCTCCACCCTATGTGTTTTTGAATTTGTCTAGTGTCATTCCTGTACTTCGTGGATGTGGATTGTTAGCAGTAGGGCTTGCTTCAAATTGTGGTATGGTCATCTCACCCTTTTGCAAGTCATTGCTCTACTGCTGACTGACCCCAGACGACATCCTAGAGAATATCGATTAAAAAGGCTCGATTTGCTGTCATCAATATACAACATATTTGTGTCTCATAATCATTGAGCCTGAGTTGGTATCTAATTCAGTACTATTCTTTGTAATGTAACTTCAGTCCAGATATCACATTGTATTCAGCATTGTATTCAGCATTGTAACCAGCAATGCATACTGCATTGTAATCAGCATTATATTTGGCAATTTCACCTGTGCCACATGGCACTTGAGTTAGTCTCTTGAATAGTAGTCCAGATTGTACATGGTATGGCATGGGCACTGTTTGGTATATCTGCATCTTCGCATTCAGTTGACTGTCTTCATGTATTTCACCATAGTGAAATTGGTTAATTAGCATCCATTGCAGAGCATCCCCAGGATGGGCATATGGGCTTATGAAAGTGAAATTTCAATAGTCTCAGTAATTGCTCTGTTCCTTGATATGTAACATACTGCAGATCTGTCATCTCCCATCTCTGGGGCATAATCTGGTACCCAGGCATTCAAATGCTTCTTGAGGCTTTGGTGTTCCTGAGTACACTCCTCGCACTGAATTGCCATTTGCCTGACGACATCGTCTCTGATCAGCAGACTTGGGTGGATTCATAAATACTGCTGTATCTGTATTTGCCAAAGATTCAAGAAATAGCTGCATGTGGTGAAGGGAAATGAATGGAGACTGTCGGATTAACAGTGCGTACATGGAGAAGCCAAGCCCTGGTGTGAAGTCACTCCCTTCATATCTTGGCAGGCCGGTAGCAGTCATTTAAGTGTCTCCTCAGAGGGGCTCTTCTGCCGCAATCACTGTCACTATTTCTAGCTGGTTGCATCCAGTCCTTCACTCTGCTTTACTCGGTGAATTCGATGAGATTCCTGTTAATATTGCTCTCAGCAGCCCTGAATATTACCCAACCCAGAGAGCGAAAGCTGTGATGACAATAATGGGAGCTAGTGGATTGTCACTTATAGTTGCACAATGTGTCTGTATATCCGAACCATTCGGCAGAACTTTGTCTGGAATGTCATCCATTTCTGCTTTTGATATCTTCGATGCCACTGCCATAGTAACCTCTGTCATTGCTTCCGCTCAACTTGGATTCAGTTGTTGCAGCAAAGCCAATTGATGGTGAGCCCAGGGAATATTAAGACCTCAATTGTGGAACCGTGGTTTGGCAAGTACTGAATTTTATGCCTGCATTAATATGAGCAGCATATCTAATGTGTCTACCAGGGTGGGAAGATTCCATGTACTTGACAGTGATCCGCATCTTCTGGCTGTCCTTTGCATGTTGCATCACTCCTTTATTTGGGCTAAGAATGGTGATATGTGCAACATCATGTCATATGCCAAGTCGATTTAAACATCTCTGTGCCTAACTAATCATGGTTGCACAGCAATGGAATAGACCCCATAGAGTGTTGTCATTGATGTCTTTGCAGTCGATAGTCATTCATATGGCAGGTGGACTTCCTTTGCCCAAGATACTTGTACACTGAAAGGTCATCATGGTGATCATTATCAGTCTGTGTAATTGTATAGACTGTTGACTATAAATCCACTTCACACTGCATAAGGTATCACCACAATATGTTCCCTTCATTTGAGCGAACACTTGGTAAGATCATTGTTTTCAATGTATAGGGTGTGTCCGGCATATGTGCAATGTGCTCGTACATATGTTCCTGGTGGTAAGACTGCCGCAGTCTTGGGCTGATGCTGCTCTATGGTGGGCTTTATTCCTAGCATCCACTATTTACATGGCATGGTTTCCTTGAGTAGTCAATTAATTGGTTAGAAATAGAATGTTACTAAATGTGGACTTTTTTGAGGCCACTGAAGCTGTAGGTATACACACAAACTGAGATAGATGTACATTGCTTAATTGGAAAAAATGTAGTCATAATTGTACTGACTTGTAAATCATCTTTACACTTCACCTTTGGTTTTCACCATGGTTCTATTGAAGGGTAACTTCACTGCGTTAGTTGGAGTTTCTCCCACTTGTGACCCTGATCAAATAAGTTGCAGAAAGGTATGTGAACTCGATTTGATCATTGGAGGAGTATGTTTCATTAACAAAGACCTGGATACTGGAGTCCATTCATTGTAATATCGTAATGTCATGATCATATCTAGTCACATGTCTCATGTGTCAATTAGTGGCTATATTGAATAACAAAATAATCAAAGCACAATGCTTTGCAGCAGCAATGCATTGATATTGCCTTTGGAGAGCAGTATTCTCAATTGTCGACACCATGATGTCACATAGTGGACAGGGAGTAAAACCAATAATCTTAATGGTCGGTGAGCAAAACAGATCCCGTTGTGATGGGAAAATCCGGTACTTACCAGCACCACCACCCAGCTTGGCAGAAGACTGACCAACAGCTGGTGTACGGCTATACAGGGATGCTGGAAATGGACTGAGCTAGGGCACATGTATGGAGATACAGGGGTAGCTACATCGGACAGTGTGACAGGTAGTTTATATTCGGGAGACCCCATGGTAGATAGCTTGCATCTCACATCATTTCATTTCATTATATGATGAATTACACACTCTATCTTTCCCATCCTTCAATCACACTGGCTATTTCCGAGACTGTGTGTGGATCCTCGCAATTTCGTGGATCCTCACAGCCGGGTAGTATTGTATCTTCTCATCCACTTCCTATGCTCCTTGAGGCAGAACCACTCTCTCCCAGAAATTAATTTTCAAATGCCGTGAAAGGTGTGGCGGAGTGTTGATGATGAGCTCTCTGTATCCTAGCTCCGCCGTTTCACCAGAAATGCAGCCCAAATGTGGATTCTGGTTCAGAAAGTGGAGTACGGAATGGTGGGCAAGACCCCAACTAGCTATTCTGGGCAAAGATGGAAAGAAGCAACTAGTCGATAATACTAACAATGTCGAATTGGAATGCCAGTTGTGTAAACCTGGGAACACCCACATCGCTAAGTAGGAAGGCTCCGACCTGACACTGGTACGAACACTGAGGACATGACGCTGAGCAAACATCTGACGAAAGGCACCAACCTAATACCAATATGGACAGCTAGGATATATTGCCGAAATATCACCGGCAAAAACACACGGACTTAATACAGGGACAAACGCCTAGGAAATCGCGCTGATCTAACCCCGGATGAATGGCAGCAACCTCATACTGGGATGACTGGCACCGAGTTAACACTGGGACGACATGCACCGACTGAACACAGGGACACAATGCACCGACCTCATACCCGGACAACAGGCACCGACCTCGTAGCCATGACAACAGGCTCGGCCCTCCCAGATGGGACTGCGGACACTGACCGCACAGACAGGAAAACAGACACCGACCTCATACCGGGACAACAGGCACTGACCTCGCTGATGGGGCATCAGGCACCGACCACGCAGACAAGACTACAGGCACCGACCGTCCGAACGGGACAATAGGCACCAACCTCGCACACGGGACAACAGCCACCACCCTTGCAGATGGGACAACAGGCACCAACCTCATACCAGGGCAAAAGGCACTGACCCACACCAAGACTACAGGCACCGACCTGACACTGGGATGACAGGCACCGACCTAACACCTGGATTACAGGAACTGACCTTATACCATGACGAGAAAACACAAGCCAAAAACATGATGCCAACTCCGTACCAAGGGAGACACTGACCTGAAGGAATACTAAGACAAGGAATCAACAATGCTGGTAAGATTGTGACAACTGCTAATGAGGATACTACTAGTTGTAGGGGGAAGATGCAGGGAATAGGTCGCAATAGGCAACTTGTCAGGAAGCGAAGAGAGAAGACCGTGAGAGGTGGTGAAGCTGGACTAAGAAATGGAACGAAGCAAAGAGCTCACCTCAAAAAGAGCGCCAATTGACCAGACCCCCCTTCCACAACTCACAAACCAACAATTGACCTTAGTTCACCTATTACTGCCAATACTCCACCTAATCCACCATTCCACCTCCAAACCGCTACAAACAGCACCAAGATGGCAACTGAACACTCTCGATCAACTTCCACCACCGGTCCCAGTGGCCGTTCCGTGTCCACCAGTGCTGGGCCCTCAAGCCAGGCTGGGTCCTCCACCAGTGCTGGACTTTCTACCAATACCTTGCCCAATCATGCACATGATCAAAGGCAATTCATCGAGTTATTAGCCCTTGCCATCCCGAAGAAACAGAAGCAAATGCCACACCTTGGCACTATGGGCACCCCAGTCTTCGGAGGAGCAGATGTTACCAAATTCATTGAGCCATACGAAAGCCTCTCCCCTCGCAATGAGACTGACCCAGCAGCTTAAGATATTATCACAATGTTCCCATACCACTGCTCGGACACAATCCAAGACATGATCAAGATGATGCACGGATAACAGAGAAAGAACTACGTGTGGTTGAGAGAGGAGCTGAATGACGCCTTCCAACAGGCCGATAGCTGGGTCTATATGTACACGAGATCGTACTTGGAGCGACTATGCTGGGACCAGCTGGAATGTGGAAACCCCAGCCTGAAAGCCTTTATCCTTTCCTATGACTACATCTGCCACATTATGATTACCAAGGAAGCCTTGGACGAGTACTCACAGGAGGAAATGTTGCTTGGAGCCCTCCCAAGAGATTTGTGTGCAAAGGCAGTAATAAAACTCGAAATATATCCCAGAGACCCCTCAATGTTCAAATACAACAAACTCCGAAAGCATGTTATTGGGAAATGTGCAGCCGCCAATACCCTCACCCTCCTGCATTCCGAAGAAGCGGATATGGCACCGGGAGTCTCTCCTTTCTCGGTCCCAGCTGCAATTCTACTCCCCCGCGTGCCCCTAGCGGTGAACCATCTAACAATCCCTACCGAAGAGACCCCGGTTCCAGCTCAAGCCACAGAAACAATTCCCATCACCTAAGCTGAAAATACAATCAACACGAGAATGGACAATATGATGATGGCCTTTGAGGCTTGGACCTTGCAGCTAAGCAAAACAAATGAGCCAAGATGCAAAGGCTACCAGACTACCAGGGCGTACGCCATCCAACCTGACCATTAACCTCTTCTCACACCAATGAACTTCCCACCTCCAAATATATCCACAAGACCCGCTTACTACTAGCTGAGACCCAATTCCTGTTGTATCCACAGCAAGGATAAGATCCTAGTATGTATTGTGGTGACTTAGGACTTATTTGCACAATCTGTCTCGATCAACACACTAACTAGCAAAAAGTAATAATCTACTTCAATGATAGAGCAAAACTACCCTTAGAACAGAGAGGAGGAAATGGTGGTGAGATATCTGGATATCGACTGGAGCGAAGGTTTTTGTAAATTCAGGAGTATGCATGCATAGTAGCTCGACAAGGGCAGCAGGGAGAGGGAGTAGCCACTACTGTTGCACCACAGCCGCCTCAGCCCCAGCATGTTGCAAGATGTCAGGTGTTTCAGAGGGCCAGTTCTCAGGTGACTGTGTTTCACTCAGGGATTGCCCAACAGCTGTCGGAAAGCGACAGGGACGACTCTGGTCATTCAACACCTCAGGAAGGTAAGGAAGCAGTTAACGAAGACCGTATCAAGGAATTGAGCGACAAGGATACAGTGCAAGAAGAAGGGCAAGGTGTCAGCAGTGCGAAGGATGAGGAGGAAAGTGAGACAGAGGAGGAGAGAGACAAGCATTTTGATGACAAAGAGAGAGAAACAACGTCGGCAGTGGTGTGCACTCAGGCATGATATGCCTTCGTGGATGGGAGACAGAAGAGAATGGAGGAGGTGACCAGTCATTGTCACAAGAAGATACATGCCGAGGATGGGGTCCCAGTGGTCTCGATATGTACTAGTAACCAAGAAAAGCGAACTTTCAGGAAAGCTGTAGCATTCAGCAAGTAACCGGCCAAGATGGACCACATTAAAAACAAGATTCCAAAGACCCCAAAGGCTCTGAAGGTGCCGCAAAAGAGAGCACCAGCCCTGGATACTGGAAACTGTGAAGTCCTCAGAAGCAGCAAACTCGATAACACTTTCCTAGCCTGTCAAGGGAGAGACACGGGCAAATTGACCTTTGGACTCATACACAAGGCTGAAATGGTATTAGTTGCCAAGGAAAAACGGATTACTACCAGGACCATGGCCACACTGGAAAAAATCACAATCACTCACGTTTCTGCATTCTCCGGCCTGAGAGATCACCCAGAATAGACCAACTTCCGGTACGCCAGGGCCTCTCCAACTGTTCTCAGAAAGATAGATGAGCACAAACTTCGCATGCTCATCGCTGGCGGATCTGAAATCTGCGTGATTGGTAAAGAGATTACCAGAGAGTTGAACATCAAATGGAGACATGCTGACTGGAAGCTGATCAATACCAATGGGAATTGGTCTGATTTGGCCAAGGTGGCAGAGTCCGTGCTGATCAATGTCCATGGTATTATCATTTCCGTACCTATCTCTGTAGTAAATTCCCGATGCAAACAGGTTGTCTTGGGACACCTCGGGTATGCATACACTCCAAAGTGTCAGAGGAACCTGGACAATGGCAGTTGCAAGATGACCATCTCAGCAGTCGATGGGTCAGAGCAGGTGTTGTTTACCACGACCTTTCTGGGGAACAAGAGCAATAGTTTCGCCTGCAGCTCAGGAAACTTATATGCATAGTTAAAGTAAGGCGACTTGGAAAGATAGGGCCCGGCACTACAAAGACAAGAGGTTGGAGAGTTCTGGGAGACAAGATGGGAATGAGAAGGGCTTGAATGGTAGACAAAGAAGAGAGAAGCAGTTTGTTGATAAGAAGAGGACGCTTGCAGGGAATATGGAAGGATAATATAGTGGGATAGAGCAGAAAACGTTCAAGGAGGAAGGAAAACAGTCAGACACAAATGGGGGGCTCTCGAAGGCGGCGGGAACACTAATAGGAAAACACTTAAATCGGGAGGATGAGTGGACAGAGGTGGAAGGACTGGTAGTCAGAGAGTTGGGTAGGAGGATGGAAGCAGGAAAGTGGTGGACGGGAGAGGAGGCTCTGGTGAAGGAAAGGAGGATAACCAGGAGAGAATCCAAGACATTGGCGTGGGTTTTTAAAAATAGCATTGCTCCAGAACTTAGTCAATCTCAACCAATTTCCTCATACCTTGACTCCGCGAAGTGCAACTTAGACGAAAACACCAGAACAGCCTGGGTGTGCACACGCTACAAATATATTGCCCAGAAAGTGAAACCTGTTCCCTTGTCTGATGGAGGTATATCAGATGCTGCACTTGACTGGCGAGGAAGAGCTATCGCCTGGGCCATACCAATACCAGGCCCCTGGGACAAGTAGTTTCTTCCCAAATTCTCTCACAGAGCAAGAGGTGGAAGGTTGACACTTCAGAGACTACACGAGCTATGCATAGGGAATGTAATAAAGCCGAAGAAAAAGAAGTTCTGCTGGGTATGCTATGGAATGGAGAGTATGCTTCCCCATGGACCTCGGAGGAACTGGGAATATTAAGCAACGAGGTCAAGGCACCCCACTGTATCCAGCTGGAATCCAGTCACATGTTCTGGAAGAATTGTGTATTACACATCCCGAAGATAGTCATTTCCATGGAACCAGAGATGATTGAAATGAGTGTTCAGCAGAGCCCATTTGAGTCCACTTGTGCCCTCTACAGAAATGCTCACTTCTTAGTACGAAAGGAGAATGGGAAGTACCGCTTCATCATCTTCACCATGAGCGCGAATCAGGATACACTCGAAGCCGATGCAATACGGCCTAACGATGAAGAGTTTTCGGAAGCTATCGCTGCACTGCCTATTTTTCACTGATTGACTTTCACTCTGAGTATTACCCAAAATGTTGCACAACGATAGCCGGGACAGTATGGCCTTCCAGACTGCCCAAGGCATGTATCGGCTGACCAGACTGGTACAGGGAGCTCCCAATTCGGTATCTGCATTTGGCAGACTATATCAGAAAATAGTAAATGCTCACCTGGGATCAGTTGCAGAAATATTCGTCGACAATGCCAGAGTGATAGGCCCAAAGAGTCGATACAGAGAACAGCAGGTGGAAGGGTTGCCTGGAGGGCAATGATTTGTTATGCAACACCTCCAGAACCTCTATAATGTGCTTGCAGATGTGGACTGAGCTGGAGCCACCATCTCCTGAGAGAAATCTGACTTGTGTTGGAATGGAGTGAAAAGAGTAGGGTTTATCTGTGGGGAAGCAGGAAGCTGACTGCAAGTGTCAAAGGTCGTGAAGGTGTTGAATAGGCCCTGGTGTGAGAACCTTACCAAGTGCAGGGCATCTTTAGGACTTTGCACCTACTATCTAATATGGATCCCCGAGTAATCAATAGTTGCAGGCGATGTGTTCTGAATCTTGTGGAAGGATGTCAAGTTTCAATTCGAGACTGAGGAAACAATAGCTATGGCAATCTTGCAGGAGGTTCACTGCAAAGCACCTGCGTTGAAGGCATTAGACCTTCGCGATGGCGCCAGGCAAATAGTTGTGGGAGTTGACACCAGCTTTGAGGGTTGGGGGGTGATCTTTCAGCAGGAAGGCGAAAATAAGGACCGGCACCTGTGTTGCTATGAAAGCGGGCTCTGCAACAATGCGGAGAGGCAATATGACGTTGGGAAAGGTAAGTGTCATGGGTTGCTGAAAGCACTTAAGAAATTTCGCAACTATGTAAATGGGATCAGATTCCTCTTGGAGACAGATGATAACGCATTAGTATATCAACTAAACTCGCCCACCAACAACTTGCCATGGGAACTAGTCACCCACTGGATTGTGTGGATACAACTGTTCAACATCAACATGAAACATGTTACTGGGAGACTGAATGGCAGTCCTGATTGCCTCTAACATCGGCCGGAAGGAGAAGCGGAGCCTTAGCCCGAGGAGGAAAATGATCTAGAGGAAACAATTCAAGCAAACTTAGCAGGAATACTGGTGGAACAAGAACCAGAACGAATGAGGAGGGAAAGAGCATATATATAGTTTGTTGGGTTGAGACTGGTGGAGGAATACACAAGGAGATGGAATGAGATTGGCGAATTTCTGGGGAGCCAGCAGTGGCCAGAAAGCAACTATATGAAGTTAATGGAGCAATTACTGCGGGAAGCTACGAAACACCTCATTGCAGATGGAGTTCTGTATCCGAGACGGAAAACGGATGAACCTCCGGCAATGGTGTTAACGAGCAATGAGCAGACAAGAAACACAATTGAAGCTGCATACGAACTCAGCAGATAACCTGGAAGGGAAGGAACATTGAAAAACTGAACGGAGCGGTCTTGTTGACCGGAAATATTTGTGGACATCGAAGACTAGAAGAAAACTTGCGAGTAGTGCAAGAAGAGAGCACATCTACAGTGTGATAAACCCCTGAATTACCTAACTGTTAGTCACCTATGGCAACAAGTGGGGATGGATATTGCGTACATGCCCAAAGCAGTGGACGGATATCACCTACTAGTGGTAACCACAGAATACCTCAGCTAGCAGGCAGAGGCACAACCATCAAAATAGTACACAGCGAAGAAAGTAGCTGACTTCTTTTATGAAGAGGTAATTTGCCAGTTTGGGACCATGGAAAGAGTGGTAGTGGACTGAGTTGCAGGGACCAAGAAATGGACCGGCCTTGTTCTCCAACGTTACAATATCCGGAAGATCACTGCCACTCCATACCATGCTGCTGCTAACGGAGTAATCGAACATGAACAGAGACCAATTGCAGATGCACAATCCACACTCACAGCGTGCTGCAACGAACGGACAGAGATGTGGCTTGACCACCGACTGGCAGTGCATTGGGCTGACAACATTACTGTCAGACTTACAACCGGATATTCACCAGTCCGCCTGATGTTCAGCTGAGATGCAGTACTCCCGATTGGTCTGGAGAGCTTGACATGCAGTACTGCCAACTGGATCGAAGGAATTGACGATACAGCATCACCGATACCAGCTAGAGCGACACAGCTGGAACGATGACAAGAGGATATCAATGTCGCCATACAAAACCGAAAGGAGTCGAGAGATGCCAACATACGTTACTTCGACCAAGCAGCAAACCTTCAAGCTGAAGATCTCCAAAAATGGCAACTTGGCTCTAGTACACAAAACAGAGATAGAGCAGTCTCATGACACCAAACTGGATGCTAGGTGGCGAGGGCCCTACCGAGTCACAGAAAGTGCCCAGAGCTTAGGGACTGATCAACTAGCAGAACTAGATGGAGCAGAACTCGCGGGCTGGATACATAGCAGTTGACTGAAGCAGTGGTTCACTCACAATGAAGGTGTACACAGCACTTGAGAAATTGGTATACCAAACACCACACCCGAGGAGGAATCAGAGGAATTCGAGGAATTTGAGGCGGAGGCAGTACCAGGCCCGAAATAGATTGAAGGAAGATGGATCTATTCAATTCCGTGGAAAGACTCGGAGAACCAATCATTGGTACGGGCAGAAGATATGACGGGGTGTTACAAGCTCATCGATAAGAGGAACACCACACATCTAGTGCCAGCAGACCACCCGTCCAAACAATAATGCGAAAGGCTGGGGGGGAAGATGGTGGGAAGGGAGGAGATCCATTGCATCGACCATGACGAAAAGAGTTGACGATACTAAAGCCACACAATTTAGTGGAGTTGCGAGATGGAGGGAGAATACTGAATCCACACAATTGCCTGGATTTGCGAGATGGATGGGGAAGAAATATTCCTATTTGCTAGGTTGCACCCACATTACACTAAAAATTCCTACCATCCTCCCGTATCCCTCTAGTATCCACGAGACAAGAGAGAGGACACCTATTGTAGTACTAGGCACCATATTCACCACCAAGAACAGGAACGACAAACAAGATATGCGAAATCACCAAGCAGATGTGAAGCAACAGAAGGGGAAGAGGTCAAGAAATTGTGATGCTGTATGAGAAGAGCATACTAAGGAAATCAGGAACCACATAGAGACTAGACAAAGAAGGATCTGGCACACAGGACCCCTCAAGGTATATAAAGAGCCTCCCTGCCCCTCCTACGTTCATCAGGAATGACAACCACCATCTGTTCCATTCATCTCCCTCTGCACACTGAGGCCTGGGCCCAATATCGCCATCTCAACTATAACCAACGATCACCATGCTGTGTACATCAATCAACAACATTGCAGCAGTACACAACAATGCCATGGATTTTGAAGCGTCCTTAACCTCTACCACTGCCGCTACAATCCTCGACTCCACCCCTGCGGCAGTCACCACCACCACAGCCACCATTACCGCAGCCCCCGCCACCACCACAGCCTCCACCCCTGCAGCCACCACCACTGCTGTTTGTACTTATACCCTCTGCTCGGATATCTCTACTATCACTAGTGACCCCTCTCCTGTAACCCTATTGCCAGAGACACTATCACCCCTCAGAAGGGAATTCATCGCCAATGAAACTGTAGGATTGCTACAACATGCAGCAGAGATCGCCACCTGGAAACTCGGCCCCCAGAGGCAAGCCAATTTCATACTCGAGATCTATGATCTCTTGTACAACATTACCAATGCCACCAACGCCCAGGTCACTAGACAGTCAATCATTGCAGAGAGAAATGTTGACTGAAAGAAGTTCATATACAAGCGATACAATGACTTTCTTAAGGCTCTCGACAGATCTGGCAGGGGAAGGGAGATGATAAAACAACATCACTCTGCGCAGCAGAGGTAGACAGAGGCAACGAAGAAGCTCAGAGACCTCAGGCAATACTATTCCAAACTCCAGGAAATCCTAAGCGACTCCAGCAGAAGTGAGAAGTGGATGCAATTAACCGCAATCACCAACCAAACATCCAGGAATCCTGGCTTACTGATGACATGCCTCTATCGTGCATCCATCAACCGCCTCACCAAGCTAAACTGGAAGTTGAAAGTGAACAAGTGGTATACATCGGGAGGCTTCCAGGAAGCTCAAGAGTTGTGAGGGAATGGCTGCCCGCAGCTACAAGAAGGAATCGACTACAAAGCTATGGGTCTGATATTGAACCGGGGGTTCGCAATGCCATTTAGTTAGTGTTAGCAATGTGTCGGGGTAACACACCAGCGGTCCAGGTTGGCACTGGAAAAACGGTTCAGTTGGGTTCCAGACACATTCAAAATCCCCACATGCTGCTGCTTGGCGGTTGAAACCCAGACCCGTACCCGGCAACCTGTGGGTTTTGCCGGGTTTGGCTCGACCCATCGGTTCCAATCTCAGGTGCTGCTTTTCGAATTCATCTATGTATGGTCGCACTTGGATAGCCTACAGCTAATCGCAAAATATTAACGATGGTACATGATTGCTTTTTTTGGATTTACTGATAGCAACTATAATCAAAAATAGAGATACACTCTCTACCCCCTCCTTGAAATGAGAGTCAACAAAGTGTCAAGGATGTGTGGTCTCGCATCTTGGGCAATCTGAGTGGCGATTGTTTTCAAACAGGCAAAAACAAGATATTGGCCACCTTTATAGCCAAAAAAGAAAGCAGCATGCTCCCTGCGCCATCTGGAAAATGAATGTCAATGGAGTGTCAACGATTTCAGGTCTTGCAACATGGGTAATCTAAGTGGCGCTTGATCGCAGACTTCCATTAGGGATGAGTTGGCAGCTTCGCTAAGTAGATAAGGAAGCAACATTCCCGCGACAGCCTCCGGTACAATATGAACTTATGTCATTTACAATGCTGCAACGAAGAGTTCACGAGCGCTTTAGACTGAAAAGGTGGTTAAAATATTGTATATGAATAATAACCAACGCATTTGACAATCCGTTGACACTGGTTTCATGATGGAGCAGGAATCGTGTCGTGATCTCTTTTCCCTATAAAGGAGGCCAATACTGTGATTATGTATAGTAACAACCAAATCGCTTTTGATTTGCTTGACTTACAAGACCAAAATTCAATGACGTGCTGTTGATGCTCATTATCAGAACCAGGCAGGGAGCTTGTCACTCTCTCTTTTGCCTATATAGCCAGCTAATTTCTCATTTATGAATGGCTGCAACCAATCACCACTCAGATTACCCATTGTGCAAGGCCAAAAATCGTTCACACTGTGTTGACACTCATTGTGCCATTGGCGTATCCACAATATGTTATCATCTGATTTGGCATAGTATGGCATTTTTGGTGTTTTCGCAGCCTTTTTATCATCTTCATATACTTTCTCATTCATCTATGCATTGTTCTTTAATAAGACATATACATATATACTATAAAATAGACTTTAAAGTGTCTGCTAATTGTAGATAATAATACACTCAAAAATCCTGTTCCATTGCATCATTGGTTGCCTTCACTGTCCAGTTCGCTCAATAGGCTCCTGTCGTCTGCAAAATGGATGTTGGCTGCATTGCCACACAGCAGATAGTGTACTAACCAGTGGATGGGTCTTCATCAGTCAGCATATCTGGATTAAAGGTGAATGTGAGAGTGGGTTGCGTATGGGAGTTGGCATGATCATCAAACTCAATGTTATACAATATATTTTAGATCTCGCAAGGTAGAGTCAAAGTATTATGATATCATACAGGTGGGATTACTATCTGTATTACAGTAGGGTGGTTGTCAGAGTCAAGGAAATTGTCAAAGATAAGGTATTTGTCAGGGTCAATGTGTTACTATACATATTGGTCTCCTGAGTAAACGTTGAAGTGATATTGTATTCCAGATGGTATTGCTTTCGAAAACAGAGTAGTGTGGTTGTTTGAGGTAGGGAAATTGCTACAGTTAAGGTAATTGTCATATTTGGAGTTATTCTGTTTACAAAATAACATACAAGTTTAAGTCAATGTAATGACATACTGCAGCTGGGGTTGCTGTCCATATTAGTATAGGTTGGTCATCAGAGTTAAGGAAGGTGTCAGAGCTAAAGTAATTGTGTGAGTTGAAGTTTTACCAGATATGTTCGGTCTCCCAGGTCAGAGTCAATGTTATACTGGAGATTACTATGTTCAGCATGAGTTATAGGTTTCATATAGTTGAATTGATATTGTTCTACTTGGTTAAGTCACAGTAGTCAGCCAATCTTGCTGACCATATTCTTGTCCACCAACTCCACAGTTGGGCCACACTATGAGACCTGTCCTACACAATCACTCTAGAATTTCGCTCTGAGAATCTCACCCTGCTGAAATATCTAGATACAGTGCAGTATGGTCCTCAGTAATATCCAATTAGAATGGGGAGAATCTGTTGTAAATAGTTTGGTTATGCATGTCGAGCAGATCAGTCCACCAGTGCTCTGTAGGCAACAGCTGCTGACCAGACCTGTGGGTGAACACAATGAAGGCCTTATGATCCTAATATTACATTGCAAGTAGTATAGCATCATGACACCGCACATGGTTGGAGGTTGCTGCAATTTGCAGTGCAGCTTGCTAATGTATGGGCATATGTAGCAAAGAACTATCACCAGCCACTATGCCTGTGTAAGTGTATGACACTGCATATTCCGGCAGGTAGTTCTTCATGATAGTTGCAATTGATATGGTGTGTTGGGCTCCATATTTGGGTATCTAAAAATGGTTTGGAAGGACCCCGTAGGCCATTCTAATCTCATGCTGACCCTCCAACCCATACTATCCCTGCAGATCAGATTGTATGGCAATTCCATCAAAGAATCAGTTTCACAATGAAATGGTTAAGCTAGCTGCAAATTGCTGTGAGTCTTTCAAAGCAAGTGTAGTGTGAGAATTTTGCCACAATGTACATGGCACAGAAGTTGATTGGATGGTAACCACCAAGTGTACTAACATTGACTAATAAACAATCAGTGTGGTATGGTCAACAGCATTCATGAATACATGTATTCCAGGATCTGAAGTTGAGTCAGCACTTAGTCTTGCCTAGATGAAATTAGCCTTTGTATTTGTCATAGAAGAATATGCTTGTGAGAACAACATGTCAGAGGAACCTGCCAGAGTAATCTGTCAGAGCAATTTGTTAGAGTAATCTGTCAGAGCAACATTGTCTGGAAATTCATGTCAGAGCAACTATGTGAGAGTAAACATGTCACAGCATCGTTGCTGGAGCAATCTTGTCAGACCAACCATCTCAGAGCTGAGTTGTACTTAACTTGCACATTGTACTTACCACTGGGCAATGTATGCGATTGAAATTGATAATTAATTGTCTCAGATACATTGTAGTAGTTTCCTGTGTAGCTCAGAGATTAGGTAAATGAATAACTATTGCAGACCCATTATTAGATTACCTGTGTAGCCTGGAAAATGAATGTTACTTAAACTGATCTTGGCAACTTTTGATTTGGAGTATGTAGTATATATTGGTCGCGATGTACAATGATAGTATCATCACACAGACCAGATTTTGTACTCTCCTCTGGTATCAGCTTCCAATAGCTAACCAAGATGTTCTCTACCTTACTATTCTGTATTTGATTTTACAACTTCCAACTCTTCTCAAAGCCTTACACGGTGTTGTCTCAATGATAACGCATTGGTTTACAACACTAAGAGTAGGGCAGCGACTGGTGGAATCAGCGGTGTACTCAACCATATGAAATGTGTGCCAAGTCAATTTCAGATTTAAAAGCATTAAACAATCCCGGATTGATCTTCTGACTGTCTGTTATGTACCTGAATGGAATGTTACAGCAACATCATACTTGTACTAACAAATACGTGGCATCAATAGCTTGTTAAATAGAAATATTGTTGTTTCGCGATGCATATTTATTTTGTTTGGATCATTAAGTCTTTATGGATTAGTCTAAACATTTATCAGTATTAACAAATTACAGTTTAGTTTATTGATGTGGTCTCCCTGCAACATGGTTTCAGCAATGACTGAAACCATCGTTTATGGTTGTATTGACCATTCAGTAGTTGGTGCAAGATATGCTTGAATGGTACTAAGCAGTAGAGAGTTTGCATTGTGAAATAATCAACACATTTTGCCCACTGAGCATAGTACTGGCAAACTCTGTGGAGAGTCGCCATTGGAGCAGTTGTCAGGTCATTGTTCGAGGTGATGTCAATGGGATGCTCTCAGTAGGCTTCTGAGAGAGCGGTTGCTGTCAGAGTGGCTGCTGTCAGAGCGGCTTCTGTTAGAGTGGTTGCTGTCAGTGTTAACATTGGTGACTAAATTCCTCTATTCATCACTACAAGTTATTCTATGACTTGAAAACTTCTATAAAGACCAAATTGTATGATAACGCACAAGGAACCCATACCCCAGCGGAGAAAATACACAAAGTAATATCTAGATACCCAAGAGAGCACACCTGGAAACCTGAAAGAATCCAGAAATCTAGGAACCAACCCAGAAGGAATCAAAGAGCACACCCACCAGTGGAAATTTGAGAACGATCACAAATCGACTAAAATTCTTTACATTATAATAGATAGACCAATCATGGCAGACTGGTGTGCCTGAGGGGAACTCATTCCAACTAAGATATCATATAGTGGATTAGCATTGAGAGCATTGTCCCTACTGGCAGCATTCTTGAAAGCCCCCAGGGGAAATTTCATTGGCAACTAATGCTTCTACTGGGTAATTTTGATCAACAGATTGATCATGATGAGGTTATGAAAGCAAGTTCTGTGATGTGTTTGCTGCTGACCATTCTGCAAGACATGTAACCATGCCTGAGGTTAGATTAAGTAATTTACATCCTGTTCTACCATGATGGAATTTTGGGAATTGGAATCTAGCTTCAAGTGTTGAGTACTTGCCAGATTGGCCAACACAACATTCCTCACCAGTCTGCAGAGAATATACGTCTGCTCTACTGAGGTACCCATATTGACACTCTTTGAGATATGGATAGCACAATAGTTGTAGCCTACAAGGCAGCAGTGGTGCGCAGAAGTTAGCATCATCATTACACGACAACGCGATGTCCAAGATAAACTGGAGATACAAATGGCAAAGCTGATACAAGTGTCGGAAAGGAGCATTGTGGAAAGACTCCTCATTTGTTTGAGAATCAACTGGGACAATGGCCAACATACCCACTGAGTCACCTAGTTTCCATTGACGTTTACAGTTGATGGGTTTCCCAGATGCTGTTTGAACAAAGGAAAATGTATAGCTCCATACTGTAATACAACCACAAGATGATCATATGTTACAACCTTGCCGTTCTCAGGCGGAGATATTGGGACAGTCTATCCTGGTCATGCCTCTGGACACTCAAAAATTATAGACATCAGCATCGTCATGTGTGATCTGTATGTGTCAGCATCTCTGGGCAGCAATATCCACAACCATGTTGAATAAAATATTTCCAGACTCCTTGAGATAGGGCGAAGAAACATTTTCAACGTATTTTGATGAAGCAGACACCAGCATGAACCAAACAGCATCCTTCTGCCCATCGTTGAATCATGGTCACAGGCAACCCTAGTGGTTAGGTTTTTCTGCCCTTGATAGCTACCGTCTACCAAATCAAGGAACATCTGCCCAGCTCTGAAGGATACAGTAAAACAAACAATGTCAGTGGTTATAGGCATCAGAGAGACGTTAATGATGGGGATCAGGTTCTTGAATGGGAGGTGGCTCACTGTAATTTTTGGTAGCATTAGTGTGCATAAAACTGCAACCAACAGCGCCCAGATAGTTTCCATCTAGTGGTGCTATCTAATTTTTGCCTCCGTTGTTTCAGAAGCCATTCTTGATTTCCCCAAGGCAACAATATGGGGTATCATATAAGCATCTCTGGTGATTGTGGTGCAGTGACCAGGTGATCCAGATTCTCAGCCTGTATTATATAGATCTGCAACTAGTGTGAATTTGGCACCAGGTTTAGTACCTGACACATAACCACTATCTGCAATCAAATTGTTGTCAATATTGAAAGTATAGTTAAGTGAATTGGGTAGCATCGGCAATGTTAACCAGGATAAACTCCACAGAAATGCAAGATCCAGCAAAAGTCTTCATTGCCAGTTGCCAATGTGGCTGCAAGTAATGTTGATTTGTATTGGGGCTCTAAACCAAGTAGGTGAGATGTAATATGCATATTGTAATTGCGGGAGTCCATTTTGATTATTGTGTGATTGGCCTTTCAAAAGTGGCTTATTGTAGTCCTGCTCATACTCAAGCGGCAGACTTTATCCAAGTTAACTTGATATCAATTGACGCAGCCCCAACATTTCAAACCTTGGGCTTCTGCTTGGTTGAACTGCTTGAAGAATGTTGCCATGATCAAGATTATGATTACCAAAAGGTGTTTTTGTCACTGTGAGTCCCTGGGAGTATTTGGGAGTTGTTGAACCAGAATCCCGTGGTGGTCAAATCCCAGAGTTGATTGAACCAATGTAGTAGCCATCAGATCCATCTGGGTAGTGGTGGTGATAAATCTGAATGGCTATAGGAGGTCTGGCGACAACCAGAGGAGTATCTGAAAGTGCCTGGGACAAGTATTGGATTACCTTGAATCACTGTAGAGCAGTGTGAGAATAATATCTTCTTTGAAAATGCTGCTGGTGCACCCAACAATCATAGCTACTAGTTATCTTTCAAAGATTTTTAAAAGTCAGTAATTCAGTTTGTATTTTCATCTATGTATCCTTGTATTAATCTAAACTTGGTATATTCAAACTAGCTGCAGGCAGTCCCGGAGAGGAATTCGAGGGGTATCGGGAGATGATGATCGGGGGAATACAGAGATTCACCGGGAGGCCATCGTGGTGTGATCATAGAGATGCACATGAAGGCTACGATACAGTGAACCCAGAAATGCGGTTGCAGTCCATTGTCGAGCAAGTTTGGCAATACACTTGGAGGCCATGTTTGAGCATGTGTGGCGATACACTTCGAGGCTGGAAGTGAGTAAACTCAGAGATGCACTTTGACACTGTAATCGAGCCATGTTGGAGATACATTTGATGGGCATGATGATGTGATCTTGGTCCCTGTGATGGAGCAAGTTTGGAAATGCACAGGAAGTAATGATTGTGTGAACTTGGAAGCCAAGCTTGGGCAAGGTTACAGATGAGCTTGGAGCCTGTGATGGTGTGAACGTGGAGGCTGAGATTGAGCAAGTTTGGAGATCCACTTACTGGTCAGGCTCATGTGAACATAGAGATGCACTCTGAGGCCGTAATTCAATGAGTTAGGTGATGAACTTGGAGTCTATGATTTATCATCATTGCAGAAGTACTTGCAGGTGGCTGATGGGAGATTCATGGAGAGCTGAAATTGATCGCCTGAAGCAGTTAACTCACAACTGTTGGAATGTGAAGAGGTGATACTACCTTTGAACTTTCATGGAGAGCTGGCTGATGGCAGTGGTGTTTTTCGGATGACACACCAGAAGCTGAGGCTGCATTCAAGGGTCAACTTATAATTCTGAAAATGACAAGATGACAATCAATGTTGAGTGGATTATGTACTCAGTGTATGCGGTACATGGTATATGCTGTACTCAGTAAATACTGTACTTGGTAAATGTTTTACTCAGTGAATTCTACACTCAGAGTGTGCTGCACTTGATGTATGCTGTACTTTGTACAGGCCAATCTCAGTGGATACTGAGCTTGGTGTATACTGTACTTGAAGTATGCTGTACTTAGTGTATGCAGTACTTGGTGTATGCTATACTCAGTGTATGCTGTACTTGATGTATGCTGTAATTGGTGTATGCAGTACTTGGTGTATAGTATACTTGGTGTATGCAATACTTGGTGTATGTTAAACTTGGTGTATGCTGTACTCAGCATATCCAGCACTCTGTGAATGCTGTACTCTGTGTATTCTGTACCCAGTGTGATGTCATGATAATGGCTTGGAGACACAGAGGAAAGACATAACTCTGTGTTCTATGATGGTGGTAGAGTTGTGGCTATGAATGACAGAAGGGGAATAGAGATGGGAACAATGTGCAGAATATGAACAGATATGAGAAATCACAGATAAGACTTGCCTGAATGTGATTGGAAGAGCTCATATTGGTGTTTATACCTACTGCATTCGGAGTTGTACCAACTCTATTGGGAATTGTAAATTGACCCAAATACAGAATTCTTTCACATCTCAGTTTCTCATGATGAATGTCCCCATCTCCTCTCATCACTCTCATCACTGTCCTCAACTGTCCCATCACCCAAGAATACTATGTTTAGTCATTACTCTCTATCACTCGATGTCATGATCATGAGTTTAATATGATGTATAGTATATTCTAAGTACAGCATACACTGAGTACATGTATATGACAAGTAGAGCATACCCTGAGTGCTATATCATTCCAAGCTCAACTTTCTCCCACTTCCAGCGACTCTTTCATCACTCATCACTCGACTCCTGGTGGATCTTGTACTACTCCACTTTCAAAATATCCTCATTTAGGAGTTTACTATTGACAAGAGTATCAACTCCCATGGTGAATTACTCCCAATGTACAATCTCCAGATCGACAGACTCTGAGTACTCCTCCAATCCTGATTGGCTTTTGCACCCAAGTGCATCCATAAGATCTCTCGATGGGTATTCCCAGGTGATTCTCCCATTATACTCAAGTACTGTCTGCAGTGAGATTGACTGTATGCATTTATAGAGAGAGACTTAAAAACACATTACATACCGTACTATAATGTAACGAATCTTGTGACTGTACCCAAGACTACTGTAATGGATGAAATACCATGTGAATATGGAATTCTAAGAACCACATCTGGTAGGTTACGGTACTAAGTGTCCTGCAGGGCTGTGCAGAAGATCTCAACTGCTCTTGAAGTCTCCCACAGACCTGTATGCAGTTCTCAGCTGCCTTATAATATGTCAATTGTAAGATTCAAGTATTGTAGCAATCTGAATGCACCAATAGAGAAGGACGTAGTTCGATGGGCACCTGAAAGTGCTCACACTGATTGTGAGTGAAATTTGCTTAGCTCCAGGGGCACCTCCAAGTATCTGAAATGACGTAGAAGCAACACTGAAGTCAACCAATGTAGTGTTAGCAATAGTTCTGGACTGTCACTTCGGATCCGAGTCTCAGTTCAATCTGAACTTTTGCCAAATTGGAGGTCTAGGTTCCCAATATACCCGAAATGTCAACTTGGGTACAGTTCAATGGTAATTTCGAAACCCATCTGAATTGGGCAGGTTGCCAGCGGGTTGCCCAGTGTATCCATTGATAGATTCATATAAGGGTTATGTTTTTGCAGTTTGATGATACTATCTTCTGAAAATAGCATATTTAACAACCAATAATATGTTTGTATATGTTGTGCAGTTTGCAATATCGATTTATGTGGAATCTGTGTTGTTCCTTTGATATATTGTTCTTTTGCCTATCAAGGCGGTCAATAATTCCTTTCTGTGCTCAAAAATCTGCGCGATGAATTGATTGCCAAATATGTAAAACCACAATCTGTTCACGCTCCATTGACACTCGTTTTCAGGATGCTGCAGGCAGCATGTCGCTGTTTTTGCTCCTTAAGGCTGTCAATATGTCATTCATGGATGTCTGCAACCAATTAGAACATTGAATACCCATGATACAAAGCTGAAAATCATTGACGCTCTGTTGATGCTCATTTCCAGAATGGCATACTAAACGTGTTGCTGTCTCTTCTGCATTCAAAAGCTGCAAATTCATCGGTTATGCATAAGTACAGCAAAAAGCAGTATTCAATTACGATGCTTACAAGACCAAATATTGTTGACACTCCATTGACGCTGATTGTAATGTACTATCCAATCAACATCTGCTGCCATCATAACTTGTTCTCATAATGATTCGATCCTATTGGTTGTCTTGCTGACTGATTGCGACATGGCCCTGTGGCAAAGTCAAGTGCAGTAATTTTCTTGCACTGTTCGCTCTTATACTATTAATATATATATATTTGGCAACAAGATTCATTCCGCCTGCCATACATCGGTTTATCAACTGATAATCACAAGCCAACTGCTCACCATTTGCTCATAATATATTTCTAACCGAAACTCTCAGCTAAGCTATATCAAGAAGCTGGTGGAACATTGACACATTCTTTCCTACATATTCTTGATTTCCTTATTCGTCCTTGTTTCCATTGTATTGACTGTCACCAACATCATTTCAGCCTGTCTCGTTGACCACCATGTTGGCCGAATCAACCTGGAAATATTTAGTGCGGCACCCACATGCTGCTGCCCTGGGCTGTACATATCCTCGATTCCATTGGCTTGCTCTGTATGATATTCAAGGTCTGCTGCGCAATTGACTTTGCTGGCATTGGGATTATCCAAGACACCATTGCAGATATGCAAATTTTATGTATCCGAAATGTGTTCAGGTATGCTATCATTATCATCTGTGGCTGGATAACAGTTGATTCCTTCCATTCGGCAGATATTTAATATTTGAGTTCGTCCTCCAGGGAGCTTCTTTGCAGATCAAGCTGGTGGCAAAGATGATCATTCTGACAATTTCAATGCAGCCACACCATTATGTTCAAAGAGTGACCAAGATGCTTTGACGATCCCTTCTGTGTCAGAAATGCATCCTAAGGCTGTCACCTGCTTGTTTTGAGTGTAAGATGCCTTCTGTGTAGCACAGAGGTTTTGCCTGTGCTGCTACCTCACCAAAACGTTGTCGACCGTGTCTATTCTGTGCAATTTCCTTCCCTCTGCCTCTGCCTACATTTCGGAGTGGTGTTCTGTGTTCGTCTTATCCAATTCTGGGTTATCACCGGCCAGTATCCCGGTATTGGCTCGAGGAAACTGCCAGTCCAAGACGTTTTGACACTGGGGCTCATCTGTGGGTATTAACTGCCTCCAGCCAATAACATCTTGCGTGAGGGAAAATCTGGCCTCCACTCCGACACCATGTGGTATGATACAGAACATGTTGAGTGCCACATTGGAGAGATCAGGGTACTTTGAGTGTGTTTCCTCTTTATGGCACCACAAGTCGGCTATGTCCAGTATACACAATGTACTGCTAAACTTCATTCCGTTGGAGTGGTAATCATTGAAATATGGATTAACATCTCCCCAGATCCTTGATGATTCAGGCGGTGAATACAAATAGAGTCTGGTGGCAGATACTAAGCATGCTGCACAATCGTTTTGTCCAGGTGTCGTTACAGCCACGTTGTTATGCGATAAGTATTCTTTATTATACCTGGACAAATCATACAGATCAAGAGAAGTTTGACCGGATCCTGGAGCCGTTAAAGAGGGGAAGAGATTGTTGCGCAGTACATTTTCGGATTTCATGACCTGCACACGACTATGTTTGGCAATGTGTTCAATGTCCACATACTTCAGAATTGCCACTTGGTATTGGGTTGTATAGGATGTCTCGTCCTCACAATGAATATTCTTTCTTTTGTCCCACTTCTCAAATGATTGCAACTTCTGGAAAGGATCGAGAGTATGTGCGGAAATGAGAACCATACCCTGTCTTTGGAGTCACTTCAGCATAATGTTTCGACAGCTTCGGTTGTGCTAACATCATGGCGAAGAACAAGCCTTCCTTCCATCGCATCTTCTGTTTAGGTGATGCTTGCAAATCGCCATCCATATGGTTGATTATGTCATTGAAGACTGTGATAATGGGATAAAACATGACCATATGCCTCTTCGACATCCACAGGGTCCAGTATCGGAACTGCCTCAAAACTTCCATCATGTACTTCACAATAGTCCATTCATTCTGTGTTGTAAAGAGTAGCTGGTAATCACGGTATTTTGGATTCTAGAGTGACTCGCAGGTAAAGTCTTGTATTCAGTAGGCTTGCTCAAGTAACTGCAGTGTCAAATTCCAATATGTCATAGCATCCATAATAGATAGTACTGCGATACGGACTTTAGCTTTTTAACAGACAATGAACTTGTCACGACGACCAGGTGTCAGCATCATGAATGCAGCAAGAATTCTCCGCTATAGGATTGTCAGTTTCAGGACTTTCAAAATATCTTTAAATACATACTGTCTCAATTATCTTTGCTAAACCTGATCTCGTAGTCAACACCTTCTTGATTCAACCATTACTGACTTTTGGTAGTAATTGACTATTCGCAATGACTATGCTCTCTTCACTCCAAGTTGCTGATCATGCTCATAGGCTTCCCAAGACTTGGTGCGGCCTTTTACACTGAGACTGCTCATGAATGTACCTCCAGCGAGCTGTATAACGTATGCTGTACATGGAATGTGGTTTCTCAATGTAGCCTGCTCGATTCCGGACAACTCAAGGGTTGATTGCAGGTCGTGAGTCATTGAGTGATTTGCGGAAGCATTACCAGTCGTATTTCCTAGCAAATGGCTGTTGGTATGCTCCACATGGTTGAGAACTTCTTTCAAATGTACGGTTAGCCTTGGTGTAGTATGTTGGCCCTTGACCTATCAACCTTAATTAGGTTTCAAAAATGGAAAAGAATAGGCGATTAACCTCATCAAAAGTGAATTTTACTTCACCCAATGCCCAATATTTATCATTATAAAAAGGTATTGCCGACATTATGGCTAGATTGATCATTAATGGCCATCTATTCATAGCTGAACTTACTTTATTTCGTGACGGCTATTGCCTCTTAATTTTATTCATTGTGAGTGAGTTTTGCCTTCGGCCAATGCTGCAATGGGTCGTGGTGGATATCCGCACTATGTTACATTGTAATGCTTAATATGACTGTGGCAGGTTGAGATTTGATATACTGTTCAATGGAATATGAGCGGAAACAAATCCTAACATTGGTCATCAATTCCACTTGCCTTGGTGAAATTTGAAAGTTTGAAACTCCCTAGGTGTGAATTTGAAGCGTTGTGTGTGTCAATTGAGTGAATATGGATCAAACCTGGATGTCGAATATGAATCTTCTCTGAGAACTTACAATAGTAATTTCTCAACTTTGTTGCCTCTTCAGAAAGCCCAACGCTGTTTTGTTGACCATCAAACAAGTCACTTCCATCACTTCCTACTCTGTCTATTCTTTTGATGTTGCAATGTGAGCATTTGCCAGCAAGTGTAACCCCATTCAGCTTGTCCCATGTTCTGATGGATTGCGAAGAGCTTGATGACACACAATACATAAGATTACAGAGCTGCCGGTCTCCTCAAGTCCGCAGTCCAAATACAATCGCCATGAACAAGCATGTCTAGAATCATTTTGAAGCAATCTGACCTTTGGAGCCTACATTTGTTGAAGCTGACCATGCTTTGAACATGATTTGTGAGCTATGGTTGCTCAGGTCACGAATAAAAACACGTTAATTTATGAAAGAGATTCCAACCTCAGGGAATGGTGTATTTAAAGATTTTGAATCCGACATTGTGGTATGAATTAGAAAGCTGTGTACAACTTCTCCACAGGCTGCCAAAAGTGACATTATAGTCAAGTTCAATGCGGGTTCTTTATAATCGACTCTAGAGCTACTGACAAAAAAGTCAGATCTGTGAAACATTATATGCAGATTTGTGAAGTTGTATAGAAGGATATATCGAAAAGACTGACTGTGTAAAACTCAGTTTAGGAACAACGCAATTCAGTTCATTGCAGTGTAGGTAACTGAGCTCCCACATGAATTGTTGACACTGCATGGGCTCTCTATTGTAGCAGGCAGATGAGATATCGTCACTAGCATCTTTGCCCAGAAAGGTGGCCGATAAGTTGATGGTGAGTTAACGCCTTGCCACAGCCCTCAGATTTTTGAAGGTGCAAGTCTGACAATCATTGACACACTGTTGACAGTGATTTTCTGGATGTGGTACCGATATTGCCCGAAGCATTTTTACCCATAATGGTGGCTGAGCCTATGATTGTAGGTTGAGATGGTTGTGTTGCCCATTGATTAGTCATATTGCAAGACCAAAAATCATCGACACTCCATTGACGCACACTTGCAGAAGCTGGTAGCAACATCATCTGGACTATTTTTCCGCATAAAGGCTGCCAATACTTCGATGATAGAGGAATGTTGTTGCACAGCTGTTTCATGTGCGAAGATAGAAGAACAATTGATGACACAACATTGATCCAAATTTTTAGAAGATACTAGGGATGTCATCACTAGCGTTTTTGGCTATGAAGGTGTCCAATACATTGATTATGTGTCACAGCGACCAAGTCTTGTATTGATTATCAGACTCCCAAGACCAATAATCATTGACACATTGTTGACGCTCATTTCCAGTATGTGGCAACTAGTGTGTAACATTCCTGTTTACCTATTAAAATGGTCACCACACTTGCTTTGGAAGAATGTGACTATGCAGCACTTTGTTTCCCGAAAATGTACGACCAAACATTGTTAATGCTCGGTTGATGTTCACCTGAATGAGATACTAACAGTCATTACATGCTCGACAATTGTATGTTAAAATGCATACAGTGGTTACTGACACCCAATAAGTCATTTCTATGCATAAACATTTGCATCCAAAAGCTTCAATACCTCTCAATTACTGATCCACCACTGGACACGTTATCTAAGTGATGAATGTTGTCAGACGATGAGGTTACAGTGCATTCGACAGGCAATCAACTGCAATTAGATCTGTACACTAGGTTTCAATACATATAGCCCGACTTCCTCACCATTGCTCATCCAGCTCATTCACCCCAATTTCCTTCACCTATCCAAAGCACTTGCAAACATCTTGACCATGTGCACCAAGTCATTACAGACATTTCTGCAGTTGGACAGATGACCGAATTCAGCATGACCGTGGTAATTCATCCCGGTTCATGTTGTGCTTTAAATGCCCAATCTATGAGTCGTGTGACATCACTGATATAAATTTTGGTAGTGAGCTTCGTCTCTAATTTACTTTACACTTTCTAACTTAGCAGTAACCGGCAGGACAATATCATGTTTATGGGTCATCAATTGATGTGATTTGGAATCTAGCACTTTGGCATGCCCCATCCGACTGTTGCACATGCACAGACAAATTATTATTTCTCACAATTTGGACACCGAAATCCAGTACAAGCTACTGCGTAGTACAATAGGTACACATATTACTCTTCGAAGAGAAAAATCATTAAAAATAGTAATTTGCCTATTCACTTCTCCAGCGATGCAGGAGCCATCACTATTCCATCGTCCAGATCCAATTACTGTATGGTATTTAGCGTGCGGCGCTAAATGATTGTGTAAGATCAAATGGGTTCGACTGGCATTGATTTCTGAATCAGTGGTGAATTGGCAGCTATGTCAGGTGGGAATGACGAAATGCGTTTGTGTGTCTGGGGTTTCCGGCAACCTAGCCTCATATAACAACATACTGGTTGAGATGACAGTTACGGCATGTGTGATGTTCCGAGGAAATGATCAAGTGTCTCCATAGGCTCACCAACTATTGTCTGTCCAGATGAAGCTGGATCATCTCCAGTTAGCAGTTGAATGATTGCCAGAATCGGTAATTCAGTCGTCCCGTATGTCTTATCATTTTCACCGAAGTAGTCGGCCACTTGTCCCTAGCCTGGTTGCGTCAATTGGTTAAGCTTCATCTGCTTCTGCCAAAAATGCCCCATCTAATGCTGCACCATTTTGGCATCAGCAAAATGTCAATCTGTCAGGAAGCCACACACAAACCTCCCAGGCACTCTAGTCGACCTCACCAGTTCTTCTAAGTAGTTTCAGATCTTTTTAGGCCCCCCTGGAGCGAAGGTAAGAGCTCTCAGATTCCCCAAGAGCATTCTTCGGTGCTCCTGGAAGCTCCTGCAGATATGGAGGTGCATTCTGAATGCTACAATGTTTGACTTGTATGATATTAAACTTTTGGAGCAGTGGAGACCTTCTGTGCAGGTCTGTGGGAGACTTCGAGAGCAGCTGAGACCACTTCGCAGCTCTGAGGGAAACTTGGTGCCAAATTCTCCCAGCAGTAGTTCTTAGGGTTCCATAAGTACAAGGTATTTCGCCAATCATATTTGTCTTTGTTACAGTCACAAGATTTGCCGCCTCATAATATGGCCTGCATTATTCCAGCATCTATATATATATACATACGGTCAAGCTGGTCACAGATGGTAGTCGAGCATAATCGGAGGAGCACCTGGAGACACCAATTGAGAGAACCTAGAGATACACCAGTTGGATGCCATTGTGGTGAAACGACAGAGATGGAATGCACAGAGCCCACCATCAATATTCGGCTACACCACTCGCCACATCAAATGAGAATTCGTGAGCCCGAGCAGTTCTAGGTCGAGGAGCGTAGGAAGAATGTTAGAATATATTATACCACTCAGTCCTGAGGATCCACGAAATCTCGGACTGAGGAAGTGCGATCCAAAGTTGGGAACAATACAGTGCATATTTTCGATGTATAATAAGATGAGATGAATATCAGATGGGATCAATCTACCCAAGGGTCTCCCAAATATATACTCCTCATCGCACTTTCAAGATGTACTTGGAGGCCATGATCGAGCGAGCGTAGAGGTGCAGTTGGAGACCTAGATCAAGTGAACTCAGAGATGCACTGGGAGGCTGGGATCGCACGAAATCGGAGATGGAATTGGAGGCTGTGATCAAGTAAGCTTGGAGATGCAATTAGAGACTCAAATTGATTGAAATCAGAAATGCACTTGGAGGCCATGATCGAGTGATGTCAAAGAAAAGCTTCGAGGCCAGGATGGTATGGACTCAGCGATACACTCCAAGGCCCTGAACAAACGAGGTTGGAGATGCACTTGGAGGCTGTGATGGAGTGAGTTTGAAGCTGCACTTGGAGGCCGTGATTAAGTGAGTTTGGCGATGCAATTGGAGACCGATAGTCGGTTAACTCAGTGATGCACTGCGAGGCCGTGATCGAGCGAGTTTGAACATGCAATAGCAGGCGGAGATCAAGTAAACTGGGAGATGCACTCTCAGGCTGTGATCGAGCGAGATTGGGGGAGTACTTGGAGGAAATCGATCTGGAGGGAGGCATGATGCCGGTTCACACTCCATTCAATGCTTAACTTGTCTTTGTGGGAATGTAGAGTGTTGAGTACAGCAACATCCCACGAAGGATGAACCTGGCTGGAAGTGGGAGACTGTCAATCTTGGGATATTACGGTACATGGTATTCACTGTACCCAGTGTTAACTCATGATCATGGCATGGTGAGATAGAGAGGGATGACTTAACTTCTGGTTCAGAGGTGATGGTAGAATTGAGCAAAAGATAGAGAGAGATCAGAGAAAATGGGAGATATCATCATGACAAACTGGGACATAAGAGGACTTGCTGTGTGAGTCAATTTGCCATCACTGATATGGCAGGTATGAGGGCCGATCTGGCGTGTAATATCACCGAGATGAGGTCATCTAAATGCAATCAGGCCAGTCATACTCCTGATGACTTATATCTTCTCGTATCTTCCATATTGTTCTCATCTTTATCTCCCCTCACTCACTTTCTTGTCTACAACTCAACCATCATCGCAAGAACACAAAGTTAGATCGTCCCTCTCTATCTCTCCATGCCATGACCATGAGTTAATACCGAGTGAAGCATACACCAAGTACAGCAAAAACCTAAGATTGTCTGTCGTCCTTTGATTCTTACAATTACGAGTTGACCCTTCAATATAGCTTCAGCTTCAGGCGTACCTCCCTACAGATTGACCGCCACTGCCCAGTACTCCATCAGAGTTTCAATGGTAAAGTCAACTCGTCACATTACCCCGGTTTCGAGTTTACTAAACCATGATCAGAGTCTCAGCAGCTGGCGCGCCTCCCATCAAATGCCTCCAGAACGCGCACTCTGACACATACTCCTCCAATCTCGCTCCATCATAGAGTGCAAATGTATCTCCAAACTCGCTTCATCGCAGTCTCCAAGTGCAGCTCCAACCACGCACAATCATGGCCTCCAGGTGCATATCCAAGCTGGCTTCATCATGACCTCGCAGTACATCCCTGACTTCACTCCATCTCGATCTCCAAAGTTATATCCAAACACGCTCGATCGTGGCCTCCAATTGGCTCTCTGAGTTCACTCTATTACGGCCTCCCAGTGCATCTCTGAGTTCAATCGATCTCGGCCGCAAGGTGTGTCTCGAAACTCGCTAGATCACCACTTCGGTGTGTATCTCTCAGTTGACTCGATCATCATATTCAGGAGCACCTCAACTTGCTCTCGACCAGCTCCTGCAGCCAGTCCAGATATACTGTGTGTAGTCGGGTATCTATATTGATACATAGATACATAGATGAGAATACTCACTGAATACATAAGTTTTAACCATTGAACGATAACTAGTAGCAAACATTCCCACGTACACCAGCAGCGTTCCTGAAGATGTTTTTCCCAGACTGCTCTACAGTAACTCAATATACTGCCTGGCTTGTGGGCAGCGGTTTCAGGCTTGTGGTCGGTGCACTCAGGTTTGTTGCCGGAGCTTTCTGGTGCTCTCAGGCTTGCGGTCGGTGCTCCCAGACTTGTTGTCTGCGCTCCCAGGTGCTCCCAGACGCACCTGAAGGCCACTGCATCAGTCCAGTACACTGTGGGATTTGACCACTCTGGGATTCTGGTCTGACAACTCTCAGACACTCCCAGAGACCCCCAGTAACCAAAATACATTTTGCTGATGGGACATTGCGCCCATCACATAGCTGGGTTTGTCATCTTTGCTCAGCTTATGTAGCTCAAAATTTCGTTTTTAATTATCCTTGTCATACCCATCTTCTTTATCATTGGAACTTGCAAGATGGTGTAAACTATCTCTAATGGTGTTCAGCATCTCCTCAAATATTATGTCAGGTGATGTGGTTGTCAATCCCGCCTTTATAGCATTTCTCATATCTTTCTGCTCCTGTGTAATTGCTCTCTCAGAGTCTTCAACTCGCTTTCTTGCCACAGTGGTGTCTCTATCCATATAATTCTCGATCCATCTCTCCTTATCTTCATTGCAAAAGAAGTGCATTTAACAGTGTTTCCCCACCACAACCTTCCTTTTGGATTGCAAGATGCGCAATGCTCCAAAGGCTCGGACCCTTTTGGCCCCCAAGCTGCTCTTGCCTTCATTCACTTGAAGACATTGTTGTGTGGAGTGCTTTGTCGGTTTGTGGTATTTGCTAGCCAGAAGTGATGAAATGTGCATTTTCGGAGCATTCATCATTGTATTTTGTGTTGAGTATGTTGATCGGTGCGATGTTGGATTTAGCAAGATATGGACCACATGGAGGCAAGCCGCTTCGTTTATGTCGAGGTTGGTAAGATTAATCGACTTGAAGAAAGCAAAGTTTGTATTTTGACCGTCACTACGATGGGAATAGCAATGCTAACTGTACATCATTACATGAGATTTAGTGTCTGTTTCATGTAAGATCCCAGGGATTGCTTGAGACATACATCAGCAGACATCCTTTCTGTGGAAAGATTTGTTATTTGTATGTCACAAACACAAGATGTCAGCGATTGATCGCATCAATTTATTTCTGTAAACAAACACACAGCATCAGACCGACTTGACGCAAATTACAGGACAGTAGGAAGCCCATGCAATCAGCTGCTATACCCAGAGGGATTTATCTTGTGCAGAATGTACACATTGGTTGCTACGCATTCCATTTTGAGTTGAGGCTAACTGTGCATCCCTAATGACTTTCCGCTTCTTTTTGTTATCATCTTGCTCTTCACTTCCACTCCTGGGAATCATGGCTCCATAAACACCTCCGCAAGGTACGAGTGGATCAGAATCGAGGAGGATGACTGGCACTTCATCCAATACGCCACTGACTGATACACAACTACAACTCTTACACCGCTTAGTTCACCGCAATGCTGCAAATGCAGTGAACAAATATATGACCCCGAATGCAGAGACAATAATGGTCCATACAACTAGAAGCAGGAAGAATGAGAAGCAGCACACGATCAGATAGAACTATATCCATATCAATGTAGACAGCCGTCAACAAGTCATATCATATACAGCTGGTGTACATAGAGAGCTGCATGACCAATTTATAGCTGCCCATAATGTAAAATGTCTATTGTTGACCAGGGAATTTTTCCACAAAGCCCAAGAAATCGAATATCACGATATTGTAAGATCTAGGCTTTTCATGGATGAATTTAGTAATATGCAACCCGGACAGTGCACAAAACCGGCTTCAACCGCCATTCACGATACTGCAGACGCGTAAATTGTAGAGTTAATAGCCAAGTCTCATATATAGATGCAGCAACTAATTTCTTGTAGATTTTCAACATGACTGCAACTATGGCAAGGCAAAGAGGTTGGGTACAGCTAGAACAGTCTGACATGCGCCTTCTCTAGAATATGGCCAAAATGGCCAAAGGAGAGTTTTTGCGCACTGCAATTGAGGAAAGGCAACTCCTGATCAAGAAACCTGGGGCTAGAGTCCAGGAAGAGTAAAAGTGGGCAGTTGAATTTCCTTTGGATAAAAAGGTGAAGGCTGCGATAGTTGGACACCCAGCTATGCTTCAGAAAACATTAAATGGATGGCTGCTTCTCTTGCACAAATTGCACAGCAGTGATTCTGCAGACACTCTGGAGGCGCAAAGGCACTGGCGGATCTCCGCCAGACCAACTCAGACAACCGATACTGGAACCGATGCCATGACAGCCCGGAATGCCATCTGTGCTACCCGGTAACAATGAGGGCACTCATGCTGCCGAATTCAAAGGTATGCCACCAGGTTATGCATATATACATACTCCTCTTCCTGGTGCTGAACGTTTCCATTCTGATGAATATACCAAGGATCACATGCACAATAAATAATGTATTCCAGATTTGCTGACTGATAATGGCCCATCCACTGGTTAGTACACTATCTGCTGTGTGGTAATGCAGCTGACGTCCATTCTGCAGACGACGGCAGCCAATTGAGTGAACCTGAATGTAAAGATGAGCAGTGATGGAATGGAATGGGATGTTTGAGTGTATTGTTATCTACAATTAGGGGACACTTTAAAGTAAATTTTAATGAATATATTTATATGTATTATTAAGAAACAATGCAATGATGAAGGAGAAAGTACAAGAAGACAATACAATGGTGGCTAAAACACCATTAATGCTATACTATGCCGAATTAAGTGAGAACATATTGTGGATATGCCCATGGCAGAATAATTATCAACTCAGTGTCAATGATTCATTGTTGTGCATTATGGGTAATCAGAGTAGCGATTGGTTGCAGCCATTTATAAATGAGGTGTCGACTGGCATTATAGGCAAAACAGAGATCATCACACTCCCTGCCCCATTCTGATAATGAATGTCAACAGGGCGTCAATGACTTTTTGTCATGTATGTCAGGTAATTCAATAGCAATTTGGTTGTGACTAAACATAATCAAAATATTGGCCGCCTTTATAGAAATAAGAGATACCGTCACGTTCCCTGCCCCATGATGAAAATGAGCATCAACGGAGCACCCACAATTGTTGGCCATTCATCACAGGTAATCAAATCGCAATGCATCAGTTATTGTCTATATATGATGTTTTTACTGCATTCCTAGATTAAAACGCCCATGAACTCGTAGTCGCAGTATTCTGAATGAGAGAAGTTGTTACTGTCCGGGAGGCTGTCACGTGAATCTTGCTTACTTATCTGCCTATTGCGCCTGCCAACTTCTTTTTAATGGAGGTCTGTGATCGTGTGCCACTTAGATTACCCATGATGCAAAACCTGAACGTGTTAATGGTCCATTAACACTTATTTTCAACATTGGGCACAGAGCATGTCACTTCCTCTGTTGCCTATACAGGCAGCAAATACCTCATTGTTGACTGGCTGCAACCGATCGCCACTCAGATTGCCCAAGATGCGGGAGCACATATGCTTGAAGCTCCATTGACTCTCATTTCCAGGATGGCACAGGGAGCATATCTCTCTAATTATTGATTATAGTGGCGGCCAGTACATTGAAAAAGAGCAATATTGTACCATCAATGATATTTTGCGATTAACAGTAGGATACCTGCATGCTACCATAAATAGAAAAACCTTACAAGCAGAGCCAGTCATTGGACCCGAAGGGTCAACCCAAACATGGCAAAACCTGGGAGTTGACAGGTACTGATGCGGATTAGAACTTTCAAGACCCAGCAGGGTGGGATTTGGGACGGGTCAGGCACTGATCTGAACCATTTTTCCGATCTGGACTCATACCACTGGCAGGTTGACCAGACTCATCGCTATATCTTGACCAGAGTTTCCAGGATGTTTGCATATAGCTTCTGAACTGATTCACATTTTGCGAATGCTGACCATTCCCTGCTGTTCACTATGGAATGTGGTTCAACAAGATGCCCTGCTCCAGAAAGATGTACTGTAATGAGGATGTGGAGTTTCCGTAGTATACTTTGTCACTGTGGATTTCAGTTCTGCCCCCAACCTTCACTCTCAATTTCAATCTTAGCATGACGACTCAATAGTTGGAGGGATTCCTGCTGTAGGATAGAGATGATATTCAGTGGTGGACCTCAAAGCACAGCTTTCGTGGCTTCTATCTGACCTTCTCTCCCTATTCCATCTCTACATTCTTGTGGCTCATGTTTGTCTCCAATTTGTCAAACCCAGGAGGTTTATTCTCACAATTTTGTTTATTGCCATCAACCTGGTGACATTGTACTACCAGCATTGTCAGAGTGTGATGATTATAAGTATTGTGCATAGTGTTTCCCAAATGAACTGCAGAGTCAAATCTTCCGAGTGCTGAAAGATATTCGGCAATGAACAATTCTTTACGAAGAGTTTGTCATTCACTGTGATCCAATTGACTGCAATCACTTTGTTAGGTTGTCACTATGTGGGTTGGTGGAGTGTCTTGAAAGTTCAGGTCTCTATCATGATGCCTATTGCTGTTATTGACTCTTGCACATTCGCTCTCTGAAATGCTTAGACATAGATTAGCTCCCCTAACCTGCTGCTACAAATCTTCTTCATTCAAATATTCCAACAGCAGCAGAGCTCTGACAACTGCTTTGTCCGTAGATCTGACAGCAGCTCTAACTGCGGCTCTGACTACTGCTCTGACAGTACCTCCCACAGTGGCTGGGCACTGATGATAGCTCAACAACTCTGGCCAGGTGAGTAATTGTTAAGTTCGCATTGGCATTGTATGCCTGGCCCTCCTTCTATGTGTGCGCAGTGGTGCCGATTAGTCTCGCTAGTTTAGTTACAGCAATGTCATTGATGTTATCATATACCTGATCCAATACTTCCATTTGTAGAATCTAAAAATCATGGCACACCAGTTGGACAGTACAGCTGAGGCAATGTCGGGATTCTGCATTGTCAGTAATCAGCATGATTACCAGTTGAGAATTGTTCTGGTTCTCTGGCATCCCCAATTGCTCTTTTTTAACTAACTCCTTCTCCTCCTCCTCCTTCTCCTCTGCCACCTCCTTCTCCTCCTCTGCATACATATTATTCAATGTATCGGCACTCATTGTGTCTTCGGAACAGTGAAGAAAGCATATAAGTTTGCATTCTCTGTCTTCCTCTGTTTGTGTCACCCTAATGGTCAATGATCATTTCAGGTTTAGGGGGTTGGTTATTATATATTGAATTTCACTGTGAGTGTCATCCACCATGACTGTCTTGTTGAAGGTAATGAATGACACAGTCAGACAATCTTCAATTTTGGTAAAGGTGAGGTAGTGATCGCAGCTCAATTTGTCCAATGGACTGTCAATCTGTGCAATTTTGGATATTGGACTGTTTCTCCTACTGGATGATACACTCACCAAACAGAAGTCAACAGCCCTCAAGCATATTGTGGTATTGTATCACCGAGTGATCAAACTGAGCAGTTGGTCACATTACAGGGGTATACTAGGTTTTGTTGTGAAGTCTCTCAGAACTGGAGGCCTTGGAGAATTTTCTGTCAGATCTACCAGGGGATGATTTTATATAGATGGGATAAAACAATTACGATGGTCTTTACTGGCATTTTGGTATCACCTTCCGGATAAGGCACCTCACACACGAAAGTGAGCAAGTCAACAGGATGCTCTGTATTTAAGCCTCCTTCGGTTGATATCTCTGCGTGAAAGTCGCAAGGAATCGCATGCATCATTCAGCGAAAGGAGTGGTCACTTGAGGTTTCTGTCCGAGCTGTGAATCTGAATTGTAGTGAATCTTGGTGACTGACCATCCCCTGACAGCTGCACTACCATAGGAGATAGTAGTGTGGAAAGTGCTGGTGATAGTGTAGTGTCTCTACATGTGGTACTCCAACCCCATACTCCCAAATCTTTGTATGGCCACATTGAAACTGAGCTTGAAATTGCAGATGGAGTAGATCCCACACCAACATCTGAAGTGTGATTGATCAGTGTAGCAGTAGTTTCCAGAATGTGATCTAATGAAGGAGCTGATGAGATCTTCCTGTTTGGCATGTGGCTTGATGCAGTATGAGGCTTTGCAGTGGTGCTTATTGCAGTCTTTAATATTTTAGCATGGCTTGGTGGGGTATCCCGAAAGCAGTGGTGGCCTTTCAGTTGACTCTTCTCTGTAATCATGACATGAGTAGATGCTTTGTACAAACATCATTATCATTGATCTTTGTTTCCGGTGTAAGTGCCATGATATCTTTAGTGTCTTTAGCAAGTATTGCACAGATGTTGGAAATCTCCTATTTGTTAAATCAATGTCAGTCAATATCAGAGAGTCATTGTCAGAGGCTCAATGGCAGAGTCTCAATGTCAGAGGGACGATGTTAGAGACTCAGTGTCAGAGATTCAATGTCAGAGTGCGATTAACTCCACTGGTTACATGTCTTTGCTATATTTCACCCCTGGGTGTACAACTTGTTATTGGGGTACAACGGGATAGTGGATTTGCCATGTTTAGTTTTCAATTCCCAGACTGCTGTAAGGCATTCAGTCGATGCTAACTGGCTACATACAAAATATGTGTCCTGAGTTGTTGTCATCAGCATGGAGGGACACATTGCTTTAGTACATTCCCAAATGCCAGTAGGCCGTCTTCTTGGGATTCCTTGTGGTACTATGATGATCGTTGTTTGACAGATGTGTAGATCACTAAGTGCATACAATGGTTGCTGAGTGCATAAGAGTGATACTGAGTGGATATCAGGGCAATTGAAGTGAGATGAGAAATAGCTCAGTGGATATGATAGATATTATGTGAACTTTGATTGGTCTGAATAAATATGTGAACATTGAATGAGGTACATAGCAATATGAACCAGATGTGCTCCGACCCACACTTAAAGGTATAACTTCTCCAATTCACATGGTAATAGTGGCGCGACTACGTAATTCAACACAGCTCAGAAAGCGACTTAGATTGAAGTGGGGATTGGCTGAAGCAACAAAATGCTGGTTAGTTATGACAGGTCAAATTGGTAAGATGAGAATTTGTTGGTAGTTTATTTCAAGCCAACAAAAATGTGGGCTGTGATAGGAAGGAAAGATTTGTCATGTAGCAATGCTGAATAGTTGATGGCCAAAACAGCGGCTCATGCTACTGTGTTTTGAAACACCAATAATGATTGGTAGATACGCAACATTCCACACAAGTAATCAAACTAGACTACAAATGGTGGGTGGTACAATGAACATCACAAGCCTTAGGTATAATCGAAGCCTGGATATTGTCAGCTGAACACAGATCATTAGAACTCATAATTGGAGCTTTGCTACCATGATTGCCAGGGGTAGTGGCATAAAATTTCAATCTTTCAGCATCAATGATATGGTACCCCATCTGTGCTTCATCTGGCCAGGTCTGGTACTGAGAAAGTTGTCTCACCCAGTACGGCCTTTCAACAGACGCCTAGCACCACCAGCAATTTCGGCCATCTTTCCATGTCAGGTTGACAAGACTACAAACTAGCAGACAGCAATCCCCAATTTGACTTCAGTACCCAAAATAAGTAACCTGGAACCGAGATATTCACTGATGTAGGCGCTGCAATTACTGTCCCATAACTAGCGTTAGCAACAGGTGTGGGTAACTCACCAGAGGTCTGGGTTTGAGCAACATGAAGAGGTCAGTTCAGTTCCAGACCTGTCTAGCATCGCGACCCAATATTTTGAGTGGGGCCAACCAAATACCCATAGCTTGTAACCAGCAGGTTCTGCCAGGCGTGGCTAGACCTGTTGGTTCCAATCTCTGCTCCTAGTCGTCTGGTGATTTGATTGATGGTCGCAGTGAGATATCCCTCGGTGAATCACAATATATTACTTGTGGTATGTCGTTGTCTTATTTTAATGTAATGACCGCCATTATAATCAACGACAAGCGAGACATGCTCCCTACCCAATCCTGCAAATGTGAATCAATGGAGGGTCAACAATTTTTGGTTTTGCATCTTGGGTAATCTGAGTGGCAAATGTTTACAGACATTCATAAAGGAGATATAGGCAGCCTTAGGTGGCAAAAGAGATAGCGACTTCCTCCCAGCCCCATGTTGAAAATGAGTATCAACGAAGTGTCAACAATATTCAGTGATGAATATTAGGTATTTGAAGAATAATCTTGCTATTGTTAGACATAATCAAAGTATTGGCTGCTTTCATTGGTAAAAGTGAACGCGACGTGCTGTCTGCCCCAGCTGGAAAATAAGTGTCAATGGAGCATCAACAATTGTTGGTCCTTCCATCATGGATAACCAACAAGTAATGTGACAGTGAATGTCTATATACAAAGTTTGAATCAGTTTTATAGGCTAAAATGCTAATGAACTCTGAGTTGCAGCATTGACCTTGAATTATGTTGTGATTGTCTGGGAGGCTGTCGAGGGTCTATCTCTTACTTATCTGTGTATGAGGGGTGCAAACTCGCAGTTTATAAATGTGTACAATCAAGCACCACATAGATTACCCACAGTGCAAGACCAAAAATCATTGACACTCTGTTCAGACACATTGTTAAGATGGGACAGGTACTGTGTCACTGTCTCTTTTGTCGATGAAGGCGGCCAATACTTTCATCATGTATAACAACGACCAAATCACTTTTAAATATCCTGACTCACAAGACCAAAAATCATTCACAGTGTGTTGACACACATTTTGCAACCGGCATATCATCAATATGCAACCATTGCTCACGACATACTAAGTGTATCACTAATGGTGTTTTGGCAACCATTCTAATGTCTTCATGTACATTCTACTTCATCACATCATTGTAGTTTAATCATACATCTAAATATATCCTTTAAAATATACTGTAAAGAGTCTGGTATTTGTAGACAATAATGCACTCCAAAACTCCGTTCCTTTGTATCAATGCTCGTCTTGACTTTCAGGTTAGCGGAATAGGTTGCTCTCGTCTGCAAAATGGATGGCAGCTACATTACCACATAGCAGTTAGGATACTAACAAGTGGATGTTGCTTTATCAGTCAGCATATCTGAAATACAATGATTATCACACTTGCAATCCTTGGCATATACATCAACATCGCAAAATTGAGGGTCAGAATAAAGAATATGTATAAACACATATCGAGGTGGCACACATTCAATTTGCCAAATTTGAGCTCGCTCCATGTCACTTGGTGGCATAGGTGGTGTGCCGGTCAGAGGTGGCGGCGGTTCTGATTGAGGCACACGTGTTGCATTGCGGCTGCAGCCTGTCTGCAGATTTGTTACTATGCCAATTTGGGAAGGAAGGCAGCCACCCATTTGATTTATGCAAACCATTGCCGGACATCATCATCATTGATCTTAGCATTTGGTGTAAGTCCCAGGGGATTTCGAGAGTTTTCAGCATGCCTGTCGCAGATGTCGGTAAACTTCGATTTGCCAGGTCGACGTCAGTTACTGTCGGAGACTCATTGTCCGAGATTCAATGTCCAAGGTGGACTTATTAAACTGGTCATGGGTCTTTGCTATGTATTGCACCGGGGTGTAAAATTTGATATTGGTGTATGAAGGTATAGTGGATTTGTCATGTTGAGTTGTCCATTCCTGGACTGCTGCAAGGCCTTCAGTGAATCCAGACCAGCTGCTTACAGCATTGATGTCCTGCATTGTGTTCTTCAGCATGCGGGTATAGATTTCTTTGGTCCAGATTGAAGCGCCGGTATGCCATCCCCATGGGGCTCGTGGTGAGATAATGATTGTTGTTTGGGAGATCGGAGGGTGGCTGAGTGGATATCAGGATCATGCAGTGGATATAACTGTCATCTAGTTAAGTTTGATTGATCTGAGTGAATAGGTGAGAATTGTACGTGTTATATACCAACTAGTACTACTCGTTGCGCTCTGACCCATGCTCGAAGGGATGACAACTCCAGTACAGATTGCCACAGTGATGCAAATGTGCAAGTTGATATGGTTGAGATCGCGCCCCAGATTGTAGTGACAATGGTCTGAAAAATCAAATACTAGATAGTTGAGAGAAGTCAAGATGGTATGATACAAAAATGATGGTGGGTTGTATGAGGGCCAAACGCAACAACGTTCGGAAAGTGAGGGGTTGTGTGGTGTTGAAATGCTGATCGGTTTATGTCTGAAACATCTGCTCACACAGTTCTGTTTAGGGAAGCCAAAAATTGTTCATAGAAGCAGAACTTCCCATACAAGAATACAAGGGAGGCTAAAGATAGTATGTGGTACAACAAACATCACAAAGATAGTCAAAGATCAATGTCTGCTTATGCTAGGCTGAATTCACAACATTGGGATACATGATGGGAGCATCACTACAATCATTTCCAGGGGCAGTGGCACTCAATCACAACTTTTCACCTTCAACAATACAGTCCTTTATTTGCACTTCATGTGGCTGGGTTTTTTCCCAACAATGGGGTCCCACTCATCACCACCGTTCAACACATTCATGTCTGCGCCCAAATTGCAGCAATCATTCTGCATCAGATGGGCTAGACAACGAACTAGCAGATAGTATTCCCCAATTCAATGACAATACACACAGCCAGCAATCCAAGATGGAGATATACCCCAATGCAGGAGCCCCACTCAATGACACAGTAGGAGTTCAGTCTTTTGTGGATGATGTCTTGGTCATGCTTGCTCTACTTGCAACACCCTAACAATGGCAACTTTGGTGTTCTATTGTGGATACCAATCTAGGTAAAATGAAACTCAACAACATCCTCAAACGAAGACTTATTGTGCCTGACCCCAATGCCCACAACCCTGATCAGCTTGAGAAACTCATTGTGGACATGGAAGCAATGGATGGACTTAGATGCAGAAGGAAGGAGAGTTCTATTAAGATTGATGGAACAGCTACTCTGTTCAGGTATCAGAATCCCATTGCAGTGGTACGATATATTCCAGAATATCCTCCGTTTAAGGACCAACTCTCAAATCTGCCTATCAAACAAATGGATACCAATAGCAAATGTATATATGCTGTGATGTAGACTGCAGATTGGCAGTGCAAATCCCAGGCAAGTTTCCTGGTATTGTTAGAGGGAGTGTGTCAGAGAGAACGTGTCAGAGAGAGCATGTCAGAGAGTGTCAGAGTCAGATTGTCAGAGATTGCATGTCAGAGTTTCATTATGTTAGAGTGGATAGCGTGTTAAGAGTGTCAGCACGAGTGTTGACAGGATTTCTCGAAGTATTAGATCTTCATTACTCATTGCTGACACATCCTAGGAATTTTATCCAGATGGATCAACAGTTGTCCCCATCCTACTCGGTGGTGACAAAACTATGCTTTCTACACTAAGCAGTGACAAAATGGCTTGCCCGGTGTATCTCACCATTGGCAACCTCTCTGAGGTGAAGAGACGATCAGTTAGGACGAATAAATTACTACTACTCTGCCTTTTACCGAAATGTCCAAAAGAACCAACAGCCCACACCAATAGGTTTGCCTATCATGAATCTATTGCAAGGATATTGCGTGCTCTAGAGAAGCTGGCAAAGAGCGGAATAGAGGTTTACTGTGCGGATGGTCGCACATGTCACACATTTTCCCGAATTGCATTATTTGTTGCAAACTATCCAGAGCTGTGCATCATTACTGTGGTAGAAAATGATTGGTGCCCTTGATGCGAGACATGGCCCGATGACATATCTGGCTTCGCCCGCAGGCCTAGGCACTGCTGTCCTCAACGATACTTTCATTTGTCAATAATAGTTGCTTAAGAGGTGTGGCTGTGGAAGTTTACTGACTGTCCAAATTTCGCCGATGCCCACGCAGAATGTAATATATATAGTTGCATGAATATGGACTGGTTGCACCAGCTACTGAAGAGCTTGTTGGAAGATCACACATGGGAATGGATTGTTGGGTTTCTGCATGATATTTATGGCCACGAAAAGGGTTTGAACTGGTGCTGAGTACAAGAACATGGCGCAGGTCTGGCTTCCAGCATTTACCCCTCTTCCTAAAGGGCATCCTGATCACTGTAAGTTCATCACATCTGTCACCAACTTCATATTGATTGCCAGCTACCACTCCCACACCAAAACTACGCTCAAATTCCTACAGGATGTGCTTAGTGGCATCAGCAGCAACATCCACCTCTTTCAATGATAGTGCAAGAGGCACAGTATAAGCAAGATACTGAAAATTTATTCCCTTCTGCACTACATTGAATGTATTAATGAAATCTGCTCTGCTGATAACAGTGACACAGAAATATTGGAAGCCACTCATAAAAACCTCATCAAGGATGGCTACTTGACTTCAAGCAATGTTGACTGTATTCTGCAGATGTTATGATGGGAAATGCACCTATTTCATATCAAGTCAAGAGTCAGTATTCTACTGCATATCAATAAATCTAATCACCTCTCGCCAAAGGGATCTACACAGAGAAAGCTTCTTGTGGGGGATTCTCTGGCGTCCAACAAATTATCACCTGGTTGGATACCTCGCGTCACTGGAGTTATGAGCAAACGCAGCATGATTGGATCTCCGACATTTCCACACGGTATCAGCATATATGGGTTTACTGGTGCTCTGACATCCTATTGTTGGACATTTCAAGCGGATATGAGCACCAGTCTAGACCTACAGACCTCTGAATTGTGTATATCGTGGATTCTGTGTCAAATGATACACTGTGTATATGGCGTCACAGTCACTATACAGCAGCACAATAATTCAGATGCAGTTGTAGGTCAAAAGGGAAGGTGTGGGGAGAAGTGACATGGACAAGGTGAATTGATTCAACAATATTTTGATACATGGAGATCGAGCACCATGAAACAATAGTTGGGTATATCAACAAGGATATTGCCCTGCAAAACTGCTATATGCTTTTAGATTTTGCGATACAGTCAATACAGTAGAAGCCAATGCTAATGGTAGTGTAATCTGGCAGACAGTAAATCACACCCAATTGCAAGAACAGGATTTGGACTCTCTATGGTCTGCAATGCCAAACTAAACCCATGGAATAATAATATTTCGAGATGTACCTCAAAGAGGACAACGCATTGTAGATGTTTCTCTGGTTGTTACACACGTGCAGCTTGTTCCTAGCAGTGACGATAACCAATACCTACTCAACCAGTACGCATCATTGGAATCATATAACATAATATACTAGATGGCCTGGATGTGTTGATCTCAACAGGGATGCCTGTTATCCAGAGCCAGCACTTATCAGTGCCATCTTTTGCACCTTGTCTGAGTCAGAGTCCATGTGAGAGTTGCACTTGTCAGTCACATTTGTCACAGCTGGGATTGTTACAGTATTTCAGAGCACACTTGTCAGAACTGTATTAATCAGAGCCGGGCTTGGCAGAGATGATATCAGAGCCACACTTGTCAGAGCCACATTATCAGAGCCAAAATTGTCAGAGACTATATCAGAGCGTACTTTCATAGCCGGGATTGTGAGAGACTAGGTCAGAGCCACACTTGTCAGAGCCGCATTAATCAGACAGGGATTGTCAGTCCCTATTACAGCCACCCTTGTCACAGTTGAGTGGCGATGTATACCAGGTCGTGTTGCAGTGCCAATCTCATGAGAAAGATATTAATCATCTCAGGATGGTCACTTACTGCTGACAGACAACTCAATGCCAGTTATCCACAGTACATGCAAATTGCAATTAGTTGATGATCAGGTCTTGAGTGTCTGCTTACTTCACACCAACATGCTTTCCAATGTAAATGGCATTTTTAACCATATTACTTCGAGATCACTGTGCTGCAGTTGTGAGAGTTACTGGCGGGAGTGGTGAGAGAGTAGTCGAACTTTGTGTATATATTTTGCTAAACGATATTCTACACCAAAAAAGTAGCATATATCATGATTAATGACATGATTGCTCTGATATAACACATGATTGTGCCTTATCATCATTTGTATGTAAATACCACCTGGTAGGTATCCAAATCGGTGTGAAAAATCATCGGCATAAGTTGAGGTTCTCCCACACAAATGTCATAATACCTGGAAAATAGTAAAAATATAAGCAAAGATATCATAAAATCACATAACTCACCGTAATAAACCCGCAATGTGCCCTGGCACAGGAGTAATATCAATAAGATATTGTAGTACCATGCTAATGGCTATAACACATCTCGGTTAGGGTAGTGCCAAAGCTTTTTGAAATGTATGGGCTCAAACCCAGCTACCAGCAAAGGGATATCATTTACTGGCAGAATGGATTTTCATATCAAACTTGAGATTACCTATTCAAATGGTGTAAAAGATGAAAATAAAAATAATGATAGTTGCATATCAATGGGGAAGAGGGGGAAGGGGGGTATAAAGGTGTTGAAAAGTTGTTGAAGAAGCCAAAGGTTTAGTTACAGTTATCACATGTTTTTGTTGAAAAATATTCAGACACTGTTGGATTTTTTGTCCCATACAGATGTTGCATGAGTTAGAGGTGAGATGGAGAAGGCAGAGAACTCAGATTACAAGGTGTTTGTTTGTTTTATTCATACTGTATTCACTCTATCTAGAGTATGACAGAACAAAATTCCCGTCCGCCTCCGGGCGAGCCGGTCAAGGTGGCAGAGAAATCACAAGGTGTTAAGTGATGGGGGGGGGTGATTAAAAGTTGATGGTGTTTTTTGGCAGGGGGTTTTTTTTGGGAGAAGAGAACTTGCGAGTTTGCTTTTGTGTTGCGGCGAGGAAATGTGTTAACGATATGCCATGATCGCTAGCGGCCGAATGCAATATGATTACAAACTAACAAACAAACACTGTCATTTTTGCCCGAATTTTGTAGTGTATGCCAAGATCGCAAAAACGTTTGCAAAGGGTATTGTACAAGCGGGCCATTTGAATTGAAGATGTAGTTTTAATAGAGTACTGACCCCTCTTTTAAAAAATCTAGACACTAATTGTTATGTACGGAACCCGCCTCACCAAAAATTCTATAAAGTAAACCCTAATAGGAACAATAACACCGAGGTAAAGATTAACAAAGATGCTTTTGATATCACAACAGTACTCTAAAAATCACGAGAAGAAGTATTGACTATCCTTCAATCGTTCTACATCGAAGTCACCCTATAACATTATTAGCATCTGATCTGATAAAACCTACACATTAAGTCTGTAAAGTACCTTCGGTGGAAGAGGCGGAAATTCCAATGGTACCCAGACATGAATTCCTGTGGTAAGTACCCCTTTTGCTTTAGTAGTAGGTTGCTTCTCGGTGTCCTGGGCTTCTGGGCTATCTTCTGAGTTATTCAACTCTATGTGTTCTACCTCTTCGTCTTCCAACGCTGCTACAATTGTATTTTGCTGGTCCGGTGCAGAGTCGTCGTCATCGTCAAATACATCTTGCTGGGCCATGGCCTTCTCAACTGCAGGAGATGAAGGTACCTTCCCCAACTCAGCACCCAAAGGTTCTTCAATTTCCACGTCCCTGCTTCCCCCGGTTGTATGCAAGATCACGAATGGGGTAACCATTTTCTTTCCCTTTTCTCGCTCCTGCATATCATCTGATGCTAATAATCGGTCTCGTTCGAGTTCCCACTCCAGATCCTCTACCACAGTAAGTCCGGACTTTTCAAGAACCTCCATTGCATACTGTTTTCGAGCTGCCTTGATGAGCTTGGCCTGTGGTGCATGTTTAGGGATAGATACAAGATACTTGTATCCTTTGTATCTGGTTTCAAACTCATCTTTTAATTTCTCCATAATGTTGACGGAATGCAATTCAATGAAGGCTTTACGCAATATGTGATTCAGGTTATCCACGTTACTAGGATGTGTCCAGAAAGAGTCGTGTACAGCAGCAAAGGTAATCCCCATTTCGGAACATTTCGTCGCACTGAGAAGCATATGTGTAGCGTCAAGCGAATGGATGAAGTTAGGTGGGAATGCCGTCATTTGTTTCTTCGAGTTGACTTGGTCGATAGCGGAAGGATCCGAAATATAAATCTTTTGTAGATTCGTTTGAACAATTACATTACTCTCCTTGCGATATGGCTGTACAACTGCCATCTTAAGCGGAGTAGTCCACACCACTGAGGTCATAAATTCCACTTTTCCTTTTCGACGTACGTGGGAATTTTTAGAGTCTTGAAGCACTCCGTTGTGATGGTCCTGAAGATCTCCATACTGTGCCGGGCTAACCGAACGAGATATCATACGAGCCGCCAAGGCCAGCCAATGCTGGATTTTGGTAGCTCCTGTAAACACCCTTTTGATACCGTCAAAGACAAGCCGTGCCAGATAACCAGCACAGCGGACTACTTCCTGACGAGGAATTGCAGGATTATCTTCTAGTTGTTTCTGAATCTGAGCACGCGCCCCTATGAAAGTCACACCATAGACATTGGTCATGACAGATTGCTTCACGACCTTCCTGGTGATGTGTCCTAGCAGAAGTCTAGCAAGTGGATCTCCTGCACTAGCGTCTTTCATGACTTGTGCCTTAACAAGCTCAGCTACACCAGTATAGACATCTTGAGGTTTGTCGCTTGGCTCTAGGTTAACTTGCTTCGCGCCCTCTAAGTCACCACCAAGAGCGGCGTAATGCTGGAGTCCATTGCAGGTTCCGTCCTGGGCGACGATGGTGTGACACTTATATCTCGTCGGGTCTGGCAATTTCAAGGCTTCCGTTATCGAGATACAAGCCGCAAGGCATTGCCATGGATCTTCGGCTTTTAGCCACCATCGATGACCCTGCAACAATCAGCACAATACGTACAACTTAAGGATGAAATACACACCCCAAGAGGATTTACTGCACTGTCAAAGACCTCCTCGAGATTCTCATTCACAAATTTCACTCGATCCGTAAAGCTAGCTTTGTCATATCCAGCTAAATTGGCACAGTGAATCTTCAACCACCGAAGACCATTTTTTCCAAGTTCTTTCCCCTCATCAAACATAAGGAGGCCTCGAGACAAGTCGTCTCCTATGTGATTCAAATTTGGGGGAATTGGGTAAGCTCGTCCACGGAAGTCAACGTTGTGCGGAAAATAAAACTTCTCAAACAGGAACTATAGCAATAATTATAAGCGGAAACGCACAATACTAAAGAAATGAGCCACTTACGGCTCGTGCAATCTCCAATTTCAGATTGATGTTGCATCTTTGGGAATGATAATTTTTTTCAAGAAGCTTTATCCGACGGACTTCCTTGACCCATTCCATGCGTACTCTAGGATTTTCATTGGGGGCAGGTTCAGGAGGAATATCCAGTCCGGTATCTCGTGGCGGGATGTCAGCAAATTTTTGGCCCTCATTCCACACATGCAAAACAACATCAAATATTCTTTTGTTGATCCTCCATGCGGTTTGGCCCAAAACGTCTAACCCTTGGAATAGTTGATCCAGATCGCCGCGGTTGGATGCAGTTTGAACATAAATGTCTTGTTCCTTACTAGCCTTTGTCCTGACCACTCGACTTCGAGTATAGTAATAACCACCTTCATTCCAGGCTAACCATGGTAATGGGGGCACGAGCATTGGGAGATTACGGCCCATCGAACTCCCACGGAGAGGCTGGCTGCCCAGTTTCAGCACTACATCTGGATGAAGTTTAAGAACACCTAGCCTTCGTCCCTTGATATAATTATAGGCGTGTTGAATGGCAGGGTGGTGCTGGGTTGACTTCTCGCCGTTAGGTAGAGATTTCGTGATTGAGACTTTGGCACAATGAAGTAACATTGATATTAAAACGGCGCCAAGTTTCGCTTTCGCAGACCCAGGCCATTCGAGCATCAAATCTACTGTTTGTTGCGGGTTCTCCAGCATTTTTTGCCGTGCTTTTTTAACCACAGCCCGGAACATCGCCATATTATTGAAAAGCTCCCCTAGTTCTTCCTTTTCCAGAGATCCGAAAACATCACGATTCTTTCGCTTCGCTAGCTCTTGGGCGTAGTACTCCTGCTCAAGAATTTTTCCAATAGCCATGACCGCATGTGAAGACTTTGTACCTTCTCCATTTAACTGCGAATTCTGCATCCGTATAATCTCTAGGATGACAACAGCAGCTACTTTTTCAGGTGTCATAAGCCGCAGGAATGGACCGTATAGGCACCGGTCGGGGGCACTGGGGTAGCCTGGGTTTTCTTCAGCTTCGGCGACTCGTTGTAGTTCCTGCTTTATTAAAGGAACTAAGGCTTGATGCCAGCTCCACAACAAAGCGTTTACGCTATTTTGCAAAGGAGCAATTCCTCTTTCGACAAGTTGCTCGTGATCTTTTTTCCATCGTTCATGGGCACTTTTCATAGCGTCCATCTCTAAATGTTTCTGCCTTTCAATCTGGAACGTCACACTATCTTGCCCAAAAGAATGACGACTCGGCATTGCGTCAGGATCGGTCAATGACGCAAGAGACTGTTTGATCGCAGCCAGACTCGACCCCTTGACATCGGACGATTTAACGTTGATAACATGCGTGATAGCTGGTTGCACAGCATCCTCAAGATAAAGATTTTTATACTTTTCGCTCAGTTCATCTGGTTTCAATCCACAAATCTGCGATGTATTAATAACATAATTCAAACGCAACGGAAAACTAAATATATACCTGTGCAACCGCAATGACATGTTCATTGGACAATATCGACAACGCGAATACATCATTGATATCTCTACCCTGTTCCTTCCATTGGCTGAAATACTGCTGGACATACCGATTACCATGTCGTTTTTCCGTAACCGCAAAACTTCCCTCCATTAACAACGCCATAGTTGTGGCGTCACCAAAAATATTTAATTCCCGCTTCATTGTATCTTCATACCAAGTGAAGAACACACGCAAGCTATCTTGGTTACTCTCAGCAAGTGCCCGGTTCAATAATGCCTTGAGAAATGTGTTGTGGGCTCCAACCAAAAGCGGGGAAGTGTGATCGAGTAAAGTTGTAATCGTATTGAGCATTAGCTGTGCCCTAGCAATTCTCCCTACTCTAATGCAAGCCTCGAATGTGGCTAGGACCTCATGTTTGTCCTCCGAGATACCATCGATTATGCGTGCCTTTTTCTTCACAGTGTCACGTAGACGCGGTGTGTCAACGATTAAGAGTGATGGGCCATCGACTAACTCGGTGTGTCTGTATTTCGATCCCACGGGATTTGAGCATGGGTTATAGCCTCCATCTATGCTTACCAGCGTGTCCGGCATGGGAACATGATAAGCTGTGGTAGAATGCGATCGATGCGGCACCGATGGAATTGGCGGGAGCTCAATTGAGCTTACAATCGATGAATTAAGTACTCTTCGTGAAGGAACAGACAGGTAGAGAGAAGGGAGGAATAGAGTTTGTTTGGGAGTAGAATGCCGGAAGTTGTTTCCGACAAATGTACACTGGAAAATCTTGCTACTGGCTGCCCGCAGCATTTTCCTGTCAACGCGTCGTCAAAATGGAAGATCGTGAAATAGAACAAAAAGGATGTCGTAATTGAACAGTTGCAGGACAAAGTGCACAAAATAAAGAAAATGACCGAGGACATGGAGATGGAGCTAGCGCAGGTAAAACTTCTTTTTCGTACCCAGTTGTCCATGGCGCTAAGAGCTCTAGTCTCGCACCCAGTAATTACCCGGCCAGCATAACCCCCAGCCTCGGCTAGGCTAAAGATTCCTCTTCCAGAGACTAAAGTAGTTACTAGGGCCGAGGTACGAGGCTGAGATTACGTGATACAAGGACAGTAGTGTGCAAGACAAAGGCCACTCATTAATTGGCTTAGCTTGCTAAGTTAATTAACATTAGATAGTAAATTACTTGTAAATACATAAGTATACTTGTCAATTCACAATGTTATGGGATACATGATAAATAATAACCCATAGCAATTCTCCCTGAAAGGAATGAATATCAATATTCCAGAAGTATGTAGAGTAACTACAGCTTTTATATATCCCACAACTTTGTAAATTGGCAAGTCCATTAGGAAAAATGGAGTATTTCATAATGTGAATTGCCACAGTTTAATGATTTCAATCATCAGAAATCAATTCTGCAACTATTATATACAGTTTCACAATGTCTCATATGTAAATTGATTACTACATCAGCCAAATGTATGCTGGTCTCTGCAAGCCTCAGGAAGAGTCTGAGAGTTGTCGGATCAGAATGCCAGGGTCATCAAGTCCCAGCGTTCACTGGGTCGACGCAGTGGCCTTCCGGTGCAACTGCAAGTACCTGGGAGTGCCGATGACAAGCCTGGGAGCACCTGAGAGCACTGGCAACAAGCCTGAGTGCACGTGGGAGTGCCGGTGACAAATCTGGGAGTGCCAACCACAAGCCTGGAAGCCCCAACAACTAGCCTGGAAGCATATAGAAGCACTAACAACAAGGCTGAGAGCAAGTCTAATTACTGAAGAGCAGTCTGGGAAACACAACATCTTCTTGGAAATGCTGCTTGTGTGCCTTGAAATTATAGCTACTACATATCATTCAATGATTTGTAAAACTCATGTATTCGGTTTGTATTCTAATCAATGAATCTAGGTAGCTACCCATCTACACACGGTATATCTGAACTGGCTGCAGGTTGTACTTGGGAGAAATTCAAGGTACACCAGAAGATGACGATCGAGTGAACTCAGAGATATACACTCAGGCTGCGATCGCACAAGTTTGGAGATGCACTTGAAGGCCGTGATTGAACAAGTTTGGAGATGCACTGGGATGCAATAATTGAGTCAACTTAAAGATGCACTCTGAGGATGTCATTGAGCAAGTTTGGAGATGTACTTGCAGGCTGTAGTGGAGCGAAATTAGAGGAGGAGTTGGAGGTGGTCCATCTGGAGGCGGTCAATCTGGAGGCAGTTGATGGGAGGTGGGATGGGTGCTGAGACTCAATTCATCAGATAGTTAACTCAAAACTGTGGGAATGTGGCAAGGTTACTTTACCTTTGAAGCTTTTTTGGAGAACTGCCTGGTGGTGGTCGATCTGTATAGGAAGGCACTGGAGAAGTTGAGGCTACAGTGAGGGGTCAACTTGGTATTGTGCGAATAAAAGGACGACAGTAATTTGTTGGTGTATAGTGTACTCGGTGTATGCTGCATTGGATGCATGCTGCAACTCAGTGTATACTGCAACTCGGTGTATACTGCAACTTGGTGTATGCTGCAACTTGGTGTATGCTGCAACTTGGTGTATGCTGCAACTTGGTGTATGCTGCAACTTGGTGTATGCTGCAACTTGGTGTATGCTGCAACTGGGTGTATGCTGCAACTGGGTGTATACTGCAACTGGGTGTATGCTGCAACTCGGTATATGCTGCAACTTGGTATATGCTGCAACTCGGTGGATGCTGCAACATGGTGTGTAATCATGCTCATGGCATAGAGAGATACAGAAGTATAACTTAACTTTGTGTTCTGCGATGATGGAAGAGTTGTGGATCAGAAATGGAGAGATAAGGGAAGAAGATAAGAACGATATGAAGGATATAAGCAGATATGAGGAATTAGGTATACAAGTTGCCTAATTGGATTTAGAAGACCTTGTATCAGTGGTATTATGTCCCAGATTGGGATGCATACATGCAGTATTGGGGGTGGTCAATTGACCTGCAGAAAATATTCTCTGAACTCGCCGTGTCTCATGACGATTTCCTCCATCACTTCTTTGCATCTCTCTCATTCTTGTTCTCAACTGCACTATCACCCAAGTATAAGAAGTTAATTCATGGTTCTCTATCTCTCCATCCCATGATCATGAGTTAACACTGAGTACAGCATACACAGAGGACTGCATCATCCCAACATCGACTGTCTTCCTACTCTCATCCACTCCCGCAGCTTCCATTGCACATGCCTCCTGATCTACTGCCTCTAGATTGATCGTGTTCAACTTCACTGCCTTAGGATTCACTGCCTCCATATTGACCGCCGGCAGATCAATCGCCTCCAGATCAACTGCTTCGAAGTACTCTTCTGATCTTCATCAATCATGGCCTCCATGGGTATCTCCCAACACACTCAATTACATCAGCAAAATGAAATCGGTCCGAAAGCAACACGCAATCCTCCCAGACACTCTGGGTGACCTCACTAGTACTTCTAAGTACTTTCAGATGCTCCCAGACCCCCCTGGAGCTAAGCAAAGTGCTCTCAGACTGTGCAAGAGCATTCTCAGGTGCTCCTGAAAGCACCTGGAGTTATGGAGGTGCATTCAGGATGCTACGACATTTGACTTATAGGATAGTCACGTTTTGGAGCTCCCAGAAACCTCTGCACAGATCTGCGGGAGACATCAAGAGCCGCTCTGCGGGAGACTTCAAGACCAGCCAAGACCGCTGCACAGCACTGTAGGAGACTTGGTGCCTTATTCTCACAGCAGTGGTTCTTACATAACCACAAGGCATTTTGTCTTATCATATTTGTCTTTGTTACAGTCACAAGGTTCACTACATCATCATATGGCAGGCATTATTTAAGTCTCTCGATATATATACATATGGTCAATCTGGCCGCAGATGGTAGTCGAGTATAATCAGAGGAGCACCTTGACACGCCCATTGTGAAGCGTACGACTTGGGTGAGAAGATATGATACTACCAGGCATTGAGGATCTGCAGAATTGCACGGATCCGCGAAATCTCGGACAGAGTGAGTGTGACCAAAAGTTGGGAAAGACAGAGTGTGTATTTTCATTGTATGATAAGATGAGATGGAAATGAGATGATGGCTATGTACTCCGGGGTCTGCCGAATATATACTCCCCGTCACGCTGTCCACCTCCATTACCCCTCCCTATATCTCAGTACAGCCGCCGTCGCTCCTGCAAGATGTGCTTCGAGGCCATGATCGAGCGTGTTTGGAGTTGCACTTGGAGACTGAGATTGAGTGAACTCAGAGATGCACTTGGAGGCTGTAATCGAGCGAGTTTCGAGATGCACTGGGATGCCGAGATCAAGTGATCACTGCGATGCATTTGGACGCCGTAATTGAGTGTGTTGGGAGATACACTTGGAGGCCATTATCGATCACGATTGGAGGAGTACTTGGAGGCAGTTGATCTGGAGGTGATTAATCTGAAGGCGGTCAATCTGGGGGCAGTCAATCTGGAGGCAGTGAATCTGGAGGCGGTAGATTGGGAGGCATGTGTGATGGAAGCTGAGACTCTATTCATTGGTTAACTCGAAATTGTGGGAATGTAGAGAATTGAGTACAACAAGGTCCGCTGAAAGCTGAGAGACTGGCTGGGAGCAAAAGACAGTTGATTTTGGATAATGCAGTACTCGGTGTATTCTGCACTCAGTGTTAACTCATGATCATGGCAGGGAGAGATAGAGAACGATGACTCAACTTCGTCTTCTTGGGGATGGTAGAGTTGAGGACAAGAATGAGAGAGATGAGAGGAGATGAGGGAAAGAATCATGAGAAACTGGGACTAAAGAGAATTTCGTGTGCAAGTGAATTTACCATCCCTGATCCGGAAGGTACAAGTCCCAATCTGGCAGGTAATATCACTGATATGAGGCCCTCTAAACCCAATCAGGCAAGTCATACTCCTGATTTCTCATATCCGCTCGTATCCTTTTTATTGTTCTCATCTTCCCCCATCTCTCTCTTTCTTGTCCACAAAACTACCATCATCGCAGAACAAAGTAAAGTCTTTCCTTTCTATTTCTCCGTGCTGTGATCATGAGTTAACACGGAGTCCAGCATTACACCAAGTGCAGCATACACCGAGTACAGCATCCACGTAAAATTGTCTGTCATCCTTTCATACCCACAATTACGAGTTGACCGATGAATGAAGCTTCAGCTTCCGGCGTGCCTCCCTACATATCGACCGCAACCAGAGAGCTCTCTATAGGAGCTTCAAAGGTAAAGTCACCTTGTCTCATTCCCAGGGTTGTGAGTTAACTAACCTATGAATAGAGTCTCAGCACCCGGCATGCCTCCCATCGACTGCCTCCAAATTGACCATCTCCAGCTCGACAGCATCCAGATCGACCACCTCCAAGTACTCCTCCAATCTCACTCGATAATAGCCTGCAAGTATATCTCCAAACTCGCTCAATAATGGCCTCGGAGTGCATCTCTAAGTTCTCTCTATCACGACCTCCAAGTGTATCACCAACATCACTGGATCATGGCCACCAAGTGCATCTCCAAGCTCGCTCGATCATGGCCTCCAAGTGCATCTCCAACCTCGGTCGATCACGGCCTCAGAGTAAATATCTGAGTACACATGTTCATCATCTTCAGGCGCACCTCGAATTGCTCTCAAGCACCGCCTGCAACCACTCCAGATATACTGTGTGTAGATGGGTAGCTATATAGATACATAGATACATAGATGAGAATACAAACTGAATTTATGAGTTTTAAAAATCATTGAACAATAAGCAGTAGCAATGATTTCCAGGCGCACCGCAGTGTTCCCAAAGAAGATGATGTTTTCCCAGACTCCTCTACAGTGATTTGATGTGCTCCCAGGCTTGTGGTCGGCGCTCCCAGGTGCTTCCAGGTGCACCTGAAGGCTACTGCATCGGTCCAGAAAACTCTGGGATTTGTCAACCCTGGGATTCTGGTCCGACTACTCTCAGATACTCCCAGAGGCTCCCAGTGACCAAAATACATTTTGCTGATGTATGGCTTCCATGTGCATCTCTGAGTTCACTCAATTTTGGCCCCCAAGTGCATCTCCAAACATGCTCAATCATGACTTCCAACTGCATCTCTGCATTCCCTTGATGTCGGTCTCCAAGGACATCTCTCGTCTCACTCGATTGCAGCCTCCATCTGTACCTGTGAGTTCACTCTATATCAGTCACCAAGTGCATCTTCAAACACGATTGATCACAGCCTCAAAGTACATTCTTCAGAAGCAACGTCAGGTGTACAGAGATGTAGGGGTAACAGAGGTGGACTGAGTAATGGGGAGTAGATAGACATCATCTCCTTTCCATCTCATCTGATCATTCAATGAAAATACACACTCTATATTTCCCAACTTTTGGTCTCACTTGCTCTGCCCAAGATTTCATCGATCCATGCAATTATATGGATTCTCAATGCAGGGTAGTATCATATCTTCTCACCCGATTCCTATACTGCTTAAAGATGAACTGCTCTTTCTCACAAATTCTGTTTGGATGTCACAAGAGGTAAGGCTGAGTGTTGATGGTTGGCTCTCTGCATTCTAGCTACATCGTTTTACCACAACAGCATCCAAGTGGTGCATCTCTAAGTTGTGTCAATGGGCATGTCCAGGCTCCCCTGTGATTATGCTCGACTATCATCTCTGGCCAGATTGAATCTATGTATATATATAGAGAAACCGTAACAATGCATGCCATCTGATGAAGTAGCAAATCTTGAGACTGTAACAAAGACGAATATAATAAGATGAAATGCCTTGTGGTCATGTAATAACCACTACTGTGAGTATACACCACCAAGTTTTCCACGGCAATGCTGAGTGGTCCTCACTGCTCTCGAAGTCTTTCGCAGGGCTGCGCTGCAGTTTCAGCTAGTCTTGAAGTCTCTCCCAGATCTGCGCAGAGATCCCATGAGCTCCAAAATTTGCCTATTCTATAAGTCAAATCTTGTAGCATCCTGAATGCACCTCCATAACGGCAAGTGCTGTCAGTAACATTTGAGAATGCTCTTGCAGAGTCTGATTGCACTTTCCTTAGCTCCAGGGGGGTCTGGGAGCATTTAGAAGTACTTAGAAGCACTGGTGAGATCGCCCGGAGTGTCTGGGTTGAATGGGTATTGCTTCCAGCCTGATTTACACTTTGTGGATGTAGTTTACTTGATTAGACTATTTGGGATACTTATAGACTGCAATAACCCCACTGTTTCCAATGGTACAATAGTCAACTAGTTTCCGTTTTCTTAATGGTCAAAACAGATTATCAAAACTAAAATATAATATACTTAATTTAGAACAGTAACTATATAGTAAAGAATACTGGATATTATGAAAGCAACTCTCTAGATAATGGAGATTAAGGTAATATTCTTTCTCTATTAACACTGCACAATTGATAATCACCAAAGTTTCATATCTCAAAACTATTACAATATGAAATTGTTTGTCTTGATTTTAATAGTACGAATAGTTACAAGAGTGTAAATTTCAATTTTTAGATACATATAAATTCAGATGGAAAAAGTTTTGATATACTACAGAAAATATTAAGAAAATGTACTTGAGATAAATTATCTTTCCAGTTTTGATTGTCATGGGTAATTTCTAAAAATGGTAATCTTTCATACAATTAATAACTATTGACAATCTTTATGCAATGACAACTTGGTATAGTATTTTAAATTTGTTCATTTGCTTTTCAAATCTTTCATATTTATTATTACCTTTATTCGATAGCTGAATATTCTTCACTTCTGTATATAGAACAGCTGTAAAGATGAAAGTACAGAGTACAGGGCTAGTAAATAGTAGATAATTAGAATATACAGTTGAATAATTATTGAAAATCTACAATGTGACCAGAATATTTTTTATCCCAATCCAGCATTGTATGAACTATTATCTGCCATTTGCCATGTAAGAATTGTAGTCTGATATTGGTAAGTATTATACTTCTATCATTTTGCTTAGTAACCCAATTCTTTATTATAATACTTTTTGGTATCTATTACAAAGACTTTTTCTACATGACAATATATAGCCAACTTGATGCTATATAATATTAGTTGAAATCAATTTCAATTTAAAATAATAGTCAAACACTATTATAAATTGTAAACTAATCACATTTTGTACTTTACCCAGAGTAAGATAAGTTGAGTAGTGAATTTACATAAATAATTGTATTTACAATGTAGTCATAATATGTGCATCTCTATAAGTAAGCTAATAAAAAATAAGATATTCCGAAAATAAATATAGTATAATATAATAACAATATAATAATTTCCATCTAGTTATATTTTGAAATGTTAGAGTTTTTTACCAGATAAAATTACCATATACGATGCGTAACATATTGAGAGGCTGTTTTGGGATGGTCCCGTGTGGCTTATTGGACACATTATACTATGAGGCCCTATGGAACTGCACATTGACTTGCTTACTACAATACAGATGGGATCATGTGTACAGTATACTGTATATCATGCTGAATTCAAGGAACTTGAAACAAAAACGCCAAATGCATCTCATTCTACACTCCCATTTTCATTCTTGAAAATACTCCCAAGCATGCTCTCATGGACGCTTCCAATTGCACTCGATGGCACACTCCCAGCCTGTTTAGCAATGCACTAACAAGTCAGCTCCCAAGATACTCTCAAGCACAATCCTGGCCATTCCCAAAATGACGGTCCCAGTTCCACTCAAGGACACACTCCCAGCCTACTTGACTTACACCCCCAATGATGTTCCCAAGGATGCTCTCAATTGCACTCGATGGCACACTCCCTTCCTGCTATACTACATGTTCCCAAGTATGCTCTGAGTACAGTCACAGTACACCTCCGAGCACATTCTTGTGTTCACACCTGAGCAGGCCCTGAGGGGCAATCAGAATACGATCAATTGCACACTCCCAGCCTGCTTGACTGTATGCTCACATCGATGCTCTAATAATGCTCTCAAGTATACTCTCAAGCATGTTTACAAATATATTCCCGATTGCACTGGATGCCAAACTGCCAGCCTGGGTAACTATACTCTCCCAAGTAACCTCCCAAGATGGTTTGAAGTACATGCCAAGTGCGCTCCAAGTACACGTTGAAGTACATTCTCAAGTGCACTTTGATGTGTACTCTCAAAGACGCTTCCGAATGCACTGGACAATACATATCCATCATGCTTGACTGTACACTTTGAAGTAAGCTCTGAAGGTGTTCTCACACACACTTCCAAGCACTGTTTCAAGTGCACTCCTAATTGCACTTCTTGACACACTCCTAGCTTACGTGGCTCGATGCTTCCATGTACACTGACATGAAGCAAGCATCTCCCATCGCACTTGCCTATATGCTTTCATTTACACTCTTGTGTGCTTGTTTGAGAGACATACCAAGTGGCATGTGTGAGGAACTGGGAGATGGCATATGGTGGGCATTGTTTGGCGGAAAGAGTTTGGTGGACAGCAAATGACACATGCTGCATGGCAGGTGGCAAGCGGCATACGGTGGCCGAAATCATGATGTCACTTGATATCATAATCTGAACCTTGAAGTTACATCAGCACAATGTAAAATGGTTTGGAAGTGACAAGTAAACAACTCAGTAACTCTGAACAGTCACATTGATCATTCCAGGTGCTCCCTGATGCTGCAACTGAGACTGAGTGCAACGCAATGTGCTCTTGGGTTCTCTGAGACTACTTCACCAGTGCTCTTCAGTATTCCAGAAGTTGTGGAACAGACTGCAAGAAAATCCTCAGGAGTGTATAGTTGTCATCAAAATACTACAAAATCAAACTATTTGGATGTGCCAATTTTGAAGCAATTGGGAGCAATGGCCCCATCTCCAAGACTAGTCCAGTACAACTAGAAACTTGTGCCATACCCTCTGGGAGTGACTATTAACATGTTTATATCAAATAGTACAATTGAATTGAATATTTTTCTCCCACATATCGTGATTGAGGCATTGTATATCATTATCCAGTACAGGAGATATGTAAATCCAGATCATAATTTACAGTCAATACGCTATCAATTCTCTCTGATGCAGCATTCATTTGCACCAAATCTGCCGGTCGAACAATTGCTCTGACAGGAAGAATATGCATCATATCCAATGTTGGCAACAGCTTAGGGTAACCTGACAGCAATTCAGGTTCCGACTGCAAAATCATATTTTTTGGTCTCAGACTTCTCCAAAAACCCGACCCGCTGCCTCCTGGTGGGCTACACTCGGATCCAGAGCCATCAAGCCATGGGATTTGCAGAGTTAGGCTAGATCTGGCAGTAACAATGACCAGTGCGGCATTTCGGGTTTTTCTAGAAATCATCAAATTCAAATATCCTACAGTTAATCACATAACATTGACTTTGGTACGTCATTGTCTTGTTTTGATGAATTGGCCCCCAATATAATCACAGAACGAAAGAGACATGCTCCCTGCCATATTCTGAAATGAGTGTCAATAGAGTGTCAACAATTGTTGGTCTTGCATTTTGGGCAATCTTGGCGGCAATTGGTTGGAGATATTCAAAAATGAGCCATTGGCCTCCTTAACAGGCAAAACAGAAACTGACTCACTCCCTTCGACATTCTCACAATGAGCATCAACAGAGCGTCAACATTTTTTCAACCTGTATCTCAGGTAATGAATTTAGTCAAGGTCACTATAATATATAATGAAAGTATTGTGTGCCTGTATGGGCAAAATTACTTGTGACAACATTGCTAATATCTCCTAAAAATGATTGTTAACAGAGTGTCAATGCTATTTGGCCTGCATCATGCAGAATCAAAGCATGCTGTGGCCGGTTTTGTCTATATAGGAGGGTTGTTTGTTTGTATAGGCCACAATGCTTACAAATACTTGGTTGCTGCTGTGTAAATTAAATACATTGTTACTGCCTGGAAGAATGTCATGGGAATGTCTCTTGCTCATCTGCCAATAAAAGCTGCCAATGTCCTGCTTATAGATGTCTGCGATCAAGTGCCACTTAGATTACTGAAGATGCAAAACCAATAATCCATGATGCTCCATCGACCCTCATTTTCAAGATGTGGCAGAGAGCTTGTCAGTTACTCTTTTGCCTTTAAAGGCGGCCAATACTTTGCTCATGTATATGAACAACCAAATCAGTAGTTAATTACATAACTGACAACCTCGAATGATTTTGAAACTCCATTGATGCTCATTTTGCCTTGGGCATACCTGCAATAAGCAATTATTCTATTTGCCGTACTATTTCATCAATGGTGGTTTGGCAGCCTTTCTATAATCTTCATATAGTTTCTACATTATCACTACATTGTTGTTTAATAATACATACAAATATATTCTGTACAATATACTTTAAAGTATCTGCTAATTGTAGATACTAATACACTCAAAGATCACATTCCTTTCTATCAATGCTTATCATTACTTCTAGGTTCACTCAATAGGCTGCTCTCATCTGCAAAATGGATGTCCGCTGCATTACCACACAGCAGAGACTGTACCAACCAGTGAATATTACTTCATCAGTCAACAAATCTGGAATAACTTGATGATTGTAGTTCTTCAGCAAAAAGTGAAATTGGTTTCTGAAAATGGACCCCACACACCGATCCCTCCCCATATTCTCCACAAATAATCTTATTGACTTATTTGCAATCTTCCACTATGCTTGGAAGCGTTCAATGATGTGATCGCGTCATCGCGACCTTTCAAAACATGTTTAGTCATTTAAGCTAATTTATTGCACTTGTTTCTTGCACGTTGGTCCTCGAGATTTTTATTGTTTTGACGGTTTTTTGAACTGTTCCATTTATTTCATGAATATTCTTAACTATTCAATCCCTTGAGACATTTATTATACACAAGCTTGCACAACTCCCATTATACAAATTAAAACACCGAGAGTGAACACTCAACAGATTTGAACATATCGCTGCAACCATTACTTAAAGCATCGAGTTGAATAATGTACATGTAAAACAAATTGAAAGTATTCAAGTCAATCGTGTTGCTCAAGTACAACTGCTAGCTATCTGGCTGCAGCGTCAGCGGAAGAAGGTGCACAGCTCCTTGGATTGCGCAAATAGGGATGACATGAGTGGTTCCGCCGCCGAAAAGAGGCTTATAATGGTAGGTTCCATCGTGGAAGGGTTGCATCGGAGGTTGATGCCTCTCCTGGACAATCACCATCACAGCAGTCTGATGTACCGGACCTGTTGCAAACATCTGAATCAAGGCAAGAAGCCCTTTAAGGCTCGATTCAGCATTCTCGACCACGAAAAGAAACATCAACCCTGTGGGAATGCGTCCTGCAGTCGACTTAATGTGGCTATCTGGACTCGTCCCCTTTCAGAGAAGCACTGTATCATTTCTTGTTCGCTGATGCTTTCTCCACCTTGGGGACCCAGTGAAACAAACCATATGAACTGCTTGCTTATCTCATTGAAAAGATTTCACCAGAATTGCTACTGCGTTGAACCGAATGAATGTTGCATCATTGAGACGAATGAAATACTGATCGTGATCGACGTAGTCTGTGAAGTTAGCAAATCTCTTGAAAAACCAAGCAATGTGATTCTGTAGCTCCCCGTTTGGCATTGCACACCACTCGGCCAAGTCATCAAGGGTCTCGATGTCTGGTCTTGGGGTTTTCATCATTCGCTTGATTGGCACTTTGGTTAGAGGCATATCATCATCGCGACATTGCACCTCCTTTCGGGCTTTCGTACTCAACATCTTGAAGGCGGGCTCATGACCGTTCGATTGTCAGCACGCTTGTTTATGATCCATCATCGCTTTTTCTGGGAGTTCAAAGCTTACATTTAAGATGTTGCCAAACTGGTGGACATAGTCAGAGACGTTGTTCAGGAGATGCATCGTCACAAAGTTGAAATCCAATTCGTCGACAAGACGCTGTGCAATTTCTGACTCATCTGTGTTTGATCTGCATCAACGCGAAGACGCTTTGTAGCCGCAGAAAGATTGTTCTAAGCAGGGTCACTCTCCTGTTCCTCCGGTTTGGCGAAAGTAAGCTGCTTGTTCAAGACTTCCGAGATCTTCTCTGTAGATTTACTGGCGTGGAATCAACCGAAAACATCCTTCTGATGATGAATCTCCTCCAGATAATTCTCCATGTACTCGATGGTGGCCTCAGTGTGATACTGGTACTGTGCGCTAAGGTGGAAATTCACTAAGTTTTTCATGCACAGCAGGACTTCTGTGAAGGGAATCCTTTGGTTCGCCGAAGGGTTTAAAAGAGTCGCCACGAAAACTGGAACAATCACACACCTGAGTGCTTGTATCTCCTTACGACTCCAAAGGGTTATCTGGCTATATGGGTTGATGAATTGAGCGACGGCAGGATATGGTGGCATCATCGCCGACAGCTGGTTAAATTTGTTGATCGTGAAATGATGTTCGAGGAATGACGTTACCCAGTTCTTCAAATGCTTAAGCATACCGAGATAGACGGTATGAAGAATATCGGTTACGATAATAGTCGTCGGAGAGATACATTTCATCTTGCAGCAGACGCCTTCTGAGGTTCCAACCGCTCGATCTTCCAGATATTGTTATGCATTCCATCTCTCAGTCTCATCTCCCTCAGTCGCGAGTATCATTTTTTGGAAGTAAAGCCGAAAGCCTCTCAATTGCCACGACGATGAACTCCCTTCTCCAAACAACTCATTCGGTACCTCGCCCACAGGGCAATTGGGCTGCTTGATTGAATGCAAGTCAATGTTTTCGAAGTAGTCAGCCGTCCATGCGCAGATGACAGGACAACATTGCCGCATCTGACAGTCCACACAAGGCATAAGCTTTCCTGTGTTGAAAAGCGCATTGAGAGGACGAAACATTAGCTCAAAGATTTTCCTTAAAACTTCTTGATTGTGGATTTGTTGTTTCTTCATGGCAGTTGTTTTTCCAGGTTCTTTCAAGTGATATTTCAGAGGAATGGAAAGAAGGGCAACAAGGATGGTTGCAAGATTCGAAGGCTTTGATCCAATCTTTGAGTTGATGTTTCCGGGACTGAATTATATTGGCTATTCCTTCTTGTTGTCCGAATACATTGTATAATGTGTCGGGGATAAACTGCTGTGAGAAGGGACAATCTTAGCTCCGAGCGGCCGCGATAGATAATGAAGTGGTCAAAATCATCGTGACTATGACAAAATTCAACTAACATACCTGTTCATTCCACCACCAGTCGCTTGAATTGACCTCTGAGTAGATATGTTCCTCAGCATGATTGAATTTATTTGCTGGAGTATGCGACATTAGTTCCCTGAACGCAGGATGTTGCATGAGGAACTCAATGCATTGAACAGGATCGCGGTAAAAGAAATGTGTGGAATCATCGTTGTGAAGGTTGTTTGGATTGGCCAAATGATTGTAACACACTTTGCCGGATTTCCAAGAGTCGATGCCCATCTCGTAGGACATTTTGTTCAATCTTTTGACTAAAGTGTGGGACGAAGTGAAGTTGCTGACGGTTGCCCTTGTAGGGTTCCTGACAAGCTCATTGATAGCAGCTCTGCTAAAGTTGTGCTTGATGCACCAGTGTGCTAATCAATACTCCGCCTCGCAAGAACATGGTGACTATAGACCACTTTCACCGTCGAAGATATCGAAATACTTGTTACTAATGGGCTTGCTGGCTAGACGGTTGTCCAAGTGTGAAGTAACATCAATACGAGTCGGAACTTGAGGTTGCTCTGGATGAATACACGCATTCTTGCTGTCGGCTTCTATATCGCTAGAATCATCGTCGGAAAGGTGAAGAAAAGGGACCCAATGCAGTTCATGAACGAATGGAAGTAGAATACTTTCGTGCTCGATCTCAAACCCATCATCTGGCAGTTGTTCGGCTGATAATTGTACTATCCTGTCATTGTGGTCGCAACAGAGGTGAGTGTTGTAAGCGCCGATGTAGGAGTATGTCTTCGAGCAGTAAAGTCACTGTTGACGAAGATCCAGGTCTTGTTAACAAATTGAAATGTCGCAACAACTTTAAGAAGCGTCTCGACAGTCTTTTAGCTACTTACACCAGTAGAAGCCGGCTGTCCTCCGAAAATGCCGCGCCTCGATCTACTGTTTCTAAAAATGGGGCTTACCTCCCTTGTTGGATTTGTCTCATCCTCCTTCACATGTTTGCAAGGTGTTTGATTGCGCTCTGAATTTCAACATCCCTTCGATCTCGACAAGCATACTGCATCTGCATTGAACTCATCACTGCAATTGTTTTGCGCCCTCACAAGACCCTCCTACACCCATTGCCTGATTTATGGTTGTCACTTTATGTTAAGTTCGTACCTTACATGAACTGTGGTTTCTCCTTGGATACCGACCCATGGTCGTCATCTTGGGGTACAGACACTAGCGCTAGGTCAAACGAGTGAGATATGACTGCAGAGCATGGTTTTAGTTGTCTTTGTGATGAACTTAAGTGTTCAGTGGACGAATCAGGGCACTTAGATGATGCTAAGCAAATTGCCACCTAGCTAAATTGCAGCCAAGATGATGTCACCGGATCAAGAAAACCCTCCAAGCCCATATATATGTTTCCCTTGCCTGCCCACCTTACTTACAATCTCCAGAACCTTCGACACATCCTCCCCACCTCTGCTACCGCATCACATCACCCTTGACAATATATTATACACTTCTGATGCTGGTTTAGAGTAACAAGCATTCGTTATCCACCACTCAATCATTGACCACTGTTGAGAATCTACAATGTAATGTGATGCCTTCTGGTTGCCGAAATCAGTAGTTGCAGATTCTAATACAGTCCAGATACCGACACTACAAGTCCGCATCTGGGCCAAGAACGCCGGTGTTGGAGTCAGCCAATGCATAGCAGAAACCATTGGAATTTGGCAGCATAAGTGCGGCTTGACAATACAACGGATAGATAATGAAGTGAGGGAGTGCGTCTGCGAGATTGCGCAGTCCATGAGCATCATCAACAACCAAGTCGCCGGCCCCGAGCAATGGGATCTCCTAATCGATTGTTGCGTTACTCAAATCAGTGATCTGGAGTCTAAAACGCCACTTTGGAAACGGCACATGACAGACAAGATTAACCTTGATAGTCAAAAACTCAAGGCAGCACTGGACGATTTCGCGGAAGTTGGCCTTCGGCAAAGCAACAATAGGCTCCATGAAACTCCAAGTAAGAAGAGGAAACTCGTGCACGTTGGTATGTATTTCATCGCCCCGATGCTTCTTCTGCTCTTCCTGATGATGTGTAGATGCAGAAGACGATGAGGAAGAAACCTCGGGTCAAAGGTTGTCGCCGATATAGGTGCTTTGCGATGCCTTGACCGGTTTCCTTGTTGAGCCATTCAGCTTTACCATTGGCTATGTGGATGTCGACATTGCTGGGAAGAGGGTGGGTGAAAACAACACTCAGCTATTCTGATGGCACTGGCCTGGGGATGATGAATCGATACTTAAGATAGTTACATCAATCGTTGATACAACCATTTGGTCAATCGTGAATGATGCAATTGCCGGTCTTCAAGACCCCAGCCAGAAAAGCCGAGAGCTTTGGGGCTGCTTGCAGGAGCCTAATGCAGATGGTGGTCTGTACACCTGTAATGTTACCCCAATCTTTGATAACAACACTGCTGCCAGATGGATACACGTGGCGATGAAATTAAGCAATCCAATGCTGTTTTGTGTCGTTTATCGCGGCCAACAAACTGACAGCACAGCTGGTGCCCAGACGCCTATGTGTGGTGGCCACAGCTACCTTCCTCTGGATGACATCATCCCACCTCCAGCCAAGGATATGATCGACGATATCAGGGAGGAATCGGATGATGATGGTGAGACGTGGCGCCCAAATCCGAGAAGCTTCCTGACAACGAAGACAGGCTTCCAAAAGTTTGAACAGAAGCTTCAAAAGATGATTACCAGACTGCTGCGATACGTTGAAGTCATCCGAAACCGTGCTCCTGGTCTCTTTGCACATTACAAGGAAAGTGTTGTTGCTGATGATGATGTGGCTTTGCTACATGAGCACGACCACATTATGAATCCTCTCGCTGTAGGCTCTTTGGCCAATACAAAGTGTTCCAGTAGCCGCCCAGCTACAAATTAGTTGTTGTGAGGATGGAATGCACTGGCTTAATGGTTGTTCAAGAATTTGCGCTGTGGGTGGGTATTATTCTGGCACGTTGGAGGGTGGTCGGATGAGTGATAATTCGGAGTTTTTTGGTGAGGTTTTGGGTCTCTTTTTGGTGTTTTGTTTATTTTATTATTACATCATTCATATTCATGCATGATGGGCTGTGTTGAGAGTTTACGATGTTGGGATTAATCATTGAGACGTTGATTGTTGGAATCGCATAGTGGCAGGAATAGGACTCCATGTACTGCTATTATGTAATTGGTAGTTCTGTATGTTTACCCAGCAGAAGTTATCCCGAACGATTAGTGAAACGCGAATGCTTATTAGCTCGTTGCAATAACGATTTTCGTTGAAGGAAGCTATTCAATCACTCTATGGCATACTTGTCACCTGCCATTCGTGGATCTGAGCTCCCGTCCTTCCAAGGAGTTGGAAGCGTGGGTGGCAGGACAAACCAACATCCTTCAATCGTTGACAGGATAACAACATGCATCACGACGATGGTTTTAATCATATCAACGGTTTCTTTCCTTTACCCAACGCTTTAACTCATTTACTCTACATTAATTTACATTTCCTTTAGTCATCTTTTAATTTTTTGTACTTATCACTTGCCACCTTGTTAAATCATGACAACAAGGCGCCGCAATTCTCCTACTCATCTTCCTTCCAGCACCTGGAGAAGCGGATGATCTATACCTGACGAGGATCTCGATCACGATCTCAGCACGTTACCCGACAATTACAATGATTGTTGAGAGGACAATTCAGAATCCGATGACAAGCCTGTTCGGCGTCCATCCAGGAAAGTAATGCGGAAGGGGCCATCAAAAGATTCCTTTATGTCAACACTTGGAAAACGTGTCGCAGCAACTCAATTGACTTCCACGTCAGCCAAACCCTTACATCCTGAGCATCGGGAAGTATCAATAGCCTCGGAGGAGGAGGAGGATGAATTTGACCCTGCGCCGTTGACACCCAAGAAGGTATCAGATTAAGCATTGGAATGATTGAATACACCAACTAATGTGTATATTTAGTAGAGGAAGGATTCAAAAGAAGTTGGTGAGCAATTGGTTGCATGGAAGGCTGGAAATCTGCAGCAAAATGAGCCCTTTGTTGACGACTTGACCAGCCTCATCATCGGCACAGAATACAACAACCAGCGAACCTTTTCAGACGTTCTGGCGATAGTCATAGCACGTGTGAAACCTATATGTATCAATTATGCCATGTTTGTGAATGCCTTTGCCACAAATTCGGTGAAGACCGCCCGGATTCGTAGTTGGTGGTATGAGGAAATCGCCAGAATTGATCCAGCCCAGAGGGACTCAGACCCGCCATGTGCCTACATTTTAGTGGTAAATGAATCATCTCAACGATTGTTTTCATCGCTGACATTGGGCATCACTGTCGCAACGATTACTTGCTCCCATGTAGCAATGGTATACCGCTGCAAGACCTCAATCGACTCTGTTTACGGATTTCAAACTCAGTCGCCTAAGGAGATCCGGAAAATCGTAGCCTGGCTGTTGGCCAAGGACAGGTTTAGATGCCCTCTAAACGTTCGTGAGGTAAGTTCAAAGTTCCATTCTTGTTCAATCTATGTCTTGACGATCAATTTAGGAGTGCAAGTTTCAATTTGCAGCAACTGAAATTGTGGATCTTATTCACGAGACATACTTCTATGGCATATGAGAAATGGGAATGAAAGATAGATCATTGACTGATAAAATCAACCCAACATTCATTGCCCTCACCGCAATGGCCATCCAGCATTGTCTGTCCGCCTGGAAAACTGGCCAGTATTGGGTCCCGCCAGAGTTTGGTCCAGAAGGTGGAGCACAACGTAAGTGCGATACAAGGAACATTAATTACGCGGTTAATAATGCATGCACAGATGGATTCCGTCGTCTCTATGCTGATTTTCGTTCTTCCTTGCCAGATGTTCAAGCCAAAATGATAAACACTATCCGCAGCATGATCCACCAAAGGATCCACTCAACTGGAACAGACCCAGCGATGGCACAACCTCACAAAGATCAGGGCAGCTTTGATGAGGACTTCCTTGATTACGTTCCGGAGGAGCTGATCGAGTAGCCCGACAATTCTTTTAATTGTCTCAGCAGCGTTGTTGCTGCTACTGAAGCTAGTATGCGATTCACAGCTGTTCAGCCTCTGGGTGGGTCTGCCATCACCAGCAGCAGCCAGCCCGTCCTCTGCAGCAACAGCAACAGTAAAAGCAATGACATCACCCACATGGCCAGCATTGAGAATACGGGATTAGTCGATGGATGTACGATTGTAGAGGGTGCGATGTTGCTTGGAGGTTAGGAATTGTGTCAGTGATTGTAATTAGGATTTCCTTTGTGTGTTATTTTATTCTAGGTTTCGTCGATATATCATAATAGTAGTAAATGTAATTGAACTGATGGTGTACTGAAGTCTATTCTCAAATGTGTGAAATCATAATCGGGATGATGCATAACCCTCCTGCGAATAAATGCAAGCTACTGACCATCTTGTAACACCAAATTCAATATCGTGAACCACTTCTGCATGGTAACTATCATATGTCACATCAAGCCATAAGGGTCTTTAAAAACAAGAACTACACGCTTCATTAAATGTATAGAGGGAGTACTATCAGCATCGTGAGGGCTAATGGAAGTGGGCGATGTAGGAGTGTGCGAAGTGATGATTTGTGATATTGCCAAAGAAAGCTTGAACCATTTGTCAAGTGCTCATTGTTACATTCTCAACTGCAGGTACACTGGTCGTGACGCTTGAAAACAGCATCGCGACAACTCAAAGAACACTCTGGAACAGTGAAGCAATGCCATATTTCAGGGAAACCTAGATTTCATTTTTTGAGTTTGTGGGTACAATTAAATGAATACATTTCATGAAGGAGATTTAGTTTTTGGTGACATTGCTATTCTTGGCATATAAATCAAGAATGAAATATCGAGCATTGGGAAGAGAAGCATGAATATTCACATATCCAGTTAGCACAGATTCCATATGGAAATAATGAACTCACTCAGTGACAACATGTAGCGCAGTTGGTGTTCTGGATGGATTTGTCATCGGTTCTGATATTGGCCATCTTTGTCAGTCTGGTGAAGGTGCACTCATCACTTTGCGCCCTCCAGCATGTTTGCCAACTATATGCTGTGCCATTTTGGCAAGGTAGGCAGCTGTCAGTTTGATTTTCACAAACTATAGCCAGATATCTTTCTATTACATACTTTACCTTTCTGTGCCCTGGAAACTCAGCTCGCCACATCCCGTCTTCTTGGAATTCAGTGTGATGATTATTGATCAGATATTGCATTTTTTCCATTGCGACATGTGAAAACCCACTTTTGGCCATTTTGGCCGTATTCATGAGAAGGTGCCTGTTTGACTGCTCTAACTGTAACTGACCTCCTTGCCTTGCCAAAGTAGCAGACATTTTGAAAACTTTCAAGTCATTAGTTGCTGCTTCTAAAAGTGAGATTTGGTGTTTACCTCTAATACATATGCTTCCATAGCCTGTGCTATGGTGTAAAAGCCTCTTCCATCATCTCATGGGGACGCTGATCCCGAAATTTGTACAAGCAAATCCTACCATTGGCAAAACAAAGATGTTCGATTTGGTGGACCATGTGCACAAATCCCTATGTCGACCATAGAGGTTTTCCATTCCTGGCAGCGAGACATCGGTGATGTAGCTCTCTCTGTATAGAAGCTGTATACTATATTTGAAGTTGACAAAAATATACCTCTATGTGGATGTTCTTCGATTCTATTAAATTCTGCTTTTTATATTTGCTGCATGCAGTTCTATGGATTATGTTTAAATCTGGATCCTGGGTCCTATTGGCCATGACTACATTGGTGGCATTGTAGTGGACAAACTGATGTCTACAGAGTTGCTCTGTCTGAGCAGGTGGTGGTGTGAATGAAGTGCAATATGATCGACACGATTCAAATACGCTCACACCCTGCTGAGCACTTTGCGTAACCATGACTTGCTGGTGTTAAAAAGGGGGGAAGATGATAATGAACAGAAGTGGGAAGTTCTGAGGAATATATAGTTAACTTCAAGTGAAAATGGAATGAGTATCAGCCAACTTAAACGTTCTACACAAGATCCACCCTACTGTGTATAGCTACAGGTTGCAGTTGTTTCCAATGGTCCCGCAATTTGCACTAAGTTGTTCTGATTTTGTTTGTATTGTGACAGGGATAAAGAGTGGTGAAAAACAGCCAAAATCTCATGCATGTAGGATATAAATAGAATATTGTTCAGTGAAAAGAACAGCTGGTGATAATTGCCTCAAGAAATCCCCGGGATCTTACCAGAATTACAGGCTGCAACTTGTAATCAGGCTGTACAGTTAACACAACTCTTCTCAATGTAGTGATGGTCAAAGGCAGATTTGGCTTTGTTCCAGTTGATCACATGTGGCAATCTTGACACAAAAGATACAGCTTGCTGCCATGGGGTCCATGTCTTGCAACATCCAACATCTTGCCTAACAACAAAGTCAACACCAAATCCAACAGTCAATGTTCCGAAGAAGAATGTGTCATCAAATCCAGCGGGGACATCTGGCAGAACAACAAACCGATCCAGTTGACAACGTCATCAAGCGAACGAAGAAAAAAGAATCTCTGAAGCAGAAAGGATCTCAGTCCTAGAAGCATTGTGCAGCTTACAACTCCACCAGAAGCTTGTATTGGAAGAAATATAAGAAACCCACTCCTGATGCAATGAAGAAAAAGTGGAATTGATTGAGAATTATCTGGATAGTGGGACCATTGTGGCAACAAAGCGAGTTGAAGATGTAGAGACTGCGAGTAAACTGAAGCAGAAATAAATGACAAATGCTGGAGAGGTGCATCAGCAAAATGTAATTCGGTCCGGAAGCCATACGCAAACCTCTCAAACACTCCGGTAGCCCTCGCCAGTGCTTCTAAGTATTTCCAGATGCTCCCAGCCCCCCCAGGAGCTTTGCAAAATGCTCTCAGACTGTGCAAGAGCATGCTCACGTGCTGCTGAAAGCACCTGCAGTGATGGACGTGCATTCAGGATGCTACGAGATTTGACTATTAGGATAGTGAAATTTTGGAGCTGCGGAGACCTCTGCACAGGTCTGCGGGAGACTTGGTGCCGTATTCTCACACCAGTGGTTCTTAGGGTTCCATAACCACAAGGCATTTCATCGATCATATTAGTCTTTGTTACAGTCACAAGATTCGCTACATCATAATATGGCATGTATTATCTAAGTCCCTCTATATATATACATTGGGAGATACAGGAATAACGGAGATGAACTCAGCGACAGGCAGTATATATGTCGGCAACCCCGGGGTAGATAGACATCATTTCATTATAAGAAATTCACACTCTATCTTGCCTAGCGTCGAGGTGTGCCTGAAAATGACGATCAAGTAAACTCAGGGATAAACTCCAAGGCCGTGATTGAGCCAGGATGGAGATGCACTTGGAGGCCGTGATCGAGCGAGTTTGGAGATGCACTCGGAGGCCGTGATCGAGCGAGTTTGGAGATGCACTTAGATGCCGTGATCGAGAGAGTTTGGACATGCACTTGGAGGCCGCGATAAAGCGCGTTTGGAGATGCACTTGGAGGCCGCGATCGAGCGAGTTTGGAATCCGTGATCAAGCTACTTTGGAGATGCACATGGAGGTTGCGATCGACCAAGTTTGAAGATGCACTTGGAGGCCGTGATCGAGAGAGTTTGGGGATGCACTTTGAGGCCATGATCGAGCAAGATTGGAGGAGTACTTAGGAGACAGTCAATCTGGAGGCTGTAAGTTCGGGAGGGAGGTGCCACGGGAGCGGAGATTCTATTCATTGGTTAACTCATCATTGTGCGAATGTAGAGAATTGAGTAAAACATGGTCTGCTGAGAGATGAGACTGGCTGGGAGCGGGAGACAGTGGATCTTGGGATGATGCAGTACGCAGTGTATGCAGTACTCAGTGAATGCTGTACTAGGTGTATGCTGTACTCGGTGTTAACTCTTGATCATGGCATGGAGAGATAGAGAGGGATGACTTAACTTCGTGGTCTTAGGTGATGGTAGAATTGAGGACAAGAAGGAGAGAGATGAGAGGGTATGGGGGAAATCATCATGAGAATCTGGAACTGAAGATAATTTGGTGTGCAAGTCAATTTACCATCCCCGATACAGCAGGTACGAGTCCTGATCCAGCGTGTAATTACACCAATACGAGGTGATCCTAACCCAATCCAGCAAGTCGTACCCCTGAATACTCATTTCGGCTTGGATCTTCCACATCATTCCCATCTTCATCCCCCATCTCTCTATTTCTCGTCCACAACTCTACTATCATTGGAGAACACAAAGTTAAGTCATCCCTCTCTGTCTCGCCATGTCATGATCATGAGTTGGCACCGAGTATAGCATACACTGAGTACAGCATACACCGAGTACAGCATCCATCCAAGATTGTTTGTATTCCCTCCATTCTCATGATTACACGTTGACCCCCGAATGTAGCTTCAACTTCTGGCGTGCCTCTCCATCAGAGCTCAAAGGTAAAGTCACCTTGTCACATTCCCACGGTTGCAAGTAAACTAAATGATGAAAAGAGTCTCCGCACCCGGCGCGCCATCCATCGACTGTCTCCCAGTACTAGTCCAAACTCGCTGGATTACGGCCTGCAAGTGCATCTCCAAACTTGCTCGATCACAGCCTCCAAGTGTATCTCCAAACTCTCTTGATCACAGCCTCCATGTGTATCTCGAAACTCGCTCAATCAGAGCCTCCAAGTGTATCTCCAAATTCGCTTGATTACGGCATCCAAGTTCGCTCGATGATGGCCTCCAAGTGGATCTCCATATTCGCTCGATCACGGCCTCCAAGTGCATCTCCAAACTTGCTCGGTCACAGCCTTCAAGTCTATCTCTAAACTCGCCCGATTACGGCCTCCAAGTACATCTCCAAAGTCGCTCAATCACGGCTTCCAATCGCATCTCCAAAGTCGCTCAATCGCGGCCTCCCAAGTGCATCTCCAAGATCGCTGGATTATGCCCTCCAAAGTGCATCTCGAAACCTGCTCGATCACGGTCCCCGAGTGTATCCCTGAGTTCACTCGATCGTCATTTTCAGGCTCACCTAGAATTGCTTCCAATCACCGCCTGCAGCCAGTCCAGATATAGTGTGTGTAGATGGGTAGCTATATAGATACATAGATACATGGATGGGAATACAAACTGAATACATCAGTTTTAAAAATCGTTGAATGATAAGTAGTAGCTATGATTTCCAGGCGCACCAGCAGCGTTCCCAAAGAAGATGTTGCATTTCCCAGACTGCTCTACTGTGATTCAAGATGCTCCCAGACTTATCGCCGGCACTCCCAGGTGCTCCCAGGCTTGTTGTCGGCACGCCCAGGCTTGTCGTCGGTGCTCCCAGTTACTCTGAAGGCCGGCAGGAATGCCCTCCTAGGGTCTGATACTCTGCTGAAATTGACGCATCTAAGTTTACACTCCACATCATCTCAGACACTCCTGGAGGCTTCCAGTGACTAAATTACATTTTGCTGATGTGGGATTGACAACAACAAAGTCTGGAAAAACATTTGAGAAGATATTGAATGCTATCGGAAACAGATTGAGCGACCTTATATGGTTTGACGATGATGAGGGTGAGGCAGATATAGAATATGAGGGTGAAGACACACAGCAGGGCAAGCTGAGTGAAGATAATGAATCTGGCTGGGTGCTTGGCGCAATCTCCGAAATAGTACAACTGTGCAATAACAGTGTTTGGATTCTTTGGATGAAGCTTGACGAAGTGACAAAACTGGGATGGAGGGACACTGCCAATTACTTCCCTGATTGCCATTGGAAGTATGGGACTGTAGAATTGATGATATGGCAGGTGTTAACCTGCAACCGGAACAAGGTCCAGCTGCATCTGCACCAACAATATTTGGAGAGCTGTCAGAGGCTCTTGATATCGTACCTGGAAAATTCGAAACGCTGCATTCAATTTCTCACCGAGGAAGTACTCATATGAGGCTAGGTTCTGGGAAGCCACAGTCAGAAATGCATAGCATCTCTCCTGCCCAATGCAGCGCCAGTTAAGTCACCAACTAAGCCAGCAAAGCCTGTTGAACCTGTTAGCCTGTACTCTTTCATATAGCTTCCCTAGCTAATTACCATAAAGCAATCGGATTCCCACCAAGCAATGGTGATGGGTGCTGTGTCGCCAAAGGAGATAATGTGAAAATTGGCATTTTTGATGACAAATGTTGTTGACAAGCAAATGGTGTAGCTGTTTTTTGCAACGTGTTAGGTTATTCTTGATTTGAGTGACTGAATTATAAGATGTGATAATTTATCATTGCATGCGCAAGGGTCGTACGGGGCATGCAACAATTCTAGACTCTAAATCAGGTTTATTAACAACCAACAAACTTGATATCTTGTTGCGTGTTATGTCTATGTGAGAAACTAACAAATAAACTACAAACAAAATATACTGACAAAATAGAAGTCGGTGAAGTTATATTAGTTACGGGAGGTACAGTCAATGTGTAATACATAGCACGATGAATGACAAACGTCATGGTGCATTATTCCATACATCCAAATGAATAACTTACCACCCCAATCTGGTGTACATCGTCGAGACTTTGAAAACTGTGTATGGCAGGTGATGGACATTGAGGAGAAGGAGCTAGATCAGGAAAGTTGAGGAAGACGGGCAATCTATATCAAAAACAGGGGGATAGATCTATGTGCCGTAAATTGTCCGCTGAAAGCACTGAAATGTGATGGACCTACTTTATTCATCAGTCAGATAATAGGTATGGTGGTTGATTATAAATTGAAAGATTTTGAAACTTTTGGATGCATAAAAATATACATAGAAACCACATATTTAATGTGAATAATGACTCTACACATTGTTGCATATGGTTGTTGAGCATTCAATGATGGTTAGTAAGTCATCTAGGTAAGTGTCAACGATTGTTAGTCCTACCAATTTGGCAATCAAAGGGCTGCATCGTCACACTCTTGCATAGTGGAAGTATTGCCCATCTTAATAAGTAAAACAGAAAGCAACACGCTCGGTACCCCAACCTACAAATGAGTGTCAACTGAGCATGAGCGATATTTGGTCTTGCATCTTTGATAATGATAGGGTTTTGGAACGGTTTTAACTAATATTCACAGTATGGGCCACATTTACCGGCAAAAATGATATTAACAATATGGCTACCACACTGTAAAATTGAGCATCAATGGATTGTCAACAATGTTTGAAAATACATCTTGGAAAATGAAAGGGCTGTGAAATGGAATCGCACTGTAATCAAAGTATTGGCCGCCTTTCGGGGCAAACATGCTAGCAATGACATTACTACTGCCTACAAAAAATGAATGTCAACGGATTGTCGATGATGCTTGGACTTTGATCTGGAATATTCAATGGGTCATGCACCACAGATATTACATGATTATAGTATCGGCCGCCTCAATGGGCACAAATGGTGGCCACAATATCACTACTATGTCTTATATACATGCGTCAACAGAGTGTCAACTGTATTTGTGAAGGCTCAGTATGCTACACAGCAATGAACTACATTCCATTGTTCCAAAATTGGGTATTCAACAGTCAGTCATTTTGATATGTCATTGTATGCAACTTCACAATTTTGCATGCAATGCCTCACAGGTCTTTCGTTATCCCAGCTCATAGCTTCAGAGTTAGTATTTAAGTACCAGATCTCCTTTATACTCTGATGTAACTTTTGGCTGTCTCTCAAGTCGAACTATGTGGCTTTCAAGTTTCTACCACAATGTCAGAAATGAAACATTGAAATATCTCATCAATAGAGGTTACAATATGATCCAAAAAGAAGTCTGTGTTTATTTACAATTTGAGTGATTTTACTGTACACATCCTATTTGATGCTTGGTGGGCTTCTATGACTATGGACTCGAAGCATTCTGTTGCCTGGAATAATTCTAAAGATGTGTCTTTATAGCATTTCTATGTCCACTGGGGATTTGATGAGACCAGAAGCCCTGGCATTATATGCATTGTTGGAATTCAAGTTCTTTGCCCTCCATCAGAACATGTGACCAGCTCTATGAGGAAACAGTTGATAGCAAATGCACAGAGCACAAAGTCAAACCACTTAACGGAGTCGGAAGTCACTACATTAACTATTTCAATTGTCAATGAAGCAGCATTGTCCATTCTCAAGACACACAGAAGCCACAGCGCTAAAATAGTAAGTTCACAATGGAAATTCATATTTCACATTTAGGTTTGATCTATATGAACTCAATTGACAGACATAATGCCCCAAACTAACTGCATAGGGCATTGTAATTGGCGAGTTTCACACTGACGCTTTCATTTTGTAGCCTATGGAAGGATCTGTTTTATTTCATATTCCATGGAACACTATATGAAACCATGAGGTGCAATGGCTATAAAATACATTACGATGCGAGATGGTGCCACTATATCCCAGCACCCTTACCGACATTTGCCAGAGGGAATACTCACTGACAGTGGATGCGATTAAGAAGTAATTGCCATCAAGAAATAAAATGTATTTATCTTTAGATGGATCACCATCAATGAACAAATTAGTGGGCATAACTGTCATTGCCAACAATATGGATTCGATGTGGGAAGAGTGAGACATACAATTCGGTTTTGGTGAGGTTGATAGACTATTCTTTTTCTATTTCACAAGCAAATTACGGTCGGTGGGTTAATGGTCAACATACTGGAGCAAGGCTATCCATATATGGTACGGTAGTTCTGGATCATGTTGAGCTTACTCATGGCCGTTTACTCAGAACTACCACTGATAACACTTCATCAAAGTACTTCATAATTTGGGAACAACAATCATCCATTAAGGCCTCCAGAATCAAGTGGCATGCATTCAGATACCAGATACCTTGCATGACACATGTCACTCAGCTTGCGTTGAGTGTATTTATAAGTAGTCTCAGTATAACAGGCTATACTATGGCTTGGGATGCCAATGAGTGTGATCAGCAATTTAGAGACAATGAATTCATAGACATTGGGAATAGTAAAAGACATCAACAAGAGGGCACTGCAAGAGTTCACAAGGTGTCAGCCATGAAATCAGGTTTAGTATAGATAATTGAGAAAGTACGAATTTTAAGAAATGTTGAAAATCCTGAAGCTGACCTTCACATAGCAGTGAATGATTGATGAATTGATTACACCAACACCAGGTGGTTCAGATGAGTTCAATTATGGCCAAAATCCAACATACGAATCACCGTACTATCTACAGTAACTATGCAAAACTCTTGGTGATTCAGTCTGTGCGCACACCATCAAAAATACGGTGTTGTAACTTAGCAAGCTTGCAGTTCCTCACCCAATACCTCTAACTGCCCGGTGAGAGATGTCCGCGGCAGAGATGGGGGGCAATGGTCATTCACTTTTACTACAGATACTCTTGTGCAGCGATTAGCCTGATTACAGGGTGACTGTGGTGAATAATTCACAATGTTGTTTCTCATGGTACTATCTGCCAATCCCTTCAAATCAATCCACACTGGGCCAGACCATGTATTTTGACTTGGCAACAACAATGATCGATCATGAGAGCAGTCAAGAAAGACAGACAACTGACACTAGCCAAATTGCATAATATGTATGTACCAAATGTATCACTGTCAACCATTGATCAGTACCTGTGCCAGAACAACCACAGAAAGTTGCTAGCCAAGAAATGACAAAGCTTGAGGATAAACACATATTCCAAAGGCTACAATGGGCACTTGAACACAAGGATTGGACATGTGAGGAGTGGGAACGAGTTATTTGGAGTGGTGAATGCATAGTGGACAAGAGTAATTCAGGGTGACAAATTTGGGTATTTCGACAACCACCTGAAAAGTGGTTGAAAGACTGCATTGCACCAAAATGAAAGGGTAAAGGGATTTCTGTGATGGTTTGGGGTTGCTTTTGGGGCTGTAACCATGCAACCTTCTGCCTTCTTATTGTCAGATCGGTCAACAAGGGTGTCTGTATCAAGCTTCTTGAGTACCTTCTTTTTCCAGTCCTTAAACATATCCATGACACCCTAGGGGATTCCATCTTCCAGCAAGACAATGCTCCAGTATACAAAGCAGCTGTGGTTATGGATTTTTTTGAGAAATACATCATCCAGGTGGAGGACTGGCCATCCTATTCCCCAGACCTCAATCTCATTGAATATGTCTGGGTATACATCAAGCGCAGGCTCCATAGGAAATACCCAGACTTTCGAAACACTAATGGAGGTCCAGATCAAGTGAAAACAAGGTTGGCGGAAGTTCTGCCAGAGATCTGGGAGGAGATACGGAAGGCATACTATGACAAACTGTCGAAAACCATGCCCAACAGGGCGGCTGCTGTAATTGATAGTAAGGGATGGTATAGAAGGTACTGAATATGTAATTCTATTCGATTCTTTTTCTCATCACTCAGACATCATTATAAGTATCTAGATACTTTGTAGTTTTGGTTTAAAGACTGAAACAGGTTTGGTTGTGGGGTAATATTGAATTTTGTTGCTGGAGAGTATGTTTGCAAGGGGGCGCACAGACCGAATCACCAAGACATTTGTATCGTGACTGTATTATGGATGTGAAAACACGATGGAATTGAACACTGGAGTTGCTTGAGCAATCTTACTAATTAGGACAGTTCATTCGCAAATGGCATCAGACTTATATATGCAGAGAATACTAGCCACTCCTCACAACCCAGAATGAACGGACCATTGTCCAGTTCATTATCAATGTTGTAAGGTCATTCAGATACTGGACTCTTTTGATGTCGAAAGACGTTTGGCTACTGTGCAATACATTCTCCGTGCCTATAGTGACATGTTCAGTCATATTGACGGGATTTTGCGAGCTTAGGCTAACAAGAAGATTCAAGAGCAGGAGGACTTATACTTTGCTATGAGGGTTGCATGACAGAAGCTATTCAAAACTTATGCTGAAGTTACTCCACTGACAGGTACGTTTTACATTTCGGCAAACATCCTTGAGTCTTTCTAAAAGGTGCGATCGTTTAGGATGTGAGACAAGGGAATAGATATGAATCCTGAGGAGAATAATTTGTATACTACCAAGTACTAGGAGCCATTACTGAAGTATGGGGAAAATGAATACTATGCCAAATACAGATGTCTGCCTGCCATTTTTCCTGAAAGTGTATCTAGCAACAATCGATTCCCCTAAGCAATGGCCTGTTAATTTGATCGGGTATTTCTTGATCCATAGAATCTAAATAGCGACAGTGAAGAATACATAGTGCCTATAATTATGGCTGAAATGACACCCAGATGAAGTGTCCACACAGCAGGCTAATTGACAACTGGAAGGCTCAATTCCGATTCACTGCCTGACTCACCAAAGAGCTGGGGGCAAGTTAATCCACACTGTGATGATTACCACTCAGACCCCATGGAGATTAGCACTACATTATGAATACTGGATATTACTGACCAGTGGTGCCAACAAGAGGAAATGCACCCCAAGGTCGCTGATTTCACTAATGTGGCACCCAATATATTCTCCATCATACCACATTGTATTGGAGTTCAGGCCAGCCTTTCACTTGGGCGAGACGTGATCAGGTGGAGACAGTCAAAAACCACAGGTGAGACCCTGTGCGAAAAAGTTGTACTAAGGGAGTTTTCTCAACCCAATAATGGGATATTGGCAGGCGATAACCCAGCATTGGATACAACGAAAACTGAAAGTCACTTGGAATTGAAGTCAGAGTCAGAGAAAAGACTATTGAATAGAATGACCATGGTCCACAACATTTTTGAGATGTGGCGTGACAGCCCAAACGAATATGCTACGCAGAAGGAATCTAGTGCCCACAACAAACACATCACAGCCAAAGGTTACTTTTCTAAAGCTGAAGAGATCATCAAAGTAACTTACTCAAATTTTCAACATGATGGTGTGGCAGAATTTAAATTGTGAGCAAGATTATATTTCCCACTGGCTTTGTCTGCAAGGGACCTCTCTGGATAACTAACCCAAGTATGCAACGTCCGCCAAATCAAAAGATTCGACTACCAGCCAGCAGAAAGTGATGAGGCTAGTGCACCTGAAAGCATTTTGGACGATAAAAATTGGCTTAACTGGAATGGTGACTTGGATAATCCAACTGAGAGTGAAGACGACTGGAAAGCAGACAAAGAATATAAATTAGAGTTAGAAAATTGGTTTGAGGATCCGCAGAGCCCAGAACAGCGTGATGTTAGTGCTATACTAAAAGTTCCTGGATTGATTTGGACAACATGGCAGTGAAAGAAACAGGTCGAAAAAGGGTTGATGACGGTCAATGCAATGGTAACAAGTCGGAATAAGGGGAACAAGAAAAAGTCAGACAGAATGCGTTAATATATATTCACCCGGTTCTTTATATTGCTTCTCTGAGAATTTGATTCAGAGACACACAAAGGGACAGTTGTAAGCAGTGGCGTGTGGATACTGGGTGATCAGCAGAAGCATCACGGGCGAAATGACTTGTTGAACATGATGCATCAATCTTAATACAACGAGAGCGACCAGCAGAAGAATATCACTGGGCTTGGCATTACCACAGGCCGAATTCTCAATTATTCACAAAGAAAATCAATACATTGAAATTGTTATGCATACAATTACCACTGGCAGCAGATTTCGATGGGAGAATTCATTAAACTTAGCATCAATGAAGCGTCAACAATTTTTGGTCTTTTGAGTAAGGTTATTGCAATAAGATTCAGTCGCTGTTTTGAATTACCAACATACTGGCAACCTGCATAGATGCAGGGGAATGCACAACAGTAACTGCCGATCATTGAAAATGAGTGACAATAAAGCGTCAATGATTTTTGGTATTACACCTTGGGTAATGTGAGTGGCAATTGGTTGTAGATATCCATTAATGAGGTATTGGCAACCTTTAGAGGCAAAAACAATAGCAACATGCTTCCTGCACCATCCTGAAATTAAGGGTCAACTGACTGTCAATGATTTTTTGTCTTGCATCTTGGGTATTCGAAGTGTCAGTATATGGCAATAATTTACATATGAAGTAATGGTAGCCTTTACAGGCCAAAGAGTGCATCGCATCCATGTTACCCCATCATGAAAATGATCGTCAACAGAGTGTGAAGAATGTTTGGTTTTGAATATCATGTATTCATGGCATCATGCTGATTCTTGAGCTTATAACAGATAAATTGAATTTCCGACTATGCAAAAATAGAATATTTATGAGGTTATAATACGGAATCCAATATAATCCATTTCGCACACTGCAAAACGTGCACAACGGTATTACTGGATGTTGAACAAATGATATTGATAAGATACTATTATCATATAGTGACAAGAAAGACATCATATGAATCTACAGATGGACCTGCTGGGCAACCAATTGACAACCGGCCCAATTCCGATGGAATGGGAGATATCCATCAAGTAGTACCAATTGACAGTTTGTGTGTATTTATGACCCGCACTGCCAATTTGGCAGTGGTTCCGTTTCTACACTGATCTGGACCTGAAGCAATAGTTTTGAACCATTGCTAGTACCAATTATATCTGTCTATTTAACAATCCAGATGAACCCATCAATACAATCGGCCTAACCATACAAATCTTTCGACATAATTGTAGTTACCATCGCCTTTAAATAAGTTGGAAGACATAATATCCGTTGTTGAGTTGTGATGCACCGTTTGCAATAGTAGATATCGTTTTTTCCCGCAGACAGACACAGCTGAAATTTGAAGATATGACTCAGGGGAGTGCAGCTAAAGCTTCTAACAGACCTAGATTAAACTTGGCTTTGGAAGCTGTTATCGAGGCCACTTCCCATACATTTGACACTGATGTTATGAAATTCAGACTTGAACCCTTTATTGGCATCAGTATATTCTACCTTGCAATCAAGTCCTAGATTCTCTATATATGTAGGCAGGGTAGTGAAATGTTTGACAGTAGTACAACAGCCAATTCTGAAGATTAATACATATATTGTCTTTCAGTGCATTCTGAACATATCCAAGCACCAGTCCGATAACTTTGTGTACCCTGTCCTCTTCAATTTGCACACTGAATAGCAGTACAATGAAGGATATTCCGAAATCATTTGATGTATCACTGATTGAGTTCAAAATCATAGTTCTGTGCACTCCATTGACATGAGTTTCTTTCAAATAGTGTACGTGATGTGATATGGAGTGGAAAAATTGCTGGTCCTGACAATGCAGAAGGTGTAAAACATGGGCTCTGAGAGTATATAGTGATTGATCGGCAGTGGAGAGTACAATGAAAACTTTTGCTGTATTAATATTATACCACCGTTGCAGGTCAAGAAACGACTGCATCTCCTCCATATAGTGAAGACCGGTACACCAGGCAATGTGCTTGTGTATGTCTAGCATGCAAATGACTATGTTAGCAGACAGACATGCCTCCTTTGAATTGCCCATTTTTAGATATTCAGAATTATTGTTGGTGAAATTGTCACCAGTATGCATGTGCCAAATTGACTCTGATATATGGCTCAGAAGATGCATGTTTGGATGTCTGAAGTCAATTACATACTGTCTGATGGTTTACGAGGGCTCCTGAATCCCAATTGCCTGACACCAAGCTTCGATTTTGATCAACTGGATGCGCAATGTATTGTGGAACTGCATCCACTCATTCAATGTGATCCAATGAATCCCTCCCTCCACTTCACTTTCAACGTGCTCTGTATCAGTGATACTCCCATTTCTGACTTCAGTCACATCATCAGATAAACAGACCTGAAATTGGACACACCTGTCAGTCGTCAAGGGTGCCGCTGTATATATCAGTCCTTCTGCATCAGTCTTGATTTGAGCAAGTGATTTGGCAACTGTGGGTCAGGGACTCATTGTGTTGGTCCAGACTTCTTGTAATGTTTGTTGCTCATGATGTTGGAATAACATCTGCAGAGCCTTGGATTTCACCAGTGTCATCTGATGGATATTACACTCCATTTGCTCTTTTGCCAACTGCTGATGAGCAACTGACAATGTGCTTGTTGTTTGTGGGACTCTATTGAGACCACCATGACATTGCCTTTGTATTGTTGCAGCAACCATTTGAGCCCCATGTACATGAACATTCATTCCAAAATAGAGTTTATGAATCATTTGTTGTTGTCACTGATGAGATTCTCTTGCGAACTGTTCATCCACTTTGGCCATTACAGACTTTGACAACTTTTGTGATTCAAAGATACTCATGTAGTTGTACAATCGCTTCAGTGCATTGTCGAGTGCTGTTAGGGATAGATTAGAGTGATTTTGTTGGCTCACAAGTAGAGAAAATTCCCATCTTGCCAGTATTGCTCCCATTACCATTGCATCTGAGGCTGTGGCCGCCACAGACCTTCAATCATCCTTGGAGCAGTCAAGATTTGGAGAGCAATTCACTGGTAGTGTTATGATCATTCCCCAGATCGCTGTTCCCTGCCAGCTGCTGTCCTTCAAGTTGAATTGTTTTGAGAGACAATGGAGGCCTGGGCGTCGAGGTACAGATGTGAATTGATTGTAAAATTTATTCTTGCGATTACTAACTTTCAGGTATTTGGGCAGCCAGTGCAGTCAGTTTTTAACTATACCAAAGAGCAGTTAATGCAATTCATCACGCTGAGAAAGCCGATAGACATTTTGCAGAGTACACTGCAGCAACTGGTTGGAGATTGGATGTACACGCAGATTGGATTGATCATCAATACTGTTTCTTCCTAAAGCTCCAACTGAATATACTGATCTCTTGTGTTAACTAGAGGTCAACAAGTTGAAAGCCTCATCTGGGTACCATAAGGACTTTTACTCATCAGGTGTAAGCTATATGTGACTTAAGCAACCATGATATGTTCGTTATAATCCCCAATCCACACAGTCAGATGCATGTAACATAGGCTGAAGAATCCATCAATAAAATTCCATTTCAAGTCAGCACCAGTGAGGTCAAGATTCAGGCATGGGGATAGCAGAGTTCCAACTGCAGAATGCCATGCATCGTCAGTATTTTTTGCACCTTTTGGGGTACATTGGATCAGCCCGAAAAAGACCCAGGCACACTTCCTGGATTTGCAGCAGATATCATGTCGAATGAAACAGAATGTGAGATATAGTTGGGAACCATGCTGATCACCCAAAACATTGGTCCAGTGAGTCCTGTTGGATGCGCAAATGACTGCCACAATTGTCACTCCAGCAGGACGCTGATCTGGAGTATTCCAACACCAATTGCTGGTATTCATCTCTCTGGATATTCAATGGCTTTCTGAGTCTGCACGGTGCACAAGTTCAACATTGAGATGTGTCCAAAATGAGAGATGTGCCAAAAGTCACTTAATACATATGAAAATATCCCTGTTATAAAATGTTCTGAAGATATGTGAATCTTGTTCAATTGAACTATTATTGTCAAGCCCAAAATCCCATTTTGGGAGGAGCATTCACAGGCCATCAGCTGATTTAATTCATTCTATGCTCAATTGGTCCAGCACACGGCTCAGACAATGATCTATCCACACTTTTCTTTGATGGCTACATGATTGAGTCAGGTAACAGCTATTTGCTGAGCAATATACATGCCATGGATTTCCTTGTTCTAAGTACTTGCGATACTTGTGGTACAATCCAGTTGCTTTGTCATTTTCATTCCACCCCCAGAATACAGTCACCAACTACCAGCCTATGAGAGATTATTGTTGTTGGATCAGGAGTACAGGTCAGATTGGACTTCTGGTCGTCTATAGCTTCTTCGTTGAAAGTATCCTCAGGTGGTGGTGTACTAGGTATATTCTCTATGGGTAGCTTGTTGGTTGTCAAGTTTATCAATGGCCATTCAGTTGCATTGACTGAAGTTGAACCATGCCGGCTCAGGTCAATTCGATTCTCAAGGTGGTATAATCCCCTCAGGTAATTGCGCTTTATAGATCCATATTCAGAGACATTGTGGATAGTGCAGCTCAAGTCGGTTGTCATCGAATCATGTATCATGCCGAGACAGCATTTAATCTATCGCCTGCAAGTAGTGTTAACAACTGTTCCAGTTTTGGACCCGGCCGGTTTTATAGGTCTGCGTGGCAACGGCCTTACCCCTCAAACATCGACGATGTTTTAAGTGCACAATCAGCTTAAGGCCACAATTATTGATTAGCAAGTTCAGTGCTTAGTATGTGAAATATCCAGCTCCGCACGTCGCATCTTTTGGCTATCTCCAATCTTTGATATCTTCAAATCTCAGCAGGCGGTAGCTCAAAAACCTCGTTTTTGGGCCGAAAATGGCAATAATTTCAAAACAGCTTGCTTAATTTTGAAGATATCAAAATCGGAGACCACCAAAAGATGCGCCGTCCAAAGCTGCATATTTTATATACCAAACACTAAATTATATGATGAATATTCATCAACTTAATTGAGGGAACCGTTTGGTACAAACTCGAACTGAACTGGCTGGTTCCGGGTTTTCTTGAAACTACTATATTAGAAACGGTCCGAAAACGGAACCGTTGCTGATACTACCTGCAAGTGCTGACTAAATTTGAGAAATGGTCAGTGAACACCCATTCAGATGCATCTCTTTGATATTCCAGGGGGTAATTTGGAGCCTCAGGAATAATGATTTGATGCAAGCTATATCTCCGGTTAGTGTATTACAATCACAGCTGTATCGCACCCCACCACATGCAGGGGAGGGGTAAATTATAGTCAAATTACAGTCCGTTTTGTTTATAATCCAGGAAAACATACAATATATACTTTATACTAAAGCACATTGTCTGCCGAAAATCGTTAGCCGAGATGAGTAGGATGTTTTGTCATTACCGAAAGATTCACAATGGGCTATATATGTCATTATTGCGGCCTTGTGAATACTACTTACACATCAGCGTACATGGGACTGATACTGAATGTATATCATCTCAATACAATGATGAGGTGACATTTCTTGCTTGCTGTTGGCCTGCACAATGATTATCGAGAACTGCGTGGCTGCTAGGATGGTTTGTTCAATAATGATCCTTCACAGGAGTGTGGATCCTGAGCAGAACCACGAAGTTTTGAGATGAGCTCTATAGGAAGCATCACTGTTGCTGCTCGATTCACATGCCCTTACATTGAAGCAAATTGCAAGGTTGTACACTCACAACTACTGTGTAATATCCCTAGTTGTGCTAACCTTGCAACTGCACATCACTCCTGTTGGGACCCTGGAGATATCATATTGTATCCTGTCTATGACAATTCAAGCCATGCAAGCGTACGAAGGTAAGCAGCAATCCAATATCCTAGTATTTCAATTGGAGCGTATAACCAAAGACAGGTGGGATGTGTGTGATTAAGGTTGCTCTTTCTCAGCCAGGTTGCTTTGATGGATCAAAGGTGTAGTTAAACACCACAGTTCCTGACAACTGAATGGAATATCTGTTGCCCTGTATTCTGCCGAAGGTCACTGTTACCTGCAATATTGTCAACCATACTCTGAATTTTTCTAGATGACATTGTGCATCTATAGTAGTTTGCCACCATGTGTCTTCACAGATCATGTGGACAAAGGGTTCTCCACTGAACACCAGGAACAGTGCTCCACCAGGTGGCCAAGTTGGCATTCAACATAGCTGTAATAACTATTCAGGATCTGAGCCGAATTATTTGCAAAGTGTCATTGGTGAAGACAGTCGATCTGAGAAGATTACCAATCAATAACATCTGGCACAAGGGTAGGGTTACTGTCCTGCATAACAGCCATTTCGAGGAGCATTGAAGTGTGATTACCATTCCTCATTCAACATGAGACAGAACTGTTCGTAACCAAAGATCAGTATAAGCCAGTGCTTTTGAAGGTATGGGCCCCAGTAGCAAGAATGTGACCTCCACCAAGGTGGTTATTGCAAGTCTTGCATGTTCCCTCCACCGCAGTTCCCAGGACAAGGGCTGTAGTCTGCTGGCGCACAGAGAGTGCCCCCAGGACAGCCAGGACACATTCCAGTCAATCTGCCAATATCTTTCAGCTCTACACCTCCATGTGGATTATCTGCTGACGCACCTAGAAGACCCCCCATCAGCCTTCCAACTTCGAGATTAGAGCCACCGGGAGAAGCGCGGACAGCTGATATTGAAAGAAAGGTGTAATTACCCCTAGTATGGGCAGTCTCTTCTGCCATTTAGGATGGCAATGATGACAGCAACGATTTATCGGACTTTGACAGTGCAGCGGACGAACCCCCAATCAGCCTCAATCAAACCAAATTCTTCTTCAAGTACTTTGCCACAAGGATGAGACACACCAACTGCAGTGCATTCCACAAGTGGAAGAAGATATGGGTGGCTGGGTTTTTCCAAACAAAGCATCAGTACATTATCAAGCAGCAGAACATTAGACAACTGATTTGTGATGAACCCCTGTACTGTGAGACAGCAGTTGCAGATTGTTTGGCAACATTCAAGAACTGGGTGCCGTCTGAGATTTTCAATATAGCTGAATCGATGTTGGTGCAGTTTTTGTAGATGGTTTTGAAAATATGTATGTGCCAAATTTGGAAGTTGAGAAAACAGGGAAGGCAGGTTAGCAAGAGACCTGCGATCGACTTGGGTGAGTGTGTGGGTAAAATCACATAACCTAACCACCCAGAGTTGCGAATAAAAACGTTTATTGTTGCGATTGGCTGTGAATCAACATGCTGCAATATAATTCAGTCCCCCAAATGGCACATAGCCTCATATATTGTTGTGAGGCACTGGGAGGAGCTGATTGATATGATCAACAAAAACAGAGGCCTAAAAGAGCCATACTTTCAGACATGAATATTCATGTACAGTATTGGGCTGGAAACTTTGCACGATATGTGTATGGAATTATATGCAAATGGGACAGGGATAATTGCCCCCATATCTGAGAAGATTTTGTACAACTGTTGCCATTCAGATGCTATAATGTTGAAACTTGAACACAATTCGAAAGGATTTTTGATAGAAGTGAAGACAGATACAGGGGAAGAGATTGCGAAGGAGGTAATTCGACCAACGAAGGTAGTTCCTGCTTCCGGTGTTATTGCTAGATGTGTGTGACTGCATATCAGTATACACAGACTTTGGAAGTTTCTGAAGTGGGTGCAAGAGGGAAGGCAGAGGAGAATGGTGGGCAAGAGAGTGATTCCTATACTAATGTAAGTTCTCATTGAAAGAATTGAATGGATTGTATTCCATCCATATATGTTGGTTCCAATTGTTGCTTGACTGTGAAATACCTAATATCATGCAGAATTCCAGATGAGCCACAGTATTAGCCCATCTACCCAGCTGACATTGGAGCATTAGAAAGAGATCATTGATGATGAAAAGAATGCAGACACAGGTACAACAGAGATTCAGAAGCACGGGGAGGATAGTGAGGAGGTTATTAATTGAGATATTAGCAGTTTAATATTGGATACTGTTCTTAATACAATCATAAATGGATTGGAATACCAGTGGATTGATGAGGTCGTCAGGCTGCTGAATGCCTGTCAGATTCACCAATCGCAAGCTGAAAGAGTTCCTGGCAACAAGTATTTAACTCCAGGACTGCCAGGAACCATGTTTGTGGCACAGCAGGTTTGCCCAATCAGTTTTCTTGGGAACAGATGGGTTTGGGATGCTGATATGGCAGAAGTGCTGGTGGCAGACGAAACGGGCCTAGGAAAGGTGTGAATCTCAGTGGAAGGAGTAATAATATGCTAATTGCGGACCGGAAAGGTTGCTATGTGGTTGCTGCTGTTAATGTTGTTGGAGAATACCATGGAACAGTGGGAGAACATCATACAGAACAACTATGCTGGGAATATCAGTGAAGAACAGAAGTGGTATCCATTCTAGACACTGTAATTGTTGCCTCGCTGTCTTTTATGGATCAAGACAACTCCACCTCAGGGGTATCCATCGCTTACTTCAGCCCTAGAACAAATTCTGGTGGTCACAATGCCTGGAGTGGCAGTGACTTTCAAGAGTGTCATCCATGAGATGACATATATAACCAATTTGAGATGGGTGAACTTGTTGTATGAGGACAATGGGATTCTCACCCATGAGGATCTGAACACCAGTATTGTCAAACCAGAAAATCAATGAAATATTTACCTTGTGTGATATGATATCTAAACATCCAGAGTAAAACCATCATGCAATGGCTAACTCGCCTATGATGCACAGAGCTTTGCAATTGTTGATCAGTCCCATCGGTACAGGACTAAAATTGGTGTGCACTAGTCAACTGTAAAGAAAGCGTCGATTCAATTACAACTTCAAGTCACAGCAACACCAGGATTCCATCCACTCTATGCCTGGTGTGAGCACTAGATGTGGCTGTTCTCAGGTGTACCTGAACATCCAGCGAATGATATAGTGATGGAAAAGCATGGTGCAGAGACATTGTAATCTGCTGTGAACAGTTTAATGCTTATGATTTGGACTGAAGATGAAGAAGCTCAACTGGATAAGGCCCACTGGATGGTACAGACTGCAAAGGGTTGGATAATTAGGAAGTGTTTAGATTGACAACTTCTGAATGGAAACCCACCGGTGTGTAGTGTTAGCAACGGGTCCAAATTCCCGGGTCGGGTCCGGGTTCGGTTCCAACCCGGACCCGAACTGTTGCAACGGGTTTCCACACAAAACCCGCTCCCCAAAAGTCAATATTTCTTGCTCCAATTAAGTATTTGAGTTCTGATCGTATCACAACATGATCAAAATGTAGATTGTGCAGTTTTAGTCGCTCTTTCACCTCCAGCTTTCAGATTTGCGATCCGACAAGTATCCGTTCAGTCGCGATCGAAAACCCGCCAATTTCGCTTCAATTCAGCCATTATTTCACAACCATTCAACGGATATCAGTCGGATTGCAAATTTGAATGCAGGAGGTGAAAGAGCGGCTAAAGCTGAACAATTTACGTATTGACCATGTCATGATACGATCAAAACTCAAATACTTAATTCGAGCCAAAGTGGTAGAAACCGGAAGATGGAACTGTGGTCCGGTTCAAACCCATCCCCGAAACTGCCGGGTACCCCTCGTTTCCGGTTAACAACCTGGACTGGACCATCCGGTCCGGTTCCAAACCAGGACCGCAGCCGGGTAACCCGGAACCGTTGCTAACACTACCCGGTTGGATACTGAAAGTGAATCCATACCTTGCGGATCTTGTATGGACCAAGGTTGATCGAGTTCAACTGAAAGTCCTCATGGAGGCAGAAACTTCACGTGGTGATTCTGGCACATGAAGTATTGATCCATTGCGGCTAGAATGTCCTTCTTCAGGTTTTTAATATACAAAGGATCACAACAACATCTTGGGTCAACGGTATGATGAATGGCCAATCAATGATTGGGTGGATTCTCCAATTTTGCGATGGCTAAGAGAAACATTTCTGCCCACACTTGTCAACCAACCAGTCAAGTATCCACAGCCTGGTGAAGACAATAAATGAAGAGAGGTGTTCATTCCGCATCATGAAAGACATGATTTTGCACTCTGTAGTACACCTCCTCAACAAAATGCAGTACTATTTTGTCCTCTTTCTGGCCAAGTTTCTTATTTGAACTGTTGGCTAACCAAGTATTCAGCAGATCAGGTGGATATATTCCACAGGTATGCTGAAATAGGCAATGATGAACATAGAGAAATGCGGCTCAAATTCCAGGATTTGGGAAATCCATGTGAGATTGTAACATACTCAATGTGTGCAGGGCTGGCCTATATCTTCATGCAGCAAACCATGTACTAATACGTCAGAAGTTCTGGGTACAGAATGAGCAACAGCAGGCATCTGTAGGAGTTGTCCGGTTAGGGCAAAACTGAGAACCACACATAGTATTATGGAATACAGGTTCTGGTGGCAATGATAACTGTGCAAATGAATTCCATCAACCCTCTGGAGTGGCCAAAATACAACTTCTGCTTGGCTTGATTATTGGACTGAACATTATGATGCCAATAATTGACAGGATTTGGGAGTCCTGTGAGTATCATACAAAGCAGCTAACAGAAAATGATGAAATATTGCGCTCAGATAAGCCTTCATCTTTGAATGTTAAGTATTATTCATCAAGATATGCCTGGTTAGACATTCAACCAACATAATTTTTTGAACTGAGAATTATAGTCAAAAAGTTTGTTTGTAACGTACACTATACTGCATAAATCAATCCTTGCTCTCTGTGATTATATAGTAAATTAAAGTTCTGATGTTAGAACTGGAGTATGTTTAATTAGAAATGGCTGAAGTGGAATTTCATTGGTGGTCAGGATGATTACTATTAATGACTAATATAAGATGAAGTTGATTGATAAGCTACATTTCAAGTTTCTGGACTGGTCTGTTTCGCAACATACCGCATGAGTCGAACATTGAGAATAATGCATTGAAGGTCTCAAAATGTTTCTTCAGTTATAAATTTGAGGTGTACCCCAAACCTGAGGCCACTTATGCATTCTGAGGACAAAAGTATAAACAAGGTACAATTCAACCACTTTCAGGTGCACCAGAGAATTCTAACCATATGTCATGAGTCTTGTGAGGATTGATCGAGCACTCCAGATTTTGCAAACGCATTAGGGACTGAAATCTGTTAAAGACATATTGAATAGCTGCGTGGTAATATGAGAGACAGGCTCACAGATTCCTGCAAAAGAGGCAGCCATTGCTGCCATTCAATTGAACTTTAAATGTATGGGAGAATAATTGGCTTAGGATTTCAGTTGCATTATAACAGACGAGGCAGCACATATTTGCAAATCCCATTTCCAGAGGGCACAGTCTAGATGACATTGAGTACATGTGTTGGAATATAAGACATGGCTCTGTTATTTGTGCCACAGCTGTAGCTTCTACTGGTATATAATCAAAGTCCAGGTGCACCACAGAGTTCTGGGCACATGTCATTATGACTGTCACTGCATAATTGCCAATTCCTTCCAACAATGAAGACAGTCTATGAAATATTGAGTTCCTGTGGCAGAATATGAGCCTGGGGCTCACATTTTCGGGGCAAAGGCACTGCTTGTGTAGGCATATGATACTTGTTCAGGCACACCTCAAATTTACATCACAGAGAGTAGGAGACTGAGCCACTGCCCTGGTATACATGGGTAAGCTGCCTCATTTACTGCCAGGTATTTCCTGGCCCAGGATGGACGTTCAGGAACAACCTAGATCTGCAATCCAATGCAGCAAGAGGTTCCTGGATTTGTCTGAAGCCAACTTTGACAAGTCACAACTCATTATGAATGTATCATTCCAGCCCAGGCATGGCTCAACAGTATCAGCAAGCCTCTGAAGTGCATATACCACAGTTTATTGTGTACTATTGAATTCAGTTTGCTGCATTCTCATCATAGTTTCTTTTGTTTTGAATCAGTGGACACTATGTACACAGAATTTCATCTATCAAGACTATACACATTTAGGTGCAGCCAGCTCATCCCGCATGGCTGCTGCTACATCAACAAAATGAATTTTTGTCACTGGGAACCTCCAGGAGGGTCTGGAAGGATTTGGAGTGAAAACATAGATGGGTCAATTGTACGAGGGCAGCCGACCCAAAGAGGGCATCCCAGCTGGCCTTTGGAGGAACTGGGTTCACTGATGACTGGTATGAGAGTACAATGCCATTGGCAGTGACATGTTTCGGAACACCTTGGAGGGACAGAGAGAAATCCGGGTCTACCTGGGATCACATGGGGCGCCGGCAACAAGTCTGGGAGCGCTGACATCATGCCTGGAGGCACCTGGAAGTACCGGCAACAACCCTGGGAGCATCTCAATTCACTGTCGAGCAGTCAGGTCAAAACATCATCTTCTTTGGGAATACTGCTGGTGTGCCTGGAAATTATAGCTACTACTTATCATTCAACAATTTTTAAAACTCATATATTCTGTTTGTATTCACATCTATGTATCTGTGTATCTATATAGATACCCATCTGCACATGGTATATCTGGACGGGCTGCAGAGTGTACTTGAAAGCAATTCGAACTGCACCAGAATATGACTATTTATTGGACTCAGAGATACACTCCAAGAGTGAGATCAGGTACGTTTCGAGATGCACTTGGAGAGGATGATTGAACGAGTTAAGAGATACACTTGGAGACGATGATAGAGTGATCTTAGCGATGCACTCCGAGGGTGTTATTTAACGACTTTGGTGATACACTATCAAGTGAGCCTAGCAACGCACTCCAATGTTGTAATCGAGCAAGGTTGGAGATGCACTTGCAGGATGTGATCTAGTGAGATTGGTGGAGTACTGGGAGGAGGCCAATCTGGATGCAGTTGATTGGAGCCTCACTGGGTGCTGAGAGTCAATTCATAGGATAGTCAAATTGAAACTGTGGGATTGTGATGAGGTGACTTTACCTTTGAAGCACTTATGGAGAACTGGCTGGTGGCCGTTGACCAGTGTAGGGAGGCACAACGGAAGTTGAATCTACATTCAGGTGTCAACATACAATCGTGAGAATGAAGGGATGAGAGACAATCTTAGCTGCATGCTGTACAATGTGAATTGTACACCCACTGTATGCTGCAACTGAGTGTTAACTCATGATACTGGCATGGAGAGATAGAGAGCAATGACTTGACATCATGTTCTGCAATGATGGTAGAGGAGTGCATGAGAAAGAGAGAGATAGGGGAGGAAGATGGGAACAGGATGCAGAATATGAGCGGATACGAGAAATCAGAAGTACGACTTGCCTAATTCGGTTAAGAAGACCATATATAAGTGTCAATGGGCGCAGGCTCGGGACTCGTACCTGGCATATTGGGGATGGCACAATTACTTGCAATTGACATTTTCTGAAGTTCCAGTTTCCCATGATGATTTTCCCCGTCCCCTCGTATCTCTCTCTCTTTGTAGTCCTCAACTCTACCATCACCTAAGAACACAATCTTAAGTCATCCCTCTCTCCCTCTCCACGCCATGATCATGCGTTAACACTGAGTACAGAATACACCAAGAACTGCATCATCACATGATCGACTGTATCTCGCTCCCTGTCAGTTTCTCATCTCTCGGTGGATCTTGTTGTACTCAACTCTCTACATTCCCCCAACTATATGTTAACCAATATATACAGTCTCAGCCCCAGACGCGCCTTACTCCCAGTCTAGAGCCTCCCAGCACACCTCCAATCTTGATTGCTCGCGGCCTGCCAGTGTATCTCCCAACACGCTCAATTACGGCAACCAGGTGCAACTCTGAGTTTACTCTATCTCGGTCTCCAAGTGCATATACAAACATCTCCAATCACGCCCTCCAAGTACATGTTCAAGGAGCGACAGCGGGTCTATGGAGATACAGAGGTAACAGAGGTGGTCAGAGTGATGGGGAGTATGTATTCAGCAGACCACAGAGTTGAAAGGCATCATCGTATTTCCATCTTATTTTATCATACACAGGAAATACACATTCTGTCTTTCCCAACTCTTCGTCTCACTCTTCCCATGCTCATTGAGCCAGAACAGCTCTGTGTCATGAAGTTCAGTTGGATGTTGCAAGAGGAGCACCAGAGGGATGATGGTGGGCTATCTGCTTTCTAGCTGCATCATTTCACCCCAACGGCTTCCAAGTGGTGTATTTCAAAGTTCTCTCACTGGGCATCTCCAGGTGCTCCTCTGACTGTTCTCAACAACCATCTGCAGCCAGATTGACCCTACGCATATACAGAGAGACTTTAATAGTGCATGCCATGTTACGACATAGCGAATCTTCGGTCAGTAACAAAGAGGAGTGCTATATGATATAATGTCTACTCATGATATAAAAACCACAGCTGCGAGAATACAGCACCAAATGTTCCACAGAGTTGTGCAGCAGTCTCTTCCGCTCCGTAAGTCTCCCGCAGTGCTGCACAGCAGCCTCAGCCACTCTCTAAATGTCCTGCACACCTGCGCTGAGGTCGCAGCTTCTCTTAAATTTGACTATTCTAATAGTTAATCTTGTAGCATCCTGCATGCACCTCCATAACTGCAGGTGCTTTCAGAAGCACCTGAGAATGTTCTTGCGGAGTCCGAGAGCACATTGGGAAGCTCAAAGGGGGCCTGGGAGCATCTGGAAGTATTCAGATGTGCTGGTGAGGTAACCCAGAGTGTCTGGGAGATTTGTGTGTGGCTTGTGGACCAATTTACATTTTGCGGATGAAATAAATCAATCTACCCTTCATCGGTATGTGAAGGCTGCCGCTACGATCTCTTTAACTGTTAGCTGCCTGTCAACTGTCCATTGGAGGGATATAGCCGTTTGCAAACTAACCATTAATGCATAAACATGGCCGATTAGTAACCTCACCTAACCGATATTTGCTGAATAGTATGCTTCGAACTGTGCTTCCAAATCTTGCAATGTCATCTGCAATATCGAGCTCATTCCACAGAGCTCCAGCTTCAGAATGAGAATCCCAAAGAACAGACTCTAATCAACGACTCTACAAGGTGGCTGGCAATTCTCACCCACCCCTGCACAGTACTGACTGAAAGCTTTCCAAGCTCTCGATGTAGTGAAGGTACAATTCACTCGAGTCTGACTGAATGTATATCTGGGCCGCCAAAACTTGAATGTGAAAATAGATTATGCAAACTGATTTGCAGCATGAAACAATTTTGAAGGTAGAAAATATTGTAAGCTCAGCTGAAGTCAAGTCAACTCAGAAGTGTGCAGTTGATTGTCAGAGTACGGTGAGCCAGCAATCCCCTGCCCTTGAACTTTAGCATAGCCATTTCATTTTTGGTGCACCACAATTCCCCCTCACTGCATAGATGTAATCATGATTCCACTGCCTTCTGCGAAATGACATCTCACTTTGCATTCATACTATTGTAGTATATAGCGTCCTATCCCAACATTCAGTAAAGTCTATAGGTTAGTTGTGAGACTCATAATAAATATATGATTTCACAGTGTGTAACATACTACATATTCGGTGCAGAATCAGTATGTGAGAGAGTATTTGTAACACATTTGTTAGCAATTATGGCATTAACAAGTGCTTGAATCCATAAGAATACCCCTGAATCATCCATCATACCTTACTATCCTCTCTGTATGCCTGTATCTCTATGTCTGATTCTCTTCTTCATATACCAAATTCTCTCCCTTTCCCATTCACAGCCAAAATACAGTAAAGAATATTTGGCAGATACAGTCTAGATGAAGACGTGAACAGAAACTTATGCGTACGATATTGCCATATCAACTACAAATGTTGATGCCACATCCTGCTTGAATACACTATCGTGAAAATAGATCTGTCCTTCTGGCAGACATATGACACATGGAGATTCATACTTCTTCTCGATTCATAACAAACTCAGTATTATCCCTTGCAACTCAATCATTACTCATCAAGTTCTGCAGATTGTCAATGCTGCACCAATTCTGTGCCATGAAGCTACCTCAAATGCTGAAGCATTAATGTTTACTTACTACGTTCAGAAGAGTCATATGCAGCGGCACCAATATTCATTCAGGCTCTAGGTGATCTAGTTGGCCAGCTTGAAGGGTTAGTTAATGTCTCAAGTATTTTTCAGGTGCATCTAGTTCAGGTGCTTTTGGTTTCAGTCTATGTGCATTGGCTTTAGCTAACCTCCAATTGTTACATCCATAGAAAGTGTTCTTACAAGGAGTTGCTAACATTTGGCATGGGAATCCATCTGTTCTGGCATATCTGAGAAGGAATCAATCCATTCTGGTGCCCCTGAGAACAACCTCATTTGTAACACAATACTTCCATCCTCAGTATTCATATGACCCATTCAAGTCATCCCTCTGGAATCCATCAAGGTACATTTCAAATTGCATTGTCCTTGACTATATACAACTTCTTGCGAGATATTTCCACTTATTGTATTGCACCGAATCATATATTTACTGCATAGAAACTCTGTCCCACATTCCCCAACTGTCTATCGTCATTACAGCAAATGGAATCGATGCCCAGCCAGGTGAGAAATCACTACACATGGAAGAATGAAGAAGCACACCTTGCAAGAGCACTCGCTTTCATGACCGCAACCCATCTTCATTGTCCATCAAATGTTTTCGATCAAATTATCTGCCTTTGTGCATTGTATTATGGATGTCTAATGTCTCCAGTCTGATTAATGCAGCAGGATGATGATACCATTCTGGAGATTGGTGATGACAAAAGTGAGGACACTAGAGCATCCAAAATATTATCTAACATTGAAGAACACAATTTTGATTCCAAGCTGAAGGTCCTACTTTGAGGCTGAGTGGACGGGCACAATCCATTTCAATGTATATTGGTTCCACTGCCAACAAGACAGAGATGAGCCAATACTGTAATTGCATGCCCTCTGCTTCAAATTTCCTGAAAACCACCTCGGTTCAAGCCACCAGCACTGCCCAAATGCCATGAGACATCCCTCCTCAACAAATTATTAGATTCTGAGCATGCACCATCTGCCCTGGCACTGCCACAACCAAAGTCTGGTGGAAACTAGCATGCTCCACAACCCAAGGCCAGTCCAGATCGGAATATTCCCCAATCTGCAATGGCTACTTTTGAGGTAGTGAAAAGATTCATGATGGCAAATGTATTCAGGAAGACTCCTTGGCCAATATTATCAGATGACAAGTACTCAATGGTTGTAGAAGCTTGGAAACTAGCCTTTGACACTGCAGATGATCAGTGGGCATTAGGAGGTGCTCCTGTAGGTACATCATCAGTGTGTCAAGTGCCTAGTTCCCCATCTCCCAAAATCGATCCCCAAACACCAGAAGTTGAAAGTTTTGAATTCTGTTTCATACTTCTATTTCAGATTTAGAAGATTGAGTATGCCCTAAAATGAACATAGTTGAAACTGATGATAAGTACCAATCAAGGATGGTTGGTTGACATGGCATACCTAACTGTTGTCCATACTTATCAGTTGCATCTGCGCTCTGAGTCTCACTTGTAGATGCAGGATAAACAGCATCAGGTTGATGATACCTATCTCACCAAGATTGTTAAAGATGAGAAATCCTGGTTCACACAAATGGAAGTGATTGATCTTGTTTACCATAAATTTTTCTTCTCAGCCAATATCTTGGGGTGCCAGCCTAGGACATTCCTGTATTTCCCACCTGTCACTACACAGACTTTAGTTGTAGCAGCGGCAGATATTCATGGTGCGACATCTGAGTATGCCAGGTGATATACGGCCGCAGTTCTGTCTTCTCAGAATGGATATTAATGGATATTTTGCCCATGTCGAGTGAGAAATTTTTCTCCAGAAGCCACTGCACTAATCAGTCGCATATTAGCGGGAAACTGCATACCCCCACCCCTTGCTCCTCCCTCACAGCTGTGTGGTGCAATTCCGCTATCAGACTCACTTCACAATCCCCATCGGCTCTTCTCAGCGTAGATTTACTCTCTTCTATTTCATATCGCAGTCAATTCTTCCTCTTTCAGTGCTCTTCAACTGGGATAGGTACTCCTCAATTACTCTTTGTGCTCCACTGGATGAATTGTTGCTTCACTGTGTCATTCCGCACTGCTCAGCCCACCCCCCCCTTCTCGTGCTTCTTTCGTAGTATGGGTGCTCCTCAATCCCTGGAGGCCCTCCACAGCCTGGATTTGCCAATCTTCTTTTTCATTCAGCGCTTGTCTATCACCTTCTGGATATTTCTCTTGTCCACCCCGCGCTTTCTATCTGGTGATTCTCTTTTCTATTCAGTACTCCCTATATGGTGCTCCTCTTCTCTACACACTACTCCCTATCTGGCACTCCTCTTTCCCTGGTAGTTACTCCCCTTTTTCATCTGAATATGTCATATTGCCTTTCAAACTTCCTTTGGCTTCGCAGCTAGCTAACATCATGCTACACTTTTGATGATTATCACAAATCAAGCGGAATGACATTGGAATTCAATTGCAGTGGCTTGCCAGCTACAAATAGGTAGCAAAGACCAGGAGTGCCTCCACCTTCTTTGCAGTGTTCAGTAATTGTATGCTCCTCCTTTCGTCAGCCCTGATGTGATGGCAGAAATAGTGGATAACATTAGCCCCAAGTTAGATTGAAAGCTCTTGACTGCTTAGTCGGTGTGGTGGGGAAATCCGTTTCTCACCACCACAACTGCTCAGCTTGGCAGAGGACTGAGTGACGGTGGGTGTATGGTGATTCAGGGGTAACAGAGATTGACGGAGTTGCGGGGAGTATATATTCGACAGACCCCGGGGTAGATAGACTCTCACCTGAGCTTGTATCACATCTGATCACATCTTGTATCTCAAATCATGTTATCATACAACCAATTACGCACTGTAGCAATCCCATCTTTTGATCTGATTTACTCTGTGCCAGATTAGGTGGATCCTCCCGGCTGGGTAGTGTCATATCTTCTCTCCCTCTTCCTACACTCCTAGTGCCAGAACTGCTCTTTGCCACGAATTGATTTTGGTTTACGGCGAGAGGTGTGGCAGCATGATGATGATGGGCTCTTTGTCATCTAACTCCGTGGTTTGACCACATGGGGATAGTGTGTAGGTGTACCTTGGTTGATGAAGGAATCACTTGCCATCTTCTTTTGTTCCTTAATGTAGTGAGGCAATGAATACCATGTCAAAGAAGATGATAGCTAGGATGATCCAAAAGTGATAATGAACAGTAATCTATAGATCATATATGCCATATAGAGAAATCAATTGTGGGTGGACATCCAGAGTGCCTAAGATACCGCCTGTAGTCCTCTGAATCAATATCTATCTGAGCCCAGTCATCTCTCAGGATTTGTCTGTGATCTCTGCATTAGCTCGGCTACAATCGCAAGTAGTACTGTGCTAGTCATCGGAGATTCCACTTTTGCCTCAGCCCAGTCAGAATGCCCTCCTAGGGTCTGGTACTCTCCCAAAGTTGAAAGTTCTAAGTGTGTACTCCACATCCTCTCAGACTGTCGTGGAGGCTGCCAGTGACTACTATATATTATGCTGAAGTAGTGTGGCCGCTGCAACAAGATCTCACAATACCTAACAGTCATGGTGTTGACAATTGCAGTCTGAGATTCTACAGGAAATATAGATAATTGAATCCTAGGGAGAGCAGATCTCTGAGTGGGAGTGCCCAGCAGAAATTGCAGTCAGCATCCGAGCAATTGAGTACATATGAACGCGTATGCAATTTGTACCTTGTGAAAATGGCGATGGTGATGGTGATGGCAATCACAACGTATTGCGAGAGGAATTGACTACAAGATACACCCAACCAGATGTATTCCTTCTAAGTATCCTGGTATCTTGTGTCACCATCAGACATGATATTGGACATATACAAGGACTAGTAGTAGGTTCACTTCAAAACTTCACTTAGGTACAGAAAGTACACACAATAGAATCAATGTTGAATAACTTTAGATTCCCAATATATTGTTAAGGCTTGTGCTCTGTCATACGAAGGTTGCCTTAGATACCTGTGGAGAATCGAGGGGTCTTTATACCTCATCCCTCTGTACTTTAACTGCAAATTATTACTATGCTTCTCTATAGATTAATGGGCACTATTCTCTGGTCCTTCACACCCTGTTCCCTGCCAATCAGTCGGCCTGAAGTTCACCTGAGCAGATGGTATCTCTTCAATGCTCCAGTCTTTCCGGACCAACAGTATCTTGCTGGTGCACATCTCCAGACTATCTGGTATCCATTAGATCATTGTCTTCCATACCATCCATCACTTTGTACCATTCAATAGGCTTCCTTCACATTGTACTCAAGTATGTCTATCCGACCTCCACAGCTGATGCCAATTGAGAGTTACTACATACAGAGGTGACAATGTGTGGTGTCATTGCTGATATTTATCCATAGATGATAGGGTGATGTATGTTTGCATTGTACTGACATACCATCCCAAAAGTGACAATACTTGAAGGTGGAATGCAATGATATGGTGGAAGGATTAATGCCTGGCAGTTATTGGTGAGGCGATCGTGCTGGCTTATCATTGATGAACATTGATTGATTGCCCCATGACAGCATCATTCAGTGATCATCCATGAGCCAGGAACCATGACCAATCCCAAAGGTATAACAGACAATGGTGACGGTAATGATGTTGGTGGTGGTCATTGTAGTACCAGAAGTGCATAGACCAGTAGGTTGGCTACTTCAATGTCAGCATCAAAGCTTTCTCGTACTTAGAGCCTTCTATTAGCTCAACGGTCCAAAAACAAAGAATTTTTCATTGGCCAGATGCTCCCAATGAAAAACTCTACCACTCCTGCAGCACGGCCCAGACATGCGTAGCTCTCACAAGTGTGGCCCTCCCGACCAGGCTATCAAACAGGCTTTCCAGCACACTTACAAGAAGACTCCCAAGCATCAGCAGGCTCTCAACTTGACTTTCAGCAAAGACTGCAGGTTGTACAGACAGGTGTAGGTCTGTCTCTGGTCACCAGTCATATATAGTTCCATAAACACAACCGCACATCTCCATAAACCCACTATAGATTACCATTGACTGTGCATCATGCAGGGCTCAACAGAAAGCTTACTATGAGCTGCATGTGTGTGCGTGTGTGTGTAGAACAGCCTACTGTCAAATTGCATCTTTGCCATGCCAACTTGACCATGGTGAAAGTTCTAATGAATTGCAATTGGAAAACTATATGTAATGCTATCTTATATAACCTGTATACATGCCATCACTAGTAGGTCAGTCCAGTTATAATTGACATAATTACCCTTGAACCACTGATCAATTGAATTGTAGTGATATTATTATATCTTTGGAAATACATTATCACAGTTGACCAATTGCTCAATGGATGAGGAACTATTTGAGTCACTTTTGAAATGCTGGCCTGATGTGTGGATAAGTATCAACAATGACTACCGCAGGGACAGAGTAAAGTGTAGTCATTATGTCGGTTGGTTTACAATTGAGAGGGATAAGGCTGGATACACTGTTGTTCTGGAGTATATGACAAGCAGGGTCAAAGAGTTGGTGAGCATAGGCTAATGGAGCAAGTCAGCACATCACATCCAGAACAATCAATTCTCTACCAGCCCAATGTACTGTTTCAATCAACTCCACTCCAAGTAAGATATCACACAATGATATACCTGGTCGCAGCAGAATTGGAACCAACTTGATATGTAACAAAAAAGGTTGAATGAACAGTGATATCAAGTAACATGTTTGATAGTATATACTACAACTGCTGAAGTTCAAAAATTGAATAACTCTTCAAAGAGGAGTAAGAACATGGCATTGTTGGCTGTATAGAGGAAGCACTGAATATGACAAACAGGACAATGATTACTGGGTGGAAGAAGCATGATGGAATGACATGGTCAACTATTCTCCTTACAATGTCGGGGTCTCTCTGGAGGAAGTTTTGCACTCAGCAGGATGGCAAGGCACGGTGGGTTTACATAGCGGAGGAGAACAAATCAAAGGTAAAGCTGAATTTTCGAACTCTCCAAGATGAGATGTCAGCTGTGAGGTTCAGTGCTTGAGAGAATGTATAGAAGTACTCTTTGAGAATCAAGAGTGATGTGAATGACTACAATCGTTCAGCCAATACTTATAGCGGAAGTACTGGTAGTAGTACAATGCCAACGAGTGCATACACTGATTATCTGATAAAGGTTGTACTAAAGGATCAAGATTGGATGATTTTTACACAGTTGATGTACGACAAGATTTACAGCCTGGCCGCTAAAGCAGAGGTGGATATTATGATAATGAACACCCACCATCCGCAATTACAGAATGAAATGAAGTTGGAGGTAGCAGTAGCATTCTCCAAGTTGCAGAAGCACAATGAAAAGCAGAATTCAATGTAGACTTGAAAAATCAAGAAGTCTAGTGATTGTGGCAGTCAAATCTCCAGTAGTAGTTTCCAAAATGAGAAACATGTTACTCACAGCACCAATTGCAATGATATTCAGGAATACTCTAGAGGCTACACAGTGAGACAAATAGTGAGGTATTGTCCAAGCACTGCACCTTAGAAGAGCAGAGCACTGATATTGACAGTGGCAGTGGAACATAACATAATGATAACACCAATTGAAATCTATTGGATGTCAGTTATGAATGGAGTGAGCCAATCAAAGCTGGCTGGGAAGTTGTATTGTGCCAAAATTACTCATATGTATGAAGATTAGTGAAATTTCAAATAGTACACTAAGTATATCTAGCAAGTTGAGCAGGAGATTGGTAAATCTGCTGGAAAACTAGGGGGTAGTGCAATTGAGCCTGGTAATTAAGAGTTGAGGCATCGATTACCTGGAGGCTGTATGAATCAAGTGGTTCTGAGAAATATCTTGCATGACAACAAAGTACACACCCCACAAATATAATCACAGTTTATAGATCTGAACATACAGAATATTCCAGCTAATGGCTATGAAATCATGTTGCGCAGCGAATTATCAACACACTGTGCTCAAAGTTGAGATCAATGTAATGGAAATTGTGTAAGTATGGCACACTAGAATTTCAGGTTATACTGACTGGATGTGAATATTGCAGGAAAGAGATATCAACCACAAGGATAATGTTGTTTGAGAAGCGCCAGGCACAGTTGTTCATTTGGACAAAGCATCAGACAAAGCTTGATCTTAGCACTCTGTAGTATTTGGTGGTGACCATTGTGTGACTACTATGGACGAGTGTGGGGGTGGATCAAAGTTTTGGGGTGGATCAAAGTGTAGGGGTAGATCAAAGTGTAGGGGTGGATCAAAGTGTAGTGATCATATGCATAGCGTTAGAGTGGAGCGTGACTCTTCAGGATGCACTGCAGTTCTTGTGTACATGTGAACAAGACCTAGAGAGTCAGTATGTTTGGGTCAATCGAGTGATTCAGCTAAGAGGACATGGTACTAGAGCTACTATGTAAACAATGTGGGCAATTGTCCAGAAGCGAAATGCTGATCTCCCAGACATACTGGGCAATGTCATTGGTACACCAAAGTGATTCCAGACACTCCCAGGCCCTTCTCAACCTAATCATATTATACTCAGATAATTCAAAAGTATTCTTAGATGTTCCAGAAAGCCCCTGTGTTTTGTGAAGGGAATTTCCAATGGTATGAAATATTACTTATAGGATAGTCAAATTGTGGTGCAGATGATACCTCTGCACGAGTCTGTGGGAGTACTGTAAAATTGGTACTTTATCTTCATGGCAGTGGTTTCCACAGTCCCGCAAGCCACTGTGTCTGTCAATTTGGTTATTGTTTACATATTTGACTCACAATTACAAGAAGCTTCACTACATAATAATTTACAATTTGTTTACTCTCTGTTTAAATGCTTATGATTATGTGTTATCAACTTGGGAGCATACGGTGAATATGGGCTACAAGAAGGGCACCTGGCTGCAGCAACGGATTCAACATATAGATACACCTGAAGGCAGCAATCATGTACATGTAGAGATGCACTTTCAAATACCAATTGAGTAGACACTGTAATGTATCTATAGATTGTAATTAAGCGTAATTAGCAATGTGCATGGAGGACTGATCAAGCTAGTTTGCAGATGTGCTTGGAAGGTGTCAATTTGTGGCACTTAGAGATGTAATTGGAGGTTGTGCGAAAGTGAGCTAAGAGTTCAACTATGAAGCCATAATTCGTTACGCGATTGGTGTTACAGTGATATATTGCCGGAATCATACAGGATTACTCGACGATCCAAATATTGATACTTCATCCGATGACAAGAATTATCACTTCGATTTCTGAATTGGAGTTGTTGAAATTCTAGTTGCTGGATGCTTATATTTTCAAGTACAGGTACAGTTCTGATCTTGAATATACAGTATTCGGACTGTATCTTGTATGCCGTGTATGCATGCAAGCATATTCAGCTGGCATCTCCAGCTGAGTCAGGAATGGCCATCATCTTGGAGAGATTATACATCAGCCCAACTGAAGCCATATGCCTAGGTAGTGAACCACCAGATATGCAACTCTCCCCCCTCTTGCAACACTCTGTGGAGCAAGAACACAAACAAACAAACAATAAAGAAACAAACATATTGTAGTTTCCATTGTAGCCTCCTTAAAACCCTGCGTGACAAGTGAGGAGAAAAAGAGTTCTACCATAGCCTGAGGATGGCTGTCCATATAAACAAAGAATCTGTATTCCAAAAGACAAGTGCAACAACCTTAACCTTAAATTGATGTCCAATTACCACAGACCCATTGCCCTTGTGAACTTCGGATGGTTATCTTTTGTAAGTACTTTTGTCTGTATATCTGCCACATTTTAGTCCGTGTGTATGTAGGAGTAGTTGACTATTCAGTGTTTGAGCAGATCTCGACTGTTGTCATAGCAAACAACCATGTTATCAGTTCGAGCCTTGATCAATTCTGTGGTGATCAGAGTGAGAGCACCCAGATTGTTGCAGTTGATTCGCAGTGCTGATGAGTCCTTCTGAGAACCGTGAACAGTCTGTTGCAATTGGAGCAACCGTTTCGCATCTCTGGAGGCCTCAGAGCAGGCAATCAACTCGGCCTCCAGATGTAACATGGCAATCAGACTTTGCTTTCAGGCCTACCACCAGATAGCTGCATTGCTGGCGAGAAACACATGGCCTCCCTAAGACTTGCAGTCCGTGCGGTCATTACCAGAATCTGAATCCGAGTTTCCTACGAGAGAATTGCTCATCTCAATGTCAATGCCAATGCTAATGCCATTACCATTTGTGTTTTGTTTTGATTATACTGTACTCACTCTGCTTAGAGTATGACAGTCCCGTAATCCCCCCTGCCTCCGGGCTGGCTGGCTAGATGGCGGAGCTCCACTCCTGCTACCTGTCGTCCCGTTGACACCATTGCTGTTGAAGTGTTGTCGCGAATGGGCTGAAGATTTGAGCTACTGAACGACTTCCTTCGCAGTGGTCATGTGACTGGTGAATGGCTGTGAAATGGGACGAAACAGAGCGCCGACCACATATCAGACATCTGGCGGAGTTGCAAGTGCTGCATACATTAGTGATATCATGAGTGCTTAATAGTCTGTGACGTCTTCCAATTCCATCTCCCCCCAAGCCTCGGCCAAATCCAATTTTACGTTGGAATCCATGGGGGTCGACACATCCTGAGTCTGCGCCATGCCATATTGTCTGAGAATTGTTGTGATATAGGCTTTTGGTTCCATACTGACCCCTATACCATTGCAGTGGATCTTGATGCCGAGATATTGTTGTGCTGGGCCAAGGTTCTTAATCTTGTATTTCTCTGAGAGTTTTGCCGTGACTTCAATTGCAGCTTTTGCAGTGGCTTCTGGATAGAACATGGATATATCGTCGACATACAGAAGTATCAGAAGGCAGTCACATTGAAGAAAGAGGTTAGGATACGCCAGGGATTGAGGAAACTCAGGAGACAGTAGAAATTCGTTGAAATTGTCATGCCATAACCACAGAGCTTGTTCAAAACCATAGACCGCTTTCCTGAGTATGAGGATGATTTTGTGAGTGTTGAGACGTTGTGGCCATGCTATTGTTAGAGTCATATACATATCGTCATTATCGATTTCGGGATTCAGGAAGGCAGTAACTACATTCAAGTGGTCCATATTCCATCTATTTCTCCTGATGTGAGAGGTGAGGTACCGAAACACAGTTAGCTTCCAAACAGGGGCATAAGTCTCAAAAACATTTGTCTACTTGTATCCTTTAATGACTTGCTGTGCTTTGTACTATGTGGATCAGTCAGGATTGTGTTCAGTCTTGTAAACCCACTTGGAGCCAATTGGCTTAACTTTCAGTTGCCGTGCTTCCAGGGAGTTCTGAGCTGAGAAGGTATTATTCAGCAGAATCAATGTGCTTTCTTCCTCCATGGCTCTTTTTGATTGATTTCTTGAGGGCTTTCCATAGCTTCCGCATAGGTGAATGGATTTCCAGTGGCTTCGAACGCTGTTAGTACATCTGTGGAGGATTTACCTTGACTGCTTGTGACACGACTCAGTATTGGTGGTGCTGGAGATGCTGACTTGATTGCTGCTGCCAAACGCCAGACAGTGTGATCCTCTCGGCAGAGGGGCTGGCTGAGGGCGATGATTTCTGCATCTGTTTCCGAACACTGGGCAGTCTGATCCTCACCGAGGGGGTGTTGGCTGTGGGCAGTTTCTGCATCTGCTGCCAAATGCTGGGCAGTCTGATCCTCTCAGCAGAGGTGCTGGCTGTGGGTGTTTTCAGCTTCCTCATGAAGAGCTTCATGCATGTGAGATGTGGATCCCTTCCATAGCTGGGTAGGTTGACTATCTTGGAGAAGCTCATCTCCGGTATCTGTTTCTTTGACATATTCCTCATCATCTGCTAATCGAAACACATCACTCTCATTGCTTCCATGCTGACAAGGCATGTGTGGATTCCTGTCTTCGTCAAAGACAACTTCTGATTGGGTTTTCACCCTCCTGAATATGTATTCCTGTAGTCTCCACAATGTCTTTCAGTTGTGTGTGTATCTTACCATCATGCAGGGCTTGATGTCAGGTTGAATATGCCTCGGCGTTGTACTTAGGTGATATGTCTGGGGGCATAACATCCGAATCGGCCTAGGTTCCGGAGAGTACCTTCGAACAATATGTTGTTGCCATCGGCATCGGGCATATATTCTCCAAATCTATGCAGCTCTTCATGTGGCATATTGTACGGCACTTGATAACCATCGCGGTCAGTTTTCCTATTCAGACCTTCATTCGGTGATCTCTGATGGAGATAGACTGCAGTATTCACTACTTCTCCCCAGAACTGGACTACAGCCTGGCAGTCAATCATTATCCCTTTGGCCATTTCAGTGACTGTGCAGATCATGCGTTCGGCAATACAATTCTCAGGGTATGTGTACAGTGGGCATCGCTTGTATGCTGCTCCACGGGCCGCAAAGACATATCTGAATGTCTTATTGCCATATTCTGCATGTCCATTATTGAACTGGAATCACTTGATTTCGTATCATATTGAGTCGACTTGGGCCGGGAATGACTGGTATGCGGAGGTGCAGGTGTTGGCTTGCTGAGTTGGGCGCAACTTACAGACATCTACCTTGTGTACTAGTCAATCAATAGTATATATTATTGATTGTCTCCAAACGTCGGTGTAGCGAAGGGACTACAGACAAATGCTTGTACATGTTCAAAGGGCTTTGTAGTGCACTTGACTGGCAACTTGATGGACCTTCACATGTGCTTGGACTGAATGCAGACTGTGCACAAAGCATCATCGATTGTATATCCCTTGACTAGAAACCGTATGGCAGTACATTCATATGAGGTTGTAATCGGTGCTAAATTCTTGACTTTGAGATTCTGAGAGACTTTCGAGTGGATTTAGTTTTGGCTGTGATAGGTGCTCTTGATGATTTGATTGTAGGCTCAATTGTATGCTCAATAGTAGGTGAGCTGTTTCTCTTGCTCCTCTTTCTGTTCTTGGTAGTCGATGACAGAACTGTAGTCATGGGGACTATGATATATATGTTATTGATTGGTTTTCTTGTGAGACTGCAGGAAGACGGCAAAGTTATGGAGCATTTTCCATTGTGAAATACAGTTATATACCCGCCCAAATCCAATTGGTTGATCGGCAGAAATGAAAGTCGAAATGTTGGAGTATGGAGGGCTTCAACTTGACAGCCTTGTATAATGTCGACAAATCCATAGTGTGTGGTGGTAAATGAATTGTTGTCTCCAAACTCGATTACTGTAGGCAGTGAGAGCTTTATGACCTTTGAGAAACAGCTGCAGTCATTGCGCACATAGTGTGATGCTACGGAATGAAAGACCCACAATGGAGCCATGGTGGCGGTGGCGGCGTGAGCATAAGCCATTTGTCAGAAGGGAATGTAGTCTCTGGTCGTAGCTAGAGCTGCTGTAGCAGTTGCTTTGTTCACTTTCCAAGACTTCTTTATATGTTTGTAGGAAACCCAATCGACTTTGACCTGTCCTGGGAGCCCGCACTGGGACCAAATACTCTGCTCCTTGTTTCCTCACTCCCGAGTGCGTTGCTGTTTTTTGCATGCATCTGTAGTATGGCTTTCAATTTTGCAATAGGTGCACATACTGTTGTGGCTGTCTCCAGTTCCACATTCAATGAGCATTTCGTATACAGTTGACAATGCGCCGTACTGTGGGGAAAAAGGAAAGTCTCATCATAGATGTGGCGTCAGCATACTTGGCCTTCCAATCATCATACATGTTATCATGGTCGAAATCAAGTGGCTGTGGTTCAAGATCCTCTCCAGTGACGATTGCATATGCTCTCATGGCTCACAGGATGAGAATCAGGCCATCTTTCCAATTGTCGTAGTTGGCGTAAGCCAGGTGAGGGATGTTGCCCCACCTGATTGTGTGGAAAGCAGATTGAGAGGAAGTCATCATGAGATTGTTGAGATGACTTGTGATGGTGTTGAGTTTTAGTGCTGTTTATACTGCCGTTGCTATGGTGACAGGGTTTAGGGTACTTGAGGCTCATTTTGGAGAGCATGAAGAAGATCGTGAGAATTTACACAGTAGCGATAACCGGACTAGAAAGCTGTTGAAATATTCATTGCTCGGACCGTATATTCTCACGTGCAGGTATATTCATGATCTTGTATATACGGTATTTGGACTATGTCGTGTATGTCTTGTACCCATGCAAGCACATCCAGCTGGCGTCTCCAGCTGAGTCTGGAATGATCATCATTTTAGGGAGATTATGCATCAGCCCAGCTGAAGCCATACGCCAGGGAAATGAATAAACATACATGCAACAGGATCAACCTTCTGGAGTTGTTCACTGATTACTCTTGCTCTCATTCCCCGACTGCCGTATTAATGGACCCATGACTCTGGTCAAGCCAAGTGTAATTACGATGGGTATCATGTGTGGATCAGTAATGGTCGTTTGTTCTTGTTTCGCAAATGGTAATTGCTTATCTGCTGGAAACATTCTTCCCTGTTGCCGAACAAATGACTAATTAACTCATGCTCTAATGGTTCATTCCTGATAAGGTGAGGTGTCGTCAGTAATAGACTACTATGACATCTCGAGATATGCAGAGTCATGTAGAAGATAAGCTTGTAAGCACTAAGCAATGCATTGGAGCGCAGTCAGCTGAACAAACATATACAAATCAACCCTTACTTCGGCCGCATCTTATATGTTTGGGGTTAATAGAATTGAGATTGATATGTCCAAAGTGGCGCAGCATTCTCGCTGTTCGTCATATGGCAAAACAGCTGAGTTGCAGAATACTGTACATTTGGCTGGAGTAAAGCGGAGTCAAATTAAGGGTTTTGTCATGTGCCGCGATTGGTAAACTGTTACGTACCCAGTGGGTATATGAAAGGGCACTGTCACTGGCTCTTGGTGACAGAAACCAATTTTTTATAATTGGCCTCAGATAAGCTTGTATCCATAGGAGATATCGCGAATAGCAATTGTGACGCAATACGAGTATATTAACTTGATGGCATAGTTAGTACTCCTGGGAGTCAGAATTTGACGAGTAATGGTAGAAGGCAAGAATACTGAGGCACTTACGGATTTGAACTCCAAAACAGGCTTAGGCAATCTTCTGATTGTTAATGGTGTGGATTGTCAGATATATATCAGCGATACCAACATGGAGGAAGGACATCGTTAAGACACAATCGAACATACCATCCACCATAAGATATATCTACCGATACCTATTGACCTGCTCGACCTGGATGGTGAGTCTTCACTTCATTCTGATCTATTCTGAATTAGTTCTATATTGAAGTCGATGAGATTACTTCTCTCTTGATGTCCAGAGTTGTATGTTTACTCTTCAGTTCTATATCACAGATACATCAATCACTTTTTTTATTTCGTTATTCCTAGAATCTTCTTTGAAGCAAGTTGTTGAGCGGGAAGAGTGCAAGATAATAGTTTAGAGTCCAAAAAAAGTCCAAGGCTCCCCTGATAGCATGGTGGTCCAGATGATACTTCTGTTAGCATTCTCTTGAGTCGGCACTACTCCTTCTGCTGAGGCTAAACTACAGTGGTGTTCATTGGAAGACAGGTCGACAATTGGAGTGGTCGTACTTCAGGACAGTTTGTCCTAGGGTATATGTACCGCTGCCTGGGATGATGCTCCTGAGTCCAGAGGGAGTCTGAGGACCAGCATGATCATGTGGTAGTTTAGAGGATCTTCTGAGTAGGATAATCTTCAGTCATGTACATCAGTATACTGAGAATGTAAGGCAATACTCTGTAGTCGATACTATCTATCAGAAGCAGAGAATGGCATCGTTACCTTGAGTCTCCTTGGGTGGTAATGCTTATACACATCTTGAGTGAAACCTTATCATTCGTCTTCTTTATCAGTCTGGAAGTCATTAGGGGCTTGCATTTAGTAGGTCTTAGGGTGGAACTCCAGGTATTACATAATTGTGTAGTGATATTGATGCACTTGGAGGTCATGATTGAATCACATTGGGGTTATATTAGGATGACATGATCCAACTTGGTTGGAGATGCACTTAGGAGAGCAGAATCAAAAGAACATCCATTACCCGAAGTTAAATGAGTCATGATGCCACATTATATTCTCCCATACCCTCCAGCTACCTTCACTGGTACTCCTCAGTAATTGTAGATGCTTTCAGACCCCACTGGAGTTGGATAAAGTACTTTCAGATGCTGCAGAAGCATTTTCAGGTGCTCATACAGTAATTGTGGTACATTTCAAATGCAAAAATATTTGACTTATAGAAAAGCCAAAATATCAAGCAGCAGCAAGTTTTGCACAGACCAGCTGGAAACTTTGACAGCAACTAAGACTGCTGCATACAGCGTCATGGAAGACGTTACAATTCCTGCGTTATTGTCATGGGAGTGGTTCGTAGAGACACATAGCCACCAGATATTATGTTTATGTTATTCCACATGTTGGCAATCCCACGAGGATGCATCTAGAGGATGAGAGCTAGTGGAAACAGATATGCACCGGAAGGCCTTGATCGAGTGAGTGCGGAGATGCATATAACAAAAAAAATCAAGATAACCTAGATATGCATTTCGAAATCTCTATTATTTGAATTTAGAGATATAGTTGGAGGTAATGATTAAGTGAGTTTTGAAATAGACTCGGAGTTAAACATGAAGTTAGCTTTATCAGCACAATGTAATACAGATTGAAAGTTATAACTAAACCACTATACAACTTTGAACAGCCATATCAATCCTTCCTGGTGCTTCCAGAGTCTCCCACATTGGTTCAATAAGAAGCAATGTATCCACAGATGCTCTGAGACTCCAAATAGGTGCTCCTCAATAGTTTTAAAGCAATAGATCTATATTGAAAGATGCATTAAAGAGTGTATAACAGTCATCCAAATGATATAAAATAAGACATTTCCGTTTTTCAAAATATCCGATGGTTAGAATGAACAGACTGCATTGGCTAGATGGTTCCATTGTACAGAGGACCCGACATTGATCTCCCTGGGAGTGATTTCTATGCTGTGTATATCCAACAGTACAATTTAGTAATGTATTTTACCCCTACTGCAATATACCTTGATTGGGGTATTCTGATTAATGTACAGTCCAACAGGTATTCAAATCTACAGGATTATTCACAAGCCATATACAAACAATTTTTTCTAATGCAGCATTTCCTTAAACAAAATGTGCTGGTTCATTTGTAGCCCCAATGTGTACAAGATGAATTATGTTAGACGGTTTGACAATCCAGATGAAACAGTCAGCACAATCAGTATAATCTTGACACTTATTGTACTTTGTTTGCATTACCACAGTTTATTTTTGAACTTGCAAGAGCTATATTGCATTTTGAGATTGCTGGTAGCTTGTACGAACCATCAATATGATTGTTCCAGGAGACAGGAATCGCTGAAATTGGAATAGCAGAAATGACAAAGTACAGCTGAAATGAAATACTGGAAACAATGGAACACAGCTGCCTTGGAAGGTATTATCAGGATCATTGGCTTTACTTTCCATATATTGCACCTACATACTCTGAGATTCAGATATGATCCCTTGGTTGTCATTGGTGTATTCTATATCAGCAAAATGCATTTCTGCCACTAAAAGCCTCTGGGAGTGTGTGGATGTTGTCAGACTGGAATCTCAGGATGGTCAAAAACAGCAGTTGAATACACAGAGGCAGTGGCCATCAGGTGCATCTGGGAGTGCCGGCAACAAATCTTCAAGTTGACTTGACCAATGTCATAACCCTTCCGGTACACCTGGGAGTATTGGTGACACATTGGCATGCATACAGATGGACAAGAGACAATCTCAGAAGAATCTGGATAAGCAGGCAACGAGATTTGGAGCACCATGGAATATGGCTGACATCTTTGGAAGTCCCATTGTTGCTGGTACATCTGGAAATTGTAGTTACAATTCATTGGTCCACAGGATTCCACTGACGCATTTAGTTCATATTCATATCGATGTATGTATATATCTATGTATTTATGTATCAGTGTATCTATGCAGCTCTTGAGCAAAAAACAACATGTCTGGACTCTCTGTCAATGGTGCTTTGGGGGCAATCAGAGGTGGGTCTGAGAATGGCTAACAAGGGACCATGGTCATGCACCTGGAGGCCAGGCTTCAGCAACATCAGTGATGCACTATGATGGTAGGATAGAGTGACTATCAAGTGTATACTCTAAGGCCAAGATCAAGTGAACTCAAATATTCTCTTACTGACTGAGATCAAGCCAATTTGAAGGTAAATCTGGACTCTGCGATCAAGTGAGTTTGGTGATTGCATTGGATGCCGTGATTGAGCAAGATCAAGGATGAAGTTGGAGTCCATAATCATGCAAACCGGGAGCTGGTAATTCAGTGGGTTCGGAGATGCAGGTTAACAGTATACACTCGCCCAATTGGATGAGGACTTCAAGGAGGTCAATCAGGAGGAAATCAATCAGGAGGAAATCAATTAGGAGGATATCAATTCCAAGTGGGCAATCTGGAGGTGGTCAATCAGAAGGTTGGCATTTGGGAGGAGGTCAATCTGGTGGTGGTCAATCTGAATGCAGGCAATCAAAAGGAAGTGAATCTGGAGGCAGTTAATCTGGATTTGGTTAATGTGGAGGCAATCAGTAACATCAGCATAACAAAATTGCATTCAGGCAGAATGGCTCTGTGGCAGTGGACGTGCTCCGTCAGAGCCATCAGAGACAATGCAGTGGCCCAGTTCTCCACACCCGGCATCAAGGCAACACATCGCGTTGCATATCGCCCTCTGATCATGGTTTCACTGTTTTTTCTCGTTCTGTCTGTCTCCGATTTTCAAGGACCGCTCTGGTGTTGTGGCCAATTCTGACCATACGATGTAATCGGTGCATTTGGTACGCGCTGGCATCGCGATTGCAATGCGATGGGTGATGCTGCGAATATGTCTCCTCATGTTTCTTCTACCTCCACACAAAATTCAATTTTCTCTTTACTAATTATACACATCATTCCAAGTCGCCAGATCTATGTGGCTATTGATAATCCATCGCTCGTTCCATCCGTCTCCTGTCTTACTACTAGTAGCCATCTCTGGAATCACGAGCACGCAGCCGACAATGTTTCCCACGCTGAAAACCTGCAAAGCAACAGCTGCCGGTGCGTTTCTCACTTGTACAAATTTCGAGGCGGGATCCAAGTTACCAGAGTTTTTATGGATTGTGGTGAGCGCTAGAGCTAACCAGTACTCAACGAAAGCTCCATTCTCGTTCAGGAGTTTGATTTTGGATAGTCATTGCAGTTGCCATGGGAGACGCCCATTCAGTACACCAATACACCTCCCAGGGCATTGATATACCCACACCCAGTCGTTCCGTCGATCCCCTCCGCCCCAGCTCTGGCTTCCTGTGCATTGACACATGTCAGATATGCGTTCAACATCTAAACCCTCGACTTGAACTTTAATACCATCGTAAATACAGAGCTCCATTGCGTGCAGTTGTTCATCCGATATATACATCTTGTTACAACTCTTATGCTTGATAAAATACCACAGAGTGCAAAGTGTGGATAGTATATTTCAGACATGTAAAATACAATAATGGCGGAGCAAATGCAATGGCAAGGGATGTATCCGAAGCGAAGACTGTATTGCAATAAGTGACAAAATCTCAAAGCTAAACATATAAGGGGAGAGTGCGGTATATGGCTATCGGCCGAAGAAAGGCATAAACATGGCCAGGTGTTGTGTAAAGGGCTGTAGCATAACTGCAGCCCCTGCGAAGAGTGTAACACACGTGTCGTTCTGACAGTGCGTATACATCACCACATTCCTGACACGAAGTAAAGGAAGTGAGTATCCAACATGACCCATCGCCTTGGTGACGGGAAGCATGTAATTCTCCGTCAGCAGGTACAAGGTTCCGTCAGAGCTGTCAGAGCCATCTGGAACTCCCGGGTGTTTCTGACGGAAACTAGGGTTGTTGCTGAGGAAGAAGGTGCACTGGGTGATGACATTCTATTCATCGATTTGTTTACATACAACTGAGGCAATATGACAAGTTGAACTGTGATGTTGACCTTCCAAGCACAGCTGGCTGGTTGTGGTCGATCATGTAGAACAGCATGGGAGTGACTTGGGCAACCTGCATCAGTTAACATGTAATCATCAGAATCACACAAACACTGTCAATCATGAGTGGATACTGCAATCGGTATATGCTGTACTTACTGTACACTTATTATCATATCATAGAGATATAGAGAGAGATGACTTAAAATTGTGTCCTGTAAGAATGGTAAAGTTATGGAGGAGAAAGTGAGATGGAGAATAAAGATGGAAATGATATGGAGGGTACAAGGGGATGTGGGAAATCAGGGGTATGATTTGCCTGATTGGCTGCAGAACAGTTGGTAACTATGTAATAAGCAGCTGGATCGGAAGAAGTATTTGCCATATTGGTTATGGCACATTGAGTTCTGCACAATGTTCATGTAAGTCCCAGTTTCTCATTAGAATATCCTTCATTTTATCTCATTTTTCACTTTCTTGTCCCCAACTCTAGCATTGTTTCTGAACAGCAAGATTACTCCTCTCTCTCGATCTCTCATTGCAATGAGAATAAGTCAATACCTAGTCTACCATACATCATACACAGCATCGACTCAAGAATGACTCTCTCCCTCTCCCAGCCCTTCTCTCATCTCTTACTGCTCATCACACACCTGTTATCACTCATTGAATCATTTTGTACACTACATGGTACATTCCCACGATCATGAGCTTACAGATAAGTACAGTCTTGGCCTCTATCATACTGCAGGCTGGATCCACAGGGTCCAGACTGAATACATCCTACCCGACTAGTTCCAGGTACATATGCAATTGCACTTGAATGCTGCCTCCCAGTGTATCTCAGTAACCACACTATCTCTCGCTCCAAGTGTTAGGGGTTCTCTCTTAACTGTCATTATGGTACTTGTGATAGACTAATGAATACATGTTGCAGAGTTTCTCTGGGTCTTGTCACGTGATATGCATAACACTTATTTATGGCATTGCAAGTAGGCCTGTTCTATGTCCTCTAACAGGGATACATAGGAGTCGCGTGTTGATTGAATAAGCAAGTCCTATTGCTTAGCAGATTCACATATGATGATGCAACTATGGTGCCATAGCGGGAAAGCTTGCTTTAGTGGTGCACATAGTTTTCAACTACATTCATCATTCCTGAAACTAGCAGGACATGTCTGATTGACTTGAAGATTACTTCATCACAGACACAGCAGTCGATAGTCAATTTGCCAGTACACGAGACTCCCAGGAAATTGCCTCAGGCGATCAGAACCACCAGCATACTCCCCAGCCCAAGCAAATGGTCACAGCCCAAGTATGACATGACTGAGGGAATCATGACGTTGGCTTACAATATGAGGCCTGAAGCAACCATGCTCATTCATTTGAATTAGTATGCATTGCAACCTCACACTCTTATTCGATGTGACCTGGCGCGTCAGATTCTACCTTAGCATTGTCTCAGTTGGTCGCCGATTAAAGCTATGAAGCCAGCCAAATCGGAGTTAAGGTCAAGCATTAATATGCGATAAGCACTGCGGAGCAAGTTCGGCTGACGTTCCATCTACTGAGGCAAGCGGATTGTGTGATGGCTAAGTTCGAGCTGCATCTGGCAAATTTTCGCACTTGATATCATGCGATGGGTGGCCTGATTCTTATCAGGAGCATAATGCTTACATACCTCATCCACATGAACACAATAACGTACTGGGATGCATGGCAAGTTATCCCCGGGCACATGCGGAAATGGCATGATGTCACCACGATACCAGTGTCATGAGTAATGTAATCACAGCATTGAAGTATGGGCAAAATAATCCTTGAAGACGACTATGAAGATATTGCACTGCTCCAGCAATGAGACGTACAAGTTCAAGCAGCAATCCGCAGTCAACAATCAGAACACTGAAGATGATCTTAGAATATCATTAGGAATTCTATCTACTCTACAATTATTCCGTCTTCAATCCATCTTTGTGACCAAGCCTTGGATGGCTGGACACAGGTTAACACAATCACAATACGCACTCCTAAAGAATGTCAAAAACTTCAGTAATTTAATTTTTCAATTGGACCAGTAGCGTTTAAATCCATACCTCCATTGTGGTATACAGCGTAACACATTCAATCGGTACCGGGTAACTGGTACATTGGTATTTGTCGACCAGGTCGGAACCATTCGAAGAATTTTCCACTGGGTGGTCCAATTACAACCGGGAGTAATTTTAGGAAGGCAATCAGGTAGTGCATGTTGGGAACGTGTAGAATTGAGAGTTCTTGAAAAAATGTCAAGAGGTTGAGATTTAGGATAAAACGAGGAAAGAAAGAGTATCTGTGACAGGCGGTTGTACTTAGTTCAATTGATGTTGTATTGATTATTGGGATTAAGCACCCCCGTAACAGTGTATGATTTTAAGTACTCTATGCTGTTCTGAAGACAGGAACTATATGACGCCAGGGTTACTGGAAATATATCAACAACTATACCAAGCAGGGGATTACTTTTATAGGATACAAAACGATTCACAACTACATCTGATTATTATACCGCCACCAATGATCAGCATAGTTATGAATTCTGAGTGTCAGAAGTGCGAAGACAATTTTTGTTGTATTTACCTTGGGCAAAGAACTTGCTGACAAAATTGTTTTCGCCAGAATTGATTTGATGTACACTGCCAATTAGCGTCGATTGAGGAGGACAGTCCGGCAGTTTTCTGTCATCACTGTGGGTTTCTATCAGAGCGCTATGCCTATAAATATATAGATAGAGTGGCAAACAGAAACTCTTACATTCTGCAAAAGCATTGCAGAGACCACTTTACTACAAAACATTGTCCCCATAGGGAAGAAACTTCAGTTGAGATGACTAGGCAACCACCGATAATCAGCTGCAGTCATCTTTTTCAAAATGTCAATGCTGAGAAGACAATTAACATTCACCAGCACAGCCCTGTAACCAGCCTGAATGAGACTGGAGAAGCCCAGGTCACTAGCAGGCCGAGAGATTCCTCAATGGGCTCAAGGTTATCAGAAATGAATAGAAGAAGCTCGTAGCGAGTATCTGCTATTAAAAAGTGTGCAAGAACCACAGCAGGCCAAGTTGGGACAAGTGGAACTGGTGATGCAACAAACCAGCCCTGACTGAGTTCAAAATCAGCTGTCAGAAGTCGCTCAACAAGGTGAGCATGGTATGAAGGCATGCACTGAGAACAAAGAAGATTCAGAAGACAAATTTGATGCGGTGAATAATCATATCTTGATCTTGGAAACATGCTTGAGAACGGAAAGCCTGAGAATTGACTCCGAAGTTTCCGGAGTATGGACTCATGTTGGCAATGGTTCTGGACTGTCACTTCGGGTTCGGGTCTGGGTCAGAACCAAACCATTGACAAATTGCCATTCTGGGTTGTCAATTCACCGCAATAGTCAATTTCGGTATGGTTCAATGGAAATATCCCAACCCATCTCAATTGGGCGGGTTCTCAGCGGGTCGCCAAGCGGGTCCATCTGTAGATTTATATACAGTTTATATTTTTGCAGTTGTATAGTTGTATATTATTAAAATTAGGTATTCAACAGCCAATAAACTCTTTTTGCATGTTTTGCAATCTGCGACATTGATTATTTTGGAGTACGTGTTTTTCCTTTTATATCTTGTATTTTTGACTATAAAGCCAGTCAATAGTTCGGTTATGAGCTCATTTCTCAGCGCAAAGCCTTGATTACCCAATATGCAAGATCAAATATTGTTGATGCTCCGTTGACGCTCAGTTTCATGATGGGGTAACATATGTGTCATGCACTGTTTCAAATTAAAAGGCTGCCACAACATCATCTATGAATTATTACAAGATTGTGACACTTAGCTTACCCAAGATTCAACACCAAAAAATCGTCCACACTCCATTGATGCTCATTTTCAGGATGGGACAGGGAGCGTATCGGTATGATTTTTAACTCGGAAGGCAGCCAATATCTCGATTATGAATGGCGGCAACCAATCCCCAATTAGCTTACACAAGATGCAGAGCCCAAAATCGTTGACGGTCCGTTGACGCTCATTTTGAGATTGGGGCAGTGACCGTGTCGTTTACTCTTTTGGCACGAAAGGCAGCCAGTATATTGGTTATGGATAGCACCAACCACATCTCCTTCCAATTACCTTACTTACAAGACTAAAAATTGTTGACGCTCCATTGACGCTCATTTTAATATACGGTTTCGTCAAGATCTGCTGCCATTAATAATTGCATTCATAAATTTTTGAACTTATTAGTTGCCTTTCAGCCTGTTAAGGACTTGGCTCTGTGGCAAAGACGAGGCCAGTAATATTCCAGCACTGGTCACTCTCATCCGGTTAAAATTTGCATATCTTGCCAAATATTGCATATTGCCCACTATACCTTTGTTTATTAACCGATATTCTTATGCGACTGCTCAGTATTCTTCCCTAATATTGCTCTAACTGAAATTGTGGGTCAAACTGCATATTGAACTTTGAGATAATATATTGATGCATTCTGTCCTACTTCTACTGGATTCCCTTATTCCTCTACGTTTTCATTATATTGACCGTCATCAACGCCTTTTCAACCTTCTGCTTTAACCGTCATGTAGGCCAAATCAATCCGGGAAGATTCGGTGCGGCAGTCACATTCAGGTGCTCCGGGGTTTCTCAATTCTCCCTGCTGTTGTCCATTTCCATATCTGATTCATTGTCTGCCTCCCAGTCGTCTTCGCTGTCATTTGGATTATCCAAGTCCCCATTCCAGTTAAGCCAATTTTTGGTGTGTGAAATATTTTCAGCTGAACATTCCTCATCACTTTCGGCAGGATGGCGGTTGATTCGTTTGATTCAGCAGACATTCAATACTTGAGTCCATTTTTCAGGGAGGACCTTTGCAGACGAAGCTGGTGGCACAGGGGATTTTTGCGACAGTGTAAATGCAGCCACACCATCATGTTGAAAGTTTGACCAGGATGCTTTAACAATCTCCTCAGTATCTGAAATGTATCCTACGACTGTCATTTGTGTATTTTGAGCACGCGATTTCTTCAGTGTAGCTCGTAGGTTTTGGCTACTCTGTGACCTCTCCACAATGTCGTGGACCTTGGCCATTCGGTGCAACTTCTTCTCCTCCGCCTCTCTGTTCATCTCCATGTTGTTATCAGTGCTAGTTGTATCCAATACTGGGACGTCGCCAGGCAGTAATCCGTTAGTGGCTAGAGCGAAATGCCTTACTATGACTTTTTGGCGAAGGGTCTTGCCTGTGGTTTTCGACTGCCTCCACCCGATCACATCTCGCCCAAGGGAAGAACTGGCCTCCACTCCGACATCGTGGGTTATGATAGAGAATATATCTTGTACCACATTGCAGAGATTGGCGTACTTTGAGTGTGTTTCTTCTTGCTGCCACCACCAGTCGGTGAGATCCGGTAACCAAAATGTACTGCTAATCTTCATTGGGTCGGAGTGGTAATCATCAAGATTCGGATTAATTCGCCCCCAGTTCTCTGGTAATTCAGGAGGTGAATTCAAATAGAGCTTTGCGGCTGTCAATAAGCGTGCTGGACGATCGCTTTGTCCAGGTGTTGTTTCGTCCACTGTGTTAGGCATTAGGTATTCTTTATTATCGCTGGACAAATCATATGGATCAAAACAAGATTGACCAGATCTAGAACCCATTGCGGAGGAGATGAGATTGGTGTTTGGTACGTTTCCAGGTTCAATGACCGGCAAACGTCTATGTTTAGCGCACTATTTGTTCTCCACATAATTCAGAAAGGCCTCCTGGTATTGGTTAGTATATGAAGTCTCTTCTTCAGGAGCAATATCCATTCCCTTGTCCCACTTCCTAAACCATCGCAACTTCCAGAAAGGATCAAGAATGTGTGCCGAAATGAGAAGCATACCAGTCGTTGGAGTCACTTCGCTATAACATTTGGACAGCTTCTACCGTGTAAACTTCACGGCGAACAATAAGTCTTCCTTGCATTGTGTCTTCTTCTTGGCCAAAGCTCGCATCACGCCATCCATGTGATCAAACATGTCATTGTAGACAGGGATGACATGATGCAAAGTAACGGTAGTCCATATCAACATCCACAGGGTCCAGTACCGGAATGGCCGGAATACCTCCATGACATACTTGACAATTGTCCACTCATCCTGTGTTGTGCAGAGTTGCCGGTAATCACTGTACTTTGGAGTTTTAAGCCACTCGCCTGTGAATTCAAGTAATCCGCAGGTGTACTCGAGCAACTCAAGTGTCGAGTTTCAACGTGTCTTCACATCCATAATGGGTACTACTGCGATCCGGACTTTGGCTTTTCACAGTCAATGAACTCGTTTCGACGACCAGGTGTCAGCTTAATCAATCCAGTAAGCATTCTCTGCTTTATGAAGGTCAGTTTCAGCAGTTTCAAAATATGTTGAAATGCGTACTTTCTCAATAATCTTTGCTAAACCTGGTCTCATGGCCGACACCTTGTTGATTCTAGCATTGCCCTGTTTTCGAAGTCTTTGACTTTTTCCAATGTCTGTGCTTTCATTCTCTCCAAATTGCTGATCATGCTCATGGGCTTCCCAAGACTTGATGCAGCCTTTTACACCCAGAGTGCTCATGATTGCATGCAAAGCAAGCTGAATGACGTGCACCATGCACGGTATGTGGTTTCTCAATGTGGGCCACTCAATTGCGTAGGTCTCAAGAGTAGTTTGTAATTCGCGAGTCATCAAGTAATTTGAGGAAGTGTTATCGGTTGTGATTCGAAGTAAACAGCCATTAGTCAGCATAAAATGACCAAGAACTTCCTTCAAATGTCCGGCTAGCTGTGCTCCCGTATATTGACTATTGACCAGTAATCCTTAATGAGCTTTCCAAATAGGAAACGAATAGGCCATCAACCTCATTGAATGCCAGTTGTACTTCTCGCAAAGCTCAATTTCGATACATATAATAGGCAATGACCGACAGTATAGTTATTTTGGTCGTAGATGTCCATCCGTCTAAAGCTAAACTCACTTTGTTTCTTGACGGCAATTGCTTCTTAATTGAATCCACTGTCAGTGTGTATTCCCTTCGGCAAATGTTGCTCAGGGTGCTGGCTGACAGTAACACCAACACACTTCGTAATGCATTGTATGCACGTCGTAGCTCTAGGTTTGATATCGCATTCCATGGAATATGAGCCATAACAAATCCTAACATGAGGTATCAATTCCACATCTCTTGGTGAAATTCGGCAGTTTGAAAGTCCTTTCCAGCCAGTTTAGAGCATTTTGTCTGTCAATTCAGTAACTAAACTTAATACCTAAATGGTAAATTTGAATTTCCTTTGTAAGCTTACAATCGGAATACCTCGACTCCTTGCCTCTTGAGTATAGCCAAAGCTGTTTCAATGACTGTTGAACTGGTTAATTGGGTTACTTCTGACACTGTTAATTTGTCTAACTTTGCGATGTGCACTTTTCCCAGCAAGTGTTTGCCAATTGAGCTTGTCCCATATTCTGATGGATGGTGAAGAACTTGATGACAAACGATACACATAATGCCAGGGCAACCGGTCTCCTCAAGTCCGCGGTGTAACTATAATTGCCACAAAGGCGGATGGGTGGAATCATTCCAATCAATAGGATTCTTCAAGCCTACGTGCATTGAAGCCCACCAAGCATCGAAGATGATCTGTCAAGTAAGGTCGCATCCATCACGAATAAAGACATGTTCATTCTTTGAAGATATCATAACCTCTAGAAACAAGGTATTTAGAGATTCTGTATCTGATATCGCAGTAGGAAATTGAATTCTGGGTAATTCAATCTCAGTAACTGTCAAAAGATATAATATAGTCAGGTAAAATGCTGGTTCTTAAATATTAACTTTAGAGCTACACGCAAGAAAAGTCAGACCTGTGAGACATTACATGCATATTTGTGAAGTTGAATACAAGAATATATAAAGACGAGGCGGTTGCAAGAAAACTACTTGCATTTTTGCCCATGAAGGCAGCCGATAGTACAATCATGGGTCTACGCTGTTGCATTGCTGTCTGATTAACCAAGATGCAAGCCCAAAAATCTTTGACACTCCGTTGACGCTCCTTTTTAGGAGGAAGTAGCGATGTTGTCACTAGCATTTTTACCTATAAAGGTGGGCAATATCATAATTATGGGTGTATGCCGTCGCACAGCCCTTGAATTATCCAAGATGCGAGACTAAAAATCATTGATGCTCTGGTGACGCTCATTATTAGGTGGTGGTAGCAATATTGTCGCTGGCTATTGTGCCCAAAAAGGCGGCCAATACTGTGATCATGGCCTAATGCTGCTGCACAGCCCAGTGATTATCCAAGATGCAAGACCAGAAATCGGTGACACTCCGTTGACGTTCATTTCTAGGATGCGGCAACGAGCATGTCGCTTGCCTCTTTACATCTAAAGCCGGCCAATAACTCCTCTTTGGATTGTGGTGACTTTGCAACCCATTGATTGCTGAAAAGATCAGACTAACATCGTTGATACCCCGTTGACACTCAGGTTAGAGATATACTTATGGTCATTCGGTGGGCAATTATTTTCTTTAACATTCATTCCGTCATTATTGATAGCCAATATATTGTTTCTATGTATAATCATTTGTATCCAGGAGCATCGATGCCTCCCGGTTTCTGAGCCACCACAATTCACGTCACCAGTCTGATAAATGACTTCGCTCCATCGCGTTTTAGCACTTTCAGCCGGTATGTTACAGCATACAGATCCATCAACCAATTTTAGACATATAAAGCCCGACTTCCTGACCTTTCTTGTTCCAGCTCCTTTTCCTCGATTCCCATGACGTACCATAAGCAATTTTCAAAATCTCCACCATGGGTAGCAGGTCTGAGCAGAGGGTTATGCAGTTGGATGCATGAACCAATGCAGCATGACGGCTGCCATTCTTTCAGGTTCAGACTGCGCACTGACCACTTGTCCTATGACCTGTATGACATCACTGAATTTAATTTTGTTAGTACATTTGGTCTCTATGGGAGGCTATGCATTCCAATGTAACCGTAACAGGCAAGTCGATACCAAGTTCGCTGGCCATCTATCAACTAGATTTGGAGTCTAGAATCTTTGCATGGCCCGTACGACCCTTGCGTACACACTGATGAAATATCATGTCTTACAATGTGGTCACTGAAATCAAGAAAAAGCTGACACGTAGCAAAGTAGGTACACAAATTGCTTTACAAGTGAAAGATTGTCAAGATAAACTATTCAGGTATCAATACCTCCGGTGACGCGGGAGCCGTCACCATATCTTCGTCCGTATCCAATTTCTATATGGTAATTAACTAGAGATGCTTCATGCAGGGGTAAAAGCTTACGGGTTCAACAAGCTGTCCATCCTGAATCAGTGTCGAATCGCACGCAGCATCAGGCGAAAGAACTGGTATTAGTTTGTGTGTGTGGTTTCTCAGAACCCAGCCTCATTTGACTACTTCCTGGTCGAGAAGTCACTGTTGGTATTTGTTCTTTTCCGCAGACGATATCAAGAGTCTGCATAAGCTCTCCAAATGTTGTCGGATATGGTGTGGCTGCAGTCCTATCAATTTGGGGCTTAAAAATCGCCGGAACCTTGAATTCGGCAGTCCAACACTTCATATCTCTCTCACGGAAGCAGTTGGCTATGTCCCCACATCCCGGTTGGGTCAATTCTTCAAGCCTCATGTTCTTCTGCCGAAAACTCTCCATGCAACGCTGTACTGTTTTGGAGATCGTGCCCACCACCCAGCCAGTTTCGTCATCATCACTCAGCCTGCCAAGATCTGTATCTTCTTCATCATCTTCCTCGTCTTCCCTTGTTCGCTCATCGTCTGAACTTGCAAGATCGCTCAGACTGTCTCCGATAGCATTCAACATCTCTTCAAATGTTGTATCGGGCGTTCTGGTGCTCACCCCAGTGTTATCAGCAGTAGTCATATTATGCAGCTCTTGCATAATCGCTGTGTCTGCGTCTTGAACTCACTTTGTTGCTACAGCGGTTTCTCTCTCCACATAATCCTCAATCCATTTCTCTTTCTCTTCATTGCTTAAAAAGTGCGTTTACTATCATTTCTCTGCCAAAAGCTTCTTTTTGGATTGTAAGCTGCGCAATGCTCCCAATGCTCAGACCCTTTCTGCCTCAAAGCCACTCTTGCCTTCATTCCCTTGATGATGTCGACATGTGGACTGCTTAATCGATTTGTTGTATTTGCTCGCCACAAGGGGCGAAAAGTTCTTTTTCATACCATTGACTATTGTATCGTGTGTTGACCTTGTTGTTGGGCGAGATTTTCGATGTTGCAAGATATGGACCACATGGAGGCAAGCTAAGTCTTTTATGTCAAGGTTCTTACTTGTGATAAACTGGAACAAAGCAAAATCTGCGTTTTGACCGTTATATCATTTGGAATAGTACAGCTAACTGTATGTTATGACTTGATAGTTAGCGAGTGTTTCATGTAAGATCCCGGCAATGTGTTGGGACAAACATCACCAGACGACCTTTCTGCCGAAGAATGTCCTTTTTATATCTATGAGACATGAGATATCAGCTGTCGTTCACTTCAATGTATCGCTGCAAACAAACAAACAAACAACATCGGACCGACTTACTGCAGATCGCGGGAACGTTGGAACAACCTGTAACTCGTAGGTATATGCAGCAGGATAAATCTTGAGTAGAATGTGCAAGTTGACTGTCATTCATTCCCTTGTGTCTTGTAGCTTACTATATATTCCTCAGGACTTTCCACTTTTCATTATCATCTTCCTCACCTTTTCCACAACAGCAAGTCATGGCTCCACAAACACATCGGCCCAGTGTGACTGAATCCGAATCGAGCAGAACAACGGGCACTTTATCCAATGCGCCCCTGGGTGAGACACAGCAGCAACGCGGACACCAGTGAGTCCACCGCGACGGTGCAATTTCAGCCACCGAAAATATGACCCAGGACGCACATTTCAGAAAAGTACCTATACCCAGACACAGCAATAATAGGCAGCAGCATGCAATCGGATGTGTGTAGCTTCATATCGACGTAGAAGGAGGTCAACTTACAATATACTATACAGCTGGTGTACGTAGAGAGCACCGTTACCAATTTATCGCAGCCTGCATTGGCAAACCTCCATGGTTGACAAAGGCATTTGTCCACAAAGTCTGCAGAATCGAATATTATGATGCGATCACCTCTGGGATTTTCACGGATGAATTTTGTGCTCAAGGTCCCAGGGAGTGGGCAAAACAGGCTTTAAAGTCCTCAGAGGAGGCTATGGAGTCGTATATGGTTGAGGTAATAGCCTAATCCTTCATTTAGAAGCAGCAACTGCTTTCATGTAGGTTGTCAATATGTCTGCTACTATGGCGAGGCATGGAGATCGGGTACAGCTAGAACAGTCCGACATGCTTCTTGCCTTGAATATCGCCAAAATGTCCAAAGGAGGGTTTTCGCGTGCCACAATAGAGGAAACACAAAAACTAATTAAGAAGCCTCCTGCCGAAGTCCGAAAAGAGAAGAAGCGAGGAGTTCTGTTTCCTGGTCATCAAAAGGAGAAGGCTGCGATAAAAAGACACCCGGCAATGGTTTATAAAAATCAAACAGCTGGTTGCCTTCCATGCCAAAATGGCACAGCAACGAATTCACAGACATGCTGGAGGCACAAAGCAACTGGTGCACCTCCTCCGGAACCGGCAGCACCTCTGCCCAGCATGCCACCTCCGCCTGGAACGCGATCTGCGCCACCAGGTGTCACTGACGGAAATAAAAGTTATGCAATAGAAGGTATGCCATTCAGGTGTGTGTATACACATTCTCCGCTTCCAAACACTCAATTTTTCAATCATAATGCATAGTCCAAGGATAGCAAACACGACAAAGATTTTATTCCATATTTGCTGCGTACACTATCTGCTGCATGGAAATACCGCTGACATTGATTGTGAAGATGACGACAGCATTTTGAGCGAATCTGAGAGTGAAGACAACCATCGATTGAAAGGAACAGGATTTTTGAGTATTATCATTATCTACAATTAGCGGACACTTTGAAGTATATTTTAAAGGATATATTTATATGTACAATTAAAGTACAATGTAGTGATTAAGGAAAACATACCTGAAGAGAATAGAACGACTGCCAAAACACAGCTATTGATATTCTATGCCAAAGTCAATGGTTGCATAACGCAGACACACCTGTGGCAAAATGAGCATCAGCAGAGCATCAATGATTTTTCGTCCTGTAAGTCAGGATATTAAAATGTGAATTAGTTATTCTTATGTATAATCATTGTGTTGGCCCCCTTTTTAGACAAAAGAGAATGCTACACTCTCCCTGCCCCATCTTGAGGATGATAAGCAAGAGGTGATCCCGCGACAGCCTTCCGGACAATCACAATTAAATTTGTTTTCAATGCTGGAACTCTGTGATTCTGAACGTTTTAGTATATAATACCCGTCAAAATGCGATATATAGATATTAGCAGCCATCTCGCGCTTTAATTAACCATCATGCAGGGCCATGAAGCTTTGATTCTCTGTTGGCGCTCATTTTCCTGATCGGGCAGGGAGCATGTCACTGTCTCTGTAGCGTTTATAGGCAGCCAATACTTTGCTTATACATAACAAAGAACAAATCACTATTCAATTACCTGACTTACAAGTCTAAAAATCGTTCACGCTCTGTTGACACTCATTTTCAAGATTGGGCAGGGAGCATGTCGCTATCTCTTTGGTTACTAAAGGCAGCCAATACTTCACTTATGCATAACAAAGTACAAATCACTTTTCAATATCCTGACTTACAGGACTAAAGATCGTGGACGTTCTGTTGACGCTCAGTTTCAAGATCGGGCAGGGAGCATGTTGCTGTCTCTTTTGCGTTGAAATGCAGCCAATATCTCATTTATGATTATTTGCATCCAATTACCACCTAGATTACCCATGATGCAAGACCAAAAATCATTGATGCTCCACTGACTATGATGTTTAGGATAAAGCAGGGAGTGTGTCTCTCTTGTATTTAGTCATCAAGGCGGCCAATTCATCTGAAAAGGATATTGGCGTATGAACATTAATATCTTGCGATTAGCTGTAGGATATATAAATTTGACCATAAATAGAGAACCCGAAACACAGAACCGTAGATTGGAACCGATGGGTATAGCCAAACATGACAAAACCTGCGGGTTTACGGGTACGTGTCCAGGTTTGGCCAGCCAAGACATAGCAAGTCAGGTGTTTGTGCGGTTCTGGAACCGAAACAAACTGTTTTTGCGGTCTGCAGCCCTACCGCTGGCAGGTTACCCGTACCCGTTGTTAACACTACCCACAAGCCTCAAAGCAGACCGGCGCAAGGCATCAAGAATGAAGGCAAATCCCCAAGCTGCAGCAGCAGAAAGCTGAACTGCTGGCAGGACAGCACATGTTAAAACTCAATGTCAAATTACACACAGCCCCGACCCCCACCCCAATCTTAATTCCATGGACTACAGTAATAGTACAACGTATACCACACAGATAGTGGGAGGCTGTTCTGACATGAAAACAGAAGGAAACCCCAACAACAACAACACTGGCTGAGACTGCCGGCCAAGGTCTGGCCCCGACCTCTGGCTTGAGTATAACTGACAGTTGGCTGTTCTTCAGGGGGGATGAGATCATCCACCTACCCAAAGAAATGCATAACGAAAATGTGTCAGCAGTCAACAGACCACTGTTTTAGCAGCAGGCTCCAGTACATATTTGGATCATAAATGTCAAAAGGAATGCTAGGGGTCCAATCACTGCAATCAGCACCAATACCCACCTGCAGAAATTGCTCTCCTGAACCGAGATATCATTAGTAGAGCAGCGAGCTATGTGGACAAGGGGTTCAGCAATGTGGAAGGAAATGAATCATGGTAAAGTCTGAAGATCTACACTGTCCCACTACTTAGATATATGGGCCAGGCCACTGAAGAACCATGGATTATAGCAGAAGAGATCCCAGCAGTAAATGACAGAGTGATGATTTTTGTGCAAGTGAGATGGCTATCAAACCTCCACACCATCAGTGACAGAGAGCAGAGAGGAGAAATGATGGCAACATCAGTGGTCTTGATTTTGATCAGGAAGAAGGTGGCACAGCGACAAGTGACTAAAGAAGTAACTGTTGTGGGAGTAAATACTATGTCAAGCTGTACACAAATGTAAGTTGCAACAACCTTTGCAACCTCTACTGTGAATGGGGACCCATAGAGAGTAACTACAGCCACCATCAACTGAAGTGAGGCTGCTGTGCTGGCCAGTATCAATTCAATGAGCACAAGTCCAACATAGTGAGATGCCCATTGAGACACGAGGCATCATGCAGCCACATGCAAGAAAAGTGCATGACCAATAAGCTGAATCAGATTGCATTCAGCAGAAAGTGTGTAAAGAAAACTGAGGCCACCAGAATGGCGCAACAAAGCATGAGGATGCAACCGAATGGACAAGCGTCGAGGAACATTGTAGCTAGCAGAGGAGCACTTCCCAACAGACCCGTGGTAGGCAACTAACAGACTAGGTGAGTAAGCCGATTGCCAACAACGGGGAATACGATACTGGGGAAAAAGAGTTGGCAGACAATGAGTGCGCTGGGACCATGACTGAAACCACTGGAGAGACCAAAACGGGAGCCGCAGCTTCCAGTCAGAAGAGCAGTTCTGCAAAACTGCACCAGGTCAAAATGAGTGGATAATTGCGGCTCTGGAGACAGGGGTGCAAGGAAGTGCGGAAATCTTGTGCCTGCAAGAGCCACCAAGGCAAACAACAGGACTCATAATCAGGCACACAGGGTATAAAATCTGAAAAGCCAAACGAGTTTGGATCATCAGCAAAGAGTGAAAATGGTTTTGTAAAATGGACCCCATGCACCGAGGCTTGTCCAGATTCTCCACAAATATTCTGAGTGACTTATTTCCAATTGTCCACCATTGCTCGAAGCGTTGAATAATGTCATTGCGTTGTCGTGACGTCTCAAAACTTGTTCAGTTATTTATGCTAATTCATTGCACTTGTTTCTTTCACATTGGTCCTCTAGATTTTAATCGTTTCGACAGTTTTTTGACCTGTTTCATTGATTTCATGAATATTCTTCACTATTTAATCCTTTGAGACATCGTTTATACACAAGCTTGCACAACTCCCATCACAAAATTTCAAACACCAAGAGTAAACACTCATCAGATTTCTATATATCGCTGCAACGATTACTTCAAGCATCGAGTTGAATACTCACCATGTAAATCAAATTGAGAGCATTCAAGTCAATCATGTTGCTCAAGTACCACCTTGAGCTATCTGGCTGTGGCGTCACGGGAACAAGGTGTACAGCTCCTTCGATCACGCGTATAGGGACCAGATAACTGGTTCCGATGCCGAAAGGAGGCTTACGACAGTATCTTTCATCATGCAAGGGTTTCATCGGAGGTTGATGCCTCTCCTCGACAATCACCATACCAGCAGGCTGACGTATCAGCCCTGTTGCAAACATCTGAACCAAGGCAAGAAGCCCTTTAACACTCGATTCAGCATGCACGATGATGAAAAGACACTTCAACCGTGTGGGAATGTTTCCTGTAGTTGACATAAAGTAGCTATCCGGACTCGTCCCCATCCAGAGAAGCACATTATCATATCTTGGTGGCTTATGCTTTCTCCACCTTGTGGACCCAGTGCAACCAAATATATGAACTGCTTGCTCGTCGCATTGAGAAGACATCACCGGAATTGCTACTGCATTGGACTGAATGTATTATGCATCATTGAGACAACTGAAATACTGATCGTGATCGACGTAGTCTGTGAAGTCAGCAAATCACTTGAAACACCAAGCAATGTGATTCTGTAGCTCCCCATTTGGCATTGCACACCACTCGGCCAAGTCATCAAGGGTCATCATTTCTGGTCACGGGTTATTCATCATTCGATTGATAGGCGCTTTCATCAGAGGCATATCATCATTACAATGGTGTTTTGCAGCATTTGCATTCAGATCACGATACTGAAACACCTCGTTTCGGGATTTCTTTGACAAAATCTGGAAGGCGACCTCATAACGATTCAATTATCAGTACGCTTGTTCAAGATCCATTCTTGCCTTTTCTGGGAGGTTAGAGCTTACATTTAAGAGGTTGCCAAGCTGGTGGATATAGTCAGAGAAGTGTTTCAAGAGATGCATCTTCACAAAGTTGAAATCTGATTCGTAGACAAGATGTTGTGCAATGTCAAACTCGATCTGCATTGTATCGTCATCAACGCGACGACGCTTTGCAGCCGCAGAAAGATTGTTCCAAGCAGGGTCAGTCTCACTTTCCTCTTGTTTGTCCAAAGCAAGCTGCTTTTTCAAGGCTTCTGAAGCCTTCTTTGTAGATGTACTGGCACAGAATCGACTGAAAACATCCTTCTGACCATGAAACTCCTCCAGATGATTCTTCATGTACTAGATCATGGCCTCAGTATAGTACTCGTACTGTGCCATAAGGTGAAAATACACTAAGTTTTTAATGGACACCTGGGCTTCTGTGAAGGGAATTCTTTGGCTCGCCAAAGGGTTTAAAAGAGTTGCCGTGAAAACTGGAACGATCACACGCCCGAGTGCTTTCATCTCCTTACCACTCTATTGCGTCACCTGGCTATATGGCGTGTTGAATCAAGCAAAGCCAGGATATGGTGGCATCATTGCCCCGAGCTGGTTGAATTTAACGATCCTGGAATGTTGTTCATGGAAGGATGTTACCCAGTCCATCAAATGCTTATGCATACCAAGATAGATGTAATGAAGAATATAGAGTACGATAATAGTTGTCGGAGTGATGCATTTCATAATCCAGAAGACACCTTCTGAGGTTCCACCCGCTCCATCTTCAAGATATTGTCTTGCTTCCCATCTCTCCGTATCATCTCCCTGAGTTGCGAGTATCATCTTTTGGAAGTATACCCGATAGTCTCTTAATTGCGACAACGATGGATTCCATTGTCCAAACGACAATTATGGAGCTTCGCACACAGGGCAATATAGCTGCATCATTGAATGCAAGTGAATGTTTTGGAAGCAGTCAGCCGTACATGCACAGATAACAGGATAACATTGCTGCATCCAACTATCCGCACAAAACATACGCTTTCCAATGTTGAAAATCGTATCGAGAGGCCGAAAAATAAGCTTAAAGACCGTCCTTAAAACCTCTCAATTGTGGATTTGTTGTTCCTTGACAGCAGTTATTGTTCCATGTCCTTTAAAGTGATATTTCGGAGAAACGGGAAGAACGGCAACAAGGATGGTTGCAAGATCCGAAGGCTTTGATCGAACGATGGAGTCGATGTTTCCGAGACTCAAATATTCTGGTGATTGCCTCTTGTCGCCTGAATTATTTGTACGATGTGCCTGGTCTCAAATGCTGAATAAAGGGACAATGGTGGCTCCAAACAGCCACTGTAGCTAATGAAGCGGTCAAAATCATCGTAGCCATGATGAAATTGAGCCAACGTACCTGTTCATTCCACCACCAGTCGCTTGATTTCACATCTGAGCAGATACGTTCCTCAGCATCCTTGAATTCCATTGCTGGGGCATACGACATATGTTCCCTGAACGCAGGCTGTTGCATGAGGAGCTCAATGCATTCAACAGGATTGCAGTAAAAGAAAGGTGTGTAATCATCATCGCAAAGTTTGTATGGATCAGCCACATGATTCTAACACACTGTGCTGGATTTCCAAGAGTCAATGCCCATTGCGTAGGAGATTTCGTTCAACCTGTTGAATAAAGTGTGGGACTAAGTGAAGTTGCTGACAGTTGCCGTCGTAGGGTTCCCAAAAAGCTCGTTGATAACAGCTCTGCTCAAGTTGTGCTTTACACATCAGTGCGCTAATCGATACTTCTCCTCGCAAGAAAATGTTAACCATAGATCAATTTGATTGTCGAAGATATCACAATACTCGTTACTAATAAACTTGCTGGCTACACAGTTGTCCAAGTATGGAGTACCATAAATACATGTCCGAACTGGAGGTTTCTCTGGATCGAGATACGGATTCTCGCTGTCGGCTTCTGTATCGCTCAAATCATTGTTGGAACGGTGAAGATACAGGTCGCAATGTGGCTCATGAACGAATGAAAGTATAATTCTATCGTGCTCAACCGCAACAACATCATCTGGCAGTTGTTCGGCTTATGTGTATTCTATTGTTTCTTTGAGGTTGCGATGGAGGTGAGTGATGTAAGTGCCGATGTAGGAGGATGTCTTCGAGCAGTAAAGACACCATTGACAAAAATCCATGTTTCATTAGCAAAGTGAAATGTCGGAAGAATGTTAAGAATCCTCTCGACGGTCATTTAGCTACTCATACCATTTCAAGCTGGCTGTCCTCGGAAAAAGTCACACCTCGATTTACTTTTTCCAAAATGGGGTCCTACTACTTTCGTAGGATTTCTCTCATCTTCCTTCACATATTTTCAAAGTGTTTAATCACTCTCTCAATTTCAACATCCCTTGGATCTCGAAAAGCATGCCGCATCTGCATTCAGCTCGCAACAGCGATTGTTTTGCACCCTCACAAGACCCTCCTAGGCCCATTGCCTGATTTATGGTTGTCACTTTATGTTAAGTTCGTACCTTACATGCACTCTGCATTTTCCTTAGATACCAACCCAGCAACATCATCGCGGGGTACACAATCTAGAGCAAGGCCAAACGAGTGAGATATGACTGCAGAGCATGGTTTTAGTTGTCCTTGTCATGAACATAAGCGGGCTGTCGACAAGTCAGGGCACTGAGATGATGGTAAGCCAACTGCCTGCAAGTGGAATTGCAGCCAAGAAGATGTCGCCGGATCGAGAAAACCCTCCAAGCCCATATATTTTCTTGCCTTGCCTGCCCACCTTACTTACAATCCCAAGAACCTTCGACACACCCTGCTCACCTCTGATACTACATCTCATCACCCTTGACGATATATTCAACACTCCCGATGCTTGTTTAGAGTAACAAGCATTCGATATCCACCACTCAATCATTGACCACCGTTGAGAACCTAAAATGTAATGTGATGGCTTCTGGTTGCCAAAATCAGTCATCAGGGATGCTAATACAATCCAGATGCTGACTCTTCAAGTCCGCGTCTGGGTTGAGAGCGCTGGTGTTGGAGTCAGCCAATTGGCAGCAGAAACCATGAGGAATTGGCAGGATAAGTGTGGCTTGACAACACAACGGATAGATGATAAAGTGAGGGAGCGTGTCTGGGAGTTTACCCAGTCCATGAGAATCATCAACAAGCAAGGCGCCAGCCCTGAGCAATGAAATCTCCTAATCAATCGTTGATTACTCGAATCATTGATCTGGAGTCTAAATGGCCGCTCTGGAAACAGTATATGGCAGACAACACCAACCTCGATGGTCACAAACTCAAGGCAGCACTGCACGAGTTTGCGGAGGTTGGCCTTCTCTGAAGAAAGCAGATGCTCAAAGTAACCCCGACCAAGAAGATGAACCTCCTGCACGTTGGTATGTATATCATCGCCCGAACCCTTTTTTTGCTCTTGGTGATGATGTGTAGATCCAGAAGACGACAAGGAAGCAACCTCGGGTCACAGGTTGTCGCGGACAAATGTGCGTTGCGACACCTCGACCGATTTCCTTCTTGAACCAGTAAGCTTTACCATCGCCTATGTGGATTCCGACATTGCTGGGCAGAGGGTAAGTGAAATCAATACTCAGCCATTTTGATGGCACTGGCCTGGGGATGATGAATCGAGACTTCCCATAGTTTCATCAATTGTCGATACGACCATTTTGTTAATCGTGAATGATTCAATCGCCGGTCTGCCAGGCCCCAGCCGGAAAATCCGAGAGCTATGGGGCTGCCTGGAGGACCCTAACCGAGATGATGGTCTGTACGCCCATAATGTTACCCCAATCTTGGATAACAATACTGCTGCCGGATGGGCTAAGGAGGAGATGAAATTAAGCAACCCAATGCTTTTTTGCATTGTTTATCGTGGCCAACAAGCCGACGGCACAGCTTGTGCCCAGACGCCTACAAGTGGTGGCCGCAGCTACTTTCCTCTGGATGACATCCTGCGACCTCCAGCTGAGGATATGATCGAGAATATCGGAGAGGAATTGGATGATGATGGTGAGACGTGGCGCCCATATCCAAACAGCTTCCCAAGAACAAAAACAGGCTTCCAAAAGTTTCAACGGAAGCTTCAAAAGAGGATTATCGGACAGCAGCGACACCTTAAAGTCACCCGAAACTTTGCTCTTAGTCTCTGTGCCGATTACGACCAAAGTGTTGTTGCCTATGAGGATGTGGCTTCGCAACGTGAGCACGATAACATTGTGAATCCTCCCCCTGCAGACTGTTTGGCCAATAGAAAGCGTAAAAGCAGCCGCCTAGCTGCAAATTAGTCGTTGTGAGGATAAAATGCACTGGCTGGACGGTTGTTCAAGGATCTGCTTTGTAGGTGGGTATTATTCTGGCACTTTGGGGGGTGGACAGATGAGTGATAATTTGGAGTTTTTTGGTGAGGTTTTGGGTCTCTTTTTGGTGTATTGTTTATTTAATTATTCCATCATTCATATTCATGCATGAAGGGCTGTGTTCAGAGTTTCGATGTTGGGATTAATTGTTCAGAAGTTTATTTTTGGGAAAGGCACAGTGGAAGCAATAGGACTCTGTGTATGACTATCATGTAATGGGTAGTTCAGTATCTTTACCCTGCAAAAGTTAAATGGAATGCTTAGTGAAACAGGAACTCTTTTTAGCTCGTTGCAATAATGACTTTCGTCAAAGAAAGCCAATCATCAACCCTGCGCCATGCTTGTCACCTGCCATTCTCAGTTCCTGGTTCCCGTCCATCCAAGGAGGTGGAAGTGTGGGTGGCGGGACAAGCCAAGATCCTTGAATCGTCGACATGATAAAAGGACTCATCACAACGATGCTTTCAATTATATGAACGCTTTCTTTCCTTTACACAACACTTCAATTCATTTCCTCTACATTCATTCACATTTGCGTTAGTCACTACATTAATTATTCGTACGTATCACTCACCGCCTTTTTCAATCGTGACAACAAGGCGCTGCACTTCTCCTCCACCTCTTGCTTCTAGCACCAGGAGAAGAGGACAATCTATCCACAACAAGGATCTCGATGAAGATGTCTGCACCATACCTGACAATTACAATGATCGTCGAGATGCCAATTCAAAATCCAACGACGAGCCTCTCCGGCAACGATCCAGGAAAGCAATGGGCAAGTGGCTATCAGAAGATTCCTTCACATCAACACTTGGAAACCAAGTGGTGGCAACTCAAGCAATTCCTACGTCAGTACAACCCGTACATCCTGAGCATCGCGAGGTCAATACTCTCTCAGAGGAGGAGGATGAATGCGAGCTTGCACCACTGGCATCCAAGAAGTTATCTAATTAAGCGTTTCAATGATTGAATCCACCCACTGATGTATATATTTACTAGACGAAGAATTCAATCGAAGCCGGTGAGCAATCAGTTGCATGGAAAGCTGGATATCTGTGGCGATATGAGCCGTTTGTTGACGACATGACAGGCCTCATGGTCAGCGCAGAATACAACGCCCAGACAACTCTTTCAAGTGTTCCGGTGATGGTGATGCCACATGTGATGTCTATAGCTCTCAATTATGCAATGTTTGTGAATCCCTTTGCCACGAATGTGGTCAAGACCACCCAAATTCACAGTTAATGGTCTGAGGAAATGGCCAGGATTTATCTAGCCCAGAGAAACTCAGACCCTCCATGGGTCTACATTTCAGTGGTAAATGAATTATCTCAAAGATTGTTTTCATCGCTGACATTGTGCATCAGGCTGTTGCAATGATTACTTGCTTCCGTGCAGCAATGGTATACCACTGCAAGACCTTGATTGACTCTATTTATGGATTTCAAACACAGTCACCTACAGAGATCAGGAAAATGGTAGCCTGGCTACAGGCCAAGGACAGGTTTACATGACCCACAACCGTTTGTGAGGAAAGTTCAAAGTTCCCTCTTTGTTTAACCGTTGTCTTGATTATCAACTTAGGAGTGCTAGTTTTGATTTGCAGCGACTGAAATTGTGGATCTCATTCACCGGACATACTTCTATGGCATACAACAAATGGGAATGATAGATAGATTATTGATTGATAACATCAACCTGACATTCATTGCCCTTACCGCAATGGCCGTCCACCATTGTCTGTCAGCCTGGGAAACAGGCAAGTTCATTGTCCCATCAGAGTTTGGTCCAGGAGGTGGGGCACAACGTAAGTGTGATACAAGGAACATTAATCACGCGGTTAATACTGCATGCATAGATGTATTTTGTCATCTCAACGCGGATTTTTGTTCTTGCTCGCCAGAGCATCGAGCCAAAAAGTTAGACAATATCCGCATCATGATCCACCGAAGGATCCACTCAACTGGTCTGGTCCCAGCAATGGCACAATCTCACAACAATCAGGGTAGCTTTGATGAGGACTTCCTTGATTACATCCCGGACAAGTTGATAGAGCAGCCCGACAATTCTTTCAATTATCTCAGCACCTTTGTTGTTGCTACTGAAGCTAGTATGCGATTCTCAGCTGTTCTGCCTATGGGTGGGTCTGCCATCGCCAGCAGCAGCCAGCCTGTCCTCTGCAGCTACAGCAACCGCAACAGCAATGACATCACCAACATGACCAGCATTGAGAATACAGGATTGGTCGAAGGAAGTACAATTGTAGAGTGTGCGATGTCCCTTGGAGGTTAGGAATGGTGTCAGTGGTCGGATTTAGTATTTCCTTTGTGTATTATTTTATTGTAGGTTTCGTCAATTCATCATAATAGTATTAAATGTAATAGTACTGAAGGTTTACTGAAGTGTGATCTCAGATGCACGAAATAGTAATCGCGATGATGCAAACCCTCCCGTGACAGTTGCACTGCAAGGTACAAAGGATCTTGTATCAACAAATTGAATATTGTGAACCACTTCTGCCTGGTAACTATCATTGGTCAAATTAAGCCATGAGGGTCTTTAAAAGCAAGAACTACACGCATCTTTAAATGTATGGAGCGAGTACTATCATCATCGCGAGGACTAATCAAATAGGGCAATGTAGGAGTCTGCCGAGAGATGATTTGTAATGTTGCCAAACGAAGTGTAAACCGTTCGTCAAGTCGTCATTGTCACATTCGCAACAGTGGGTACACTGGTTGTGACGCTTGAAAACAGCATCGAGATGACTGAAATAACACTCTGGAACAGTAAAGCAATGCCATATTTCAGGGAAACTTTGATTTCATTTTTTTGAGTTTGTGGGTACAATAAACTAAATAAATTTAATGAAGGAAATTTGGTTTTTGCTGATGATGGCAGTGAGCAAGGGAAGCAGCGTTACAGTGGACAAGCAAACAACTCTGGTAATCATGAAGTCATTGTCACTGATAATTGGAGAACTGGATAGATGGTTAGAAGAATTATTGATGTCGATAAACAAAATCACACTCAGGCAATACAGGGACCAGCGCAGATAACGAGATGGCAGCAAAGTATTCGGCAAAAGTGGCACCTTGCTCGCTGGAGACTTCAATGTCCACAGCAGATGATGGGAACCAAGATGAATGAAGAAATAGGACGCCATCTTCTGGGAGGATATTATACATGAAAATGGACTGGAAATTGGAAATGATGACCGGGCCACTCACTGCTTGAAAGTGAGGACCTGCCAGGGAAGTCAAGTATTGATGTAACATTGGCAAATAGACCAATCTGAACATCGACCATACTAGCCAAACACCATGCCATTGGTTACGACGACTAGGTTATCAAATCAGAGGTTCACACAGACAAGTGAGAGGAGGCAGACAACAACCGGACGGTATGGTGGAATCTGGCAGCAGTAGGGGAGGAGGACATGGAGAGCAGCCCAGAAGCTATGGATGGAGCTTGTGAAGGACAGAGTGTATCTGAATGATTGGCACACAGAGGAGGAAGTTGAGCAGGAGGCCACATGGCGTTAGAAAGCACTGAGCAAGGTTTTGGACTTCACTGCAAAAACAAATAGAAATTGTACAAAGTTGTGGATGGGGTGGAATGGTATCACCAAAATATGAAGAGAGACACTCAGGCAACGAATAAGAAGATGCAGATGTTACTCGGAGTGAGCAAACCAACCAGAATCAGAGGTCCTACAATAGATTTGGAAATCCCACAGCCAACCGTGGAGTGACTAGTTGTGCATATCCATGGAGTTGAGGTCTGGAGTGCAGTGCAATATGTTGACCCACTGCCAGGAGTGGCATTCGAAGCTCTATAGCACAACAATAACAAGCAAGTAAACAGTGTAACAGAAAAGGAGATGATGCGGAGATTGTAGCTCATCACTCTGAATGATGATGACCAGTACTACAAGCTCCGGTGGGATGGTAGTGTGCTTACAATTAGTGTTAGCAACGGGTCCAAATTCCCAGGTCAGTTCCATGTGTGGTTCCACCAGAAACCGGACCGTGGAAAAGGGTCTTACCACACCACAAACCCAGACCATTGGAAATGTGCCAGTTGTACCACCAACAACCCAACATTTCATAGTCCTAATTTTGGCTCCAATTAGGTAATTGAGTCCTGATTGTATCATGACATGATCAGTATGTACATGGTGCAGTGTTAGCCGCTTTTTCACTTCGCGCTGTCAGCTTTGCGATTGGACCAATATCGGTTGAGTCACTATCGAAAACCCGCGAATTTCAGGTAAAATATCGTGTTATTTCACAGCGACTCAATGAATATCAGTCCGATTGCAAATCTGAAAGCAGGGGGTGGCAGAGTGGTTAAAACTGCACAATCTACGTACTGATGATTTCATGATACATTGAGATCTCAGATACTTAATTGGAGCGAAATGTGAAAGATTGAAACCGCGGTCCGGGTACAATCCGGACAAAAAAGGGCGGGTCATTGTCAGGTCCGGATCACAACCATGCCAAGACAAAGTGGGTTCGGTTTTCTGCCAGGTGTGTAACCAAACCGAACCGTTTGGCCTGTTCAAACCCAAACCGCTGGCGTGTTACCCGGAACGGTTCCTAACACTAGTTACAATAGGTACCAAAACAGCAGTTAATCAAGCCTTATTATTCCAATTCGTATAGCACCCAGCCAGGCTCGGACATACTATCCTTTGGAGTTATTGACCTGCTTTGGACGTGGGCCACAGTGAGAATTGTAGGCTGGCAAAAGCAATAATTTTCACTGGATGGCATCCAGCAAACCAGTGGAGTAGTAATTTACAATCTTGGTAATGACGACTGCACAAAGCAAATACGATCCAGAACGATCTCATTACGCCGCCACATGGGAACAGATGTAGAGAACGTTGTTCGACAACAGCTATCAGAAGAAGCTGAATCGAGGGAAGTACTACACAGAGGACAGTTCGGCAACCACATGGGGTGGGGTGCCATTGATGCTGTCGCCATCTTCGTCAGCAGAGCGCCTGCAGGATGGATGAATGGCGACATACCTGGTGTGCTTCTGATGGATGTCATGGTAGCATTCCAAAGAGTTCAAACAGAAAGGCTGGTCAGTGAAATGACGGCCAACCATATGAATGGAGACCTCATACTCCAGACAGAAAGTTTCGTCTCCGGAAAGATGGTGGAAACCTCAATCATGGTCAATACCATAATGAATCACGCAGTACAAGCAGGGGTCCCACAAGTCTCACCGGTATTTCTGATCTTATGTGTAATCCGCACCACAGGACTGATTCAATGGGGAGAAGTGTAGAACTGAGTAGAATGACAATCATGTGGGAATGAACTCAGCTGGGTGCTAACTGGAAGCAAAATCAATCAGGTTGTCACATAACTTGAGACATTCAGTGAAAAAAGTATTCAATGGGCTACTTGGTGAGGGCTACAGTATGATACAGCAACTCAGAGGCGGCACTGTTCACATGCAGGCAAGCCCACAACAATATCCTCTGGCTGAAGCTGCCATCATAGTTCAAAGTCAGAGAGAGTGCTATATGATGCAACACAGAAGCAACACACTGGCTGGGTGTCTGTATTGATGCTCACCTGACATTCAAGGAGCATGACAAGCAATGCATGCAGAATGCCAGGGCAGCAGAAGCTAGACTTCCAACCTTTAGAATTACGCATAGGGTCATGCCAGAGATCGTGATAGCTATCCACACAGCTGGCATTCAAGCGGTCGCAATAGATGGGAGCGAGCTCTTGTTGGAACCAAATCAAGTAGACAGCCGAGCTGGTCTTCAACTCCATCTAAATTGAAAGCCAGATTCTTTCTGGCTGAGCTGCCCACAACACCACAGCAGTTTCTGATGAGAGCAGCGGAGTTTACACCGATATCTGTAATTGTAGACTCCTGTCAACAATATTTCACAGCCCGACGGGCAAATGTATGCTGTAACAAGTTATAGTAGCTACACCAGGACTTCTCTTTCTGTGCACCGATATGCAGAGCAGTCAAGACAGAGCATTTGCGTAGCCCACGAACTGAAGGCATGTTTTGGCTGGCTTCAGGCAAAGACTTTGTTATCAAGTCCATCATGGTGAATGACAAATTGACAGCCAAGAGCACTGAGCAGCTCTGGGCAAAAGAGAAAGTTGCAAAAGTGGGAGTGGGGGCCTACATGTGGTGGACAGCTATATCGTGCTCACAAGATAGCTAAGTGTGAACTCTAGCTGAGTGTAAACATGCAACTGAATGGACGCCTTGCCACAGCTATCTCACCACTCAACGTATGGAGGTCTTTGATGCCATGCTGTGTGCAATAAGCCTCTTGCTGTATGTGATAATGGAGAGGAGAAATACACTACAAAGAGATGGAATGATGATGGTGGTGGGATTAAGCAATTCACAAGGCGCGATTTGACTGAACATGATATCTGGAGCGACGCCCTACATGGCGAGAAGCAACACAGATCAATCCAAGGGCACAGTCCATGCTTACCAATGCCATTGCAACAGAGATCCATTGGGTCACTGGGCATTCCAGCATCCCCAGTAATGAACATGCAGACCACCAGGCAATGATAACCCGAGAGGCCAACGGAAGCATGATGCTACATTGGCCATACACTTCAGCATTGAATAGAAGGAGACGGATCTCCAATGGAAGATCAGCAGCCAAGGATGAGTGGGATGCTGACAGATGCAGTAAGCACTTCGGCTACTGACTGATGGGCCCAGGTGACTGGACCAGAGCTAACCCAATTGCACAACCAAATTCATTGGCAACAAGAATCTATCAACAAATGTGTGGGCATGCATCTACTGGAGCTTACCGAAAATGATAGTGGCATTAAGAGGACAACAAATTAAACTGGTGTAGGGAAAATGTGCTGCAAGATTGGAATGATCACTTTTGTCACTGCAGCCAGTGCAAATACCAATAGTGGGAGCTTTGGAGGGAGGTAGACAATGCAACAGGCCAGAAAGCTGGCTGGCGACAGTGCGCAAAGAAATCGGAAATGTGTTTCATGTGGATACGTGATAAGTCGGTGATGGATTTCCTGGTGGCCACCACTGTTGGGATGTTCACAGCAGGATACACCATGTAGGCTGGAACAGCCAGTCTTTCAGAGTTCACTATGCTATATTTCTTTACTTTACTTTTTATTCCATGTGGCAGTGGGGACAAATGGTAGTAGGTGGAAGTGCTGCTATCGAATCTGCTGACCTGGAGGCAGGGGTGGCTAAGTGCCTGTCATACTCTAGCAAGGGTAAATCTAGTATGAATAAACAACAACAACAACAGATACCAATTTGAAAAAATAAGAATTTATACTGTTGTACATTGATTGAAGGGCTATTATATAGACAAAAATGGAGTAATTGAGTGATTTCACTTAGTTAATTGCAATACAAGACTAGAAGCTTATGCACTACTTAACTGATATTACTTCGATACAGGCAAAGTAAAGTTAATATTTCCTAATTGGTACAGCATACCGATAGAAGACAAATACAACATTGCAATACAAACACAGTAGTATAATACAGCTTGATTGCAAACACAAATTTAGTTAAACTATATTGAAAGATCGAACCCATTACATTGTATTGATAGAATATTAGTTGCATGAAACAAAAGTAAATAATTGACTTAAAATCAAATAGTTGACATAGTACAAAGTAATTGATATAATAATAGTAGTATCAGATGTTGATCTCAATTACAACCAGATTCCAAAGCTGAATCAAGAGAGTTCAGCTATGTATCAGTCCAAGTTGGGTACAACAATGGGCAGCTAATTAGCACCACTGAATATGCTATAAGTGGAGATTCAGAGGCTCTTAGAGGGTAGAATATCTTTCAAAAACACTTTCGAGGGTTTTTGCACCAAACAGCATCAGCAAAAGGGCAAATTGAATATCAGCTGTTCTATGTATATACACACAAGCACACAGATTTCAGTAAGCTTTCTGTAGACTACTGTGCTATTCACAGCTTACAGTGATCTATAGCAGAATCATAGGGACAGGCCCACGGCCCAATGGAACTATACATGAATAACCAGGAGGCCAGATGCCGGTGCTATTGATGACGGTAATGTGATATCAAGAAACCAGGCCAGAATATGATATGCATATAAAGTACACAAAACAAGACTCAAGTCGAACCTGTTACAAGTTTTCTATTGGTTGGCTACACAAAAGAATCTGTAAATAGGGGACAAAAGGAAATTGTTCAACACCAATCAACCTTTCTATGTTTACTCTTCATCTGCGACCCTCAGACCGTTCTTCAAGCTCCAATGTACCATCTGGTTCTTCGCCCATGATTATACACACCATCAACAATACACTTATCAATACATCTAGATCACATTATGTGATGTCGCAACACCTCAGACAACTTCCTTTTCTCTCTGAATAATCCCCCACCACTGTGAAACACACTCATGCCATCTGCACCTCTTCTGATTTCTCTACCATTCTATAACACCAACTCCTCCCCATTTTTCACATAAGTATTCAAATTCGGATATTCATACCGTCAATTGTTTATCCACACCATCACAGTATCTCCCCTCAGTCTCAAGATCCTCCGAAACACTTGTTGAATGTTCCTTATTTCCCTGCATCATCTGCATTAGTCTTCTCCACTGCTTGCTCTCCATCTACAAACTTTGCCCATTTCCTTGTCAAAGAGCCATACCCTGTCCATCACATCCCACACTGTAACTGAGTGTGATAGACCTGACAACTCTCGACACTTGAAACTTGATATTCCACTCTACCATCGACCTCAACTGGGGGTGTACAATCAATCTGTCAGCCAACCATGGGGTCATCCATGGAATGAACCTACAGCTAGACATGTTCTACTCAATGGATTCATATCAACATGGATAGATCCATTTTATAAGCGTTAGAACATACCCATTGAACAATAATATATCATTTGAAATATTCCCAATCCAGGTTATGCCGAGGTTGTGTCATCTGAATCTGGAGGTCATTTGGCCGAAACTGTTACCCATCCTGTATATTCGTTGTCAGCAGCCATAAATGAGTTGAAGTCTCCTCCAGTATTGCATAACTTTCTCCGTTCTCTACTCCCAAGTACTCATGCATTTGTCCCATCCTCATCTGAACTTAATCCACGCTAACTTATTACTATTTCCAACTCTCTTTCTGGACTTCCTGGAAAGTAATCTGATGGTCAGTCCCTGGGATCGCAACAGTGGAGTAGACTGTGTCATTTCCAAGATCCGATTATTTGCAGCAAACTCCAATATTGGTAGACATTCATTACAGTTGTCCTGTTGATGATTGACAAATATGTACAGAAACTATTCCATACTCACATTCATTCATCCTGGTTGTTATCTCTCTGATGCCAACAGGGTGGTATCACCATCTATTTGGACATCAAGGTATAACACAGCTGCACACAACAGCTCAAGGCATTTTGAGATCCTTGATCTGTAACAGCAGTTGCTCCAAGTCCATTGAGCCATACCACCTGTCTTGAAAACAACTCAGCCAGGCCTGTGCCTTCCGGTCCTGTATTGTATGTGATACAGTATCGCATGATCGAGAGATCAACCAGTCCAGCACAACTGGCGTCGAATTTATTGAATTCTTATAGTGCTACCACCATGTCCATTGATGTGTTCTCCCATGGCATTTGTGATACAGGTACTAGTTGGAGGACAGAAAATGTTAAATGCCATGTACTTTGGGACCTCTGGCAAATGTTACAATTCTTTACATACTCAGCAACTGGCATTCACATGACCATTCAGTGGAACTGTTGACAAAACCGATAAAATACTGGAGCTCATTAGAATGATTCGGTGGTGAAGTATCTTGATGTTCCATTATTCAGTTTATTGGAAACTCAATATCCTCCAGTACATATAGCATTGCTCAATAGCATATGCATCTACCATCCTCTGGACAGTCCACCTTGAAACATCTTTTATATTCCCATTTGTCCATATCGGTTTCAGATTTTTCCCTAAGAGTGGGTCTGTAAATAAAGTTCATTCTGAATGATCTGAAGTTGAATAAATGCACTGAATGGGTGCACCATCTGTATTCAAATGCAATAGTTGCACTGGATTCTCTCTCTTTGGAACCACCTGATCCATAATTGAGAATCATTTGTCACCCCCAACTAGCAGGTCTCGAGGGGTTCTCATTGTACTATACACCCATCCATTTGCTTTCCGTGAGTAATATTCTATTATACAATCTGAACGAGACAGAAATTATGACCAATAGGCTTCTTATCTATTCAGCAGCATCAATGGAATGAAATAATTGAGGTTCATATAATCGGTTAATAACTGGAGGGGGTATAATTCTGTTTCACTGTCCAGTCTTCATTCATCTGGACCTTTAATAATAACCATCAGCTCCTTGACATGAAAATCATAATTGTATTCTGCCAGTGTTGGTGTTGTTGAAAAGTGTGTCACTGAATATCACTACTCTTTATCATCATGTTGTGACAATACTCTGGTTGAACCATAATTATAGACATCAGTCTCAATCACCACATCTCGCTCAAAATCAAAATGTCACAGTATCGAAGCCATGTTGCACCAAACTTTCATCATCTCACAGGCGGAATGCTGTTCTGATTCCCATCGGAATGGTTTATTCTTCCTTGTCGACTTGGGTCATAGTTCGTGTATTTCAGAATGATTTGGAACCAAGCATCGGATAAAATGTAAAAAGTCAAGAAACTGTTGAACTTTGAAAAGGCTGTTAAACCTTCCATTTGATGTTTTCATTTCTCGACTCCAATTCCAGACTAGTTTGACCTTGTCTGAATTCATTAAACTTCCCTCAATTCATTCAATTAACCCAAGGTCATTAACAGTTTCACTTTGGATGTATCGGCACAGCTGCACATGACGTGTCCAGGGCCCGGTAACCCCGGTTTTATATAGTTGGCTTGCCCGAAGCCTTAGATCTCTAGCAATCGTCTTACCAATCCATCGACACCTACAATCACTCGGGTCTACGTTTGCAACCATATTCACTCAATTACTGTACGTAAGCCTACGTAGTCGAGTGCAGACGTATGTGCCTTTACACTATTATCGCTCTTCAGTAAATGGATATGTTTCACTCACGGGATTTGCCAGTTTACCCCTATTTCGACAATGACGAATACGAAATCAACAATCACAAATCCACGTTGACATGAGTCCAGAGGCCTGACGATTACACAAGCGATGAGTCCTAAGATGTTCATCCTTCAATCAAGTCATTGACGGCAGCAGAAATGGTTCTGATGATCAAATGGCCACCGAGATGTGTCACAGCCAATATTGACAATTTCTATGAGTACCGAGAAATTAATCTACAACCCTCTCGAAGTAGATATATCGCATGGGATCAACAGAGAAGATTAAAAACCAACGGCTGCAATCAATCACCGATTGGCAGAGGAGTGCAATTACAATCACTTTGCCCCTTAACATGTCGATTCACCTACAAGAGCCATACACAAAGTTAGAGATGATATTTCAGTACACCCGGCTACATCACACGAGGAAGCACACCGACAACGCTCACTGAGCAGACGCTCTAGGAAGCACAGTTATGGGACACCGAATCATGCCCACGGACGAAGGAGAAGCAGCCTACTGAAACCCATTTACGGAGCAGAACAATTGCACTTTCCAAGTACATCATCAAAGGAGATGCTTTCCACAACTGAACGAAATGTGCATCGGATATGAAGTACTATACAATTGAAGTTACCTACGAAGACGAAGAACTTTTCAATCGAATCAGATCTAAGGCAGTGAATCATTGCACAACGCGAAGTGCACTACTCTCAAAGTATGTCTACAGATATATTACTTGAATGCAGAACCATCCACAAGTCAAACTTGCCTATGATGAAAATGAACCTACAGATGAGAATCATTGCATGAGGGAAGTGCACATACAGTTGACACCATGACAACTACGAAGATCGACTGGGATCATTGTGAATGACAAACCGTAAGAGACGAACTGCGTGCACCTGGTCCAAAAGCAATCATACAGTACTCTAGGCCCCGCGGAACTGCAACAATGGTGCGCACGCCACTGTTCAGGAAGACTGAGATCAGAGTTCAGAAACCCATGTATGGGCGAGAGATTGGTATGCATACAATCTGGTATATGTTTACAACCATTATGAGTGGAGGACCCGGAGATATACTCATCGTGAAAGCGATTATTGTCGTTTCAAATCCTAGAGGTTTGCACGATATTGTGAATATCCAATTCGGTCAGCCCAAAGAGAGTGGTGCCAGCCGCGTGATGCGTTAAGCCGCAACAATTGGTGATTGGCTTGCCAGCGAAGAGGTTGCCATGGCTTTTGCAATACGAGTACAGGATTGCATTTGATTGTTGGGAGCTACAGTAGAGCAGACTCACGTGGAATGTGAATACCCTCGTATGCTGGATGAGCGAGCAGGAGCCGCGGCAGTAGTTGAGGCAGAAGAGGAACCCAACTCAGGTATAATTGAATGACTTCTACCGGCTCCCCGAGTCACAAAGGGAGCGCTGCGCGCCACGGTCATGCTCCATTGTGTCAGGCTGGGGGTAAAGCAACGCCTGGATTTTCCCCTCCACTGCCTTTATCATTTTCGATTCCATTGGCTATCGCAGATAGAGCAGATACGGAGTCGTACAAGTGAGTCCAAAGTTTGGAGCTGGTTCTCAGACAATTGAGAGCTGTGAAGTGCGCATTAGGAGTGCCGTAGATAGATGACAGGAGGATCATGGTAGAGAGAGACAATCAGTTGTGCTTGTTATATGACGATATCGAGGTTATGTGAAGTTATACTCTATTTGTGATCACTGACTACTGAGTTGATGGTACAAAAGTTGCAATTGAGCACAGAGATGCAGATGCATAATTTACCGGCGGAACTTCTCCACCAAAGTTACACAGCCGTATGAGATTAGTCATCGGTGGAGAAATGACTTTCAACAAAGCGGGGAATGATTGTAGCCGAATTGACAACTCCTCTACCGCAAAGAATCGAAATACCGGAAGTGTGGGAATAATGCACCTCGAAGCTCATCCACCAATCGAGACGGCTCACAGCAACAAGCGCACCCCATGCAGAATCGTCATACTCAACTCAGAGATCAGTGATACGTGCACCCAGACAAGTCATGGCCAGCACACCTTGAGACGAATCGTGGAGCTCACCTGAAGCAGAGTTGACAAGCATACCAGATTAAAAAGTGGCAATCACACGAGAGGAATTCCAGCGAGCACACACAGCGATTGGAAATGATCAGTTCACCGAGCTTACGACGGATGTCAAGTGTACGTGCAAGTGCACTGGAGGGATGCTGAGAAGTCGATGAGCGATGCGAAGTCAATAGGACACCAGAATGTGGATGGACGAAGCAGAGCTGTCGCAATGAGGTCAAGATTGAGAACATTTGGACGTCTCATACATCAGTAAGGCAACAGGCAGGGCAAGTCAGAGCAGTCACTTGACAGAGGGTGTCACGGAAGGCCGACTGAAGCCGAACGGAGATAGTCTTAGTTTGGAGACGAAGCGAAAGCCCAACCAAATTACTTTTCCAATCACGAAGAGATTACGATTACAATCTCAAGTCATGATTACGCTGCTACCGGGCCACATTGGCAATCTACATTCCATATGATGAAGAAGACGTCGATGGAGCAACGAGTTTTCAAAATGGGGAGATAACCACCTCTTCACAATCAAATTCTACCAACAACTCAAAAGCCCACTGGGAGGCAATCTACCATGACACGTACCCTGAAGTCGACGAGTCAAGTCCTACTGACAAGTACACAAGCCCACCGGGAAGCAATCTACCAAGACACGCACCAAGGAGTTGACCGAGAAGTCTCCCAAAAAGTTGACCAAGATTCTACTGCAGTCACCAATCAAGAATGCGCACCCATGAAGCCTACAAGATGGTCACTGAAGCGGACTTTGAATGACGATTACTGAGTTGATGTCAATTACCGATAACTACCGGCTGCGAGATATACTCCATGGAGCTTGCGGAAGAAATGCACAGAGCTCAGACAGAGCTAGCGCACCTGAACTTGGCAAGTATCACCATCTTAGAGAAGCTTACGTGTTACATATCGATGAATAAGACACCAGTGAAGTATACAATTGACAGCTACAACCGATGCTGGCAGTGAAAGCTTCCATCGATCCCAAGTCATGAGCGGAAGCTCTACCACCCTGATAATTTCGACATTAACCTATGCTGATATATACCAGCTACAGGAATGAGGGTCCTTGGAACATTGGTTAAGAGGTCGAGATATGGAGACAGAATCACATTTGGATGTTACTTGTTTCTCTCTTCTCTGCATTCCTTCTTTGGATCTCGGCCCAGTACAAATGGCATTGGCACAGGATTTTACCATCTTCAGAGTCAAGTGAAGTGGAGGTGGATTTTCCTCGTGCGCTGGATCCACCAAAAGGGCACCCTGAGCAGTACTGATCGGTGGTGGGACTTAGGGGTTCATACGATTGCTTACGTGGAATGGTTGTATGATTGCTTCCTTTCCATTTCTTTCCTGTCCTACTCTTGTGTGGGGTGATGCAGCCCAGGTGGTCTGCGCCTGAAGAAGGGGATAATGTACTGGCACGGCTGCACGTGACGTGTCCAGGGCCGGGTAACCCGGGTTGTATATAGTCCGCTCACCACGCGCCTTAGATCTCTAGCCGTAATCTTACCTATATATCAACAGCAACAATCATTCGTGTCCACGTTTGCAACTATATCCACTCAATTACCGTACACAAGCCTATGTTGTCGAGCGCAGGCATATGTGTCTTTACATTGGATTTCACATCTGTCTAGCTCCAGGTATAATCCAGCTTCCAGAATATGTTTCAAAATCCATGTAATATGATTGACATCTTCTGTTGGTAAGCTGCTGTAGACCAAAAAGTCGTATATATATATTGATTCAAAGTCATCCAACACTTCCATACTAGCACTGGACATATCCACTTCAAAGTTAGCAGGAGTGCTAGTCATTCCGAAATGCAGAATGGTTGGTTCGAAGTAACCATATCTGGTCCCAACCAATGTTTCATCTTCATCCCCTTCGAAGTAACATGGATGCCCCCCAAGGATTGAGTTTTATATAAATCTTTGCCTCCTGAGCAGATCCAATGTTTGATATTTTAAGGGAAGGGAATACAAATTGTTAAACATTTTGCTGTTTATATTCCAATAGTCAATGCAAAATCCAAGTCCACTATCTCATTTCCTTCCAAACAACATTAGTGCTGCAAATGGTGATGATGATTGGCGAATAAAACCGTTTGATATGTTTTCTTCTAGCCATTCTTTCTGCACAACTAGATCCGCATTGGAAATTGAATACAATGGTTCCCCAGATGGTGTCACAGCTACTTTCAAGCTGACCTTGTTATTGATGCCTGGTCAATATGGAGGGAGTCAATGTGCTACAATCGTACTGAATAGTCGTAAAAACTCATTCAACTGACAAAGAACAATCTCTTCCAGAGGTTATTCCTCCAAATTCTTTACTTCAATTGCTTCATCCATATTGTACAGTACTGCTTTAAGAATTGGAAGATTCCCTTCATTCACAGTCCGGAAGAAGGATAATTCATCCAGTATTACAATATTTTCTTGGAATTGCCAGTGGGGTCAGATTTTTGGTTTGAATAGCTCTTCCACTGGAAAATATAATGGTTTGAGAAGTTCTTCAATAACTTGTTGTGCATTCACTGGTCCGTTATGACTATGTGGGATGCATTTTCATAATCCACACCTGACTGTATTGGAGGTGAATTAAACTGCTACAGTATGAAATTATAACCAGCAGACTCTAAGGACAATAGGACACTGTCCTAACTTTGCAAGAAACATAGGTAGCTGTTCCTTATGATCTTCAACTGTTCTCCCCACATTAACAATGTGTGTAATGTTACGTGACTCAATCGGTTTTTGATCGATAACCTTAATTGATTGGCACCGTTTAAAGGCGTTAAGTGGTACCTGATGGTGATGGGCACAGGCCTGATCCATCAATGTGATGCCAATAGCCCCACAGTCAATCAGTGCAAGTGCCGGTATTTCTTGGCTATTTATGGTCAATCTGAAGGTTAGAACTTATTGTTTCCTTTCCATTGGTCTTTCCAATAGCTCTACCATGGTAACTGAATAACACGAAATTGCAAAGCATTTTGAAGCAGCAAAATCAACACTTCGTACATCATTTGAATGGCCATCATGCTTTATTCGACCTAATCATTTCCTGACTCCATGGAACTGTCACTGGTTTCTACTCCCTGATCCTCCCCTCTAGCCTCAATTAACATCTGGGCCTTCTGCGATGCCACACACTCTGCCACCCTACAACTGCAAATTGTAGTCTTTTCTCTGGAAGTGTTTGGAAGTTGTCGGACCAGAATCCCAGGGTGGTTAAATTCCAGAGTTGACTGGACCAATGCAGTGGCCTTCAAGTGTACCTGAAAGTGCTGGCAAAACATCTGCAAGAACATAGATGGTTTGGTGACAACAAGGGAAGCATCTGGGGGCGCCAGTGACAAGTTTCGGAGCACCAGTACCAAGTCTGGGACTGTCAATGTCAAACCTGGAGCAACAGTGAAATCCATCGAAGCATCTGGAGCTTTGGGCGATATAGTTGGGAGTATCTCAAATCACAGTAGAGCAGACAGGGGAAAGCATTTTCATTGCGACCGCTGCTGGTGCGCCTGGATATTGTTACTACTACTTATAATTCAATAATTGTTAAAACCCATGTTAGCAGTTTGTACTCTCATCTATGTATCTAAGTATCTATGTATCTATAAGGCTACCCATCCACACAGAGTATATATCTGCTCTGGCAGCAGGTGGTGCATGGGAGACTTCTGAGGTGTGTCCATGGGTGGAAATTGTGTGGAACTTAATGATGCACTTGTGGAGGCCATGATAGAGCAAGTTTCGAGATACACTTGGAGGCCATAATCATGAGAACTTGGAGACCTTAATTGAGCGAGAGTGCAGATGCACTGCGAGGCCATGGTTGTGAGAACTGGGCGGTCATAATTGAGTGAGTTCGGAGATGGACAGGGAGGCAAGAAATATGAAAACCTGGAGGTTTTAATTGAGTGAGCTTCGAGATACACTTCAATGCCATGATTATGTGAGTTTGGAGATACCCTTGGAGGCTGAGATGGAGTGAATTCAGAGATGCAGCTGGAGGCCAAGATTATGCAAACTTGGAGTCCATGATGGAGTGAGAGTGGAGACACAATTGGAGGCCAGAATTGAAGGAAGATGGAGAATTACTTGTGGTTAGTCGATGTTGGAGGTAGTCGATTGTGGCGCACGCCGTGTGCTGTATCTATATCCATTCGTTAATTGACACAGACCTGTGCGAATGTGACAATTTTACCATTGAGCACTCATGGAGAGCAGGGTGGTTAAAGTCAATATATAGGGAGGAATGGTGGCAGCTGAACCTTCATCAAGAGGTCCCCTGGTCAGTGGGAGTATGATGTGAAGACGGACGATGTTGGGTACATGGTGTATGCAGTGTATGCTGTATTCGGTGTATGGTGTACTTGTTGTTAACTCATGATCATTGCATGCAGTAATAGAGAGAGATGAGTAGATTCTATGTTGTGCGATAACAGGAAAGCTGTGGATGAAAATGAGAGATGCAGAATGGAGTTTCAAACAATAGCGAGGATATGAACCTCTATGAGGAATACGTGGACTGACTTGCCTGAATGGGTCTTGTAGACCTACTGTCAGTGTTCTTACCCACCAGATTGAATGTGGTAGCTGCCATAGCAGGATAGGTGAATCGACTTACATGCCAAGTTATGTTTGGTCTGAGTATCTTGTACTGATTTCACCTATCACATCTATTCACTCTCCTTCCCATTCTTGACTACACCATAACCTGATAACATGCAGGTTAGTCATCCGTCCCTATGTTTCCATGCCACAATGATGCTTTACCACTATCATCTTCACCAACCAAGGGGTGCATTATCCGAGGATCGACTGTCCCTTGCTCCCAGACAGTTTCTTATCTCTCATATCTCAGCGAACCTTGGAATGAATCTGTGCACATTTCCACACTCACAAGTGAATCAACGAATAGAGTCTTGGCTCTTGTTGTGCTTCCCTCCCAATCTACAGCATCCAGATTGGCCTCCACTGCAAGCCCCTCCAATCTTAATTCATCATTGCCCCAAGTGCATTTTGAAACTCTCTTGATCACAGCCTCCAAGACTATCACCATACCTGCTCAATCAGGACCTCCAAATTCACACAGTATAGGCCTTCCCAGTGCATCTCCAAACTCGCTTCATCGCGGCCTGCAAGTTCATCTCTCAATGCAGTTGATCTTCACTTCAACATGTTCTCTAAACTAGCTTGATTGAGTCGTGAAAGTGAATCTCTCAGTTTGCTAGGTCACGGCCTCGAAGTGCATTTCGAATCATCCTCATTCACTTCCTCCAAGTTCATTTGTCAGTTCACACCATGATAGAGTGGTGATATGGCAAAGCTGGAGGGCACAGTGTCCAATAGCACCAAATCGACCCACCTGCTACAGCATCAGAAGTAAATTTGAGAGAAGCAGCAGTTACAGCTTGCAAAATATAGGATGAGGGTGAAACCATACGACAGCATACTCAGGCATGTGGACCCACGAAAAGTGAGTGGATCGTGGAAGGCTCAGCCAGAGTGCACAGGGAACCACACCAATCCCATGGATCTGTGAAACCTTGAAAAGAGTACATGAGCCCAGGAGCTGCATAACATAGAGTGTGTATTTCATAGAATGCGATGATTTCAATCTACTCTGGAGTCTCCCAACAGTATCTGCCCCACTGAGCAGTCCATGTTTGGTGTTTCTGGTTCACTGTATGTCCCGGTCCATTCCCAGTATCACTGTATCTCCATACGCCCCCAACTGGCTTCCCCATGCCAAACAGAATGGTGGTAATTGTTGTGTGATACAGATCTTCCCACCACAATGGCCAGGAAGTCCGTCTCCAAGTTCTCCCAATTGGTGTGTCGAAGTGCTTCTCCAATTCTACTTGAATACCGTCTGCAGCCACGTTGACAGTATGTATATATAGGGAGAGAGTTAGATGGATAAAAGATGCCATAGTATGATGTAGTGAATCTTGCGACTGTAACAACGATGAATATGATAGATGAAACGCCTTGTGGTCATGGAACTCTAAAAACTAGTACTGTGATATCATGGAACCATGTCTCGCACAGTGCACTGCAGAGGTATAAGCTACTTTTGAAGTGTGCCACAGGCCTGCGCAGAGGTTTCAGTAGCTCCGCGCTTTGATCATCCCGTCAGTCACATCATATGGCATCCTAAATGCACTTCCATTACTGTCTGTGCTTTGATGAGTACTGTGGAAAGCTCTTGCAGAGTTTGAGAGCCCTTTGTTTAGCTTTAGGGTGGTCTGGGAGCATTTGGCAGTACATAGAAACACTGGTGAAATTGACCAGAGTGTCTGGGAGGTGTGTATGTGGCTTCTGGACTGATTCCCATTTGGCTAATGTAAGGCTAAACCCACCTCGGTGGCAAATCCAGCCAATAGAGATCAATCAAACACAGCAAATCTGGTAGAGGAGCACAATTGAAAGGGTTACCACCAGCACCAAAGGTCTCAACGGAAATCGTCGAAAGCTGACAGTCTACCAGCAAATCCTTACAACACAAATCTCCAAACCACAAGGCATTCTCCTGCCCTAAATTCTCACAAGGAGGTAACTGACTGCTGCAGGGCCAGACAGTAGCTCCAAACAGGGTTGGAGGACACCAAATAAAACAACAGAAGTCCTTCAACAATTATCAGCCGAAAGACTCATTGGCCTCTCTTGGTGTCTGGCCCGACAGGAGACGATCGACAAGGCAGAATTGGGTGTTGGGAGGTTGGCGATGCTGACTTTGATGGTGACGATGGACAACATACAACCGCATCAGATCGCTTTGAAGTCACGGGTGTTGTTGGAGAGCCGAAAAGCTCTCATTTCCAGTCAGTACTTATGTGGCACAGGCAGACCGGACATGTCCCAGATCATTCACCAGGCTTGTATGAGAGATGGAAGTGGGGAAATGCAATGCGTGTGAGCTCTCATCGATTGTGGCACGACAAGCATCTTTTTGCCACCGAGACAGCAAAACCAGCTGGATATGGCGGATGAACTAGCATACGTCACAACTTTCGACCTCAACGGCCAAGCAATGGCTCACACAAGCAAAAGTGGAACAGCAGAGTCCACAGTCCAGTATATGCAGCACATATCACCTGTTCAAGGATCGGAGATGCTAGTTATGCCCATGCAGGCTGACAACTTCGTTTTAGGATTGCCTTGTTTCCAATCCAGGAATCTTCCTGTTGATTGCCAATGCAGTCGATGTTTAGCTCTACAATCCCCAAGCGGAGCGGAAGTGGTCGCAATGAACCGGGTAGACCATCAGGAATGCCTCGGAAATGATCGAGGATCTGAGGATATGGAGGAGGAGTATTCCGAAGGAGGCGGCGGTATCCCCGATATTCACATACACAGAGCAACCACATCTGATGATCTACCGGCCAGTGAGTAGGTTGTTGGGGCATTCATTCTAAGAGTGGCAGATTGTACAAGGCTGCTGGGAGCGACCGTGGCAGGCATTACTGATGGTGAGTGAGATAGGCGACAGGCACTGAATGGGCGAGCAGGGAGCAGCGGCGGAAACGGCCAGAGAGAGACACCCAAGGGAATACTCGTGTAAATGATGTTTGCTCACCGGGACTGTAAGGGAGTATTGGACGGTGGGGCTTGGCCCTATTGAGGCGAACCATTTTGAATCCGGGCTCATGGTTATCCCTTCATACTGCTCCATATCTAGTACGAAATGAGGATTAATATTTGCTGATGGTGCTGGCACACCAACAAAGATCTTGTCTACTGATGATGGAGGGTTTATCCCGGCAATATATGAAGAATTTGTGGAGGTTTTCAGTACAGTGAAGGCAGAGAGACTCCCACCGCAACATTCAACCGACCATCCAATTGACCTGGAGCCCGGCTGTAAGTTACACTCCGGGCGGGTTTACAAACTTTCAATGTGCCACTCCAGGACATTAAAGGCGTACATCGAAGCAAACCTAGCCAATGGGTTGATTCAGCCATCATCATCACTGGCAGCAGGACCAATTCTCTACGCAAAGAAGAAGGATGGAGGGTTAAGGCTTTGTGTTGATTACTGCGTGCTCAATTTGCCAATAGTGGGGAGTGTGTTTCCGCATCCATTAATCTCTGAGATGCTTGACTATGTGTGCGAGGCTGAAATATTCACAAAACCGCACGTCCGCAGTGCCGATAACCTCATCTGGGTCACAGAAGGCAATGCATCGAAGACAGCTTTTCGAAAGCGTTATGGCCAATTTGAATACTGGGACATGCCAATCAGTCTAACAAACGCACCGGCTATATTCCAGTCTTAGGTCTAGGATTCCCTTTCAGCCATGCATTGATGACTTTGTGGTATGCTATGTTGATGTCATACTCATCCATTCGACACACGTGACGGAGCATGAGAAGTATGTGTACCCAGTGCTGCACTGACTGAAAGAATTCAACCTCGATTGCAAAGCCCAGAAGTGCCAATTTGGAGTTTCAAAACTCGGTTTTCTGGGGTTTGTTATCATTCCTGATGGTGTCGGCACGTAATCGGACCGGATTTCCACAATTGATTACTGGCCAACACTGTAGTCAATTAGCGATGTCCGGGTGCTCCTTGAATTCATGAACTTTTGTAGAAGGTCCATCCAGAAATATATCAAGGTGACATTTCCGCTTACAGACATTCTGAGGAAGGCAGATATGGCTGGCGAGCCAGGGTATGGCGAACCTCGACGTCAGAAGTCAGTAACCCTTGGGAAAGTCAAATGGGAATGGATGTGGCAAGCTAAATTGGCATTCCAGAAACTCAATAGGACTTTCGCTGTGGCACCGATCCCCTAGCAGTTCAATCCAGCCAAGCTGGTCATTCTCCCAACAGACTCGAGTGTATTCGCACTTCAGGGCATTCTCAATCAGTACAACGGATTCAAGGTTCTTAGGCTGGTCCATCTCTACTTCCGGAAGTGCACTCCAGCCGAACGGAATTGCAACACTTATGAACACGAGCTATTGGCCATCGTGGAAACAGTCACAGAGTGGCGGCACTACCTCGAGGGCGCCAATCACAAGGTTGTAATTCGGTGCGACACAAAGAATCTCCAACACTTCTAGGCATCCAAAGTCCTCTGCAGAAGACAAGCCAGGTGGTTGGATACTCTGTCAGCTTACAACTTTGTCATGAAGCGCCTGGAATGCCGCAGGATCCTGGCCGATATTCCGCCCAGACAACCGAATCATGAGATCGGCTACGAAAGGCCTTTGGCATGACAATCGGCAACAATCTCAGTCGAACTGTACGACACTGTAATGCCACCAATTATCCCGGCTCAGGCCTCCAACTGCTTGTCCGTGGACGTTACAGCAAAACCTGTCGACTGACCAGCTGCCAATGGCACAGACTCCGTGGTGATGGAGAGTAAATGGAGAGTCATTGTGGGGGCATTCACTTATGAGGGGAGGATATATGTTCCTGTGGTTGATTCTTCAGGCAGAACAGTGATAAGTCGATTCCATGACAACCCTGAGTTCTGTCATTTTGGAGCTCTTAATACTACTCAGCCGGGATCTAGGGATTTTCACTGTCCAGGGATGGACTTACATGTACGTCAGTATGTCTGTGGCTGCAAAGTATGCCATGGAATCAAAGTACCTCCGCAAGCCAGTCACGGGATCAGCGTTCCCTTGGGACACCATCACAGCCATGCGAAGTCGTCATGATGGACTTCATCACTCACATGCCAAACTCAACAAGATCGGGCTACACCAGGGTACTCATTGTCATTGACCACCTGACAAAGATGACAATCTAGTCACCGTGCCGAAAAGATATTGAATTGCAGGAAATGGCCCGGTTCTTCATTGAACTCATCAATAGCATGTGCATCATCTTGGGCAGCATTGTTACATTTTGCGGCACCCAGTTTGCAAGCCGAGTCGGGACCCGGGTATGATCTCACTTGAGTAAAGACCATCGACTCTAAACAGTGTTCCATTCACAGATGGATACGCAGTCCCAGCATCAAAACAAGACAATGGAGCAGTATCACACGGTGTACTGCAACTATAAGCACGACAATTTGGTGGAACTCTTGCCACTAGCTGAAGATAATTACAAAACCACAGTACACACATCAATGAGGATAACTCCATTCTGCCTGAATTCCCACTAACGTCTGGTGATGCAGTTGCAGGCCCCGAAATTATTGTCTGATGTGAAATCGGAAATCGAAGCATACACTCTTGCAGCTGGCTTGGAGTGGACTCAGCAAACCCTCAGTAGAAACTTGCAGGAGGCTGAAGGCAGTCGGACGAAATATGCCGGTGCCAAAGAGGTTGTTATCTAAGTTGTGGATAAGGTCTAGCTTTCAACATGGCACTACCGGATGACAAGACTGTTGAAGAAGTGGGATTACATATGGACAGGACCGTACACAGTAAGTAAGGTCATCAATAAGACTGCTCACCAATTTGACCTTCCATTTATGATCCGGAAGCACAATGTTTTCCTCATCAGTTTGCTCGACCACTATATACCTCCTACCACCAGCCAGCTGCCATCTGAATCGCAGCCGACCATTATTGACAACTCTAACAAATTGGAAGTTGACCGAATCCTCCCCTCTAAGTGAGGCTACCGAAATCTTCATTACCTCATACAGTGGGCTGGATACAGTTACGTACAGCCTATCTGGGAACCTTCGGGCAATCTCGGGAATGCGCAAGAACTGGTTGATGAGTTTCACTGAGAGCATCCGAGGAAGCCTCAACAATGATTGGACTTGTAGCAGTGGAATTGGACGCTTCCTACAGGGCTTTATCTTTTTGTGATTTTCTAATGGATTTTGGGCCAGTATAAATGGCATCGGCATAGGGTTTACCACCTACCACAGGCATTCGAGTTTACCTGTACACCGAATCCGCTGTGAGGCAGCTTATAGGGTGCTGATTGGTTGTGGAACTTGTCAAGTCATGAGGAGGTGTACACATTAGTTCTGTTTCATTTGCTGGGTTGCTCTTGTCATATATACGTATGTGGCAACCCGCTCCTGAAGAGGGGGATGATGTAATGGCATTGAGGATTAGGATTTCACCAATGGCACCAGACATGTCCAGGGCCAGGAAACCTCAACGTTACATAGATGACGCATGACTTCTCTGAGATAGCCAGTGATGATCTTCTCCATCAACTACTCTATGATAGTACCATATCCACCTGTGCAACGGTATCTTCCCATCTATTCTTGTATGCACCCATATACGGATATACGACCTTACCCATACTGTGATGACTCATCCTAAAAATCTATGATGACAGTTCCTCAGACTGCCACCTATTTCCAATCACTTTCAGCACCTTCTGATGGTGCTTACAGAATACTAGCGTCCACTAAATACTCGTAGACTCGATGTCTGGTTGCCTCATGTGGCCATCCAGCACTCCCATTTGGGCTACTCTGCAGTGTTGGTGGAGATTGCTTGGGTGGTTATAATATCCACCATGACCCGTATTGAGTAACCATGTGTGTGGTACGCTGCCTTGAGCTAGCTGGCCAACAGGGGCAAATGCCTGCCGCTGCTGATTCAGTACCCAGAACTGCTGAGTCATTGCTGCATGGGATGCCACTGTCAGATTTAGGCCTGTACCACCACTTTGGGTGTTGTTACGACGTCAGATGAATATTGTGAAACCAGGAATTTGAGCTGCACTTCTATGTGTTCATCATTCTCCATTTCTGCATATGTGTGGAATATATCCACACAATCCACAAAATACTTTGTTAGCCGCCACTTCAAATAATGAACTTTGCCAGAAAGAGGACAAAACATCACCGCCTTTTGTAGGGGAGCTGCACTGGGGATTCCATTTTCATATCCATCTTGGTCTGGACGGAATGCCTCTCATGATGTGTTGTCCTGGTCAGGATCGGGATACTCTCCAGATTTATTGACAAGTATTGCCAGAAATGTCTCTCTCAGCCATTGGGAAATTGGAGAATCCACCCAACGATTGAGTGGCCATTCATGATACCATTGTCCAGAAACGTTGGTGCAATCCTGAATATCTCCCAACACTACCGAAAAGTATGCTACCCACTATGTCTGAATTCTGCATGCTCCTGAAGCACCCTGTGAAGTGTACCCCACCACAATAGTCTTCAGTTGTGCTTGCTTATCCTCTGTATACTCAAGATCAATGACGTCTGGATTTTCATTTCTTATCCACTCTGGTGGTTCACCATTGGCTCGTTTAGATTCCAACCACCTTCTTATTGTCGAAGCCTTTTCAATCTGTATAATCAAGTGCACCGCATCCAGTTGAGCTTCTTCGTGTTTGCTCTGAATTGCATGCATTAAACTCTTCCCACCATACTACACTGCATCTGCATCCTCCTTTTCCATTACGGTATCATTCCCTGGATCATCAGACGCACCTGAAAACAGCAACATCTTCTGATGACACCAGTTATACACTGAATGGAATCCTGGCGTAGCTGTGACTTGAAGTTTGAATCCAAATTTTGCTTTCATCACAATTTACCAGAGCACACTGTTTTTAGTCTTGTATCGATGGGACGCATCAAGAATCCCAAAACTCTATGCACAGTATAGGAGTTGACCATTTTTTGATGGTTTAGCTCTGGATGTTGTGGTGTCTTACAATACACGGTGGATATTCCATGGGCTTTCTGCCTGGTGAACACTGCGGTTCAGATCATTGCAGGCGAGATTTCCACATTAGTCGTAAAACAGGTCGACGAGTTTGAAATTGATTCCATGTGTCATCTCATGAATGACAGTCTTCAAGGTCTCTGCCACTCTGAGCATTGTAATCAGCAGCATTTGTTCAAGAGCTGATAGAAGTGATGGATGCCTGTGAGGTCATACTGTTTGAGTCTTCAACAGGTGGCAAGATACATAATCAATCTCTGGAATGGATACCACTCCTGTTCGTATCCAACAATGCCGGGAGGTTTCTTCTACGCCAAAATCCCCCACTCTTGAAGGGTATTCCCCCATGAAATGGAAAATGGTAACCCCATTACAACTTTCTGAGTCACCGATTTGCATATTATTTCCGCTGCAACTGGGATGAAAGTCTGTCCAAGTCCCATATCGTTTGCCACCAGTGCTCCTGGCATATCAGTATCCCAAACCCATCTCCTCAGGATGAACCAGATGGCTGAAACCTGGTGTGCCTGAAACTGAGTTCTAGGCAGGCCTGGAAATGAATAGTTGTGGCCTGGAACACAGTCATCTGTTGATTGGCAATTATAATGGGTATTTAGCACCCTGACTGCCTCTTCAAGAGACTCGTGTTCAAATGCAGTGTTGATTGTACTGATAACCGGATTTGATACTGAGCTGGTATTTGCTAGATCGTGGACCTTGTCACCATTCTCCACCTGCTTCTGAACATCCCTGGCACCTTTATGTGTGTTGTACTCCTCCACAATGATCTCATTTGGTTACTTGGATATATACTGGGCAGATGGGCTCGTATTTCAGCTCTCCTGAAATTCAGTGCAATGTTAAGTATATCACAGACAAGCAACCATTGGAACAAATATATATCAATGCAATACAATGAATTCTATTCTTTCAATCAGAACATACATTATTACAAGTATCATTCTCTTCCCCACAATCCTCCTCTCCCTCCTCTCTTCCATCCTCTCCAAAACCTTTCAATGTCTATGTACAATGATTAGCTGTTGTGCACATCTAGCCTGAATTCCACAAATGAGGATTACCTTGGCTGGTCTAATTACGTGCTAAGCAATCTCCTTCCCAGTTTGTCTCTGTATGTCGACCAAAAATATTCTCGGATTATGTCCAAGTTTCAACTTGAAAGCATTTGAAATGCAATAGTTGTAAGAAGTCGGCCCATATATGGTGTCAATTATCGTGTGCCTCTGAATATAAAATCACATTTTCTATTCGTACAATCCATCCTGCTTTAAGGTGCACATGAACAGTGATGAGAGAATATGTAGCGCTTTCAGGTCTCCGTTTTTGTTAATGGAATCAATCAGCTCATTCCGGTGCCTCATATCTGTGCATGACACTTGGCAGTGTTTCGGGACAAGAACCATATCCTTGCGTTTCGACACCCCGCAATTTGCCATCCTGAATGTTGATTTTGGCTACTCGAGGAGGCTACGTCTCGCCTACATTCTTACCGGCTCGCCTAGATCCCTCACTGTTCACTTGTTTCCTCGCCTATATTTCTTCTTCGCTTCTCGACTTTGACTTCCATATTTCTACAAAACCAGCAGAATCCACTGCTTGGGAATCCATTCAGCATTATCGTAGTTATTCAACCATAGCCAGTTCCCACATGTGTCCAAACAATCTGCACCCGCCGTCTCCCAGTACCGAGGTCAATCCCAAATGAGTCTTGAGCTGTTCTGCCCTCGGATACTTGACTGATGCTTCTTCTCCAGAACCCCAGCCACCCAGACTTTCTTCCACTTGTTGAACACACTGTTGATGGCCTGCACCATCCTTTTGGCAAATTGCTTTAAGGAGAATTCACATTGCTTCAGGCTAATTGGTGGTTTGCCATCTGCACCACCCAAGTTTGACAAATTGTTGCACTCATCATCTGCCATATTATCGTCATGGGAATTATGTGTCAATTGAGGCCAGTCACCAATCTATGCTACATCTGGTTTCCGCAGTTCTGCAGGCGACTGGGATCGTATCGTTGGGAGGTTCATTGTGGGTCTCTTAGATGCACCAGACGGAGGTTGAGGTGGGGATTAGGGTTGGAAGATGATAACTGAATGACTGGATGGTGTTCCGGGAGTCCAGGAGAAACTCTTGGCACACCTGGAGATGCCGGCCCTTGTAATGGAATCTGCGGAGGGGGGAACATTTGAAACCCACCATATCCACCGTGCTGGAGGTCATATTCTTGCCACTGAGGCCCATTACTTGGATATCCTTGGCATGTACTAGTGGTTGGTAGCGTGCTGTGTGACATGTTCAATGGAGAGTGCGGATAAAACTGTGGAGTGCCTGGAAATGACTGCTGTGATGGCGGGTAACCATACCCATGAGGAGAATGACATTGATTGGTTTGATTCCTACATTGACTGTGTTGGACAGTGGCAGTTCTGAAACGATTTTCGGATGATTCTGAAATGTCTTCATGGCATTGTTGCATGCGAAATAGGCCACCTGCTGGAGCCATGTTCGCTGACTACAGTGGAGATCCGTTTGTCGACTTCCACTGTAAACGAAGATAGTAGTAAACTACCATACAAGCAGGAAGAGACATAGAATAAGTCGGAGTGTGATTGAGTATATTGCACGTAGCAGTAACCTTTGCTGGAATGAAGGGCTTCTTGTATCCAATTCTGGTAATACGATTTGTGGTGTTTCACTCCACCTTTGATCCATGAACCCCACTTGGCTGAGAGAAAGGGAGTGTAATTGTGTTCATCCTGCCTTTCTTTGGTATTTACTCGAAATCCTATACATAGATAGTGGATTGGTGCTCACCTTGGTACGGTTCGATGTATTTGCAGCATATGCAAGGGATATGATATGATATCTGCATGCAATCTTACAAACACTGTATCCAGTGTAATGGTTGGCATGACTAGAACAATTACACATATGTTGTGTGTATATGACCTTACAACCTCATTCAATAGGAGGGCTGTGAGTCGAGTAGCAACAGTGCTTGATTCATATTGAGTTTCCTGTCAAAACATCATGGTTCTCCTCAGCATCCATACTCCAGTCTAGGATTATTATTGAAGCATCCATCCTTATCAGTTCTCGATGGACATTGCGTGGGCATACAACTACCCATGACGCTTGCCAATTCACTAGATTGGGACAATCTGACTTCATTATCAGCTCATCGAAGGCTCAAGCGTAGGTATAACTCCCAACCCCGCAAATACCCAGTAAAATATATGGCCCATTGTGGCGATTGCAGTAATGACCCAAGACACGTTCTCTTGACTTCTAGTTACTTTCAGCTGACGATGTGTACAATTACTGTGCGGGATATAATATGTTTATCCTGGTGTACGTACAAAGCTGACAGTATGGAGATTTTATTACATGACACTCGCCCAGATTTAGCAGGGTGCTTTGCGGCTGTGATAAACTAACTCGAGTTAGCTCTCTAGCAAACCAAAATCCCTGAGGCTCTAGATCAGCCTCAGCATGATCATCGAGATTCATCCGAATACGTTTTCACTCAGTAATGCTTGATATTAGTCAACACTCACTGGAAACGTGTAAAATGCTGAATCTGCGAAAAGTTATCATTGAATGAAAACCGATTCGAGGCTTGCTATCAACAATATCACCCAATATGAATTGATGAAGGACTAGTATCGGAAGAGATTTTTCCTCCTGCAGGCTGGAATTGACCTGAGCCACCATGGAGTGGCTTCACTTGGTGCACCTGAATGGCCATGGATGAGCAAGTCAACTAATGATCTAACCACTGACAATGTACCTAGTGTGCCACCACCACCTGAAGATACTCCCGATGAAGAAACTATAGACCCTCAGAACCATGACAAGACATGCACTCCTGATCCAACAATGACAATGGATCATAGGCAGGAAGTTGGCATAATAAATGCATGGCAGAAAGCATATGGCAAAGCAACTGGATTGTACAACAAGCATTGAAAGTTCTAAGAACAATGGAATCCATGGCACTCATTGCAGTCAGCACACAGCTATCAATAGATTCAATCATTTAGCCAGCAAATGAAAATGTGGATAGAGCAACATCTGAGGCACAGACTGAACAACATCAAAAGTGAATTATTCCAATCAGCAAATGCTCAGGGAGAGGTCACCTCTTGACTTGACTTCGTACTTGGCGATGATAGTTAAATCTGAAGATCATTCCCCTATTTTTGGAATATTATACTGCAGTGATGGTTTCAAATGTATACAGTTCCTTTCGGCATATATCCTATTCCAGGAGTAACCTCAATGTTCAACCGGTGCACTTTGCTGACATTGAATGTCACCCAATATGCTGGGAGATGAACATTGGCAATTGGTGGTGGGATACATATGACCAGCTCCCTGCTGGAGTGACAATTGTGCCAGTCATTTGGGCATCCGACAAGACTCACTTGACCGATTTTTTGGGCTCTCAGAACACCTGGCTGCTGTATATCACAATTGGTAATATTCAAAATGATATCCGCCTGACACCTAACTAACACATTTGGATTCTCATTGGGCCGATACCCTGTTCCCTGAAAGTTGCCAACAATACTGATGAGGCATGGCATTCCACAGTTGGAACTGTGCTGTCCCCACTCTGCAATCTGGACATAACTGGTTCAGGCTTGAAATGGAATTGTGCTGAGGGATTCCAAAGACAATGGAATACTCTTTTGGCTGCCTGGGTCAGGGATTGTCCAGGAACAAGTGATGGTTGCTGAGGTCTCCTATGGCTCATACTGGATGTGTGCCATTGCTAAAGGTTCATCAATGGAGCATTCCACTTTTTAACTACTTTATAAGTGAAGGGATCAGCATCTGTACTTGAAGCTTCTGGATGAATCTAATATCAATTTTCTGCACCCTCTTGGTGTTCATCCAAACCCAAACCAGTTCTAGCAATGTCCTCTTTGCAATGTCTATCCCCTTTGGCAGCCTGATCAATTGCATTAGCTGCTCCAGAGTGTAGTTTAAGACATATTGCACCAGCTGCTCAATAATCTGGAAGCTTGATATGTCGAGGATCAATTTCACTATCAATTCACATCTGTAACAGGATATCCATGCCTCCAGAGGTTCTCTATACCATACAATTCAATGAAACTCAGCTCCTGGCAGGGAAAAGAGATTCGGGGCATAATCCGAACACTGGGAGTGAATTGCACTCTGACTCTTGACTCCTCCAATGATGATGGGAAAACTGCAGCAGACAGAGCATCTGATAAATTGGTACTAGGAGCAGTGCGGGCATTATGTGAATGTTCTCTACTTGTTAGCCAACAAAATCACTCTGATCCATCCCCCACAGCACTAGATGATACACTGAACAGCTTGCACATGAAGAAGGTTGGATTTTGAGAATATCAATTGTCGAAGACTGCGAAGACCAAATTGGATGAACTGTTGGCAAGGGAATCTCATCTGGTACGAGAGCAAAACATTGATACAATCTGTGCTGCAATTGAAACTCAGGTGTATGTGGCTGAAAAAGTTACAACAATAAAAAAAAGGCAATTTCCGGTGCGCCTGAATACTGCCAAACAAGTGGCTACCTTGTGTTCAGATGCGGATTGGCAGAGTGCAAAAGAGTGATTGGAGTACAAAATCTATCAAGTGACACCTGGTAAACGCAAGCTTTTCGATAAAGTATTTCAACCTCATCAGCAGCAACCATTGCTGGAATTTGGCACTAAGGTAACCGGTCCCAGATGCGCATTCCTCAAAAAACTTGCACCAATGAAAGGTGCTGCAGACGATGAGAATTATGGAATAGCAAACATGACTGCCGACAACAGTGTGGAATTTGAGCTCCGTATATGCAATGTTAACACCAGTGTTCCAATGGTTCCAGACCGCGACTTCGGATCCGGGTCCGGGTCGGAACTGAACCGTTGCCAAATTGGCCATCCGGATTGTGTATACAACTGAACCATCAGTTCGGGTACAGGTCAATGATAATCTCTGAACCCATCTGAATTGGGCAGGTTGTCAGCATGACGCCCAGCGGGTCTATCTGCAGATTCATATAATGCTCCTGATGTTGCAATTTGATAAAGTATATTATCGAAATCGGGTATTTGGCAGCCAACAAGGTCTTTTTGCATGTTTTGCAGTTTGCGATATCGATTATTGTGGAAATCTGTATTTCTGACATTATATATTGTATTTTAGCGTAGAAAGGCAGTCAGGAGTTCTGTTATGAGCTCATGTATCCGTGCAATGCCTTGATTAGCCAATATGCAAGACTAAAAATTGCTAACACTCCATTGATGCTCATTTTGATGAGGGGGTAACACATATGTCATGCACTGTTTCAGTTGAAAAGGCTGCCAGGACATCGCATATGAATTATTGCCACAATGCAACAATTATATTAAGCACAATCCAAGACCAATAATCAGTGATGCTCCATGGATGCTGATTATCAGGATGAGGCAGGGAGCGTGTTGCTAGTGTTTTTGGCCTTAAAGATGGCCAATATCTCATTTATGGATGGTTGCAACCAAGCGCAGGTTAGATTACCGAAGATGCAAGAGCAGAAATAGTTGACGCTGTGTTGACGCTCATTTTCATGATGGGGTAGGGAGCGTGTTACTGTTGTTTGTGCCACTCAAGGCAGCTAATACCTTATTTATGGATGGCTGCAACCAATCGCCACTTCAGTTACCCAAGATGCAAAGCCAAAAATCATTGACCCTCCGTTGATGGTCATTTTCCGAATGGGGCAGTGACTGTCCAATTAGCTATTTTGCCTATAAAGGCAGCCCATATGTTGGTTATGCATAGCCATTACCATATCACATTTCCTTTACCATATATACAAGACCCGTAATCGTGACGCTCCGTTGATGCTGATTGTAATGTATTGGCCATTCAATATCTGCCGTCATCAGTAATTGCATTTATAATTATTTGACGTTGTTGGTTGCCCTTCTGCCTGATCCAGACTCGGCCCTTGGGCAACACCGAGCCCAGTAATCTTCTTGCACTTTTCGCTCTCATGTGATGAAAGTCTATACCTCTAGCCAAATGACATTGTTTGCCCGTTCTACTTCTGTTTATTTGGCAATATTCACAGCCGACTGTTCAATATTGTTCCATGATATTTCTCTAAATGAAATTCTCAGTCAAACTACATAAAGAATCTGGTGAAAATACATTGACTCATTCTGTCCTACATTTTCTTTATCCCCTTACTCCTCCTTCTTTCCATTGTACCAAGGGTCATCAACACCTTTTCAACCCTGTGCTTTGACCTCCGTGTTGGCCGAATCAATTTGGGAATATTCAGTGTGGAAATCACATACAACTGCTCTGGGGTTTGTGAATCCCTGACGCCATTGAAGAGCTCTATTTTGGATTCATTGTCCGCCTCCCAGTCGTCTTCACTGGCATTTGGATTATCCAAGTCCCCATTCCAGTCAAGCCAATTTTCAGTGTCTGAAACGCTTTCCAGTGCAATTTCCTCATCACCTCCGGCAGGATGGGAGTCGACTCGTTTCATTTGGCAGATAGTCAATACCTGTGTTCGTCCTCCAGGGAGGTCCATTGCAGACAATGTTGGTGGCACAGGTGATGTTTCTGACAATTTAAATGCAGCTGTACCATCATGTTGAAAGTTTGACCAGGATGCTTTGGCAATCTCTTCAGTATCTGAAATACATCCTATGACGGTTATTTGGTTGTTTTGCACGCGAGATTCCTTCTCTGTCACACGTAGGTTCAGGCTGCCCTGCCTCATCTCCAAAATGTCATCGACCATGGCCATTCTGTGCAACTTCTTTTGCTCTGCCTCTCTCTCCAATTCGAAATCATTATCCGTATGTGTCGTATCCAATGCCGGGCCATCGCTCGCCAGTAACCCATCAATGGCTCAAGCAAACTCCCTTCCTACAACATTTCGACGAAGGGTCTCACCTGTGGTTTTTGACTGCCTTCACCCGATTGCATCTTGCCCAAGGGAAAAACTATCCTTCACTCCAACACCATGTGGTATGATCGAGAATCTGTCTCATACCACATTGGAGAGATCGACATACTTTGAGACTGTTTTCTCTTGCTGTCGCCACCAGTCCATGATATCCGGAAAACACAATGTACTTGTAATCTGTATAGCGTCGGAGTGGTAATCATTATGATTCGGATTGATTTGGCCCAAGTGCTGTGGTAATTCAGGCGCTGAATTCAAATAGTGCCTTGCGGCTGTCAGTAATCGTGCTGCACAATCTCTTTGCTTGGGCGCCATTTCGGCCACATTTTCAGGCATTGAGTATTCTTTATCATCGCTGGACAAATCATATTGATCATAAGATGATTGACCAGATCTCAAAGCCATTGTCGGAGAGAAAAGATTCTTGCATCGTAAACTTTCGGGTTCAGTGATGGGCAATCGTCGATATTTGGCGAATTATTTTTTTCCACACACTTCAAAAATGTCTTCTGGCATTGGGTGGTATAAGATGTCTTGTCCTCAGGATTAATATCCATTCCCTTGCCCCACTTCCTAAATGATGGCAACTTCCGGAAATGATCAAGAATATGTGCTGAAATGAACAGCATACCAGTCATAGAAGTAACTTCAGTATAATCTTTGGATAGCTTCAGGCGTGCAAACTCCCGGTGAAGTATAGGTCTTCCTTCCATAGGTTCTTTTTCTTCGCCAAACCTCGCACAACGCCATCCATATGTTCAAGCATGTCCTTGTATACAGTGATGAAGTGATGCCAAGTGACCGTATGCCTCTCCGACATCCACAGCGTCCAGTACCCGACTGGCCTCAACACTTCCATGACCTACTTGACGATAGTCCACTCATCATGTGTTGTACAGAGTTGCCAGTGATCACTGAATTTTGGGTTTTTAAGCCACTCGTGGGTGAATTCTTGTAATTGATAGGCCCGCTCAAGCAACTCCAGTGTCGAATTCCACTGTTTCTTCCCAACCATGATAGGTAGTACTGCGATACCTACTTTTGCTTTTTGTCAGTCAATGAACTCTGTTCAATAACCAGGTGTCAGCGTAATCCATACAGCAAGCATTCTCTGCTTTATAAAGATCAGTTTCAGGAGTTTCAAATTATGTTGAAATATGTACTTTCTCAATGATCTTTGCTAAACCTGGCCTCATGGCAAACACTTTGTTGATTCTAGCATTGCCCTCTTTTCGAAGTCTTTGACTCTTCCCAATCTTGATACTTTCATTGTCTCCAGATTGCTGATCACACTCATGGGCTTTCCAAGACTTGGTGTGGCCTTTTACACCGAGACTACTCAAGAATGCACCCAAAGCAAGCTGAATGACATGCTCCATGCATGGTATGTGGTTTCTCAATGTAGGACACTCGATTCCAGAGGCCTCAAGGGTGGATTGTAATTCCTGAGTCATCGAGTACTTTGAAGATGCGTTATTAGTTATAATGCCAAGTAAATGGCCATCAGCAAGCTCAACACGATCAAGAACCTCGTTCAAATGTTCAGCTAACCTTTCTCCAGTATGTTGAACCTAGACCTATCATCCTGAATTAGCTTTCAGACAAGGAAAAGTATTGACTATCAATCTTGTCGAGAGCGAGTTCTACTTCGTTCAGTGCCCAATTTTGATCCATATAATACGCAATGACAGGTGTTATGGCTAGCTTGTTCGTTGATGTCCACCCATCTAAAGCGAAACTAACTATATTTCTTCATGGCAATTGCTTCTTAATTGCATCCACTGTCAGTGTGTTTTCCCTCCGGCAAATATTACTAAGCATGCAGGCGAATGGCAGCACCAACTCACTTCGTAATGCGTTGTATAACTGTCATAGCTCTAGGTTTGATATAGTGTTCCATGGAATATAAGCTGAACCAAATCCTAACATGAGGTAGCGATTCCAGGTGTCTTGATGAAATTCAGCAGTATGAAAGTCCTTTGCTGCCAGTTTGGAGCATTTTGTCTGTCAATTCAGTCAATATAAATAAAACCTAAACTCAAATGTGAATTTCCTTTGCAAACTTTCAATTTGAATTCCATGACTTCCATCTGTCTTCAGTAAGGCCAAAGCTGTTTCATCGACAGTTGAACTAGTCAATTTGGTAACTTTTGACTCTGTTAATTTGTTTAATTTTGCGATGCCCGCTTTTGTCAGCAAGCGTTTCCACAAAGAGCTGGTCCCATGTGCTGATGGATTGCGAAGAACTCGATAACAAACAATACATATGATGCCAGGGCTGCCGGTCTCCGCAATTCTGCAGTGTTAATTGAATCGCCACAAAGGCACATTTCTCAAACTATTCCAAGCAATAGGATGCTTCGAGCATCAATTCAAAGAACCTCCCCAAGCATCAAATAGAATATTTAAAGCAAGGTCATTCAAATCACAAATGAAGACAGGTTCATGTTTCGAAGATATCATAATTTCTAGAGACAAGGTATTTTAAGATTGTCAATCCAACATCGCGGTAGTAATTTGAAAGCTGGATAATTCTACTTGAGTGGCTGTCAAATGTAATGTTACAGTGAAGTAAAATGCTGGTTCTTAAATATCGACTTTAGAGCTACAGGTAAGACTAAGAGTCAGAACTGTGAGACATGGAATGCATATGTGGAATGTTGAATATTGGGACATACAGAGATAACTGACAGCTAATAACTTGATTTAGGAACAACACAGTGCAGTATGTTGCTGTGTAGCTTACCAAGCCCCCACAAAAACTGTTTACACTCCATTGGCGCGCATTTTTAGCCAGCGGTTGTGATATCATGCAGAAAATTTTTGCCAGTAAAGGAAGCCAATAGTTTGATTATTGGTTAACACCGTTGCACATCCCTTTCATTATCCATGGTGCAAGACCAAAAATCATCGATGCTCCTTTGACGCTCATTTTTAAGAGGTAGTAGCAATATCGTTCATAGCATAGTTGCCCACAAAGGCGGGCAATAGAATGAATATGCGTTAAAGTCGTTCCTTAACCCTTAGATTATGCAAGATGCAACACCAAAAATCATTCACACTCCGTTGATGCTCATATTTAGGAAGTACGAGCGATATCTTCCCTAGCATTTTCGCCTATAAAGGCGGCCAATACTATGATTATGAGATAACACCCCTGCATAGCAGTTTGATTTTCCAGGATGCAAAACCCAACAACGTTGAGGCTCCGTCCATGCTCATTTTTAGAATGCAGACATGATATCCTTAATACCCTTTTTGCACATACAGGCGACCGATTGGATGATTATGTGTTTACACGGTTCTATAGCCCTCAGGTTGTCTAAGATCCAAGACCAAAAATCATTAAGGCTCTGTTGAGGTTCATTTTTTGGAGCTAGTAGCGATATTTTCATTAGCATTTTTGCACATAAAGGCAGCCGATACTGTGATTATGGGTAAATGCCGCTGCACAGCTCAGTGATTATCCAAGATGCAAGACCACAAATCGTTGGCGCTCCATTGACACTTATTTCAATGATGGGGCAAGAAGCGTGTCGCTTGCCTTGTTACATAATACGACGGCCACTACTTCCCCTTTGAATGGATGTGACTATGCAGCTGTTTGATTGTTGAATCGGTATGACTGTAAACCATTCACACTTTGTTAACCCTCACCTTAGAGCTCACTGTAGACACAGACTAACAGTCATTGGGTGCTCAACAATTGTACACAAAATGCGTATAATCTTTATTGCCAGTGAATATACTGTGTCTACGTATTACCATTCGCATCCAAAAGCTTTGACACCTCTCAGTTTCTGAGCCAGCACTATACACATTATCAGAATGATGAATGTTGTAGGTCCATCGCTTGTCAGCGATTTTGGCCGGGAATTTCTGGCATGAAAATCTATCCACTAGTTTTCAATTTAGATAGCCTGACGGCCTCACCATTCCATGTCCAGCTCATTCTGCTCGATTTCCATGATGTACCATAAGCAATTTTCAATAGCTCGACCATGTTCAGGAGGTCTGAGCAGAGAGTGGTGTAGTTGGCTGCATTGATTAACGCAGCCGGACGGCTGTCATCTATCCAGGTTCAGCTTGAGCATTGATCGCTCCTGCTATGAGTCGTATGACAGCACTGACTTAATGTTTGTTTGTAAATTTTGCCTCAAATTTAGGTTTTACTAGATCATTTAACTGTAACACTCAGCATCATATAATATTTGTTGGTCGTCGATCAACTTGATTTGGAGTCCAGAACCTTCCCAATGGCCAGTACGACACTTGCACACACACTGACGAATAATCCTGTCTCACAATTTGGTCGCTGAAATCCAGAAACTACTGACAGATTAAGAAATAGGTACACAAATTGTTTTTATTCGAGATACATCGACAAAAATAACTATTGGGCTATGTATTCCTCTGGTGACGTAGGAGCCATCACCATGTCGTCATCCGAATACGATTTCTATGTGGTAATTAGCTGTGGATGATATATGCAGGGGTAAAAGCTTGCAGGTTCAACAGGCTTTGCAATCACGATTTGTGACGAATCTTTCACCACGTCAGGCACGAGATATGCGATGTGACTGCGTGGCTGTGGTTTCTCTGAACCTAGCCTCATTTGACTACTTCGTGGTCAAGAGGTCACTTGCGTCATTTGTGATTGTCCAGGGACGATATCAAGAGCCTGCATAAACTCTCCAAATGTTATCGGTGATGGTGTGGGTGCAGTGGTGTCTATTTGGGGCTTCACAACTGCCGGAACCTTCAATTCAGTTGTCCCATGCTTCATATCTTTCAGACGGAAGTAGTTGGCCGCGTCCCCCAATTCTGGTTGCGTCAGTTCATCAAGTCTCATCTGCGCCTGCCAAAATCTCCCCATGTCGTGCTGTACTGTTATGAAGATTGTCCCCATCACCCAGCCAGGTTGGTCATCTTCGCTCAGCTTGCCACGCTCTAGATCTTCTTCATCATCTTCGTCTTCCCCATCCTCCTCAACGTCAGCACTTGCCAGATCGCTCAGACTGTCTCCGACAGCATTCAACATCTCCTCAAATGTTGTTTCTGTCTTTGTGGTTGTAGATCGTATGTATTTAACATTTCTCATATTTTCTTGCTCTTCCATAATCGCTGTCTCTGCGTCTTGAATTCACTCTCTTGCCACAGCAGTCTCTCTCGCCACATAATCCACAATCCATTTCTCTTTCTCTTCTTTCCATTCAAAGTGCGTTTTCTGTCTTTTCTCCGCAGAAAGCTTCTTTTTAGATTGTAAGCTGCGCAATGCTCCCAACGCTCGGACCCATTGTGCCCCCAAGCCACTCTTGCCTTTATTCACTTGATGATGTTGTCATGTGAATTACTTCGTCGATTTGTTGTATTTGCCCGCCGGAAGCGGCAGAAGGTTCTTTCTCAGAGCATTGACCATCGTGTATTGTGCTGACCTTTTTGTTTGGGCGAGATGTTGGATGTTGCAAGATATGGACCACCAGGAGGCAAGCTGCAACTTTTATGTCAAGGTTGGTAGGTTTGATCAAGTTGAACACAGCAAAATCAGTGTTTTGACCGTCACTTGATTGGGAATAGTAATGCAAGCCATATATCAAAACTTCACTGTTAGCATGTGATTCATGTACGATCCCGGCGATGAGTTGAGACAACAATCACCAGACGTCCTTTCTGTTGAAGAATGACCTTGTTATATCTATCAAACATGAGGTATCAGCTATCGTTCATCACGATGTATCCCTATAAACAACCAAACAACATCAGACTGACTTACTGCAAATCAAGGGACCGTTGGAATCCCCTGCAGCTATACGCAGCAAGATTCAGCTTGAATTGAACGTGCAAGTTGGCTGTCACTCATTGCATTTTAACTTGTAGGTAACTATATAATCTTCTGGACTTCCCACTTCTTTTCGTTATCATCTTCCTCACCTTTCCACAACAGCCAGTCCTGGCTCCAGAAACTCATCAACCAGGTGCGAATGAATCCAAATCGAGCCGAACAACAAGTGCTTCAACCAATGCACTACCCGGTGAGACACAGCACCAATGCAGACACCAGTTAGTTCACCGCGGCGCTGCCATTGCAGCCACCGAAAATATGACCCATGATGCACATTTAATAACGGTACTTAAAACTGGAAGCTGCAAGATTAAGAAGCAGCATGCGATCGGATGTGAGTAACTCCATATCAATGTAAACTGTGGTCAACCAACAATCTAATCCACAGCTGGGGTACATAGAGAGGTAAGTGACAAATTTATCGCTGCCAGTAACTGGAAACCTCCATGGTCGACCAACTCATTTATCCGCAAGGTCCGCAAAATTGAACATCATGATATTGTAAGTTCTGGGATCTTCCCAGACGAATTTCATGATAAATGTCCCTGGGAATGCATGGAACTGGATTCTGAGACCTTATAGGGGGCTATGACTTCGTATATGGTTGTTGTAATGGCGGAATCTCACTCTAGAAGCAGCAACTAATTTCTTATAGGTTTTCAACATGTCAGTTACTATGGCAAGACAAGGTGGTCAGGTACAGCTTGAACAGTCGAACATGCGTCTTGCCTTAAATATGGCCAGAATGGCCAAAGGAGGGTGTTCGTGTGCCGCAAGTGAGAAAACATAACAACTAATTAAGAAACCTCGCACCAAAGTCTGAGAAGAGAATAAGCGGGGTGCTGTGTATCCCGAGCATAACAGGTTCACGGCTGTGATAGACAGACTCCCTGCAATGGTTTGCGAAAATCAAACGGACGGCAGCCTTCCTTGCCAAAGAGGCACAGCAATGAATGCACAGACACCCTGGAGGCGCATAGGTATGGGTGCACCTCCACCACGACCAGTGCCACATTGGCCTAGAACTCAACCTGTGCCACCTGCTGACGGTGAGGGGAGTCAAAGCTCCGAAACAGATCATGTGCCACCCGGATATGTGTATATACATACTACTCTTCCCAGCATTTAATTTTTCAATCTTGATTCATAATCCAAGGATCACAAGTACGATAAACATTTTATTTCAGATTTGCTCACTGATGAAGGTCCATCCACAGGTTACTACACTATCTGTTGCAGGGTAATGCAGCTGACATCCATTCTGTAGGGGAAAGCAGCCTTTTGAGTGAACCTGATAGCGAAGACGAGAATTTCTTGAAGGGAGCAGGATTTTGGAGTATTTTCATTATCTACAATTAGCGGACACTTTAAAGTATATTGTAAAGAATATATTTATATACATCATTACAGAACTATGTAGTGATAAAAGAGAACGTACATGAACAGAATAGAACAGCTGCCATATAACCATTATTGATATACTATGACAAAGTGAATGGTTCCATATTGCGGATACGCTCATGGCAAAATGAGCATCAACATAGCGTCAACGATTTGTGATCCTGTAAGTCAGGTAAGTCAACAGTTAATGAATTGTTGTTATATATAATCCCGGTATTGGCTGCCTTTATAGGCAACAGAGAGGGCTATGCGCTCCCTACCCCATCTTGACAATGTGGGTCAACGGAGCAACAAAGACTTTTGGTCTTGCGTCATTGGTAATCTAATTGGCGAATGATCAAACACCTCAAGATACCGGGAGTTGGCCGCCTTTATAGGGAGATAAGCAAGCGATGTTCCTGCGACAGTTTCCTGGGCAATCACAATTCAATTCATTTTCAAAGCTGCGACTCAGTGAACCTATGCATTTTAGTCTATAAAACTGGTTACAACTTTGTATATAGTCATTAACGGCCACATCACCCTTTGATTAACCATGATGGAAGGCCAAAAATCATTGAAACTTGGTTGACACTGATTTATAGGAGATGGTTGCAATGTCATAGCTGGCATTGTTCCACGTTATGGCGGCCAATACTTTTAGTATCCATCGCAATGGCCAAGTCTCTGATCAATTACCTGACTTACAAGACCAATGATTGTTTACACTCTGTTGATGCTCGATTTCAGAATTGGGCAGGGTGCATATCGCTTGCTCTTTTGCGTATAAAGGCAGCTTATATGTCATTTATGAATGTCTGCCACCAATCGCCACTCAGATTAACCATGATGTGAAGCCAGTCATTGTTAACGCTCATTTTCAGAATGGGGCAGGGAGTGTGTCACATTCCCTTTTGCTTTTAAATGCGGCTAATACTTCATTTATAAACATCTGCATCTAATTGCCACTCAGATTACCCAAGATGCAAGACTAAGAATCATTGATGCACCATTGACTCTCATTGTCAGGATGGGGCAGGGAGCGTATCTCTCTTGTTTCTGATTTTACAGGCGGCCAATACATCAGAAAAGGACAACAATGTACCAAAGTCAATATTTTGCGATTAGCAGTATGATGTTTGAATGCTTCCATAAATAGAAAAACCTGACAACAGGAACCGGAGATTGGAACCAATGGGTGTAGCGAAACCAGGCAAAACCGCAGGGTTGACCAGTATGAATCTAGGTTTGGCACTCCAAGATGCAGAGGGTCAGATTTTTGCAGTGGTTTGGAACCGAGCAAAACCATTTTAGCGGTTCCAACCCAGACTCGTTGCTAACACTAGTTGAGACAGAAGCCATCACCTGGAGAATTGATGACACAGACTGTATTGAAATTCAGCTGGAGAGGGAGATTTATTGTATCATGTCACATGAGCAGATGCAGTGCAAGAAGGAATTGTCCATTCGCTTAATTGAGTTTGAAGCTTCGTGGATGGCGTGTGCGGTTCAGAACCCCAGGAAGACCAACCAACAGTGTGTTATACATTTCAGATATCCAGAGATGCATCTTGTGAGCCATATACCAGAGTCAACAAAGCGAATGAGTTCTGACAACAATTTCACCACCGATATTTCTGAATGGCTACATATCAGCAATGTCAAAGGGGCAGATTAATCTACAAATAAAGTCAATTACACACGACAGATGTTCAAGCAAAATGACTGGTTGACCATTCTTTGCCATTGAGTGGAGACACTGTCTCATCTTGCCCTTCCTAGCTGGTATGATATTGACTCTGCAACAGTTTTCAATCTACTTTCCGCTACTGACAAACAGCGAAATACACATGGAGGCCATCTGTTACACCTCCACCATTGTCAGGAAGAGCCAGTATTCTGCATTTGATCACAATACATACATTATCTGCGATAAACCCATGTCCACCAAGCATGCAGAAGTATCAAGTTACCCTCCCTCAGAGATGCGTTATATGATTTCGGAATTCCCAACTTTGACAAGCTATTCCATGTACAAATTGTAGAGGACTGGAGACATAAAATTTATAAACTGTTGCTCAGATATGATCAGAATGCACTCATAGGCGGTATATCCATTACACTTCAGAATGAGCTGTTGTACAACTGTGAACTATTTCACTGACCTACATCTATTGAGCGTCTGGGACTTAATTGCAAGGGAGAATGTGCCAATGCCAACCAAGGGATCATGCCTGAATCTCATAACATTTGGGTCCAATATACAGACAGTGACCTTGATTACACCTTCCAAGGCCATGTTCCTTCTGTTCCTGCAGTATACTTTTGATGGACTCCACCAAATCAGACCCTCAAATTTCAGGTACACCTGCCAGCCAGAAAAACGCTATTGACTGTTTCTATGAGGTGCCAGAAGACTGAAAATGTATATTATGTCCTCAAGCACAGGAATATGTGATGGTGATTCCAACAACTCACAAAGATCTGCATGGTTGGGCTGACTGCCTTCATGGATTCATCCTGGTAATAAAACAGACTGATTAGATGCATATTGCACCTGTCGGAACGATTGTTGAACTGGCACATTTGGTGTGAGAGAATAATGGATCAGACAGAATAGATCGCATATGGCTTGGAAATCTTCATGTGGATTTAGATCCCAACTGGAGTATATATTAAGATTCTATATCTGAATTGAGAAGTGCCGAAGGAAGATAGTTAATTGAATTATACTATATGACATAAACATTATAATTAGCATTTCTGGAGTCTATGGCTCCAGGTTTCAGATGCACCGGAATCGTCTTCAACATGTGGGCAATAATCCCAATGGCTTCAAAATTTGCACATTCTAATAGTTTGATTTTGTAGCGTTTTGAAGACAACTATACACTGTTCAGGGTATTCTTATATTCTGTTGCGCAACTCTCAGAGCATTGTGGAGCACCAGGAACATAGTCTCGAAGCACCTGAGAGCACATCGCTTTGCATTCAGCCTATGTGGGAGCATCTGAAAGCATCTGAACACAACATTGTGGCTGCTCAGTTGCAAAGTTGTTCAGTGATACATTGCAAACCATTTTATATTTTGCTGATGGAATAGTCTCCAAAGTCTATTGATACTTTGAGTTTGACATCGATGTAGCCAACCAACTTGACTAAGTGCTTTTGGCACCATGACCATCACTGTCACCATCACCATCACTATTACCATTACCATTACCATTGCCATTACCATTACCAGCACCAGCATCATCGCCATCACCATCACCATCACCTTCACCAGCACTATTACCATCATTACTATTACCATCATCAGCACTATCACCATTACCACCACCAGCACTATTAACATCATTACTATTACCATCATCAGCACACTTACCATCATCAGCACTGTTACCATCATTACTATTACCATCATCACCACCAGCCCAGGACTGGACAAATCTTATGGATTATAACAAGATTGACACAATCTAGAAGCCATTACATGGGAGGAGTAATTGTTGCTCAGTATGCATTTGGGTTTAATGACAGGCAGATGGCTATGTTTCGCACAGTATTTATTCTGAACATACTTCAGATACGCCTGTTGGTATTGGGTAGTACAGAACGTCTCATCTTTAGGATTAATATACATGACCTATCCCATTTCCTAAATGATCACAGCTTCCGGAAACCATCACGATTGTGTGATCAAATGTGAAGTATAACTGTCATTGGAGTAACTTCAGCATACTATTGGGAATATCCCTGGTGAGCAAACTTCACAGCAAAGTATAAGTCTTCCTTCCATTGAGTGTTCTTCTTAGCTGAAGCTCACATAATGCCATCCAAATGATTGAGAATGTTATTGAACACAGCAATCGCTTGACGTAGAGTATCCGTATGGAACTTCAACATTGACACCGATCATTACCAGAATAGCCTTAAATTGTGTGTGTCATACTTGACTATGTACCATTCACTGTGTGTTGTGAAGAGCAGCTGTTCATCGCTGCATTTTGGATTCTCGAGCCACTAGCTGAGGAATTCTCGTGTGTCGAAGACTTGCTGATGGAACCGCAATATTGAATTCCACCATGTCTTTACATCTATAATAAATAGTACTACGGTTGCTACTTTGGCTTTTTGACACTCAAGAAACTCTTTTTAATGACCAGGTGCCAGCATAATCAATACAGTAAGCTTTCTCTGCCATTTGAACGTCAGTTTCAGAACATTCAAAATTACTTGAACAATATACTCTCTCAATTATCCTTGCAAAACCTTGTCTCTTGGCTGACACATTGTTGATTCTAGCATTGCCCTCTTGTTAGAGTGTTTGACTGTTCCCACGGTCATTGCATTTATTTTCTCCAAACTGTTAATCACACGCATGGGGTTCCCAAGATTTGGGGCTTCCATTTACACTGAGGCTGCTCATGAATGCACCTAAAGCAAGCTGAATGACATGCACCATACATGGTATGTGGTTTCTGAATGCAGCTCACTCAATTCTGGAGGCCTCAAGGGTTGATTGTAATTCATGAGTCCTCGATTAATTTGAGGATGTGGTATCCGATTTCATTCAAAGTAAATGGCTTTCAGTAAGATCAAATTGGTCAAGAATTTCTATCAAATGTACAGCTAGCCGTGCTCGAGGATGTTGACCCTTGACATACCATCCTTAATTATGTTTTGAAAATGCAAAAGTATAGTCTATGAACATCATTGAATATGTGTTTTACTTCTCGCAATGCCCATTTTCGATCCATATGGTAAGCAATCCCCCAAGTTATGGCTAATTGGTTTGTTAAAGTCCACCCTTCTGATGTTGAACTTGCTTTATATCATGACCGCAATTGCTTTTTCATTGCATCCACAGTCAGTGTCAATTCCCTCCACCAAATGATACAAAGTATGCTATCAGACGGTAGCACCAGCTCCCTTCGTAATGCATTGGATGACAATTGTCACTGTTTGTTTGATATGGGATGAAAGGATAGTCTACTGAGATGAATCCAAACATGAGATGACAATTTTGGCCCTCTTTGTGAAATTCAGCTGTTCAATAGTCCTTCGCTGTCTGTTTGGCGCAATTTGTTTGTCAATGGAGTGAATATTGGTAAAATCTAAAAATGAAATATGAATTTCCTTCGGGAAGTGACAATTGTAATTCTTCACCTGCCTTGTCTCGTCGGTAGGGCCAATGCTGTTTTATGGACCTTCGATTTACTCCATTTGGACAGTTCCAAATTTGTTAAGTCGTTATATTTGCAATGTGTGCTTTTGCCAGCAGACGTGTCCCCATTAAGCTGGTCCCATGTTCTGATGGATGGCAATGAACTTGAAGACAAATAATACGTATGATGCCATTGCTGAAAGTGTCCTCAATACTGCAGTGCAAATCGAATCACCACAAAGCTGCATATATAGAATCATTCCAAGCAACAGCATGCTTGGAGTGTACAGTAATAGAAGCCCACCATGCATGAAATATGATTGGTAAAGTGTGGTCGCTCAAATCACAAATGAAGACACTTTCGTTTTTGGAAAAAGTCATCACACCGATCGGAAAGCTATTCAAATATTTTGAATACGGCATCGAGGTACAAATTCCAAAGATGGGCAATTTGAATTGAGTGACTGTTCAATGTTACATTATCATAAAGTAGACAGCTGCTTCTTAAATATTGACTCAAAAGCTATAAGCGAAAAACAAGCCAGACCTATCCATCAGTACAGACATATTTGTAATATTGTGTACAAATTAAGATTGAGAAGACTGACAGTTAATAATTCAATTCGGAAACAATGTAGTGCAGTTCCTTGCTATGTAGCCTACTACGCACCCACAGGAACCGTTGATGCTCCATTGGCGCTCAATGTTGGCAGGCAGTTGCGATACTGTCAGTAGCATTTTTACCATCAAGGGGGCAGATAGTATGAATACGGGTTAATGCAATTGCCTAACCATTTCATTATCCAAGATGGAAGACCAAAATCATAGCCATTCTGTTGACACGCATATATAAGAGAAAGTAGCAATTTGTCATGACTATTTTTGTTTGTAAATGGCGCTAATACTCTAATTACGGGTGAATAGCATTGCATAGCCCTTCGGTTATCCATGATGTATGACTAATGATGGTTGATACTGTGTTAACTCTCATTTTTAGGAAGTGGTAGCGATATTGTCATCAGCATTGTTGACCATAATGGCAGCCGATACTTTGATTATGGTTTAATGCCGTTGCATTGCCCATTGATTATACAAGATGCAAGTCCAAAAATGGTAAATGCTCAGTTGACACTTATTTTTAGGATGTAGTACCAATGTCATCTCTGGAATTTTTGCACCAAAAGGCAGCTGATACATTCATTATAGGATAACACCATTCCATACTAAATAGATTATCGGGGATGTAGGACAAAAATCATTTACTCTCCATTAATGCTCATTCCTATGATGGGGCATGAAGCGCGTCGCCCTCCCAATTACCTATGAAGACAGCAAATATACCCTCTTTGGATGGATGTCACAATACAGCCCTATAGAAGCCAACAGGGTAAGACAATCAATTGCGCTTGGTCTATTCATGCTCACCTTAAAGACATTTTAACAGTCATTCGATGCTTGACAATTGAATGCCAACTCATACAGTGATTATCGACAGAGAATATATCATTGCTATGCATAATCATTTGCATCAATAAGTTTTAAGGCTGTATGGTATCTGAGCCATCACCATACACTGTGTCTGAGCAATACAATACATAGGCCCATCGTGTTTCAATACATTCTGCTGGCAATTCACAGCATACAAATCTATCCACTAGATATTTATTTATATATCCTTACTTGCTCACTGTTCCCTATCCAGCTTCTTCTCCTCTGTTTCAATGACATACTACAAGCGCTTTTCAGCATCTGGACCATGTGCACCAGGTATGTGCAGAGCAATACACTATTTGCAGGTGTAATTAATGAACCATGTCAGTTGTTATTCATCGGTATCCATATTGCACATAGACTGCTCCATCTATGACTCTTATGACAACACTGATGTATATTTTGTTAGTTAATTCCCTCTGTATTGTAGTTTTTGCTTTCTCACGTAACTAGTGTTAGCAACAGTTCCTAATCCAAAGTTTTGTTCTGGGTCAGGGTTGCAACTGAACTGGAACTGGTGCAACGTGTTTTACCCCATCAAAGAACTGAACCGCACCAAACCCACTGTTTTTTGCCCGGTTTCACTATTTTGCAAAGTCAGCACTTTCGTTCCAATTAAAAATTTCAGTTCTGATCGTTTCACAATATGATATATATGTAAAAGATGCAGTTTTACATGCGCTTTCACCACCTGCTCTCCAATTTGCAATCTGATCAATACTTATTGAGTAACTGCGAAATACGTCCAATTCTCTTTGTTATTTAACAGACACTCTGCCAATATTGATCGGATCGCAAATTGGAGACAAGGAGGTGAAAGACCATGCTAAAGTGCATCATTAACGTATCTTTCATATTGTGATATGATTACAACTCAAATACTTAATTCGAGCAAAAATACTGAGTTCACGAAAATCACGCTCTGCTGCACACACACCTCGGCCCAACAGCTGCAGTTTTAGGTGCGGTTCGGGTTTCGAACCGCATGACATTGGGCAGTTCAGTTTCTTGGTGCTTCCTGAACCGAACAACGGCTACAGTTCCAGTTCGGACCCAGACCACGGCTGAGTATCCTGGAACCGGTCCTAACACTACACGCAACCATAATAGACAAGACAACATCAAGTTGGTTGGTCTTCTATTAACTTGATTTGGAGTCTCGAACATTCACATGGCTCATACTACTCTTGCACATGCACAGACAAGTTATCAAGTGTGACAATTTGGTCACTGAAATTCAGAAACCGCTGACACATACCAAAATAGGTACATGATTTGCTTTTTGATACGATATGTTGTCAAAAATAACCATTTTGTCATTAAATCCTGATGCAACCTAGGCGCTGTTACCATCTCTAAGTCCAAATCTGCAGTCTGTTTTGTAATTTCCTCTGGACACAATTTGCAGGGTTGAAACAGTTTGGGATCAACAAGCTTCGATTTAGTAATGGGGAACAAATTTTGCACTGCTTGGAGCAGGATAAATGCTATGCATTTCGGTGTCAATACTTTCTCTGAACCCAGCATGATATGACTACTTCATGGTCAAGAAGTCCCTTCCAGCATTTCCAATTGTCCTCTGGGGATGTTAATAGTCTGCATATGCTCCCAAAATATTGTCAGTGGAGGTGCGGCTGCAACATTGTCAGTTTCCGACTCAGCAATTGCCAGCAGCTTCAAATCGGCCATTCTATAGGATATATCATTCACACAGAACTCGGTGGCCATGTCCCCTCATCCCGGTTGAGTCAATTCCTCGAGCCTTGTAAGCTTCTGCCGAAATTGTTTCATGTGCTGCAGTATCATATTAGAGATTGTATCCATCACCCAGGCAGGTTTGTCATCTTTGCTCAGCTTGTCCAGCTCTGCACATTCCTCATCATCATCATCATCATCTTCCCAATCCTCTTCGGTGTTGGAACTTGTAAGATCAAATTGACTGTTTCTGATAGCATTATTCTTCTCCTCAAATATTTTTTCAGGCTTCCTGGTTGTCCATTACACCTTGTCTGCATTTCTCATATCATCCGGATGTTGCATAATTGCAGTCTGTGCGTTTTCAACTCGCTTGCTTGCCACAGAAGTCTCACTGTCCACATCATTTTTGATTCATTGCTCTGTCTTCTCGTTGCTTAAAAAGTGTGTGTCATGACCTTTCTCTGCTGACAGCTTCTTTTTAGATGGTAAGCTGCGCCATGCTCCAAAGGCTCCGACCCTCATAGCCTCGAATCTGCCCATACCTTCATTGACTTGAAGACGTGGTTATGTGGATCGGATTGCTGATTTGCCATATTTGCCCACCACATGTACCGAAAAGATCTCTTTGGGAATGTTGACCATTGTATGTTGGGTCGACTTTGTTGTCGGGTGAGATGTTGGGTATTGCAAGATCAGGACCATGAGGACGCAAGCTGCGTCTTTCATGTCAAGGGTGGTATGTTTGATTATCTTGAACAAAATACAATCTGCGTTTTGACCATCACTACTTTGGGAATAGCGACGGTAACCTTATAACATGACTTGATCGTTAGCCTCTGTTTCAAGTCAGATTACCGCGATCCTGTGAGAGAAACATCACCAGCTGTCCATTCCGTCAAAGAAAGTCCTGTTTATATCTTTCATTCATGTGATTTCAGCCGTCCTTCACCACAATGTATCTCTTTACACAAATATACCACATCGAAAAGCCTAACTGCAAATCACGGGAGCATCGGAATCCCTGGCAATCTTCAGCTATAATCAGTATGATTTGTCTTCCATGGAACATGCAACTTGGCAGTCACTCTTTCCGGTTTGAGTTCAAGTTGACTATATATTACTCAGGACTTCTCACTTTGTTTGGTTATCAACTTCGTCACTGTATCCACAACACCTAGTCATGGCTCCACAACACATCATCAAGGTGAGAGCGGTCCTGAATCGAGCCGACTGACTGGTGCTTCATCCAATGCGTCACCTGGTGGGACGCAGCAGCAACCCAGACACCAGTTAGTTTACCACAATACTGCCAATGCAGCTGCTGATAATTTGACACTGGACGCACAGTTAACAATGGTTCATAACACCAGAAGTACTAACAATCACATGCAGCATGCGAAAGAATTTGACTAAATCCATGCTGAGGTACATGGCGATCAATAAACAGTTTAATGTACAGCTGGTGAACGTTGACAGCTATGTAACAAATGTATAGTTGTCTGTAATGGGAAACCTCAATGGTCGAATATACCATTCTCCACACAGTCCTGCAGATTGAATGTCCTGATGGGGTCAGTTATGGCATACTCGTGGATGAAATTCTTGACAAGTGTCTCTGACAGTGGGCAAACAAGGCTCAAAGATCTATGGGGAGGTTATGCAGTCGATTATGGTAGAGGTAATAGCCAAATATCACATTTAGAAGAAGCATCCAATTACTTGGAGGTTTTCAACATGTCAGATACTATGGCAATGAAAGGAGGTTCGGTAAAACTGGAACATTCCGACATGTGCCTTACCTTTCATATGGTTATATTGGCCAAAGCAGGGTTTTCACACACCGCAATAGAGGAATGCAAAGGATTGACCAGTTAACCTCACATTGAAGTTCAAGTTGAGAAGAAGACAAGAGTTGAGTTTCCTCGACATTGGAGGGTGAAGGCTGCGATAGAGAGACATCCCCAATGGTTCATGACAATCAAATGGACTGCAGCCTCCCCTGCCAAAATGGCATACCAAAGAATCCAATATCATGTTGCAGGCACAAACACACAAGTGTACCACCATCAGCACCGGCGGCACCTCAGCTTACAACGCCACTGGCACCACGTGGTGTCAATGAGGAATCTCAATGTTTTTGCAATTGAGGGTGTGAGTGCGGGATATGTTAATATGCCTACTCCTCTTTCCAACAATCAAGTTATGAATTTTTATGCCTCTGCCAAGGATCACAAGCACGATAAAGATTAAATTCCATGTTTCCCAACTAATGAATAAATATCGACAGGTTAGTACACGATCTGCTGCGTAGTAATGCAGATGATGTCCACATTGCAGATGAGAGCAGCATATGGAGCGAACCTGAAACTGAAGACAAGCATTAATCGAGAAGAACAGGATTCTTGAGAATTGATCCTGTCCACAATTAGCGGACACTTTGAATTATATTTTAAAGAATATATTTAAATGTATTATTAAAGAACAATGTTGTGAGAAAGGAGAAAGTAGATGAAAACAATACAATGGCTACCAAACCACCGCTACTAGAATTAGCAACGGTTCCAAATTGGTGGTTCAGTTCTGGGTTCGGGTTCGAACTGATCTGGAACCATTGCCACAGGTTTGACCCCATCCAAAACCCGAACTGCACCAAACCCACATTTTTTTGGCCAGTTCCACATCGTCGCAAACTCAGAACTTTGGCTGCAATTAAGTATTTGAGTTGTGATCGTATCACAATATGATATATATGTAAAAGATGCAGTTTTAGATGCTCTTACACCTCCCATTCTCCTATTGGTGATCCGATCACTATTCTTTGAGTTGCTTTGAAAAACGACAAATTATCCGCGTTATTTCACAGCAACTCAAGGAATAGTGATCAGATCGCAAATAGGAGAATGGGGGGTGCAATAGCATCTAAAACTGCATCTTGTACGTATATATCATATTGTGATACGATCACGACTCGAATACTTAATTGGAGCCACAGTTCTGAGTTCGCAATAATGAGGCTCTGCTGTATGATAAACCTGGCCAAAACACTGCGCGTTTATGTCTGGTCCGGGTAATAACCCCACCAAAACAGCGCGGTTCAGTTTTTTGGACGGGTCTGGAAACAAACTAAACCGTTTTTCCGGTCCAAAACCGGACCGCTGGCAGATTACGCAGACCTGCTGCTAACACTCACTGCTACTAATATCCTCTGCCAACCTGTTTGGTTGCATATGTCTCATATGCCAGTGGCAAAATGAACATCAATGGAGTGTCAATAATTTTTGGTCCTGTAAGTCGAGTAAATGGAAAGTGACTTTGTCATTGTAATGCATAATCACAGTACTCGCTGCCTTTATAGGCAAAAGAGAACATGACATACTCCATGGCCAGGCTTGACAATAAGTGTTGATGAAGCGCCAATGATATTCGGTCTGGTCATCACCTATATAGAGAGTGATTTGATTGTTGAAATACCTACTGAATGTATCGGTCGCCATTTTAGGCACAAGTGAAAGCGACACACACCCTGTCCCTTCTGGACAATGAGCATCAATGGAGCATCAATGATTTTTTATCTTGCATCATGGGTACTGTAAGTGGCACTTGATCGCAGATATCTTTAAACATGAAGCTGGTAGCCTTTATAGGCAGATAAGCAAGAGATATGTCCCCGACTGCCTCCCAGGCAATCACAACTTAATTCATTTTCAAAGTTGCAACCCAGTGTTCATAAGTGTTTTAGCCTTTTAAATTGGTCAAAACTTGGTATATAAATAATAATGGCCACATCATGGTTTGAATAACCGTGATGGAAGGCCAGAAATTGTTGACACTCCATGAACACTCTGTTTCGAAATGGGGCTGGGAGCGTGTCGCTTTCTGCTTGTCCTATACAGGTGGCCAATACTTAGATTATTTATTACAATGTCCAAATCACACTTTCATTACCAGACTTACAAGACCAAAAGTTTTCGACTCTCCGTTGACACTCATTCTCAGTATCTGGTAGAGAGAGTGGCTATTTGTATTGAATAAAAAGGCAGCCAATATATCCAAAACAAATAATAATGTACCAATGTCAATATTTTGTGAATAACAGTAGGATGTCTGAATGCAACCATAAATTGAAATACTGAAAAACCCAAACTGGGGATTGGAAGCGACTGGTGTCGTCAGATCCTGCCAAACCCGCATGCCGATTAGTACAGGTATGGGCATGGCCAGCCAAGACTCAGTGGGTCAAGATTTTCAATTGGTCTGAAACCAAACCAAACTGTTCTTGCAGGGGAAATCGAAACCACTGGCATGGTACCCGGACCCATTGCTAACACTACACCCAATATCGCGATCGAATGATATCAGTTGCACATAGTGTTATTGTTATCTGCTACTTCTGTCATCTCATCAGAGTTGATGGAAGCAGGAATACAATATTCATCAATGGTGCAAAGAAGTGCACCGTGCTTCTTGAATGTGCTGGCTGATAATACATGGCGAGTGGATGAAATTGAATTCCAATGTTGTTCCGCTTGATTTGTGATATCCAACATATGTGTCAAGAGATGTTAGCTGGCTGCAAATCTAAATGGGGGTGTGCAAGGTGAGTTGATATTATTAGATGCACAAGTGGAGCAACAATGTAGGCAAAAGGAGTGCTAGTTGGATAGTAATGTGTGGAAAAGAGAAGTACACAGAAGGTGATGCATGAGCACAGAATGAGGAAGCAGAGTACCAAATATACGCTGAGGAATGCTGATGGGGCTTGAGAAGTGCCAATCATACCCTAGTAGCACCGAAAGGTGTGGTATGCGGTGCAGATTGACATAGAAGCATGCCAATCAATCCAGAGGAGCGCTAATGGAGACGAAGGAGTGCTAACCCAGTGGAGGAGCACTGAAAATGGGGGGGTGGTTAGGAGTTTGGAATGTAATATAGCAGCAACAATCCAGACTGACAAGCATCTGTGTGAGTTTAGGAGATCCCGTCCCAGGCAGAGAAATGGGGAATAAAATAGAGGAGTGCATATTACACTGGAGGAGCTCTAAAATCAGAGTAATTGACTGTAGATTGAAATTGAAGATCATGAATCAAAGATGAGAAGTGCTGATGGGGACTGAGAAATCCCAATCTTAGTGGAATTTCGCTACAGAGGGGGGGTATAAAGTTGCCCACTGATGTGCCATTGGCAAGTGCCACAGCTTCCAGATTAAAATGGAGCACAGAAGATGGGCACAATGTCCCGCAATATCCATCTTGAGGAAACATAACTGTGGCCTTCCTGTGACAGACATCTTCAGGCAGTGCACAATGAATAGCTGAAGCTGCGACTGGAAAGGTCTGCTGTGCGAGAGGTTGGAAATTCTGCAATGTTATAAGCTGGTGCCAGAACCAATTGGCGCTGAAGACAAATTGAGAAAAATTGGATCTTGCACTTCCATTCTGGTGAACAATGCATTCTTATCATTGACCACCTGCGAATGATATGCATCATCATGCAGGCGCTCAGCTACCTGAATCTGAAGCTCTGCCACAGAGCTCAAATCCAACAAGTAACAATGGGTACCAGCTTGATGAGCCCATCAGCCCAGTGTGCTCCGATGGCACTTATCCTCAGTTTTGACTATTTCTATCGTGGGGTGTAGTGAATATTATAGATTGGATAGAGCAGCAATAAAGAAAAAACAAGTCTTATCGCATGTTGTAATTGCGGATCAATTTTGTTATATGCACCATAAGGCAATTGACACACCGATTGCGTACCTATCGAAGCACCTGCTATTGGCCGCTGCCAATTCTGACATTCAATATTGAGTGTCCAAACAACTTGAACTATTGAGTAATTGTCATCACATAATATTGGCCAAGGAGTCCTTATGAATATAACTACCTTGACAAAGTTGTTTGTTATATCAATTGTAGCCATCTAGTGTTGAGGCACATTTTAATCTCCACTGCCCTTGGGTAGCGGTAGGACATTTGTGGATATTGCAGAGTAAAACACCACCAATACTGTGTTGAGGAGCATCGACTTTCGGCATTTGAGCAGAGGTGGTGGTATTGACCGAGCTGGACTTCAGGATGTTGAAAGTGGAGGGCATGCAATAGCAGTATTGTCACAGCTCTGTGTGTGTGTCTATGGAGCCCTAGGGGTTTGTAATAGCCTCTTCTGATACTCCTGGCCTAGAAGTAGGACCTCCTGTTGTTGATCAAAATCATCCTGTTCAATGACGGATAGTAATGCAGACTCATTGGTGTCCTCACTTTCATTATCACCAATCTCCTAATTGGTATTGTTATCCTGCTTCATTCAATCAATGGAGGGACATTAGTTCACCACAATAAGACTGAAGAAAGCTGTTGATTGGAAGTCAATTATTTAATGGACAATGAAGATTGCCTGCTTTCTTGAATACATGTGCTCTCTCAAAGTGTCCTTCATGATGTTTCTGTGATTTGTAATTTCTCACCAGGCTGGGTGTATGTTCAATTGGTTCTAATCAAGACAGAAAGTTGGGGAATGTGGGCGGAAGTGTATATGTGGTAAATTTATCATTAAGTGCAATAGAATAACAGGAAAAAAATTGCATGAAATTGCACAGTGTTGAGCATGATGCAAACTGGAGTGGACCTTGATGGGTTTAGTAGAGAAGACTTCACCGGTTCATATTGATATTGAAGACAGTAGTCCTGTGATTTCTGAGATGGTCAGGTTTGGCAGACAAGAAGAATTGCAGGTTAGGTGCGCCGGAAGAGATGGATTCCCAATGTCAAATGTTATCAACTCCTATCAACATCACCTGGTATGGACGCAAGAATTGGAGGTTACCTAAAGCCAAAGCACACACAATAGAATCAGAAGTACCTGAGCCAGTCACAACAGAAGACAACTTGCAATAATTACTAACCCTTGTTGCTGGCCAAATGAAGCACTGACAAAATGAATGAAAACATGAACCACTGCAGATGACTACTCGAAATGTAGTAATTGTGCATGAATATTGACACATTCTCAGTGACCTCATGCCATAAAACCGGTGCAGCATTGAAAATCTTCCGAACTTGATAGATTTGTTGTACCTGAGGGTGATGGCTGAGTTTGAAGAGTTCATACTGAGTTTTGTATTGATTGGGGAGAAATATGAATCTCCACCTATGGTAAAACCGATGGAAGGATACACGTTTTTTCAAGAAAACCTGATGTATCAGGATGCTGTAGCTAAGATAGTGGTCGATAAGGCAATATTGTACCGAATATGTCCCTGTCATTTGTTCATGTGGAAGCAGTCTGCAGAATAACCTTCACAAGAGAGTTCCACTTAATTCAATTGAAAGAGAATATAGTAAACAATGGAGATATACAAACAAAGAGGATGAATGGTATGGTACATTGGATCATTCAGGGGTAATCTTCTCAATTCAAGTACATGTCAATGCGAAGATTGGAAAGAAAGTGGTTATCAATGTACACTTGCATTCTGACTTAGCATCTCATATCTAGTAAGTTGCACACTTTAATGTCACCTATTAACTATGAGTCTCACCACTACAATATTGACTTACTACAGATATTCAGGTTGAAAACTATATGTTAACTTGATATGAAGGGATATTGACACATCATCACTCTGCGGGCAGAGCGATGATGCTTGGATGGATACAGTTCCGAGGAATTGAGGTAAATCAAAGTATTAATGGTTACACGTATCCTCAATGGCTGGTGATTGTGTGCTAGACCTGCCCCGACCGTTATTTGCAGCCTTCACAGCTGTTGTTTGTTATTTTGAGCATTTAAGATTTGCTCTTTTGAAACATCTCTGATGATGAAAATCTGTTCACCTCATTTGTACACAGACAGGAGTATTAGCGGCCCAAACATTCATCTAGCCAGAATCCAGTTAAGTCTGCATTCGAAGTATTATAAACTAAGAACTCTTTGTGTATGCGCAGTACATGGGTGAGCAGGAGTTGCCAGTCATCTTGTAGAGTTGCAGTGCAGAATCTGTGAGTGACATTCTCACTCTCAGGCTCCAGCTCTTCTGACATAGCCTGAAGTTGCAGAAGCTATTCTAGGATTTAGAAGCATAGGTCCAAACATACTACTTAGTCAATATTGAGTTAAGTGAGGTTACTAAGTGGCCAGGGATGTACATTGGTGGTGTATTTTGCAGCAGCTACTTTCCTCCGTGGGACAGTTGACATGGAGCTGACAGTTCAAGGGATTTTTGCTACTGGCTGAACATACCTATTTACCATAGATTCTGATACTAGCAGATGCTGTATCGGATGATCCTCTTTTACCTGAATCTAATGTGTTTTATTGATGAAAATCTGGATGAACAGCATCCACCGATTGAAAGTTGAGGAAAACATGATGACAACGAAGCTAAGTGAAATATGAAGTGCACTCTAAACTGGGGGTATATGCACTTCAGTGGCTAAGTTGTCCGTCTTGAGGCGTTTCTGGGCTGGAATGATACACCCATAATGAGTTGCAGCTTGTAAATGTTAGCTTCATTCAAATCGAAAATGTCATTCCGAACTGGATTGCTGATCATATTTGCGCTTCAATGAAAATTGTAGGCCATGACATGCCCAATAGCACAATGTGCAGCTGAGCTATGAATACACATGCTGTAGGTCAACATCTGACTCTCTGGGAGGCTGATCTGAGGTCCACCTGAATCTCTATCATATGGCAGCCAATGCTGCAGCTTTGCTATGAATAAGCCAGCAATGTTTCATATTCTGACTGATGTATTCTGTATTATCTAAACCGTCTTCTTCCGAAAAAATGGCTTCGTCACAAGTTAGCCAGCCACTTCTCATATTCTGAGTCAAGTTCTCAATATTTCCAATTTTGTCTATTTACCAAATGGGATTGGTAAATCAGCAGTGCTCAACCTGTCTTAATAAACCACATAACCTATCCTGAGGATGCTCTGGAGCACCAGACACGAGTTGAAATATGCTACTTTCATTCTATTAACTACCAAACTCATATGTGGCTTGTTCTTTCTAGAAAACTTCAAATTCACACTCAACAGGATTTGAAGTGGTTCACCGCATGACTCAGGTCATCCAACACATACCATCTCTCCGGAGATAGACCAGCCAGTAATTTGTAATCCACCTTATCAATTGACAGCATCCGATATGAGTCATTAACAATAATCAATGATGTCAACAAATTCTCACTCTAGCCATTTCTGATCTAAAACACAACAATTCCAGCATCAAGAACTCAAAATGACAGAGTGAGAGAATCAATGTTTACGGTATAGTGTACCTTACATACAATCTTTTTGACTATTTGTATCAGTTCAGAAGATTATGATGATTGAATGTCTAAAGTGGAGTAGCACATCAGCAACAACTCTAGTTTCCGTCTGAAACACCCGGGTGTTCCGGACGGCTCTGATGGCTCTGGTGGAACCACGTACCCTCTGATGGAGAATCAAACGCGACCCGTCGCCCAAGCGACGGGTCGCGTTGCATACCTCCCTTGCGGCGGCTATTATACCATGCCTCTTGTTTTTGCAACGCATCGCGTTGTATATTACGCTCGCCGCTCCGCCTTCAGACTTCCTTTACTTTCCGTCCGGAATGTGGTGACGTATACGCACCATCAGAACGACACGTATGTTACACTCTTCGCAGGGGTTGCAGTTATGCAGTAGCCATTTACACAACGCCTGGCGATGTTTATGCCTTTCTTCGGCCGATAGCCACATGCCGCACTCTCATTTATGTTTAGCTTTGAGATTTGTCACTTATTGCAATACAGTCTTCGCTTCAGATACATCGCTTGCCGTTGCATTTGCTTCGCCATTATCGTATTTTACATGTCTGAAATATACTGTCCAATCTTCACACTCTCTAGTACTATGCCCTCAGTCCTCCACATTCTGCGTTGATCCATCA